>Ga0207649_10000003_pt1 | contig 388908 bp, 390 predicted proteins | sample KBSC43metaG_FD_184317 | JGI IMG/M metagenome (GOLD analysis project Ga0207649, IMG submission 184317) | Corn rhizosphere microbial communities from Kellogg Biological Station, Michigan, USA - KBS C4-3 metaG (SPAdes) (version 2) | ecosystem: Host-associated > Plants > Roots > Rhizosphere >... | reverse complement strand
CGTCAAAATTGATAGGTCATGCATCAACTGACTACTGGCTGACTAAGTGAGTGCCGGCTGTGCGCTGGGCAGCGAGCTGAGCACCCGGTCGGCGACCGACTCGCCGGTGAGGCCGACCTCGGCCCGCAGCAGGGCCGGCTTGCCGTGGGTGACGTAGGAGTCGGGCAGGCCGACCCGCAGCACCCGCGCCCGCTCCCCCGGCGCCTCGGCGAAAGCGTCCTCGAGGTGCTCGAGCACGGCGGCGCCGAAGCCTCCCGGGAGCACGTTCTCCTCGATCGTCACCAGCAGCTCGTGCTCGCGCGCCAGGCGATCGGCGAGGCTCGCGTCGATCGGCTTCGCGAAGCGGGCGTCGGCGACGGTCGCCTGCAGGCCGTGCTTGCCGAGGATCTCGGCCGCTTCGCGGGCGACCGTGACCCCGTAGCCGTAGCCCAGCAGCGCCACCTTCTCGCCCTCGGCGAGGATCTCGCCCTTGCCGATCGGGATCTTCTTCGGCTTCGCCGGCAGCGGCGTGCCCTCGGCCGCGCCGCGCGGGTAGCGCAGCGCGGCGGGCCCGTCGTGGGCGATCGCCGTGTGCAGCATGTGGACCAGCATCGCCTCGTCGCGCGGCGCCATCAGGACCACGTTCGGGATCGGGCGGAAGTAGGAGACGTCGAAGGCGCCGTGGTGGGTCGGCCCGTCGTCGCCGACGAGGCCGGCGCGGTCCATCGCGAAGGTGACGTCGAGGTCCTGCAGGCAGACGTCGTGGACGATCTGGTCGAAGGCCCGCTGGAGGAAGGTCGAGTAGATCGCGCAGACCGGCTTCGCCCCCTGCAGCGCCAGGCCGCTGGCCAGCAGGACGGCGTTCTGCTCGGCGATGCCGACGTCGTAGTACTGCTCGGGCCGCTCGTCGAGGAGCTTCTGCAGCCCGGTCCCCCCCGCCATCGCCGCGGTAATTCCGATCACCCGCTCGTCGGCCTCGGCCTCGGCGACCATCGCGTCGGCGAAGACCTTCGTGTACTGCGGCGGCGAGCCCGCGGCCGGCGGCTTCTCGAGGACCTCGATCCCCTCCGGCGAGTCGGTTTCGGTCACCGGGACCGGTTTCGGGGCGGCGGCGGGCTGGCCGTCGACGATCGACTTCGGCTTCGCCGCGTGCCACTCCTCCATCGTCTCCAGGCCGCCTTCTTCGGCCGGCGCAAAGCCCTTGCCCTTGACCGTGTGGATGTGGACGACGACCGGGCGGTCGGCCTCGAAGGCCTCGGTCAGCGCCTCCCGCAGGGCGTGTACGTCGTGGCCGTCGATCACGCCCATGTAAGCGAGGTCGAGCTCCTCGAAGAAGAGCCCGGGCGCCCAGTAGGCCTTGATCGCCGACTTGATCTCGGGGCCGAGGCGCTCGATCCGTTTGCCGAGGCCGAGCGGCAGCTTGGTCAGCCGGCCCTCGACCTCCTCGCGGGCGTGCCAGAGGCGCGGGTTGAGGCGGATGCGGTTGAAGTAGCGGGAGAGGGCGCCGACGTTCGGCGAGATCGACATCCCGTTGTCGTTGAGGACGATCACGACCGGCGTCTGCATGCCGCCGGCCGCGTGCAGGGCCTCGTAGGCGACGCCGCCGGTGAGGGCGCCGTCGCCGATCACCGCGGCGACTTTGCCGTCGGTCCCGATCCCCTTGCGCATCGCCTCCTTGAGGCCGACGGCGTAGCCGATCGAGGTCGAGGCGTGGCCGGCCCCCATGACATCGTGCTCTGACTCGGGGATCGAGCAGAACGGGGCGAGGCCGTCGTATTGGCGGATCGTCGGCAGGCGGTCGCGGCGGCCGGTGAGGATCTTGTGCGGGTAGGCCTGGTGGCCGACGTCCCAGAGGACCTTGTCGCGGGGCGAGTCGAGCAGGCTGTGGAGGGCGACGGCGAGCTCGCAGGTGCCGAGGTTGGCGCCGAAGTGACCGCCGATCTCCCCGATCGTGTCGATGATGTAGGTGCGCATCTCCTGCGCGACCTGCTGCAGCTGGGCGTCGTCGAGGTCGTGCAGGTCCCCGGGACCGTCGATCCCCGGCAGCAGCGGCTCCTGCATCTCGTCTTTGTCGGTTTCGTTGCCCTGGGTGGGGGGCTGTTCGCTCATTCGTTCCTCGTGAAGATGTAGTCGGCCACGCGCCTCAGGTCCTCGGTCTCGCCGCTGGCCTCGGCCAGCGCCGCCGTCGCCTTCGCGTGTGACTCGGCCGCCAGCTCGCGGGCCCGCTCGAGCCCGAAGAGGCTGACGTAGGTGAGTTTGCCATGTCTCTCGTCGCTTCCATGTGGCTTTCCGAGCTGCTCGTCCGACTCGGTGACGTCGAGGATGTCGTCGACGATCTGGAACAGCACGCCCAGCTCCTCGGCGAAACGGCGATAGGGCATTGTCTCAGGTTCGGAGGCTCCCTCGAGCAGAAGGACGACGTTGACGCTGGCGGCGATCAGCCGGCCCGTCTTCAGCGCGTGCAGGGCGCGCAGCCCCTCGGCGTCGGACTCGGCCCCGATCACGTCGACGTACTGGCCGCCGACCATGCCGTCGACGCCGGTGGCGCCGGCCAGCTCCCGCAGCGCCGCCAGCACCCGGGCCGGGTCGCCGGGCTGCTCGCAGAAGACCCGCACCGCCTCGGCGAAGAGGCCGTCGCCGGCGAGGATCGCGACGTCCTCGCCGAACTTCACGTGCGAGGTCGGCAGGCCGCGCCGCAGCTCGTCGTCGTCCATCGCCGGCAGGTCGTCGTGGATCAGCGAGTAGGTGTGGATCAGCTCGATCGCACAGGCGACCGGGAGGAAGCGCTGCGGCTCGGTGCCGAAGGCGCGGGCGGTCGCCAGGGCGAGCACCGGCCGCACCCGCTTGCCGCCGGCGAGCAGCGAGTAGCGCATCGCCTCCTCGAGCCCGGCCGTCGAGGCGGCGGCGGAGAAGCTCAGATCCTCGAGCGCGCCCTCGACCAGCGCGCGCAGGTCCTCGGGGTAGCTCAACTGCTCTCGGCGCTCGCCTGCTGCCGCGCCTCGCGGTTGGCCTCCTCGACCGCCTCGGCGCTCAGCTCGGCGGCCTCGGCCGCGAGCTGCGCCGCGACCTCGTCCCCCGTCTCCTCGCTCTGCAGCTGCGAGGTGATCTCGCGCAGGCGCTCGGAGATCTCGCGCAGGCGGGCGCTCATTTGGCCGTCTCCCGCTTGCGGGCGACGGCGCCGAGGATGCCGTTGACGAACTTCGGTGCGTCGGCGCCGCAGTACTCCTTGGCGATCTCCACCGCCTCGTTGATCGCGACCTCGGCGGGGGTCTCGGTGAACTCGATCTCGTAGAGGGCGGTCCGCATCACGTTCATGTCCAGGGGGGCGATCCGGTCGACGGTCCACCCCTTGGCGTGGGCGGCGATGATGTCATCGAGCTCTTCCCGGTGCGTGTCGACCCCCTCGGCCAGCTCCCGCGTCAGCGGTCGCGCCTCGCCCAGCAGCTCCGCCAGCGGCCGGCCGGTCACGTCCCGCTGGTAGTTGGCGAAGACGGCGTCCCGCCGCTGGTCTGACCTGCGCATAGGTGCATTCTGTCAGCAGGCGCTTTTGCCAACCGCTGGTTGCGAAAAGCGCCTCGGCACGCCCGGCGCTAGGCGCGGGAGATGTACTCGCCGCTGCGCGTGTCGACCCGGACCGATTCGCCCTCCTCGATGAAGAGCGGGACCTGGACGATGACGCCGGACTCCAGCGTCGCCGGCTTGTTGCCGCCGCCCGAGGCGGTGTCGCCTTTCAGGCCGGGGTCGGTCTGGGTGACCTTCATCTCGATCGCGCTCGGCACCTGCACGTCGCTCGGCTGCTCGTCGACGAAGAGGACGTCGACCTCGTCGTTGGCCAGGACCCACTGCATCGCGTCGCCCAGCGAGTCCTTGGCGATTTCGATCTGGTCGTAGTCGGTCGTGTCCATGAAGACCGCCGACTCGCCCGAGTCGTAGAGGTACTGCATCTTTTTCGATTCGGTCCGCACCGGGCGGAACTTCTCCCCCGCCCTGAAGGTTTTGTCGATCACCGAGCCGTCCTCGATCCGCCGCAGCTTCGTCCGCACGAAGGCGCCGCCCTTGCCCGGCTTGACGTGCTGGAAATCGAGGATCTTCCAGATCTTGCCGTCGATCTCGATATGGGTGCCGTTCTTGAACTGGTTCGTCGAAATAGTCACGGCGGCGAATCCTAGTGGGGGCCGGGTCAGGGCGAGGCGGCGAGGCGCTGGAGGGCTTCCTCGGGGTCGCGGAAGACCTCGCCGCGGACGAACTTGTCGCCTTCGAGGTCCCAGATCCAGGCGACGGGGACGTCGCGGATGCCGAGGGGGCGGCTGCGGGCGTAGGCGCGGCCGCGGACGAGGAGGGAGCTGCCGTGGCGCTCGACCACGCTGGGGGTGATCAGGAGCTCGTCCCAGGCCTGCTCGACGTCGCGCAGGTACTCGTCGAGGCCGGCGGGGCCGACGTAGGGGGCCTCGCGGCCGATCTGCTCGGCGGTGCCGACCGGGAAGAACCCCAGCCCCTGGTCGCAGAGGGCGACGATCTCCTCGAGGTCGCGGCGGTTGAAAGCCCCGTAGAGCCTCTCGACCAACTCGCGCTCGTGCTCGGGCGCCTGGGCGACGTCGGCGGTGGCCGGGGCGATGGCGACGATCGCGGCGTCGTCCTCCAGGGTGCCGCCGGCGAAGTCGTGGAGGGCCGCCTCGATCCGCTGGGCGGCGACCGCCGGCCCGGTGACCGACGCAAGATGGGCGCGCAGCCGCTCCTCGCCGAAGCGCTCGCCGTCGCCGACCGACTCAGTCACCCCGTCGGTAACGACCACCAGTTGCTGGCCCGGGGCGACCTCCGTCGCCTCCAATCGCCAGGTCTCGTCGCTGAACGCGCCGAGGACCGGGCCGGGGCTCCCCGCCTCGGTGACCGAGTCGCCGTCGACGAGGAGGGGCGGCGGGTGGCCGGCGACCGCCAGGCGGACCGGCTCGGCTGGGTCTTCGGAGACCGCCATCGCGGCGACGCTGCAGAGCGCCGTCCCCTGCCGCGCGATCAGCTCCCGGTTGAGGGTCGCGAGGGCGACCACCGGGTCTCCCGTCAGCGCCGCCGCGGTCCGCAGCGTGTAGCGGGCGTGGGCGGTGACGGCGGCGGCCTTGGCGCCGCGGCCGGTGACGTCGCCGATCACCACCATCCAGCCGCCGGAGATGCGGAAGGCGTCGTAGAAGTCGCCGCCGAGCTCGTTCTCGGCGCCGGCCGGGCGGTAGGTCGCCGCCACCGACCAGCCGGGGATGTGGGGCAGCGGCGGCGGCAGCAGGCCGCGCTGCAGCGTCTCGGCGATCTCCGCCCGTTCGCGCTCGGCGCGCTCGAGGTCGGAGAAAAGGCCGGCGTTGTCGAGCGCGAGGGCGACGCGGCCGGCGAGGACGGTGACGAAGTGGACGTCGGACTCGTCGTAGCGGCGCCCCGAGGGGCCGACGCTGACCGTCAGCACCCCGGTCGGGCGGCCCCGGGCGCGCAGCTCGATCGTGATCCCCGAGTAGATCCCGAGACTGCGGAGGAACTCGAAGTCCTCCTCGTCCTCGGCGAAGGCCCGATAGTCCTCGTCGGTCCGCATCTCGAAGTGGAACGGCTCCTGGCGCTCGCGGGCGGCATCGCTGGCGACCTGGGCCTGCATGCGCGGTCCTCGCTCCTGCAGGCGGGCGGCGATCGCCTCGGCATCGGGGCCGTCGACCTTCAGCGCCGCCCGGCGCACACGCTCGCCCTCGATCACGTCGATCGCGCAGATGTCCCCCAGCTCGGGGACGAGGATCGCCGCGATCGCCTCCAACGTCTCGTCCAGCGTCCCGCCGCCCTCGGCGACGTGGGCGATTTCGTCGAGCATGCGGAAGCGCCGGTTGACCAGGCGCACCTTTCTGCTCGAGATCGTGGCGACGATGGCGACCACGACGAGGGCCAGGGCGATGACTACGTCGCCGTAGAGGGGCATCAGCTCTGGTCCGGGGTCTGCTCGCGTTCGGCGGCCGTGCTGGTCGTGAGGGTGGATGCGGCGCCGCCGCCGAGGACGCGGCGGACGAGCCAGGGCGAGAGGATCCGCAGCGCCGCGAAGACCCCGTAGGGGCGCGGCACGTAGCGCTCGGCCCTGCCGCCCGGCCCGCATTCGTAGATCGCCTCGGCGACCTTCTCGGGCTTGGAGACGACCCAGCGGGTCAGCGCTTTCTCGCGCAGCTCGGTCGCCGGGAAGCCCTCGGTGCGGATGAACCCCGGCAGGACCATGCCGACGTGGACGCCGTTCGGCGCCTCCTCCGCGTGCAGGGCGTCGGTCCAGCCGATCAGCGCGAACTTGCTGGCGCTGTAGGAGCCGGTGCGGGCGCGGGCGACGCGGCCGGCCGTGCTGGCGACGTTGACGAGCGCGCTCGGCGCCGAGGCGCGTAGCAGCGGCAGCAGCGCCTCGGTCAGCCGCACGACCGCGTCGAAGTTGAGCTCCATGTGGCGGTGGACGTTGGCGTAGCCGCCCTCGGCGAAGCTGCCGCGCCAGGCGGCGCCAGCGTTGTTGACCAGCAGCTGCAGGGCGCCACCGTGCTCGGCCTCGAGGTGCGCGCGGACGCGCTGGGGAGCGTCGTCGTCGGTGAGGTCGACGGCGAGGTAGGTGGCGCGGCAAGGCAGCGAGTCGGCGAGCTCGCGCAGCAGCTCCTCGCGGCGGGCGACGAGGACCAGCTCGGTCCCGGGCTCGCGGGCAAGCCGGATCGCCGTCGCCTTCCCGATCCCCGTCGAAGCACCCGTCACCAGCGCAACTCCCATCTGCGCAACATATTCCACTCCGCCCAGGTGCGAGGATGGGTCGCCTTGGAGGGATCGACGGAAACTCACCACCGCCTCAATGCCACCAGGCGCAACGACGAGCGGGTGACGCCGCTGGAGCTCTTCTTCGACCTGGTCTTCGTCCTCGCGATCACCCAGTGCACGGCGCTGATGTCGCACAACCAGACCTGGGAAGGGCTGGTGCAGGGGCTGCTGGTCCTCGGCGTCGTCTGGTGGGCCTGGGTCGGCTACGCCTGGCTGACCAGCGTCATCGACCCCGAGGCCGAGGAGAGCCGGCTCGTCATCTTCGTCGCGATGGCGGCCCTGCTGATCGTCTCGCTGGCGATCCCCGAGGCCTTCGGCGAGCTCGCCCTCGTCTTCGCGCTGGCGATCGGCGTCTTCCGCAGCGCCCACATCGCCCTCTTCTGGCTCGCCGGCGCCGACGACCAGGACCTGCGCCGGTCGGTAATCGGCCTCGCGATCAGTACCGCGATCGCGGTCGGCCTGCTGGTTCTCGCCTCCTTCTTCGACGGCGTCGCCCAGGGGGCGCTCTGGGCGCTGGCGATCTTCCTCGACATGGCGGGCCCCTACTTCTTCGGCGCCGAGGGCTGGAAGCTCGTCCCCGGCCACTTCGCCGAGCGCCACGGGCTGATCGTGATCATCGCCCTCGGCGAGTCGATCGTCGCGATCGGGGTCGGCGCCTCCGGCGCCCTCGACCTCGGGATCGGCACCGCCGCCGTCCTCGGCATCTTCCTCGCCGCCGCCCTCTGGTGGGCCTACTTCGACGTCGTCGCCCTGATCTCGGCCCGGCGCCTCGGCGAGGCCGAGACCGGCCGCGTGCAGAACGAGCTGGCGCGGGACTCCTACTCCTACATCCACCTGCTGATGGTCGCCGGGATCGTCCTCATCGCCCTCGGGATGAAGGTGACGATCGGCCACTACGACGACCACCTCCACGCCGAGATCGCCTTCGCCATGCTCGGGGGGCTGGCGACCTTCCTGCTCGGCCTCGTCGCCTTCCGCTATCGCCACGTCCACAGCGTCAACCGGCGCCGCGCGGGGATGGCGATCGTCCTCCTCTTCCTGATCCCGGTCGCAACGGCGATCCCGGCTCTGCTGACCCTGGCGATCGCCGTCGTCCTCCTCTGGATCGTGATCCTCGGCGACCACCGGATGTACGGGTCGCGGCGCGACGAGCTGCGCCGGGAAGCAAGCACGGCGCACATTTAGGCATACTCCCCGAACCTTTTGAGCACTCCAGTCCTTCTCGACAAGCTGCTGCGCGCCGGTGCCCCGTCGGGGTACGAGGGTCCGGCTGCCGAGGTCTGGCGCGAGGCCGCGTCCTTCGCCGACAGCATCGAGGTCGACGGGATCGGTTCGACGATCGCCCGCGTCGGCGACGCCTCGCCGCTGCTCGCCGTCGTCGGCCACATCGACGAGATCGGGCTGATCGTCACCCACATCGACGAGAAGGGCTTTCTCTGGTTCGCCCCGATCGGCGGCTGGGACCCGCAGATCCTGGTCGGCCAGCGGGTCGAGATCCGCGGCCCGAACGGCCTTGTGCCGGGAGTCGCCGGCCGCAAGCCGATCCACCTGCTCGAGGCCGACCAGCGAAAGAAGGTCGTCGAGCTGAAGAGCATGCACATCGACATCGGCGCCGCCGACCGCGAGGAGGCCGAGACGATGGTCCGGGTCGGCGACCCGGTCGTGATCGACGCCGAGCCGATGCCGGTGGCCGGCGAGCGGCTCGTCTCGCGGTCGATGGACAACCGCCTCGGCGCCTACGTGGCATTGGAGAGCCTGCGCCGCTGCCACGAGGGCAAAGGGCCGGGCGGGTCCTTCGCCGCCGTCGCCGCCGTGCAGGAGGAGATCGGCCTCTTCGGCGCCCGCACCGCCGCCTTCCAGGTCCGCCCCGACATCGCGATCGCCGTCGACGTCACCCACGCGACCGACGCGCCGGGGGTCGACGAGAAGGAGATCGGCAGGCACCCCTTCGGCTCCGGCCCGGCGATCGGCCGCGGCTCCACCCTCTCCCCCAAGGTCTTCGAGCTGTTGGTCGAGACGGCGGAGGCGGAGGGGATCGAGTACTCGATCAGCGCCAGCGGCCGCGGCACCAGCACCGACGCCGACGTCCTCCAGATCTCTCGCGCGGGGATCCCGACCGGGGTCGTCTCGATCCCGCTGCGCTACATGCACTCGCCGGTCGAGATGGTCGACCTCGCCGACGTCGAGGCGGTCGTCAAGCTCCTTGCCGCCTTTGGCGAGCGCGTCAGCTCAGACTGGGACCTCAGCCGCTAACCGCGGCCATCTCGGGCTCGTAGTCGTCCAGATAGACGAGGTCGCGACCGGCGGCCTTGGCCGCGTAGAGGGCCGCGTCGGCGCGGGAGAGCATGTCGTCGGTGTCGACGACGCCGGGTTCGGCGACGGCGGCGCCGATGCTGAGCGAGACGGAGACGCCGACCGGGCGCCGGTCGCGAACCGCCACCCGCAGGCGCTCGGCGATTTCCAGAGCGTCCTCGTGACCGGCGCCGGGCAGCATCACCAGGATCTCCTCGCCGCCGACCCGGTAGATCGAATCGCCCGCCCGCAAGGCGGCCCGCATCGTGTAGGCGACGTCCTGGAGGACCGCGTCGCCGGCGGCGTGCCCATGCTGGTCGTTGACGCGCTTGAAGTGGTCGAGGTCGCAGAGCAGGAAGGCGTGCGACTGGCCTTCGAAGGGGTCGCAGGGCTGGCCATTCAGCTCCGAGAGCCGCTGCTCGAGCGCGTTGCGGTTGAAGAGGCCGGTCAGGGGGTCGAGAGTCGAGCGGCGGCGGTGGGCGCGGTCGGACTCGACCAGGGCGCCGCTGAGGATCACGGTGCTGATGATCAGCGCCGCGATCGCAATCAGCAGCTGGCGCTGCTCCCATGCCGCCTGCGGGTCGGGAACGATCGCGGCGAGCAGGAACATCGCCACGACGTAGACGGTGCCGGCGACGATGCCGCGGGTCTCGAAGCGGAAGCCGAGGGTGGCGGCGGGCAGGGCGAACCAGACCAGGACCGGGCTGGTGGCGCCGCCGGTCGCCATCGCGCTAGCCGCGATCAGGGCCGGCAGCGCGGCCCAGGCGCCGGCGATCCAGAGCGCCGGCCGCAGGCTCCTGCGCATGAAGCGGTCGGCCACCGCGAAGCCCGCGAGGCCGACCGCGAGGAAGACGATCCACCAGTAGCCGAGCGAGCGGCCGCCCGAGACGGCAAGCGCCAGAGCGAGGATTCCGAAGCAGGCCAGGCGGTAGCGGCGCACCCGGTCCTCCATGTCGAGGAGACGCTCGCGGCGAGCTTCCTCGTGGATGGAGACGAGCGTGTCCCGGGCCTTACCCATGGTCACGCATCGGCCTCGGCCGGGTGCGTCTTGAATTTGAATGTTTAGCGGCGGCTTGGCGGTCGCTCAGGCGACCAGCTGAAGCTCTTTTGGCAGCGAGCTGAGGTTGCGCAAACCCTCGGGGGTGACAACGACGAGGTCCTCGATGCGGACGCCGAGCTTGCCGGCCAGGTAGACACCCGGCTCGACGGTGACGACTTCGCCCGGGGCGAGGACGTCGTCGGAGCGCTGCGAGAGCCGCGGGCCCTCGTGCACCTCGAGCCCGACCCCGTGGCCGAGCGCGTGGCCGAAGTGCTCGGCGTGGCCGGCGTCGTCGATCACCTGGCGGGCGGCGGTGTCGACGTCCTCCCCTTTGACGCTCGCGCGGATCGCATCCAGACCGGCCTGCTGGGCCTGCCGCACCACCTCGTAGACGGCGCGCGCCTCCTCCCCCGGCTCTCCGGTGGCGAAGGTGCGGGTGCCGTCGGAGCAGTAGCCGTCGAGCTGCGAGCCCATGTCGAAGACGACCAGCTCGCCGTCCCCGATCACCCGCTCGCCGGGCTCGGCGTGCGGAAGGGCGCCGTTCGGGCCGGCGGCGACGATCGCCGGGAACGAGGGCTCGGCGCCGAGCTCGCGGATCCGCGCTTCGGTCGCGCGGGCGACATCGCGCTCGCTGCGTCCGGCCATCCCCTGTTCGAGCGCCCAGCCCCAAATCTCGTCGGTCAGCTTCGAGGCCTCGGCGATCTTCGCCAGCTCCTCGTCGTCCTTGACCCGCCGCAGCTCCTCGACCCGGCCGCCGGCGGCGACCAGCTCGACGCCGTCGGCGAGTTTCTCCTTCAGTTTCTCCAGCACCCGCACGGCCATCTGGTCGTCCTCGAAGCCGACCCGGCCCTCGAGGTGCCCGGCGATCCCGGCCAGCCAGTCGTTGCCGATCGTCAGCGATTCCCAGCCCTCGACCTCGGCGGCGGCGCGCTCGGTGTAGCGGAAGTCGGTGAAGAAGAGGCGCAGCCCGGGACCGCAGACGCAGGCGCCGTTGGTGCCGGTGAAGCCGGTCAGGTAGCGGACGTTGGTGAGGTCGGTGACCAGCATCCGGTCGAGCTCGCGCTCGGCCATGAGCTGCTCGAGACGGTCGCCGCGGCCGCGCATCAGGAGCCCACGCCGAGCTCGCCGGCCAGCCGCTCCAGCGCCTCGCGGTAGCCGTCGGCCCCCTTGCCGGAGATCTTGGCGAGGACGAGGCCGTCGAAGACCGAGAGCTTGCGCCACTCGTCGCGTGCCTCGACATCGGAGAGGTGGACCTCGACCGCCGGCAGCCCGGTCAGCTGCAGCGCGTCGGCGATCGCGCGGCTGTAGTGGGTCCAGGCGCCGGCGTTGACGACCACAGCATCGGCGAGGTCGATCGAGCGGTGCAGGTATTCGCAGAACTCGCCCTCGGAGTTGGTCTGGAAGAAGATCGGTTCCAGCTCGAACTCGTGCGCCCAGCCGGAGATCCTCGCCTCCAGCTGCGACAGCGAGAGCCCGCCGTAGATCGAAACGTCACGCCGCTCCAGGACGTCGAAGTTGACCCCGTGCAGGACGGCGACGCGGTTGGCGACACTGGGCATCAGTAGAGCTCCTCCACGGCCTCACGGACCTTAGCCGGGTCGACGATTTCCCCGGTCCGGGGCTTGCCCGGCTCGGAGAGGAGGACGAAGCCGACGCCGGCGGCGGTCCGCTTCTTGTCGAGTTGGAGAGTCTCAAGAACCTCCTCAATGTCGATCTTCGATTCGAGGCAGACAGGAAGGTCATGACGAACAAGAATTGCTTTGACCTCTTCGCGCAGCTCGGTTGCGTCGGAAAGACGAAGCGCCGCTAAAAGGCCGAGGCCGATTGCTTCCCCATGTAGATAGTCAAATTCGGAGACGCCCTCAATCGCGTGGCCGATGGTGTGGCCGAGGTTGAGAACATGGCGCAGCCCGCTATCGCGCTCATCCGCCGCGACGACCGAGCACTTGTAGCGGGCGCAGGCGAAGACAACATCGTTGAGGCTTTCCGTATCGATCTCTTCGATGTCACGAACGCGCTCCCACAACGGACCACCGGCCAAGAGTCCGGTCTTGATCACCTCAACAAACCCCGCTGACAGCTCTTTTGGTGGCAATGACGAAAGGGTGGAAGTGTCCGCAATAACCGCTGCGGGCTGGTGATAAGCGCCCGCGTAGTTCTTCAGACGCTGGAGGTCAACACCCGTCTTTCCCCCATAAGCCGAATCGACCTGAGCAACCAGAGTGGTCGGCACCTGCACGACGGGCACGCCACGCTGAAAGATGTGAGCACAGAATCCGGCTAGATCACCAATGACCCCCCCGCCCAGGGCGATGAGGTGATCGTCTCGACGCATTTCTGCAAATGCGAGTGCTTCGATCGTCTCCCCCACAGTGCCAAGCGTCTTTGATCTCTCTCCAGGAGAAACAAGGATGGGCGGAACCGCTAACGGCTCGAGTTCATCTGCATAACGGAGAGCGTTGTCGTCAGTGATGCAGTAGCGCCGCCCATCCACGGGCCACCAACCAGTCTCAGCAAGAGCTTGGAAGAACCTCGATCCGACAAACACCGGATAATCGCCCGACTTGGTAGTCGCCCAGAGCAACTTCGCTCGCGCGGGCATTTCCTCGACGGTTTGGATCGCCGGCAGCGCCCGCTCGAGCACTCGGCGGTCGGCCATCGGCACCACCGCGTCGGCCAGCTCCTCGTAGTACGGCGTCCGCTCCGCCAGCAGCCTCGCGACGTCCTCTTCGCTCGTCGCCAGCGGGCGATCGGTGCCCTCGATGCGCTTCCAGGCCGTCGCCGCGTCGATCTCCAGGAGGACGACGATGTGGCGGTCGAGAGCGTTGCGGACCCGCTCGGAGAGAATGCTGCCGCCGCCGAGGGCGATTGCGCCGCCGTCGGCTTTCTCCAGCAGCGAGCCGACGACCTCGGCCTCGCGGGCGCGGAATGCCTCCTCCCCGTCCTCCTCGAAGGCCTGGCGGATCGGCTTGCCGAGCTCGGCTTCCATCAGCTCGTCGATCTCGGTCGTCTCCAGCCCCGCCTTGCGGGCAGCTTCGAGCGCGGTGCTCTTGCCGGCACCCATGAAGCCGATGAAGACGATCGCCGGCTTCGCCACCTGGCTCAGTCCCGGAAGTCGATCCGCTGCTTGTAGGCCTCGATCGCGCCGACGACGTCGTCGATGTGATCGCCGCCGAACTTCTCGCGGTAGGCACGGGCGAGGGTCAAGGCCACCATCGCCTCGCCGACGATCGCCGCCGCCGGGACCACGGTCGAGTCGGTGCGCTCCCGCAGCGCCTGCGCCGGCTGCTTGGTCTCGGTGTCGACCGAGCGCAGCGGCTTGGTCAGGGTCGAGATCGGCTTGATCGCCGCCCGCACCGAGAGCGGCTGGCCGTTGGTCATCCCGCCCTCGAGGCCGCCGGCGTGGTTGGTTTCGCGGAAGTAGCCGTCCTTCTCCGACCAGAAGATCTCGTCGTGCGCCTCCGAGCCGGGGCGGCCGGCGACGTCCCAGGCTTCGCCGATCGCGACGCCCTTGATCGACTGGATCGAGGCGACGGCGCCGGCGAGGCGGCCGTCGAGCCGGTCTTCCCAGGAGATGTGGGAGCCGATCCCCGGCACGAGACCGAAGACCAGCACCTCGAAGGTGCCGCCGAGGCTCTCGTTTGCCTTCCGCAGGCGGTTGATCTCGGCGACCATCTCCTTGCTCGCCTCCGGGTCGAGGCAGCGCACGGGGTCCTCGTCGACGGCGGCGAAGTCGGCGGGCGCCAGGTCGGGCCGCTCGGCGGCCTTCACCGAGGCGATCTGCAGGACATGGCTGTGGATCTCGACGCCGAGCTTGGCGAGGAAGGCGCGGGCGATCGTCCCGGCGGCGACGCGGGCCGCGGTCTCGCGCGCGCTCGCCCGCTCGAGCACGTTGCGGATGTCCTCGTGGCCGTATTTCTGGGCGCCGACGAGGTCGGCGTGGCCGGGCCGCGGCAGGTGCACCTCGTCGGGCTCGAAGCCCTCGACCGGCCACGGGTTCATCCGCTCTTCCCAGTTCTTGTAATCGCGGTTGGCTACCAGGAGGGCGATCGGGCTGCCGAGCGTGCGGCCGTGACGGACGCCGCTGCGGACCTCGACCGTGTCGGTCTCGATCTTCATCCGGCCGCCGCGGCCGTGGCCGAGCTGGCGCCGCGCCATGTCACGGTCGAGCGCCTCGCGGTCGAGCTCGAGGCCCGCCGGCAGGCCCTCGACGATCGCCACGAGCCCAGGCCCGTGCGACTCCCCCGCGGTCGTGAAACGGAACGTCGTCATCGCGGCAAGGCTATCGGCGCCGCGCCGCCTCGCGCATCACGTCGAGGTCCGGGGTCAGTCCCGTCCAGATTTCCAGCGACCGCGCCCCCTGCTGGACGAGGATCTCGAGCCCGTCGACGGCGGCGGCGCGGGCCCCTTCGGCGGCTTTGAGGAGGTGGCTGTGGCGCTCGCCGTAGACCATGTCCACCACCGTCTGGTGGTCGGTGAACTCGCCGCGCTCCAGCGGCAGGTGATCGAAGGGGTCTTCGCCGCGGAGCCCGGCGGCGCTAGTGTTGACGATCAGGTCGTACTCGCTCTGCCGCGGCACCGTCACGGCCTTCCCCCCCAGCTCGGCGCAGATCTCTTCCGCCCGCTCCGGCGTGCGGTTCCAAACCTCGACCTTCGCCCCTTCCCAGAGCAGCGCCCAGATCGCCGCCCGGGCGGCCCCTCCGGCCCCGAGGACGAGCGTCCGGTGGCCCCGCGGCGGGTCGGGCAGCGCCGCCAGCAGCCCGTCGGCGTCGGTGTTGTGGGCCTCGATCCGGCCCTCGGCGAAGGCGAGGGTGTTGGCGGCGCCGATCTGCTGCGAGGCTTCGCTCGCCTCGCCGGCCAGGGCCAGCGCCGCCTGCTTGTGCGGCACGGTCACGTTGACGCCCGCGTAGCCGACTTCGGCCAGCTCCTTGACGGTCATCTCGAAGGCCTCGGGGGCGGCGTCGATCGCCGTGTAGCTCCAGTCCTCCAGTCCCAGCGCCGCCAGCGCCGCGTTCTGCATCGCCGGCGAGCGCGAGTGCGAGACGGGATGGCCGAGCACCGCGAGCTTCGCCACGGCTATTCCCCGCAGCTGTCCGGCGAGTTGCCGCCGGCCGCTTCGCGAGCGGAGTTGTACTTGTCGACCGCGGCTTCGAATTCGGCTTCGGTCTTGGCGAAGGTGAGCTTGCCGCAGGCCCCCGGCGTCGTCACGTAGAAGAGGTAGTCGGTCTTCGGCGGGTGCGCCGCCGCTTTCAGCGATTCCAGCCCCGGGTTGCTGATCGGGCCCGGCGGCAGGCCGGCGTTGGTGCGGCTGTTGTAGGGCGAGTCGATCGCCAGTTCGGATTCGGTCAGCGGCTCGGTGTAGTTGCCGGTCGCGAAGCGGATCGTCGCGTCGATCCCCAGCGGCATCCCTTCGTGCAGGCGGTTGTAGATCACCGAGGCGACGAGGCCGCGCTGCGAGTCGACCCCCGCCTCGTCCTCGACCATCGAGGCGATCGTGACGACGTCGAAGACGGTCAGGTTCTTCGACTTCGCGTAGCTCATGTCGACGCCCTTGATCCGCCGCTTGAAGTCCTGCAGCTGCAGCTGGACGAGGTCGTCGACCGGCGCCTTCGGCTTCAGTTCGAAGGTGTCGGGAAAGAGGAAGCCTTCGAGGTCCTTCGCGTTCTTGCCGCCGTATTCGGCGGGGTCGAGGTACTTCGATTTGACCGTCGCCTTCGTGTAGTCGCCGGGGACGCCGGCTTCTTCGGCGACCTGGGCGGCCTGCGAGCGGGTGTAGCCCTCGGGGATCGTCACCGTCAGGGTGCGCTTGACCGGCGGCGTCGAGAGGGCGTCGATCGCGGCGCCGTAGCTCATGTCGTGGGCGAGGGTGAAGTGGCCGGAGTAGATCTCCGAGCGCTTGCCGGCGAGGGTGACGCGGACCTGGAAGAGGGTCGAGTTGGAGATCATGCCGCGGTCGGAGAGCAGGTCGCCGACTTCGGCGACGCTCGAGCCCTTCGGGATCGTCACCTGCACCTGGCCGCTGCCGTCGCCGTGGAAGGGCTGGAAGAGCGCGTTCAGGAAGACGAGGACGAAGAGGGCGGCGATCACCGCGAAGAGGCGGAAGGGGTGGCGCCCGATCGCCCCGAGGAAGCCGAGGTTCGGTTTCGGGCGGCGATTGGAGCTGCCGTTGCCGGCGACCACGGGCGGGGGCGGCGGCTCCTCGTCCCAGAACTCCTCCTCGGGCGTCCGCGGCGGCAGAGGGTCGACAGGTGGCGGTGGCGGTGGCGGTGGCTCGGCTGGCGGGGGCGCCGCGGCGGGCGCAGCCGCCGGCGGGGGTGGCGCCGCCTTCCGCTCGGCCTCGGCCTTCTTCCCGGCCTTCTTGGCGCGCTTCTCTTCGCGTTCGAGCCGGCGCTGCTCGCGCTCGCGGGCCGCCGGGTCGTCAGGGTCGGCGAAGGCGTCGTCCTTCAGCCAGTCGTCGCTCACTGCCGGCTCTCCAGGTAGGACTCGAGCAGGTGCGCGGCGGCGAGCGAGTCACGCGCCGCGCCGGCGCCGGCGCGGCGGCTGGCGTCGGCCATCCGCGAGGTCAGGCGCTCGTCGTAGGTCTCCACCGGCACCGAGAGCATCGCCTCCAGTTCCCGGCAGAAGCTGCGGGCCAAACCTGCCTGGCTGCCCTCTTCGCCGCTCAGGTGCAGCGGCAGCCCGACGACGACCACTTCCACCCCGTGCTCGTCGACCAGCTCGGCGACGGCGCGGGCCTCCGGCGGCTCGATCACCGGCAGCGGCGTCGCCAGCGTCCCGCTCGGGTCGGAGAGGGCGCAGCCGATGCGGACGGTCCCATGGTCGAGAGCGAGCACCCGCATCCTCAGGCGAGATCCCGCTCGATCGCGGCGCGGGCGGCGGCCAGCGCCTCGTCGAGCTTCGAGGGGTCCTTGCCCCCGGCCTGGGCCATGTCCTCGCGGCCGCCACCGCCACCGCCGACGATCGGCGCGATCTCGCGGATGATCGAGCCGGCGGAGACGCCGCGCTCGACAAGCTCCTTGGGGACCAGGGCCACCAGCCCGGCTTTGCCGCCGAAGGCGCCGCCGAGGACGACCGCCGAAGGCTGCCCCAGCTTCGACTGCACCCGGTTGGCGAGGTCGAGCAGCTGCTTCGGGTTCGCCTGCAGGCTCTCCTCGACCACTGCGATGACCGCGCGAACGCCGCCCGGCAGCTCCTCCGCTTTTGCGGCGAGCCCGTCGGCTTCGCCTCCCATCTGCTCGCGCTGGGCCTTCTCGGCCCCGGCGCTTGCCTCCTTCAGCTGTCCGGCGGCGCGGCGGGCGGCGGCGAGGGGGTCCTGCGGGTTGCCCAGCAGCTCGCCGGCCTCGCGCAGCTCGGCCTCGCGCTCGCGGAAGTAGTCGATCGCGGCCGGGCCGGTGATCGCCTCGACCCGGCGCACGTTGGCGGCGCTCGAGCCCTCGCTGCTGATCTTGAAGATGCCGACCTCGGCGGTGTTGGCGACGTGGGTGCCGCCGCAGAGCTCGCGGGAGACGCCGTCGACCTCGACCACCCGCACCCACTCGCCGTATTTCTCGCCGAACAGGGCCATCGCGCCCAGCTCTTCGGCCTCGGCGCGGTTCATGTTCAACCAGCGGACCGGGCGGCTCGACTTCACCCACTCGTTGACCCGCTCCTCGACGTCGCGCAGCTCCTCGGGGCTGAGCGCCTGGCCGTGGGTGAAGTCGAAGCGCAGCTTGTCGGGGCGGACGGCCGAGCCGGCCTGGCGGACGTGGGTGCCGAGTCGCTCGCGCAGCGCCGCGTGCAGGAGGTGCGTCGCCGTGTGGTTGCGCATCGTCGCGTGGCGGGTCTCGGCGTCGACTTCGGCTTCGACCGGGACGCCGGGCTCGATCGCCGCGCCGCCGGGCTCGACCTCGAGCGCCTGGTCCTCGCCGAGGCGGTACACGTCGACGACGCGCGCCTCCGCCTCACCCCAGCGCAGGACGCCGGAGTCGGCGACCTGGCCGCCGCCCTCGGCGTAGAAGGGGCTCTCCTCGAGCTTGACCAGCGCCTTGCCGTCTGCGGCCTCGACCGCGGCGAGGCCGGTGGTCGCGCGCAGGGTTTCGTAGCCGACGAACTGGGTCGGCGGCGCCCCTTCGGCAAAGGCGAGGACGCGCTCGTGGGTGTTCTCGGAGCCGTGCGCGGTGGCGCTCGCCATCCGGGCGCGCTGACGCTGCTCCTCCATCAGCTCCTGGAAGCCCTGGTCGTCTACCGAGAGGCCGGCCTCGGCGAGGAGCTCCTTGGTCAGGTCGTAAGGGAAGCCGTAGGTGTCGTGGAGCTTGAAGGCGTCGGCGGCGTCGATCCACGAGGTCTCCCGCTCCTTTGCTTCGGCGACGAGCCGCTCCAGCAGCTCGCTGCCGCGCTCGAGGGTGCGACCGAAGCTCTCCTCCTCGTCGCCGACCCAGCGCTCGATCGTCGCCCGCTCGGCGACCAGCTCGGGGTAGGCGTCGCCCATCAGCTCGATCGTCCGCTCGGCGAAGCGGCCGAGCCACGGCGCCTCCAGGCCGAGCGTCCGGCCCTGCTGGATCGCCCGCCGCATGATCCGCCGCAGGATGTAGCCGCGGTCCTCGTTGGAGGGGACGACGCCGTCGGCGATCAGGAAGGCGGCGCCGCGGCTGTGGTCGGCGACGATCCGCATCGCCCTCATCACTGCCCCGCCCTCCTCGTAGCGGCGGCCGGAGAGCTCTTCGGCGAGGTCGATCAGCGGCCGCACGTGGTCGGTCTCGAAGACCGAGGGGACGTCCTGGAGGATCGCCGCTATCCGGTCGAGCCCCATGCCGGTGTCGATGTTCTTCATCGGCAGCGGGGTGAGGCTGCCGTCCTCGGCGAGGTCGTAGCTCATGAAGACGTGGTTCCAGAACTCGAGGAAGCGGTCGGTGTCGTCGCCGGGCCGCTCGCCCTCGGCGCCGAACTCGGGGCCGCGGTCGAGGTAGAGCTCCGAGCAGGGGCCGCAGGGGCCGGTCGGGCCGGCCTGCCAGAAGTTGTCCTCGCGGCCGAGGCGGACGATCCGCTCCTCCGGGACGCCGGTGGCGCGCCAGATCTCGATCGCCTCCTCGTCCGGCCCGAGGCCGAGCTCCTCGTCGCCGCCGAAAACGGTCACCCAGATCCGCTCGGGGTCCATCCCGAAGCCCTGCGTCGAGAGCTCCCAGCCCCAGGAGATCGACTCGGCCTTGAAGTAGTCGCCGAAGCTCCAGTTGCCGAGCATCTCGAAGAAGGTCATGTGGCGGGCGGTGTTGCCGACCTCCTCGATGTCGGTGGTGCGGAAGCATTTCTGCACGTCGGTGAGGCGCGGCGCGGGCGGCTGTTCGCGGCCCAGGAAGTAGGGCTTGAAGGGCTGCATCCCGGCCGTGGTCAGGAGCACGGAGGGGTCGTGGACGGAGGGCACGAGCGAGGCCGAGGGCACGATCTTGTGCTCCCGCTGCGCAAAAAAAGACAGGTAGGTCTCCCGGATCTCCTTCGCCCTCATATTAGGAAGCCTAAATATTTGTCAGCTCGGACACCTGTCCGGTCAGGCATGCCAAATCGCCCACTCCAGAGATGTTTGCCCTTACAGACATGCCCCGAGGACCGTTTCAGCCTTGAACTGAATCGTTCGTTCGACCACTGTCGAAGGAGGCAACCATGAAGCTGCGCACCATGTTCGTGATGGCGCTTGCGGTGCTCTCGCTGGCCGCGATGCCGGCGGTCGGCGTCGCCGACGGGCCCGATTACCAGCCGGAAGGCCCGAATTACCACCCCGAACACCCCGAAACCCCGCAAGGGCCGAAGTCGGCTCCCAAAGGCCATGCCTACGGCTACTACTGCCGCGGCCAGGTCAAGAAACACGTCAAAGGCGAGAAAGGCACTGCCTTCAGCCGCTGCGTGAAGGCGATGGCTCAGGCTGACAAGAACGACAACCTGAACGCAAAGAAAGCGTGCAAGACGCTGAGCAAGAAGCACGTCAAAGGCGTCAAGGGAACCGCGTTCAGCAACTGCGTCAAAGGCGTCAACCAGATGCGCCAGGAAGAGGACGCCGCGGTTGCGACCAGCTCGGCGGTCTGACCTGGGTCTTTGACCCCGGTTCTCTGAGCTAAGCCGCGATGGTGCCGTGGCCGACGATTCGCTCGCCGGCCATCAGCACCGCCGTCTGGCCGGGGGCCACGCCAGGGAAGGCCTCCCCCAGCTCCACATCCAGGTTCGGATGCAGCCCCTTCCCCGCCGCCGAGACGGTGGCGGGGAGGGCGCGGGAGCGGTAGCGCAGCTTCACCGAGTCGACGGTGAAGCCCTCGCGGTGCAGAACTGCGTCGCGGACGCGGACGTTGCGCTTCTCTAGCTCGGCCCGGGTGCCGACCGTGATCGTGTTGGCGGCGGCGTCGGTGGCGAGCACGTAGAGCGCCTCCGGCGCGGAGACGCCGATGCCCTGGCGCTGGCCGACGGTGAAGTCGTGGTGGCCGCGGTGGCGGCCGAGGGTGCGGCCGGCCGAGTCGACGATCGCGCCGTCACGCTCGCGGAGGCCGCCGTGGCGGCGGAGGAAGCCGCGCTTGCCCTGGCCGGCGAGGAAACAGAGGTCCTGGCTCTCAGCCTTGCGGGCGACGGCGAGGCCGTGGCGGGCGGCGATCTCCCGCACTTCGGGCTTGGTCAGCTCGGTGAGCGGGAAATCGAGCCGCCCGAGCAGCTCCGTCGGCAGCGCCGCCAGCATGTAGCTCTGGTCCTTGGCCGTGTCGGCGGCGGTGGCGAGCAGCGGCCCCTCGCCGTCCTCGACGATCCGGGCGTAGTGGCCGGTCAGCAGCCGCTCGGCGCCGAGCCGGTCGGCGAGGTCGACCATCGCCGCCAGCCGGACCTCGCCGTTGCAGAGGATGCAGGGGTTCGGCGTGCTTCCCTCCGCGTAGCCGCCGATGAAGCGATCGACGACCCGGCGGCGGAAGTCCTCCTCGAGGTCCAGGGTGAAGTGCGGAATCCCGAGCTGATGCGCGAGCCCCCGGGCCCCCAGCACCGCCTCGGGCGAGCAGCAGGCCTTGGCCCCGTCAGTCTCAGGGTCGCTCCAGAGCTTGACCGTGATCCCGACCACCTCGGCGCCTTCCTCGCGGGCGAGCAGAGCGGCGACGGCGCTGTCGACGCCGCCGGACATGGCTACTGCGAGGCGCTTTGGGGAGGAGGAGGTCCCCCTCCGTCCCAGATTTTGGGGAGGCTCCTCCGGGGGACCTCCTCCTCCCACCCAGTCCGCAATCAGGTCCAGCGACGAGGACGCTGCGCCTTGAAGGGCGCGATGGAGAGCATCCGTGGCGAGCTGAGCGGCGTGGCGCTTGGCGGGGGTGAGGCCGCCGATGGCGGCGTCGACGGTTTCGATGTCGATCAGAGCGGCGTCGAGCACAGGAGCCCCATCGACCATCTCGGCGACGGCAGCGGTTGCGGCCTTAGTTGCCCCACAGCCCTCGGCGTCGAAGGAGACCTCTCGAATGCGGCCGCCCTCCACGAGGAACGAGACGCGGGAGAGATCCCCACAGGCAGCTCCCCCCGCAGCGCCGGTGAAAGCGCCATCGACAGCCGGCCCACGCCGGCTCTCGTCAGTCAGGTAGTGCTCGAAGAGCTCTCGTTCCACACCCTCAAGGGTAAAGCGCAACCGTCCTGCCCACCCCAACCAGCGCCAGCAGGGCCGTCACCCACACCTACCAGCCATGTGGGTGTGGGTGACGGCCCTGCTCAAGCGCCTTCCGCAGATCCGCGACGATCTCCTCCGGTTCCTTCTGAAGCTGCCGCCAGGTGACATGCACAGTCCGGTAGCCCTCGGCGACCAGGATCCGATCCCGCTGGCGATCGGACTCGAAGCGCTTCTTCGTGCCGTGGACGCTGCGGCTGTCCAGCTCGACCGTGACCCGCTCCTCCTCCCAAAGCGCGTCGATCTGGAAGATGCGCCCACGGAGAGCCAAGTCTGCGTTCATCCGAGGCCGCGGATGAATGCCGTGGTCGGCAATCAGGAGCCGAAACGCCTCCTCGAAGTCGTTGCGCGTGAACCCGACCGGCTCCGGGTCCTCCAGCAGCGCGCGCACGTTCCGAGCCCCGCGCCGCCCCGGATACCGCTCCAACAGCATCGGCAGCGAGACCCGGTCGCGCAGCTCCCGCACTTCCGCCTCGTGCCAAACCCGCTCCAGCTCCCGTAGCTTCAACACGGAAGCGAGGTCGAAGACGGTCCGGAACGGCGAGGTCACCGGAATTTCGTCGACCCTCTGCCACTCGTCGTCGGCGATCTCGCCGTAGTGGGTGACGATCCCGTCCCTCCGGACCCTTCGGCTCGATGCGGTCACGTCAACCCATTCGCTCGCAGGCGGCATCAGCCCCCACAGGCGCGCGGCCGAGCGATGACTTAGAACCGCTCCGGCTCCGCAGGCCAAGACGGCTGCCATCCACCGCCCGCGTCGCGAGATGCGGCGGACGCCGACCACGTAGACGCCGCGATGTCGCTCGTGCAGCCGCCCTTGCTCCAGACGGCGAGCGACCGCCCTCCTCCCCAAGCCGAGGTCGATTAGCTGCTGCCGCCCCACCACTCCGTGCTGACGCCGAGCCAGCCGCTCCATCTCCCGCTCAAGAAATCCAGTTGGCAGTTGAGCACCCATAGGGTGCTCAAGTGACATCTCGTGACTCACGCGATCGATGCTGAGGCAACGCGGCGCAACTGTGGCGCGCTGTTTGTGCCGACTTCGTGACGGCATCCGCGACGAAAAGAGAAAAGGCCCCAACCCGCCGTTGCCGCCTCTGGCTTTGATCCCTTCAAATGAAGGTGGGTGCCTGCTCCTGCCCCCAAGAGGACCGGAGACTTGTCAGCTCCCGCGCCGTTTGTGTTGGGTCAAACGGTGAGACGGCTCTCGAACGGGTTCGAGCCTGCGTCAAAGCTACCACCGGAACACCTCACCTAAACAACGAGAACCGCCGCGAGGGAGTCGGGGAGGACCCGGAGGAACCTCCCCAAATCGTGACGGAGGGTCCTCCCCGACTCCCTCAATCCAGGTTCGACAAATGCCACTCGGCCTCGCTCCACTGGTCGGGCGGGACGCGGAGGGAGATGTCGCCGCGGCCGAAGCGGTCGATCGGCCAGTCGGAGGTGAGGACGGCCTCGAAGCCGGCCTCGATCAGGGACTGGTGCCAGGCGCGGGCGGTGCGGACGTCGCCGAAGTCCCGCACCACCTCCCAGCTGTCGAAGCCGGGGTCGTCGACGTGGATGGGGGTCTGCCCGGGACCCGGCCCGGGGCGCCACCTGCGGGGGATCCAGTCCCGCAGGCCCATCTCAGTGTCCGGCGAGTTTGGATTTGTGGATGCCGATTCCGAGCTCGCGCATCTGCAACTCGTCGACCGGGGCCGGGGCGCCGGTCAGGAGGTCGAAGCCGGAGGCGGTCTTCGGGAAGGCGATCACGTCGCGGATCGTCTCGGCGCCGAAGAGGCGCTGGACGATGCGGTCGACGCCGTAGGCGATACCGCCGTGCGGCGGGGCCCCGTAGCGCAGCGCCTCGAGCAGAAACCCGAAGCGGTCGCGCGCCGTCTCGGGGTCGATCCCGAGGGCACCGAAGACGGCCTCCTGCATCTCGGCGTCGTGGATACGGATCGAGCCGCCGCCCAGCTCCTGCCCATTCCAGACGACGTCGTAGGCCTGGGCGCGGGCGGCGCCGGGGTTGTCGGGGTCGAACTCGCCCGCGGGCGCGGTGAACGGGTGGTGCAGCGCGTCCCATCGCTTCTCGTCCTCGTTCCACTCCATCAGCGGCCAGTCGACGATCCAGACGAGCCGGTCGTCGCCCTCGGCGATCAGGTCGAAGCGCTCGGCGAGGTCGAGCCGCAGCTGGCCGAGGACGGCATTGTCCACCGTCGGCTTGTCGGCGACGACGAGCAGCAGGTCGCCCTCCTCGGCGCCGAGGCGCTGGTTGAGGTCGGCAAGCTCGGCCTCGCTGAGGAACTTGGCGGTCGGCGAGCGCCACCCCTCGCCCTCGCGGAAGGCCCAGACGAGCCCTTTCGCCCCCAGCTCCTGGGCGCGGGAGATCAGGCCGTCGAGCTCGGAGCGCGGCATCTCGCGGCGGCCGGCGTTGATGCCGCGGATCGCGCCGCCCCCCTCGAGGACCGAGCGGAAGACCTTGAACTGGGTCTCGCGCAGGGCCTCGCCGAGGTCGACGAGCTCGAGGCCGAAGCGGAGGTCGGGCCGGTCGGTGCCGAAGCGGTCCATCGCCTCGTCGTAACCCATCCGCTCCATCTTTCCCTCGATCGCCGGGCCGCCGGCCCGCTCGAAGACGTGGGCCAGCAGCCGTTCGTTGACCGCGATCACGTCGTCGACGCCGACGAACGACATCTCGATGTCGAGCTGGGTGAACTCGGCCTGGCGGTCGGCCCGGGTCGCCTCGTCGCGGAAGCAGCGCGCCACCTGGTAGTAACGCTCGTAGCCGGAGATCATCAGCAGCTGCTTGAACAGCTGCGGCGACTGCGGCAGGGCGTAGAAGGAGCCGGGCTGCTGGCGGCTGGGGACGAGGAAGTCACGGGCGCCCTCGGGGGTCGAGCGGGTGAGGACCGGCGTCTCGATGTCGAGGAAGCCCTCGTCGCCGAGGAACTCGCGCATCGCGGTGACGACGCGGTGGCGCAGCTGCAGCGCCTTCTGCATCTGCTCGCGGCGGAGATCGAGGTAGCGGTAGCGCAGGCGGGTGTCCTCGCCGACCTCGCCGCTGAAGCCCTCGATCTGGAAGGGCGGCGTCTCGGCCTTCGCCAGCCGCTCCGCGGCGGTCACCTGGACCTCGAACTCGCCGGTCGGCAGCTCCGGGTTGACGGTGTCCTCGGCGCGGCGGACGACGCCGCCGGTCACGGTCAGCACGTCCTCGGGCCGCAGCTCGTGGCCGAGCCCGAAGGCCCCACCGGAGCTGTCGGGATGGAAGACGAGCTGGACGATCCCGGTGCGGTCGCGGAGGTCGATGAAGACGAGGCCGCCGTGGTCGCGCCGCCGGTGGACCCAGCCGGCGACGGTCACCTCGGAATCGACCTGGTCCGCCATGACCTCGCCGCACCAGACGGTGCGGTAGGCGCCGATCGCCTCGCTCACGATTCCCCTCCCGTCATCTCGTCGACAAGGTTGCCGGGATCGACGGCGCGCTGCTCTCCGGTCTCCATGTCACGAAGCTGGGCGCCGCCCCCCTCCTCGAGGATGAGGACGCGGCGGGCGCCGACACGGTCGGCGTGCTTGAGCTGCCCCTTGAGGCCGCGGCCGGCGAGGTCGACCTCGGCCGAGAGGCCGGCGTGGCGCAGCTCCACCGCCAGGACCACCGCCCGCTCGCGCTGGCCCGGGTCGGCGACGGCGACGAAGGCGTCGCGCCCGGCCGCCGGCACCTCTTCGTCGAGCGCGAGCAGGATCCGCTCGATCCCGGCGGCGAAGCCGACCGCCGGCGTCGCCGGGCCGCCGAGCTGCTCGATCAGGCCGTCGTAGCGGCCGCCGCCGCCGATCTCCGACTGCGCCCCGAGCCGGTCGCAGACGAAGGAGAAGATCGTCCGCGTGTAGTAGTCGAGGCCACGGACCAGGGTCGGGTCGATGACGTAGGCGACGCCGGCGGCGTCGAGCAGGGCGCGGACGCCCTCGAAGTGCTCGGCATCCTCGCCCTCGAGCCGCTCGACGATCGTCGGCGCGCTCGCCATTACCCCGCGCGTCCCCTCGTCGTCGGCATCGAAGGCGCGCAGCGGGTTGATGTCGATCCGCTCGCGCACGTCTCTGGAGAGGTCGGCCTCGTGCGCGTGCAGGTGCGCTTTCAGGTCCTCGAGGTAGGCACGCCGCAAAGCGAAGGAGCCGAGGCTGCCGAGCCGCAGCTCCACGCCGGGCACGCCGAGCTCCCCCAGCAGGTCGGAGAGGAGCATGATCACCTCGGCGTCCGCGGCCGGCGAGTCGGTGCCGATGCACTCGATCCCGAGCTGGTGGAACTGGCGGTAGCGACCGGCCTGCGGTCGCTCGTGGCGGAAGAAGGGTCCGAGATAGGAGAGCTTCACCGGCTGCGCCAGTTTGTGCATCCCGTGCTCGAGGTAGGCGCGGCAGATCGAGGCGGTCCCCTCCGGGCGCAGGGTGAGGCTGCGCTCGCCCTTGTCCTCGAAGGTGAACATCTCCTTGCGGACGATGTCGGTCGACTGGCCGACGCCGCGCTCGAACAGCGCCGTGTCCTCGAAGGCCGGCGTCGCGATCGGCTCGTAGCCGGCGCGGGCGAAGATCGCCGCCGCGGCCGCTTCCAGCCGCGCCCGTTCCCGCGCCGCCGCGGGCAGGATGTCGAAGGTCCCCCGCGGGGCCTGGAACTTGCTCGCCATCGTGCGGCCGACCTTACGCCAGCGAGCCTAGAAAGGGGTTGGTGGCGCGCTCGGCTCCGAGCGTCGTCAGCCCCATGTGGCCGGGGTGGACGACGGTCTCGTCCGGGAAGGTCTCGAGCAGCGTCCCCAGCGAGGCGAGCAGGGTCGGACCATCGGCGCCCGGCAGGTCGACCCGCCCGACCGAGCCCTGGAAGAGGACGTCGCCGGAGAAGATCGCCTCCTCGCCGCGGACCGCGTAGGTGACGTGGCCCGGGCTGTGGCCCGGGGTGAAGACGACGTCGATCTCCAGCCCCGCCAGCTCCAGGGTCTCGCCGCCATGGACGACCTCGTCGGCGTCGTAGCTCTCGAAGGGGCCGAAGCCCTCCCAGGGGACGAAGCGCATGATGTCGGCGAGGATCGGCACCTCGATCTCGGGGCAGTAGACCGGCGCACCGGTCGCCGCCGCCACCGGCGCCACCGCGCCGATGTGGTCGAAGTGGCAGTGGGTGAGGAGGATCGCCTCCGCCTTCGCCCCGCTCGCCTCGATCGCCGCCAGGATCCGCTCCGCCTCCTCGCCCGGGTCGACGACGAGCAGCCGGTCGGAGCCCTGCCGCCGCAGCAGGAAGCAGTTCTCGGCCACCGGGCCGACGGTCAGCATCTCGACCGCGAGGGCCATCAGCCCGCCGCTACTCGCTCCGGGCGCGGATCCGGGCTCGCTCCCGCCGTCGCCACATCGCCATGTCGATGTAGTAGCCGGCGGGGACGTAGAAGGCCAGCATGAAGCCGCCGAAGAGGAGCGAGCCGGCGAGCGGCTTTTTGAAGACCAGGATCAGCGAGACGGCGAAGATCACGGCGGCGACGAGGCCGCGGACGAAGGAGCTGCGCCAGGTCGGCGGCAGGTCCTGTTTCGGCGCCGGTTTGCGTTTTTGCCGGGCTCGCGCCTTCGCTTCCTCGCGGCTGCGTGGGCGGCCGCTGCGCGGGTTGGCGTCGATCCGGCCGCCCTGGGTGCCGCGGCGCTTGCGCCGGCGCTTTTTCTTCGTCTGGGCCATGAGCGAAATCTAGTCGGTCGCCTCGGCGAGCCGCGCCTCGATCGTATGGCGGGCGGGGTCGAAGCCCCGCATCGGCACGTCCTCGGGGTATCCGGCGAGCGCCGAGGAAGGGATCAGCCCGACCAGCTCTGCCTCGACCGGCCGCGCCCCCAGCGGCGCCGCCAGCGCCCGCACCCGCTCGACGATCTCGCCGAGGGGGACGGCGATCGGGTCGTGGACGTTGGTCGAGACCTGGGCGCGGCCGCTGGAGAGCAGGAGGCCGATCGCGCGGACGCCGGCGGGCCCTCCCCCCGCCTCCCGCAGGCCGGCGGCGACCGCGCGGGCGACCTCGACGTCGCCGCTGTCGAGCTCGACGTTGAAGGCGGCCAGGGGAGGGCGGGCGGTGACCAGGGTGGCGCCGGCGGTCCGGTGCGGCAGCCGCGGGCCGAAGTCCGGCCGCAGCTCGCCGGACTCCATCCGCAGCCAGAGCTCGGCGAGGCCGCCGTTGCGGAAGTAGGCGCGCTCGGCCCGGCCGGGGTCGCGGGCCAGCTCGCCGTAGAGGAAGACCGGGATGCCGAGGCCGCCGATCTGGGCGGCGACTGCGGCCGCCTCGGTTCGCGCCGCCTCGGCGTCGTCGCGGTGGAACCAGACGACCGGGCAGACGTCGAGCGCCCCGATCGCCGGGTGGGCGCCGCGGTAGGCGTGCATGTCGATCGTCTCCAGCGCCTCCTCGGCGCCGGCCGTGAGCGCCTCGGTCAGGCCCCCACCCGCGCCGGCGAGGGTGAAGACGCTGCGCCCGTGGTCGGCGTCGGTGTGGCGATCGAGCAGGCGGGCGCCGCGGGTGAAGGCGCTCTGCAGGCGGTCGAGCAGCCCCTGGTCGCTGCCCTCGGAGACGTTGGGGGCGGCGAGGAGGGACGGCATGCCCTCAGCCTCTCAGACGAGCAGATCGCCGCCGCTGACGATCGTCTCGCCGTCGATTTCGACGGTCGGTTCGAGGACGACGCAGTCGAGGTGGACCGGGACCTGAACGGTGCCGCCGATCGCCGCCGAGGCTCCGAAGGCGACGTGGCAGGTGCCGAGGATCTTCTCGTCCTCGAGGATGTTGCCGGTGAGGATCGCCTCTTCGTTGGTGCCGATCCCGAGCTCGGCGACGTTGGTGCCGTCTTCGCCGTGGGCGGTGAGCAGCTCCATCAACCGGCCGCCGTCGTTGCCGGTGGCCTCGACCAGGTTGCCCTCGCGGACGGTCAGCGAGACGGGCGTGTCGAGGAGTCCGATGCTGGCGATCGAGCCGTCGACGACCAGGGTGCCCTCGGTCGTTCCCTCGACCGGGGCGATGAAGCCCTCGCCGCAGGGGAGGTTGCCGAAGGCGCCCTTGTTGCCGAGTTCGCCGGCGTCGACGATCCCCAGCCGGCCCTCCAGCCCGATCCGCAGGTCGCTGCCGTGGGGGCAGGTGATCCGCGCCTCGGTGCCGCGGTTGAGCGCGGTGACGACGGCCCAGCCGCGGCGCCTGATCTCGTCCAGGTCGCCGGTCATCAGCCGGCCCAGCATCTCTTCGGTGACGCCTGGCAGGGTGCCGATCCGGACCCCGGCGTCGCTGGCGGCTTTGCGGGCCGCGGTGTGGGAGAGCGACTGGATCGTCGGTGCCAGGACGACGTCGGCGGCTGCCATCGCAGCGGCGACCGCGTGCGGAGGCTCGGCGGCGGCTGACTCGCGCTCGGAGATCACCGCCAAGGTCGCGTCGGCGCCGTCCCCCTGCGCCTCGATCCGCATCAGCGCGCCGATCTCTTCCGTGACCGGGTTGCAGACGACCAGAACCTCCTCGCCCGGGGAGATTCCCATGCACTGCCGGACGACCGTCTTCACTGCCCTGTCCAGTTCCGCGGTCACCCGCCAACCCTACCCGTCAGCCACCTTCGCTGCGTCGTTTCCCCTGCAACCTCCGGAACTGCAGCGGAAATGCATAAGCCGTCTTCTCCAATCAGCGCCGCTCGTCGTCCCGCCGGTGTCTAATCGCCCAGACCTCCAAGGCCACCATCCCGACCAAGACCACGCCGAAGCCAAGAAAAGGAGCAAACCAATTCGGCGGCCGCACGATCGCCAGGGAGACCACGGCAAAGGCATCGGCGACGATCACGAACCCCACCAGCACCGGCCGAATCGCCGACCACCCGGTCTGACTAGCTCCCCCCTTCGGCACCGCTACCATCCCCCTCCCCGCCGGAGTAGCTCAGCTGGTTAGAGCAGCGGAATCATAATCCGCGTGTCGGGGGTTCGAGTCCCTCCTCCGGCATCAGCAGATCGCCCTGGATAAGGAAACGCCCGCCCCGGTCGGCGAATGCGCGGAACCGCGCACGCGTTGATCTGTCGCTGGGAGCTTGCAGGGCAATGCCGCGGGGGGAGCAGAGTGCGCGCCCTCGTTCGCCTCGGTCGGTTGACGAGGGAATGCGGTCGAGTTATCTGACCTTTCGCACATAAACCCATTCATCCACCGGGCAGGGGGTGGCGCCTCGAAAGGACAAGCGATGGCCCCCATTCTCAAGAGATTCTGCATCGCGGCATTTGCCCTTCTCGCAATCAGCGCGGGGATCGCATCGACCGCATTGGCTGCGGAATATCACTCGGAAATCACCAACACGACGATCAAAGGCGAACAGATCGGAGAAGAAGCGCTCACCTTCAACGCCGGAACCGTCAAATGTAAAAAAGTGACGGAAACCGGCACGGTCTCGCCGGCGACAGCTAGCGAAATCGAACTCGAACCTGAATTCTCGGAATGCACTGCATTCGGGTTCGTCAACACGCTGATCGACCGCAACGGCTGCAAGTTCAAGTGGACATGGCTGCCGCCGACCCTGCATCTCGTCTGCCCTGCCGGCAAGACCATCCACATCACAGCGTTCAACTGCTGGGTGAAGATCGGCCCGCAGACAATCAGCGGCTTGGCAATCGTCAAGGCCGGAATCGGGATCGCTCGCATCATCAAGCTCATCAAGAGCTTCTCGGGCCTTTTGTACACCCAGGAATCGAAGTCCTTCCCGGGCTGCACCAACGGCTCGTTTACGAACGGGACCTGGTCTGGGGAATCCGAACTCAAAGGGTTCAACTCAGAAGGCAAACAAGTAGGGATCTGGTCTGAATAAGGCGGAATCGCCCACGGTCGCCGTTGAAGGCGGCCGTGGGTAATTCCCCTTGAGGGCGATGCCATACGGCATCCGGCCGGCGAAAATACGGCAACTTCACTGATGCGCCGCCCCGTTTCCGGGCGTAGCTTGGTTCTGCAAGCTGGAAACAAGCGAAACAGGAGGCATCTCAATGCAGCTGTACGGAATTCTTCGTCGCAACGGTTGGCGGACTCCGCAGGATCTGGAAGTCGCCGGCAAGAAATCGGCGGAAGTTGGTGACGAACCGGATTCGGGCGTCCGCTGGATCCGCAGCTACGCGCTCGCCGAGGAGAGCGGGGAGATCGGGACGTTCTGCGTCTACGAAGGCGAGAGCCCGGAGACGATCCGCGCCCACGCCGAGGCCGCGGGCCTGCCCTGTGACGAGATCGTGCCGATCCTCGACACGATCGTCGTCCGGCCCGATCCGGCCCCTGCCACCAACTAGGCGGACCGGATGGCGCTGCGCGGGGCGCTTTTGCCAACCAATGGTTTGCAAAAGCGCCCCGCCTTGCCGCGCCTAGACTCTTGATCGCGATGACTGCGCAGACTCCTCTGGTCGGACGGGCGGACGAGCTCGCCCGCTTGAGCGAGGCTGTGGAGCGCGCCCGGGACGGCCACGGCTCGCTGCTGCTGCTGGCCGGCGAGGCGGGAGTCGGCAAGAGCCGGCTCGCCCGCGAGGCGGCCACGGATGCCGGCGTCGTCCTCTATGGCGCCGCCTCGAACGGGGTCGCGACCGCCTACGGGCCGATCGTCGCCGCCCTGCGCTCCCGCCTGCGCGCCGATCCCGACGCCCTCGCCGATTGCGGCGCCCTCGTCTCCCACCTCGCCCTGCTCCTGCCCGAGCTCGGGCCGGCAGCCGCGGAGAGCGAACGGGCGACGATCTTCGAGGCCGTCCGCTGCGCCTTCGCCCACCTCGGCGCCGAACAGGCGGCGGTGATCGTCCTCGACGACCTGCAGTGGTCCGACGACACGACGCTGGAGCTGCTGGCTGCGCTGGCGGCGCCGCTGCGGGAGATGCCGGTCCTCGTCATCGGCACCTACCGCTCCGACGGCCTCCCGCGCGAACACCGGCTGCGCTGGCTGCGCAACGAGCTGCGCCGCTCCGGCCAGCTCGACGAGCTGGCGCTGGAGCCGCTCGACGCGGCCGGCGTCGAGGAGTTGCTGGCAGAGTTGCTGCCCGAGGAGCCCTCTCCGGCCCTGACGCGGACGATCCAGGACCGCACCCTGGGCTCGCCCTTCTTCGTCGAGGAGCTCGTCGCCGCCCTACAGGCTCGCGACTCGCTGCGCTCGGGGAGCCGCGGCCTCGAGCTGGTCGAGCGTGACGAGGTCCCGATCCCCGACTCGGTCCGTGAGGCGGTCCTGGTCGGGATCGGCGACGCCTCCGGGGAGGCGCGAGAGGCAGCCGAGGCGGCGGCCGTGCTCGGCCAGCGGTTCGACCTCGCCCTCGCCGCCGAGCTCTCTGCTCCGGACGGGTTCGCCGAGCTCTTCGAAACCGGGCTGCTGGAGGAGCGCGGCCCCGGCGAGGGGGGCTTCCGGCATGCCCTCGCCCAGGAAGCGCTCTACGCCGAGGTGCCCTGGGCGCGCCGCCGTGACCTCCACCGCCGGCTCGCCCTTGCTCTGGAGCAGAGCAACGGCTCCAGCCTTGAGATCGCCACCCACTGGCGCGGCGCCGGCGAGGAGCCGCGGGCGCGCCAGGCGCTGGTCGAGGCGGCGCGGCAGTCGGAGGCCGTCTGCGCCCACCGCGACACCTTGCGCGCCGCCCGCGAGGGGCTGGAGCTCTGGCCCGAGGACGCGGAAGTCGAGCTGCGGCTGGAGACGCTGGCCCGCTACGGGCGCAGCGCCGAGCTGGTCGGCGAGCTCGGCGAAGCGGCGAAAGCGTGGCGCGAGCTGGCTGCCGCCCACGAGCGCCGCGACGACCGCGCCGGATACGCGGAGGCGCAGCGGCGGCTCGCCGCGATCCACGAACTGGGCGGCGAGCGCGAGAAGGCCTTCGCCGCCCGCCGCCTCGCCGCCGAGTCCTTCGCCGCTGCCGGGCAGCCGGCCGAGGCGGCGCTGGAGCATCTCGGGATGGCCGACTACCACCGGCGCGGCGCCCGCTACGGCGAGGCGATCGAGCTGGCGAGGCTGGCCGCTGCGGAGGCGAAGCAGGCGAGTCGGGTCGACATCGGCGCCCGCATCCTCGGCCTCCAGGGCGTCGTCGAGGCCAAGGGGGGCGACTTCGACCAGGGGCTGGACTCGGTCCGCAGCGGCCTCGCCCTGGCGCTGGACCACGACCTGACGCCGGTCGCCGCCGAGCTATACCAGCGGCTCAGCCTCGTCCTCTACGACGGCGCCGACTACCGCCAGGCCGAGGAGGCGCTCGACACCGCGCTCGGCCTCTGCCGCACCGGCGAGGACGCCGGCACCGAGGTCGCCTGTGTCACCTGCCTCGTCTACGTGCTCCGCGAGCGCGGCGAATGGTCGCGGGCGGCCGAGCTGGGCCGCGAGCTGATCGACGCCGGCACCGCCGTCTGGGTCGCCGAGGGGCTGGTCGGCGCGATCCACGCCTTCGAAGGCAAGCTGAGCTCGGCGCGGCGGCTGCTGAGCTCCTCGCGCGCGGTCTCCACCGAGGTCGGCCACTACAACATGTACTGCGACTCGACCACGGCGCTGGCGATCGTCGCCGCCGCCGAAGGGCACGACGACGAGGCGGCGACCCGGATCCGCGAGCTGCTCGCCCGCTGGGAGGAAAGCGACGACCACCACTACGCCGTCTGGGGAATCCGCTGGGCGGCGAGCTGGCTTGCCCGCAACGGCCGCCGCAAGGAAGCCCAGCTCTGTGCCTCGGCGCTGGGACAGATGGCCGCGGCCGGCGGCCACGACGATGCCGTCGCCGCCCTCGCCCAGGCGGTCGGCGAGCTGGCCCTGCTCGAGGGCGACGCCGAAGCCGCCGCCGAGAGCCTCTCCCGCGCCGTCGAGCTGCACCGCAGCCTCGCGATCCCGCACGAGCGAGCCCAGGTCGAACTCCGCGCCGGCGTCGCCCTCGCCGCCGCCGGGGAGCGCGAGGCCGCGCTCGAGCGCCTCTGCGACGCCTACCGCTGCGCGACCAAGCTGGGAGCGCGACCGGTCGCCGCCGAGGCGGCGAAGGAAGTGGCCGCGCTCGGCGAGTCGGTCGCGCAGCGGCTCGGCAGCCGTGCCGCCGCCGCGACCGACGGCACCCAGCTGACCCGGCGCGAGCTCGAGGTCCTGCGCCACGTCGCCGTCGGCCGCACCAACCGTGAGATCGCCCAGGAGCTCTTCATCAGCCAGCGCACCGTCGACATGCACGTCCGCAACCTGCTCGGCAAGCTCGACTGCCGCTCCCGCGTCGAGGCCAGCCACCGCGCCGGCGAGCTGGGATTGCTTACCTAGCTGGCGTTGACCGTCCGGCTCACCTTCACCGCGATCGTCGTCCTCGCAGCGCTCGCCGGCTGCGGGTCCGGCTCGGAAACCTCGTCAACCTCCTCCGGCCCCGACGGCAAGCGCTACTTCGGCGACCATCCTGGGCAGGAGGAAACGAAGGCGGCGATCGGCGCCAGAGACTGCGCGGCGCTACGTCGGCTGACGGAACGCCAGATCGGCCGCTCGCTCACTGCTCATTCCGAGCCCTCTCCCCCTTCTTCGCGCTGCCTGCTGCGCGGTCGCGGCGTCACCGTCTCGGTCTACCTCGACGCCGCCTACGCCGCCCGCCAGCGCTACTACAACCGGATGGTCGAGCAGAGCCAGTTCTACGGCACTGAACCGGCGAAACGACCACACCCGGTCCCCGGCGTCGGCGACCCCGGCGCCTACGGTCACACCGCCAGCTGGATCCCCGCGCTCAGCACCCTCTACGCCGTCCGCGGCAACCGCTGGCTGACCGTCGGCTACTCCGCCGCCGGTCTCTCGCCGCCCCAGCAGGAAGCGATGGCCGCGGCGCTGGCGCGGCGGGCGTTCAGGCTGACGGCTCGCCGGCCGGGGGAATCTCCAGCATCACGGTGACCGGCCCGTCGTTGATCAGGGCCACGCCCATGCACGCCCCGAAGACGCCCTTCTTCGCCCCCAGCCGCTCGCAGAAGCGGTCGTAGAGTGGCTCGGCGACCTCGGGCCGGGCGGCCTCGACGTAGCTGGGGCGGTTGCCGCGCCGGGTGTCGCCGTAGAGCGTGAACTGGCTGACGCAGAGGACCTCGCGCTCGCCCAGCGGCTCGTTCATCCGCCCCTCGGCGTCGTCGAAGATCCGCAGCTTCCGCACCTTCTCGGCCAGCCGGTCGGCCTCGTCCTCGGTATCGCCCACCCCGACCCCGAGCAGGACCAGCATCCCGGGCCCGATCTGGGCGACGCGGTCGCCCTCGACGTCGACAGCGGCCTGGCTGACCCGCTGGACGAGGGCCTTCAACGCGACCCTCTACTCGCCTTCCAGCGCCTCGACCAGCGAGCCGGCGTCGTAGGCGCCGTAGAGGCGCTTGCCGTTGACGAAGAAGGTCGGGGTGCCGGTGGCGCCGCTGGCTTCGGCGGAGGCGACGTCGCGGGCGATGCGGTCGCGATGGGCGTCGGCGTCGATATCGGCGGTGAAGCGCTCGACATCGAGGCCGTGCTCCCCCGCCAGCTCGATCATCGTCTCGCGCGAGAGCCGCGGCTGGTTCGCGTAGAGGGCGTCGTGGTACTCCCAGAAGCGGCCCTGGGCCGCCGCCGCCTCGCTGGCCTCGGCGGCGAGCGGCGCCAGCGGGTGGCGCTCGGGGATCGGCAGGTGACGGAAGGCGAAGAGGAGGCGGTCGTCGAGGCGCTCGCGGACGCGGCGCAGGACCGACTGGGCGCCGAGGCAGAAGGGGCACTGGAAGTCGCCGAACATGACCAGATGCAGCGGCGCCTCGCGATCGCCGCGGAGGTGGTCGACGTCTTCGATCGGAGGTGAGAGCAGTTCGTCCATCGCAGCCCTGATGTTATGTGCGCGTGCACGACATCGAGTCGATCCTCGTCCTCGTCCTCGCCGCGACCCTCCTCGTCCGCCTCGCCGACCTCGGCAAGATCCCGTCGCCGATCGCCCTCGTCCTCGGCGGCCTCGCGATCGCCTTCATCCCCGGCCTCCCGGACGTCGAACTGGAGCCGGACACGGTCTTCCTCATCTTCCTGCCGCCGCTCGTCTACGCCGCCGCCTGGCGCACCTCGCCGCTGGAGCTGCGGGCGCTGACGCGGCCGCTGGCCCTGCTCTCGGTCGGCCTCGTCTTCCTCACCGCCGGCGTCGTCGCCCTCGTCGCCCACGCCCTCGTGCCCGAGCTGACCTGGGCCGAGGCGGCGATCCTCGGCGCCGTCCTCGCCCCCACCGACACGATCGCCGCGACCTCGATCTTCCGCCGCCTCGGCGCACCGGAGCGGGTGCGGCTGCTGGTCGAAGGCGAGTCGATGATCAACGACGGCACCGCCCTCGTCATCTACCGGATCGCCGTCGGGGTGGCGACCGGCAGCGCCTTCAGCTTCGGCGGCGCCGCCGTCGACTTCGTCGCCATCGCCGCCGGCGGCATCGTCGTCGGGCTCGTCGTCGGCGTGCTCTCCGACCTCGTCGTCCGTCGCCTCAGCGACAACGACGTGACGATCATGCTCACCCTCCTCACCGCCTACGCCGCCTACATCGGCGCCGAGGAGCTGCACGTGTCGGGCATCCTCGCCGCCGTCGTCGCCGGCGTCTACGCCGGCTACCGCTCCCCCTTCTCGCTCGACGCCGACATCCGCCTCAACGCCGTCGCCTTCTGGCAGGTCCTCGTCTTCGGGCTCGAGATCACCCTCTTCATCCTCCTCGGCCTGCAGCTGCCCGACATCGTCGACACTCTCGAAACGAGCTCCGCGGGGATCAGCGAGCTGTGGCTGCCGATCGCGGCGATCGCCGCCGCCTCGATCGCCGTCCGCCTCGCCTTCGTCTTCGCGATGCGGGGCGACGCCGGGGACACCCTTGGCGAGCGCTTCGCGGTCGGCTGGAGCGGGATGCGCGGCGCCGTCTCCCTGGCCGCCGCCCTGGCGGTGCCCCTGAGCGTCGAGGGCCGGCCGCAGATCATCTTCCTCACCTTCGCCCTGATCCTCGTCACGATCGTCGGCCAGGGGCTCTCGCTGCCCTTCATCGTCCGCGCCCTCGACCTCGAGCACCCCCGCCGCTGGTCAGACGAAGAGGCGGTGGCGCGGATGGAGGCGGCGCAGTCGGCGCTCGACCGCCTCAACGAGATGGAGGGTGAGGGGCGGGCCTCCGAGGCGCAGCTGAAGCGCCTCCGCGACCTCTACCGGGCCCGCTTCCGGATGTGCCAGGCGGTGCTCGGCGGCGAGGACCCCGAGGCGGTCGCCCGCGAGCAGAAGATCGCCGACTACGGCGTCTTGCGGCGCGAGCTGATCGGGGTCGAGCGCGAGGAACTGCTGTCGCTGCGAGGCGCCGGGCGGCTGCGCCACCAGACGCTGCGGATGATCGAGCACGACCTCGACCTCGAAGAGGCCCGGATCAGGACCTAGGCGAAGAACTCGCGCGCCCGCTCGGCGACCAGGTCCGGGCGCTCGTCGGCGATGAAGTGGCCGCAGCCCTCGACTTTCTCGACGGTCATATCGTCGGCGTGGCGCTCGTAGCCGCCGAGGAGGTTGTGGTTCAGCGCCTGGTCGCCGGTGCCGAAGAGAAGTTTCGTCGGCACGGTCAAACGGGCCTTGGCGTACAGGCCCCGGCCGATCTCGGGCACCTCGCGGAGATTGAAGACCCGGTACATCTGCACCGCCGCCCGCGCCCGGTCCGGCTCTTCGAAGGTGTCGGCGAAGGCGTGGAGGGTGGCGCCGTCCCAGGCCCCCTTGTCGACCGAGGCCCCGACCAGAACCTTCGGGACGAACCTGCCGCTGGTGTGCAGCCGGTAGCCGATCCCCGGGCTGAGGATCAGCCACTGGTACCAGAAGCGCCAGAGGTGCGGGGCCATCGCCCGCATCGAGGTCCACGGCGGCAGGATGTTCAGCGACAGGTAGCGCTCGATCCGCTCGGGCCGGCGCAGCGCCATCAGAAAGCCGATCCAGCCGCCCCAGTCGTGGCCGACCAGCTTCACCCGCTCGAGCCCGAGGGCGTCGAGGACGGCGAAGACGTCGTCGGCCATGTTCTCCTTCTCGTAGCCCGCGGCGGGCGCGTCTGACCAGCCGAAGCCGCGGAGGTCGAGGGCGATCACCCGGTGGCGGTCGGCGAGGGCCGGCATCAGGTGCCGCCACTCGTACCAGTGCTGGGGCCAGCCGTGGAGGCAGAGGACGACGTCCTCGCCCGAGCCCGCTTCGGCGTAGTGGAAGCGCAGCCCGCGGGCCTCGACCCAGTGGTGGCTGACGCCCTCGATGTCGGGTGGCTGGCTCACCGGCCAAACAGGCTAGTGGTCCCGGGACCGCGACGGGTCAGGGAGCAGGGCGACCGGCTGCGCGCCGGGAGTCGCGCCGATCGCCCACCCCCTTTCGCTCAGCGCAGCGCGGCCGTCGCTGCTGCTTGGCGAAAGTCGTTCAGGATCTCCTCCATCGCCCCGACCTCGCAGGGAACCCCTTCCGGCCAGGTCTTCTCCGGGTGCTCGTGGAGGGTCTTCAGCCCGTTGCCGCTGATCACCGCGACGACCGTCTCGTCGGCGCCGATCTTCCCTTCCTGGGCGAGCCGGGCCGTGCAGGCGATCGTCGTCCCCCCGGCCGGCTCGGTGAGGATGCCCTCCGTCTCCCCGAGCAGGTCGATCGCGGCGAAGATCTCCTCGTCCGAAGCGGTGGCGCCGGAACCGCCGCGCGAGACCACCGCGTCGACGACGAGGGCGCCGTCGCCCGGCGCCCCGATCGCGATCGAGTGCGCGGCCGTCTCCGGCGTCTGCGCCTCGATCTTCGCCCCGCCGGCGGAGATAGCGGTGGAGATCGGCGAGCAGCCGCTGGCCTGGGCGATGTTGATCTTCGAGCCGGCGGTCTCGGCGAGGCCGACCGTCTCCAGCTCGACGAGCCCCTTGTGGACGCGGGAGGAGAGGGTGCCGCCGGCGGCCGGGATGACGAAGTGGTCCGGCGGCTGCCAGCCCATCTCCTCGACGATCTCGAAGGCCATCGTCTTCGCCCCCTCGGCGTAGAACGGCCGCAGGGTGATGTTGGCGAACTCCATCCCGGTCTGCAGCGCCAGCTCGCGACAGGCGCGGTTGGCGCCGTCGTAGTTGGCGTCGAGCTGGATCACCTGCGCGCCCATCGCCCGGCAGGCCTTCGCCTTCCCCTTCTCCATGTTGCCCGGGTAGAAGATGTAGGGCTTGGCGCCGGCCTGGGCGGCGAGGGAAGCGACGGCGGTGCCGACGTTGCCGGTGGAGACGCAGCCGACCTCGTCCTTGCCGAGCTCGAGCAGGCGGGCGATCGCCATCCCGACGACGCGGTCCTTGTAGGAGAGCGAGGGGCGGTTGGTCGAGTCGTCCTTGATGTAGAGGTTGCTGAGCCCGAGCTCGGCGCCGAGCCGCTCGGCGTGGATCAGCGGCGTTTTGCCGGCGAACTGGGCGACCCGCTGCTGGGCGCGGCGGTTGAGGATCGGCAGCAGCTCCTCGAAGCGCCAGATGTTCCAGGGGCGCTCCGCGGTAGAGCGCTCGGCGATCCGCTCCTTCGCGAGGTCGTAGTCGTAGTCGATATCGAGCCCTTCGCCGCAGGCGGGGCACTTGAAGGCTTTGTCCAGGAGCGGCGTCCGGTAGCCGCACTCCCGGCAGGTGAGTTCGGTGGCGCAGGAACGGGTCCGGAGCCCGTAGGGCTCGGTGCGATGCGGGTCTACCGCGTCACTCATGACTCCTCCTTTGCCGCCGATCCCTCGGCGCTGGTCCGGTTGATCGACCGGGTATAACACACCCGCCGCCACTGCTCAACGGTTCCTGCGCAAATGCGCATGCGTGCTCTGGCCCGGTTCACTTCCAGCAAGGTAGCGGACCTGGGAGCGGGCGCAAGCGGTATGTATGCTTCTGTCTGTAGAGGTTCTGTCAGCAGTTGAGGAGGATCGCGGTGATGACCCCCCAGGAGCGCTTCGCGATCAACCTCCGCAAGGCCCGCGCCGAGGCCGGTATCTCCCAGGAAGAGCTGGGCTACATGTGCGATCTCCACCGCACCGAGGTCTCGCTGCTCGAGCGCGCCGGCCGCGAGCCGCGCCTGGCGACGATCGTCAAACTCGCCGGCGCCCTGAAGACGACGCCGCGGGAGCTCTGCACCGGGATCTCCTGGCTGCCGAAAGCGAAGCGGTTCGAGGTCAAGAAAGCGCCGAAAGGCTGACGCCGCTCGGGCACGGGGCTTGCTTTCGCTGCCCCGGTACCCCTGAGAAGTAAGTGAAGGGAGGCGGGGCGACGCCGGCCGAGCCGACGTGACCAGGATCCGTCATGACGATTGATCCTGGCTCAGGATTGGTCCTCCTTTGCCACCCCAAGGCGGTTTCCCAGATCCGAGAGCCCCGCCTCCTTCACCGGTTGATCGCCCGGCAGGTGCATTCATAACAGACCCCGCGGGATCAATCAAGGCCTTTTGCTTAATGGACCTTAGTTTTGTTTAGGAGGCAGGCGTGGCCGCGGCTGAGACAGGGATCTCGGTGCTCGCGGGCCAGGCGCCGAGCGCCTCGGCGCTGTCCTCCACCCCGGCCGCGAGCAGCAATTCCTCGGCGACGTGGGGCGCGAACGGGACCAGGGTGCGGGCGAGCAGGGCAAGTGCGGCGAGCTGGGCCTCGGCGTCGGCGCGGTCGAGGGCGCCGCGGCGCTTGACCACCCGCTTCTCGAAGTCCTGGATGCGCTCGAAGAGGCGGGTGATGTTGCGGATCGACTTGTGCATCTGCAGCGCCTCGGTGTCCTCGGTGATCCGCTCGAGGCCGTTCTCGCACCATTTGCGCAGGCGGTCGCGCATGTGCTCGGTGTCGGCCGCGGCCTCGGGGTCGTGCGAGAGGCCCTGGAGGGCGGCGGCGCGCTCCTGCGTGTACTTCCAGAGGCCGCGGAGGAAGCGGCTGGAGAAGCGGACCGCGCCGTCGCTCCAGTTCAGAGTCTTCGCCGGTCCGGCGGCGTAGAGGACGGCGAGGCGGACGGTGTCGGCGCCGTGCTCGGCGACGAGCTCGTCGGGGTTGACGACGTTGCCGAGGTGCTTGCTCATCTTGCGGCCGTCGGCGATCACCATCTCGTGGAAGAGGCAGCCGGCGAACGGCTCGCCCCCCGCCATGAAGGCGAAGGGGCCGATGTCCCGCAGGGCCTTGGTGACTACGCGCTGGTCGAAGACGAAGCCGCCGCTGTCGTTGCCGGCGACGAGCCGCTCGGAGGGCAGCCACTTCTGCAGATCGGGATGGGTGAACATCTGCTCGTCGCGGTCGGCGGGCGGGACCGCGGCCGGGACCCAGAGCCAGAGCGCGTCGAAGTGGCAGTCGAGGGTGTCGGTCTCGCGCTTGGCGGCGCCGCCGCACTTCGGGCACTCGACGTCGACGAAGTCGGGGCGCTCGGCCAGCGGATTCCCTTCGCCGGTCGGCTGCAGGTCGCGCGGCAGCACCACCGGCAGGTCGGCCTCGGGCACCGGCACCGGGCCGCACTGCTCGCAGAGGACGATCGGGATCGGGCAGCCCCAGGCGCGCTGGCGCGAGATCGAGAAGTCGTTGGCGCGGTAACGGGTGGTCTCGGCGGCGCCGTCGACCGGCGCCGGTGCGGGAGCCTCGTCCTCCTCGGACGCCGGCGGGACCTCGACCCGGTCGAGCCGCTCGGCGAGGTCGCGGTCGGCCTCGTCGACGGCGGGGATGCCGAGCACAGCGGTGGGGCCGAACCGGGCGTCGACGAGCGGCGAGACGACGACCGGGAGCTGCTCGCCGGCGGGGCCGAGAATCGAAGAGCCGCTGTCGACCAGGGGGACCGAGCGCGCGTCGCGGGCGCTGCGCTCCCAGCCGCCCGAGCGCATCTGCTCGAGCTCTCCGCGGGCCGCCTCGTCGGTCACCCAGGCGTCGACCGCCGGGTGGCGCGGCGAGAGCAGCACGAACCGGGCCAGGCCGGCGTGCTTGCGGTGCGGCGTGAAGACGGTGAGGCGCCGCTCCCCCTCCCCCAGCTCGAGCTCGACCCCGTCGGAGCGGCCGAGGATGTAGCGCTGGGTCGCGAGCGAGAGCTCGTCCCACCTGCCGCCCTCCTCGAGGCTGGCGATGTTGCGGTCGTTCTCCTCCAGGTAGGGGGTGATGCGAAGGAACCAGGTCGGGCGCCGGATCAGCCGCACCTCGTTGTGGCAACGCCAGCAGCGGCCGTCCTCGACCTGGATCGAGGCGAGGGTGGTCTGGCAGGTGTCGCACCAGTCGACGGTGGTGTCGGCGCGGTAGATCAGGTCGCGCTCGAGCAGGGTGAGGAAGAGCCACTGCGACCAGCGGTACTGACGCTCGTCGGAGCTGTAGAAGACGCGGTCGTAGTCGAAGGAAAAGCCGAGCCGCTTCATCTGCCCGAGCATCCGCTCGCCGCACTGGGCTACCCACTCGGCCGGCGGCTCCTGGCGCTCGATCGCCGCCAGCTCGGCCGGCAGGCCGAAGGCGTCGAAGCCGAAGCCGAAGAGGACGGCGTCGCCGCGGCCGCGGCGGAAGCGGGCGTAGGCGTCGCCGATCGAGTAGTCGCGGACGTGGCCCATGTGCAGGTTGCCCGAGGTGAACGGGCTCGAGGGCTTCACGTAGATGCACTCCTGGCCGTCCTTCGGCTCGGGCGCGGCGAAGTCCCCACGCGGCTCCCAGGCCGCCTGCCGGGCGGCCTCTATGGCCTGCGGGTCGTAGTTCTTCCTCTCGTTGGTCACCTGATCAAGGCTAAACAAGCGGGGAAGGGGTCAGCTACTTCAGGCGAACGTCCACAAGCGGTTGCCGATGAAATTGAAAGGCATCGCGGCCGCTACGGCTATCGCCTGCGCGGTCAGCTCACCGGTTGCGCCGGTCGAGAGCAGCAGCTGCAGGACGGCGATGTTGAGGATGAGGGAGGCGAGGCTGATGGCGAAGAAGCGGGCTGCCTGGAAGTGGGCGGGGCCGTCGCCGGGGCCGAAGGTCCAGTAGCGGTTCCAGAGGAAGTTGTTGGTGACGGCGACGGCGAAGGCGCCGATCGCGGCGGCGACGTGATGCATGCCGAGGCTGCCCGTCAGCACGGCGAAGACGGCGAGGTTGATCAGGTAGCCGCTGCCGCCGACGAGGCCGAACTTGAGGAGCTGGACCCAGTTGGCGGGGTGGCGGGCGGCGGCGCCGATCCGGTAGGCAAGTTCACTGGCGGGCGGCATCGCGAACGGGCCAGGTTAGCGAGAGCGCAGGCGCCCGCCCGCTTCCGCGTAGTCTTCCCGCTCCGATGCGGACGTGGACTGCAACCCTGGCGGCCGTCGCCCTGGCCGCCGTGGCCGTGGCGCTGGCGCTGGTCTTCGGCGGCAAGCAGAGCCCGGACCCCGCCAAAGCCGAGGAAAAGACGCCCGGCGAACCGACGGTGGAAATCATCTCTCCCCGCAACGGCGCCCGGCAGGAGAACCACGCCGTCGTCGCCAAGGTCGCGGTCGCGAATTTCCAGCTGGCGCCGCAGCAGCTCGGCTCCGAACCGCAGCTGGGCGAGGGGCACCTCCGCTTCAGCCTCAAGCGCGTCCCCGACTGCGTCGATCCGAAGAAACTGCAGGACGCGATCAACAGCCCGGTCGGCAAAGGCCGCCTGGTCGGCAGATCCTTCGACTACGCCAAGTACGCCGGCCCCAACGGCGTTCTCGCCGAGCGGATCGGCTCGGCCGGCAGCTACTCCCCCGCCACCAGGCCGGAGATCTTCTACCAAGGCCTGCCGCCCGGGTTCTACCGCCTGATCGTCAACCTCGCCCAGAACAGCGGCATGACGACCCAGTTCCACGACGTAACCAACTTCCAGATCCTCCCCCGCCACAACAAGGGCCCGAAACCCTGCCCCGAGGGCAAAGTCCCCAGCGCCAAGGCCGCAGCGCGGTTGGAATAGGAATTCAGTGTCGAGTTTGTCTCCCTATAGGGGACCAACTCGACAGGGCTTCAGAATCAGGGGTAGGAATAGCCGAAGCGCCGCACAGGAAACGCCCAAGCGGAAAGATCCCCCCGGCGACGGCGGCGGGGTCGCCGAGTGCATCTGGTCTCTTGAAGAGATTGCGGCACTGTGGATTGATCGGGCGGATCACCGGCTATAGCCCAGCTTTTTCAGCTTCTTCTCCACGTGTCGAACCTTGACAGCCGCTGCGAGGAGGCAGGCGCGTCCTTCCGTCTCGGGTCCGGCGACGATTAGGAATTTTTCGAGAGGCTTGAGCCGTCTCACTAGAGGTGAGTCGTCTACCTCGAGCTCGTCTTCGAACTCAGCCAACGTGAGAGGACGAGCCTGTGTTTGCGCCCAACCCAACGTACTTCGTTCCCCAATTTTGTGGAGCTTCTCGGCGTCAAGACGCAAATCTTTGTGTTCCGGAAGAAGCTCCCCTAGGGCGTCGTAAACCCCGTCAACCCACTCGATGACCTCGTCTCGGTGCCTGTGGCCCCGACAAAACGACTGGTAAGTCCACGCCACCGAGAAAAACTGGCCGAAGGAGTGAAGAATCGTGTGCCTCGCATCCTCGTGCTTTTCAGCTTCTGGATCCTTGATCGCTGGCCATGAGTGCCGAATGTTCTCCAGGTGGTGCGCAAACTGCCGAGCGCTCTGACGCAGTTCACTCAAGCGCTTGTCGCAAAGGTCTGGTTGGTCCCTCTTTCGCTGACCACGCAATCGTTCAGCAAAAGACAGCGCGAGATGAGCAATCGCTAGGCCGAGAGTCAGTGCTCCTAAAGCGATGAGGCCAACCACCACAGGCGGGAGTCCTGCCAAGAGCGCCCAGATAAGTCCTGCGAGGCCCGTCAGAGCGCCCCAGACGAGCGCTGGGCCGATGAGCCATCCGAGCAGCCCAATTCCCCACCGCCTCCACTTGCCATGCATCGAGGAAGAGCCTAGCCCGATCACCGAGAAGCACCCGGCCGCTCAAACAAACCCACCACCGAACTTCGCCAATACTTCACTTTGTATAGTGAGTAGGTGCGTACCTACTGCCGTTTGATGGGGTTCCTGCGTCCTTATCGGGCGCAGCTGTGGGGTTCTCTGGTCTTCGCCTGGGCGGCGATGGGGATGACGGTCCTGATCCCGTGGCTGATCGGCGAAGCGGTCAACGCGGTCAGGGATGGGAACCAGCCGGACCTGCTGCCGCTGGCGCTGGCGATCGTCGGCGCCGGGATCCTGCGGCTGGGGCTGACGGTGGTGCGGCGGGTGGTTGCCGGCAAGGTCTCGCTGGCGGTCGAATTCGACCTGCGCCAGCAGTTCTACGCCCACCTGCAGCGGCTCGACCTCGGCTTCTTCGACTCGCAGCAGACGGGACAGCTGATGTCGCGGGCGACCGTCGACCTGCAGTCGATCCGCTTCTTCCTCGGCTACGGGCTGATCTTCATCACCCAGAACCTGCTGACGATCACCCTCGCGGCGGCTGTGATGATCGTCGTCAATCCGCTGCTGGCGCTGGTGGCGCTGATCCCGGCCCCGTTCGTGATCGTCGCCGCGACGAGATACAGCCAGATCTCCCGCCCGGCCCAGCAGGAGGTGCAGCAGCGGATCGGCGAACTGACCGCCGAGGCGGAGGAGAACGTCTCCGGGATTCGCATCGTCAAGGCCTTCGCCCGCGAGGAACACCAGCTCCACCGCTTCCAGCGCGTCGTCGCCCGCGTCTTCGACCAGAGCATCTACACGACCCGCGTCCAGGCCTTCTTCTCGCCGCTGATCGGCCTGCTGCCGCAGATCGGGATCGCCCTGGTGCTGCTGGTCGGCGGCCGCGAGGTGATCGACGGCAGCCTCAGCCTCGGCGCCTTCGTCGCCTTCTACACCTACGTCGCGATGTTGGCCGGGCCGATGCGCTCCCTCGGCATGGCCTTGGGAATGGCCCAGCGGGCCGTCGCCAGCGGCAACCGCATGTTCGAAATCCTCGACCGCGAACCGGCGATCCAGAGCCCCCCCGGAGCCCCCGCCCTGCCGCCCGGCGACGGCTCGATCGAGCTGCGAGGCGTCACCCTCCGCTACGGCGACGCCGCGCCGGCGCTGAGCGAAGTCGACCTCGACGTCGAAGCGGGCAAGACGGTAGCGCTGGTCGGCCCCTCCGGCGCCGGCAAGACCAGCCTTGTCGGCCTCGTCGCCCGCCTCTACGACCCCAGCGAGGGCACGGTCCGGGTCGACGGGACCGACGTGCGCGACGTCGACGTCGAGTCACTGCGTTCGCAGATCGCCTTCGTCGCCGACGACAGCTTCCTCTTCACCGCCTCGGTCGCCGAGAACATCGCCTACGCCCACCAGGATGCCTCGCTCGCGCAGATCGAAGCCGCTGCCCGCCGCGCCCAGGCCGACGCCTTCATCCGCGAGCTGCCCGAGGGCTACGAGACCCGGGTCGGCGAGCGCGGCCTCACCCTCTCCGGCGGCCAGCGCCAGCGGGTCGCGATCGCCCGGGCGCTGCTCGCCGACCCCCGCATCCTCATCCTCGACGACGCCACCTCCTCGGTCGACGCGACGACCGAGGCCGAGATCAAAAAGGGCCTGCAGGAAGCGATGGCCGGGCGGACGACGTTCATCATCGCCCACCGCCTCTCGACGATTTCGCTGGCCGACGAGATCGTCGTCCTCGACGGCGGCACGATCGTCGACCGCGGCACCCACGAGGAGCTGCTGGCGGGCTGCGGCTTTTACCGCGAGATCGCCGAGCACGGCCTCGCCGACTCGGTATTCCTCCAGCGCGACCTCGAGGAGCGCGAGGAGGTGGCGCGCCTGTGAACGACGGCGGCGGCAGGATCGGAAACATCGGCCGGCTTTTCGCCGACCTCTGGCGCCTGGTCCGCGGCGAAGACCAGCGGGCGCGCAAGGTGCGCTGGATGATCGGCTTGCTGCGGCCCTACCGGCGGCGGGTGATCCTGATGTTCACCGCCCTGCTGCTGGAGACCGGCGCCGCGCTCGCCCCTCCCTACCTCCTCGGCAAGGCAATCGACAGCGGTATCGAAACCGGCGACGTCTCCACGCTCGACTGGATCGTCGCCGCCTTCGTCTTCGCCACCGTCCTCTACGCCGTCGCCACCTTTTGGGAGACCTATCTCGTCGGCTGGATCGGGACGCGGGCGCTGCAGGACCTGCGCGAGCGGATCTTCATCCATCTGCAGTCGATGTCGATCGGCTTCTTCACCCGCCGCAGCCCCGGCGTCCTGATCTCGCGGATGACCAACGACGTCGAAGCGCTGAACCAGCTGGTCACCAACGGCCTGGTGACGATCTTCTCCAGCACCCTGACCCTGGTCGGGATCGTCGTGATCATGCTCTTCCTCGACGTCAAGCTGGCGCTGATCACCTTCGTCACCTTCCCGCTGCTGGCGGTGGCGAGCATCGTCTTCCGGATCGTCTCCGCCGGCACCTACCGGGCCACCCGCGAGCGCATCGCCGCCGTCACCGCGTACCTGCAGGAGACGCTCAGCGGCGTGCGGGTGGTGCGCAGCTTCGGCCAGGAGCCGCGCCACGTGGCGGCGATGACCGACCTGAACGAACAGAACCGCGACGTCAACATGAAGACTGTCTACCTCAACGCCTCTTACTTCCCGGCGGTCGAACTGCTGGCGGCGGTGGGTACGGCGGTGATCCTGCTCTACGGCGGTAGCCAGGCGATCAACGGGGCGCTCGAAGTCGGCGTCGTCGTCGCCTTCGTCGGCTACCTCGCCCGCTTCTTCGAACCTATCCAGGAACTCTCCCAGCTGTACACGACCTACCAGCAGGGGATGGCGGCGCTGGACAAGATCTTCGACCTGCTCGACACGCCGCCCGACATGGTCGACGCTCCGGGAGCGATCGACCCGGGGACGCTGCGCGGCGAGATCGAGCTCGACGGCGTCTGGTTCTCCTACGCCGAAGGCGACGAGCCGACCGACGGCGCCTGGGCGCTGCGCGAAGTCGACCTCCACGTGCCGCCGGGGCAAACGCTCGCCCTGGTCGGCTCGACCGGCGCCGGCAAGTCGACCTTCGCGAAGCTGGTGGCGCGCTTCTACGACCCGCAGAAAGGGGTCGTCCGCGTCGACGGGCTCGACCTCCGCGGCGTCCAGCAGCAGGCGCTGCGGCGCCAGCTCGGGATCGTCCCCCAGGAGGGCTTCCTCTTCTCCGGCAGCGTCCGCGAAAACGTCGCTTTCGGGCGGCCGGAGGCAAGCGCGGAGGAGATCGAAGCGGCGATCGCCGCCGTCGGCGCCACCGACTTCGTCGCCGCCCTGCCCGACGGCCTCGACACCGAAGTCGGCGAGCGCGGCATCCAGCTCTCCGCCGGCCAGCGCCAGCTCGTCGCCTTCGCCCGCGCCCTCCTCGCCGAGCCCCGCATCCTCATCCTCGACGAGGCGACCTCCAACGTCGACGTCCGCACCGAGAAAACGATCGAGCGCGGCCTAGAGCGCCTCCTCCACGGCCGCACCGCGATAGTCATCGCCCACCGCCTCTCGACGATCCGCCGAGCAGGCAAGATCGTCGTCCTGGAGCACGGCCAGATCGCCGAGCAGGGAACCCACGACGAGTTGATCGCAGCAAACGGCCCATACGCAAAGCTGTATGGCGCCTGGTCGGAGAGCTCGGCGGCTTAGGTCTTGGGTGTAGGAGGGATCGGTAGGGGGTCCCCGGGAGCACCTCCGCCGAGTCGAGGCGGGGATTGGCTGCCGCCCCAACAGCTTTCGCTCGGTCTCCGTGCCAAGTACCCGGGGACCCCCTACCGATCCCTCCAATGACAGGTCTCAGCAGACGTCCCGGTTCGACACCCACCCCCAGGGACGACAGGCTCGCGAGACCGCAAAAAGGTGTCGTATAGACGTATTTCTGCGGTCTCGGCGAAAACACGAGCTGCCAGAGCGTGCTCGACGGGAGGGTGCCGGTGGGGGTCCCTGGGTACTTGGCACGGAGACCGAGGGTTGCGGCTTGTTGCGCCAGCCGTCCCCGATCCGACTCGGCGGAGGTGCTCCCAGGGACCCCCACCGGCACCCTCCCCCACGCAAAGCCCTTCCGAGATTCGGGGGTCTATAACCCCCCAAAGCTCGGAGAAGTGATCAGCCGGGACCGACGCCGCCCGATTCGCCGCCCGTTTCGGGGGCCGGTTCCGGTGCTGCTTCGGGGCCGCCGCCGGCGCCTCCCGTTTCAGGGGCTACTTCTTCTTCAGGCACGATTTCTTCTTCGGGGGCGGGTTCTTCGAGTTCGGGTTCCACTTCGACCCCGCCTTCTTCTTCGCCGCCTTCGAATTCTTCGCCGCCGGGCGTTTCACCGCCGGCCGTGGTCGGCACGCCCGGTTCTTCGCCGCATTTTTCGAAGCCGAAGGCCACCGCCTGGGTCTGGAACTCTTCCAGCGCCGCCGCCGCTTCCTGGCCTTTTTCTTCCAGCGCCGCCTCGTCTTCGCGTTCGGCGGCCAGCTTCAGGTCGGCCTCGACCTGACCGAGTTCTTCGGTCGCTTCTTCGAATTTTTCGTACTCGGCTTCTTCGCCTTCGGGCGCCCCGAGATCCTGCAGCCGTTCGACCATCCCGATGTAGAGGTTGGCCACCTTTTCGCTGTCTTCGCCGGCCGAGCTTTCCGATTCCGAGGAGCTGAGGGCGCCGACGGCCGCGTTGACCTCGGCGCAGACCCCGTCGCCCTCGGTGATCAGTTCGTCCTTCGTCAGCGCCGCCGGTTCTTCCACCGTCGGCGTCGTCGCCGTTTCGGTTTCGCTGCCGCCGCCGCCGCAGCCGGCGACGAGCAACGCGACGAGGGCCGCAAGCGCGAGGAGGATGGTCTTCTTGCCGGGCATCAGCATCGGGCGAAGCTAGCAAAGGGATTAGACGCCTTTGCAGGGAAAGCTGCGGCCCAGGGACTCGAACCCCGACTACCTCGTCCAGAGCGAGGCGTGCTGCCATTACACCAGGCCGCAAAGGCTCCCCCAGGATAAGGGACGAGGAGGGGCTGCGGCTCCCTAGCCCTCGAAGGGGGTTTTCTCGGCGATCATCTGCCGGGCTTCCGAGAGTTCTTCCGGCCTTTCGACGCTGAGGCAGCCGGCGACGCGGTCGCCCTGCAGGTACCAGACCGAGAACTCGCCGCCCTCGCGATCGCCGCGCCAGACCTCGCGATCCCACTCGTACGCCGGCCCCACGTACTCGAGGCTCGCCCAGTCGGCGAGGTCGCTGAAGAAGTACGGGACGACCTCGTAGTCGGCGTCGTCGCCGAGCATGTTGCCGGCCGCATGGGTGCCCTGCTGCATCGCCACGTCCCAGTGCTCGACGTGGATGCGGCGGCTGTGGACGACGCTCTCGTACGAGCAGCAGTCGCCGGCGGCGTAGATCCCCGGCACCGAGGTCTCGAGCTTGGAGTCGCAGGCGATGCCGCCGTCGCCGACCTCGATCCCGGCCCGCTGCGCGAGCATCGCGTCCGGCCGCACGCCGGCGCCGACGACGACCACGTCGCACTCGACGCTGAGCCCGCTCTCGCAGACCACCGCCTTGACCCGGCCGTCGCCCTCGAAGGCGCTCAGGGTCTCGCCGCCGTGGAAGGTCACGCCGTGGGATTCGAGCCGCTGCTGGAACCAGCGGCCCGCCTCCTCGCCGAAGGTGCGCGAGAGGGCGACCTCCTCCATCGCGACGATCGTGCACTTCGTCCCCCGCGCGGTCAGCGAGGCGGCGACCTCGCAGCCGATGTAGCTGCCGCCGATCAGGACGACGTGCTCGGCCCCCTCGGCGTCGGCGCGGATCGCGTCGGCGTTGCCGAAGGCACGCAGGTAGTGGATGCCCTCGTTCTCGGCCCCCTCGACGCGGAGGATGTTGACCATCGCTCCCGTCCCCAGCAGCGCCTTCTCGAAGCCGACCTCTTCCCCGCCCTGGATCTTCGCCGTCCGCGCCTCGAGGTCGAGCCCCATCACGTTCTTCCCGGTCAGCAGCTCGACCCCGCTCTCCTCGTACCAGGAGCGGCCGCCGTTGACGTGGGCGTCCTCGCGGCCGGCGTCGCCGCGCAGGTACTCCTTCGAGATCGGCGGCCGTTCGTAGGGCGGCTCCGGCTCGCGCCCGACCAGCAGGACCGAGCCCTCGGAGCCGCGCCGGCGCAGCTCGGCGGCGCAGTGGGCGGAGGCCATGCCACCGCCGACCAGCAGGAAGTCGACTTGACGATCGGACATCGTTGATCCCTTAGTGCCCGATTGCGCCGGGTTCTTACCCGGCGTCGGCGCCGTTGCCGTTGCTCTCGGGCCCGAAGAGCACCTTCAGGTCCTCCTCCTTGCCCGGGTCGAGCACGGCGAGGATCTCGTCGCCTTCCTGGAGGACGGTGTCGGCGTTGGGGACGAACCCCTTGCCTTCGCGCAGGACCGAGATCAGCAGGCTGCCTTCGGGCATCTTCAGGTCGCCGACGCGGCGGCCGGTGACGCCCGAGTCCTTGCCGAGCAGCATCTCGATGATCTCCAGCTGCTCCTCCTGCAGGTCGAGCAGGTGGACGAGCCCGTACTCAGGCACCTCGTGCTCGAGCAGGCGCAGGATCAGGTCGGTCGCCGAGACCGAGGGCTTGATCCCCAGGAGGTCGAAGTGGCGACGGTTGCGGGGGTTGTTGACGCGGGCGATGATCTGGTCGACCAGGTACTTCTCCTTCGCCACCTGGCAGATCAGCATGTTGTCCTCGTCGTCGCCGGTGACCGCGATCACCATGTCGGCGCGCTGGATCCCCGCCCGCTCCAGCACCCAGAGCTCGGAGGCGTCGCCGTAGGAGATGTTGTGCTCGAGCTCCTGCTCGACGGTCAGGTAACGGCGCCGGTCGCTCTCGATCAGGGTCACCTCGTGGCCCTTGTCGAGCAGCTCGCGGGCCAGGTTCCAGCCGACCTTGCCGGCGCCGACGACGATGATGTACATGCTCGTCCCAGCCTCCCTATGCCGCCGCGGGCGTGTCGTCGGGGGAGCCGCCGCGGTCCGCGGCCTCGCGCACCTCGCCCTCGAGCAGGTCGATCGCGACCCGGGTCGGGCAGACGGTGTTGAGGCCCTGGCGCTGGTACCACTCGGCCCGCAGCGGGTCGAGCACGCGGGCGATCACGGTCGGCACCTCGTACTGGCGCTGGGCGATCTGGGCGATGACGATGTTCGTGTTGTCGCCGTCGGTAGAGGCGATGAAGACGTCCGCCTCGCCGATCCCGGCGGCCTCCAGGGCCTCGGTCTCGAGCCCGGCGCCGACCGTGAACTGGCCGCCGAGGTCCTCCCAGCTCTTCTCCAGCCCGACCTCGAGGCGGGCGTGCGACTCGGGGTCCTCGTCGAGGCAGGAGACCTGATGCCCCTCGCGGAGCATCGCCCTTGCCACCGAGGAGCCGACCCGGCCGCATCCCACGATCAGAACGAACATGCGCCGGATACTAGTCCCGAGCCGCGAAATCGGCGGGCTACTCGGGTTCCGGAGGAGCGGTGAGAAGAACCCTGCAGGGGGCTTTCTTCAGCACGTACTCGGTCGCCGACCCGATCTCCTCCGGCTTCGCGGCGGCGATCCCGCCGAGGACGCCGCCGCCGCGGATCTTCGTCGGCGGCTCGCCGCCGATCACGATCGCCTCGGCGTTGCTGCGCCGGGCCGCCTCGAGGATGCCGGCGCCGACCTTGCGGGCGCGGATCACGTCGGTCGTCACCTCGACGTCCTCGTACTCCTCCCCCACCTCGCGGGCCCGCTCCAGCGCCCGCCGCGCCACCTCCTCCCTCTCCTTCGGCAGCTTCGCGTCGAGCGGCAGCGTCAGCGGCACCTCGATCACGTAGACGACGTCCATGCGGGCGTCGTGGCCGCCCTTCGGGGTGCGGGCGTCGGCGGCGGCGAGCCGGCCCGCGGTGGCGACGATGTCGTCGTCGAACCGGGTTCCGAAGACGGGGACGAGGATGTTGGTGAATTCGATCTCGGGGACCTGCTTGGTCAGCGCCTGCTCGGTGACGCTGACCCGCCTGGTCAGCGTCGTCCCCTCGAAGACCTTGCGGTAGACGACGTAGAAGGTGAGGCCGAAGGCCATCCAGCCGAGCCCGACCCAGCGCGCGGTCGTGTGGTAAGCGAGGACGCTGACGAAGGCCAGGGCGCTGACCAGCGCCGCGAAGACCGCCGGCAGCGGCACCTCGGCGTGGCCCCAGGCAAACCCCATCGGGATCCGGAACGGCCGCCGCTTTTCCGGCTGGCTGACCCGCAAGCGGATGATCGAGAGGTGGGCGATGGTGATCGCCAGGGTGGCGCCGAAGGCGTAGATCCCGGCCAGCAGCTTGACGTTGGTGGGGATGACGAGGCCGATCGCGATCAGGCCGCTGAGGACGATCGCCACGTATGGCGTCGCCGTGCGCCGGTGCAGCTGGCCGAGCCAGCTGGGGATCTGGCGGTTGATCGCCAGCGTGTAGATGTGGCGCGAGACGCCGAGCATCGAGGTGCTGGCGGCCCAGATCAGGACCGGCGTCGCGATCAGGGCGACCAGCCATTCCATCGTCGTCGCCACCCAGGCCGGTTCGAAGGCGGAGACGACGCCGAGCACGGGCTCCTCGACGAATTCGCCGCCGAGCGCCGTGTGGGGGCCGTCGGGGCCGCCGACCACCGGCACCGCCATCAGCGCGATCGCCGCCATCCCGGCGTAGACCAGCGGCACCCCGATCGCGCCGACCCCGGCCACCCGCTTCAGGTCCTCGCGGCTGACGTCGATCTCGGGGGCGAGGTCGGAGGCGGCCTCGATCCCCGCGTAGGCGAGCATCGCCACCACCGCCGCGTAGACGATGTCCTTGAAGCTGGGGTCGGTGAAGAGGTCGAGCTGGGCGGTGAGCCGGTCGGGGTGCATCACCACCAGCACCCCGACGACGATCACCGCCAGCTGCAGGCCGAGGTCGGCGAGGGCGAGCAGGGTCAGCGAGCCCTGGCGCTCGCGGCCGGTGACATTGAGGATGTTGAGGACGCAGACCAGGACGATCACCGCCGCGGCGATCGCGATCTCCCAGCCCGGCTGGGCGAAGTCCCCGGTCAGCGGCTCCAGGTAGTGCGGGACCGAGAGCGCCGCCAGAGCGATGACGATCAGGTAGTCGATCAGGATCGCCCAGCCGGCGATGAAGGCGACCAGCTCGTTGAAGGCGTGGCGGGCGAAGGTCGAGGAGCCGCCGCGCTCGCGGAACATCGCCCCGCCCTCGACGTAGGTCAGCGTCGTCAGCCCGAAGAGGAGGCCGGCGGCGAGGAAGATCAGCGGCGTCAGCCCGAGGCCGCGGTCGGCGACGACGCCGAGCGAGAAGTAGATCGAGAAGCCGACCGCCGAGTAGGCGGCCGCGAACAGCGCCGGCACGCCGAGGCCGCGCATGAGGATGCGCTCCTCGGTGGGCGGCTCCTGCGGGCGCGGCGGCTGTGCGCCGTCGCCGCGGCTGCCCTCGGGCGTGCTCACTGCTCCACCCTCGTAGCGAGCCAGAGCCGGCCGCCCCCGACCACGAGGAAGGCGACACCGAGCAGGAAGCCGACCGAAGCGGGGCCGCCGCCGTTGGCGAGGGTGGAGACGAGGACGACGAGCCCGATCGCCAGGAAGGCGAGCGAGAAGGCGCGGACGGCGCCGCGGTAGACGCGCTCGCTGTTCATCGCGCCTCGGCCAGGGCCGCGCCGGGGAGCGCCGCCGGCTTGTCGGTCGGGTCGGAGACGACGATCACCCGGCAGGGCCGCTCGCCGAGGATCGTCTGCAGGGTCTTGTCGTAGAGCGGGACGCCGTTGCGGTAGCGGAGCCCGACGACGATCGCCCCCGCCTTGATCTCCGCCGCCTCGTCGGCGACCGAGTAGCCGGCCTGGCCAGGCCGCACCCGGGCGACGTGGCCGGTCACCCGCTGGCCGCCGATCAGTTTCGCCTCCTCGATCTTGCTCTGTGCCTCGGCTTCGCGCTCGGACATCTCGGCGTTCAGCGGCAGGTTGGTGGGCACGGTCATCATCGAGTGGACGTGGATGCCGCGGCGGCGCTTGGAGGCGAGCTTGACCGCAGTCGCCACCATCTCCGGCGAGAACGACTCCTCGTCCTCGAAGGCGACGAGGATGCTTCGGTACTCGACCTCCTCGACCCCGAGCGGCTCCGGCAGCACCACCTTCACCGTCTCGGTCAGCGGCAGCCCCTGGTTGCGGCGGTAGAGGACGTAGACGACGATCCCCAGGGCCATCCAGCCGAGGCCGACGACGAGCGTGCGCGGGTTCAAGGCCATCACCACCAGCCAGGCGATGAAGGTGCCGAGGCCGCCGAGGACGGCGCTCAGCGGCACCTCGACCCCGAAGGCGCGGAAGTTGGCCGGCGGCTTCCAGGGCCGCTCGACCTCGGCTTTGACGCGCCGCAGCTGGATCACCGCGACGTGGGCGATCGTGAACGAGAGCATCGCCCCGAACGAGTACATCGTCGCCAGGAAGTCGGTCTGGCCGGGCAGCAGGGTGATGATCGCGATGACGCTGAAGATGAGGATCGCGATGTAGGGGGTGCGGTACTTCGGGTGGACCTGGCGCAGGCCCTCGGGCAGCTGGCGGTGCTGGCCCATCGAGTAGGTGAGACGGGAGACGCCGATCAGGCCGGCGTTGGTTGCGATCAGCAGGATCACCGCCGCGAGGATGCCGACGTAGTAGCGGAGGATGTGGGTCGGCAGTTCGGCCAGGCCAAGGTTCTCGACGATGCCGAGGATCGGGTCGTCGGCGAAGGTCGAGCCGAGCGCGGTCGTGTAGTGGCCGGCGGCGTCCTGGGTGACCGGCATCGCCGAGAGGGCGACGATCGGGATCAGCAGGTAGAGGCCGAGGACCGCGACGACGGTGAGGCCGACGCTGCGGGGGATGGTCCGGGCGGCGTTCTTGGCCTCCTCGGCCATGTTGGAGATCGTCTCGATCCCGGTGTAGGCGATCATCCCGACCGCGATCCCGAGCAGGAAGTCGCTCCAGGTCGGCGCCACCCCGAGGTGGACGTTGTTGACGAGGACGTCGGGGCTGAGGACGAGGACGATCCCGATCCCGACCAGGATCACCTGGGTGGCGAGGTCGGCGACGGCGAGGACGAGGTTCAGTTTCGCCGACTCCTCGGTGCCGCGGATGTTGATCAGGGCGAGGGCGACGATCAGCACCGCGCCGCCGATGATGTCCCCCGGGCTGTCCCCCAGCCAGGGCCAGAAGACGGCCAGGTAATGAGGCACGAAGAAGGCCGAGATCGCGACCGTGATCGTGTAGTTGAGCATCTGCCCCCAGGCGGCGATGAAGCTGACGAGCTCGTTGAAGGCGTGGCGGGCGAAGCTGGAGGAGCCGCCGGCCTCCGGGAACATCACCGTCGCCTCGGCGTAGGTGGCGGCGGTGGCGGCGAAGATCAGGCCGGAGATGACGAAGGCGACCGGGGTGAGGCCGAGGGCGAAGGCGGCGGTGACGCCGAGGGCGTAGTAGATCGAGGAGCCGACGTTGCCGTAGGCGGCCGAGAACAGGGCCCCGACGCCGTGGACGCGGCTCAGCGATTCGTCTCTGGGGATCCGCTGGGCCATCTATGAGGAACGAGAACCGGTCACTCAGCCGAATATACGGACGTGATCGGGGCTCTTCGCACGTGATCGGCGGTCAGCTCCGCGGGCGAGGTGCAGCCGCAGAGCCCGAGGGTGAGCTCGAGCTCCGTCCGCAGCAGCCCGAGGACGGCGGCGACGCCCTCGCTGCCGCCCGCGGCGAGGCCCCAGAGAGCGGGTCTCCCGACCAGGACCGCATCGGCTCCGAGGGCGAGCGCGGTGGCGACGTCGACGCCGCGGCGGATGCCGCCGTCGACCAGCAGCGTCGCCCGCCCCGCGACCGCCGCGACGATCTCCGGCAGGGCGTCGGCGGTGGCAAGCGAGCGGTCGAGCTGGCGGCCGCCGTGGTTGGAGACGACGACGCCGGCGGCGCCGTGGGCGAGCGCCAGCTCCGCGTCCTCGGCGGTCAGCAGGCCCTTGACGAAGACGGGGATGCTGCATGCGGAGGCGAGGTCCTCGACGTCGGCCCAGGTGAGGGCGTGGTTCATCAGCGCAAAGGTCTGCTCGATCGTCAGCGCCTGCTCGCCGCCGGTGGCGGCGGTGAGGCTCGGGGTGCCGAGCTCCTTCGGCAGCGTGAAGCGGTTGCGGCGGTCGCGCTCGCGGTTGCCGCCCGGAGGCGCGTCGGCGGTGACGAGGATCGCCTCGAAGCCGGCGTCGATCGCCTCGTCCATCAGCGCCCGCGTCACCCCCGCGTCCTTGAAGGCGTAGAGCTGGAACCAGTGCCGGCCCTGCGGCGCGGCGGCGGCGACCTCGGCGGGGCGGGTGGTCGAAAGCGTCGAGAGGCACATCACGGTGCCGGCCGCGGCGGCGCCGGCGGCCATCCCCCGCTCGGCTGCCGGGTGCGCCATCCGCTGGTAGGCGACGGGAGCGACGAGGACCGGCACCGCCACCGGCTTGCCGAGCACCTCCGCGGAGGTGGAGACGGCGCGGACGTCGTTCAGCACCCGCGGCCGCAGTCGCCAGTGCCCCCAGGCGGCGACGTTCTCCCGCAGCGTCACCTCGTCCCCGGCGCCGCCGGCGAAGTAGTCGCGCGGCCCCTGCTCGAGCCGCTCCAGCCCCTCGCGTTCGGCGTCCCAGACGTTGATCCAATTCTCGCTCACGGCGAGCGCGACCCTACTCCTCGCCGGCCGCTGGAGTCGGCGCAGCGGCTAGCGGTGCGGCTTCGGCTTCGGGATCCGGAACTTGATCACGGCCGGCGAGATGTCCCAGCCCTGGTTGCGCCCCATCGAGGCGACCCGGAAGACATGCCGACCCGGTTTCAAGTGGCGATAGGTCCTCGGCGGCCTGCACCGGGTGGGTTCGCGCTTGTCGAGGGTGCACAGGAAACCGGGGCTTTCCGCACTGGACCCGAAGTAGAAGGTGACGCTGCGGTCTTTGAGGCGGATCACCTTTTTGGTGATCTGCGTCTGGGCTTCCGGCAGTTCGATGATCGGTCTTTCCCTTTCGGGTTCGACGAACGGCGGGCGCTGCCAGAAGACGCCGAGCGATATCGCCCCCATCAGCGGCGAGCCCGAACCGCTGTCGAACCTGCCGTCGACCGCGATCCGGTAGGTCGTCCCGGCGGTGGCGGTGAACTGGGCGAAGCTGCAGCTGCGGCCGTCGGCGGCGACCTGGGTCAACGCCCCGACGGAGCTGCCGGTGTATATCCCCAGCAGAGATTTTTCGAAGCGTCCGCAGGCCTGGGCGATGAAGTCCCCGGAGAAGGGCGGGTCGAAGGAGTACCAGACGGACGCGCCCCCAGGATCGCCCGCGTGCGCGGGCTCGCCGCTCTCCTTGCTCGCGTTCCAGGTGAACCCTTCTACCCCGGCGCTCCAGACGTCCTGGCTGTACCAGTCGCCGGTCAGTGCCTCGGCGTCCGCGAAGTCGTCGTTGGCGGGCACGGGCGTCTCTTCGATTTCGAGCTTGAATCCGCCCTGATCGCCGCTCTCCGGAAAGGAAAGCGTTCCGTCGACGAGGATCTCGTAAGTGACGCCGCTGACTGCCTCGAACGTCACCTTTTCGCCGTCGAAGGCGGGGCATTCGGGACCGCTGCTGGCGAAATCGCCGGCGACTTCGGTGAGCGCGTTCAGCGCGGTTCCGGTGTAGACCCCGAGTACCGGATTGATGAAGCTGCCGCAGGTATTGACGGTGACGAAGCCGTTGACGGTCGCTTCCCACTGGTACCAGACGGTGTGGCCGGTGGCGCCGAACTCATGGAGCTTGGGCGTAGGCTCTTCCGCCTCCTTGGTCGCTTCCAGGTTGGTGCCGGTTTCGGCGATCGGCAGGGCGCCGCTAAGCACCTGTCGGTCTTCGAAGTCATCGTTGGGGGGCGCGACTGCCAGCGCCGCCGCCGGCAAGAGCAGCAGCCCCAGGACCGCCGATATCCACACTAGAACCCCCCGCATGGGCAAAACACTATCGACCGCTCAGGTCCGCAGGCGCAGAGCGGCGGCGCTTATCGTCCTCGCCATGCTCGCCACCGCGGCCGTCTACCTAGCCCTCGGCGCCACGCTCTTCGCGCCGGCGAACCAGCATGGGGCGCGGGTCGAGCACCTGAACATCCAGAGCAAGGCCGTGGGACGAACGCTCGGCGTCAGCGTCGTCGTGCCGGCGAAGACCAAGCCCCGGGGCGAGCGGCCGCTCGTCGTCTTCCTCCACGGCCGGGGAGGCTCCGACGAGACCTTCGTCGGCAACGAGGCCGTCTACGAAGGGCTGGCGAAGCTGGGCCGCAAGGCGCCGATCGTCGCCTTCCCCGACGGCGGCGACCACAGCTACTGGCACGACCGCAGGGAAGGCGACTGGGGCAGGTACGTGATGCGGGAGGTGATCCCGCAGATCGAACGGCGCTTCGGCACCGATCCCCACCGGGTCGCGATCGGCGGCATCTCGATGGGCGGCTTCGGCGCCTATGACCTCGCGCTCCTGCACCCGAACCGCTTCTGCGCCGTCGGCGGCCACTCTCCCGCCCTCTGGTTCGAGGGCGGCGAAACGGCGCCCGGCGCCTTCGACAGCGCCGCCGACTTCGAGCGCAACGACGTCGTCGACATGGTCCGCGGGAACAACGACGCCTTCGACGGCATGCGCGTCTGGAACGACTACGGCGACGGGGACCCCTTCCGCGTCTACGACGAAGGCTTCGTCGGCTACCTGCGCGCCGACGGCGCCGACCTCAGCGCCCACACCGGCAGCGGCGGCCACGACGGCGCCTACTGGAGCCGCCACTGGCCCGCCTACCTGCGCTTCTACGCGAACTCGCTGGCGAGTTGCTGAGGTTCGTCAGGAGTCCGGCGATCCCGCCGGTGGGGTGCCCTTCGGCGGCGCCGGGCCCCAGCTTTCGCGGCCGTCGCTGGTCGCGATCGGGATCCTCGGGCCGGCCATCGCCGGGGTGTCGAGGGTGACGTCGGCGACCGCCTTGACTCGCGAGAGGACCTCGCGGACGCTGCTCTTGCGCCCCTGGTAGCCCCAGCCCTGCAGGTCGGCGGTGAGCCCGGTGGCATCGATCCCCGCCGCGTCGGCGAGGTAGAGGGCCCGCGGCATGTGGAAGCCCTGGGTAACGACGACGGCGTCGCGGACGCCGAAGATCTGCCGCGCCCGCACCATCGTCGCCCAGGTGTCGAAGCCGGCGTGGTCCTCGAAGACGTCTTCGGGAGCGACCCCGTCGCGGACCAGGGCCTTCCGCATCGTGTCCGGCTCGTCGTACTTCCAGGCACCGTGGTCGCCGGAGACGAGGATCTTCTCGACCTTGCCCGCATGCCAGAGCCGCGAAGCCTGCTCGACCCGAGCGGCCAGCATCACGCTCATGTCACCGTCGGGCTCGACCAGAGCACCGGGCACGATCGCGACTTCGGCCTTCGGCACGTCGGCGACCTCCGAAGTCGAACCGTCACCGGACCAGAGCACGTAGAGGTTCGCCCCCGCGATCACCAGCACCAGGGCCACCGCCCCGCCGAGCACCAGCTTCGAAAGCCGCGGCCAGCGCCGCAGCGGGTAGGTCAAAGCTCGAATCGGCCCCCGCACGGCTGGAAACGCTAACAAGCCCGGGCCACAACACCCTCTACCTGCTGGTTGGAGGGTGCCGTGGCCCGGCTTGGACCGCTGGGTGCTTCTAGAACTTGACGATGGGGATGATGAGGATCGCGACGATGTTCGCGACCTTGATCATCGGGTTGATCGCCGGGCCGGCGGTGTCCTTGTAGGGATCGCCCACCGTGTCGCCGGTCACCGAGGCTTCGTGCGCGGGCGAGCCTTTGCCGCCGTGGGCGCCGTCCTCGATCAGCTTCTTGGCGTTGTCCCAGGCGCCGCCGCCTGCGGTCATGCTGATCGCGGCGAAGAGGCCGACGACGATGACGCCGATCAGGAGGCCGCCGAGCGCGTCGACGCTGAGCAGGCCGACGATCACCGGGACGACGATCGGGATCAACGCCGGCAGGATCATCTCTTTCTGCGCGGCGGCGGTGACGATGGCGACCGTTTTCCCGTACTCGGGCTTTTCGGTCCCCTCCATGATCCCCGGGTGCTCGCGGAACTGCTCGCGAACCTGTTCGACGACCTGACCGCCGGCGCGGCCGACAGCCTCGATCGCGAAGGCAGCGAACAGGTAGACCATCATGCCGCCGATTATCAGCCCGATGAGGACGTCAGGGCTGGAGAGGTTGAAGAGGCTGTTGAGGTCGAAGCCCGCAGGCGCCTCTTCTGCCAATTCGCTCTTAAAGGCGGCGAACAGCACCAGCGCGGCGAGCGCGGCGGATCCGATCGCGTAGCCCTTGGTCACGGCCTTGGTCGTGTTGCCGACCGCGTCGAGCGGATCGGTGACGTTGCGGACGTCCTCCGGCAGCTCCGCCATCTCGGCGATGCCGCCGGCGTTGTCGGTGATCGGCCCGAAGGCGTCGAGGGCGACGATCAGACCGCAGAGCGAGAGCTGCGCCATCACGGCGATGCCGATGCCGTAGATGCCAGCGAGCTCGTTCGCGCCGAGGATCGCCAGGGCGATGACGATCGCCGGAGCGGCGGTCGACTGGAAGCCCTGGGCGAGCCCCTGGATGATGTTCGTCGCGTGGCCCGTCTCCGAAGCCTGGGCGATCGTCTTCACCGGCCGGAACCGGGTCGACGTATAAAATTCGGTAATCACGAACAGCAGCGCCGTGACGGCGACGCCGATTACCGCGCAGAGCCAGAGGTCGCCGACGCTGACCGCATCGGCCGCAGCATTGGCGAAGCCGAGCTTGACCGGGTCGCTCATCAGCCAGTCGGTGATCGGGTAGAAGGCGGCGATCGAGATCAGCCCGGCCAGGATCACGCCCTGGTAGAGCGCGCCCTCGACGCGGTCGGATTTCGTCCGCACGACCAGCGCGCCGATGATCGAGGCGATGATCGCGACGCCGCCGATGACCAGCGGGTAGATCGCGACGTTGGCGGCGTAGTCGCTCGTGAAGGTGAGGACGCCGAGCAGCATCACCGCAACCGTGGTGACCGCGTAGGTCTCGAAGAGGTCGGCGGCCATGCCGGCGCAGTCGCCGACGTTGTCGCCGACGTTGTCGGCGATTACGGCCGGGTTGCGGGGATCGTCCTCGGGGATCCCCGCCTCGACCTTGCCGACCAGGTCGGCGCCGACGTCGGCGGCCTTGGTGAAGATGCCGCCGCCGAGACGGGCGAAGACCGAGATCAGCGAGCCACCGAAGCCGAGGCCGATCAGCGCGTCGACGGCCTCCTTGTCGGTGCTGCCGATGAGGATCAGGAACCCGTAGTAGCCGGCGACGCCGATCAGCGCCAGGCCGACGACCAGGAGGCCGGTGACCGAGCCGCCCTTGAAGGCGACGTCGAGCGCCGGCGGGACGCCGCCGCGGGCCGCCTCGGCGACGCGCGAGTTTGCCCGCACCGAGACGTTCATCCCGATGAAGCCGGTGGCGCCGGAAAGGGTGGCCCCGATCAGGAACCCGACCGCGGTTTCCCAGTTCTGCAGGACGAGCAGCAGGATCGCGATCGGCACCGCGAGGGCGGCGATGATCGTGTACTGGCGGTTCAGGTAGGCCTGTGCACCTTCCTGAACAGCGCCCGAGATTTCCTGCATGCGATCGTTGCCCGCGGGCTTCGCGAGCAGGCGTTGGGTGACGAGAAGTCCGTAGATGACGGCGGCGCCAGCGCAGACAAGCGCGACTACAACGCCGTATTCGGTCAGAAAGTCGGTCAAGTTCCTATTCCTCCGGTGGTTTGAGCGGCGCGGGAGTCTATAGAGCGGACCGGAAGCCCTGCTGTGACCCCGAATAGGTGCGGCGGGTCTCGGCGACGGCGTCGCGGTAGATGTCCTCGATCGCGACCCCGGAATCGAGCGCCTCGCGCGCCCGCTGCGCGCCGTTTCGCTCAGGCAGCGCCACGTCGAGGCCCAGCTGCGTCCGCGCCGGCTCGGTCCAGACCAGCACCTGCTCCAGCAGCGCCCGCGTCGGCACCTCCTCGCCGCGCCTCCAGTCGATCATCCGGCCGCCGCCGCCGTAGCGGATCGCCCGCCAGAGGTTCTCCTCGATCTCGCGGTCGGCGAGCGGCGCGCCTCGCCCCTCGTAGCCGAGCTCGTCGTAGTCGAGCGCGGCCTGGGCGATGCAGGCGGCAATCAGTTCCGCCAGCGCGAAGGACTCGTCCCCCCGCGTCTGGGCGTCGCAGATCCGCACCTCGACGGTGCCGAAGCTGTGGTGCGGCCGCACGCTCCACCAGAGCTGCGTCGACTCGACGACCGAGCCGAAGCGCTCGAGGTCCTCGACGAAGCCGGCGTAGGTACCCCAGTCTCCGAACGCCGAGGGGATCCCGCAGCGCGGGAAGGTGCGGGTGAAGATCTCGGTGCGGATGCTGTGCAGGCCGGTGTCGCGGCGGTCGAGGAAGGGCGAGTTGGCCGAGACCGCGAGCAGCAGCGGCAGCAGCTCGCGCAGGCGGTCGCAGACGGCGATCGCCCGGTCGGCCCCGCGCACGCCCATGTGCAGGTGAAGGCTCCAGGTGTTGTTGCGCTGCGCGACCCAGCCGAGTTCGCTGCGCAGGCGGTTGTAGTGCGGGGTGTCGATGATCCGCTGGTCGAGGTAGTCGGCCCAGGGATGCGCCCCGGTCGCCCCCAGCGCCAGCCCCATGCCGACGGCGAGGTCGAAGAGGCGCGCCCGGCGCAGGCGCTGGCGCTCGACCGCCTCGGCGAAGTTCTCGGCGCGCCCGGAGCGGATCTCGACCTCGGCGGCGATCAGCTCCCCCGCCGCCGCCTCCGCCAGCACCTCGTCGCGGCGACAGGCCTCCATCACCTCCTCGAAGCGGTGCTCGAGCTCCAGGGTCCGCGGGTCGAGGATCGCGAACTCCTCCTCCAGGCCGATCGTGAAGTCCTGCGAGGCGTCGAACTTCTCGCGGGCGAGGTCGAGGTCCAGGGACAAGATCCGGCGCGGCCGTCAGGCCAGGTAGAAGTAGAGCGCGTAGAGCAGGTCGACAGCCGGGCTGGAGGTGTGGACGGTGACCTCCGGCGGCACCTGCAGCAGCTGCTCGGAGTAGTTGAAGATGATCTTCACCCCGGCTTTGACGAGGCGGTCGGCGACGTCCTGGGCCGCCTCGGCGGGCACGGCCAGCACGCCGACGACGATCTCCTCCTCGGCGACGACTGTCGGCAGGTCGCCGATGTCGCGCACCGTCAGCTCGCCGATCGGGTTGCCGACGACGCCCGGGTCGCTGTCGAAGACGGCGACCACCTGGAAGCCGTGGTCGGCGAAGATCGAGGAGGTGGCGATCGCCTGGCCTAAGTTGCCGGCGCCGAAGAGGGCGATGTTGTGCTGGCCGGAGGTGCGGAGGATCTTGCGGATCTCCGAGACCAGCGAGTCGACGTTGTAGCCGACGCCGCGCTTGCCGAACTTGCCGAAGCCGGAAAGGTCGCGGCGGATCTGGGTCGGGTTGATGTGGGTGTACTCGGAGAGCTCCTGCGAGGAGATCGTCTCCCGCCCCATCTTCCGCGCCTGCGTCAGCACCTGCAGGTAGCGCGAGAGCCGCGCGGCGACGCCCAGCGAAAGGCGCTCGCCTTCGACCGGGAACGCCCCTGCGGCGTCGAACTCCTCGATCACCTCGACCATGCCCCCACAGTATCGAGCTTGGCCTCGAGGGCATCGCGGTCGAGAATCAGCTCGGAGACCTCGGCGCCGTCGACCTCGACCACGGGGATGCGCTCGAGGTAGCGGCGCAGGAGCAGGTCGTGGCTCTCGATGTCGACCTCGTGCAGCTCGAACCGGTAGCCGTCAGCGTGTAGGGCGACGATCTGCGCCATTGCTTCCTCGCAGAGGTGGCAGCCCGGACGGGAGTAGACGACGACGGTTGCCATCCCGCTCAGTGAGCGACAGCAGGGGTCACGCTTTCGCCGCTGGCGAAGGCGTCGTAGCCGAGGTAGTCGGGAAACGGGATCGGCTCCGCGTACCGCGCCGCCGAACCGATCATCGCGGCGTTGTCGGTGCAGAGGCTGATCGGCACCAGCTTCAGCCTCACCCCCATCTCCTCGCAGAGCGCGGCGACTGCCTCCCGCAGCGGCCCGTTGGCGGCGACGCCGCCGCCGAGCGCGACGGCCTCCCACTCGCCCCTCTTCAGCGCCCGCTTCAGCTTCGCCGTCAGCTGCTCGACGACCGCCGCCTGGAAGGAGGCGGCGACGTCGGCCTTGCGCTCCTCGACCCCCTCCGGCCCGAGCTCGCGGCAGCGGTAGAGGACCGCGGTCTTGAGACCGCTGAAGCTGAAGTCGAGGCCGGGGTTGCGGGACATCGCGACCGGCATCTCGAAGGCTTCCGGGTCGCCCCCCTCGGCCACCCGCTGGACCGCCGGGCCGCCGGGGTAGCCGAGGCCGAGCAGCCGCGCCGACTTGTCGAAGGCCTCGCCGGCGGCGTCGTCGAGGGTCTGGCCGAGCATCTCGTACCCCTCGTGCTCGCGGACCCCGGCGAGCAGGGTGTGGCCGCCGCTGGCGATCAAGCAGAGGAAGGGCGGCTCCAGCGGCTCGGGCTCCAGGAAGTTGGCGGCGACGTGGCCCTGCAGGTGGTCGACCGGGATCAGCGGCAGCCGCCGCGCCGCGGCGATCCCCTTGGCGGCGCTGATCCCGACCAGGAGCGCCCCGATCAAGCCCGGCCCGGCGGTCGCGGCGACCGCCTCGACGTCGTCCAGCGTCACCCCCGCCTCCGCCAGCGCCGCCTCGACCACCGGCTCGACCAGCTCGAGGTGGTGGCGGGCGGCGACCTCGGGGACGACGCCGCCGAAGCCCTCGTGGGCTTTCGCCTGCGAGGAGATGACGTTGCTGAGGATGCGCGGGCCGTCGAGAACGGCGGCGCAGGTGTCGTCGCAGGAGGTCTCGATCGCCAGCAGCACGCCGCGCCCTAGTCCAGCCACTTCAGTCCAACCACATGATCATGGCGTCCTCGCCGTTGTCGTGGTAGTAGCGAGGACGGACGCCGGCCGAGCGGAACCCGAAGCGCTCGTACATCCCGATCGCGCGGTGGTTCGAGACCCGGACCTCGAGCGTGAACGGCAGCTTCCCCTCCGACTCGGAGATCAGCCGCCGCAGCAGCTGCCCGGCGACACCGGTGCCGCGGTGCTCGGGCGAGACGGCGATGTTCATCAGGTGCCAGACCTGGTCGTAGCGCGAGCAGATCACGTAGCCGAGCAGCTCGTCGCCGGCCTGGGCGGCGAGGCAGATCCCCGAGGGCTTGGAGAGCTCGAGGACGAACATCGCCAGCGACCAGGGGGTCGGGAAGGAGCGCCGCTCGATCGAGATCACGGCGGGCAGGTCGCTGTAGGCGAGCCTGCGCACCTGGACCTCGGAGGTCAGCTCATCGGGCTCTTTGTGAAGCGTCTCGCTCACGCCACCGCTCCGCATCGGGGGGTCTGAGATAGATCGGCGCGAGCCCGTCGGGCTCCGGCTCCGTCACCGCGGCCGCCAGCGCGCAGACGTGGCGCGCGGCAACCCGGTGGACGGGGTCGGAATCGTCCGCAATGCGGACGCCGTCTCGGGCAAGCTCTTGTCGAAATCGTACCGCCCCCGAACCGGCGACGGCCGGGGTTGCGTCGAGCTGGGCGACCCGCTCGGCCAGATCCTCGGGCCGGTAGACCGCCGGCACCCAGATCCGCTTCCCATCCCCGGCGTAGAGCGCGGCGAAGACCTCGCCCCGCCAGCCGTCGAGGACGGCGAGCCGCTCGCCCTCCGCCCCGGCCTCGCCGATCCCCGCCGCCAGGGCGTCGAGCGTGCAGACGCCGCGAGCCGGCAGGCCGAGGCTGAGCGCGAGGCCGCGGGCGGTCGAGATCCCGACCCGGAGGCCGGTGAAGGTCCCGGGGCCGAGGCCGACCGCGAGCAGGTCGACCGCCTCCCAGCCGCCGGCGGCGGCGACGGCGCGCTCGACCTCACCGAGCAGCCGCGTCGCATGCAGGGGCCTCCCCTGCGCGGAGAGCCCCAGCTGCGATTCGTGGAGGACCTCGCCGTCCCGCCAGGAGCAGGCGACGGTGTCAACCGTCGCGGTGTCGAAGCCGACGACGGTCAGGGCAGCGCTACCCGGTGACGGTGAATGCCCAGGAACCGACTTTCGTGCCCTTGACGTACCAGCTGACGACGTGCTTGCCGGGGATCGTCGAGGTGATCTTGTTCACGTAGAGGGTGCCCTGTTCGGCTTTCTGGGCCTGCGCGCAGAGGTTTTTCCCGCTCGGGAACTTGACGCAGACGCTGTAGGCGACGTCGCCTTTGAGGCTTTTGAAGAAAGCGCCCTTCTTCGCCTTCTTCGGGCAGGAGTGCGACGGTTTGGCGTTCTGCGAGACCCCGCAGCCGACGTAATGCTTGAATGCCGCCGCGCCGGCCGTGGCGGGCACAGCCGCGATCAGCAATCCGCTCACCAGCATTACCGCCGCAAGCGCCTTCAGTCCCTTCATCCCGTCCTAGCCTTTCTCAGTCGTGTTCCAAGCGCCGATGCTACAAGCTGGGCGCGCGTACCCCTGAACACGCTCGGCGGGTGTTCGGTGCGCTGGTCGGTGCGCTGCTACCAGTCGATCTCGACCCGGCGGCGCTGTTCGGAGACGTGCGAGAGCCGCACTTCCAGCGCCGGGCGCTCGAGCCGGCCGGAGCCGGCGGCGGGCCACTCGACGAAGGCGACCCCCTCGGGCCGCAGGTAGTCCTCGAGCAGCGCCGGGTCCTCGCCCTTGAGCGTCTGCAGGCGGTAGAGGTCGAGGTGGGAGACCGGCAAGCGGCCACCCCCGTAGCGCTGGCCGATAGTGAAGGTCGGCGAGGTGACCGGCCCGGGAACCCCGAGCGCCCGGCAGGCGCCGCGGACCAGGGTCGTCTTGCCGGTGCCGAGCTCGCCGGAGAGGAGGACGACGTCGCCGGGCGCCAAGCGCTCGGCGATCCGGGCGCCGAGGGCTTCGGTCTCCTCGGCGCTGCTCGTCTCGATCGTCTCCAAGCTGCGCCGCCCTAACCGAAGAAGCCGAGCTGGTCGCTGGGCGGCGGCGGGGTCGAGCCGCCCTCCTCCTCGAGCTCCTCCAGTTCCTCGGGGCTCGGGACCGGACCCGGGAGCGGCCGCTGCAGCAGCTCGGGAATCGTCGCAAAGTCGCTCCGCAGGGTCTCCTTCACCGCCGGCGTCCGCAGCGCCGCCGCCGGGTGGAAGAGCGGCAGCAGGTAGACGGTGCGCTCGCCGAGGCTGTGGACCTGCGGCGTCCCCCGCACCTTGGTGATCCCGGTCGGGCTGCCGCTGAGCAGCTTGGTCGCGAAGTTGCCGAGGGTGCAGACGACCCGCGGCTCGATCAGCCGCACCTGCTCGAAGAGGTAGGGCTTGCAGGCCTCGATCTCCGGCGGCAGCGGGTCGCGGTTGCCTGGCGGCCGCGACTTGAGGACGTTGGCGATGAAGACGTCGTCGCGGGCCAGGCCGATCTCCTCCAGCATCTGGTTGAGGAGCTGACCGGCGCGGCCGACGAACGGCAGCCCCTGCCGGTCCTCTTCTGCCCCGGGCGCCTCGCCGACGAACATCAGGTCGGCGTCGGCATTGCCGGCGCCGAAGACCGCTTTCGTCCGGGTCTCGTAGAGGGGGCACTTCTCGCAGCGCTGGACTTCTTTGAAGAGCTCGACCAGCTGTTGGCGCCGCTGCTCCGCGGTCGCGCTCACGGTTTCTCCCCCGCCGCCCGCCGCTTCTGCGCGGTGCTGATCCGGTCCTGTCGGGCCGATTCGCGCTCGCGGCGGCGCGATTCGTCCGAGCGCACGGCGGCGCCGCGGGGCTGGCGACCCGGCGGCGAGACGCTCGAATAGAGCCGCCGCACCCGTTCGGCGCCGCAGGCCGGGCAGGCCACGGCCGCGCCCGCGGCCACCAGCTCCTCGAACCGAACCCCGCACTGCTCGCACTCGAACTCGTAGATCGGCATCCAGCGCCAATCGTAGTTCTCGGCGGGTCAGGCAGGGGACCGGTGAGAAAACGCGAATTTTCCAGAGCTATGTATGTACCGGTCCACGGAAAGCGCGGAACCCGCACCTACGGCTGGATCGCCGGTGCCGCGGTCGCCGCCGCGCTCGCCCTCCCCGGCACCGCCGCCGCCCGCCCCGGCGACGAAGTCCGTCCCCGCAGCCTCCACCTCACCACCTCCTCCTTCGCCACCCGCGGCTACACCGTCAACATCGAAACGGTCGGCCACCACCGCGTCCTCCTCACCGCGCAGAAAAACGGGCAGATCGCCCAGTACACCGTCCGCGGCAAGGTCAGCCGCCACCGCATCCGCGCCGACTTCGGCCGCTTCGGCCGCGTCAACCTGCGGTTCCACGGCAAGCCTGTGCCGTTCCCGAGCAAGCCGGGCAAGGGGAAGAAGGCCGGCGAGAAGCAGCGCCGCTGCCGCGGCCGCAAGCCCGAACGCGAATTCGGCGAGTTCCGCGGCGGGGTCGAATTCGACGGCCAGCGCCTCTTCACCCGGCTCGCGGTCGGCGGCCTGGAAGGGGAACTGCGCCGCTCCTACCGCCAGGTCTGCTGGTTCCGCCACCCGGCGCCGGAGGCCCGAGCTTCCGTCAGCAGCAACGCCCCCGTCGTCGTCCCCCGCGCCGGGATCCCGAACTTCGGCTTCACGATCGTCGTCTTGAGCGCGCAAGGCCGGGTGGAAGGCGCGCTCACCCACTTCAGCGCGATCAACCTGGAGGCGCCGGCCGGGATCCCGCTGCCCCCCGGCGAGCGCTTCTCGATCGTCACCGCCTATCGGCAGGAGCGCGTCGGCCGCATCCACGTCTTCCGTTCGACCTTCCTCAGTGCCGGCCCGGGCCAGGTGCAGATCAGCCGCCGCGGCGTCCAGCCGGCAAAGGCGAAGGTCGACCTCGGCTCACCGTTCAGCGGCAGTGCCCTGTTCAGGGACGGGACCAAGAAGTCGCCCTCCACCTGGCAGGGGGACCTCGTCGTGCGGCTCCCCGGGACCGGCGCCCTCGCCCTCACCGGGCCCCACTTCCACGCCAGCCTCTGCCGGGCCAGCGCCTTCCATCCGCACAGCGCCTGCTTCCGACAGGCCGAAGCGCGGGTCCTAGCCGCTCAGGGCAGCGGCTCCCACTCCCACCCCTTCGCGCTCGCCAGGCTCTCCTCGCTGAGGTAGCGGCGGAACTCGTCGAGCTCGGCCGGCTCGACGCTGTAGACGTGCTCGGGCTCGGGGAAGTGGCGGCGGCGCACCTCGGCGCTGTACTGCTTGACAGCGCCGACCATCGACTCGTGGACGTCGGCGTAGCGCTTGACGAATTTCGCCATGTGGCCGGTGGTGATGCCGAGCAGGTCGTGGAAGACGAGGACCTGGCCGGAGGTGCCGGCGCCGGCGCCGATCCCGATCGTCGGCACCTCGAGCTTCTTGACGATTTCGTCGGTGATCGCCGAGGGCACCGCCTCGATCACGATCGCGAAGCAGCCGACCGACTCCAGGGCGAGGCAGTCCTCGAGCAGCTTGATCGCGCTCTTGGCGCTCTTGCCCTGGGCTTTGTAGCCGCCGAGGGCGGTCGCGGTCTGCGGGGTGAGGCCGACGTGTCCCATCACCGGGATCCCCGACTGGATGATCGCCCGGGCACGCTCGACGATGACGCCGCCCGCCTCCAGCTTGACCGCGCCGCAGCCGGTCTCCTTGACCAGGCGCTGGGCGCTGCGGATCGCTTCCTCGTTTGACGCCTCGTAGCTGCCCATCGGCATGTCGCCGACCATCAGCGGCGTCTTCAGGCCGCGGCGGACGGCTTTGCCGAGGATCACCATCTCGTCCATCGAGACCAGCTTCGTGTCCGGGTAGCCGAGGACGACGTTGGCGGCGGAGTCGCCGACCAGGACGACGTCGACGCCGGCCTCCTCGGCTACGGTCGCCGAGGGGTAGTCGTAAGCGGTGACCATGACGATCGGTTCGCCCTGCGCCTTCATCTCGCCGAGGCGTGGCAGGCTGACCGGTTTGCGGTCCGACTGCGGGGCGGTGTGGGAGCGGCCGCCGGAGCTCATTTGAGCAGCACCTCGGGGTGGCTGTCGATCGCGATCGGCTCGTTGTCGTCGTTTACATGGACGACGACCGGGTCGTAGCGCTCGAGGTCTGCCTCGTCGTAGGCGCCGAAGGAGGCGACGATGATCTTGTGACCAGGCTCGACCAGGTGGGCGGCGGCGCCGTTGACCTGCATCGTTCCCGAGCCCGGCTCGCCGTCGATCACGTAGGTGACGAAGCGGGAGCCGTTGTCGACGTCCCAGACGTGGACCTGCTCGTTGGTGATCATGTCGGCCCCGGCCATCAGCTCGGTGTCGATCGTGATGCTGCCGATGTAGTCGACGTCGCAGTCGGTCACCGTCGCCCGGTGGATCTTCGACTTCAGCATCTGTCTCTGCACGTCAGGCCTCCGCTTTAGTGGGTCAAAAGTTGGATGACTCAGAAGTTGGGTGACTCTAAATTTGAGTTGCTCAAAGGTTGAATCAGGACGTTGTCGATCAGGCGCGCGGCGCCGACCCGGGCGGCGACGGCGACCAGCACCGGCCGATCGCCCATCACCTCCACCGGCTCGAGCGTCTCCGCGTCCCGCGCCTCCAGGTACTCGGGCTCGATCCCGGCCTCGGCCAGCTCGCGGCGGGCGGCTTCGAGACCGTCGGCGAGCGAGCCGCGTCGAGCGCCGCGCTCGGCGGCGGCGAGCGCCCGGGAGAGCGCCACCGCCCGCTCCCGGTCGGCCGGCTCGAGGTAGGCGTTGCGGCTGCTCATCGCCAGGCCGTCGTCCTCGCGCACGGTCGGCATCACCTCGATCCGGACCGGGAAATCGAGGTCGCGGACCATGCGCCGGATCACGACCGCCTGCTGGGCATCCTTCTGGCCGAAGTAGGCGACGCCGGGAGCGACGATGTTGAAGAGCTTGGCGACGATGGTGGTGACGCCGCGGAAGTGCTCGCGGCCGCGCCGTTCGGGATCGCCGTCGAGAACGTTCGTCAGCGGGCCGCCGACCTCGACCACGGTCGAGGCGCCCGCCGCGTAGACCTCGCCGACTGCCGGAGCAAAGACCAGGTCGGCGCCGGCCTCGCCGGCAAGCTCCAGGTCGCGCCGCTCGTCGCGCGGGTAGCGCTCGAGGTCCTCGCCCGGCCCGAACTGGGTCGGGTTGACGAACAAGCTCATCACCACGAGGTCGCACTCGGCGCGGGCGGCGCGGATCAGCGAGAGGTGCCCCTCGTGCAGGTAGCCCATCGTCGGCACCAGGCCGATCGTCTGCCCCGCCCCGCGCGCATCGCTCAGGGCAGCGCGGAGCTCGGCCTTCGTGCGCAGTGCGGGGGCGGCCACGGTGGGACGAGGGTTATCGAGGAGATTGGAGTTCATAGGTCCATGCCCTGCGGGTCACGGCCATGCGAAGCAACGAAGCAAAATTATAGGCACGCTCCGTGGCGGATCTGTGACTTTCGCCCAGAAAAAATCTTTGATCCAGTGATCCGCTCGACGCCTTCCGTCGCAGTTGGGGAAAGACGATCCCCCGATGCGAGAGGAAGCGATGAGCCCCGAGATAGACGCAGTGGTGCAGGAGGCAGCGCACGAAGCGACCGAGGCCCTCGAGGGCGACACCAGAGCAGGCTTCCTGAAGAAGGCGGGGCTGGCGGGCGGTGGCCTGGTCGGCGGAGGCGCTCTTCTCAGCGCCCTCACCCCGGCTGCTGCGATGGCCGCCGGCAAGGGACGGCCGCCGGCGAGCTTCGGCAAGGGGGACATCGGAATCCTCAACTACGCCCTCACCCTCGAGTACCTGGAGTCCGCCTTCTACAACGAGGCGACCGCCAACAACAAGCGGAAAACCTTCCTCAAAGGCGCCGAGGAGCAGGCCTTCCTGAAGCGGGTCACCGCCGACGAGAACGCCCACGTCGCCTTCCTCAAGAAGGCGCTCGGCAGCAAAGCCGTGAAGGCACCGAAAGTCGACTTCGGCGCCACCACCTCCAGCGCCTCGGCCTTCATCAAGACCGCGGTGGCGCTGGAGAACACCGGCGTCGGCGCCTACTCGGGCCAGGCCCTCAACATCTCCAGCCCGGCCTACGCCGCGGCGGCGCTCTCGATCTGGTCGGTCGAGGCCCGGCACGCCTCGGTCGCCGGCCTGCTGCTGAAGCCGACCCCGAAGAACCTCTCGCCTATCGGCGCCTTCGACGAGCCGAAAACGGCCGCCCAGGTCCTCAAGGCCGTCGAAGCAACCGGCTTCCTCCAGTAACCGGGTCCTCCCCCGGGTCACCCCGCGGGCGCGGCGAAGTCGATCTTCCGGATCGGCTTCGCCGGTGCCCCGGCGGCGATGGTGGCGTCCTCGACGTCGCGGTGACCCCCGCTCGCCAAATCCGCGAACCGGATGCCCCAAGGACCCAATGGACGCCCAATTCGAGATCTCCATCTCGACGCGGAGGGTAGTTCAGAGCGTCCGGTCGCACCCTTGGGTGTTCGGGGGATCGGCAGATGCCGACCCCCGAGATACGCTACAACCTTTAGCCGCGGCACATACTCAGCTCAGTGTACAATCGACCTTCTGGGTATGGGCGGTGTTGTTGTAGCATCTGGCTGTTTCGTTTCCGGTCCAAGTCCCGTTGGTGTGTGTTTCGCTATTCCCACAGACGCCGCCACTTCCGGTGTAGTGGAGCCCGCTTAGTGTGTTTTCGAATGTCAGATGCATTTCGCCAGATCCGGACCCCCCGGTATTTCTGCCTGTTATATGTCCTCCTGTCGGTGTCTGCGCTGCAATAAACTGGGTACAGACGCTCGCACCAAGGAATGTCGGTGTGGTTTCGATGCTTTTACCGGCCGGGCAGAGCAGATGGAGCTGGGCCGGGCCCCATGTGACGATACCCGCTGACACCTGCGTTGCTGTTGTCCGTGTGAACGTGCAGCCGTTCACCCGGACGTCGGCGGACGAGCCGAACGCCGTGCATCCCGAGTAGGTAGGGGCTGCGGTGAACTCGTTAATCTGCCCTTCCGTGGGAGTCACCGTCGTGTCGGAGGTCGCAGTAGTACAGGTGACCGTACCGCTTCCCGGCGCTTCAAATATTGTCGAGCCCTCCTGTTCAGTTGTGATGTGAGTAGGCGAGGCACCAACCGGGACTGTTAACGGGCTGGCGGTAGCAATTTTGACGATGACACCGGAAGCCAGGACTGCCATCAGTACAGCGCCGAGTACCTCGTACTTTCGGATCATTGTTATTTCCTCTCTTGCTGGCGGGCAATAGACTCAGGCGCAGCTCGCTTCTGCGAGAGCCTCCTGAGGTCTACCCCTTCCGACCTCCGACGGCCAACCCCGGCTACCCGTTCTAACCCCGGTGGCGCTCTAGCAGAAAGATCGCGGGCTGAAAACAACCGCAACTGCGAGGAAGGTGTTCCCGCGCGTTCGCCGTTTCATGCCTTTCGTACGTCTGCGACCGGGGTTGACCGATTGCTCCCTTCACCTTAAGGAAGGGCTGCCCCATTTATGCTGCGATCTGTTCAGCCAAATGAACAGAAGACTCTGCCGGTGAGCGGCACCGGCACGATGCCCTTATCACTCCGCGGAGAAGTCGATCTTCCGGATCGGCTTCGCCGGTGCCCCGGCGGCGATCGTGCCGCCTTCGACGTCGCGGTTGACGACCGAGTTGGCACCGACTACGCAACGGTCGCCGACGGTGACGCCGCTGGTGACGGCGCAGTTGACCCCGAACCAGCAGTTGGCGCCGATCTTCACCGGGCCCTTCGAGGTGAAGCCCTGCCAGGTGATCGGCCGGGTCGGGTCGTCATAGCGGTGCTCGGCGTCGCCGACGAAGCAGCCGTTGGCGAGCATCGTGTGGTCGCCGATCTCGACCCGCTCCTGGGCGGCGATCATGACGCCGCGGTTGAGGAAGCAACCCTCGCCGATCTCGATCCGCGCCCGCGGCGCCAGGGTCAGCCAGCAGCCGGGCTCGAGCAGCGTCCCCTCGCCGATCGTCAGCCGGCCCTCGTCGAGCGCCTCCAGCACTTCGCCCTCGACCGGGAAGCGGATGAAGAAGCCGCCGCGGGCAGCGTGGCGGTTGATCCGCCAGCGCCGCAGCAGCCGCCGGTTGCGCTCATACCAGCGCCGCTTCTGCCACCAGAGTCGCCATCCGCTCATCGGGCCTTAGACTCGCAGGCGTGACGGACCTGCGTGGCGGCATCGACCTCGGCGGCACCAAGATCCAGGCGGCGATCATCGACGGGCGCGGCGACGCGGTCGGGCAGTCGCGCCGTCCGACGCCGACCAGCGGCGGCCCCGAGGACGTCGCCGCGGCGATGGCCGAGGCGCTGCGCGAGGCGGCCAAGGAAGCCGGCGTCGAGAGCGGCGACCTCGCCGGGGTCGGGGTCGGCTCCCCCGGCGACGCCGACGAGAAGACCGGCACCGTCTCCGCCGCCAAGAACCTCCCCGGCTGGGAGGGCAGCTTCCCGCTCGCCGAAAACCTCAGCCAAACGCTGGGAACGCCGGTGAAAGTCGGCAACGACGTCCAGGTGGCGACCGAAGCCGAGTTCCACCTCGGCGCCGGGCAGGAGTTCCAGAGCCTGATCGGGGTCTTCTGGGGCACCGGCGTCGGCGGCGGCCTCGTCCTCGGCGGCAAGCCGTGGCTGGGCCGCGGCGCGGCCGGGGAGATCGGCCACGTGGTCGTCAAGCGCGGCGGCGCCAAGTGCCCCTGCGGGCGCAAGGGCTGCCTCGAGGCTTACGCCGGCCGCTCGGCGATGGAAGCGGAGGCGCGGCGCCAGCACGAAGAGGGCCAGAAGACCGACCTCTTCAAGCTGATGGAGAAGCACGAAAAACCGCGGCTGACCAGCGGCATCTGGGAGCGGGCGCTGGATCACGACGACCACCTGGCGAAGAAGCTGATCGAGCGGGCGATCGAGGCCCTCGGGACCGGGATCGCCTCCGCCGTCAACCTGATCGACCCCGAAGCGGTGATCATCGGCGGCGGCCTCGGCATCCGCTTCGGCGAGCGCCTGATGGACCCGCTGACCGAGGAGATGGGCAAGCACCTCTTCGTCGACGAGCGGCCGCCGGCGATCCGCGTCGCCTCTCTCGGCGACCTCGGCGGCGCGATCGGCGCCTCCCTCCTCGTCTCCCCCTGAGCCGTGCCGGCGCGGCCGAACGAAGCCGGCGCGACGCGGTTACGGGTCCTGCGGCCGGCGCCGGGGATCCTCGCCTTCTACGACGGCCGGGTCGACGGCTACCGCTTCTCGCCTCGGCCGAACTGGATCGATGAGGGCGCCCTCTCTCTCGGCACCGCCAGCTTCGCGGTCGTCGAGGGCGAGGAGGCGCTCGTCTACGACACCCACACGAGCCCCGAACACGGACGCCAGGTGCGGGCGGCGCTGGAAGCCGAGGGCGTCCGCAGCTTCACCGTCCTGCTCAGCCACTGGCACCTCGACCACGTCGCCGGCAACAGCGCCTTCCGCGACTGCGAGATCCTCGCCGGCGCCCGCACCGCCGAGCTGCTGGCTGCCCATCGCGCGGAGATCGAAGCGGGCCGCCACGAGGGTCCTCCTGGCATCTGCCCGCTGCTCCTCCCCACCCGAACCTTCGAAGGCCGAACCGAGCTGCGGGTCGGCGAGCGAACCCTCGAGGCGATCCAGGTCGACATCCACAGCGACGACGCGACGGTCCTCTGGGACCCCGGGGCGCGTCTGCTGCTGGCCGGCGACACGGTCGAGGACACGGTCACCTACGTCGAGGAGCCCGACCACTTCGACGCTCACCTGCGTGACCTCGACCGCCTCCTCGCCCTCGAGCCGGCGGCGATCCTGCCCAGCCACGGCGATCCCGGCCTGATCGGCGAGGGCGGCTACGGGAGCGGCCTGATCACCGCCACTCAGGACTACATCCGCCTCCTCCAGCGGATGGAGGCCGAGCCGGGCCTTCGCGATCTTCCGCTGCGCGAGCTCCTCGCCCCCCAACTCGAGGCCGGTGACCTGCGCTACTTCGAGCCCTACGAGCGGGTCCACCGCGAGAACGTGAAGACGGTCCTGAAGGCGGCTTCGCCCTAGACGCGTCCTGAGGCCGACCGCTGCTGGCGCGCCACGGCGTCGACCAGGACCGCCAGCAGGAGGACGCCGCCGGTGACCATCAGTTTCACCGCCGAGGAGAGCGAGAGCAGGTCCATCCCGTTGGAGATCGAGCCGATCACCAGCGCTCCCAGCAGCGCCGTCCAGACCGATCCGCGGCCGCCGAAGAGGCTGGTCCCGGCGATCACCGGGCCGGCGATCGCCAGCAGCAGGAGTTCGTTGCCGCCGGAGTTCTGGTTGACCGCGAAGAGGCGCGAGGCGGCCATCACCCCGCCGATCGCGGCCATCGTGCCGGAGATCGTGAAGACCGCGATCCGCACCCGGTTGACGTGGATGCCGGCGCGCCGCGCCGCCTCTGCGTTGCCGCCGACCGCGAAGACGTGGCGGCCGAAGGTGGTCCGTTTGGCGACGTACTCCATGCCGACGACGAAGGCGAAGAGGATCATCACCGCCAGGGGCACGCCGCGGTCGGAGTTGAGGATGGCGACGACGGCGATCACGATCGCGGCGAGGAGCACGAAGCGGACGATCACCCCTATCGGGTTGGTGTCCTCGAGCCCGGCGGCGACGCGACGCCGGAAGCCGACCGCGGCGATGGCGCCGTAGGCGCCGATGATCACCGCGGCGAAGATCCAGCCGACCGTGTCCGAGTAGAAGATGTTGGCGAGGCCGGTGATCTTCGGGTCGGTGATGTTGAGCGAGCCCGTCTTGCCCAGCACTTGCAGGAGCGCTCCTTCCCAGGCCAGCAGACCGGCCAGGGTGACGACGAAGGAGGGGACGACGAAGCGGCTGAACAGCGACCCCTGCAGGCAGCCGATCGCGGCGCCGGTCGCGACGCCTGCGGCGATCGCCAGATAGGCGTTCCAGCCGTGTTTGACGCTCAGGACCGCCATCACCGCGGCGGAGAGGCCGCTGACCGCGCCGACCGAGAGATCGATCTCCCCCAGCAGGAGGACGTAGACGATGCCGACCGAGATCAGGCCGATCGTCGTGATCTGCAGCATCAGGTTGGTCAGGTTCTCGGCCGAGAGGAAGCGGGGTTCCTGGACCTGGAAGATCACCGCGATTACGACCAGCCCGAGGACGACCCGGACCGAGGAGAGGTCGCCCTGGACGATCCGCCGCAGGGTTTCCCCGGTCGACGGACGCTGCTCGGCCGCCTCCTCGGCGCTCGCCGTCTCGGTCGCGCTCATGACGCCTCCCCCTCCTCGTCACGGTGGTTCTTGTCGCCGCCTTCGCCGACTCCGGTGATCGCGCCGACGACGTGCTCCTCGGTGGTTTCCTCGGCCCTGAACTCGCCGGCGGCGCGGCCGAGGCGGAGGACGAACACCCGGTCGGCGACCGCGAAGACGTCCTGAAGGTTGTGGCTGATGACGACGACCCCGAGGTCACGCTCGCGCAGGCGCCTGATCAGCTCCAGCACCTGCTTGGTCTGGGGAACGCCGAGCGCCGCGGTCGGCTCGTCCAGCAGCACGACTTTCGGGTCGCCCAGGAGCGAGCGGGCGACCGCGACCTGCTGGCGCTGACCGCCGGAGAGCGTCCCCACCTCGCTGCGCAGGCTGGGAATCGTCACCGCCAGGTTGGAGAGCAGGTCGGCGGTCTCATGCTCCATCTTCACCTCGTCGAGCTGGCGCGAGACCTGGCCGGAACCGGCCGCCCTCTGCTCGCGGCCGAGGAAGAGGTTGGCAACGACGTCGAGGTTGTCGCAGAGGGCGAGGTCCTGGTAGACGGTCGCGATCCCCAGTTCGGTCGCGTCCTGAGGGCCTTTGATCCGCACTTCCTCGCCCTCGAACCTGATCGTGCCCGCGTCCGGTGAGTAGATCCCGGCGATCGCCTTGACCAGCGTCGACTTGCCGGCGCCGTTGTCGCCGACCAGGCCGACCACCTCGCCGGCGCTGACGGCGAAGTCGACCCGGTCCAGAGCCTGGACCGGGCCGAATCGCTTGCTTACTCCCTCCAGCTCGAGGAGTGGAGTGCCGTCTGCCATCTCAGCCGGAGATTCCCGCTTCTTTGCAGTCGGCCGCGTACGGGCCGGTGCAGAGTTCGGAGGCGGTGACGAACCCGTCTTTGATCACCGTGTCTTTGATGTTGTCTTTGACGACCGCGACCGGTTCCAGGATTGCCGAGGGAACGTCGGTCTTGCCGTTGTTGACTTCTTCGCTGACTTTGTCCTGCGGCAGTTCTTCGCCGTTGCCGAGGGCGATCGCGAATTCGGCGGCGATTTCAGCCTGCGGCGGAATCGCCTTGTAGATCGTCATGTACTGCTGGCCCGCGAGGATCCGCTGCAGGCCGGCGACGGTCGAGTCCTGGCCGGTGACAGGCCGTTCTTCGGGGTTGATCCCGGCGCCTTTGAGCGCCGCGATTGCGCCGCCGCCGGTGTCGTCGTTGGCGGCGTAGACGCCCCAGAAGCCGTCGTTGCCGAGCGCGGTGATCGCCTGCTGCGCCTCACGCTGGGCGTTTTCGGCGGTCCAGCCGGGGGTGTCGTATTCCTTCGCGACCTTGACCCCGGCTTCTTCGAAGCCCTTGGTCGAGCCGGCCTTGAAGAGCGCCGCATTCGGGTCGGCAGGGTCGCCGTTGATCTTGATGATCGGACCGCTGGCTTTGCCGTCTTCTTTCAGTTTTTTCGCCAGGGTTTCGGCCTGCAGTTCGCCCACCCGTTCGTTGTCGAAGGAGACGTAGGCGTCGACTTCGCTGTTTTCGATCAGGCGGTCGTAGCTGACCACCGGGACGCCCTGGGCGTTGGCCCGTTCGGCGATCGCCGCCGCCGATTTCGAGTCCATCGGGTCGAGGACGAGGACTTCGGCGCCTTTGGTCAGCGCCGCTTCACCCTGCGACTGCTGCTTTTCGGCATCGCCGCCGGCGTTGAAGTAGATGACTTCGCATTCGGGGCATTTTTCTTCGACCGATTTTTCGAAGTCGGGCTTGTCGTTGGTTTCGTAGCGCGGCGTTTCGTTTTCGGGCAGCAGGAGGGCGATCGTCGCGCTGCCGCCACCGCCACCTCCTCCGCCACCGCCGCCACCGGTCGTGTCGCTGCTGCTCCCGCAGCCGGCGACGAGCAACCCGATAGCGAACAGCGCGCATCCGACTACAGCGAGCGGTCGCAACAATGCTGATCTGGACATGACCCTCCTCCTGGGGATTGGCACTCCTGACCATACCCCCGCGCAGACGTTTCATTCACCCCTTTCGAGAGGAGGAAGAAATCCTGGCCAATCAGCAGTAAGGAATGCTCAACCGTTGGCCTAGGCGGCCACCGGTTCACGCCTGCGGCGCTTCGACTTCGCCGGCGCGACCAGCTCGGAGAGGAAGCGGCCGGTGTAGGAGCCGGCGACCGCGGCGACCTCCTCGGGGGTGCCGGTGGCGACGATCTCCCCCCCGCCTTCGCCGCCCTCGGGACCGAGGTCGACGAGGTGGTCGGCGGTCTTGATCACGTCGAGGTTGTGCTCGATCACGACCACCGTGTTGCCGGCGTCGACGAGGCGGCCGAGGACGTCGAGCAGGCGCTGGACGTCGGCGAAGTGGAGGCCGGTGGTCGGCTCGTCGAGGATGTAGAGGGTGTCGCCGGTGGCGACTTTGGAGAGCTCGGTCGCGAGCTTGACCCGCTGCGCCTCGCCGCCGGAGAGCGTCGTCGCCGGCTGCCCGAGGCGGATGTAGCCGAGGCCGACGTCGTTCAGCGTCCGCAGGCGGCGGGCGATCTTCGGCACGTTCTCGAAGAACCCGACCGCCTCCTCGACCGACATCTCGAGGACGTCGGCGATGTTCTTGCCCTTGAAGCGGACCTCGAGCGTCTCGCGGTTGTAGCGCTTGCCGTGGCACTGCTCGCAGGGGACGTAGACGTCGGGCAGGAAGTGCATCTCGATCTTGATCTGGCCGTCGCCTTTGCAGACCTCGCAGCGGCCGCCCTTGACGTTGAAGCTGAAGCGGCCCGGCTTGTAGCCGCGCGCCCGCGCCTCCTGGGTCTGGGTGAAGATCTGGCGGATGTGGTCGAAGAGGCCGGTGTAGGTCGCCGGGTTGGAGCGCGGCGTGCGGCCGATCGGCGACTGGTCGATGTTGATGATCTTGTCGATCTGGTCGAGCCCGTCGATGCCGTCGTGGGCGCCGGGGCGCAGCTTCGCCTGGTGCAGCCGGTTGGCGACGGCGTGGTGCAGGGTCTCGTTGACCAGGGTCGACTTGCCCGAGCCGGAGACGCCGGTGACGCAGCAGAAGACCCCGAGCGGGATCTCGACGTCGACGTCCTTGAGGTTGTGTTCGCGGGCGCCGCGGACGAGCAGCTCGCCGGTCGGCCGGCGCCGCTCCTGCGGGACCTCGATCCGTTTCTTGCCGGAGAGGTACTGCCCGGTCAGCGAGCTCGGGTCCTTCGCCACCTGTTTAGGGGTCCCGGCGGAGATCACATGGCCGCCGTGTTCGCCGGCGCCGGGACCGAGGTCGACGAGGTGGTCGGCGGCCATCATCGTCCCCTCGTCGTGCTCGACGACGATCACCGTGTTGCCGAGGTCTCGGAGCCGGTCGAGGGTCGCGATCAGCTTCTCGTTGTCGCGCTGGTGGAGGCCGATCGAGGGCTCGTCGAGGACGTACATCACGCCGACGAGATGGGAGCCGATCTGGGTCGCCAGCCGGATCCGCTGCGCCTCGCCGCCCGAGATGGTGCGGGCCGAGCGGCCCAGCGAGAGGTAGCCGATGCCGACGTTCTCGAGGAAGGAGAGCCGCTCGGTGATCTCGCGGACGATCAGCCGGGCGATCGCCTTCTCCGTCTCGGTCATCTCCAGCTCGCGGATCCACTTCGAGGCGGCGTGGGCTGAGAGGTCGCTGTACTCGGCGATGCTGAGGCCGCCGACCTTGACCGCGAGGCTCTCCGGCCGCAGCCGGGCGCCGTGGCAGGCGGGACAGGGCTGCTCGGCCATGTAGCCCTCGATCCGCTCCCGGTTTGACTCCGAGTCGGTCTCCTCGTAGCGCCGCTGCAGGTTGTTGACGATCCCCTCGAAGCGGACCTTGTAGGAGCGGCGGCGGCCGAAGCGGTTGGTGTAGCTGACGTGGTGGCGCTCGTCGCCGGTGCCGTAGAGGAAGATCTCCTTCTCCTCCTGGGTCAGCTGCGACCAGGGCTTGTCGACGTCGACGCCGTAGTGGGCGGCGACCGAGGCGATCAGCCGCCTCCAGTAGGCGCTGATGCCGCGGTTCCAGGGCTGCAGCGCGCCCTCGGCAAGCGAGAGGGTCGGGTCGGGGACGACCAGCTCGGGGTCGATCACCCGCTGGAAGCCGAGCCCGTGGCAGCGGTCGCAGGCGCCGTGGGGCGAGTTGAAGGAGAAGATCCGCGGCTCCAGCTCGGGGATCGAGGTGCCGCAGTTGAGGCAGGCGAACTGCTCGCTGAAGAGCATGACCCCGCCGGGGTACTCGGCGTCCTTGCTGCCGCCGGCGCCCTTGCCCTCGACGATCTCGACTTCGACCAGCCCGGCGGCGAGGCCGGCCGCCGCTTCGACCGACTCCGAGAGCCGCCGCCGCAGGTCCGGTTTCATCACCAGGCGGTCGACGACGACCGAGATGTCGTGTTTGTACTTCTTATCGAGCTCGATCTTCTCGTCGAGGCGCAGCAGCTCGCCGTCGATCTGGGCCCGCGAGTAGCCCTCGAGCCGCATCTGGTCGAGCAATTTGCCGTACTCGCCTTTGCGCCCGCGGACGACCGGCGCCATGACCATGAATTTGGTCCCGTCCTCCAGGGTCATCAGCCGGTCGACGATCTGCTCCTGGGTCTGGCCGGTGATCTCCTCGCCGCACTCGGGGCAGTGCGGGGTCCCGATCCGCGCCCAGAGCAGGCGCAGGTAGTCGTAGATCTCGGTCACGGTGCCGACCGTCGAGCGCGGGTTTCGCGAGGTCGTCTTCTGGTCGATCGAGATCGCCGGCGAGAGCCCCTCGATCGAGTCGACGTCGGGCTTCTCCATCAGCCCGAGGAACTGCCGCGCATAGGCGGAGAGCGACTCGACGTAGCGGCGCTGCCCCTCGGCGTAGATCGTGTCGAAGGCAAGGCTCGACTTGCCGGACCCGGAGAGCCCGGTGATGACGATCAGCGCGTCCCGGGGCAACTCGAGGTCGACGTCCTTGAGGTTGTGCTCGCGGGCGCCGGAGATGACGATTCGCTCAGAGGCAGCCACTCACGTCGATTCTAGCCAGACGAACAGATGTTCCCATCAACTCAAGGCTGCGGAGAGCTTGCGGCGGTAGGTTCGGCCGGCCGGATCGGCAGGGTCGAGGTCGCTGAGGATGCCGACGATCGCGCGGCGGAGGTCGTCGCGCGCCGGATCGTCGGCGCCAGCCAGCTGCGCGATCAAGGAGTCGAGCGCCGCCTCCCGTTCGCCGATGTCGAGCGCCGCGAAGGCGTCGGCGCCGATGCCCGCCTCGACGAGCCGAATGCGGGCGGCGATGCCGGCGGCGGCGAAGTCGCCCTCGTGCGATTCGACTGCCTCCAGCGCCTCGGCCTGGGCCCCGCGGGCGAGCCGGGCCTTGGCGAGGGCGACGGCGACGTCAGCCCGGGCCGGCTCCAGTTCGGCCGCCTCCCGCAGCGAGAGCTCGTCGCCGGAGGCGAGCAGCTCGTCGGCGCGCGAGGGGACGAGGCCGTCGAAGAACGCCTCGACTTTGGCCGGCGGCAGGGCGCCGACGAACTCGTCGACCACGGCGCCGTCCCGGAAGGCCTTCACCGCCGGGATCCCCTGGACCTGGAACTGGGCCCCGAGATTCTGATTCGAGTCGACGTCGACCTTGGCGAGGACGACCTTCCCCGCCCGCGCCGCCTCGGCCTTCTCCAGCGCCGGGCTCAGCGCCTTGCAGGGGCCGCACCAGTCGGCCCAGAAGTCGACCACGACCGGGACCTGGCGCGAGCGCTCGACCACCTCGCTCTCGAAGGTCGCTTCGGTGACGTCGACCGGCATCGCCTCAGGCGCCCGCGGTCATCCCGTCGAGGTCGCGGCGCAGCTCCTTGAGCTCGTCGCGGATCCGGCCCGCCTCCTCGAAGCGGAGCTCGTCGGCGGCGGCGAGCATCTCCTCCTCGAGCGAGACGATCGTCTTCTCGAGCTCTTCGGGGCTGGCGAAGTCCTCGGCCCGCTTGCGGCGGCGTTTGCGCGGCGCCCGGTCCTCCATCGCCAGGAAGTCGGACATCTCGGAGATCCCTTTGCGGACCGTCTCCGGGGTGATCCCGTGCTCCTCGTTGTAAGCGAGCTGGATCGCCCGGCGGCGGTCGGTCTCGCGCATCGCCGCCCGCATCGCGTCGGTCTCCTTGTCGGCGTACATCACCACCCGCCCGTTGACGTTGCGGGCGGCGCGGCCGATCGTCTGCACGAGGCTGGTCTCGCCGCGGAGGAAGCCCTCCTTGTCGGCGTCGAGGATCGCCACCAGCGAGACCTCGGGCAGGTCGAGCCCCTCGCGCAGGAGGTTGACGCCGACGAGGACGTCGTACTCCCCCAGCCGCAGCTCGCGGATGATCTGGATCCGTTCCAGGGTGTCGACCTCGGAGTGCAGGTAGCGGACCTTGACCCCGTACTCGAGCAGGTAGGCCGTCAGGTCCTCCGCCATTTTCTTCGTCAGCGTCGTCACCAGCGTCCGCTCTTTCTTCTCCGCCACCCGCTTGACCTCGTTCATCAGGTCGTCGATCTGGTTCCGCGTCTCCCGCAGCTCGATCTCGGGGTCGACGATCCCGGTCGGGCGGACGATCTGCTCGACCGTGCGGGTCGCTTCGGCTTTCTCGAACGGCCCCGGCGTCGCCGAGACCATCACCAGCTGGTTGACCCGCTGCATGAACTCGTCGAACTTGAGCGGCCGGTTGTCCATCGCCGAAGGCAGCCGGAAGCCGAAGTCGACCAGCGACCGCTTGCGCGACTGGTCGCCCTCGTACATGCCGCCGATCTGCGGGATCGTCTGGTGGGACTCGTCGACGAAGCAGACGAAGTCGTCGGGGAAGTAGTCGATCAGCGTGTGCGGCGGGCTGCCGGCCGGGCGGCCGTCGAGGATCCGCGAGTAGTTCTCGATCCCGGAGGTGAAGCCGAGCTCCTTGATCATCTCCAGGTCGTACATCGTCCGCTGCCGCAGCCGGTGGGCCTCGAGCTGCTTGCCTTCAGCTTCCAGCTCGGCGGTGCGCGATTCCAGTTCGGCGCGGATCTCGTCGACGGCGCGGTCGACGGTCTCGTCTTTGGTGACGTAGTGCGAGGCCGGCCAGACGGAGACGTGGTCGATCACGTCGAGGACCTCGCCGGTCAGCGGGTCGAAGTGCTGGATCCCCTCGATCTCGTCGCCGAAGAGGGCGATCCGGTAGGCCGACTCGGCGTAGGAGGGCATGATCTCGAGGACCTCGCCGCGGACCCGGAAGGCGCCGCGGCCGAGCACCTGGTCGTTGCGCTGGTACTGCATCTTCACCAGCTTGCGGAGGACGTCGTCGCGGTCGATCTCGGCGCCGACTTTGAAGAGCTGCATTTTTTCGTTGTAGACCTGCGGCGAGCCGATCCCGTAGATGCAGCTGACAGAGGCGACGATGATGACGTCGCGGCGGGCGAAGAGGGCGGCGGTGGCGGCGTGCCGGAGGCGGTCGATCTCGTCGTTGATCGAGGAGTCCTTCTCGATGTAGAGGTCCTGCGCCGGGACGTAGGCCTCGGGCTGGTAATAGTCGTAGTAGGAGACGAAGTACTCGACCGCGTTCTCCGGGAAGAACTCGCGGAACTCGTTGCAGAGCTGCGCCGCCAGCGTCTTGTTGTGGGCGATCACCAGAGAGGGCCGCTGCACCTCGGCGATCGTCGCCGCCATCGTGAAGGTCTTGCCGGTGCCGGTGGCGCCGAGCAGGGTCTGGAAGCGGTCGCCCCCGCGCAGCCCCTCCGCGAGCCCGGCGATCGCCTTCGGTTGGTCCGCCGTCGGGGTGTAGGCGGGGTTCAGCTTGAAATCAGGCACGAAGAGAACATAGCTGGCGCATATGCTGGGCTCTCGATGAGGCTCTCGCGCTCACTGCTGGCCGCTTTCTTCGCCTTCACCGGAGCGATGCACTTCCTGCGGCCGCGCTTCTTCGAAGCGATCGTGCCGCCGGCGATCGAGGAGCAGAAGAAGGAGGTGGTGGCGATCAGCGGCGCCGCCGAGGTCGCCGGCGCCGCCCTGATACTTGCTCCCGCCTCGCGGCGGCTCGGGCGCTGGTGGCTGCTGGCGCTGCTGCTCGCGGTCTTCCCCGCCAACGTTCACATGGCGGTCAACCCCGAGCAGATCAAGGGCCTCGACATGCGGAAGTTCCCCCGCTGGGCGCTATGGGCGCGCTTGCCCCTGCAGCCCCTGGCGATGATCTGGGTCTGGCGCGCGACTCGCGCCTCCTGACATCCGCTGCTTGCAGGGGATTTCACTGTATTGCATGTTTTGTCTGTAGAGCTTCTGTCTTCTATGACAGAAGCTGACGTATTAATGGACAAACGTGACCGCTTCGCCGTAAATCTGCGCCGCGCCCGTCAGGCCGCCGGCATCTCCCAGGAAGAGCTGGCCGAACGTTGCGAGCTCCATCGCACCGAGGTTTCGCTGCTCGAGCGCGGCGGCCGCGAACCGCGGCTGGGGACGATGATCAAGCTCGCGACGGCCCTCGGCACCGATGCCGAAGCGCTCTGCGCCGGGATCGGCTGGGACCCGAAAGCGCGCCAGTACAAGATCGCCGACCCGAGTTAGAGGGTTGTGGGTTGGGAGGGGCGGGACACCCCCTTCCAGACCATCTCGCTTATGGCTCGATGTAAGTGTCTGGAAGGGGGTGTCCCGCCCCTCCAGTCACAGGGGTTGTGGTGCAGGTCTAAGGAAGGCCTAGGCCTTCCAGGCCTCCGGGAAGGAATTGTTCTAGTAGGCCCTGGGCGGGACCTAGAAAGCCTTCGACGTTGCCGAGGAAGCCTTGGGCGTCGTTGATGATTTCGATCGCCTGGTCTAGCGGGATCCGCTGCAGAACCTGGCGCAGCGGCCCGGCGATCAGCGGGGTCAGGGCGCCCGCTTCTTCGGCGTCGTCGACGGCGCGGAGGAGGCCGGCGCGGATCGCCTTGGCGAGCTTTTCGTCGTCGATCCCGTAGCGCTTTTCGAACTGTTCTCGCCGCTCCGGCGTGGTCAGGGCCAGGGCCAGGGTCTCGCGGGTGACGCCGAGCTGGCAGGCGGCGCCGTCGAGGGCGGAGATCGTGAACTGGTTGGCGATCTGGCCGAGGTTCTGCGGGTCGCTCCATTCCCGCGGCTGGCAGGGGTCCTGCACCTTCTCGGGCTCATAGGAGGAGCCGCCGGCGGCGAGGTAGGCGCCGACGAGGACCAGGGAGACGACGACCGCGCCGGCGATCAGCACCGCGCCGCTGAGCCGCCCCTCCCTCACAGGTCGACCCGCCGCGAGAGCGCTATCGGGAAGAGGGCGATCAGGCCGAGCAGCGCCGCGAGGATGAAGGAGGTGCTGAAGGCGTGGGTGGCGCCGCGGTCGAGCTGGTCCTGCAGTTCTGACTGCAGCTGCTCGACTTCGGCCGCCTGGCTCGGATCGCTCGGCTTCGGCTCGAAGGCCGGCCCGATCGTCGGCACCTTCCCCTTCTCTTCGTCCAGCCGTTCGCTCACCTTCTCCGCCAGGTCGATCTTCAGCAGCGGGTTGACGGGCGAGTCGAGGATCACCGCGGTGCCGGCGTTGATCGCGTCGTGGCGCTGCTGTTCGATGTCAGCGGTGAAGATCGGCGTCAGCACGAGGAGGCCGATGACGACGCCGGCGTGCCGGGAGGAGATCGTCCAGCCGCCGTGGATCGCCTGCGGCGCCCTCCCCCCCAGCGCCGTCTCGGTCAGCGCCGAGAGCACCAGCGCCAACCCGACCCCGACGAGGATCTGCGGCGGCACCGTCAGCGCGATCGTCGCCTTCGGCAGGAAGGCGAGGCCGGCGAGCCCGCCGGAGACGAGGATCGCCCCGGCGGCGGCGCGCGAGCGCGGGTCCGCCACCAGATCGGTGAGCCGGCTGCCGGCGATCGCCGCCAGCGGCATCACCGAGACGACCAGCGCGGCTTCGATCGGGCTCAGGCGCCAGCCTTCGATCAGCAGCAGGACGAGGAGGAAGAGCGCCGCCGCGATCGCCGCCGAGACCATCGCCAGGGCGAGATTCGCCCAGAGGTGGGGCCGGCCGGTCTGCCGCAGCTCCCCCTCGATCACCCGCGTCGCCATCTCGTCCCGGGCGACGGCGAAGATCGGCACCGCCGCCACCAGCGCCACCGGCACCTGTAGGAGGAAGACCGACTGCCAGGAGACGAGCTCGGTGAGGAAACCGCCGAGAGCGGGGCCGAGCGCCGCCCCGGTCGCCCCCGCGGTGGCCCAGACGGTCGCCGCCCGCCGCTCCGAGCCGACCGTCGCCGGCAGCAGCTCCAGGGACGCCGTAACCGCCGCGGCGCCGCCCAGCGCCTGCAGGCAGCGGGCGAGGATCAGGGTCGAGAGCTCGTCGGCCAGCCCGCAGGCGAGGCCCGCCCCGGCGAAGACCGCGAGCCCGACCGCGGCCGTCCGCCCCGGCCCGACCCGCCGCGCCAGCAGCGCCGCCGGGACCGCGGCGAGGGCGATCACGAGGTTGAAGGAGACGAGCACCCAGGTGACGCCGGAGACGCTGGTGTCCAGTTCCCGGTAGATCTCCGGCAGCGCCAGGACGACGATCGAGGAATCGGCGAGGACGAGGCCGACCGCGAGCGCCAGGGCGGCGACGCGCGGCCTAGGGGATTCGGGCATAGCCGAGCTCGCTCGCGTACTCGTGGCGGTACTCGTCCCGCTTCTCCAGCACCTCTTCGACGTAGGCGCGCGTTTCCGGGAAGGGGATCGACTCCACCGTCAGGCTCGAGCCGCCCCACTTGTCGGCGTTGCCCGGGCCGGCGTTGTAGGCGGCGAGCGCCGCCGCCTCGTCGCCGTCGTAGCGGTCGAGCAGTTCGCGCAGGAGGAAGGTCCCGTAGCGGATGTTCAGTTCGGGGTCCGAGAGGTCGGAGAGTTCGAAGGTCGTCCCCCCGCTCTGCCGCTCGATGTATTCGGCTGCTTCCGGCGTGATCTGCATCAACCCGCGGGCTCCCGCGCTCGAAGTCTGGTCGCTGAACTTCGACTCGGAGTAGATCACGGCGGCGATCAGGGCGGCGTCGACCCCCTTTTCGTCGGCCTGTTGGCGGATCACGTCCTCGTGGCGCAGGGGCAGCGTCAGCTCCTTCAAAGCGTGGTCGAAGACGCCGCTGACGACGAGGGCGGCGGCCAGCACTCCGATCAGCGCGGCGACGCTCGCGAGGGCGAAGAACTGGCGGCGACGGCGCTGCTTCCGCTTCATCGGCGCAGCTTTGCGAGCAGCGCGGACAGCGCCTGCTCCAGGTCCTCCACCGAGCCGTCGTTCTTGATCACGTGGTCGGCGCGCTCCGCCTTCTCGGCCTGGGTCAGCTGCCGCGCCTCGCGCTCGTCGACCAGGGCGTGGCCGCGGGCGGCGGCGCGCTCGCGGCGGACCTCGTCGGAGGTGACGACGGAGACCGTGGCGTCGAAAGGCCGCTCGCCGGCGACCTCGAAGAGCAGCGGCACCTCGACCACGGCGACCTCGGTCTCCTCGGGCAGCGAGTGCAGCCAGGCGGCGGTCCGCGCCTGGACCAGGGGGTGGATCTGCGACTCGAGCCAACCCAGCTGCTCGGGGTCGGCGAAGACCACCTCGCCGATCTTCGCTCGGTCGATCCTCCCGTCCGCCACGACCTCCGGCCCCCAGCGGGCGGAGAGGCGATCACGCAGCTCCTGGCTTTCCAGCAGCTCGTGGACGACCGCGTCGCTGGAGAGCGTCGCCGCTCCCAGGCGCTCGAAAGCCTTCAGCGCCTCCGACTTCCCGGCGGCGATGCCACCGGTGAGGCCGATCTTCAGGGGCGCCATCGGCAGGCGCCGATCAGGACTGCTCGGACTCGCCCGTCTCGGATTCGTCGCCCGAGGACTCGCCGGCGGCCTCGTCGAGATCGTCGGGGGAATCGGGCCGCTCCTGGACCGATTCGCCCTCCTGGTGCTCGCCGGGATCCTCCTCGGTGGTCCCGTTGGCCTCGGCGACCGGAGCGGGCTCGGCCTCCGCAGCGGAGGCTGCGGCGACGGAGGCGGCATCGGCGAAGGCGGCCGCCATCGTCCCGGTGGGGGCGTCGGGCTGCACTTCTGCGGTCTCAGCGGGCTCAGCGGCCTCAGGAGGCTCGCCGGCCTCAGCGGGCTCGGCGGTCTCACTCTCGGTGGCCTCAGCAGTCTCGGTGGACTCAGCAGTCTCGGTGGCCTGGCCTTCGGCCTGGGCGATCTGCTCTCCCAACCCGGCCATCGCCATGTTCTGCCCCTCGACCCGCTTGATGCTGAGCGAGAGGCGGCGCCGCTCTTCGTCGATCTCGAGGATCTTCACGTTCAGCTTCGAGCCCGGCTCGACGACTTCGCTCGGGTTCTCGACGTGGTGGTCGGCGAGCTCGGAGATGTGGACCAGGCCCTCGACCCCGGGGAGGATTTCGACGAAGGCGCCGAAGGCGACGACCTTGGTCACCGTGCCCTCGAGCACGTCGCCGGAGCGATGGGTGTTGATCACCCGCTGCCACGGGTCCTCCTGGGTCTGCTTCAGGCCCAGTGAGATCCGCTGGCGGTCGCGGTCGATGTCGAGGACTTTGATCCGCACCGTGTCGCCGATCGAGACGACTTCGGAGGGGTGGTTGACGTGGCTCCAGGAGAGCTCGGAGATGTGGATCAGCCCGTCGATCCCGTCCAGGTCGACGAAGGCGCCGAAGTCGACGATGTTGGAGATCTTGCCCTCGACGACCTGGCCCGGCTCCAGGCGGCCCAGAATCTGCTCGCGGACCTCTTTGCGCTCCTCCTCGAGCACCGCGCGGCGCGAGAGGACGACGTTGTTGCGGCTGCGGTTGAGCTCGATGACTTTGCACTCGAGCGTCTGGCCCATGAACTCGTCCAGGTTGTGGACGCGGCGGATGTCGACCAGCGAGGCCGGCAGGAAGCCGCGGACGCCGAGGTCGAGGATGAGACCGCCCTTGACGACCTCGATCACGCTGCCTTCGACCGGTTCGCCGGAGTCGGCGGCGACCTCGATTTTGCGCCAGGCCTTCTCGAAGCGGGCGCGCTTCTTGGAGAGGATCAGGCGGCCCTCGGAGTCCTCCTTGGTGAGGACCAGGGCGTCGATCTCCTCGCCCAGCTCGACCTCGTCGTGCGGGTCGACCGACTTGCGGATCGAAAGCTCGTTCGAGGGAATGACTCCCTCGGCCTTGTAGCCGATGTCGACGAGGACCTCGTCTTTGTCGATGCGGACGACTTTGCCCTTGACGACGTCGCCCTCCTCGAAGGAGACCATCGTCGCCGCGTAGTTGGGGACGATCTGGCCGTCGATGTTGAGGAGGAGGCCGCCGGAACCCTCTACGGGGGTGGCACTCGGGGCAGGCGTCAGGGTCTCGGTCGCGGACACGGGCGCGAATGATGGCAGAATCCGCCGCGATGCCGGTCCGAGCCACCAAGCGCGGCGACGAACGCACGCCCCTGGACGGCGAGCGCGACGTCCTCATCTGCGGCGCCAGCTTCGCCGGGCTCGCGGTGGCGCGCGAGCTGGCCGGCTCTGGAGCTGACGTCCTGCTGATCGACCGCTACGAGATCGGCGAGCGCCAGACCTCCGCCTGCGGGATTCCGACCGAGTGGCTGGAGCGCCTGGGGCTGATGGCGGCCGAGCGCCAGCGCTTCGACACCCTGGTCATGCACAGCCCCCACGGGACCTCTCGCTACAAGCTTCCCTGGACCTTCTCCACCTTCGACTACCGCGAGCTCTGCCAGCTGCTCTGGCGCGACTGCGACGCCACCTTCGAGACGGCCAAGGTGCACGGCCGCGCCGGGGTCGATGGCGAGGGCCGGGTCAGCGTCGAGACCGACCGCGGCACGATCTCGGCGCCGCTGGTCGTCGACGCCCTCGGCTGGCGGCGGATGCTGGCCGACGGCGACGGCTACCAGCCGCCCGACGCCCCTCTCTCGCGCGGCCTCGAGGTGCACCCCGGCGGCGAGTCCGAGGACCTGGCGATCTGGATCGACCGCAAGTACGTCCCCGCCGGCTACGGCTGGTCGTTCCCGGCGAAGGACGAGCTGCGGATCGGGATCGGCTCCTTCGACCCCCGCTTCCACGTCAAGGAGACGACGGTCGAGCTGACCCACGACCTCGGCAAGGAGCCGAACGAGTACCAGGGCAACTGGATTCCCCACAAGCTCCGCCGCGGCACCGAGGGCGGCGTCTTCTTCGTCGGCGACTCGGCCGGCCACTGCCTGCCGCTCAGCGCCGAGGGGATCAGGACCGCGCTCTACTTCGGGATGGCGCTGGGGCAGGAGCTGCGCGGGGTCGTCGAGGGAAGGCAGACGCGCGAGGCGGCAGCCGCGAGCTACGCGGAGTTCCACGACTCGCACGAGTGGAAGTTCAAGTGGATGCTACGGGTGCAGAAGCTGGTCCCGAAAGTGCCGCCGCGGATCCTGGCGCCGCTGCTGCGGCTGATGGGCACGAAGCGCTTCGTCGACTGGTCCTTCGACCACTACCTGCGGATCGCGCCGCCGGAATATGCCGGTTCGAAGTGGGCCGGCGGCTCAGCGGACGACGAGGACCGTCCCGGCGAGCAGCAGCAGGACGCCGAGGATGCGGCCGCCCGTCAGCGGCGTCTGGTCAAGGCCGAATAGGCCCAGCCGGTCGATCACCAGAGCCGTCGTCAGCTGCCCGAAGATCGTCGCGGCGGCGACGCCCCCGGCCCCGATCGCGGTGACCGCGACAAGCGCGTTGAGGACGTAGACGGCGCCGAGGAGGCCTCCCAGCAGGTAGTACCAGTTGACGTCGAAGGTCGAGCCGAGGCCGCCGGCCTTGCCGCTGAGGACGACGACGGCCGCCAGGGCCATCGTCCCGATCGAGAAGGAGACGAGGGCGGCGGGCAGGCTGCCGGTCGCCTTGCCGAGGCCGGCGTTGATCGGCGCCTGGGCCGCGATCAGGCCGCCGGCGGCCGCGGTGAGGACGACCGCGAGGCCCCTATCCACGGATTTCTTCCTCTCGTCGCGTGATCTTCATGGTGGACATGTGTTGCCGATTAGTGCGGGGTTTGAACCTCGCCGCCCGCATATCAGTAACGCAGTCAGACAAACCAGTCGATCGAGCCTTCAGATGTCGCCACCGCCCGCAGAGCAGTTCGCCGCCAGGATCTTCCTCGGCCCGGCGCTGCGCGCGCAGCCCGACCGCCGCCTCGTCGACCTCGTCCGCAACGGCTACGACGCCGCCTTCGAGGAGATCGTGCGGCGCTACCGGCGCCCGCTCGACCGCTTCGCCGCGGCGATCGTCGGCGGCCGCTCCGAGGACGTCACCCAGGACGCCTTCTCGAAGGCGCTGCTGGCGCTGCGGGGGTCCGAGGCGGAGATCGAGCTGCGGCCCTGGCTCTACCGGATCGTCCGCAACACCGCCCTCAACGACCTTCGCGACCGCGGGCCGGTGCCCGAGGAGCTGGCGGAGACGCTGCCGGGAGGGCGGAGCGCCGCCGCCGAGGTGGAGGCGCGGGAGGAGATCCGTGAGCTGATGTCGCGATTGCAGGCGCTGCCCGAGCCGCAGCGGGCGGCGCTGGTGATGCGCGAGCTCGAAGGCCTCAGCCACGAGGAGATCGCCGCCGCCCTCGGGGTCAGCGGCGGCGCCGCCCGGCAGGCAATCTTCCGGGCGCGGGCGGCGCTCCGCGACGGCCTCGGCCTGCTGCTGCCGATGCCGGTCCTGCGGGCGCTGTCCGAGCACGGCGGCGACGCGGTCGGCGCCGGCGTCGGCACGGGCGTCGCCGCAGGCGCCCTCAAAGTCGGCCTGGCGACGGTGCTGGTCGCGGGAACGGTCGGCGCCGGCGTCGCGATCGACCGCCACCACGGGGAGCGGGCCGGGCCCGAAGCCGCCGAGGCGGCGCCGCTGGCCAAGCAGGCCGGAGGGCGCCGCGCGAGCGGCGAATCCGGCCGAGGCGGTGGCGGCAACTCCGGCGGCTCCGGCAAGGAGAGCGGTGATGACGGCGGCGGCGATCGCGGCCACGGCGATGGTGGCCGGGACGACTCATCCCTCGCCGACGGTCAGGGAAGCGGCTCGGGCGGGGGCTCCCATCATTCCGGCGGCGGCTCCGGCGACGACGGCGGCAGCCACAGCGGTCGCGGCGGGCCCGGCCCGAGCTCCAGCTCGGTCGAGGACTCCGGCTCGGGAAGCCGCCATGGCAGCGATGACGGGGGCGGCGACGATCACGGCGGCTCGGGATCGAGCTCGGGGTCTGGCTCCGACGATGGCGGCAGCAGCGGCTCGTCAGGGGATTCCGGCGGCGAGATCGAGAGCGGCGGCAGTTCCGGCAGCGGCTCCGGCGACGACGTGATCAGCGAACCGGTTCCGACCAGCGAACCGGAGATCGATGACGGCAGCAGCTCCGGCTCAGGGTCCGACGGGGGAAGCTCCGGCTCGGGCTCGGGGAGCGGCGACCTCGGCAGCGGCGAGACGAGCAATCTGGACGAAAGTCCATAACTCGCGTGATCTTCGCCGCCCCTCCGGGTTGAAGCCACAACCAGTTGTTCAATCGACTCTAGGAGGAAAGGCATGACCCCGAAGAAAGCACGGCGACCCCGCCTCGGCATGACCTGGTTCGCGCTGGCGCTGGGAGCGCTCGCGCTCCTGGCCATGCCGGCTCTGGCAGCCGCCAAGGACCGCAACCACGACCGCATCCCCGATCGCTGGGAGAAGCGCCACCACCTCTCGCTGCAGGTCAACCAGGCGCGCCACGACCAGGACCGCGACCACCTGCGCAACCGGGCCGAGTTCCTCGCCGGCGACAACCCGCGCGACGCCGACAGCGACGACGACGGGGTGATGGACGGCAGCGAGCAGGCCGGCACGATCGCCTCGTTCGACGCCGCTACCGGCCGCCTCGTCATCGACCTCTTCGGCAACGACACGATCGCCGGCCTGGTCAACGACGAAACCGAGATCAAGTGCGAGGACCACTCCACCACCGCCTCGGCCAGCAGCGACGGCTCCGGCAGCGGTGAGGCCGAGCCGGGTGACGACAACGGCGGCGAAGGCGAGGAAGAGCCCGGTGACGACAACGGAGGCCAGGGCGAAGAGGCCGGCGACGACAACTCGGGTCCCGGCAGCGACAACTCCGGTCCCGGCAGCGAGGGCGACGACGACCACGGCGCGAGCATCTGCACGACCGCGGAGCTGGTTCCCGGAGCCGTCGTCGAGGAGGCCGAGCTGAAGGTCGAGAACGGCCAGGCGGTCTTCCACGAGGTCGAGCTCTCGGGGAAGGAAGTCAGCGACAGCTAGTCAGGGAGAGCGTCTACTTGGCGTCGAGCCAGTCCTGGCCGATGCCGATGTCGACCTCTAGCGGCGGATCGAGCTGGTAGGCAGCGCACATCTCGCGCTCCACCAGCTCGGCCGCCGCTTTCATCTCCTCCGGCGGCCCCTCGAAGAGGAGCTCGTCGTGGATCTGGAGGACGAGTCGGGTCTCGCCACCGAGCTCGCGCAGGGCGCGCTGGCAGCGCACCATCGCCACCTTGATGATGTCGGCGGCAGTTCCCTGGATCACCGTGTTGACGGCGAGCCGCTCGCCGAGGCGACGGGTGTTGGGGTTGCCGGAGCGGAGCTCGGGGATCGGCCGGCGGCGGCCCATCAGGGTCTTGACGAAGCCCTCCTCCTGGGCCTGTTCGATCACCTGCTCGCGGAAGGCGCGCACCGCGGGGAAGCGTTCGAGGTAGCGGGAGACGAATTCCTCGCCCTCCTTGCGCGGGATGTTGAGCCGGTCGGCGAGGCCGAACCCGGTCAGCCCGTAGACGATCCCGAAGTTGACCATCTTCGCCTTCGAGCGCTGGCCGACGTCGACTTCGTCGCGCTCGATCTCGAAGACCTCGGCCGCGGTCGCGGCATGGACGTCTTCGCCCTCGCGGAAGACGTCTTTGAGGACCACCTCGTCGGCGACGTGGGCGAGGACGCGGAGCTCGACCTGGCTGTAGTCGGCGGAGAGCAGCTGCGCCCCCTCTTCGGCGACGAAGCAGGCGCGGACCGGGCGGCCGATCTCGGTCCGGATCGGGATGTTCTGCAGGTTCGGGTTGGTGCTGGAGAGGCGGCCGGTGGTCGTCGACGCCTGGTTGAAGGTGGTGTGGACGCGGCCCGTCTCGGGGTCGATCAGCTCCGGCAGCGAGTCGAGGTAGGTGTTCTTCAGCTTCGTCAGCTCGCGCCACTGCTCGATCTTCTCGACGATCGGGTGCTCGTCGCGGATCTGGGCGAGGACGCGGGCGTCCGTCGAGAACCCGGTTTTGCCGCGGCGCTTGCGGGTCAGCCCGAGCTTCTCGAAGAGGATGCGGCCGACCTGCTGGGGCGAGCCGATCGTGAACTCCTCCTCGGCCAGCTCGTAGATTTCGCGTTCCAGCGTGTCGATCCGCTCGCCGAACCCGGCGCCGACCTCGGCTAGCCGCTTGGCGTCGAGCTTCAGCCCCTCGCGCTCCATCGCCGCCAGCACCCCGACCAGCGGCAGCTCGACCTCGCGCAGCAGCTGCTCCAGGCCGAGCTCCTCGATCCGCGGGCCCTGGACGGCGGCGAGGGCCGCGACCAGGCGCGCCTCCTCGGCCGGGTCGAGCCCCGCCTCCAGCTCCTGGTCGAGGGCCAGCTGACCGTCGTCCTCGTCGGCTTTCTCCGCTGCGGCGCCCTCGGCGATCCCGATCCCGGCGTCGGCTGAGAGCTCGACGAGGTCGTAGGTCCGCCGCTGCGGCTCCAGCAGGTAGGCGGCGACCATCGTGTCGTGGTGGAGGTCGAGGTCGACGCCCTCGCGGGCGGCGGCGGCGAGGAGGCCGTGGCGGCCGCCCCCGAGCGACTTCGCGTCGTGGGCGGCGAAGGGCTTGCCGGCGAGGGCGACGGCGAGCTCGTCCTCGCTCGCCGAGCCGATCAGGGTCCGGTCGCCTTCGGCGGCGGCCCAACGGTCCCCGTCGATCGCCAGCGCGACCGGCCCGTCACCGAGGTCCGCCGGCGTCCCCTCCTCCGCGCTCACCTCGAGCTCGGTCTCGACCCGGCGGCCCGGCACCGCGTCGCCCTCGGGAAGCGCTTCTTCGAGCCGCTCCATCACCGCCCGCAGCTCGAACTCGCGCATGAACTCGCGCAGGGCGCCGCGGTCGGGTTCGCTCGCCATCGCCGCTTCCAGGTCGACCCCGGTCTCGATGTCGTACTGCAGGGTCGCCAGCTGCTTGGAGAGGCGGGCGTCGTCGGCGTGCTCGGTGAGGTTTTCCTTGCGTTTCTTGCCGGAGATCTCGTCGACGCTTTCCAGCACCGCTTCCAGCGAGCCGAACTGCTGCAGCAGCTGGGTCGCGGTTTTCTCGCCGATCCCGGGGACGCCGGGGATGTTGTCGGAGGTGTCGCCGCGCAGGCCCATCAGGTCGGTGATCAACTCCGGCGGGACGCCGTAGCGCTCTTCGACGGCGGCTCGGTCGTAGATCTTCGTCTCGGTGATCCCGCGCGAGGTGCTCATCACCCGCACCCCCTCGTCAACCAGCTGGTAGGCGTCGCGGTCGCCGGTCACGACCATCACCTCGATCCCCTGCTCGCGAGCCTGCTTGACCAGCGAGGCGATCACGTCGTCGGCCTCGTAGCCGTCGACCTTGACGTTGGTGTAGCCGAAGGCCTCGACCAGCGGCATCAGGTGGGGCCACTGCTCGCGCAGCAGGTCGGGACGCGGTTTGCGCTGGGCCTTATAGAGGTCGTACGTCTTCTCGCGGCCGCTCCAGCCGGCGTCCCAGGCGACAACCACGCCCTGCGGATGGTGTTCGTCGATGATTTTCACCAGCATCGAGGCAAGCCCGTAGATCGCGTTCGTCGGCCGCCCGTCGCTGGTCCCGATCGACTCGGGCAGGGCGAAGAAGGCACGGTAGGCGAGGCTGTTGCCGTCGATCAGGAAGAGCTGTGGCGCGGCGTCAGGCACGGGGGGCGACTCTAACCGCGCGAGGTGCTCGACACGGCGAGCGCCGCCGCAACGTCCGCAGCAACCCGATCCGGTTCGTTCTCCAGCTGCGTGTCGTCGTAGCGCAGGACGGTGTAGCCGGCCGAGCGCAGGTCGAGGTCGCGGGCGTGGTCGTCCTCCCAGGCGACCGAGCCGCGGTGGTAGGCGAAGAAGTCGGTCTCGACCACGACGCGGTGGGAGCGCCAGAGGAAGTCGACGGTCCAGCGGCCTAGCTGGACGTTGACTTCGGGGTGCGGGAGGGCGTGGTGGCGGACGATGGCGAGGAAGAGGGTCTCCAGGTCTGAGCGGGTGCGGTCGGTGGTGAGGTGTTCGAGGCGGTAGCCCTTGAGCTCGGCCTGGCGGGTGGCTCGGCGGAGGAGTCGGGGCTGGAGCAGTTCAGAAGCGCGGAGGTCTTCGAGGGTGCGGGACACGGTGGTCACAGGGACGTTGTGGCGGTGGGTCGTCAAGAGCCTTCCCCCTCGCCCTCCTAATTGCTGCGAGTAGGAGGGCAAGGGGGAAGGCTCTGGGTGTGGTCTAAGGGATGGGGAACGATGGAGGTGGATGCCTGGGCGGCGGGCACGGCCGGAGGAGGTCGGGACGGTGACGTGGACGGGGCCGTCGATAGGGCGCAGGAGCTCCCAAAGGACCGCGGCGGAGGTGTGGCTGATGACTGCGCCGTCGCCACAGGCGAGCACCGCCGCCATGAAGCGGCCATGGAGGCTCAGGCCGCGGTGGCCGACTGCGTAGACGCCGCGATGGATGCGGTGAAGCTGGCCTCGCTTTACTCGTCGCGTGATGCCGTTCTTGCCCATCCCGAGCTTCTGAAGCTGCGTGACGTCGACCACGCCGTGCCGTCGAGCTGCAATTCTCGCCACCGCCGAATCGAGTGTGTCGATTTCCTCCCTCACGTGAAGGAGTAAGTCGACAGGGCCTTGGTCTCTCCCCCCTAGGCCGCTGCCTTTTGCGGATGTCCCGCTAGATCAGCACGATTCTGCGAACGAGGGGGTGCCGCTGTAGCTGAAGCAGGCGTGGGCGAGGCTGACGTAGACGCCGGGGCCCGCGAGGGGGAAATTTGGGTGGCCGACGAAGTCGACGCTGAGGTTTCCGTCCCAGCTGGGGGTCACCGCATTGGGGCGGCGACGCAGCGTCGCGGAGCCAGAGAAAGGGGGCGGGAGCTTCAGTTCGGCGCTGCTGAAATCGGGCTCGAAGTTGAAGCTGCGGGACGGCGCGAAGCCTTCGACTGAGCGATGGATCTGGATGCCTTCGCGCCGCTCGACGAGCCCGAAGCTGAAGGGGACCCGGCCCCGGTGCGGGTGGTTCTTGTTGACCTGGAAAGTGAGCCGCTGGCCATTCGCAAATGAGAGACCGAGCAGTCTCGCCCCTGGCTCGCCGGGCCCACGCGATTCCCCTTTCCCGCTGCCGCCGCCGCAGAAGGAGGTGACCAGAGGCTGAAACGGGATCTGGGTCGCCTCGACGCTGGTGTAGCCCTTCTCCCCCTCGAATTCGACGCTCCCTTCGAAGAAACCGGTTTCGAACGGATAGCTCCCGCCGTTGCACTTGACATGGATCTCCTTCGTGCGACCCGAGGGATGGAGCGCCAGGTCCACCCGCCCGAAGCGACCGAGATCGGCTTTGAGGAAGTCTTCGGAGACGACCGCGGGAGCCTCATAGAAGGCGCCGCTTCGGTGCTCACCCTTGCGGGCGACCCCGATGTAGATCTTGCCCTTCCCGTCCCGACGGTCGGAGAAGGCGGAGATGCCGACGACATACCCGTTGGTGCCCTGGAGCCGGAAACCCGCGGAGTAACCGAAGAATTCGGCCGAGGCAGTGACACGGGCCTGGGCGGTCCCGACGATGGCCAGTATCCCGAGCAGGAGACAGATGGACGAAAGCCGCTTCATTAGTCGCGGAACCCTACGGCAGGGACGCGTCGAGACGCGGGCCGGCGCCCCCGATCTGATTCGATAGCCGCCGATGGCCGTCAGCGCTCAGTACAGCGTCACGATCCGTGTCGAGCTCGATGCGCGGAAAGAGCCCTTGGGGCGGCTTACCGCTGCGATCGCCGAGGCGGGTGGGCAGCTGCAGGGGGTCGACCTGGTGCCCGGCGCCGGTCCCGAGGGCAAGCGGGTGCGGGAGTTCACGATCGACGCCACCGACCGGGAGCACTGGGAGCGGATCCTGCGGGCGATCGGCTCGACCCGGGGCGCGCGGGTCCTCGACTACGTCGACCGCACGATGCAGATGCACCGCGGCGGCAAGATCGACATGCGCAACAAGTACCCGGTGAAAACGCGCGACGACCTCTCGATGGCCTACACGCCCGGGGTCGCCCGCGTCTGCATGGACATCCACGACGACCGCAGCAAAGCCTTCGAGTACACGATCAAGAAGAACACGGTCGCGGTCGTCTCCGACGGCAGCGCCGTCCTCGGCCTCGGCAACATCGGCCCCGAGGCGGCGATGCCGGTGATGGAGGGCAAGTGCATGCTCTTCAAAGAGTTCGCCGGCGTCGACGCCTTCCCGATCTGCCTCGACACCCAGGACGCCGACGAGATCGTCCGCGCGGTCGAGTTGATGGCGCCTACCTTCGGCGGCATCAACCTCGAGGACATCTCCGCCCCGCGCTGCTTCGAGATCGAGGACCGGCTGAAGGAGTCGATCGACATCCCCGTCTTCCACGACGACCAGCACGGCACCGCGGTGGTGACGATGGCGGCGCTGTTCAACGCGCTGAAGATCACCGGCAAACCGATCGAGCAGCTGCGGGTGCTGGTGGTAGGGCTCGGAGCCGCCGGGGTGGCGGTGACGAAGATGATGCTCGCCTCCGGGATCACCCAGATCGTCGGCTGCGACCGCAAGGGCGCCGTCTCGACCAAGCGCGAGGACTACGAATCCGGCGAGATGAACGAGGCCAAGCGCTGGTACGCCGAGACGACCAACCCCGACGTGATCCAGGGCGATCCCGACGACGTAATCGAGGGCATGGACATCTTCGTCGGCCTCTCCGGCCCCGGGATCATCCAGCCCGAGTCCCTCGGCAAGATGAACGACGACGCGATCGTCTTCGCGATGGCCAACCCGACCCCCGAGGTGATGCCCGAGGAGGCCGCTCCCTACGTGCGGATCATGGCCACCGGGCGCTCCGACTTCCCGAACCAGATCAACAACGTGCTCGCCTTCCCCGGGATCTTCCGCGGCGCCCTCGACGCCGGCGCCCCCAGCATCACCGAGGAGATGAAGCTCGCCGCCGCCAAGGGGATCGCGATGGCGGTCTCCGAGGAGGACCTGGCCGAGGACTACATCATCCCCAGCGTCTTCAACCGCGAAGTCGCCCCGAAGGTCGCCGAAGCGGTGGTCGAGGAGGCCAAGCGCGACGGCATCGCCCGCCTCAACGAGGAGACCGGGACCTTCTCCACGGTGGAGGCGGATTAACCGGTGCGGGTCCTCGTCACCGGCGCCAGCGGCACGATCGGCCAGGCCCTGTGTGACGCGCTGTTCGCGCGCGGCGACGACGTCGTCGGGCTGACCCGCGACCCGGGCCGCTCCCGCCAGGCCAATCCCCGGGTCACCTGGCACAAGTGGGAGCCGACGCTGGAACGGCCGGACCCCGCCGCCTTCGAGGGCGTCGACGGCGTCGTCCACCTGCTCGGCGAGCGGATCGACCAGAAATGGACCGAGGAGGCGAAGGAGCGGATCATGGAGAGCCGCCGCCAGGGAACCCACAACCTGGTCCAGGCGATCGCCGCGCTCGAGAGCCCGCCCAGGGTGCTGGTCAGCCAGTCGGGGGTCGGCCACTACGGCGATCGCGGCGACGAGGTCGTCGACGAGAGCGACGGCCCCGGCGACAGCTTCGACGCCCGGGTGACGGTGGCCTGGGAGGCGGCGGCGCACGAGCTCGACTCCAGCGAGGTGCGCCTCGTCGTCGTCCGCACCGGCCAGGTGCTGAGCACCGAGGGCGGGATGCTGAAGGAGATGCTGCCGCCGTTCAAGCTCGGGGTCGGCGGCCCGCTAGCCGGCGGCGACCAGTACGTCTCCTGGATTCACATCGACGACGAGGTCGGGATCCTCCTCTGGGCTCTCGACAACGAGAACGTCAGCGGCACCGTCAACGCCAGCTCCCCCAACCCCGCCACCAACAAGGACTTCTCCAAGGCCTTGGGGCGAGCCCTCAACCGCCCAGCGGTGATGCCCGTCCCCGGCCTCGTCCTCGACCTCAAATTCGGCAAAGAGTTCGGCGGCGTCCTCCGCGGCGGCCAGCGGGTGATCCCGAAGCGAACCGAAGAGCTGGGCTACGAGTTCGAGCACCCGGACCTCGACGAGGCCCTGGGCGACCTGCTCTAGGCGACCGCGGCCTTCTCGGGCTCGCGCGCCAACACGTCGGCGGGGCCCTCGATCCAGATCCGCACGTTGTCACCGGGGTGCCAGGCGGGGAAGCCGAGGCGCCGCGCCTTGACGACGGCGCCGGAGGGCAGCTGCAGCTCGACCAGCTGGTCGTGTCCGAAGAAGCTGCGAGAGACGACGGTTGCCTTCTGGCTGCGGCGGTCGGGCGGCTCGATCGTCCCGATCGCCAGCGACTCGGGCCGGACGATGACGTCGACCGCGCCGGTGTGGCCCTCGCGGTTGGGGAGGTTGCCGAGCTCGCACTCGATCGTCCCCTCGCTCGCCTCGCCCGGCAGCACCTCGATCTCGCCGAGGAAGTTGGCGACCCAGCGGTTGGTCGGCCGCGAGTAGACGTCCTCAGGCGTCCCCATCTGCTCGACCTTGCCCTCGTTGACGACGGCGACAAAGTCGGCGACGCTGAGCGCCTCCTCCTGGTCGTGGGTGACGAAGACCGAGGTCAGCTTCTGCTCGGCGAGGATCTCGCGCACCTCTTCGCGGACCCGCGCCCGCAGGCCGGCGTCGAGGTTGGAGAAGGGCTCGTCGAGGAGCAGCGCCCGCGGCTCGGCGACGAGCGCGCGCGCCAGCGCCACCCGCTGCTGCTGGCCTCCGGAGAGCTCGTGCGGGTTGCGCTTGCCGAGGCCGCCGAGTCCGACGGTCTCCAGCGCGGTCTCGACCTTGGCGCGATCCGGGCGGCGCCCCAGCGCGTAGCCGACGTTGGCGGCGACGTCCATGTGTGGGAAGAGCGCGTAGTCCTGGAAGACCATGCCGATCCGCCGCTTCTCCGCGGCCACCGAGCGGCCGCTGCCGCTGACTTCCTCGCCGCCGATCTCGATCGTCCCCGCGTCGGGGCGCTCGAGGCCGGCAATCAGCCGCAGCGTCGTCGTCTTGCCGCAGCCACTCGGGCCGAGCAGGGCGCAGATCGCGCCCTCAGGGACGTCGAGGTCGAGGTCGTCGACGGCGACGACGTCGCCGAAGGTTTTGCGCAGGCCGCGGAGGCGCAGGCCGAGGGTTGGATTGGACTCTTCGTACTCCATGAGCAGCGGAATCCATAAGATTAGGGCAACCTAACTGCCTCCTCCATGATCTCCGTCACCCCGCAACAGAAGCGGCTGCTCGCCGCCCTTGCCGTCTTCGCGGCCGTTTTGCTCACCGGCTGCGGCTTCAGCACCGAAGACAGCGGCGGCGGCTCGAACGAGCCCGACGTCGAAGGGATCACCCTCTACTCGGGCCGGATCCCGGCCGCGATCGGCCCCGCCGTCGACAGCTACGAGGCGCAGGCGAACCGCGACGTCCAGGTCCGCTACGCCGAAACCGCCGACCTCGCCGCGACCCTGGTCGAGGAGGGCGACGCCTCCCCCGCCGACGTCTTCTTCGCCCAGGAGCCGGGGGCGATCGCCGCCGTCGCCGAAGCCGGGCTGCTCGCGAAGCTGCCGCAGAACATCCTCGACATGGTCCCGGCCCGCTACCGCGACCCGGAAGGCCGCTGGGTCGGGGTCACCGGCCGCGCCCGCGTGATCGCCTACAACCGCAACGTAGTCTCCGAATCCGAACTGCCGCCCTCGCCGTTCGGCCTCACCGACCTGAAGTGGAAGGACCGGGTCGGCTGGAGCCCGGCCTCCTCCTCGATGCAGGAGTACGTGACGGCGCTGCGGGCGAAGTACGGCGACGACCGGACCAAGCAGTGGCTTGAAGAAATGGTCGACAACGGCGCCGTCGCCTTCCCCGACAACGTGACGATCCGCGACGCGATCGCGAAAGGCGAAATCGACGTCGGCCTGATCAACCACTACTACGTCGCCCAGGCGATCTCCGAAGAAGGTCCCGACTACCCCGTCGCCGTCTACTTCCCGCCCGGCGGGCTCGGCTCGCTGTTGCTGCTGACCAGCGTCGGCGTGCTCGAATCGAGCGACCGCAAGCCGGAAGCCTTCGCCTTCGTCCGCTCGCTGCTCTCGAAGCAGAGCCAGCAGTTCTTCACTTCGAGCTCGAAGGAGTACCCGCTCGCCAAGGGCGCGAAGCCCGACCCGTCGCTGAGCGTCCCGATCGCCAAGATCCCCGTCTCCGACTCCAGCCTGGTCGACCTCAAAGAGCTGCAGGGGACGATCGAACTGATGAAAGAAGCGGGGGCGCTCTAGGTGGGGGCGCGCTGATGGCCGCGGCGCGCCGGGCGCCGCTCGGCCTGCTCGCCGCCGGGGCGCTGATCGGCGCCGCGGCGGTCCTCCCCGCCGCCTACCTCGTCGTCGTCATCGCCGGCGACCTTTCGGCGGCGCTGGAAACCGCGTTCTCCTCGCGGGCGCTGGAAACGCTGCTGCGGACGGCGGCGCTGACCGCGGCGGTCGTCGTCGCCTCGGTCGCGATCGCCCTGCCGATCGGCTGGCTGACCGTCCGCACCGACCTGCCGGCGCGGCGCCTCTGGGCGGTCCTCTGCACGCTGCCGCTGGTCATCCCCAGCTACGTCGGCGCCTACCTGCTGGTCGCGGCGCTGGGGCCGAACGGGATGCTGCAGGAAGCGCTCGGGGTCAACCGCCTGCCCTCGATCTACGGCTTTACCGGCGCCTGGCTGGTGCTGACGCTGTTCACCTACCCGCTGGTCCTGATCCCGCTGCGGGCGACGCTGCGGCGGATCGACCCGCAGTTGGAGGACGCGGCGCGGGCGATGGGCCGCGGGCCGCTCGAGGTCTTCCGCACGGTCATCCTGCCGCAGCTCTGGCCGGTGCTGGCGGCCGGCTCGCTGCTCGTCGCCCTCTTCACGATCAGCGACTTCGGCGCCGTCTCGATCCTCCGCTTCCGCTCCTTCACCGCCGAAATCTACGTCGCCTACCAGTCGAGCTTCGACCGCGTCGCCGCCGCCTCGCTCGGCGCCGTCCTCGTCGTCGCGATGCTCGTCCTGCTGCTGGCGAGCTCGCGGATCCGCGGGGCGCGGCGGGTCCACCGCCTCGGCCCGGGGACGCTGCGCCCGACCCAGCCCTACCGGCTCGGCCGCTGGCGCTGGCCGGCGCTCGCCTTCTGCTCGCTGATCGTCACCGTCGCCTTCGTCCTGCCCGTCGGCGTCCTCGTCTACTGGGCCTCGAAAGGGATCTCCACCGGCAGCACCTCGCTGCACACGATCGCCGCGCTCGGCGGCAACTCGCTGCTGATCGCGGTCTGGGCGGCGGCGATCGGGGCCGTCGCGGCGCTGATCGTCGCGGCGCTGGCGGTCCGCTACCCCTCGCGGATCAGCGGCGCGATCGAGCGCCTCGCCCACGCCGGCTACGCGCTGCCCGGCATCCTCGTCGCCCTCGGCCTCGTCTTCTTCGCGACCCGGGCGGTGCCGGCGCTCTACCAGACGATCGCCCTGCTGGTCTTCGCGATGACGATCCACTACCTGCCGCTGGCGATCGGGCCGATCGCCAGCTCCCTGGTCCAGCTCTCGCCGCGGATCGAAGAGGCGGCGCGCGGGATGGGCCGCGGCCCCGCCGAGGTCTTCCGCACGATCACGATCCCGCTCGCCCGCGGCGGCATGATGGCCGGCGCGGCGCTCGTCTTCCTGCACGCGATGAAGGAGCTGACGGTGACGCTGATCCTCTCGCCGATCGGGTTCAAAACGCTGGCGACCGACATCTGGACCCAGACCACCTACGGCTTCTACGAGGCGAGCGCGATCCCGGCCCTGGTCCTGCTGGCGGTGGCGGCGATCCCCGTCTACCTGCTGAGCGAGCAGGGCGCCGCGCCTTCCTGAGCCGGTGAGCCTGCGCCGGCGCCCGGCGGTGGCGGTAGCGGCGGCGCTGGTCCTCGCCGCCGCCTCCCTCGCCCTCCCCTACCACCCGGTCTACGACCCCTGGGGCTGGCTGGTCTGGGGGCGGGAGCTCCTCCATGGCGGTTTCGAGACCGCGGCCGGCCCGTCCTGGAAGCCGCTGCCGGTGCTGGTCGACGCGCCGCTCTCGCTGTTAGGGAGCGCGGCGCCGGCGGCCTGGCTGCTGGTCGCCCGCACCGGCTGGTTCAGCGCCGCCCTGCTGGCGGGCTTGCTGGCGGCGCGGCTGAGCGGCGAGGAGGCGGGACGCTGGCGCTGGCTCGCGGCCGCGATCGCCGCCGGCTCGGTCGCATTGACCGCGGATTCGTTCACGCCGCCGCTGCGCCAGTTCACCGGCGGCCTCTCGGAGCCGCTGCTGGTGGCGCTGGTGCTGGGGGCGATCTGGGCGGCGCTAGACGAGCGCCGCGAGTGGGTGCTGGCGCTGGGGACGGCGGCAGCGCTATTGCGGCCGGAAGTCTGGCCGTTCCTGGCGCTGGGGGCCTATTTAGCCAGCCGAGAGCATCCCCGCCTGCGAGCCGCATCGATCGCCGTCGCGATCCTCGTTCCGCTGGCCTGGTTCGTCCCCGACATCGTCGGCGCCGGCACCCCGCTGGAGGGAGGCGAGACCGCCCGCGCCGGCGGCATCGAGCCGCTCGACGGCCTCGCCGTCCTCGGACGAGCGCTGGCGGCACCGCTGGCCGCCTGCTGGATCGGCCTCGCGTTACTCCTCTGGCGGGGCGACTTTGTCAACCAATGGTTTGCAAAAACGCCCCGCTACGATCGCGCCCTCGCGATCCTCCTCGCCGGTGCCATCGCCTGGATCCTCCTCGTGGCGCTGATGGCGATCGCCGGCTTCGCCGGCCTCCCCCGCTTCCTAGCCCCCGCCACCGCCGTGATCGCGGTCCTAGGCGCAGTCGGCATCGCTCGCGCCGGCGCGAAGCAGAGGTCCGCCGGACCTTTGTTCCGCTATGCGGCACAAAAGTCCGGCGGACCTTTTGCTCAGGCGCTGGTGCCGCTGACGATCCTCATCGCGGCGGCGGGATTCGCCTGGCGAGCGGCTCAGGTGCCGGGAGACGTCCGCGTCGTCGAGCGCCAAACCCGCTCGCTCGACCACCTCTTCGACCTGATCGACCAAACCAGCCCCGCAACCCTCCTCGCCTGCAACGACACCACGAAAATCACCCAAATCCGCCCGCAAACCGCAGCCGCCTGGAAGCTCGACCAGCCGATCAACAAGGTCCCAGTCCGCCGCAAACCCAGGTACGGCATAGCCCTCTCGACCAAACCCCTCCCCAAAGGCGCCACCTTCGCCACCTCAGGCAATTGGCGCGCCACGCGCCTCCCCTGTCAAGCCAACCAACGCTGACAGGGAGGTCGGCAGGGGGTCTCTGGGTACTTGGCATGGAGCCGAGCCAACCCCTTAGGGGCGTCAGCCGATCCCCGCTTCACTCGGCGGAGGTGCTCCCAGAGACCCCCTGCCGACCTCCCCTAATCCAGCGCCTACTCGCTCACCTCCGCCAGCGGCCGCCCCATAGCCGGCGTCTCCGGCGCCACCCGATAGGGCTGCTCCGGAGCCTCCTCCACCTCGTGGTAGGAGTCATCGGCGTTGACCGCCCAGACGTCGTGCCCGGCGCCGTCACAGAGGTTCTCGACCGCCCGCATCGCCGTCAGCATCGAGTGATCGGAGTTGTTGTACCTGTGGAGCCCATTGCGACCGATCTGCTGCAGGTTGGGGATGCTGTCGAGCCAGCCGCGGATCCGCTCGACCCGGCCCGCGTAGGCGGCGTCGTAGATCGGGTAGGCCTTGGGAACGCGGACGACGTGGCCGCCCGCCAGGCGCGCCGGCTCGACGAGACCGAGCGCCGCCACCTCCTCGCCCGCCAGCGCCACCAGCTCCTCGTCGCTGCTGCCCCAGAGCTCGTCGCCTTCGAAGCAGAAGTACTCGAGGCCGAGGCAGGAGCGGGCGGGGTCGGGGGTCATCCAGGGGCTCCAGGCGCGGAAGTTCTGGATCCGGCCGACGCGGGCGCGCTGGTCGTGGACGTAGACCCAGTTGTCCGGGAACGGCGGCTCGCCCTCGATCGGCAGCGCCACGGTGAGGAAGTCGCGGTAGCGGAGGCCGGCGGCGGCCGCGGTCACCTCCGGCGGCGGCGCCGGATCGGCGACGCCGACGGTCGTCCGCAGCGGGATCGAGGAGATCGCCGCGCTGACCTCGACCCGCTCGCCACCGACGTGGACGGCGATCAGGCGGCCGTCGCGATGCTCCAGCCCTTCGACCGGGGCGCCAAGCCGGATCTCGCCGCCTTCGCGCTCGATCCGTCGCGCCATCTCCTCCCACATCTGCCCGGGGCCGAGGCGTGGGTAGCGGAACTGCTGGATCAGGCTCTTCGGCGGCTCGCCGCCGCCGGGCAGCGCCGCCCGCAGCGCCGAGGTCAGCGAGAGGTCGGCGATCCGCTGCGCCGCCCACTCGGCCCGCAGCTCCTCGGTCCCCACGCCCCAGACCTTCTCGGTGTAGGTCTTGAAGAAGAGCTCGAAGAGGCGGCGGCCGAAGCGCGAGGAGACCCAGTCCTCGTAGGTCTCCTGCGGCGGGCGGCGGCGCAGCCGGGCGCGGGCGTAGGAGCCGAGGCTGCGGGCCAGCTCCAGCGGGCCGACCTTGGCGAAGACGTCGGCGGGCCGCAGCGGGTACTCGATGAAGCGGCCGCGCCAGTAGATCCGCGAGAGCCGCGGCCGCACCAGCAGCTCCGGCCCCAGCAGCTCCTCCCAGAGGTCTTCGACCTCCTCGCTCTTGGTGAAGAAGCGGTGGCCGCCGAGGTCGAAGCGGTAGCCGTCGCGGACGACGGTGCGGGCGAGCCCGCCGACCACCTCGTCGGCCTCGAAGACGACGACGGGGACGTTTCGCCGGGCCAGCCGGTAGGCGGCGGTGAGGCCGGCGGGGCCGGCTCCGAGCACGGCGACCGGCGTGGACTCCGTGGTGAGGGCGGCCGTCGTCATCGGGCTTCGGATGCTATTAGGTATCCCTAATGCCGGAACCCTCCCCGGCCGTGGACAAGCGTCCCGGTCCCCCCCTCACCCTCGCCGCAATCGTCCCCGCGAGCGACGATCCGCCGACCCTGGAACAGGCGCGAGCGGCGCTGGAAGCGGGGACGCGCAGGCCCGACCAGCTGATCCTCCAGCGCGAGCCCCGGGGCGCCGGCCCGGCCGCGGCGCGCAACCGCGGCGCCGCCGCGAGCGAGGCCGACGTGCTCGTCTTCGTCGACTCCGACGTCGAGGTCCATCCCGACGCCTTGGCGCTGATCGAGCGGCGGTTCGCCGCCGACCCCGGGCTGGCTGCCGTCTTCGGCGCCTACGACGACGCGCCGGCGGACCCCGGCCTCGCCTCCCGCTACCGCAACCTCCTCCACCACCACGTCCACAACGGCGCCGCCGGCGAGGCGGAGACCTTCTGGGCCGGGCTGGGGGCGATCCGGCGCGAGCGGTTCGAGGAGGTCGGCGGCTTCGACGCCGACCGCTACCCGCAGCCGAGCGTCGAGGACATCGAGCTGGGGATGCGGCTGCGTCGCCGCGGGGCGAGGATCGTCCTCGACCCGGCGATCCGCGGCCGTCACCTGAAGCGCTGGACCCCACTGAGCATCGCCCGCACCGACTTCGCCCGCCGCGGCGTCCCCTGGGCCCGGCTGCTCCTGGAACAGGGCGAGAGCAGCAGCGCCCTCAACCTCAGCCGGCGCCGGCGCTTCAGCGCGGCTGCCAGCGTCGCCCTATTGGGTGGGGTGCTGGCCGGGCGCCCGCGGCTCGCCGCCGGGGCTCTCGGCGCCGCCCTCCTGCTCGACCGCGACCTCTACGCCCTGCTCCTGCGGCGCGGCGGTCCCAGGCTCCTCCTCGCCGGCATCCCCCTCCACCAGCTGCACCAGCTCTGCGCCGCCGCCTCGGTCCCGGCGGCGCTCGCCCTCACCGTGCTCGAGGATCGCGGCTGATGCGGATCGGGATCGCCGGCTGCGGCCGGATCGCGGAGCGCGGCTACCTGCCGGCGGCGCTGGGACTGGAGGGAATCGAGATCGCGGGCCTGGCCGATCCCGATGAGGGTCGAAGGCAGCATTGCCGCGCTCTGTGCGAGCGGGAGTCCGGGAGCGAGGTTCCCGACTTCGCCAGCACCGGTGAGCTCCTGCGATCCGACCCGATCGACCTCCTCGTCGTCGCCGCCCCGGTCGCCCACCACCTCGCCCTCGCCGAAGAGGCAGCTTCGGCCGGCGTGCGCGCCCTGGTCGAGAAGCCGCCCACCCCAGACCTCGAGAGCGCGCGTCGCCTCGCCGCGCTCGATCCACAACCGTTCCTGGCCTTCAACCGCCGCTTCCTCCAGGGCGAGGAGCTGCGTGAGGCGGTCCCACAGGAGGGCTGGGTCGAGCTCGACCTCGAGTTGCGCTTCCGTCGCGCAGGCTGGGGCGCCCACGAGGCACGCGACGAAGCCCTCCTCGACGCCGGCATCCACCTGATCGACCTCGCCTGCTTCCTCACCGGCTCGGCGCCGATCGCCGTCCGCAAGGCAGAGATCGAGCCCGAGAGCGCGAGCCTGGAGATCGAGCTCGCCCGTGGCCGCGCCCGAATCACCTGCGTAACCGACCGCTCCCACCGCGAGACGATCCTCATCCGCGATCGCTCCGGAAAGACATTGGCACGATCGAGCTGGGGTGGAATCCGCAACCGTGTCTCCGGGCTGCTGCGGCGGCCCGACCCCTTGATCGTCTCCCTACAGCGCCAGTTAGATGCGGTGGGGGTGTCCCTGGGGGAGCCTCCCCATCTGTTGCTCCCCCAGGGACACCCCCACCGCCTCGCCACCGCCGCCGACGGAATCGCCGCCATGGCAGTCGTCGAGGCCGCCCACCACTCCGCGCAGCTGCACGGCACCGAGGTCACGGTCGCGCCCGCCGAGGCCCGAGCATGATCGCCGTCATCCAGTTCGACGCCGCCAGCGCCCGCCTGCTGGAGCGCCTCGGCACCGCGGGACGCCTGCCACACCTGGAAGCGCTGCGAAAGCGAGGAACCCACCTCGACCTCGAGACCCCCGCCGAGCACTTCCCCGCCGCCGCGTACCAGACCCTCTACCGGGGAGTCGAGATCGGCGACCACGGGCTCTTCTATCCCTTCCAGTGGGCCGGCGATGACCAGCGCATCCGGCTGGCGCCGAGCTTCGAGGCGCCGCCGCCGATCTGGGACCTGCTCGGCCCCGCCGGACGCAGCACGCTCGCGATCGATCCCTACGAGTGCCACCACCCGGCGGAGGCGCAGGGCGAGCTTTACTGCGGCTGGGGGATGCGCGAGCGGGTCGTGCTCGAGCGCTGGTCGGTGCCCGACGGCGGCGACCGACGGCCGCGCCGGCGGCACGGACGCCCGCCCGACGTCACCGAGGTCTTCGGCGCCCAGACCCCGCGCGAACTGCGCCGGCTGCGGGAGCGCTTCCTGGCGGCCCCGGCCCGGGTCGCCGACCTGGCAGTCGAGCGCCTGTGCGCGCGCCGCTTCGACCTCGCCTGGATCATCTTCGCCGCCCCCCACCTCGCCGGCCACCGCCTCTGGGGAGACGGCGCCCTGGAGGAGATCTACGAGGAGGTCGACGCCCAGCTGGGCCGCGTCCTCGACGCCCTGCCCGACGACTGCGACGTGATCGCCTGCTCGGTCCTCGGCATGGACGAGAACACGAGCCGCGCCGACCTCCTGCCGGAGATGCTCTCAGCCGTCCTCGCGGGCGAAAAGCCATCCCGTGGTTCCTTTGTCCGGGATAACAGGACAAAGGAACCACGGAACGGGGAGGACTCCGATTCGGGGGCGATCTGGCGACTGCGCGGAGCGCTCTCGGGGCGGCTGCGGGCGCGGGTAGCGGCGGCGATGCCGGACCGGATGGCGCTGGAGCTGACGGCGCGGCTGGAGCTGCGGGGCGTCGACTGGAGCTCGACCCGCGCCTTCGCCCACCCGGCCGACAACCAGGGCTACATCCGCCTCAACCGCAGCGGCCGCGAGCGCGACGGGATCGTCGGTGCCGGCGAGGCAAGGGAGCTGATCGCGCAGATCCGCGAGGGGCTACTCGACTTCCGCGACCCCGACGGCGAGCCGGCCGTGGTCGCGGTCGACGAGGTCGGCGAGCGCTGGCATGGCGCCGCCGCCGACCGCCTCCCCGACTTGGTCGTCCGCTGGCTCCCCACCTCCGCCGTCGACCTCGACGCCCTCCACTCCCCCAGCTTCGGCACCGTCCGCCGCCACGGCGCCGGCAGCGGTCGCACCGGCAACCACACCGACGGCGACGCCTGGGCGATCTTGGCTCCGAGGTCCGGTCGTTTGCGCCAACCGAGCCGCCCGGCGCGCATAGGCGACATCACCGCCACGGTTGCCGCCGCCAGCGACGTGCCGCTGGAGGGCCTCAGCGGCGAGCCACTCCTAGAGCGGTAGCGAACTGGGCGAGGCAGACGAGCAGGCCCGGCGCGAGGCCGGCATTGAAGCCGCCCCGCAGGAGACCCAGGTAGAACGAGACAGACCCGGGCTTACGACCAAGACCAGCCTGTCGATACCGGGCCGCGCCTCGTCCGTAGCGGTACTGCTGGCGGAGGAAGACCGCGACGCTCATGCCGCTCTGGTGGACGACCCGAGCCTCAGGCACGAAGCGCGGCGCTGCGCCCTCCCGTGCCGCCCGCTCCCCCCAGTCCCGGTCCTCTCCCGCTGCCGCCGGAAACGACTCGTCGAACGGGAGCCGTTCGAGCAGCGCCTTGCTCGCCGCCAGGTTGGCGGTAACGACAAATCCTGGCGAGGCGGTCCCGGGCGCCGACGCCCTCACCTGCAGGTAATGGACGATTGCCTCCCAAGCTCTGTCCGCAGCAGTGGCGCCGTCGCCCATCCGAACTGGCCCGCTGGTGACTTCGGCTTCCCCAGCCAACACTGGCCCCGTCAGCGCTTCCACCCAGCCCGCTTCGGGCTCGCAGTCGTCGTCGGTGAAGCAAACGATCTCTCCATTCGCCCGCCGCACCCCCTCATTGCGTGCCCAGGCCGGCCCGCGCCCCCCCACGTCCTCGAGGACGATGATCTCCACCGGCACCGTCTGCGCCGCCAGCGCCGCCCGGCATCGCTTCAGCGCCTCACGCCGCCCCCGCGTCGGCACCACCACCGAAATCCGCTCGGAGTCCATCAACCCAGCGCGTCGAACACTGCCTGGCGCGGCTTCGAGGCATCGCCTCCTTCGATCGCCGCCGCCACCTGGGCCACCGCCGCGCCCCCCGAGACGCCGCCGAGCTCGGCGATTTCCGCCGCGTCGACGATCGGCCGCGACTGCTTCCGCGCCCGGGCGTCGGGCTCGCCGACGTAGGCGATCGCCGTCGAGTCCTCGGTCGCCCGCCGCGCGTTGGCCCCGACCCGCGCCAGGGTCCAGCGACCTTCGCCCTCGGTCGCGTCGAGGCAGACGACCCGCAGCTCCAGCCCTTCGATCTCCCCCCGCCGAGCGGCCTCGGCGCGGGCGCCCTGGCAGAGCCGCCGCCCCGCCTTCATTTCCGGGCCGCTCATCGGCGCGCTGACATAGATCCGCACCGTCGCTCCGCTTGCCGCCCCGTCTTCGCCGCAGCCGCTCGCGAGCGCTGCCGCCAGGGCGGCGGCAAGGAGGACGGCGGGCAGGCGCGGCATCGGGTCGATCCTACGGCGATCCCTCCTAAACTCGCCCGATGCGCATCGGCGTCCTCACCGCGGGGGGCGATTGCCCCGGCCTCAACGCAGCGATCCGCGCGGTCGCCCGCTCGGCGATGCAGCGCGGCGACGAGGCGATCGGGATCCGCCGCGGCTACCGGGGCCTGGCCGAGGACGACTACGTGCCGCTGGACATGCGGACGGTCTCGGGGATCCTCCACCAGGGCGGGACGATCCTCAGCACCTCCAGCTTCGAGCCGATCCGCGAGGGCGCCGTCGACAAGGTCGCCGCCGCCTTCGCCGAGCAGCGGCTCGACGCCGTGGTCGCGATCGGCGGCGAGCACACGATGGAGATCACCCGCCAGCTCCACGTCGACCACGGCCTGCCCCTGGTCGGCGTCCCGAAGACGATCGACAACGACGTCGGCGGCACCGACTTCACCTTCGGCTTCGACACCGCCGTGCAGATCGTCACCGACGCGATCGACCGCCTCCACACCACCGCCCAATCCCACGACCGGATCATGGTCGTCGAGGTGATGGGCCGGAACACGGGCTGGATCGCCGCCTACGCCGGCCTCGCCGGCGGCGCCGACTGCATCGTCATCCCCGAGCAGCCGACCACCGTCGAGGAGATCTGCCACGACGTCACCCGCCGCCACGACCGCGGCAAGGACTTCTCGATCATCGTCGTCGCCGAGGGCGCCAAGCTCGCCTTCGAGGGCGGCGAGGAACGGCTGATCCAGCCGGTCAAGGAGTCAGACGAATACGGCTACCCGCGCCTCGGTGGGATCGGCGCCGCCCTGGCCTCAGAGCTGGAGGAGCGGACCGGCTACGAGACCCGGGTGACCGTCCTCGGCCACGTCCAGCGCGGCGGCACCCCGACCTCGACCGACCGCGTCCTCGCCTCCCTCTACGGCGCCCAGGCCTACGAGCTGGCCAAGGCCGGCGAATTCGGCCACATGGCCGCCCTCCACGGCAGGACGATGACCTCGGTGCCGCTGGAGGAGGCGGTCAGGGTCAAGCCGGTCGACCTCGGCGTCCTGGAAATAGCCAAACGCTTCTTCACGTGAGAGGGTGGGCGCCATGAACGACTCCCCGGATTTCCAGGCAGCCACCGACGCCCAGCAGACGATGTGGTCGAAAGGCGACTTCGCCGAAGTCGCCCACCTCGTCGTCCCCGTCTCCGAGACTCTCGCCGCGGCCCTCGACCTCGTTCCCGACGAGCGGGTCCTCGACGTCGCCTGCGGCAGCGGCAACGGCGCGATCGCCGCGGCGCGGCGCACCTGGACCAAGACGACCGGCGCCGACTTCGTCCCGGCACTGCTGGAGCGGGGCCGCGAACGGGCGGCCGCCGAGCGGCTCGACGTCGAGTTCGTCGAGGCCGACGCGCAGAGCCTGCCCTTCGACGACGGCAGCTTCGACGTGACGATGTCGATCTTCGGCGTCATGTTCGCCCCCGACCACCAGCAGGCGGCCGACGAGCTGCTGCGGGTGACCAAACCGGGTGGGCGGCTCGGGGTCGCCAGCTGGTGCCCGGACGGCGGCCTCCAGGACTTCTTCGCGGCGATCGTCAAGCACACCGGTGGCCCACCTCCGGGCGCCGTCCCGCCCGTTCTCTGGGGGGACGAGGGGCACGTGCGCGAGCTGCTCGGCGACTCCGTGACCGATCTGCGGGCGGAGCGGCTGAAGTCGCGGCAGGCCTTCCGCTCGGCCGAGCACTACATCGACTTCTTCCGCAACTACTTCGGGCCGATCAAAACCGCCTTCGAGGCGGTCGGGCCGGAGGGCGAGCAGGAGCTCACCGCCGACCTCGAACGGGTCCTGGAGAACCTCAGCACGGGCGGCGACAAGGCCCTCGTCGTAGAGCCCGAATACCTGCAGGTCCTGGCCACCCGGCGCTAGCCGGCGCATCTCGGCGTCCTCGGTCGCTCGTGTGCAGAGCACGCCACGCTCCCTGCGTCCTTGACCTGCTTGGCTAGCGCCAGGTGGTACTAAGACTTCTGAGGCTGCAGGGTGCGGATTGCGGCGCCGATGAGGAGCACGAGGAAGAAGATCATGCCGGCGACGCCGCCGCCCTGTCCGAAGGCTGCGTAGCCGACCACCATCGCGGCGATCGCCAAGAAGAGGGTTACGACCATTCCCATATCGCGCGGCATCCTATTGGATCGACCCGCGGCCGAGCGCGTCGCGGGTCTCGGCCAGGAATGACCCGACCGCATCCGCCGCCCCCTGCGGCGATCCGCCCTCGCCGGCGGCGCGGACGAGGCGGCTGCCGATGATCACCCCGTCGGCGATCTCCCCCACCTGCGCGGCCTGCTCGGGCGTCCCGATCCCGAAGCCGACGGCGACGGGAGTGGCGGCGTCGGCCTTGGTCGCCGCGACCAGCTCGGTCACCGCAGGCGGAATCTCGGCCCGCTCGCCGGTGGTGCCGACCGTGGAGACGACGTAGACAAACCCGCGCGCAGCCTCGCAAATCTGCCGCCGCCGCTCGGCCGGAGTAGTCGGTGCCAGCAACGGCACCAGCGCCAGCCCCGCATCTGAAAAAGCCTCCCGAACCTCCCCAGCCTCATCGAGCGGCAAGTCAGGAACGATCACCCCCGCAGCCCCGGCAGCCCGAGCCATCTCCGCAAACTTCCCGGCACCTCCGTGAGCCAAGACCATGTTCGCGTAGGCCATGAAGACGACCGGAACCTTCTCCCCCACCGCCTGGCACACCTCCAGCGCAGTAGCCAGCGTCGCCCCAGCCTCCAGCGCCGTGGTAGCCGCCGCATGAATAGTCGGCCCATCGGCAAGCGGATCCGAAAAAGGAACCCCAAGCTCGATCAGATCGGCCCCTGAATCCACATAAGCCTCGGCAACCGCCAACCCGGTCTGACGATCGGAATACCCGGCCATCATGTACGGCATCAGCGCGGCCCGACCTTCGGCCTTCGCCGAGGCAAAGGCCGAGGCAATCCGCCCCTCGCCGGTCGCGCCCGCGCCGGGGGGAGCCGGGGGAGTCTCGCCGGACCCTCCCCGCTGTTGTCCGCCGAGACTCCCCCGGCTCCCCCCCACAACGCTCACGGCATGACCTCCCCAGGCGGTTTCAGCCGCGAAGTCGCCTCCGCCATGTCCTTATCGCCCCGCCCCGAAAGACAAAGCACGTCAAAACCGTCCCCCTCCAGCGCGTTCTCCATCAACCAGGCAATCGCATGCGAGGACTCGAGCGCCGGAATGATCCCCTCCAACCGCGCCAGATCCTGGAAAGCCCCCAGCGCCTGATCGTCGGTAACCGCCTCGTAGGTAGCGCGGCCGCTGTCGCGCAGCTGCGCGTGCTCGGGCCCGACGCCGGGGTAGTCGAGACCGGCGGAGATCGAGTGAGCCTCGAGGATCTGCCCCTCCTCGTCGGCGATCACCGAGGAGAGCGAGCCGTGGAGGACGCCTTTGACGCCGCCTTGGAGCGAGGCCCCGTGGCGCTGGGTGTCGAGCCCCTCCCCGGCCGCCTCGACGCCGACCAGCGCCACCTCGGCGTCCTCGACGAAGGGCGTGAAGATGCCGATCGCATTAGAGCCGCCGCCGACGCAGGCGATCACGCGGGCGGGCAGCGAACCCTCCGCCGCCAGCGCCTGCTCGCGCGCCTCTTCGCCGATCACCCGCTGCAGATCGCGGACCAGGGCCGGATAGGGCGCCGGGCCGACGGCCGAGCCGATCACGTAGTGGGTGGTGGCGACGTTGGCGACCCAGTCGCGGATCGCGGCGCTGACCGCCTCCTTCAGCGTCCGGGCGCCGGCCTCGACCGGGGCGACCTCGGCCCCCAGCAGCTTCATCCGCTCGACGTTGGGGGCCTGGCGGCGGATGTCCTCGGTGCCCATGTAGACGACGCATTCGAGGCCGAGCAGAGCGCAGGCGGTCGCGGTCGCGACCCCGTGCTGGCCGGCACCGGTCTCGGCGATCACCCGCGGCTTGCCCATCCGCGCCGCCAGCAGGGCCTGGCCGACGGCGTTGTTGATCTTGTGGGCGCCGGTGTGGGCGAGGTCCTCGCGCTTCAGATAGACGCGGGAGCCGACCCGCTCCGAGAGCCGCTCGGCCAGGTAGAGCGGCGTCGGCCGGCCGATGAAGTCGCGCCGCAGCGCTTCCAGCCGCCCCATGAACTCCCCGTCCTCGCGCGCCTCCGCCCAGGCGGCGCTGAGCTCGTCCAGCGCCGGGATCAGGGTCTCCGGCACGTAGCGGCCCCCGTAGGGCCCGAACCTCTGCTCGATCGCGCTCATGCGGCTTCGACGCCGAGCGGGTTCGCGGCCTGGAAGAAGGCCTCCATCGCGGCGTGGTCCTTGCGCCCCGGCTCGAGCTCGACGCCACTGGCGACATCGACCGCGTAGGGCCGGGTGACCTCGATCGCCTGCGCTACGTTCTCCGGCCGCAGCCCGCCGGCCAGGATCGCCGGCACGTCAGATCGGTGGTTGCGCAGCAGCTCCCAGTCGAAGCTCTGGCCGGTCCCGCCCCAGGCGCCGTCGCCGCGGCGATCGAAGAGGTGGAAGTCGGTCCGGAAGGCCTCGGCGCCGTGGACGTCGGCGGCGCTGGCGACGTGGACAGCCTTCGCCACCTTCAGCCCCGTCCGCCGCTGCACCTCGGCGCAGAAGGAGGCGCCCTCGGCGCCGTTCAGCTGCACCATCGTCAGCCCCTCGTCCTCGACCGCGCGCGCGACCTCGTCGAGGGTGGGGTTGACGAAGACGCCGACGACCTCGCACTTGCGCCGGAAGGCGGCGGCGATCTCCGTCGCCACGCCGGGGTCGACGTTCCGCGGCGAGCCGTGGAAATGGATCAGGCCAACCGCCCAAGCGCCGAGGCGCACGGCCTCGGCCGCGTCGTCCAGATTGGTTATGCCGCAGAACTTCACCCGCACACCCAGAGCGTACGGGAAGGGCGGGCCCGATCCCTCGGACCCGCCCAGATGAATCGCAAACTTATTCGGAGCTGTCGGGCTGGTTGCCCAGGGTGACGTCGGCGGTCTTTTCCTGGCCGCCGCGGAGGATGGTCAGCTTCAATTCGTCGCCGGGCTTGTGGCTCTGGATGATTTCGACGAGCTGGTCCATGCTCTTCAGCTTCTCGCCGTCGACCTCGGCGATGATGTCGCCGCCGAGCCGCACCTGTTCGCCGTTGATCTGCGCTTCGGTGCCGCCGGCTTCGATCCCGGCCTTGTCGGCGGGGCCGCCCTTGACGACCGACTGCACGATCACCCCTTCTTCGACCGGCAGGTTCAGCGCCTTCGCCAGTTCGGCGGTGATGGTGCCGCCGCTGATGCCGATGAAGGCGTGTTCGACTTCGCCCTTCGTCTTCAGCGCCTCGATCTCGCCGCGGACGGTGTCGATCGGGATCGCGAAGCCGATGCCGACGTTGCCGTTGCCGCCGCCACCGGTGGCGATCTGGGCGTTGATCCCGATCACCGCCCCTTCGGCGTTGATCAGCGGGCCGCCGGAGTTGCCGGGGTTGATCGCCGCGTCGGTCTGGATCACGTGGGAGATCGAGAAGCCGTTCGGAGCCTGGATGTCCCGCTGCAGCGCCGAGACGATGCCGCTGGTCACGGTGCGGTCGAGGCCGAAGGGGTTGCCGATCGCGACCACCGGGTCGCCGACTTCGGCTTCGGAGGAGCGACCCAGCGTCAGCGGGTGGATTTCGCTCTTCGGCGCGTCGACCTGAAGCAGGGCGACGTCGGTGCCGGGGTCGGCGCCGACGACTTCGGCGTCCCAGGTCTTTTCGGAGTCGCCGAGTTTGACCGTCACCTTGGAGGCGCCTTCGATCACGTGGTTGTTGGTGAGGATGTGGCCTTCGTCGTCGATCACAAAGCCCGAGCCGGTGGCGGTGCCGCCGCCTTCGGGTTCGGCTTCGCCGAAGGGGTTGAAGCCTTCGCTTTCGGTCGCTTCGAGCTGGGATTCGATGAAGGCCACACCTTCGCCGTCGGCCTTGTAGATCTGGTTGACGACGTTGCCGCCACCTTCGTCCGAGCTCGCCTTCACCGGGGCGGTCAGCGGCGCCGCGACGGTAGTGGTCGAGCCACCGTCGGACTGGATCCAGCCGGCGGCGATCGCGATCAGGCCGAAGACGGCGACGACGAGGCCGCCGAGGAGGGCGGAGAGAAACGGGCTGCGGAAGTTCTGTTTGAGCTTGGACATGGTGCAAGGATCGCTGAGGAAAGTCTCGCCTCCCTAAACGAACTTCAAATTTTCCCTAAATTCGGGGGCGGCTAGACGAGGTGTTCCCGGGTTCCCTCTTCGCCCCCGGTCAGCTCCCTGACCTTGGCCTCGGGGTCGGCGACGGTCATCAGGGCGCCGCCGATCAGGACCGCGTCGACGCCGACCCGGTCGAGCTCCTCGAGCTCGTGGCGGCCGGAGATCCCCGACTCGGCGACGACGGTCTTCCCCGCCGGCACGTTCGGCATCAGCTCGTAGGTGGTGCCGATGTCGACGCTCATGTCGTCGAGGTTGCGGTTGTTGATCCCGATCACCTCGGCGCCTGCCTCCAGCGCCCGCTCCAGCTCCTCGCCGTCGTGGACCTCGACGAGGACGTCGAGGTCGAGGGAGCGGGCCTCCTGGTGCAGCGCGCGCAGGCTCTCGTCGGCGAGCGCGGCGGCGATCAGAAGGACGGCGTCGGCGCCGTAGACCGCGGCCTCGTAGAGCTGGTAGGGGTCGACGATGAAGTCCTTGCGGAGGATCGGCAGGTCGCAGGCGGCGCGGGCGGCGCGGAGGTCGGAGAGCGAGCCGCCGAAGTGCGGTTCGTCGGTGAGGACGGAGAGGGCGGCGGCACCGCCCCGCTCGTAGGCGCCGACCTGCGCCGCCACCTCGACCGCCTCGGCGGCGAGCTGCCCGGCGCTGGGCGAGCGGCGCTTGAACTCGGCGATCAGCGAGAGGCCGGGCCGGACCAGGGCCTCGGAGAAGGGGCGATCCTCGCCCCTGACGGAGAGGCGCGACTCGAGCTCGGCTTGCGGAGTTTCGCGGCGGCGCGCCGCGACCCCCTCCCGAGCCCCTGCGATCAGCTGGTCCATCATTCCCACTTGAGCCCCGAAAGCCTAGATCACGGTTTAATTGGAGGCGGCCACCGTGGCCGCCTGCAGGCGCTCCAGCACTTTCTCCGCGGCACCGGAGTCGATCGCTTCGCCGGCCTTCACGACCCCTTCTTCCAGGTCGGCGGCGAGCCCGCCGACGTAGAGCGCGGCGGCGGCGTTGAGGAGGACGAGGTCGCGGTGCGGTCCGGGCTCCCCCGCCAGCACCCCGCGGCTGACGGCCGCGTTCTCCTCCGGCGTCCCCCCCGCCACCCGCTCCAGGCCCGCCGGCGCGAGGCCGAACTGGGCGGGCTCGACGAACCACTCGGAGGTGCGCCCGTTTGCCACCTCGATGACCCGGGTCGGCGCCGCCAGCGAGAGCTCGTCGAGCCCGTCCTCGGCGGCGACGACGAGCGCCCGCTCGCTGCCGAGACCGATCAGCGCCTCGGCGATCGTCTCCTGGTAGTGGCGATCGGCGACCCCGAGCAGCTGCCGGTTGGCGCCGGCCGGGTTGGTCAGAGGGCCGAGGAAGTTGAAGATCGTCCGCACCCCGAGCGCTTTCCGCGCCGGCACGACGTGCTTCATCGCCGCGTGGTGCTTGGGCGCGAACATGAAGCCGAAGCCGACCTCGTCGATGCAGCGACCGACCTGCTCGGGCTCCAGCTCGACGTTGACGCCGAGCGCCTCCAGCAGGTCGGCTGATCCGCTCTTGCTGCTGTTGGAGCGGTTGCCGTGCTTGGCGATCGCGCAGCCGCCGCCGGCCGCGACCAGGGCAGCCGTCGTCGAAACGTTGAAGGTCGAGGGCCCGCCGCCGGTACCGCAGGTGTCGACGAGGTCGTGCCGCTCGGTCGGCACCGGCGAGGCCAGGCTGCGCATCGTCCGCGCCAGGCCGACCAGCTCGGGCACCGTCTCCCCCTTCGCCCGCAGGGCGATCAGGAAGGCCCCGGTCTGGACCGGGTCGGTCCGCCCCTCCATGATCTCGGCGAGGACCGCGGCGGCGTGGTCGGCGGTCAGGTGGTCCCCGGCGCAGACGGCGTCGATCGCGCGGCTGACGACGTCGTTAGGCATCGGCGGCCTCGGCGATGAAGTTGGCCAGCAGGTGCTTCCCCTGCGGGGTGAGGACCGACTCGGGGTGGAACTGGACGCCCTCGACCGGCAGCTCGCGGTGGCGGGCGCCCATGACGACGTCGCCGAGGCTCGCGGTCAGCTCCAACTCCGCTGGCAGCGCGGGGTCGGCGACGAGCGAGTGGTAGCGGCCGGCGACCATCGGGCTCGGCAGCCCGGCATAGATCGCCTTGCCGTCGTGCTCGACCTCGGCGTCCTTGCCGTGGATCGGCTCGCCCTGGACGACCCGGCCGCCGAAGGCCTCGACCATCGCCTGGTGGCCGAGGCAGACGCCCAGCACCGGGGTCCCGGCCTCGCCGAAGGCCTTGATCGCGGCGCCGGAGATCCCGGCCTCGGCCGGCGTACAGGGGCCGGGCGAGACGACGAGGCGGTCGGGTTCGCGTCCGAGCAGCTCCTCGACGGTCGCCTTGTCGTTGCGCACGACTTCCACCTCCGCCCCCAGCTCGCCCAGGTACTGGACGAGGTTGTAGGTGAAGGAGTCGTAGTTGTCGATCACGAGCACGCGCATCTCAGGCCCTCGCTAAGCCCAGTCGGGCTGTTCGCAGGCGACCTCGACCGCGCGGAAGACGGCCCGGGCCTTGTTCACGGACTCGTTGTACTCGTAGCTCGGCTTGGCGTCGGCGACGGTGCCGCCGCCGGCCTGCACGTGCAGCTGGCCGTCCTTGACGACGACGGTGCGGATGTGGATCGCGGTGTCGAGGTCCCCGTCCCAGGAGAGATAGCCGACGGCGCCGCCGTAGCCACCGCGCTTGATCGGCTCGAGCTCGTCGATGATCTGCATCGCCCGCACCTTCGGGGCGCCCGAAAGCGTGCCGGCGGGGAGCGCCGAGCGCAGCACGTCCATCGCGCTCACTCCCTCTTTGAGCCTGCCGGAGACCTGGCTGACGATGTGGAGGACGTGCGAGTAGGTCTCGACGACCATCAGCTCGTCCACCTTGACGCTGCCGTACTCGCAGACCCGGCCGAGGTCGTTGCGGCCGAGGTCGACCAGCATCACGTGCTCGGCCCGCTCCTTCGGGTCGTTGATCAGGCGCTCGGCGAAACGCCGGTCCTCGTCCTCGTTGCCGCCGCGGGGAGAGGTGCCGGCGATCGGCCGCGTCTCGACCCGGTCGCCGATCACCTTGACCAGAGGCTCGGGCGAGGCGCCGGCGATCTGGAAGTCGCCGAACTCGAGGAAGTACATGTACGGGGAGGGGTTGACGGCGCGGAGGCCGCGGTAGACGGAGAAGGCCTCGACGGGGGCGGGAGCCGAGAACCGCTGCGAAGGGACGGCCTGGAAAGCGTCGCCGGCGCGGACGTACTCGACGATCCGGGAGACCGCACCTTCGAACTGCTCGCGGCTCATGTTCGATTTGAACTCCGGCGGCTCGACGACCGAGGGCGTCGCCGGGACCGGCACCGCGCCCCGCAGGCGCTCGCGCATCTCGGCGATTGTCTGCGCCGCCCGCTCGTAGGCCTCCTCGACGCCGCCGTCCTCCTCGACGAAGGCGCATGCGAGGATCGTCAGCTCATGGCGCAGGTGGTCGAAGACGACCATCGCGTCGGTGACCATCAGCGCCATGTCGGGCAGCCCGAGCGGGTCGGGGTTCGGCTCGCCGAGGGGCTCTACCGTACGCACGAGGTCGTAGGCGAAGAAACCGACGGCGCCGCCGGCGAACGGCGGCAGCCCCGGCACCGGCGCCGGCTTGTAGCGCTGCAGGCGCTCGGCTACGGCCGCGTAGGGATCGGGGGCTGGCTCGGTGTGGCTCGGCTCGCCGGCGCTGGAGACCGCGCCGCCGCTCCATTCGGAGAGGACACCCTCGCTCCAGCGCAGCAACGCCCGCGGCCGCAGGCCGACGAAGGAGTAGCGGCCGACCTGGCCCTGCTCGGCCGACTCGAGCAGGAAGCAGGGCGCCCCCTCGGGCTCGCCGGCTCGCAGCTTGAGGAAGGCCGAGACGGGCGTCTCGCAGTCGTCGACGAGCCGCGCCCGGACCGGGACGACGTTGCCCTCGCGGGCCAGCTTCCTGGCCTCCTCGAGGCTCGGCTCCAGCCGCAGCTCGCCCAGGTCAGGCGCTTGCACCGGTGGCTCGCTAGCCGCTGCGCGCATTCAGCACCTCCATCACCTTCGCCAACGAGACCCCGCGCGAGGCCAGCAGCACGCTGAGGTGGTAGAGGACGTCGGCGGCCTCTTCGGCGACCCTCTCGTCGGTCTCCTCGCGGGCGGCGCGGACGACCTCCTCGGCCTCCTCCTCGACCTTCTCGCCGATCAGGGCGCGGTCGTCGAGGAGCGCCACCGTGTAGCTGCCGTCCGGGCGCTGCAGGGCGCGGTGGCGGATCGTCCGCTCCAGCGCCGGCAGCGCTTCGAAGGTGACCGGGAAGGGCTCACCGGGCGCCGGCGGCGCGTCCTTGCGCGGCGAGGCCGAGCCCAGAACCTCGCGGTAGAAGCAGCTGCGCTCGCCGGTGTGGCAGGCCGGACCTGCCGGGTCGACCAGGGCGACGAGGGAGTCGCCGTCGCAGTCGTAGCGGAGCTGGCGCAGGTGCATGAAGTTGCCCGAGGTTTCGCCTTTTTTCCAGAGTTCGTCGCGCGAGCGGCTGTGGAAGTGGAGGTCGCCGGTCTCCAGGGTCGCCTCCAGCGACTGCGCGCTCATGTAGGCGAGCATCAGCACCTCGCCGCTGGCGAAGTCCTGGACTACGCACGGCACCAGCCCCTGCTGGTCGAATTCGATTTCGGCGAACACCGGGTGAATCGTAAACGCCGACCCGCTACTCGATGCCGAGGCGGTCGAGCAGGTCCTCGTCGCGGCGCCAGTTGCGGCGCACACGCACGGTCAGGTCGAGGTGGACCTTGGAGCCGAGCTCGGCCTCCAGCGAGCGGCGGGCGGCGGTGCCGATCTCGCCGATCTTCACCCCGCCCTTGCCGATCAGGATCCCCTTCTGGGACTCGGTCTCGGCCCAGATCTCGGCCCGCACGGTGACGAGGCCGTCCTCGCGCGGCTCCACCTCGAGGACCGAGACCTCGACCGAGTGCGGGACCTCCTGCCGGGTGCGGTTGAGGACCTGCTCGCGGATCAGCTCAGCCAGCAGCAGCTCGCTCGACTGGTCGCTGCTGTCCTCCGGCGGATACATGTACGGGCCCTCGGGGACCAGCTCGCCGAGGCGCTCGAGCAGCGGCGGCAGGCCCTCCCCCGTGCGGGCGCTGATCGGGAAGACCTCGTCGACCCCCTCCATCTCCGCCGCCTCGGCGAGGACCGGCACCAGCTCGTTGGGGCCGAGGCGGTCGGCCTTGTTGACGGCGCAGAGGACCGGGAGCTCGGCGCCGGCCCCGAGCAGCGCCCGGACGATGAAACGGTCGCCCGGGCCCACCCCCTCCTCGCCGTTCAGCACGAAGAGGACGACGTCGGAGTCGGCGAGCTCGCGCTCGACCCGCCCCTGCATCCGCTTGGTGAGGACGTCGCGGGGCTTCTGCACCCCGGGCAGGTCGACGAGGATCAGCTGCAGTTGCCTCTCGGTCTCGGTGAAGACGCCGCGGATTGCCCGGCGGGTCGTCTGCGGCCGGCTGGAGACGATCGCGACGTGGGAGCCGACGAGGGCGTTGACGAGGGTCGACTTGCCGACGTTGGGGCGGCCGGCGAGGCCGACGAAGCCGGAGCGGCTCATCGCAGCCCCGCCAGCACCCGCGCCTGCAGCGCCAGCATCTCGCCGCCGTCGGCCTCGTGGTCGTAGCCGCAGAGGTGCAGCGCCCCGTGGACGGCGGCCTCGGTGACGTCGGAGCAGTGCTCGGGGCAGATCGCGACGTCGCCGAGCTCGCGCGGTCCCGCCACCGGCTCCAGTTCGTCGATCGGGAAGGCGAGGACGTCGGTCGGCGCGTCCTTGCCCCGGTGCTCGCGGTTCAGCTCGCGGATCCGCTCTTCGCCGACGATCTCGACGGCGAGATGGCCGTCGTTCACACCCGCAGCCTCCAGTGCGGCGGCGACGGCGCTGCGAAGCTCGGCTGGAACGTCAGTCAGATCGACCGTGCTCATCGTAGGCGGCGACGATCCGCTGGACCAGCTTGTGGCGGACGACGTCCTCGCCGCCAAAGCGGACGAAGGAGATGTCCTTGACGTCGCTGAGGATGTCGCTGACGGCGATCAGGCCGGAGCGCTGGTCGGTCGGCAGGTCGATCTGGGTGACGTCGCCGGTAACCACCATCCGCGAGTTGAAGCCGAGCCGGGTGAGGAACATCTTCATCTGCTCGGGGCTCGTGTTCTGGGCCTCGTCGAGGATCACGAAGGAGTCGTTGAGGGTGCGGCCGCGCATGAATGCGAGCGGCGCCACCTCGATCACGTTGCGCTCGAAGTAGCCGTTGACGCGGTCGGGGTCGAGCATGTCGAAGAGGGCGTCGAAGAGCGGCCGCAGGTAAGGGTCGACCTTGGCCTGGATATCCCCCGGGAGGAAGCCGAGCCGCTCCCCCGCCTCGACCGCGGGCCGGGTGAGGATGATCCGCTGCACTTTGCGTTCGGTCAGCGCCGCGGCGGCCATCGCCACCGCGAGGAAGGTCTTGCCGGTGCCCGCGGGGCCGATCCCGAAGGTGATCGTGTGGCGGCGGATCGAATCGACGTAGCGCTTCTGGTTCAGCGTCTTCGGCGCCACTTTCGTGTTGCGGTGGCGCCAGACGACGTCATCGAGGATCTCCGCCGGGCTCTCTTCGGCGTCGAGGGCGCCGGTCACCGCTTCGATCGTGCCCGGGGCGACGTCGTGCCCCTGCTCGATCAGCTCGACCATCTCGTCTACGACCGTCGCCGCGGCGGCGACGTCGTCGGGCTCGCCCTCGAGGGTGAGGACGTTGCCGCGCAGGTGCACGTCGGCGTCGAGCCGGCCCCGCAGGGCGCGGAGCACGCTGTCCTCCGAGCCGGATAGCTCGGCCGCGACGTTGTTGTCGAGGGTCAGCTGCCTGCGGGCCAACGCTCAGGCACCCAGCTTCTCGCGCACCGCGGCGCTGACCCGCTTGCCGTCGGCGCGGCCGCCGAGCTTCGGCATCAGCGCCGACATCACCTGGCCCATCTGCCGCTGCTCGCTGGCGCCGGTCTCCTCGACCGCCTCAGCGACCAGCTGCGCCAACTCCTCGTCGGAGAGCTGCTGGGGCAGGTAGCCCTCGATCAACTCCGCCTCGAAGCGCTCGGCCGCGGCCTGCTCGGTGCGGCCGGCCTTCTCGTAGGCCTCCGCCGCCTCGACCCGCTTCTTGCGCTCGCGCTGCAGCACGGCGATCTCGTCGCCCTTGCCGAGCTTCGCGTCCTGCTGGAGGACGTCGACGATCAGCCGCAGCGCACCGGCGCGATCGCGATCACGCGCCTTCATCGCCGTCTTGACGTCGTCTTGGACCTGTTCGAGGGCGCTCATCGAGCTAAGGGTAGAGGGCCGGCGGGCAAGCCGCCGGCCCAGGCGTGCGGTCCTCCCCTCGAGTCTCGAGAGCTAGGGGGAGTAGGCGATCCAGAGAGCGTTTGCCGGGGTTTTGATCGCGTAGTCGAAGTTGACGAACGCTTCGTTCGCGCAGAGGGCATTCGACCCCACGGCTTTTTTCAGTTCTTCGTTCACCATTTCGAGCAGCGCTTCCCCCGCCCCGCCGCCGCGGAACGCCGCCGAGGGGGTTCCCGCATAGATGCATTTCATCCCCCCGCAGACGGCTTCGAAGCTCACGGACCCGCCTTCCATCTGCAGGAGCACCGCGCCATTTCCCCCGTGAGAGATCCAGAACGGTTTCATCGGCAGGGACCAGTGCGCGGTGGGGCATTTGCCCAGCCCGTTGATGCATTCGCCCCCTTTCTGGCTCAGGGTCCACACACCCAGTTCGGAGACGATCCACGTTTCCGGCCCCAGGTTTTTGAGGGTTTCGCCGGCGATTTCGGATTCGTTGCATTCGACCGTGGATTTACCCATGGTCAGTTTGAACGCCGTCCCGGGCACCAGCTGCGCCTGGAATTTCGTCGGAATCATGTAGCGCTTTCCGGCGGGGCAAACACCGATCGATTCTTCGCAGAGAGTCGTCGCGCTCGCGCTGCCCGCGACCAGACAGGACAACGGCGCCGTGACCAGCAGGGCGGCAAGGGCACAGGTCTTCATCTTGATCTCTCCCACCCCTGCCCTAGGGACTGACTTCTGCCTCAAGGGTAGACGGCGTCCGGGGTGACCGCGAAGCCCTTGGAGACGAGATCGCGGAGGTCGAGGCTGACCAGCTGCCAGCCGTTGCGGCGGGCGGCGGCGACGTAGGCGGCGTCATAGGCGGTGAGGCCGTGCTCGCTGATCAGATTCAGTCCGTCTTCGAACAGCGTCACGTCCGCCTGCAGCGGCGGACGGGCAGACCCGCGGAAGAGGCCGTGGACCAACCTCCGGGCCAGATCGAGCTCACCGTAGTTTCTGGCAACCACGTTTGCCACCTCGTAGACGGTGAGGTCGAGCACCACCAGCGGCGGTCCCTCCCGCAGAAATCGATCCGCTTGAACGTGCTGCGGGTGCTGCGGCATCACGGCGGCCACCCAGACGCTGGCGTCGACGAGAAACAAGTCAGTGAGATTCCCGGTCTTCCCGGATCAGTCGGGCCACGTCCAATAGGTCGGGCCGGTCGGCCGGAACCTCAATCCGGACCTCATCCAGGAGCCGGTTGATCTCCTCCCGCCGACGCCGCTCGCCGGCATCCACCTCGCGCTCGACGAGGCGTTGGAGGAAGCCGCTGCGGCTCGTCCCCACCTCCTTGGCGCGGAGGTCGAGGCGCTCCAGAAGCTTGTCGGGAATGGAGATCATCACCTTGGCCACGGGATGAGTATATACGGTATTGCCAGCGGTCAAAATGGGCATGGCAGGAATCGTGAGGGCTCGCGACGCACAGGTGGCGCGCAGATCGAGCCAATTCTGTGCCGACTTCTGCGCAGAACTCAGATTTCGACCTGCTCGACGTCCCCCAGGGGCATCTGCAGGAAGCGGGTGCCGATCGCGTGGAAGGCCTCGCAGTCGCCGGTGCAGAGGAAGTCGTAGCTGCCCTCGCCGCGCGGCTCTCGCGCCAAACCGGAGCCCTCGAGGGTTCGCTGCACGGCAGCTGCGACCGCGTGGCCGCCGCTGACCAGGCGGACGTCGCGGCCGAGGATCCGCTGCAGCATCGGCGCCACCAGCGGGTAGTGCGTGCAGCCGAGGATCAAGGTGTCGACGTCGGCCTCCAGCAGGGGGCGGCAGTAGGAGCGGGCCATCGTCATCGTCTCCTCGTCGAACAGCGACCCCTCCTGGATGAAGGGAGCGAGGTCGGGAGCGGCGACCTCGATCACGTCGAGGCCGCGGCCGACAGCTTCCAGCGCCCGCCGGTAGGCACCGCTGGCGACCGTGTTCGGCGTCGCCAGCACCCCGACGCGGGCGTTGGCGGTGATCGCCGCCGCGATCTCGGCCTGCGGCTCTACCACCGGCACCACCTCCACCCCGCGCACCGCGGCGACCTCCCGCGTCACCTCCTCGCCGACCGAGGTCGCCGTGTTGCAGGCGATCACCAGCAGCTTGGCGCCGCGGTCGAGCAGCATCTCGGCGATCCGCCGGATCCGCTTTCGCAGCTCCTCGGGGTCCTTGTCCCCGTAGGGAAACAACGCCGTGTCGCCGAGGTAGACGAAATCCTCTTGCGGCAACGACACCAGGCACTCGTGGAGGACCGTGAGCCCGCCGACGCCGGAGTCGAACATCGCGACCGGCTGCGACGAGCTGAGTTGTGGACCCGCGCCGGGCAGAGCCTTCAGGGCTTGACGGTCATGAAGAAGATCGTCACCACGACGATCAACCCGGCGATCGGCCCGACCGTGCTGAGCCGGCGGCTGACTTCTTCGAATTCCTCGCTGAAGGTGTCGCCGTTCTTGAGGTCCCGTTCGGCCAGCTCCTGCGCCTTGCGTCCCTGTGGACGGAAGAAGGCGTGCTGCAGCCCGAGCAGGATGATGATCGCCAGGAAGCCGACGGTGATGAACGCTTCGCCGCCGTCCCAATTCCCCTTCGACATCACGTAGATACCCGCGAGCAAGACGACGATCATCGCCGGGTTGACGAGGTACGTATCGACTTTGCGAATCGCTTCGAAGAAGGCGGGTGCCGAGCGCGGGTACTTAGGCATCACCGAAAAGATCAGCCCATAGGCAAACGTCGGCCCGAAGGCCAGCACCACGGCCAGGATGTGGATGAAGAGCCCGACGCTGTAGGCCGTGATGGTCCCCGAAGCCATTGCGGGAACCCTATATCTCAGCGCCGACGCAGCAACAGCGCCGCCCAGTCCCCATCCTGGCGACGGTCTACCTCATTCAACCCTGCAACGCCAAAGGCGGCAGCCACCCCGTCAACCTCACCCGGAAGCAACCCGGAGCAGACGATCGTCGCGGGACCAGGGGGAGGGGTCGGCGGACAACGGCGGGGAGGGTCCGGCGACCCCTCCCCCTGGTCCCGCCCAGCCACTCCGATCAATCCGGCCACGGATAAAAGGATCGGCGCGGTCATGTTCGCCACCACAGTCGGTGAAAGTTCGGGCAGCTCTTCCCGCAAGTTGGCACGCTCCAGGAGGAGGTCTACGCCGTTGGCTGCTGCGTTGGCCTTTGCGGCTTCGAGTGCTGCCGGCTCGTGGTCGTACCCGCGAACAGGCCCCCACCCCAGCTTCGCAGCGGCGATTGCGAGAACTCCGGACCCGGTGCCCAGGTCCACCAGTTCGCCACCCGCCTCCAGCTCGCACAGATACTGCAGGCAGAGCCGGGTGGTCGGGTGGGCGCCGGTGCCGAAGGCCTGGCCGGGGTCGACGACGATGTCGATCGCTCCCTGCCGCGGCGGCTCCCAGGAGGGTCGCAGCCAGAGGCGGTCGGCGACCAGGAGCGGTTTGTGGAAGTCGCGCCAGCGGTCGGCCCAGTCGTCGGGGATCTCGGTCGCGCTGACCTCGACCCGGCCGCCGGCGATCGCGGCGTCGAGGTCTCCCAGCTCCGGCAGCTCCCCCTCGCCGCCGTAGATCGCGTACTCGACGTAACCGGGCCCGCGCTCCTCCTCGACCCCGTTCGGCGCCAGCACGGTCAGCTCGGCGAGGACGAGGTCGGCCTGCTCTGGCCGGCAGCGGACCGCGAGGCGGATCAAGTGACCATCAACCCGGATCTCAACCGAAGGCCCGGCGCAGGCGGCCGAAGAGCCCCTCGCCGTGCTGCGGGGTGAGGTTCTCCTCCTCGAGGCTGTCGTCGAGGCGCTCGGCGATCTCGCGCTGATCCTCGTTGAGGTTGGTCGGGACGAAGACCTCGAGCATCACCCGCTGGCTGCCGCGACGGCTGCTGTTGAGACGCGGCAGGCCAGCTCCGCGGAGCACCTTTTCGGTCCCCGGCTGCGTCCCCGCCTCGACCTCGATCTCCTGCTCGCCATCCAGCGTCGGCACAGTCACCGTCGTCCCCAGCATCGCCTCGGTCGCCGGGATCGAGACGACGCTGATCAGGTCGGAGCCGTCGCGCTCGAAGCGCTCGTCGGCGGCCACCCGCACCTCGACGTAGAGATCGCCGGCCGGCGCGCCCGGCTCGCCGGCGTGGCCGGCCCCGGTGATCCGCATCCGCTGGCCGTCTTCGATCCCGGCGGGGACGTCGATCGCGCTGGTCCGGCTCTGGCGGGTGCGGCCGCTGCCGCTGCAGACCTCGCACGGCGTCTGCGGGATCTTCCCGGCGCCGCCGCAGACGTCGCAGGCGGTGGCGCGGACCATCTGCCCGAACGGCGTCCGGGTCACCGCCCGCAGCTCGCCGCTGCCGCCGCAGCGCTCGCAGGTGGTGATCGGGGTGCCGGGCTCGGCGCCGTTGCCGTGGCAGTGCTCGCAAGCGGCGACGACGTCGTATTCGACCTCGCGCCGGGCGCCGGTCGCGACCTCGGCCAGCTCGACCTCGACCGCGATCCCGATGTCGCCGCCGCCGGCCGGGCCGCGGCGGCCGCCGAAGCCGAAGCCGGCGCCGCCGAAGATCGACTGGAAGAGGTCGTCAATGCTGCCGCCGAAGCCGGCGCCGGGGTCGAAGCCGCCCGAGCGCAGCCCCTCGTGCCCGTAGGCGTCGTAGGTGCGGCGGCGCTCGGCGTCGGAGAGGACCTCGTAGGCCTCGGCCGCCTCCTTGAAGCGCTCCTCGGCGTCGGGGGCCTGGTTGACGTCGGGATGCAGCTCCCGCGCCAGCCGGCGGAATGCTTTCTTGACCTCGGTCTCGCTCGCCTCCCGGGAGACCCCGAGGACCTCGTAGTAATCGCGCGGCATTACCTATTGACCGTAGACGGACTCGAAGTAGCGGGAGAGCTCGCGGGCGGCGTGGCGGACCGAGGCGATCGCCAGCGCGTAGTCCATCCGCAGCGGCCCGACGACGCCGACGGCGCCGAGGTTGCGGTGGCCGAGCCCGTAGTTGGCGCCGATGACGCTGACCGAGCGCATCTCCGGCTGCGGGTTCTCGGCGCCGATCCAGAAGAAGACCGAGCGCTCCTCCAGCGAGGAGCGCAGCATCTGCAGGACGTCGGCGCGGCGCTCAAGCGCCGTCATCAGCTGATCGGCGCGGGGAAGGTCCGGTAGGTGCGCGTCGGAGAGCAGGCGCGAGGTCCCCTCGAGGTAGAGCTCTCCGCCCTGGTCGGCGACGAGATCGGTGAAGGTGGCGCCGAGGGTGGCGATGAAGTCGGCCTCGACACCGCTCAGCTCCGGGTCGCGGAGGCGGGTGGCGATCATCCGCGCCCCGACGCCGAGTCCGGAGAGCCGCTCGTTCAGGTAGCTGGAGGCCCAGGCGACGAGGCCGCTGTCGACCGGCCGGTCGAAGGCGAAGACCCGGCGGGTGACGTCGCCGGTCGAGGCGATCGCGATCACCACCACCTCGTTCGGGCGCAGGCGCAGCACCTCGACCCGGTGGATCGTCGCCGTCAGGCTCGACTGCGGCGCGGTCGCCATCGCCACCAGATCGGTGACCTGGGCCAGCGCGGTAGTGGTCTCCCGCATCGCCTCGTCGACCTCGCGGCGGAGGCGCGAGAGCTCGAGCCCGACCCCGGGCTCAGCCGGAACCCGCCCGCTCGTCAGCATCGCGTCGACGTAGCGCCGGTAGCCGGTGTCGGTAGGGACGCGACCGGCGGAGGTGTGCGGGTGCGTCAAATACCCAGCCGCCTCCAGCGCCGCCAGCTCAGCCCGAACCGTAGAAGGCCCCCACTCCACCTCAGGCCGCTCGGCCACCTCCTTCGAGGGCACAGGCCGAGCCGAATCCAGATAGGCCTCCACGACCAACCGCAAAATCAACTCTTGCCGCTCGCTAAGCATCCAACCATCTTAGGAACCAACCGAGCGTGTCGTAGGAGGGGGCGGGAGACCTCCTCCAGACACTCAACGCCGAGCCATAGCGAGGGGTGTCTGGAGGGGGTCTCCCGCCCCCTCCCCCACATCGCTCAAATCTCTAGCTCTGCCTCAGCGTTCTTGATCAGCGCCGTCTCGCCCTGCGTCGCAACGGTGTCGACGACGACGCGGCCGCCGTCGCTCGACTTGACCGTGCCGGTGACGAGGATCTCCTGCTCGGGCACACCCATCCCGCGCATCTGCACCGAGAGGCGCTTCAGCGCCCGCGGGTTGCCGTCGGCGAGCGCCGCGTTGGCTTTCGCCACCAGGCCCATCGAGTAGAGGCCGTGGAGGATGTTGCGCGGCAGCCCGACCATCTTCGCGAACTCGTCGTCGATGTGGATCGGGTTGAAGTCGCCCGAGGCACCGGCGTAACGGTGCGGCAGGTACTTGTCGGGAGTGACCCGCAGCTCCGGGATCTGGTCGCCCTCGTTGAAAGCCATTTCATACCCCCCTGACGATCAGCGTCCAGGTGCCGCGAGCGACCTGGGCGCCGTCCTGGTTGACGGAGTTGGTCTCGAACACGTAGAAGCCCTTGCCGTCCCTCTCCTCGATCGAGAGGCACTTGGCCGAGGTCGTGATCTCGTCGCCCGAGCAGGCGGGCTCGTCCCACTCGAACTCCTGGCCGCCGTGGACCATCGCCGCGAAGTTCAGCTCCACCTCGGGGTCGAGGATCGCCGGCGCGACCGCGGGGCTGCTGTAGACGACGGCGAACATCGGCGGCGCGACGACGTCGCGGAAGCCGGCGGCGCGGGCCGCCTCGACGTCGTGGTGCACCGGGTTGTCGATGCCCAGCGCGTTCGCGTACTCCTTGATCTTCTCCCGGCCCACCTGGTAGGTGCTCCCGGGCCATTCCTTCCCAACTGCATCAGTCTTGATCGGCATGGGCGGGCACTCTAACTGGCCGGGCAGCCAGCGGCCTGCCGCGCAGCTGCGTTTTTCTACTCGTCGATCTCCAGCACCGCCAGGAACGCCTCCTGCGGAACTTCCACCCTGCCCACCGCCTTCATCCGTTTCTTCCCCGCTTTCTGCTTCTTCAGCAGCTTGTTCTTGCGGGTGACGTCGCCGCCGTAGAGCTTCGCGGTGACGTCCTTGCGCAGGGCCTTGACGGTCTCGCGGGCGAGGATGTTGGAGCCGACCGCAGCCTGGACCGGGACGTCGAAGAGCTGGCGGGGGATCGTCTTCCGCAGGCGGCCGACCAGGCGCTTGCCCTGGTCGTAGGCGAAGTCGCGGAAGACGATGATCGAGAGCGCGTCGACCTTCTCGCCGGCCAGCAGGATGTCGACTTTGACCAGGTCGGAGACGCGGTTGCCGATCGGCTCGTAGTCGAGCGAGGCGTAGCCGCGGGTGTTCGACTTCAGGAGGTCGAAGAAGTCGAGGACGATTTCGGCCAGCGGCAGGTCGTAGCGGATCTGCACCCGCTCGGGGCTGAGGAAGTGCATGTCGACATGGGTGCCGCGGCGCTGCTGGCAGAGCTCCATGACAGCGCCGACCTGCTCTTTCGGGCAGATCAAGGTCGCGCGGATGTAAGGCTCTTCGATCGTCTCGATCACTCCCGGGTCGGGCAGATCGGTCGGGCTATGGACCTCCTTGGTCTCGCCGTTGGTGAGGTTGACGATGTATCGCACGTTCGGGGTCGTCGCCAGCAGGTCGAGGTCGTACTCGCGCTCCAGCCGCTCGCGCACGATCTCCATGTGGAGGAGGCCGAGGAAGCCGCAGCGGAAGCCGAAGCCGAGCGCCTCGGAGGTCTCGGGCTCCCAGGAGAGGGCGGCGTCGTTCAGCGACAGCTTCTCGAGCGCGTCGCGGAGGTCTTCGTAGCGGTCGGTGTCGATCGGGAAGAGGCCGCAGAAGACCATCGGCCGCACCTCGCGGTAGCCCTCGAGCGGCTCGGAGGCCGGGTTCGCCTGCGCGGTCAGGGTGTCGCCGACCCGCAGCTTGGTCACGTCCTTGATCCCGGTGATCAGGTAGCCGACGTCGCCGGCGTCCATCCCTTTGACCGCGATCATCGTCGGGCGGAAGAAGCCGATGTCGTCGATGTCGGCTTCGGTCCCGTTCTGCATCGCCAGGATCCGCTCGCCCTTGCGGAAGGAGCCGTCCACCATCCGCACGTAGGCGATGACGCCGCGGTAGGGGTCGAACTCGGAGTCGAAGATGAGGGCGCGCGGCGGCGCCTCCGGCTTGCCCTGGGGCGGCGGGATGCGCTCGACGATCGCCTCCAGCACCTCCAGCACCCCCTCCCCGGTCTTGGCCGAGATCGGCAGCGCTTCCTCGGGGTCGCCGCCGAGCAGGTCGGCGATCTCCTGGGCGACCCGCTCGGGCTCGGCGCCGGGGAGGTCGACCTTGTTGATCACCGGGATCAGCTCGAGCCCGTTCTCGATCGCCAGGTAGGTGTTGGCGACGGTCTGGGCCTCGACGCCCTGGGCGGCGTCGACGACCAGCAGGGCGCCCTCGCAGGCGGCGAGGCTGCGCGAGACCTCGTAGGAGAAGTCGACGTGGCCGGGGGTGTCGATCAGATGCAGGTGGTAGGTCTCGCCGTTTTTCGCGGTGTACTCGACCCGCACCGCCTGCGCCTTGATCGTGATCCCGCGCTCGCGCTCGAGGTCCATCGAGTCGAGCAGCTGGGCCTGCATTTTCTTCGGGTCGACGGCGCCGGTCAGCTCGAGGATGCGGTCGGCGAGGGTCGACTTGCCGTGGTCTATGTGGGCGATGATGCTGAAGTTGCGGATGTGGTCCATGGGCGCGGGGGATGAGTATGAGGGACTGGGGTTGTTGGCGCGGCGGGTCCTGTCAGGGGTGAGGTAGCCCCTCTCCAGACACATCTCGCTTATGGCTCGCTGTTGAGTGTCTGGTGAGGGGCTACCTCACCCCTGCCACCCGCGCGAGAGGCCGGGTCACCTACACGCCGAGGGATGGACCGGTTGGGTTAGCTGGTAGACGACGGTCGGCGGCTTTTTGAGGATTGACTTGGCGCCGGTGGCATCTAGCCACTTGGCTGCCGGTGGGTACGGGGGCTTGCCTGGTTCTAGGCGGTCCTTGGTGATTACGGCGTAGTCGTAGTTGCCTTCGTTTAGGAGCTGGAGGTATTGGTGGCAGGTGGTTGGGGACTCGAAGCCGCCGTGGGGTTGCTCTAGGCCGAGGTATTGGACGTGGTTGGAGAGGTCGGTGCCGAATAGGGGGTACTGGCGGGTGCTGGTGGTGGCGATGCGGGCGCCGGAGACGTCGCGGGCCCAGGCGAAGGCGGCGTTGAGGCCCGGCGCTGAGGTGAAAGTCGGGTTCTTGTAGCGGTCCGCCAGGTAGTGGCGCTGGACTGGATAGCCGAGAGCCACCGCCGCGAGGGCAAGGAACGCGATGCCGAGCCCAACCGTTCGAATTGAGGCGCCATCAGGAGTGCGCCGGTCCTTTTGCCCGCTATGCGGAACAAAAGTCCGGCGGACCCTTCGCGGAGCGCTGCCGAGGCGGGCGGCAAGGGCCGCGGGCAGCAGGGCTAGCCCGAGGACGATGGCTGGGGCGAGGTAGCGGAGGCCGGACTCGAAGCCGCGCGGCATCCCCTCCGGCCCTGAGGCGGAGGTCGGCGCCACCAGCCACGCCAGCGCCGTCGCCAGCCCGACGAGCCCCGCCAGCGCCCGCGCCAGATCGTCGCGTGGTTCCTTTGTCCTGTCATCCCGGACAAAGGAACCACGGAACTGGAGGACGGCGAGGATCAGGCCCGCCAGGGCGGCTGCGAGTAGGAGCGGCCAGAGGAGCCAGAGGCCGCTGTGGAGGCCGGGCAGGAACCAGTCGCTCCAGACGCTGCCGTCGCTGAGGTAGCCGAAGACGGAGTGGGCTTCGCGGCCGCCGAGGGCCTGCTCGGGGGCGGGCAGGTCGATCGGGCCGAGGTGATGGACCCAGGGCAGTGGGTTGCCGCTGTGGGCGAAGTTGCGGAGGTACCAGTAGCCGCCGCCCGCGAGAGCCCCCAGCGTCGCGGTTCCAAAGGCGCGGCCTTTTATGCCGCGCGGTGCGACCACCATCAAACCGAGCACCAGAACGGCCGCCGGCAGCAGGAAGTTGAGCTTCGTCCCTGCCGCCAGACCGGCAGCCAATCCGACTACGAGGTAAGGGCCGACGCCGACGGTGCTTTCCTCCCCACCCAGCTTCTTTTCCGTCCCGCCATCCCCGCCCCAGGCATTTGCCATCACCGCCACCGCGCTCAGCAGGAAGAAGATGCCGACGATGTCGTTCCTCGCCTCTCCAGCCTGGTCGGCCAGCGCCGGCACGCTCAGCGCAATCGCCCCCAGCCCCAGCGACCACGGCGCCACCCGGTACGGCCGCCCGATGCACCAGCAGGCCAACAGGCAGCCGACGAACCAGCCGATGTTGAGCAGCGGCGAGAGCAGGTCCCGGCCGAAGGCCAGCATCCCGGCGGCGTGGAAGATTTCCCCGTTGGCGGGGTAGAACCAAGCCAGGAACTGCGGCGCGATGAAGTGCAGATCCCACGTATCGCCGCTCTGGAAGAAGCCGGCCGCGAAAGGCCCGTGGTACCAGGTCGAATCGAACCCGGTCATCCCGGTCGAGAGCTTCCCCTTTGCTTCCAGGGCGAAATTCACCAACGCCACAGCGGCAATAAGAAGCGCGACAAGCGTCAGGAGGGGGGTCTCTCGCACCCTCACTTGCTGGGGAGGGTGCGAGAGACCCCCCTCCCCCTCGGGCCGCGGCAGGAACTTCCAGAGCGCAAGCCCGATCGCGGCCACGAGTAGCAAGTACGGCACTGGGTCCCACCACCCGAACGTGCCCAGCAACCCCGCCGGCCAGATCAGCAGTGCCAGTGCGATCACCGCGCTCGCCAGATACGCCGGCGCCCCCTCGAACCGCGGCAGCAGCCACCGGCGCACCGAGCTCCCGCCGAGCCAGGCGAACCCGACCAGCAGCAGGATCTCGACGACCCCGAGCAGGTACCTCCCCGGCCCCAGCATCGAGCTCTAGCGGCCTCGCCGCAGGAGCAGGCGGCTCATCTGCTCGAGCTCGGCGACCCGGAGCAGCTTCGCGACCGAGAGGTAGACGGCGAGGCCGGCGGCGAGGCCGGTCCCGAGCGAGACGATCTGGCCGCCGAGGCCGCGGCCGAGGGCCTGGTCGAGGACGTCCCAGACCATGTAGCTAACCCCGGCGAGGGCGGCGGCGGCGATCGTGATCCGGGTCGCCGTCGAGGTCAGGCGCCCCAGCTCCAGGCCGCCGAAGCGGCGGCGGAGGATCACCGCCTGGGCGATCACCGCCACGCTCGTCCCGATCCCGGTGCCGGCGACGATGCCCCCGACTCCGAACGGCTTGTAGAGCGCCAGCGCCGCCAGCGCGGAGACGACGAGGTCGATCGTCGCCAGCGCCGTCGCCTGCCACGGTTTCTGGAGGCTGAAGAAGGTCCGCGTCTGCAGCAGGTAGAGGCCGTTGGTCGGCAGCGAGAAGGCAAACCAGAAGAGCGCCGTAGCCACCACCGCAGTCTGCGCCGGGTCGAACTCGCCGCGCTGGTAGATCAGCCGGATCATCGGGTCCGAGAGGGCCAGGATCGCCGCCGCCGCCGGCACCAGGACGAAGAGGATCTGCCGCATCCCGTTCGCCATCGTCGCCCGCAGGTTCTCGATTTCCCCCGCGTTGGCGAAGCGGGCGAGGGTCGGGAAGAGGACAGTCGCGATCGCCACCGAGAAGATCCCCTGCGGCAGCTGGTAGATCCGGAAGGCTTTGTCGATCGCCGCCGGCGCCTGCTCGGAGACGAGGCTGCCGAAGAAGCTGTTGATCAGCAGGTTGAAGTTGATCAGGCCGAGGCTGATCGTCACCGGCAGCATCAGGATCAGCACCCGCCGCACCTTCGGGCTGCGCCATTCGAAGCTGAAGCTGAAGCGGTAGGGGGTGTGGCGCAGGTCCCAGGCCGGGATCAGCAGCTGCACCAGGGTGCCGACGAGGATGCCGATCGCGTAGGCGTAGATCCGGTCCCGGCCGTGGAACATCGGCTCGAGGACGACGAGGACGAGGATGATCGTCAGGTTCCAGAACAGCGGCGAGATCGCGAAGGCGCCGAAGCGGTCGTAGCTGGTGAGGATGCCGACGACGATGCCGCTGACCCCGAGCAGGACGAGGATCGGGAAGAGGACCTGGGAGAGGCTGACGGTGAGGTCGAGGATCTCGCCTTCGAAGCCGGGCGCGAACACGGGCATGATCACCGGCGCCAGGAGGACGAAGAGAGCGGTGATCGCCCCCAGCACCATCGTCACCAGCAGCAGCATCGTCGAGGCGAGCCGGAACGCCTCCTTGTAGGCCTTCTTCCCGAGCAGTTCGGTGAAGACGGGGACGAAGGCCGGCTGCAGGGCGGCGTCGGCGAACAGCGCCCGGATCAGGTTCGGGACCTGGAAGGCGATCGTGAACGCCGACATCGGGCCGCTGATCCCGTAGTAGCCGGCCGCGACGACTTCGCGGGCGAGGCCGGCGACGCGCGAGGCGGCGGTGGCGATCGAGAAGAAGGCCGTCGAGCGGGCGAGGCGGCCGGCCGAGGGCTTCGGGACCGGTTCCTCCCCGGTTTCGAAGGCCTCCGCCTCCCAGACGCCGACGTCCTCGTTTATCGCCCGCTCGTCGGGATTCGGGGTGTCATGCGCCCTGGGCGTCTCCAAGCTTCGTCTCAATCGCTATAGTCGGCGGCCGCCCGGAGCCGGCAAGGCGCCGACTCGGGTACTTGACATGGCCAACATAGCCTCACAGAAGAAGCGGATACTGCGCAGCGAGCGGGAGCGGACGGAGAACCGTCTGCTGACCAGCTCCGTGAAGACGCACTTCCGCCGCCTCGAAAGCGCGGTGGAGTCGGGCGACGCCGACACCGTCGCCGCCGAGCAGCGCGATCTCGTCTCGAAGATCGACAAGGCCGTGCAGAAGGGCGCCCTGCACAAGAACACGGGCGCTCGCAAGAAGTCCAAAGCAGCGAAGCTCGCTGCTGCTTCCGCCTCCTAGCCACTCCGCCGTTACGCAGCGCCGGCTGCAGCTCGCCTGAGCGCGATCGTCAGCGCCAGCTCGTCGCCGTAGTCGGCGCCGCCGCGGCACCAGAGCTCGAGGTCGGCGAGGGTCTCGGTCGCCGTCCGCAGGCTGGCGAGGTCAGTCCCTCCCAGCCGCCTGACCAGCTGCTTGGCGGCGTAGGGGTGCATCTTCAGCGAGGACTCGACCTGCTGGGGCGAGATCCCCTCCTCGAGCTGGGCGGCGGCGGCGCAGGCGCTGCGCAGGCGCGAGGCGAGGCCGTAGATCAGGCCGGTGACGTTCTCCCCCTGGCCGATCAGGCGCTCGCCGATCCGCAGCGCCGCCGCGGCATCGCCCTCGATCAGCGCGTCGGAGAGCGACCAGACGGCCGCCTCGGAAGTGTCGGTGATCATCTCCTCGAGGTCGGAGGCGCCGACGCTGCCGCCCTCGCCGGCCCAGAGGGCGAGGCGCTCGAGCTCGTTGTGGAGGCGGACCGGGTTGGCGCCCATGCGATCGACCAGCATCCGCGCCGCGGCGGGCTCCAGGCGCAGGCCCAGCCGCTGCGCTTCGGCCACCAGGACACGGGGCATGTCGCGCGCCTTCGGCGCCTCGAACTGGTGCACCTCCCCGTCCGCCGCTTTCACCGCTTTCAGCAGCTTCGCCGCCGGCTTGTCGCGGCAGATCAGGACCACGGTCAGGTCGGGCGGCAGCGCCCCCAGCGCCGCCAGCACCGGCTCCAGCTGCTTGTCGCGCCAGCGCTCGATGCCGTCGGCGAGCAGGTAGCGGCGCGAGTCCATCAGCGACATCGCCGGGATCGCCGCCAGGAGCGCCTCGTGGTCGGGCATTCCCCTGCCCTCGCCGGGCTCGAAGACCTCGAGCGCCGCGTCGCCCCCCTCGCGTTCGGCCCGCGCCCGCAACCTCGCCCTGGTGGCGTCGATCTTCGCCCCGTCGCTGCCGGCGATCAGGTAGAGCGGTCGCATCTCTTCGGCCATCGGCCGAGTCTAGATATCGGAGCGGCTCTGCCGGAGGACGCTTATTTCGTCTGGCCGAGGGCTTTGCCGTTGCCGTTCCCCGGACCGGCGGCTTCGGGGCTCGGCGAGCTGGAGCCGGTCACCGGCGGCTGGGGTTCGACCGACGCCGTCGACTTCGAGGAAGCTTCGATGCCGCGGTCGCTGGCATGAGCCGCGGCGGCGCTGGATTGCGAGTTGCCGGGTGCGGTGGGGGCCGGCGGCGTCGGCGACGCGGGCCGGGCGGGGATCGGCGCCGGCTTCGGGGTGGGGCTGGGCGCCGGCCCGCTGCTCTGGGCAGGGCTCTCCTGCGTGGCGGCGTCAGGCGCAGGCGCGGAGGTCGAGGCCGGCTTCGGGGTCGACGCGTCTGCCGACCCCGGATCCACGCCTCCCTCGCTCGGAGCGGGAGCGGCGGCTGCGGGCACCTCGGAGGGCGCCGTTCCGCCGTGGCCGCCGTCGGCCGCTCCGCCGCGGTCGATTTCGTCGCCGGTCGCCGCAGGCGCCTCGCGCCCCGTCACCGTCGGAACGCGCACTGCCACCCGATGCAGCGGCACCGCCTCCGCGACCGCGCCGCCGCTGACCGGTTCATCGGGCAGCGGCGCCGGCGTGAGGACGTGGAAGCTGAGCTGGGCGAAGATCGCCACCAGCGCGAGTCCGGCGGCGGCGGTGAGGCCGAGGAAGGCGAAGGCGGTGGTGCGCATCCGTTCCGGCAAGCCGTTGCCGGCGACGCTGGGAAGCCGCGGGGCCTTGGGCAGCCTGATCTTGGGAATAGCCCGCATCAATCCTGCATCGACAGCCCAGCCGGGAAGCGAAGCGATTGGATTGGGATCCTCAAGTTTCGATTCGATCATCCGTCCACGCGGAATGACCCACGACTGACGTCGATGGCGACGGTGCCGTCTTCGTCGGTCCGCAGGGTCGGGACCCGGTGGCGCCGCAGCGTCTCCAGCGTGCCCGGCGTCGGGTGGCCATACGAGTTGCCGGCGCCGACCGAGATCACCGCCAGCCGCGGTCGCGCCCGCTCCAGCAGCGAGGCGAGACCGGCGTCGTCGCTGCCGTGGTGGGCGACCTTGAGGACGTCGATCGGACCCGGTTCGAGCGGCACTGCCTCCGCCTCGGCGTCGGCGGTGAGCAGCATCGAGAAGCCACGCCAGCGGGCCTCGATCACGAGCGCGAGTTGATTCGGATCCGCCACCGGCCCGGCGAGCAGCTCCGGCGGCGGCCAGAGGACTTGCAGCCGCAGACCGCCGCTCCGCAGCTCGGCGCCCGCCGCGGTCCGCTGCGGCTCGGCCCCAGCGGTGATCGCCTCCGCGAGCAGATCCCGACCGAGGCGGGCGAAGACCAGGTGTTCGACCGGCATCGTCCCGAGCAGCTCTTCGATACCGCCGGCGTGGTCGGACTGGTCGTGGGTGACGACCGCCACCCCGAGCCGGTCGACACCGGCATCCTCGAGCTTGCGCCGCAGCCCGTCGCCGGGCGGTCCGCCGTCGACCAGCACCGCCGGCGCGCCGGGCGGCTGCAGGAGGATCGCGTCGCCCTGGCCGACGTCGAGCACCTCGACGCGCAGGCCGTGAGCAGGCGGTGCGGCCGAGCCGTCCACTCCCCCGCCCGGCAGCGGTAGCCAGACCGCCACCCCGACGGCGGCGCAGGCGAACACCTGTCGCGGCCATTGCCGGCAGGCCAGGACGGCGAAGCCGAGCAGGACATAGGCGGCGACAAGCCCGCGGCCGTCGAGGTGGACCGGCAGCTCGGCCCAGCTCGGAGCCGCGCACCAGGAGGCGATCTGGGCGACGTAGGCGAGAAGGAGGGCGTCGAGGGCGTTGAGAGGCTCGAGCGGCAGGCCCGGCAGCTGGGCGAGTGCGGCGCCGCACATCCCCAGCCACATCGCCGGTGCCACTGCCGGCAGGACGAGCACGTTGGCGAGGAGCGCGGTGGTCGAGAAGGTTTCGAAGTAGAAGCCGATCAGCGGTGCCGTCGCCAGCGTCGCCGCGATCGTCATCGCGATCCCCTCGGCCAGGGCCCGCCGCCAGGTACCCGAGCCGATCCGGCCGCTGATCGCCCGCTGCAGCGACGCCGCCAGGATGAGGATGCCGAGGACCGCGGCGAAGCTGAGCTGCCAGCCGACGTCGGCGGCGATCGCGGGGTCGAGCGCCAGCGTCACCCCCGCCGCCACCGCGAGGGCGTAGAGCCTCGAGCTGCGGCGCCCGGCCATCGTCGCGAACAACCCCAGCGCCCCCATCACCCCCGCCCGCTGGATCGACGGCCCGGCGCCGGCGACGGGGACGTAGACGGCGATCAGGCCGAGGACCCAGAGCAGCCGCTGGCGCAGCGGAATCCCCAGCGCTCCGAGCAACGGCATCGCCAGCAGCGCCAGGAGGGTGACGTTCTGCCCGGAGACGGCGAGCAGGTGGCTGAGGCCGGCGCGGCGGAAGTCTTCCTTGGTCCCGGCGTCGACCTCCTCGTCCTCGCCGAGCACGAAGCCGCGGGCGAGAGCCGCCTCACGCTGCGGAATCCCCCGCCCCAGCCCCGTCGCCGCACGCTCGCGGATCTCGTCGCTGCGGCCGATCGCGACCAGTGCGAGCAGGCCGACTCCGACCAGGACCCAGAGAGGCGGACGGCCCGATCGCACTGCTTCTCCCTCAGGGCTGCAGCCGTGCCCGCAGCGACTCCATCGTCGCCGGGCCGATCCCGGGCACCTGGTCGAGCTGGTCGACCGAGGAGAGGCCGCCGTGTTCGTCGCGGAACTCGATGATGTCGCCCGCCGTCACCGGCCCGATCCCCTCGATCTCTTCCAGCTGCTCGGCGGTCGCGGTGCCGAGGCTGATCGGCCCTTCTTCACCGGCTGCGGCCACGGCCGCGCCGCCCGGGCCGGCTTCGGGCACCACCACCTGCTGGCCGTCGGCGAGGCGGGCGGCGAGGTTGATCGCTTCCAGCGAGTCCTGCCGAATCGCACCTCCGGCCCGGCGCACGGCGTCGTTGACACGGCTGCCGGCGGGCATCCGGTAGACCCCCGGCCGCCGCACGGCGCCGGCGACGTGGACGACCAGGTCCCCGCTCGGACCTCCGACCGAGAAGCTCGATCCCCCGGACCCGCCTGACGCAGCCGCAAACGATGGTTCGGCCCCCTGCTCCCCCCGGATCGCCCGCGCCCCGACCAGCAGCAGCGCCACGGCCACCGCCGCGTAGACGACCATCTGGCTCCGACTCATCTCCGGCATGCGCCGATGCTGAACCGGCGGAGCGCACAGGTGGCGCGCTAAATCAAAAACTTCTCAGGAGAGAGTGCGACGCCGAGGCGACTTAGTAGTCGTCATCGTCGTCATAACCCGCTACCTCTGCCAGCTGGTCGCTATAGAGCTCGGCGGCGGAGACCGGCGGCGACTGGATCGAGACGCAGGCGAAATCGACTTCGCCGTCGTTGCCGATCGAGTGCTCGGTCGCGGGCGGGACCAGGATCAGGTCGCCTTCGCCGACCTCCTGCGTGTCGCCGGCGACCGACATCGTGCCGCGACCGCGGACGACGACGTATGCCTGCTCGGCCTCGCTGGAGGAGTGCAGGGTCTGCTGCGCCCCGCCGGGAACCGTCACCCAGGTGACGGAGAGGTTCCGCGCTCCCATTTCGCCCGCGTCCATGAGCACGTGCGCGCGCAGCCGGTGCCATTCCTCGACCGCCGCATCGTCCATTCGCCTGACCAGCATTTCGCGGCTTTCTAGCAGAACGACAGTCACCCGCGGAGGGCGCTACCGGACCACCAGGTTGACCAGCTTGCCCGGAACTACAATTTCCTTGACTATTTGCTGGCCGTCGAGGTGCTTGGCGACCTTCTCGCTTTCCTTCGCCAGCCGCAGCAGCTCCTCTTCGGGCGCTTCGGCCGGCGCCTCGATCCGGTCGCGCAGCTTACCGTTGACCTGGACGACGAGAGTGACGGTGTCGCTGACGAGCAGATCCGGGTCCACCTGCGGCCACGGCTGCTCCCAGACCCTCTCCCCCGTCAGCCGCTCGTAGATCTCGCTGCCCAGATGGGGCGCGAAGGGGAAGATCAGGGAGGCAGCGGTGGTGGTGGCGAAGTGGAGGGCCGAAATGCCGTCGGGTTCCTCGAAGAGACCGTCCTTGAGCCGGTAGACGTCATTGACGAGCTCCATCACCGCTGCGATCACAGTGTTGAACTGGAAGCCGCGATTGAAGTCCCGCGTCGCCTTGTCGATCGCCCAATGCGCTTTGCGCTGCAGCTCGAACGCCTCTATCCCCCCTTCGCGCGAATCCCACTCGACCGGCTCGGGCCGCGCCTCGACCTCCTCGCAGAGGCGCCAGAGCCGCGAGAGGAAGCGGTTGACTCCCTCCACCCCCTCGTCGGTCCAGTCGCCGCCGCGCTCGGGCGGGCCCATGAAGCAGACGTAGGTGCGGGCGGTGTCGGCGCCGTAGCGCTCGACGTAATCGCCGGGGCTGACCGTGTTGCCCTTCGACTTCGACATCTTCGCCCCGTCGCGGGTGATCATCCCCTGGGTGAAGAGGTTGGCGAAGGGCTCCTGGACGCCGAGCTGGCCGAGGTCCGCCAGCGCCTTGGTGAAGAAGCGCGCGTACATCAGGTGCAGGATCGCGTGCTCGACGCCGCCGATGTACTGGTCGACCGGCATCCAGTAGTCGCCGGCGCCGCGGTCCCAGGGCGCCTCGGAGTTCTGGGCGTCGAGGTAGCGGAGGAAGTACCAGGAGGAGTCGACGAAAGTGTCCATCGTGTCGGTCTCGCGGCGGGCGGCGGCGCCGCAACGCGGGCACTCGGTCGCCACCCAGTCCTCGGCCGCAGCCAGCGGGCTCTTGCCTTGCGGCGCGTAGTCCTCGATCTCCGGCAGCTCGACCGGCAGCTGCTCGGCCGGCACCGGGACGATCCCGCACTCGTCGCAGTAGACGACCGGGATCGGCGCCCCCCAGTAGCGCTGGCGCGAGACCAGCCAGTCGCGGAGGCGGTAGTTGATCGCCGGCTTGCCGCGGCCGTCGCCCTCGAGCCAGGAGACGATCTCCTCGTAGGCCTCGCGGTTGTGCTTGCCGTCGAAGCGCCCGGAGCCGGTCATCGGCCCGTCGCCGGAGTAGGGCAGGCCGTCGCCGTCGCGCGCCTGCTCCTCGTCGGTCCCCTCGATCACCCGCTTCACCGGCAGCTCGAACTTCTGCGCGAATTCGTAGTCGCGCGAGTCGTGGGCAGGGACCGCCATGATCGCCCCGGTCCCGTACTCCATCAGCACGTAGTCGGCGACGAACATCGGGATCTCCTCGCCGTTGACCGGGTTGACGACCGAGCGCCCGAGCGGCACCCCGGTCTTCTCGCGGTCCTCCGCCCCCCGCTCCTCGGCCGACTCGCGGCCGATCCGGTTGACGTACTCGCGCACCTCCGCCTCGGCCGGCGTGCCGGCGACGAGGCGCTGCAGCTCGGGGTGCTCGGGGGCGAGGACGAAGAAGGTGGCGCCGAAGAGGGTGTCGGGACGGGTGGTGAAGACCGGGAAGTCGAGGTCGACCTCCTCGCAGCGGAAGACCACCTCAGCGCCCTCGGAGCGGCCGATCCAGTTGCGCTGCATCGTCACCACGTGCTCGGGCCAGGACTCGAGCAGCTCGAAGTCGGCGAGCAGGCGGTCGGCGTACTCGGTGATGCGGAAGAACCACTGCTCGAGGTTTTTCTGGATGACCTCGGTGCCGCAGCGCTCGCAGCGGCCGTCGACGACCTGCTCGTTGGCCAGCACCGTCGCGTCCTTCGGGCACCACTGGACCGGCGCCTCGGTCCGGTAGGCGAGGCCGCGCTCGAACAGCTGCAGGAAGATCCACTGGGTCCAGCGGTAGTACTCGGGGGTGTGGGTGGCGAGCTCACGGCTCCAGTCGATCGAGATTCCCCACTCGCGGAACTGGCGCTGGAAGGAGGCGATCGAGCGCTCGGTCGCGACCCGCGGCGGCTCGCCGGTTTTGATCGCGTTGTTCTCCGCCGGCAGGCCGAAGGAGTCGTAGCCCATCGGGTGGATCACCTGGAAGCCCTGGCGGCGGCGGAAGTGGGCGATCGCGTCGCCGACGGCGTAGCACTTGAGGTGGCCGACGTGGGGCTCGCCCGAGGGGTAGGGCAGCATCTCCAGCACGTAGGCCTTCGGCTTCTCCTCGTCGAAGCCGGGCTGGCCGGGGTTTGCGACCTCCCAGGTCTTCTCCTCGGCCCAGACCGCCTGCCACTTGCGCTCGATCGAATTCGGTTCGTAGCCCGCCATCGCGGCAGCGATCTTACGAGCCGGAGGCGCGGCGCCGCGTTCGGCGCGGCGCTAGTAGAGGGTCGTCCGCAGTCCCGGCGAGAGGCTTTCGAGGATGTGGGGCCAGACGTAGACCTCGACCGTCGCTGCGATCACCAGCGCCGGGATCGCCAGCGCCACGGTGATGAAGGTGGCGGCGAGGAGCTGGTTCCACTCGCCCCGGCGGCTGGCGATCAGCCAGGCGGCGAGCGGCAGGAAGAGCGCGGTCAGCTCCAGCAGCGCGTGCGGGAGGACGCTGAGGATCAGCTCGAAGCGGGTGATCTGCAGCTGGTAGGCGATCGTCGAGCCCTGGAAGCCGAGGTAGAGCGCCTGGGTCGAGAGCGAGAAGAGGGTGACGGCGCAGACGAAGAGGATCGCGAACTCGCCCGCCTTGACGTGGATCCAGCGGCTGAGTCCGCTGCGCTGGGCGGCGGCGATCGGCATCGAGGCACCGGCGATGAAGCCGGCGACGCAGGCGGTGCCGTGGAGCGCCAGGACGAGGGAGTTGCGCCAGAGGATCGGCAGCAGGTCGTCGGGCTCGGAGGGTTCGGTGAGGCCGGGGAGATGGATCGGGGTGAGGTCCGGCGTCAGCAGGCCGGAGACGACCCAGACCGCCGCCAGCAGCGACAGGGAGATCGCCAGGCTGAGGGCGACCCAGGCGCCGAGCACCCGCCCCGGGCGCTCGCTCCAGGATTCCAGGGTCGCGCGGGTATCGCGCATGCCGTTGGAGAAGACGTGCTGGTTGGCCGCGCTCATCCCTAGCCCATCGGCAGATCGCAGGCTCGGTTTTAGGCGCGTCAGGTGAGTTTGCGCTCGAAGTCCTCGGCCAGCGCCGCCAGCTGGGCGAGCTCGACCTTCAGGCCCCTGGCGATCCGGCGCACGTTGCCCCAGGTGGGGTTGATCCGCCCCGACTCGATGTGGGAGATCCAGGTCGGGTGGATGTCCGCCCGCTGCCCGAGCGTCTCCTGGCTCAGCTCACCCTCCGTGCGGAGCGCCCGGATCGCCTTGCCCAGTCCGATCTGTGGGTCGTCGCGGCGCGGCATTCAGCGGAGGCAATTGCTCCCTCGCCCCCAGGTCCATAGAGGCGAACTCAAGGCAGCTGCCCGATCGCGCGACTTGCGTATTTTGCTAAGCCCTACTTTCGGCATTCCAACCTCTAGACCGAACGCCCGATGCGGACTTCTCACATTCGGGGAAGTCGTAAGAAATTCCGTAGCGGCCGCGGTTTACCTGGGTAGTTGCCCCATCGATGAGCGAAGAGCGAAGCCAAACCGACCTCCGTGACGAGCGCCTCCTGCGCCGGGCGCGCGCGGCTCGATCCGCCGGGGACACCGCCGCCGAGCGCGAGGCGATCTCGCGCCTGCTCGAGCCCTACTGGTCGTGGGCGCGCTCGATCGCCTACGGCAAGATCGGCGGTGCCGACGACCCCGAAGCCGACGCCGAAGAGATCGCCGGCGACCTGCTGCGGCGGCTGGCGCGCCTGCTCGAGCGCAAGCTCGCCTTCGACACCTCCTTCCGGGTGATCGCCTTCGCCAACCTCAACTACGCGATCAAGGACTACCGGCGGCGGGTGAGGCGCACCGCCTCGACCGCCGTCGACCCCGAGGAGCTGACCGCGGTGGAGGCGCCGCCGGAAGCGCCCGGCGCCGAGGAGATGAGCGCGGCGCTCGAGCCCTACCTCGACGGTCTCAGCGAGCGCGAGCGCCGGCTCGCCCACGACCGCCTAGTCCTCGACCTCTCGCCGACCGAGATCGGCGAGCGCCACGGGATGAAAAGGGGCGCAGTCGACACGGCGATGCACCGCATCTTCAAGAAGATGCGGAAAAACGCACCGCGGGATGTAAGAAGTCGCGATCTGGGGACGGTGTAGGCGGTATGGCCGAGTTCGATCCGATCGAAGAGCGGGCGGTTGAAATGCTCGACGACGTCCAGCTGGAGGCGCTTCGCATCAAGACCGTCAGCGCCAACGACGAGCGCTTCGAGTTCGTCCTCTGGAACCTCTGCCTGCGTGGCGTCGCCGTGATCGAGAAGGTCTGCCGCAGCCGCGGCAAGGCCTCCGGCCTCGACGAGCAGGAGATCGAGCTGGCGATCGAGGACGCGGCGGCGCGGATGCTCCTGCGCTTCTCCCGGCCCGACCCGCAGCCGCAGGTGCACGCCCTCGCGGCCGAGATCGCCGCCGCCTGCGTCGAGCGCTCCTGGCCCTCGCAGAAGTGCGCCCCCCGGCTCACCTCCCGGACCCCCAACCTGCGCTTGATCAGCGGCCTCGACGAGGCGATCGAAACCGGGAAAGTCCACCCCAACGACTGGGAGAGCTCATGAGCGCCGGCGAAGACGCCCTCGAGCGGGCCTTCTGGCAAGCCGTCGACGACCTCAAGGAGGGCGAGGCGAAGCCGATCGAGTCCTACCTGCGCCTGGTTCCGCGCGAGCAGCGCGACGAGCTGGGCGGGATGCTCGCCGACCTCTTCCTCGCTCGTGGCCCAGCGCCGGGCTCGGAAGGCGGAGAAAGCGACGGCTACCGCCGGGCGATGGCGATCGTCGACGAGGTGCTGGGATCGCGCGGCACGGCCGGGATCCTGCCGGGGACCCTGAAGGCGATGCGGAACGCGCGCGGGATCGAGCCCGACACCGTGGTCGAGCAGCTGGCGGCGGACCTGGGGGTCGAAGGCGAAGGTGGGCGCCGGGCTCTGGCCCGCAACTACCACCGCCTCGAGAACGGCGCCCTTCTCGGCTCGAAGCTGAGCCGGCGCCTCCTCGGAGCGCTGGCCTCGGTCTTCGGTGTCGATGCCGTCGACGTCGCGGCGGCCGCGCGACCCGCCGCGCAGGGTCCGGGGCTGAGGAGCGCGCCGGCGATGGGCCGCAGCGGCGGCGCGGCGCCACCGGCGCCCTCGCATCCTCCTCTGCCGGGGCCGGCCGACCCGGAGGTCGAATTCGTCGAACGGCTCTTCCATGGCGGCCCCGACGCCTAAGCCCGCCGCGGCCGCCCAGGAGTTGCTGCGCGACTTCGAGCAGCGCTACGACGCCTCCGAGGCGCCACCGGTCCCGGTCGAGCGGATCGCCCGCTCCCTGCTCGGTCTCTTCGTCGACGAAGCCGACGACATCCGCGCCGTCCCCGGTGCCCCCGCCGACCAGGGCCGCCTCTCGGGGATGCTCGACCCGGTGGAGATGGTGATCTGGATCGATCGCGACGAGGCCCGGCGCAGCGCCGGCCGCCGCCGCTTCACGATCGCCCACGAGGTCGGCCACCTGCTCCTCCACGTCCCCACCTCCCGCGAGCCCTTCTATGACCGGCCCGCCGACATCCGCGAGGTCGACGACGGCGGAATGGGCGAAGCGGTCCCAGAGCTGCGACGGCGCGAGCGCGAGGCGAACGTCTTCGCGCGCGAGCTGCTGATGCCGGAGACCCTCGTCAACGCGCAGGCCCGCGCGACCGGTTTCAACCTGCCGGCCCTCGCCGAACGCTTCGAGGTCTCGGTCCCGGCGATGCGCCTGCGCCTGCGCCTGCTGAAGCTGCTACCACCTTTGGCGTGAAGATCGTCCACTTCTCAGATTCGCACCTGGGACGGCGCGAGCTGCATCGCACCGACGAGCGCGGCCGCAACCTCCGCGAGCTCGACGGCTTCGAGACGTTCGCCAGGGCGATCGGGAAAGCGATCGAGCTGCAACCTGCGCTCGTCGTCCATTCCGGCGACCTCTTCCACGGCTACCACCCCTCGGCGGCAGCCTTCGGCGTCGCCCTCGACCAGCTCGAGCGCCTGCGGGCGGCCGGGATCGGGCTCCTCGTCATCGCCGGCAACCACGAGACGCCGCGGGGCAGCGCGATCACGCACCCGTTCGCACTGCTGGAGCGGTTCGGGGTCGACGCCGTCCACGAGCAGCCGCGGCGGCTGCGCTTCGGCGACCTCAGCGTCACCGCGATCCCCCACAGCCACGACCACGAACAGCTCGCCGGCTGGGTGGCAGAGGCCGAGCCGGATCCCGATGCCGGCTTCAACGTCCTCGCCGCCCACATCGGCCTCGCGGGTCTCGCCCGGGTCGGCGCCGGCGAGCCGGGGTCGCCGGAGCTGCCCGGGGAGGCGCTCGAGGCGGCCGCCGGCTTCGACTACATCGCCCTCGGGCACCTCCACCAATTCGACCGGCCCCGGGTCAACGCGGTCTACGCGGGCTCGACCGAACGGCTGAGCTGGGCCGATCAGTCGACCCGCAAGGGGATCGTCGAGATCGACCTGGCCGCAGATCCGCTCGGCAAGGGCTTCGCCCGGCTGCACGAGATCGAGGGACGCCCGCGCAGGCAACTGCCGCCGATCGACGGCGCAAAAGCCGGCGACCTGACCAAGGAGATCTGCCGGGCGGCCAAAGCCAAAGGCCTCGCGGGCGCGATCGTCCGGGTGCCGATCGCCGGCGTCACCTACGAGCGCTTCGGAGCCGTCGATCGCCGCAGGGTCAGCGAAGCGTTCTCCCACTGCCTGCACTTCGAGCTCGAGCCGGAGTTCGTCGAGGCCGGCTCCGGCGTCCCACAGCCGGCGACGCCGGCGGAGCTGCGCGACTTCCTCTCGCGGCGGGTGCCCGCCGGGGTCGAGCCCGACCTCTTCGTCAGCCGCGGCGAGCAGTACATGACCCGCGCCGCCGAGGACATCGGTGCATGAGGCTGCTGCGCCTCGAGGCGAGGAACTTCCGCTCCTTCGCCGAGCTCGACCTCGACCTCAACGCCGACGGGGTCTTCTCGATCACCGGGCCCAACGGCGCCGGCAAGAGCACGATCTTCGCGGCGATCGAGTGGGCTCTCTACGGCAGCAGCCGCGGCGCCTGGACCCAGAGCGTCGCCCGCGAGGGGGTCGAGCGGGAGGAGTGCGTGGTGACGCTGGAATTCGAAGTCGGCGGCCAGGCGCTGCGGGTGACGAGGATCGACGGCAAGGACGCCTGGCTGACCGACGTCGCCGGCGAGGAGCGGCTGGCGCAGACGTTGACCGGGACCTCGCGCGAGGCGGCGGTCCGGCTCGGCCTCACCCGGGAGATGTTCCGCGGCACCTTCTACGCGCCTCAGAACGAGGTCGAGGCGCTCTCCTCCGACAACCCGCGCAGGCGTAAAGACCAGCTGGAGCGCCTGCTGGGGATCCGGCATCTGCGGCGGGCGGTCGAACTCGCCGAGGGCGATGCCCGCGAGCAGGAGCTGGTCTTGGAAGGACTGCGCCGGGAGGCTCCCGACCTCGGCGAGCTGAGAGCCGAGGTCAAACGGCGCGAGAAGGAGGCCCGCGACGCGGCACCGACGGTCAAACGCCTGAAGCGCGAGATCGCCGCGCTGGAGACGAAGCTGAAAAAAACGAACAGGGAGATCGACAAGCTGGCGGCGCAGCTCGCCGAGCACGCCTCGCTGCAGCTGGAGGCCGAGCGGGCGGAGGGCGACTTCAAGCTGAAGAGCGAGGGGCTCGAGGCCAAAGAGGAGCAGCTCCGGGTGGCGCTGGCGGCACAGGCTGAGCAGAGCGAGATCGAGGCCGCCCTGCGCGGCAGCGAGGACCTGGAGAGCCGGGAGCGGGAGCTCGGCCTGCTGCGCCAGAGCCACGAGCGCCGCCAGGGCCTGCTGGAGAAAGAGCGGCTGGCGCTGGAAGAGCTGGCCGCGGCCACCGACGCGCTCTCCGAGCTCGACGGCGGCGAGGACGGCGACCCGCGGGCTGCGTTGAGTGCCGCCCAGGAGGAGCTGAACCAGCTCGGTGGGCAGCTGCGGGAGGCAGGATCGGCCCGGCAGGAGGCCGAGGCGGCCGCCAAGCTCGTCCTCGAACGGATGGAGAGCGCGCGGCGCGGAGCCGAGATCGCGCGGGAGCTGGAAGAGGTGGCCGACGCGGAAGCGCGCCTGGAGGAGTCGCGGGGTGGCCTGCGGGAGCTGCGCGACCAGCGCGCCGAAGTCAACGCCGAGATCGCCCACCAGGAGCGCCACCGCGAAGCGCTGACGGTCGGCGAGCCGGGCGAGCCGACGGTCTGCCCCACCTGCCACCAGGAGCTCGAGGGCACGGTCGAGGATCTGCTCGCCGACTTCGACTCGGCGATCGCGGAGGCGCGCCGACAGCACCAAGCGCTCGGTCGCGAAGTGGGGCGCCTGGAGAAGGCGACCGCGGCCGTGGAAAAGGAAGCGCAGCGGGAGGCTCGGCTCCAGGCCGAGCTGGAGGCGCTAGGGGATCCCGGCGAGGAGGCCGCGCTGGCAGCCGAGGCAGCGCGCGCCAAAGAGCAGCTGGAGAAGACGGCGACAACCGAGGGTGAATTGGAAGCGGCGCGGCAGACGCTCGAGGAGGAGATCCTTGAGTTGCGGGCGCGGGCCGAGGCGTCCGCGCAAGCGGAGACCGTGCGACGGGCGCTGCAGGACAGACTCCTCAAAGCTGAGCAGCAGTCGACCTTCCTCGCCGAGCAGCTGGCGGAGATGCCCACGGACGGGTACGACCCGGAAGCGCACGCGGCGGTCAAAGAGGCGGTTGAAAAACGCGAGGAGGTGCGGCGGCGCTTGGCGGTAGTCCGCGATCAGGCGGCCGCCGCTCAGCTACTCGACAAACAGGCGAAAGTGCTGCGCAAAGAGGTCGAGAAAGCCGCAAAGGCAGCTGGGAAACTGCGCCTGGCCGCGGACAAAGTCGCACCTGAGCCGGGCGCCCAGGAGAAGCTGAGCGGCGAACGCGACCAGCTCGAATCGCAGCTGGAGGAGGTCCGCGAGGCGCTGGAGGCGGCGACCCGCAAGGCCTCGACCGAGTCCGAGGCAGTCGCGGCCGCCCGCAGCCGCCTCGAGAGCGCCGCCGAGCTGCTGGCGAGGATCGACGAGGAGCGCCGCGAGCTCGAGCTCCGCGCCGCGGTCGCTTCGGCGCTCGAGGCCTACCGCGAGGACTCGTCGCGGCGGGCGCGTCCGATGGTCGAAGCCGAAGCCTCGAAGCTGCTGCGCCGGATCACCGAAGCCACCTATCCCCAGATCCGGCTGACCGAGGGCTACTTCCTCGAGATCGCCGAGGGCAGCGCCTTCTACCTCAGCCGGCGCTTCTCCGGCGGCGAGCAGGACCTCGCCGCCCTCTGCCTACGCCTCGCCCTGGCCGGCACCCTCGCCCATCAGCGCGGCACCGAACACAGCTTCATCATCCTCGACGAGGTCTTCGGCAGCCAGGACGTCGGTCGCCGCAGAACCCTGATGGAACAGCTACTAGAGCTCTCCCGCGGCGAGTTCGAGCAGATCTTCGTGATCTCCCACACCGAGGACATCATCGACCAGTGCTCACTCCACATCAGCGTCACCCGCGAGCACGGGATCAGCAAAGCGTCTGGTCCATGGAGCTGAGTCGAAGACGCCTCCGCCGTGCCGGCGGGCACAGACTCGCGTAGGGCCGGCCCCTCCGACGCACCATCACTTCCGCGCCAGTGGACGCCCGATCGAGGTAGTAGCCGAAGTGGTTGCGGAACTCGTGTGCCCCGACCTCTTCGACGGAGGTCGTGGATTCGGCTTGAGTAGTGGAGCTGAGGGGATTCGAACCCCTGGCCTCTTCGCTGCCAGCGAAGCGCTCTGCCAGCTGAGCTACAGCCCCAGGCAACTCGTAATCGGGCGCCCAGTTTAGCGCGGCTCGCTGTCCATTTTTTGCCAGGGCAGTACGGAGCCATACATTCGACCGACCCTCGAAAAGCTCAGGAGGCAATAGATAGTTGGTTTTAAGATCGCCGCAATGCACGGCGACCAGATCTATCTCTGAGCGGTCATATTTCTTGACCACATAACCACGGGTTGGAGAATGGCGCGAGGTACTCAGGCGAACCTGGATCTTCTCGCCCACACGAGCGCCCCACTTGCACTGCACCCGAAATAGGCGCCCGCCAACTCCCAGCACGAGATCGCATCGTGAATGCTCGGTCAGCGGATGCCACACCTCAAGGCCGAGGCGTGCTGCCTCTGCGGCGATCGCCAACTCCGCCGCGTTCCCCTTGCGGTTTGAATCACCGTTCATCTCGCCGCAGACAATAGCCTGCGACTCAGACGGAAAGTTTCGGACCTACGCGGCGCGCTGCTCGGGGCCCTGGTCCTCGTCGACGTCGAGGATGAGGTTGTCCGGGGCGTTGTGGCGGACCTTGAAGTCGATGTTCGAGCGCTCTTCGAGTTCGCGCAGGAGGTCGACCGGCTGGTCGAGGTTCATCGAGAAGGTGGCGCGGCCCTCGGAGAAGCGCTGGACGGAGATCTCGGAGGCGCCGAGCTGGCCGACGGCGTCCTCGAAGCCGACCAGCTGGGAGAAGTCGCTGAGCGGGCCGATGTCGAGCTGGACGCGGCCGGCGTAGAGGCCCTCGTCATCGGGCTGCGGGGCGGCGCCGTTCGCTTCGGCACCGGCATCTGCCTGCAGCGCCGGTTCGGCATCGGTCAGCGCCTTCACCTTCTTGCTCACCTCGACCGCCTCGCGCAGGGCTTTCATCCGGATCCGGGTCGCCTGGCCGCGGGCCTGCGCCTCCAGCTCCTCGAGCCGGGCGCTGATCGCGTCGAGCGAGGCGATGCTGCGGTCGTGACACTCGTTCGCCTCGCGCAGGCGCTGGTCGAGGACGCGGATCTCGCGCTCGCGCTCGAGCACCATCCCGGAGAGAGTCGTCGTCTCCCCTTCGAGCTCGGTGATCGCCTCGCGCTGGGAGTCCGCCGTCAACTCCAGACCGAGGATGCGGGCATCCCGGACGGAGAGAGCGTCTTCGACTTCCGTGCGCCGGTAGCCCAGCAGCGCCCGCTTGAACCCATTCATGGACCGGCACCGTAGATAGGCGCTCGGACGTCAATCCGTACTGGCTTACGCGCTGGCTGCTTCAGGCGCCTCGGGGGCGTCGAGATCGAGCTCGAGCCGCGGCGCGTCACGCCACAGATCCTCGAGCTCGTAGCGCTTCCGCGCCTCCGGCGTGAAGACGTGGAGGACGCAGTCGAGGTAGTCGAAGATCGTCCAACCCGCGTCGCCGCCGCTGTCGACGCCACCCGGCAGCAGTCCCGAGTCGCGCTTCACCCGCAGCCGCACCTCGTCGACGATCGCCCGCGCCTGGCGCTCGCTGCGGGCGGTGCAGATGACGAGGAAGTCGGTGTAGGCGACCAGGTCGCGCATGTCGAGGACGAGCAGGTCCTCGGCTTTTTTCGCGTCGGCGATCGCCGCCAGGTTGCGGGCCAGCTGCTCTGACTGTGCCTGGTTCACCGGTAGATCCCCCTGTCTTCGATCAGCTCGGCGACCGCGTCGGGAACGAGGTAGCGCAGCGGCCTGCCCTGGTGGGCGCGCTCGCGGACGGCGGAGGAGGAAACGCCGAACTGCGGCATCTCCAGCATCGTCGCCCGACCCTCGCAGCCGAGGCTGCGCATCGTCGCCGCCACCTCGGTGTCGGAGACGCCGGCGCGCCTGGCGACCGCGAGGCTCGCCAGCCCCACAACCCGCGCCGGCTCCCGCCAACTCTCCAGCCCGACCGCAGCATCCGCCCCCATCACGAACACCAGCTCCCTGTCGGCCCGTTCCTCTGCAAGTGCCTCCAAGGTCTCATACGTGTAGGACGGTCCCTCGCGGTCGACCTCCAGCGAGGAGACCGAGAAGCGGTCGTCGTCTGCCGCGGCCAGCCGCGTCATCTCGATCCGCGCCTCGCGGCCGGGATCGTCGGCGATCCGCTTGTGCGGCGCCTCGCCGGTCGGGACGAGGATCACCTCGGCGAGCCCGAGCTGCCAGGCCGCCTCCTGGGCAAGCGCCAGGTGGCCGAGGTGCGGAGGGTTGAAGGCCGACCCCAGCACGCCGATCGCGGCGCCGACATCACTCACGTATCTGGCCGTCGCCGTGGGCGACGTACTTGAAGGTCGTCAGCTCGCGCATCCCGATCGGCCCGCGGGCGTGCAGCTTCTGGGTCGAGTTGCCGATCTCCGCCCCCATCCCGTACTCGAAGCCGTCGGTGAAGCGGGTCGAGGCGTTGACGTAGACGGCGGCGGCGTCGACGCCGCGGACGAAAGCCTCGGCGGCCTCCTCCGAGGAGGTGACGATCGCCTCCGAGTGGCCGGTGCCGTGGCCGTTGACGTGGTCGATCGCGTCCTCGACCGAGTCGACGACGGCAACCGCCATCTTCAGGCCGAGGTACTCGCTGTCCCAGTCCTCGTCGCTTGCCTCCCCCACCTCGACCTCGCCGGCGGTGGCGCGCGCCCGTTCGTCGCCGACCAGCTCGACCCCGGCGGCGGCCAGGTCTCCGAGCACGGCAGGGGCGACCCGATCGGCGATCGCCGCGTCGATCAGCAGCGTCTCGGCGGCGTTGCAGACTCCCGGCCGCTGAACCTTGGCGTTGACGGCGATCCGGCGCGCCATCTCGGGGTCGGCGTCGGCATGGACGTAGACGTGGCAGTTGCCGGCCGCCGCGTACATCACCGGCACCGTCGCCACCTTCTTGATCGCCGCCTTTAGGCCTTCGCCGCCGCGCGGGATCAGCAGGTCGACCAGCCCCTCCTGCGTCGCCAGCTCGGCCAGCTCCTCGTGACCGCCGCCGCCGAGCGAGAGGACCGCATCCTCCGGCAGCCCGGCCTCGGCCAGCGCCTCGCGGACGACCGCCGCCAGCGCCGCGTTCGAGCGCTCGGCATAACTGGAGCCGCGGAGGACGATCGCGTTGCCGCTCTTGATCGTCAGCGCGGCGCAGTCGATCGTCACGTTCGGGCGCGCCTCGTAGACCACGGCGACCACCCCCAGCGGCACCCGCACCTTGCGCAGGTCGAGGCCGCTGGCAAGGGTTTTCCGTTCCAGCTCCTCGCCGACGGGGTCGGCGAGGCCGGCGACGACGCGGACGCCCGCGGCCATCGCCTCGACCCGCTCCGGGGTGAGGCGGAGGCGGTCGCGCAGAGCTTCGGTGAGGCCGGCGGCGCGCTCGTCGGCGAGGTCGCCGGCATTCGCTTCGAGGATCTCGGCGCTGCGCTCTTCGAGCAGGCGCGCGGTCGCCTCCAGCGCCGCGTCCTTCGTCGCGGTCGAGGCGCTCGCAAGCTGCCGGGCGGCGCGCTTGGCGGCGGCGCAGCTCTCGGCGACGGTGGTCTCAGTCACGGCCATCGGTTAAGGGTAGCTGGGGGTCAGACGAGGACGAAGCGGTCGCGATGTACGACCTCGTCGGCCGCGTGGGGCAGCAGCTCGCGAACCTCGGCGCTCTGCATCCCGATCACCCGCCGCAGCTCGCGCGAGGAGTAGTCGCTGATCCCTTTGCCGAACGTCTCGCCGTCGCTGGCGACGTCGATCGCGTCGCCGGCCTCGAACTCGCCCTCGACGGCTGCGATCCCGACCGGCAGCAGGCTGGAGCCGCGCTCGCGGAGCACCCGGGCGGCGCCGGCGTCGACGATCAGCCGGCCCCGGGCCGGCTTCGCGTACTTGAGCCAGAGCTTGAAGCTCGACGTCCTCCCCTTGCCCGGCGCGAAGCGGGTGCCGCAGGCCTCCCCGGCGGCCGCCGCGAGCAGGGTTCCGCCCCGCGTCCCGTTGCAGATCACCGCCGGGATCCCGGCCTCGCTCGCCATCTCGGCCGCCGCCACCTTGCTGCGCATGCCGCCGGAGCCGAAGACCGAGGTGCGGTCGCCGATCTCCAGCTGCTCGATCGCGGCGAAGTCGCTGACCTCGGCGATCAGCTCTGCCTCCGGCTCGCTGCGCGGATCGCCCGAGAGCAGGCCCTCGACGTTGGTCAGCAGGACCAGCAGCCGCGCGTCCAGCAGCAGCGCAACCTGGGCGGCGAGGAAGTCGTTGTCGCCGAAGCTGATCTCGTCGGTGGCGGTGGTGTCGTTCTCGTTGACGACGGGCACGACACCCCACTCGATCAGCCGCCGCAGGGTCTGCCGCGCGTTCAGGTAGTTGGTCCGGGCGCCGATGTCGGCGGCCGTCAGCAGCACCTGGCCCGCCCTGCTCCCATGCCTCGCCAAACGGCTCTCGTAGGCGCGGAAGAGATCCCCCTGCCCCACCGCCGAGGCGGCCTGCAGCTCGTCCATCGCCCGCGGCCGCACCGGCAGCTCCATCAGCCGCATCCCGCGCGCGATTGCGCCGGAGGTGACCAGCACCACCCGCTCTCCCCCCTGCTCCAGCTGCGCGACCTGCTCGCAGACCGAGTCGAGGACGTCCGAGCGCAGCTCGCCGTCGTCGGCGGCGACGATCGAAGATCCGAGCTTGACGACCAGGGTCATGGCGGGGAAAGTAGCCGAGATGGGGTCCGCAATCGGGTGGGGAGCGCTCGCCGCAAGCTCGCTGGTCATCGGCGCTGCTCTCAGCTTCGCCCGCCGCTGGCCCGCGCGCCAGGTCGGCTACGTCCTCTCCTTCGGCGCCGGGGCGCTGATCAGCGCCGTCAGCTTCGAGCTCGCCGCCGAGGGGATCGCGATCAGCGGCGCCGCCTACACCGGCGTCGGCCTCGCCGCAGGGGCGCTCGTCTACTACTTCCTCGACGGGCTTATCTCGCGGCGGATGTCGACCGGCCGCGGCCGCCAGGGCAGGGCGGAAGGAAGCGGCAGCGGCACCGCGCTCGCCCTCGGCGCCTTCCTCGACGGCATCCCCGAGCAGCTCGTGCTCGGGATCGGGATCGCCGGCGGCGCCGGGGTCGGCGTCTCGCTGCTGGTCGCGATCTTCGTCTCCAACCTCCCCGAGTCCCTCGGCTCAGCTGACGACATGCGCAAGGCCGGTCGCTCGCGCGAGGCGATCCTGCGGCTCTGGGTGCTGGTCGCGGCGATCTGCGCCCTCGCCTCCGTCGTCGGCTACCTCGCCGCCGACGCGGTCAGCCCCGACGCCCGCGCGGCAATCGACGGCTTCGCCGCCGGCGCCCTGCTGGTGATGCTGATCGACTCGATGATCCCCGACGCCCGCAAGGACGCCGGCCGCGGCGCCGGCCTCGTCACCGTCCTCGGCTTCGCGGTAGCGGCCGGGCTCTCGAGCTTCGACTAGCCGTCTAAATATGTAGCTCGAACTCGTGCTCGCCTATGCGGACGTCGTCGCCGGCTTCGAAGCCGGCGCGGTCGAGGGCGGCGAGGACGCCCATCTCCTTTAGCCGCTGCTCTAGGTAGGCGAGGGCTTCCTCGTTTTTGGTGTCGTGGCGCTCGAACAGCATCTCGACGCCGCGGCCGAGGATGCGGAAGCCGCCGTCGTCCTCGCGCTCGACCCAGTAGCCGCCTTCGCCGGCGGGGCGGTAGACCCGGTGCTCAGCCTCGAATTCGTCGTTCGGCTCGGCGCCGGGCGCCGGCGCGGGCCGCAGCGCGGGCAGCGCGTCGAGGATGCGGCGGCGCAGCTCGTCCAGCCCGTCGCCGGTCGCCGACGACACGGCGAGGACGCCCAGGGCACGGTCGCCGATCCGCTCCTCCCACTCGCCGACCAACGCCTCGACCTCCTCGGCCGGCAGCAGGTCGCGCTTGCTCAGCACGACCAGCTCCGGCAGCCGCTCGAGGCCGGCTCCGTGGGCGGCCAGCTCGGCCCGCACGGTCTCGTAGTTGCCGACGGGGTCGCCTTCGATCGGAGAGACGTCCACGAGGTGGACGAGCATCGAGCAGCGCTCGACGTGGGCGAGGAACTCGTGGCCGAGGCCGGCGCCCGCCGCCGCCCCTTCGATCAGGCCGGGGATGTCGGCGACGATCGCCTGGCGCTCGTCGCCTTCGATCGTCCCCAGGACCGGGGAGAGCGTCGTGAACGGATAGTCGGCAACCTTCGGTGCCGCCCGCGTCAGCCGGCTCAGCAGCGAGGACTTGCCGGCGTTGGGTAATCCCACGAGGCCGACGTCGGCCAGCAGTTTCAGCCGCAGCTCGATCCAGTCGGCCTCCGGCCCCGTGCCTTTCTCGGCGAAGCGCGGCGCCTGCCGCGTCGAGCTGGTGAAGCGCCGGTTCCCGTGCCCGCCGCGGCCGCCGCGCGCCACGACCGCCCGCTGTCCGGCGGCAACCAGGTCGATCGCGCTGCCGTCGACCGCCGTCGCCTGCGTCCCCGGGGGCACCGGAATCTCCAGATCTTCCCCCCGCGCCCCGTGCCGGTTCGATCCTTCCCCATGCCGTCCCCGCTGCGCCCGAAAGTGCTTGCTCCCCCTTAGCGCCCCCAGATCCCGCCGCGACGCATCGCAGACGAGCACCACATCTCCACCATGCCCACCATCCCCACCATCGGGCCCACCCCGAGGCACATGAGCCTCACGCCGAAAAGAGATCGACCCATTCCCCCCTGCCCCACCCTCAACCCAAATCTTCGCCTTGTCATACATCAGCAATCGACCCCAAACCGAATTTTTCCAGCGGCTCGCAGGGAGGGGTGGGTGCCCCTCTCAGGACACTCAACATGAGCCATAGGCGAGATGTGTCCGGAGAGGGGCACCCACCCCTCCCCCACCACCTACTCAGCCAGAACGGAAATAGTCCGCCCCTTGCGGGACGGCTTGAACTCCACAACCCCTTCGCGGGTCGCAAAGATCGTGTGATCCCGGCCGATGCCGACGCCGTCGCCGGGCCAGAAGCGGGTGCCGCGCTGGCGGACGATGATCTCGCCGCCGCTGACCCGCTGGCCGGCGAAGACCTTGACCCCGAGCATGTTCGGGTTCGATTCGCGGCCGTTGCGGCTGGAGCCGAGTCCTTTCTTGTGAGCCATGCCTAGGCCTCCTCTTTCTCGGCTTTTTTGGCTTTGGCTTTGGCGCCTTTCAGCGCCGTGACCTCGAGCCTGGTCAGCTCGGAGCGATGGCCGGCGCGGCGGCGGTAGCCCTTCTTCGCCTTGTATTTGAAGACTTTGATCTTCGGCCCGCGCAGGTGCTCGGTGACTTTCGCCTCGACTTTGACTTTCTCCAGCTCTTTGCCGCCGGCGACGACGTCGTCGCCGCGGAAGAGGACCGGGCGGAGGTTGACTTTGTCGCCCTCCTTGGCGTCCAGCCGATCGACGAGCAGGGACGTGCCCTCCTCGACCTTGTACTGCTTTCCACCGCTCTCTATGACCGCGTAAGTGCTCATTCGTCCTTGCTGCCTTGTTTGGCGCGCGAACGCCCACGGCCGCCACGGCGGCCACGGCTGCGTTTGCGCGAAGAGGCGGAGGATTCTAGCTGGGAGCCGTTTTCCTCGCCTCCTCCGGATCCGTTGGACGAATCTCCCCAGCAGCGAGGCGATCGCCGCCGAGCGCTCGACCTCGTCGATCCGCACCAGCTTGCGCTCGCCGACGAAGCGGCCGCCGCCGGTGACGCTGACGATGTAGGAGTCGATCCGGGCGACGGCGTCGTCGGCGTTGTACATGTGGGGCTCGTCGATCTTGACCAGCACCTCCTCGCCGACCTTGAACGGCAGCGCCCGCTCCTCGATCTCCATCCGGCTTCCCGACTCGACCAGCTCGAAGGTGTCGATCGACAGCGCCTCGCCGCCCTCGAAGTGGAACTGCTTGCCGGTCTCCTCCTCGAGCTCCAGCAGGCCGCTGTCGGGATCGGTCAGCTCGTGGGCGACCTTCGGGTTGACGCGCAGCAGGAACGCCTCGGCGTCCCCGGTCTCGGCGGCGATGTCGCGCATCCTCGTCAGCCCTTCCAAGGCGACGGTCTCGGCCGAGAGGACCACACCCTCGCCGTGGCAGGTCGGGCACGGTGCGGTGAGGATCTCCCGCACCCCGTCGGTGATGTTCTGCCGCGTCATCTCGACCAACCCCAGCGGCGAAACCTCGACCACGTAGCTCTTCGACTTGTCGGCGTCGAGCGCTTTACGCATCGTCTTCAGGACTTTGTCCCGGTTGCTGGCCCGCGCCATGTCGATGAAGTCGACGACGATGATGCCGCCGATGTCGCGCAGCCGCAGCTGCCGCACGGCCTCCTCGGCCGCCTCGGTGTTGACCCTGGTGATCGTCTCCTCGAGGCCGCCTTTGCCGCGGCCGGTGAAGGAGCCGCTGTTGACGTCGATCACGGTCAGCGCCTCGGCGTAGTCGATGATCAGGTAGCCGCCGGAGGGCAGGTCGACGCGCCGGTTCAGGGTCGACTCGATCGCCTCGTTGACCTTCCATTTTTCGAACAGCGGTTTCGTGCCCTCGTAGAGCTCGACCCCGTCGACGAGCTCGGGGGCGGTCCGCTGGAAGAAGTTGGTCACCCGCTCGAACTGCTTCGGCGAGTCGATCACCGCCTTCTCGAACTCGTTGAGGAAGACGTCGCGGAGGACGCGGACCGAGAGGTCGGCCTCCTGGAAGACCAGGGCCGGGGCCTTGGTCTGCTCCGAGCGCCGCTCCAGCACCTCGTTCAGTTTTTGCAGGTACTTGATCTCACGCACGAAGTCGGCTTTTTTGGCGCCGTGGGCGGCGGTGCGGACGATCAGCCCGCCCGGCCCTTTGTAGGTGCGGTCGACCATCTTGCGGAGGCGGTCGCGCTCTTTGTCGGAGAGCCTGCGGCTGACCCCGACGCCGCTGCCCTGGGGCGCGTAAACCAGGTAGCGGCCGGCGATCGAGAGGTTCATCGAGAGCCGGGCGCCCTTCGTCTTCAGCGGGTCCTTGACGACCTGGACGAGGATCTCCTGTCCGGGCTTGATCAGCTCGTTGATGCGACGGCCGCTGCCGCGGCCGCGCTTCGGCGCCGCTTCCCCGTTGGGGAGGACGATCTCGTCGACGTGGAGGAAGCCGTTGCGCTCGAGGCCGATGTCGACGAAGGCGGCCTCCATGCCGGGCAGGACGTTGTCGACCTTGCCCTTGTAGATGTTGCCGACGATCGAACGCCGGCCGCGCCGCTCGATGTAAAGCTCGGCGACGTCTTTGCGGCCGCCTTTCTGCTTTGCCTCGAGGACGGCCACTCGGGTCTCACCGCGCTCGGCGGAGACCAAAATCGTTTTTTTCATTTGTTGTTCAGCTCAGTTCGGTTAGGTACGCATCGCCGGATCTCTTTCCAGAGATCACCAGGCGAACCTTCCCTTCTGGCTGAGATGCGCTTGGACGTTGATGCTCTGAAGAACTCCGATCGCCAGGAAAGTAGCGACCACGGAGGACCCTCCGTAACTCATCAACGGAAGGGGAATCCCGGTGATCGGCATGATCCCGAGGTTCATCCCCACGTTGACGAAGGTCTGGAACAGCAGCGCGACGGCGATGCCGCCCGCGACCAGGGTTCCGTATGAGTTCTTCGAGAGTGTCGTAATCCGCAGCGCCCGCCAGAAGAGCAGGGCGTAAAGGAATAGGACTAACGCGGCTCCCATGAACCCGTAGCGCTCACCGATCACCGCAAAGATGAAGTCGGTGTGCCGCTCAGGGACGAAGTCGAGCCGCGTCTGGGTGGCTTTGTCGCCGCGGCCGGTCAACTGACCAGCGCCGGTGGCGATCACTGATTGGTTCTGCTGGTAGCCCGCGCCGGCTTCGTGCTCGTGGGGACTGAGGAACGACGTCAGCCGTTCCTGCTGGTACCCCTTGAGGACCGGGGTCCCGACCGCCGGAGCGACGACCAGGACCAGGGCAACTAAAGCTACGAGGGCGCCGCCGATGACCGCGAAATGCGTCCAGGGGACGCCTCCGAAGTACATGACGGCAAGGGTGGCGACCACGTACACCATCGAGGTGCCGAGGTCAGGTTGCAAGAAGACGAGTGCGGCCGGGGCAAGGCCGAGGCAGAGGTAGCGGATGGTGCGCTGCACCTCCGAGCCCCGCCTGGCGCCGTCGATCACGAACCCGGCAAGCGCCAGCACGAGCAGGAGCTTGCCCAGCTCCGACGGCTGGAAGCTGAAGAAGGGAAGTTCGAAGGACCGCCGCGAGCCGCGGGCGGCGAAGCCGAAGACGAAGACGAGGCTGACGCTGGCGCAGAGGAAGGTGTAGATCCCGACCCGCAGCTCGCGGAACCGCGAGTAGTCGATCCGCGTCAGCACGAACATCCCGACGATCCCGAGCAGGGCGTAGATCGCCTGCCGGTCGAGGTAGTAGTTGGGGTCGCCGGGGACGTCGTTCTGCGTCGCCTGGCCGAGGGTGAAGACGCTGAAGACGATCAGGGAGACGGCGGCGAGCGTCAGCGGCCAGTCGAGGTGCGCGATCCCGAGACGCTCGGCGATGCCGACGTGGACCGTAAAAGGCTCCGGCCTGGCGTTCCTGGTTCTGGTCGCGTACATCGTCATTCGGCGCCACCGGCGCTCGATACCGCCGAAGCCTGTTTGTCGTAGATCGCTTCGAGGATGTCGAGGACGGCAGGAGCAGCAGATTCGGCTCCGAAGCCGCCTTCCTCGACGGTGGCAACAGTCACGATACGCGGGTTCGGGTACGGGGAGAGCGCCGCGAACCAGGATTGGTCACCGTGGCCCGGCCGTTCCGCCGTCCCGGTCTTGCCCGCGATTTCGATCGGGAAGCCACCGAAGACGCCTGCGGCGGTGCCTTCGCCTTCCTGCGCGGCAGCGTGCAGGCCTTCGAGGATCGCGGTGCGGAAGGTGGGATCGATGTGGATGCGGCGGCGGGCCCCGAAGCTGAATTCCTTCAGCACCCGGCCGGCGGCGTCCTCGACTTCGAGGCCGACGTGCGGGGTGACGATCTTGCCGCCGTTGCCCAGGGCGGCGTAGGCGATCGCCATCTGCAGCGGGTTGGTCTGCAGGTCACCCTGGCCGGTGGCCAGCTGGATGTTGTCGCCCGCCGACCAGGGCCGATCTTCGAGGGCGAGGCCTTCCTTGACGAACTGTTCGTGCCAGGCCTTGCTCGGCAGCAGCGTTTCCCCTTCCTCAGGAAGGTCGAGCCCGGCGGGCCGGCCGATTCCGAGTTTGTGCGCCCATTCCTGCAGGTCGTTGGTCTTCCACATGTCGAGGCCGAGGAGGTAGAAGTAGACGTCGGAGGAGACCTGCAGCGCCCGCCGCAGTTCGACTGCCCCGTGTGCGACCCCGCCGGCGTTTTCGAAGGGCTGGCCGCCGACTTCGATCTTGCCGTTGTCCTGGACCACCGTGTCCGGCGTGATCACGCCGTTTTCCAGCGCCGCCAGGGCGGTGATGATCTTGAAGATCGATCCCGTCGGGTAGGCCCCTTCGGTCGCCCGGTTGACCAGCGGCGCCAGCACCGGGTCACGGTACAGCTGGTTGACCTGCGCCTGGGTCATCGGCGGGGTCAGTTCGGTGGGGTCGTAGGTCGGGTTCGAACCCATCGCGAGGATTTCGCCGGTGTCGATGTTCATCGAGATGAACGCCCCCGGCAGTCCCCGCGCCCCCAGTGCCCCTTCGCCGGCCGCCTGGACTTTTCCGTCGATCGTCAGCTTCAGGCTGTTCCCGGGCGTCGGCGGTTCGGAGACCAGCTGTCCACCGGGCGTCGGCTGGCCGAGCGCGTTGACCTGGATCCGGGTGTGGCCCGGTTCGCCGCGGAGAAACCTGTCGTAGGAGTACTCGGCCCCGGCCTTGCCGACTTCGTCCCCGGGTTCGAGTCCCTTGAACTCCGCCTGCTTCAGCTCTTCCTCTGAGACCTCACCGACGCTGCCGAGGACGTGCGCGGCGCGGGTCCCGTCCGGGTAATGGCGGACGAAGACGCGCTGCACGGCGACGCCGGGGAATTCGTCCTGGTTCTCTTCGACGTAGGCGATGAGGTCGAAGCCGACGTCCTGGCGCAGCGTCACCGGAGCGCCGGCGGCGACTTCTTCCCCCTTCGCGATCGTGCGGCGGATCTGCCGCAGGGACATGTGCGCGAGGTCCCCCACCCGCGCCAGCTCGGCCCGTTCTTCGGCCGGATCTTCGGGCAGCTTCTCGGTGTTCAGCTGCAGCGCCAGGCTGGTCCGGTTGTCGACCAGGACTTCGCCGTTGCGGTCGAGGATGTCGCCGCGCGGGGCGATCACTTTGAACTCGCGGGTGCGGTTGTTCTGGGCCTCGGCCAGGTACTCGTCGCCGGAGAGCACCTGCAGGTTCCAGAGGCGGAAGAAGAGGACGGCGAAGAGGGCGACGCCGACGCCGCCGACGACCGCCACCCGCAGCGAGAGGCGGCTGCCCTGTGGTCGCTGATCGTTGCGCAGGTACACGTTCCTAGGTTCCCAGGGGGCTCGGGCGTCGATTGCGTCGCACCGTCGACTCCTCGACCAGGGCCGGGCGCAGCGCCCGCCGCACGCCGGCGTAGATCGCCCAGCCGCCGAAGAAGGCGAAGATGCTCTTCAGGAGGATGTCACGGACGACCAGCCCGCTCACCGGGGCGTCCATCCCCAGCATCAGCTCGACGGCGCCGAAGCCGAGCTCGGCGAAGAGGGTCAGGCCCATGCAGAGGAGCGGCGGCACCAAGGCGCTGTGGATCTCGAAGCGCTCGCGGAAGGCGCCCGCCAGGTAGCCGGTCGCGAGCAGGACCAGCGAGCCGCCGCCGAGCGGGACGATCAGCAGGCAGTCGAGCAGGAACCCCGCCCAGAAGCCGCAGACGGCGCCGGTCAGCGAGCCGCCGAGCAGGCCGAGGACGACGATCAGGGCGGGCAGCAGGTCGGGGCTGACGTGGAAGAGGGCGACCCGGGAGAAGAAGGTCAACTGCAGGACGACGCCGCCGATGACGATCGCGACGAGGCGGGCGAGGATGTTCGGGGTGAGGATCATCCGCGGGAGCCACCCGTAAGCACGTCGACGAGGTCGAGGTTGCGGAGGTCGGCGTAGGGCCTGATGTGCACCTGCTGCTGGGCCTCCTGCTCCTGCAGCGAGGCTTCGTCGACTTCGCCGATCGGCAGGTTCGGCGGGTAGTCGGATTCGTATCCGATCGCCCGCCAGCCCGAGGTGACGACCGACTGGCCCTTGCCGATCAGTTTTTCGCTGTTGAGGAAGTCGAGGATGAGGTCTTCGGGGTCGCCGACCGAGGGCTTCATCAACCCCTGCACGCCGCTCGGGACCAGCTTCGCGGTGACGGCGCTGGAGCTGTCGACGATCAGCGTCACCCTGGCGGTGCCACCGGTGACCGCGGCCACTTTGCCGACCAGCCCGTCGCCGTTGACAACCGGATCGTCGACCTCGACCCCGTCGCCGGAGCCGACGTCGATCGTCACGTCGGAGAACCAGACGGTCGGCGAGCGGGTTATCACCCGGCCGGTGACGGGGGTATAGCCGCCGGGGATCGCGCCGCCGTTCTCGAGCCCGAGCAGCTTCCGCAGCTGCTCGTTTTCGGCCAGCGCCGCCTTTTTCCCGACCGCCTGGCGACGAGCGGTTTCCAGTTCCGTGTGCAGATCCTCGTTTTCGCCCTTCGCGTCGAAGGTCTCGTCGAACCAGTTGACGAGGTCGCGCGCCGGCTTCAAGGCGCGGTCGGCGACCGAGGTGACGGGGCTGAAGATCGTGCTGACGCCGCGCTGCATGCCGTCCGAGCCCTGCCGGTAGGTGAGCGAGAGCAGGACGAAGGAGCCGACGATCAGCAGCGCCAGTACCGCCCTACGGCGGCGTACTTGCTTTCGATACACGTTGGGTACCTGAGTTCGCTTGCATCGCGGACGGCTACCGCCGGGGCCGCGCTCCGTTGTTCTTGCCGGCGCGGTGGATCGTCTCGACCTCCTCGAGCGAGATGCCCGAGCCGACCGCCACGCACGTCAACGGCGACTCTGCCAGTTGACAGGGCATCTGGCACTCGTCGCGCAGCCGCTGCTCCAGTCCTTGCAGGAGCGCGCCGCCTCCGGCCAGCGTTATGCCGCGATCCATGATGTCACCCGCAAGCTCCGGGGGCGTGCGATCGAGGGTCTCCTTGACCGCGGCGACGATGTGGCTGACCGGCTCCTCCAGTGCCCCCCGCACCTCCTCGGAGCCCAGCTCGATCGTCTTCGGCAGCCCGGAGACGAGGTCGCGGCCGCGGATCTCGGTCCGCACCTCTTCGGGCAGCGGCGAGGCCGAGCCCGCCTCGAGCTTGACCTCCTCGGCGGTCTGGGTGCCGATCGCGAGTTTGTAGCGCTGCTTGCAGTGGCTGACGATCGCCTCGTCGAGCTCGTCGCCGCCGACCCGGATCGACTGCGAGACGACGATCCCGCCGAGGCTGATCACCGCGACCTCGGTGGTGCCGCCGCCGATGTCGACGATCATCGAGCCGGTCGGCTCGGCGACCGGCAGCCCGGCGCCGATCGCGGCCGCCATCGGCTCCTCGATCAGATAGGCCTGGCGGGCGCCGGCCGAGAGGCAGGCCTCCTCGACCGCCCGCTTCTCGACTCCCGTGACCCCGGAGGGGACGCAGACGACCACCCGCGGGTGGGCGAAGCGGTTGGAGTGCACCGAGGTGATGAAGTGGCGCAGCATCTGCTCGGTGACGTCGAAGTCGGCGATGACGCCGTCCTTGAGCGGCCGGATCGCGGTGATCGTCCCCGGCGTCCGCCCCAGCATCCGCTTCGCTTCGACGCCGACGGCGTGGACCTGGCCGCTGACCGAGTCGATCGCCACCACCGAGGGCTCGGAGAGGACGATGCCGCGGCCGCGGACGTAGACGAGAGTGTTGGCGGTGCCGAGGTCGACAGCCATGTCGCGGCCGCCGAGTCCGATCTTGCCGAAGATGCCCATTTACAGGGCCGATGATGGCAAACGCGTCTTAGCGTTCTGTAAGCCTCGCCTAGGCGGGTTCGAACAACTCGGGCGCCAGCTCGGCCAGCAGCCCGACCGGCAACCCCACCACGTTGGAGACGCTGCCCTCCAGCCGCTCCACCAGGCTCGACCCAAGCGTCTGGATCGCATAACCCCCGGACCGCCCTTCCCACTCGCCGAACCTCACGTACCGCTCTTTTTCCGCATCAGAGAGCTGCTTGAAGACAACGGTCGTCTTCTCGACCCCAACCCGCTCCTCCCCATCCACGACCACAACCAGCCCGCTCATTACCGTATGAGCCCGCCCACTCATCCGATCGAGGTACGCCCGAGCCTCAACCTCATCCGCCGGCTTGCCGAGGACGACGTCATCCAGAACAACGTCGGTGTCACACGCAATGACAACCCGGACCGATGGGGAGGGAGACATACCGAGCACGTTTTTGGCGCGCGCAGGTATGCCTCCCTCCCTTAGCGCCCTCGCCTTGCGGAGCGCGTTCAAGCGAACCAACTCTTCAGCGTCCCCGCTGGTCAGCTCATCAACCCCGGGAACCACAACCTCGAACTCGAGCCCGAGCTTTTCGAGGATCTCCTTCCGCTGAGGAGATCCAGATGCCAGTACGACCTTCAGGACAGCTCGGGGAACCAGATCCCGATCTCGCGCTCGGCCGACTCGTCCGAATCGGAGCCGTGGACCATGTTGAAGGTCACCTCGAGGGCGAAATCGCCGCGGATCGAGCCGGGTGCGGCCTCGACCGGGTTGGTGGCGCCGATCAGCTGGCGGGCCGCCTTCACCGCTTCGGGACCCTCCAGGACCATCGCCACCAGGGTGCCGCCGGTGATGAAGGAGACGAGCTCGCCGAAGAACGGCTTCTCGCTGTGCTCGGCGTAGTGCTGGTTGGCGATCGACTCGTCGGCCTGCATCGACTTCAGGGCGGCGATCCGCAGGCCCTTGCGCTCGAAGCGGGCGATCACCTCACCGGTGAGGGCGCGTTCGAAGGCGTCAGGCTTGACGAGGATCAGGGTCCGGCTCACGGCGGGGGCTCCTTTGCTCTTTGGTTGCTAGGTCGTCCCCTTGGTCAGCCTCCGGCGACGCTTTGCGGCGGCGCGGCGGTGCCTGGCGTTGCTGTGGTTGCTGAGCCTGGCGCTCGTCGGGGTCCCTACGTTTGCGGCGCGGCCTCTCACCACCGCCGCCGAGGCTCGACTCGCAGAACGGGCAGAGGCTCCAGCGAGGGTCGACCGGCTTGCCGCAGCTCGGGCAAGGGTCCTTGAGCCGCTGCCGGCAGTTGGGGCAGCGCAAGTAGTTTTTCTCGACCGTGTGGTCGCAGTTGGGGCAGGTCTGCTCGCGCAGCTGGCGCACCCGCAGCTCGGCCGCCTTGATCTCCAGCTCGCGCTCGTGCGCGTCCTCCAGGTACTCCGGCGGGCGGACGATCGCGTAGACGGCGGTGCCGATGAAGGGGAAGAAGGAGGCGACGGTGGCGCAGGCGACGAGGAAGGGGTCGGAGATGCGGCGGCGCGCGTCCATGTAGGTGTAGACGATCAGCGCCAGCCAGAGGACGACCAGCATCAGCAGGAAGAGGGTCGCGACCAGATTGAGGCCGTCGTTGGTGATGCCGAAGATCGCTAGGGGCATAAGCAAGGGAAAAGGGCAAAGAGGGGGATTACGGGCGCCGCGGGGGCGGCAGTTTACTTCGCCGTACCCGACGGCAACCCTGTTTCTAGAGGAAGAGCCGTCCGAACAGGTAGCCGACGCCGAAGAAGACCAGGATCACGATCGCGACCACGGCGGCGACGAGCGCCATCATCGAGAGCAGTTCGGAACCGGCGCTGCGCGGGCGATCCATGCCCGAATCCTCGCACAGTCAGGTGGCGAGGACCGCCCGCGCGGGGGCGATTGCATAGTGGGAGCCGGCGACGAGCAGGGCACCCTCGGGCGGCTCGGCGGCGAGGGCCCTCCCCCGCTCCAGCGCCGCCGTGAAGTCGGGCTCGGCCTCTGCTTGCAGGCCGGCCGCTTCGCAAGCGGCGACCAGCTCGCCGGCGGGGCGGGAGTGGGCGCCGGGGCGGCCGTGGCCTTCCAAGGCGCTCGCCGGCAGCTCGGTGCAGACAGCACGATCGAGGACCGGGGCCAGCGCCGCGATCATCGCCGCCGCATCCTTGTCGGCGAGGACGGCGAGGAGAGCGACCACGCGCCTGCCGTCGGCGACCGCCGGCAGCGAACGGGCCAGTGCCGCGGCGCCGGCGGGGTTGTGGGCGGCGTCGAGGAAGACCACCGGCCGCTCGGCGATCCGCTCGAGGCGGCCCGGGACTGTCACCGCGGCGGCAGCCGCGGTGACGAGGTCGCGGTCGAGCGGCCGTCCGAGGAACGCCTCTACGGCGGTACAGGCGAGACCGAAGTTGCGGCGCTGGAACTCGCCGGGCGCCCGCAGATGGACGCCGGGGTCGAGGTCGGCCGGGGCCCTGACCAGCCGCGCTCCCCGCTCCCGCGCAGTCTCCTCGGCGAGCTCGGCCACCTCGGCCGAGACCTCGCCGAGGACCAGCGTCGTCTGGTCGCGCAGGACCGCCAGCTTCTCGGCGGCGATCTCGAGCTCGGTCTCCCCCAGCCACTCGGTGTGATCGAGGCCGATCGAGGTGAGCACGGTGAGCCTCGAGGGAATCGTGTTGGTCGCGTCGAGTCGCCCCCCGAGGCCGGCCTCGACCGCCGCCACCTCGACCCGCGCCGCCGCCAGGGCGACGAAGCTCGCGGCGGTCGCCGCCTCGAACTGGGTCACCGCCTCGCCCTCCTCGAGGGTGCGGTCGACCCCCTCGGCTGCCCGGGCGACCTGGTCCACCGCCGCCGTCCAGGCCTGCTCATCGACCTCCTCGCCGTCGATCAGCGTCCGCTGCGCCCAGCGTTCGGTGTGGGGCGAGACGACCGCGCCGGACCGCAGGCCGTGCGCCTCCAGCAGCGCCGCCGTCATCCGCGTCACCGAGGACTTGCCGTTGGTGCCGACGACGTGGATCGAGGCGAAGCGGTGCTGCGGCAGCCCCAGCGCCGTCGTCAGCTTGTGCATCCGCTCGAGCCCGAGCCGCCAGCCGACCGGTTCCAGCGAGTCCAGGTATCCGTCGGGATCGATCAGCTCAGCTCGGCCAGTTCGGTGCGGTAGCGCTCCAGCTTCCCCCGCTCCTCCTCGACCACCTCGGCCGGGGCCTTGGCGACGAAGCCCTCGTTGCCGAGCTTGCGCTCGCCGCGCTCGACCTCCGCCCGCAGCTCGGCGCGGCGCTTCTCGAGCCGCTCGGCGACCGCCCCGGCGTCGAGCGCATCGGAGTCGAGGACGCGAACCGGCCCGACCGAGGCGACCGGCTCGGCGCCGACGCCGTCGAACTCGAAGCGGGAGAGGCGGGCGACGAAGGCGGGTGGCTCGACCCCGTCGATCACCGCCGGCAGCTTCGCCCCGGCGGGGACGCCGGCGAGGTCGCGCCAGGCGCGCAGCCGCTGGGTCAGCCGGATCCCGCTCTCGACGTCGGCCTCGGCCGCCTCGTCGAAGAGGGATTCGTCGGCGCTGGGAAAGGAATGGACTGCGAGGTGTCCCCGCCGCGCCGGGTGGAAGCTCCAGATCTCCTCGGTGACGAACGGCATCGTCGGGTGCAGCAGCCCCAGCACCCGTTCCAGCGCGTAGAGCAGCGTCGCCGCGACCTCCTCCTCGCCGTCGTAGAGGCGCGGCTTGACGATCTCCAGGTACCAGTCGCAGAGGTCGCGCCAGAAGAACGAGTAGGCCTCCTGGACGGCGTGGGCGAAGTCGTAGGTCTCGAGCTTCTCGGTCACCGAGGCGATCGTCCGCTCCAGCCGCGAGAGGATCCAGCGGTCCTCTACGCAGGTCGGCCGCGGCGCCGGCTCGGCCTCGGCGACGTTGAGGAGGATCAGCCGGCTGGCGTTCCAGAGCTTGTTGGCGAGGTCGCGGCCCTGCTCCACCTTGGCGTCGGAGAAGCGCACGTCCTGGGTCGAGGACATCGCCAGCAGGCCGAAGCGCAGCGCGTCGGCGCCGTGGACGTCGATTTCCTCCAGCGGGTCGATCCCGGTCCCCAGGCTCTTCGACATCCGCCGCCCGTCGCGAGCCTGGATCACCGAGTGGACGTAGACGTCGCGGAACGGAACCGCGCCGGGGAACTCGAGCCCGGTCATGATCATCCGCGCCACCCAGAGGAAGAGGATCTCGCGCGCCGTGGTCAGGAAGCTGGTCGGGTAGAAGGCGCGCAGCTCGGGGGTGTCGTCGGGCCAGCCGAGGGTCGCGAAGGGCCAGATCGCCGAGCTGAACCAGGTGTCGAGGACGTCCTCCTCCTGGCGCAGCTCGCCGCCGCAGGCGCCGCAGCGCTCCGGCTCCTGCTCGGCGACGATCGTCTCGTTGCAGGCGTCGCAGTACCAGACCGGGATCCGGTGCCCCCACCAGAGCTGGCGGGAGATGCACCAAGGACGTATCTCCTCCATCCAGTCGCGGTAGACGCGCTTCCACTGGGGCGGCGTGATCCGCACTTCGTCGCGCTCGACGACCTCGATCGCCGGCCGCGCCAGCTCGTCCATGCGGCAGAACCACTGCAGCGAGATCAGCGGCTCGATCCGCTCGCCGGAGCGGTGGCTGAAGGGGACCGAGTGGAGGTAGGGCTCCTCGGCGCGGAGACGGCCCTCCTCGCGCAGCGCGGCGACGACCGCCTCCTGCGCCCCGGCGGCGGTCAGGCCCTCGAACTCGCCGGCCTCGGCGGTCATCCGCCCGTCGGGGCCGATCACGCCGATCTCCTGCAGGCCGTGCTTGCGGCCGATCTCGAAGTCGTTGGGGTCGTGGCCGGGGGTGATCTTCAGGGCCCCGGTGCCGAACTCGACGTCGACGTGCTCGTCGGCGATCACCGGGATGCGGCGGCCGACCAGCGGCAGGATCACGTGCTTGCCGACGAGGTCGCCGTAGCGCTCGTCCTCCGGGTTCACGGCGACGGCGGTGTCGGCGAGCATCGTCTCCGGCCGCACCGTGGCGACGGTCAGGACCTGATCGGAGTCCTCGACCGGGTAGTCGATCGAGTAGAGGACGTCCTCGACCTCGCGGTTCTCGACCTCGAGGTCGGAGATCGCCGAGTGCGAGCCCGGGTCCCAGTTGACCATGTAGTTGTCGCGGTAGATGTAGCCCTTGTCGAAGAGCTGCTTGAAGACCCGGTAGACGGCCTTGACGTAGCCCTCGTCGAGGGTGAAGCGCTCGCGCTCGTAGTCGCAGGAAGCGCCGAGCCGCTTGTACTGCTCGACGATCCGCGAGCCGTACTCGGCTTTCCACTCCCAGACCCGCTCGACGAAGGCCTCGCGGCCGAGGTCGTGGCGGCTCTTCCCTTCTTTCTTCAGGTCTTTCTCGACCACCGCCTGGGTGGCGATCCCGGCGTGGTCGGTGCCGAGGATCCAGAGCGTGTTCTTCCCCCGCATCCGGTTCATCCGCACCAGCGCGTCCTGCATCGACCCGTTCAGGGCGTGCCCCATGTGCAGCGCCCCGGTCACGTTCGGAGGCGGGATCGCAACCGAGAAGTTCTCCTCCGCCGACCCCTCCGCCTCAGGGTGGAAATACCCACCCTCGATCCACTCCGAAAAGATCCGCGCCTCGACCTCAGCCGGGTCGTACCGGGTGGTGCTCTCCAGTTTTTGCCGGTCCCCCGCGCTCACGGGGGCGAGTCTAAAGACGCTAAGCGGATTCCTCGCTCAGGCCGGGCTCCGCCGGGCCGATGTCCTGCTGGACGGCCTCGGTGACGAGGGTCGGGCGACGGTTCTCTGTGATCGTCTCCTTGGTGACGACGCACTTGGTGACGTCGCGGCGCGAGGGCAGCTCGAACTGGACGTCGAGCAGGGTCTCCTCGAGGATCGAGCGCAGGCCGCGGGCGCCGGTCTCGCGCTCCAGGGCCTTGTCGGCGATCGCCTCGAGGCTGTCCTCGGAGAAGACGAGCTCGATGTCGTCGAACTCGAAGAAGCGCTGGAACTGGCGGGTGAGGGCGTGGCGCGGCTCGGTCAGGATCGTGGTCAGATCGTCGCGGCTGAGCTGATGGATCGCCGTGATCACCGGCAGGCGGCCGATGAACTCGGGGATCAGGCCGTACTCGATCAAGTCCTCCGGCAGCACCTGCTCGAACCACTCGCCGGTGTCTTTTTTCTCGCGCGAGGAGATTTCGGCGCCGAAGCCGATCCCGCGGTCTCCCACCCGCCGCTCGATCACCTTGTCGAGCTCGGCGAAGGAGCCGCCGCAGACGAAGAGGATGTTGGTGGTGTCGATCGTCAGGAACTCCTGGTGGGGATGCTTGCGCCCGCCCTGCGGCGGCACCGAGGCGGTGGTCCCCTCGAGGATCTTCAGCAGCGCCTGCTGGACGCCTTCGCCGGAGACGTCGCGGGTGATCGACGGGTTGTCGGCTTTGCGCGCGATCTTGTCGATCTCGTCGATGTAGATGATCCCCGTTTCCGCCTTCTTGACGTCGAAGTCTGCGGCCTGGATCAGCTTCAGGAGGATGTTCTCGACGTCCTCGCCGACGTAGCCGGCCTCGGTCAGCGCGGTCGCGTCGGCGATCGCGAAGGGCACGTTGAGGATCCGGGCCAGGGTCTGCGCCAGCAGCGTCTTGCCGCACCCGGTCGGGCCCAGCATCATGATGTTCGACTTCTGCAGCTCGACCTCGGTCTCGTCGGACTGGGCGATCTGGACCCGCTTGTAGTGGTTGTAGACGGCGACCGAGAGGGAGCGCTTGGCGGCGTCCTGGCCGACCACGTACTCCTGCAGGACGTCGAAGATTTCCTGCGGTTTGGGCAGGTTCTCGAGCTCGAAGACCGGCGGCGCCGTCAGCTCCTCGTCGATGATCTCGTTGCAGAGGTCGATGCACTCGTCGCAGATGTAGACGCCGGGGCCGGCGATCAGCTTCTTCACCTGGCGCTGCGACTTGCCGCAGAAGCTGCAGAGGAGCTGCTCGTTCGAATCTGAAGGACGTGCCAGCGGGATCCCCTCCTAACGGGACTATCTCTTGCCTCCGGCGGCGCCCCAAAGGTTAGAGGGGGACCTGCACCGGTTCGTGAGGGTCGTTTACGGCATCGACCCGGCGGTCCCTTCACGTGAGCGCCGCCTTGCGTGCCGCTACCGTGGACCGATGTCGTCGGAGTTGGAGATCGCGCCGGTCACCGTCGAGGAGTTCGAGCGGCTGCTGCCGCTGATCGCCGCCTACCAGCGCTTCTACGAGGTCGAGGAGATCGACGAGGAGCGCAACCGGGCCTTCTTCCGCCGCTTCCTCGGCCCGAGCGAGGACGGGCTGCTGCTCGGCGCCCGCCGGGAGGGGGAGCTGGTCGGCTACGCCTGCCTCTACTGGCACTTCAGCTCCTTGGAGGCCTGCGAGTGCGTGCTGATGAACGACCTCTTCGTCGGCGAGGCCGCCCGGGGCGCGGGCATCGGCCGGGCCCTGATCGAGGCGACCGCCGAAGTAGCCCGCGAGCGCGGCGTCCCCTTCGTCGAGTGGTCGACCGCGCCCGACAACCACACCGCGCAGCGCCTCTACGACAGCACCGGCGCCGAGCGCAGCGAGTGGTTCAGCTACGAACTGCGGGTTTGACCGTCTAGCCGATCGAGCATTCTGAAGATCGCCTCGATCAACGCCCGCCGCTCGTCCCGGTGTTCTTTCAGCTCGGCGATGATCGCTTTGGTCTCGAGAGCGCGTTCTTGCATCACCACGCGTTCCTCCTGCCACCGCGCATCGGCCTCGGCCCATCGTTCCTCCAACATGGCCGTCAGGCTCTCCTGCTTCTTCGTCGCCACCTCAATGCCCTTCCGCGCCTCCTCGACGCCCGCCCGGGCGATTTCGGTGCGGGCGGCGCACTCGGCGAGGACTGCAGACAATTCCTTCATGGTCACAGGAGGAATTCTGCCAGGCGAGACCATACGCATCGCGCGCGGATTGAAGAAATTCTGCAACCCGTTAGCGTCGGTTCTGTGACTTTCGCGCTTGAGCCGATCCATCGGGATGATCCGCGGGTCCAGGAGCTCTACGCCGAGTTCGTCCGCGAGGCCGACGGGCCGCTGGTTTACGACCGCGAAGAAGCCGGGATCGACCTCGACGAGGAGATCGCCGCCGGTCCGCCCGCCGACCTCGTGCCGCCGAACGGGATCCTGCTGATCGCCCGGGCCGACGGCGAGCCGGCCGGCCTCGGCGGCGTCCGCCACCTCGATACCGAGGTCGCCGAGGTAAAGAGCATGTACGTCGCCCCCGCCTACCGCGGCACCGGGCTCGGCCGCCGCATCCTCGCCCGGCTCGACGAGATCGCCCTCGAACACGGCTGCCGCGCCGTCCGCCTCGACACCTCCGATTACCTCACCCCCGCCGTCGGCCTCTACCGCGCCGCCGGCTACCACGAAGTTCCCGCCTACAACGAGAACCCGAAAGCAGACCTCTGGTTCGAACGCTCGCTCGGCGAGGACTAGCTGTAGCGGTCCCAGCGCCGCAGATCCGCTTCCGGGTTGACGGCGACGCCGCCGACGTGAATCTCGAAGTGGAGGTGGCAGCCGGTCCCGGCGGCGTTGCCGGTCTCGCCGACCGCGCCGACCCGCTCGCCCTCCCACACTCTTTGGCCTCCATGGAAGCGCGCCTGCCGCGGCATGTGGGCGTAGAAGTAGCTGCGGTTCTCGCCTTCGCCGTGGATCAGGAGGTACCAGCCGTAGAGGACCGGGTCGTAGCCGCTGCGCAGCACCTTGCCGTTGCGCACCGCTACGAGCTCGGTCCCGCAAGCCGCGGTGATGTCGAAGCCTTCGTGGATGCGGCCGCCGCTGCGCGGCGCGTGGTAGGTGCCGATCGCCCCCCGCACCCCGTGCGGCCCCCGGACCGGGAAGACGTGACCGTAATAGGCGACGCCGCCGTCGCGATCGGTGGCCTGGACCTGCGTCGGCGCCGCGAGAGCCGCGACGGCGGCGAGGAGAAGAAGAGCGCCGCGCCTCAGTGGTGTTCGATCACGCGGTCGACGATGTTGTACTCCTTCGCCTCCTCCGCGCTCATGAAGTAGTCGCGTTCGGTGTCTTTCGTGACCTTCTCGAAGGACTGGCCGGTGTGCTGGGCGATGATCTCGTCGAGGCGGCGGCGGACTTCGATGATCTCTTTGGCGTGGATCTCGATGTCGGTCGCCTGGCCCTGGAACCCCGCCGAGACCTGGTGGATGAGGATCTTCGAGTTCGGCAGCGCCATCCGCTTGCCGGCGGCACCGCCGCTCAGCAGCAGCGCCCCCATGCTCATCGCGACGCCGACGCAGATCGTCTGCACGTCGGGCTTGATGAACTGCATCGTGTCGTAGATCGCGAGCCCGGCGTAGACCGAACCGCCGGGCGAGTTGATGTAGAGGCTGACGTCCTTGTCCGGGTCGTCGGACTCCAGGTGCAGGAGCTGGGCGACGATCAGGTTGGCGATGTCGTCGGTCACCGGCGTCCCGAGGAAGATGATCCGCTCCCCCAGGAGGCGCGAGTAGATGTCGAACGCACGCTCGCCGCGCGAGGTCTGCTCGACCACCATCGGGACCAGAGGGCTCATGGCTCGCACTCTATAGAGGGGGACCGACCTACTCGCCGCCCGGGGTCCAGAGCTCGCCGCTTTTGGCTTTGCCCTCTCCCTCGGGTGCCAAGAGCTTCTCCCGCGCGTCGGCTTTCTCCTGGCGGGCGTCGGCTTCCTCTTTCGGGATCGGCTTCGCCGCCTCGGTGACGAGGTCGATCGCCTTGCGGGCGCGCAGGTCTTCGCGGACCATCGCGTCGCGGCCGCTCTGGCGCAGCCGCTCCAGCAGTTTCTCCGCCGTCGTCCGTTCGTGTTCGGCGCTGTGCTCGAGGGCCTCGACCATCTCCTCCTCGGAGACCTCGATCCCCTCCGCCTCGGCGATCGCGGTCACGACCGCCTCCCGCGCCAGCTCTTTTTCCGCGTCGGGCTTCGTCTCCTCGATCAGCTCGTCACGGGTTTTGCCCTGCATCTGCAGGAACTGGTTCGGGTCCATGCCGCGCCCGGCGAGCTGGCGTTCCATCCGCTCCCAGCGTTCGCTCGCCCGCGCCGCCGCCAGCTCCTCGGGGATCTCGACCGTGGCCGCGGCGACGGCGGCGTCGATCGCCGCCACCCGGAAGTCTTCCTCGGCGCGGCTGCCCATCGCCGCTCCGACTTTCTCGCGGATGTCGGCCCGCAGCTCCTCGAGCGTGTCGAACTCGGAGGCGTCGGAGGCGAACTCGTCGTCGAGCTCGGGCAGGACTTTCTCCCGCACCTCTTTGACCTTGACCTTGAAGACCGCGTCTTTGCCGGAGAGGTGCTCGGCCTGGTAGTCGTCGGGGAAGGTGACGTTGACGTCGCGCTCCTCGCCGGCCTTGGCGCCGACGAGCTGCTCCTCGAACCCCGGGATCAGCTGCCCGGCCCCGATCGTGATCGTCTGCTCCTCGGCCGCCCCGCCCTGGAAAGGCGAGCCGTCGATGAAGCCCTCGAAGTCGACCACCAGGAGGTCGCCCTCGGCGGCCTCGCGCTCGACCGTCTCCAGCCGCGCGAAGCCCTCGCGGATCCGCTCGACCTCGGTGTCGACGATTTCGTCGGGGACCTCCTGCTCCTCCTTGCCGACCTCGAGGCCTTTGTAGTCGCCGAGCTCGGCTTCCGGCCGCACGCCCACCTCGAACTTGAACTTCAGCGGCTGGCCTTCCTCCTCCGGCGCGGAGACCATCTCGATGCTGGGGTCGCCGATCGCCGCGACGCCGCTTTCCAGCAGCGCCTGTTCGTACCACTCCGGCAGCGCTTCGCGGATCGCCTCCGAGAGCACCGACCCGAAGCCGAGCCGCTGGATCACCAGCGACGGCGGCGCCTTGCCGGCGCGGAAGCCCGGCATCCGCAGTTCTTTCGCCATCGCACGAGCGGCGCGCGAGGTCGCTTTCTCGACGTCGGCGGCGTCTACTTCCGCCTCGACCTCGACCCGGCTGTTTGGAAGCTCCTTGAGGGTGGTCTGCATGGGACGGGTGACCCTAGCGACGTTGGCTCAGCATCGTTCGCAGGGCGACCGCGAAGTCGATCCCGAAGGCCAGCCCGCGGCCGATCGGCCCGGTCACCAGCCAGGCCCGCAGGCGCTCGCCGAAGCTACTCACGCTCGCCCTCTCCCCCGGCCCCGATCAGCTGCCGCTCGAGCCGCTCGGCCTGGCCGGCGGCGACCGCCCGCTGCGCCCGCGCCTCGTCGAGCTCGACGCCGCGCTCGGTCGCCAGGTCGAGCAGGCGCTGCTTCTCGATCCCTTCGCGCGAGACTTCGAAGAAGACCCAGGCAAGGAGCCCGAGCCCGAGGAAGGTCCCCTCGATCATCATCACCACCCCGGCGGTGCTCTGGTCGGCGAGCGGCGAGATCCCCCAGTAGGCCTCGCCGGCCGCGTACTTCGGGTAGAGGACCGTCCCCGACCACATCAGGACGTTGCCGAGGATCGCTCCGGCGAAGCGCACGGCGATCACGTAGCCGACCTTCCAGGCGGCGTTGAACCAGCTCGGCTTCGGCAGCGGGCCGAAGATCGGCATCCACATCAGGCAGCCGAAGAAGATGAAGCTGGTGTGCTCGAGCACGTGGACGAAGGCCCCGCCGTAGGCGGCGTCGTAGAGGGCGGGGATGTGCCAGAAGTAGAAGTTGAGCGCCCAGAGCGGGAAGGCGACGAGCGGGTGGGCGAGGATCCGCAGGCGGTCGAAGAAGCGGATCGCCAGGATCGGCTGCAGCAGCGGCCCGGTCAGCCCGAGGACGAGGAGCAGGGTCGCCAGGTCGCCCAGCATCAGGTGCTCGACCATGTGGGCGATCACCAGCTCCTCGCCGATGTGCCCCACCGGGGACACCAGGGCGACGGCGATCATCAGCAGCCCGCCGGCGAAGCAGAGCTGGCGCCAGAGCGGCAGCGGCCGGCCACGCTCGGCCAGGGTGATCGAGCGCTTCGCGTAGAGGCCGGCCGCGAGCAGCAGCGGCAGCACCTCCAGCGGCGCGAAGGTGGCGCTGACGTGGGCAAACGGAGCGTTCATCCGGATTCAGCGTAGCCCGCTGGTAGCTTGGCTCCGGCCGTGAGCTCCCAGAACCACAGGTTTCCCCCGATCGGGAGCTACGGCTTCCTCTCCGACTGCCACACCGCCGCCCTCGTCTCCTTCAGCGGCAGCGTCGAGTGGCTCTGCTGCCCCCGCTTCGACTCCCCCAGCGCCTTCGCCGCCCTGCTCGACCGCGGCGCCGGCCACATGAGCCTGCGCCCGAAGGGGGTCGTGGTGCCGATCAGCCGGCGCTACGAGCCGGGCACCCTGGTGATCGAGACGACCTGGGTCACCGACACCGGCTGGGTGGTGGTCAAGGACGCGCTGACGATCGCCGACTGGGCTCCGGCCCACGGTGACGAGGAGAACCGCCGCGGGCGCCCGGAGACCGAGCACGAGTCAGACCGCTCGCTGCTGCGGACGATGACCTGCATCGACGGCACGGTCGAGATGGAGATGGAGTGCGCCCCCCGCTTCGACTACGCCCGCGAGGGCGCGAAGTGGAGCGGCGGCGAGCTCGGCGAAGCGGTCGCCACCGCCGCCGACGGGACCGAGCTGCTGCTGACCAGCGACCTGCACCTGGAGCTCGACGGGGACGTCTGCCGGGGCAAGGTGACCCTGCACGAAGACCAGACCGCCTTCTGCGCGCTGACCTGGACCGACGGCGAGCTCGGCGGCCCCCGCAGCGCCCCCGAGGCGCTCGAGCGGATCGACTCCACCGAAGAGTTCTGGCGCGAATGGCTGCGCGACGGCAACTTCCCCGACCACCCCTGGCGGATTCACCTGCAGCGCTCGGCCCTGGTCCTCAAGGGCCTCACCTACGCCCCCACCGGGGCGATCGTCGCCGCCCCGACCACCTCGCTGCCGGAGACGCCGGGGGGCGAACGCAACTGGGACTACCGCTTCAGCTGGATCCGTGACTCTACCTTCACCCTCTGGGCCCTGCACACGCTCGGCTTCGACCATGAGGCGCGCGACTTCATGCGCTTCATCGTCGACGTCTGCAAGGACCATCCCGACCTCCAGATCATGTACGGGATCGGCCATGAGCGCGACCTCGACGAGAAGACGCTCGACCACCTCGACGGCTACGGCGGCGCCCGCCCGGTGCGGATCGGCAACGGCGCCTACGACCAGCGCCAGAACGACGTCTGGGGCTCGCTGCTCGACTCGGTCTACATCCACGAAAAGGCGCTGCGCGGCCGCGGCACTCAGGACACCCGCGAACTGATCCGCTACCAGGTGGAAGCGGCGATCGAGGCTTGGCCGCACCCCGACCAGGGAATCTGGGAGTCCCGCGGGGAGCCCCAGCACTACGTGTCCTCGAAGCTGATGATGTGGGTGGCGGTCGACCGCGGCGTCCGGCTCGCCCGGATCGGCGGCTTCGAAGAGCTCGCCGCGGAGTGGGAGGCGAAGGCGGACGAGTTCAAGGCCGAGATCCTGGAGCGCGGGGTCCGCGACGGGGTCTTCCGCCAGCACTACGAGACCGACGCGCTCGACGCCTCGCTGCTGCTGATCCCGCTCTTCCGCTTCCTGCGGCCGGACGACCCCCGCGTCGGCGCCACCGTCCGTGCGATCGCCGACGACCTCACCGAGCACGGGCTGGTCTGCCGCTACAAGGTCGAGGAGACCGACGACGGCCTGCAGGGTCGCGAGGGAACGTTCCTGATCTGCTCCTTCTGGCTCGTCTCGGCACTGTCTGAGATCGGCGAGCCGCGCCGGGCGCGGAAGCTCTGCGAACGACTGCTGGAGTCGGCCGGCTGGCTCGACCTCTTCGCCGAGGAGCTCGACGCCGAGTCCGGGCAGCACCTGGGCAACTTCCCGCAGGCCTTCACCCACCTCGCTCTGATCAACGCGGTCTCCCACGTGATCGCCGACGAGCGCCGCGCCGACGGCGGCCCCACCGCTGTCTTCACCGAGATGGGCGGCGTCCGCGAGGACGTCTGACCCGTTCGGCATTATTTCTGTCGTAGACAAAAGATCTACAGACAAGATACTTCTTTGTGCCTTAAGTGAAACGGGAGGGGCTATGCAAGCTATTGAGGAGAACCAGACCACCTGGGCGGAAGACGAGAACGTGGAAGCGGCCGTGATGCAGCAGCTGCTCGACCTCCACCCCACCCGCCTGACCCTGGCGGAGCTCGTCCGCGAGCTGGCCGGCGAGCACGCCGGCTTCGCGGAACGGGACGCGGTCGAGCGGGCGGTGCGCCACCTCAGTTCAACCGGGCTGTTGCACGAAGGCGGCGAGGACCTCCTTGCCCCGACCCGGGCGGCGCTGCGGTTCAGCGAGCTGCAGGACCGCTGAGGACCAGGCGGAACTTCCCCCGCAGCCGCGAGCGCAGTTCGCTTGCGGCTGCGGCAACCGCATGGTCGTCTTCGGACCTCGAGGTGACCAGGATCACTTCCGTTGCGGCAAAGCTCCCGAGCTGGTCTTCGACGGCCTGGACGACGTCCTCGTCGCCGACCCGCGCCTCCGCCTCGACGCCGGCGGCGGCCAGCGAGGCGACGCTGATCACCAGACGCCGCTGAGCATCCCGCCGCGCCGCCTCGACGTCGGAGGCCCAGCGTTCGAGGAAGCCGATCTTCGCGGGTGCGAGGACCATCACCCCGCCGGTGCGGCCGCCCCGGACCGCGGTGGCGACCTCCTCGACCGCGGCAGGGTCCTCGAGCGGGTCGCCGACGACAATCAGCACCCGGCGCGCCTCGGTGCCCTCCTCGGCCCCGATCGCCCCTCGCGGTTGCTGCCTGACGGCAACGACGACGATTGCGACCGCCGCCAGCGCCCCGGCCGCGACCCCCATCGCGGGGCCGCCGAGCAGGAACAGGACGGCGATCGGGACGGCGATCGCGGTGACGACGAGGGGGATCTTCCACGGAGTCATCCCGGGAAGCCTCGCAGGCGACCGCCGTCCCTGTGAAACCTCAGGTGCCCTTGGTAATCCCGGCGACCGGCACCGCGCGCTCATCAGTCAAGAACCTCACGAGTCCACCTCCCCTCTCTCCCTCGATTCCCCAGTAGCCGCGCCTTGCGGCTATCGCTCTAAAGCAATTGAGCATTAATACTGGAGAAATCTCCAGCAATCAAGGGACGACCACTAAAACTCGTCAATAATCGGAAAACGCGGGAGCGTTGTGAAAATCCTGATTGACAAGGTGTAAAGTCTTGTTATCGGCCATTACCCCTGGAAACGATCCCGAGAAAAGGCCATGCCGAAGACCAAAAACAAAAAAGAGGGCGTAGAACAGGTAGTAGCTAAAGCCTTCGCCCATCCCCTGCGGGTGCAGATCCTGATCATTTTGAATGAAAAGGTCGCGAGCCCGAACATGCTCTCGCAGCAGCTCGACCAGAGCCTCAACCTGGTCGCCTACCACGTCCGCGTGCTCGAGAAATACGACTGCATCGAGCTCGTCGACACGAAACAGCGGCGCGGTGCCACCGAGCACTTCTACCGCGCCACCCGTCGGCAGTTCCTCACCGACAACGAGTGGGCGCGGCTGCCGAAGAGCCTCCGCGGTGGCCTTTCTGGCGCCGCTCTGAAACCGGCGCTCGACGACATCGAGGAAGCGCTCGACAAGCAGACCTTCGACGAGATCGACACCCGGCACCTGAGCCGGACGCTGATGGCCGTCGATCAGAAGGGCTGGGAAGACGCCTCCGAGGTGCTGGCGAACGCGCTCGACCGCCTGATCGAGATCCAGGCCGAAGCCACCAGCCGGATGGCCGAGAGCGGCGAGGAGCCGATCCACTCTCGCGCCCTGATCATGCACTTCAAGTCGCCGGGACCAGCTTCCTCCTGACTCGCCCCTAGCTTGGCGACGGCGCCGCTCCCCGCCCGGGCGGCGCCGTCGGCATGGCCTGCCGCCGCGCCCGAAAAATTTGGGCGTGAGCGGGTATCGCTATGGTTGCCCCGACGGTGGAGACGCTCCACCGCGCTGCACGGCTTCGACCTGACGCTCTTAGGGCAGCGACGTTGGAAAAGTATCGCCGCCTAATGGGACGATTTCTGCTGTGAACAGCGACCAGACGCGTAACAACGACCAGTCGAGTCCGGGGCCCGGGGAGGGGCTGGCGAGCGAGCGCATTCTCTGGGAGCGCTTCGTCAAAGACCGCGACCCGGCGATCCGCGAGGAGCTGGTCCGCCGCTACCTTCCGTTCGCGAAGAACCTCGCCCTCCGCTACCGCGGCGCCAGCGAGTCCTTCGACGACCTCCTGCAGGTGGCGAGCCTCGGCCTCGTCAACGCGATCGACCGCTTCGACCCCGAGCGCGGCGCGCCCTTCACCGCCTTCGCCTCGCCGACGATCCTCGGCGAGCTGAAGCGCCACTTCCGCGACCGCGTCTGGACCGTCCGCGTTCCCCGCGGGCTGCACGACCGCATGGCCGAAGTGGAGAAAGCGATCTCCGAGCTGACGGTGCAGCTGCAGCGCTCGCCCTCGGTGTCCGAGATCGCCGAGCGCCTCGACGTCGATCCAACCGACGTGCTCGAGGTCCTCGAGGCGAACCACAACCGGCGGCCGCTCTCGCTCGACCGCCCGGTCGGCGGCGAAGACTCCGAAGAATCGCCCGCCTCGGAGTGGGTCGGCGACGAGGACGCGGGCTTCGAGCTGGTCGAGGACAAACTCGCCCTCGAGGGCGCCCTCCCCCACCTCGACGAGCGTGAGCGCCTGGTCCTGCAGCTGCGGTTCGTCGAGGACCTGACGCAGTCGCAGATCGCCGAGCGGATCGGGCACTCGCAGATGCACGTCTCCCGCATCCTCCGCCGCACGCTGGAGCGGATCCGGGCCGAGGTGGCCGAGCAGAGCAGCGCCGCCACCGAGTCGGACTAACGGCTCGGGTCTGTCCGGCCCTTAGTTCTTAGACAGCGAGGAGATGCCGACGACGAGGTACTCGCCTTCGTCGCCGTCCTCGACGCGAAGCTCGTCGGTGAGCTTCTCCAGGGAGCCGCCGACCTCGGGCAGCTCGAAGCTCTCGCGCAGGCGCTCGGCGCCGCCGTGGGTCATCGGGCCGACCTTCAGCTCGATCCCCTTCGGCCTCTCCTCGATGCTGAGCGAGACGTGGCCGTCGGTGAAGCCCTGGGGGGCGCGGGCGGAGATCGCGTCGCTGAGCAGCATCGTGTCGGAGAGGCGGTCGACGCTGATGTCCTGGCGGGCGGCGAGGGCCGAGAGGGCGCGGCTGAGGACCGGGCCGACGATCTCCGGCGGCCCGACGCGGATTCGGGTCGCATCGTCGCTGGTGACGCTGAAGGTCGAGCCGGTGGTGGCGCCGTCCTCGCGGGCCGCCAGCGGCACGTGCATGCGGATCTCGGTGCCTTTGTCGGCCCCGCCCTTGATCTCGAAGCTGCTGGAGAGGGCGGCGATCAGGGTCAGCCCGATCCGCAGGCTCGGCCGCTCGACGTCGGGCCGCGGGCGGATGCCGGTGCCGTGGTCGCGGATCACGACCGTGATCCCGGCCAGGTCGCTCTCGGCCTCGACCTCGAGCGGGCCCGGCTCGCTGCCGGCGTAGGCGTGGACGACCACGTTCATGCAGGCCTCGGTGACGACCGTCTTCAGGTCGGCGAGCGAGGCCTCGTCCATGCCGAGCCGTTCGGCCAGGCCGGCGAGGGCGTGGCGGACGACCGCGACGTTCTCGGCCCGCGCCGGAAGGGACATCTGCAGCCCCGAGCGATCATTGGTTGAGGTATTCAAAGTTCCAGCCTGCCCCCAGGAACGTCGAGGCTCGTCATCGGAATCGCGAGCATAACCTTCTGCCTCGCTTCTAAGCCTGCTTACCCCGCCTCGGGCGCGCAAAACCGCGTTGGTCAGTAGCTATTCGTCTGCGGTATGCCTGCGGTAGCATCGTCCCGTGAACCCTGCCCCCTTTGAGGTGAAGGTCGGAGAGCTTGAACAGGGCGTACGGACGATCTCGGTCCGCGGCGAGCTCGATCTCAGCACCGCTCCCGAACTCGAGGGGCCGCTGGAGCAAGCGCTCGACGGCGGCGAGGGCTCGGTTCTGATCGACCTCTCCCAGTGCGAGTTCATCGATTCCACGGGAATCGCGCTGATCGTGCGGGCTTGGCAGCGCCTGGACGGCGACGGAGACGGCCGCGGGCTCGTCATCTGCAGCCACAACGAGCAGGTGCGGCGGGTGCTCGAGATCACCGGCCTCGAGCTCTCGATCCCGGTCCACGGGACCCGGGACGAAGCGCTCGCGGCGATCGGCTCCTGAGGGACTACCGTCACACTCGCATAGCGTCACCCGGCCTCGGGTAGCCGCTTCTCGATGTCCCCCGCCCCCGCTCCGCGTCGACGTCCCCGGCTCCCGAAAGAGCTGTTCGAGACCCGCAGCCACGCCTGGCACTCGCTCGGCATCGGTGACGAGCTGGCGCCGCGCTTCTCGAAACGGCAGCTCGGCGGGCTGCTGGCGGCGCTGCTGCTGATCGCCGGCACCCTCTTCGTCTACTACAACCGCCACGACATCGCCCCCGGCTACGGGCGCTGGATCCGCTATGCGACGGTCGTCGTCCTCGTCGTCGTCGGCACGGCGGCGACCCACTGGCTGGTCCGCGGCCTCTCTCCTCCTCTCTACCGGAGGCTCGACCCGGCGACGGCCGGCACCGCCGGCTTCGTCGTCCGCCTGCTGGCGACGGCGGCGGTGGTGATCCTCGCGCTGCGGATCGCCGGCGTCAATGCCAGCACGCTCGCGGTCGGCGGCGCCTTCACCGCGGTCCTGCTGGGCCTGGCGGCGCAGCAGGCGATGAGCGGGATCTTCGCCGGCGTCGTCCTCCAGAGCACGCGGCCATTCCGGGTGGGGGAACGCGTCCGCCTCGTCGGCGGCGCGCTCGCCGGCTCGCTGGAGGGGACGGTCTCCTCCCTGGGGCTCTTCTACACGACCCTGAGCCAGGGGGCGGACCGCCTGATGGTCCCCAACAACGTCCTCCTCAGCCTCGTCGTCGTGCCCCTGCGCGAGCCCGACAAGGTCGACCTCAGGGTCCGCTTCCCGGTCCACGCAAGCCCGAAAGAGATCGAGGACCGCCTCCTGCAGGCGATCACCGTCCCCACCCGCTACAAGCCGAGCGTCTCGCTCGAGGAACTCGAAGGCGACGCCGTCGTCTTCCGCGTCAACGCGACTCCCCTGCGCGCCGAGGACGGCTCCCAGCTCGCCGAGGAGGTGCTGGAGGCGCTGCGCCGCTCCGAACCGGCGACGGCGGAAACGCGGCACGAGTAGCGCGGCCCGGCTCAGGTGGCTTTTCTTCCTCTCTTCTATTTCTCTACTTGGAGCAAGACCCGAAGATCAGAAGCGATCGCCTCGGGTTCGTCGTCGAGTTGGTTCCAGGTCAGGTGGTCCACCGAGTAGCCGTGGACGTGGAGGGCGCGGTCGCGGGCGCGGTCGTCTCTGAAGGCGACGCGGCCCTTATGGCCCTGCCAGCCGTCTAGCTCGATGATCTGGCGCAGGTGCGGCCAATAGCAATCGACGAGGAAGGTCTTCTCGCCGACCGTGACCGGATGGTTGAAGCGCGGCAGGGGCAGATGGTGGTGGCGCAGGAACGGGGCGAAGCGCTCCTCCAGAGGGCTCTTGCGCTCGCCGGACGGTTCGTCCTTGATGCCTTCCAGAGCGGCCCTGACCTTGCGGATGCCCTTGCGGCCGGGATAGCGCTCGACCAGGTCCCAGAGTGAGAGCGGTCCCCAGAGCTCGCGGTATTCCATCTCGCGCAGGAGGCTCTTGACGACGTCGAGCGGCTCGGTGGCGGCGAGGTCGAGGATGGTGCGCGCGACGGTGGTGACCGGGATGACCCCTTTGACCGTGACCTCATCAGCCGGCAGCGCCGCGACGTGCCGATGGATGTGGCGCCAGGAGCGGCTCCGGTGCGGGCTCGTCACGTCGATTGAGGCGCGGGGGTCCTCGCGGATCCCCCAGAGCGCCGCGGCGGACCTGTGACTCAAGACCGCGTCGGGTCCCGAGGCGAGAACCGCAGCCATCCATCGTCCCTCCCTCTGGATCAATCGGTGACCGACGAGGTAAACGCCGGTGTGGAGCCGATGAAGCCGCCCATTCTCCAGTCGCTTCTGAACCGCTCCCGCGCTCCATCCCGCTCCTAACAGTTGCGAGCGTCCGACCACCCCGTGCTGCGCCTCGGCAAGCTCCGCGAGCCACTGGTCATCCCGAGTCCGCGAGAAACACTCTTCAGGAATGTTTCTCGCGGAGTCGGTGGGCACCCCCTGAGGGTGGCGGGTGCGGAGTCAAATTTGGCGCGCGGTTCGGCTCAACTCAAGCGCGCATATGTGCCCGAGGCGTGACTTTCCCTCGATGGGGCCCTGTGGTCAGTCGGCGAAGATCAGGATCGCGAGGTTGATCAGGATCGCGGCCGGGGTGATCACCAGGGCTAGGCCGCGGAAGAATTTTGCGAAGCCGCCTCGGTAGCGGATGCTCTCGAAGATCCCGAGGCCGACTACGTGGGCGAGGTTGGCGAGGGCGACGCCGATCGCGATCAGGATCGCCACCGCTTCCCAGCCGGTCTCGTGGCCGTTGCCGGAGGCGATCGCCGCGGCCAGGATGGCGACGATGATCGTGCCGACGATCCCGGCGATCATGCCGGCGAGATCGGAGCGGGTCATGCCCGGTATGTAGGCGCCTCCCGCGACTTCCTGATCGGCGACCGGGTTGATCGTGCCGTGCCCGGTCTCCTCGACCTTGACGACGTGGTCGGGGTGCTGATCGTCGCCGGTCTCGACCGCCACCACCCGCAGCGGCGGCTCGATCCCTTCCTGCGCCTTCTCCAGCAGCCCCTCCTCGTACCACTTCGACTGCTCGTCGCAGTGCTCGAAGATCAGCACCTCGTCGGCGGGGGCTTTCAGCAGCGCGTCCTGGGCCGCCTGCACCGGATCGGGGTCGCCGACCTCGCCGCTCACTTCGATGCCGTTGCCGCGCAGCGTCTTCAAAGCTCGCTCGAGCCGCTCCTCGGCTTCCTTCCTCGGCCCGTCGACGTCGCCCATCGTGTGGTGGAGGGCGTTGGCCTCGGTGGCGGGGACGACGACCCGCAGCTCGACCCCGTCCTGGTCGGCGTTGGCGAGGATCTGCTCCACGGGCTCGGACCCGTGTAGGTTGTCGGTGAGGATCGCGATCACTCGCCTCGACATAACGCCCTCCTTACTCGTCGCCGGGGATCTCTTGATCGGCTTCGCCGTAGACGGCGCCGCTCGGCTCCTCCGGCGGCGGGGCGTCGCGGTCCGGAAACCGTTTCTGGTCGCCGTGCTCGGCGTTGTCGATCAGCTCCTCCTCGGCGAGCTCGAAGCCCTCGGCCTCGCCCTCACCGCCCTCGACCAGCGGTCGCTGGGCCGGGTCGTCGACTCCGTCGTCCGGGGCTGGCCCGCCGATCCGCGCCGCTTCCGCGGCTGCGGCGTCGGCCTCTTCCTCGGCAATCGGGTCGCGCTCGTTCTCTCCCATCACGCCTTCCTCTCTCCCCACATGCCGGTGTCGCCACCGTGGGCCTCGTGCTGGGGCTGGCGCCCCGGTTGCTCTGGCGGAGCCAGTTTCTCATCCGCGCGGCGGCTCAGCCCGACATAGCCGAGGAAGCCGACGAAAGCGATGACGAAGAAGATCAGCGCGAAGATCGGCGACCAGGCGACGGCGATCAGCGCCAACAGGACGATGAGTACAAGCGGGATCAAGTACATGACCGGCGGTTACCCCTGCGCGCCAGGCACGAAACGCGGGTGATCGTTTTCCCCTCCCCGCTCGCAGGGTAGTCGCAGAGCAAGAGAGCAAGCGACCGCTAAGGAGTGGAAATGGGCACGCAAGAGGCCGGCAACGTCACCGGCACCAAGGACAAGGACTACAACGTCATCTGGTTCGTCGAGCAGTGCCTCAGCAACGTGCTTCGGCTCGAGACCTACGTCGAAGACGCCGAGCGGGACGGGGACTCCGACCTCGCCGACTTCTTCCGCCGCGCGCAGGAGACGAGCCGCAAGGGCGCCGAGCAGGGCAAGGACATGCTGCGCTCGCGCCTCTCGTCCTGAGGGGCTGCCGAAGTCATCTGCCGGCCCGGTGAAAGCCGGGCCGGCCGCGTTTAGGAGCCGGTGCTGACCGAGGCGGTATCGCCCGCCGAGCGGCCGGCCACCCAGCCGGCGACTGCGCCGACGGCGCCACCGAGGCCAAGCAGGGTCGCGGCGCGGAGCGGGTCGCGCTTCAGCTTCGAAGCGGTGCCGCGGGCCGTGTGCTTCGCGGTCGCCTTGACCGCCTTACGGGCGAGGGTGTTCTTGATCGCTGGCATGCCCGTCCAATACCCGCGGGTCAGGCGCCTACACCCGCCGCCGCGCCACCCAGCCTTCGACGGTCGAGCGCTTGATCAGCCGATAGAAGGTGGCGTTGACCTCGACCGTGTCGAAGACCTCGGCGTAGCGCTCGAGCCAGCGCGCCTGCGGCACCCCCTCGTAGATCCCCTCGCGCCAGGAGGCGTAGACCCAGCCCGAACAGCCGATCCGCACGTCCTTCATCGCGCCTCCGTTTACCCGCCAGGCGGCCGGGGGTACCAGAACCCGCGTGCCTCTGAACGCGATCCTCGACGTCGACGGGACCCTCGTCGACACCAACTACCACCATGCGCTCGCCTGGCACCGCGCCCTCCACGCCCATGGCCACCAGGTCCAGATGTGGAAGGTGCACCGCCACATCGGCATGGGCGGCGACCAGATCCTCGAGGCGCTGATCGGGGCCGAGGCAGAGGCCGCGCAAGGTGACGAGATCCGCGACGCCGAGGCCGAGGCCTACGGCGAGCTGATCGGCGAAGTCGAGCCGATGGAGGGAGCGCGCGAGCTGATCGAGCGGCTGCGCGCGAAGGGAGCGACCGTGATCCTCGCCAGCTCCGCGAAGCAGGAGGAGGTCGACCACTACCTAGACCTCCTCGACGCCCGCGACCTCGTCCACGACTGGACCACCTCGGCCGACGTCGAGAGCACCAAGCCCGACCCCGATCTGGTCCACGCGGCGATCGAGAAGGCGAGCGACGGCAATCAGTCGGTGATGGTCGGCGACTCGGTATGGGACGTGGAGGCGGCGAAGGCGGCGGGCATCCCGACCATGGCGGTGCTCACCGGCGGCTTCTCGGAGGAAGAGCTGCGCGAGGCCGGCGCGACCCAGGTCGTCGAATCGATCGCCGACCTCGACTTCGAGCCGCTTCTAGACGAAGCGGCGGGCTAACTGGCGCCCGCCACCGCCTTCTGCAGCTCGTTCTTGCTCATCTTCGAGCGCCCCTCGATCCCGAGCTTCTTGGCATCGTTGTAGAGCTGTTCGCGGGTGCGGCCGCCGGGGCCGCTGCCGGACTGCTTGCCGCCCCGGCTGCTCGCCGAGCGGCCGCGGGTGGAGCTGCGGGAGGAGCTTTTCGATTCCCCCGAGCGCGCCTTTTCCTTGTTCACGGCGCGGGCGGCGATCTCCTCGGCTCGTTTGGTCGAGCGGCCCGCTTCCTTCTCGCTCTTTTTGATGTGTTTGTACTGGCGGTCGCGTTTGCTGCCTTTTTTGACTCCGCGCGGTGGCATCGCTCTCTACCTCCTCAGCCGATGTTCGCTTTTTCCTGCTGGCCCTCGTGGACGCCCTCGGCGAACTCCTCGACGATCTTCGAGTTGAAGGCTTCGAGGTCGTCGGGTTTGCGGCTCGTGACCAGGCCCTGGTCGACGTGGACTTCCTCGTCGACCCAGCTGGCGCCGGCGTTGCGGAGGTCGGTCTCGAGGCTCGGCCAGGAGGTCAGCGTCCGCCCCTCGGCGACGCCGGCGTCGATCAGCGTCCAGGGCGCGTGGCAGATCGCTCCGACGGGCTTGCCGGCGGCGAAGAACCCGCGCACGAACTCGAGCGCCTCGGATTTCGTCCGCAGCTGGTCGGGATTGGCGACGCCGCCGGGGAGGACGAGGCCGTCGTATTCGTTCGCGTCGGCCTCGCCGACCGGGCGGTCGACGTCGAAGGTGTCGGCCTTGTCGAGGTGGTTGAAGGCCTGGACCTCGCCGGCTTCCGGGGCCAGCAATTCGGCCTCCGCCCCTGCCTCGCGAACCGCGCGCAGCGGCTCCTCCAGCTCGACTTGCTCGACCCCCTCGTTGGCGGTCAGGAAGGCGATCTTCTTTCCCTGCAGGCGATCGGACATAACAGCCCCCTCGGTCTTTCTCAGGTGATCTGGGTCACCTCCCGGCTACCCCCCGCCGGGGGCGCCAAACGATCTACGACCTCGACCTGGGGCCGTTGCCAGCCGAGCTCGAAAGTGAGGGGAACCTGGACTTTTTCCTTGGCGAGGCAGCGAGGACATGCCGTCCAGGACGAGGCCGCCTGCGCCGAATATCCGCTGCCGCAGTTGTCGCACCGAAACATGAGCTTCTTCTCCTATCCGTATAAACCCGTCGCTGTGCCCCTTACCCTTGGTACTAGGCGGTAAAACCGGGAGTTTTATTGATCGGACAGGGGAGTACTAGGTCCGCGAGGGGGTAGCTTTGAAGCGGATGAAAGAGCCGCAGGAACTAGAGCTGCGGCGTTACCTGAAAAGCCAGCGCGAGCTGGCGGCGCGCCTGATCGAGGGCGAGTCGCTCGACCAGGTTGCGCCGCGGTTCCTGGAGATCGTCGCCGGGCTGCTGCGCTGGGAGGCCGGGGCGATGTGGGAAGTCCTCGACGACTCCGAGCCCCTGCGCCTGGTCTCCGGCTGGAGCACCCCCGATCTCGACGCCAGGCCGCTCTGGCGCCGCAGCCGCGAGCTCGAGTTCCGGCGCGGGACCGGTCTGCCGGGGGACGCCTGGGAAAGCGGTCAGATCGCCCTCGCACCCCGCTACAGCGAGTACCCGACCCCCACCCCGCGCTTCGAAACCTCGGCGGAGCTGGGGCTGGAAGCAGCGCTGGCGATCCCGGTCCCGATCGGCTCGCCGGAGAACGTGCTGGCGGTGGCCGAGTTCCACACCACCTCCTTCGAAGCCCAGTCCGAGGAGCTGATGGCCCTGCTCACCGCCTTCGCCGACCAGCTCGGCACCTTCATCGCCCGGCGCCGGGCGGAGGCGAAGAGCGCCGAAGCCGAGCGCTACCGCCAGCACCTCGCCGAGGTCGTCCGCGGCACCCACGACGCCGTCCTCAGCAAGGACCTGGATGGGCTGGTCACGACCTGGAATCCGGCAGCGGGCCGCCTCTACGGCTACAGCGCCGAGGAGGCGATCGGGCGCCACATCTCCTTCCTCGTCCCCCCCGACCACAAAGACGAGGAGAAGGTGATCCTGGACCGGGTAAAGCGCGGGGAACGGCTCGAGACCTACGAGACCGAGCGGCTCCGCAAGGACGGCACCCGGATCTCGGTCTCGCTCACCGTCTCGCCGATCCGCAGCCCGCTGCGCGGCCTGATCGGCGCCTCGGTCGTCGCCCGCGACATCACCGCCGAGGTGCGGCGGCGGCGCGCCCAGGAGTTCCTCGTCGCCGCCAGCCGCCTCCTGGACAGCTCCCTCGACCCGACCGAGACGGCGCGGACGATCGTCTCCACCGCGGTGCCGGAGCTGGCGGAGCTCTGCCTGATCGATTTCCGTCGCCCCGACGGCTGGCTCGGCGACAGCGTCGTCGCCGGCGCCAACCCGGAGATGGCGGCGCGCCTGGAAGCGATTCGGCGGGACAAGCCCCTCGACCCGGCAGGCGAGCATCCGGTGGCCCAGGTCCTGCGGCTGAACCAGCCGATGGTCTGGCGCGACCTGAAGGCGCCCGAGGTCGTCGACAAGGTCTCGCAGGGCGCCGACCACCTGCAGCTGATGGAAGACGCCGGCTACAACTCGGCCGCCGTCGTGCCGTTGATCGCTCGCGGGCGGACGATCGGCGCCGTCTCCTTCCTCCATGCCCACGGCGACATGCGCTACGACCAGGGCGACCTGGAATTCCTCGCCGAGCTCGGCGAGCGGGCAGGGCTGGCGCTCGACAACGCGCGGCTCTACCAGGAGCGCGACCGCGTCGCCAAAAACCTGCAGCGAGGACTGCGGCCGCCGCGGCCGGCCCCGGTCGAGGGGCTCGGGATCTCGGTCGTCTTCGAGGCCGCCGGCGAGGGGATCGAAGTCGGCGGCGACCTCTACGACGTGATGCCGACCGACGACGGCTGCTGGATCCTGGTCGGCGACGTGGCCGGCAAGGGAAGCACCGCCGCCGGCGTCTCGGTTGCCGTCCGCCACTCGGTGCGCGGCCTGGCCCGCGAGATCGCCGAGCCCGACGAGGTGCTGCGGCGGGTCAACGACCTCCTCCTCACCGGCGAGAGCCTCAACGACTTCGCGACCGCGATGCTGGCGCGGCTGCGCCGCGGCGAGGACGGATGGAAGATCGTCCTCGCCTCGGCCGGCCACCCGCCCGTGGTTCTCGCCACCGATGCGGGACCGCAGCTCTTGGGCGGCGGCTCGGTCCTCGGCGCCTGGCGCGAGGCGAACGTCCAGCGGCACGAGCGGACGCTCGCCCCCGGCGACACCCTCGCCCTCTGCACCGACGGCTGGCTCGAGGCGGGCCCGGTCACCGCCCACCAGGGCCCGGAGTCCTTCGCCGAGATGACCCAGGCACTGGCGGGGCTAGAGCTCGACGAGGTGACGGAGCGGCTACGTGCCGACGCCGTCGGCCGCAGCGCCGGCCAGCTGCGCGACGACCTCGTCGTCCTCGCCATCCGCCCCCGGGCGACCTCGGACAGCGCCGAGGCGCCGCGGGAGCTGGCAGTCGGCGCTTAGCGTTTAGCGCCGGTTTTTTTCGCCGATGATCTTTTGCGGCCGCCGGCTTTTTTGGCGGCTTTTTTCGTCCCGCCCGTTTTCCTCGCCGCCGGTTTCGCCGCCGCTTTTTTCCGCGCCGGTTTTTTCGCTTTCGAGGGGGCCGGTTTGCGCAGGGCCGAGGGAATGTCGGCGCGGGCGACGGCACCGGTCAGGGACTTGATCTGGCCCTGGAGGAAGCCGGCCATCCGTTCCTCCTCGCGGCGGATCGAGCGCGCCAGTTTCGCCGTCTCGGAGTCGCGGACCTTTTCCGCCAGCGTCTCGATCGCCAGGTAGGTGGCGATCTCCTCGTGCTCGTTGAAGTACTCGGTCTTGGCGTTCTTCAGCATTTTCTCGGCCTCGCTGTCGCCGCGGATCATGTGCAGCGGGCCCTTCGCCGCGGCGGTCAGTTTGCCGACCGCGGTCTGCAGCGTCTGGCCGCCGCCGCCGAGCTGCTTGATCCGGCGCTCGACCTGTTTGGCGTGCGATTTCGTCTCTTTCAGGTGCTGCTGCAGCCGTTTCTTGTAGGGGCCTTTGGCGGTCATCGCGATGTGAGCCTGCAGGGCAGTCTCCAGTTCGCGCTCCTTGCCGTAGGCCTCGCTCAGGTACTGGACCAGCTTGGCGTCTCGCTCGTTCATATCCGCCATTGCGGTTTGCGCCTCCTCGGTGCTTAGTGCTCAGGGGTGGGGACCCGCTTGAGTTACCCATCGGGCTTTCAGCGAAACTGGAGCAATGCGACTGGCACTGCTCCTCCTCGGCGCGGCACTGCTGCACCCGGCCCCGACGCCGCCGCCGATCAAGGTCTGGCCGATCCCCTTCGGGCAGAAGCGCAAGCAGGAGATGGCTGCCTACTCGGAGCGCCACTACGGCGAACGCACGTGGCGCCTACGTCACCCGCACGTGATCGTCGAGCACATGGCGCAGAGCGGCAGCGCCGCCGCCGTCCGCAACACCTTCGTCGCGGACCGTCCCGACCCCGAGCTGCACGAGCTGCCCAACGTCTGCTCCCACTTCGTCGTCGCCGACTCCGGCCGCGCCTTCCGCCTCGTCAACCTCCGCACCCGCTGCCGCCACACGGTCGGCCTCAACTGGACCGCAATCGGGATCGAGCACGTCGGCTACGGCGACGGCGACGTCCTCGGTGACCGCCGCCAGCTCCGCGCCTCCCTGCGGCTGACCCAATGGCTGCGTTGCCGCTTCGGGATCGAGGTCCGCAATGTGATCGGCCACGCCGAGAGCCTCAGCTCCCCCTACCACCGCGAGCGCGTCCCCAGCCTGCGCCGGCAGACCCATGGCGACTGGCGCCACGCCTCGATGCAGACCTACCGCCGCAAGCTGCGGCGGCTCGGGCCTTGCCCCGGCAACTAGACTGCGGCAGATGAGCGACGACGTGATCGAGCACGGCTTCAAGGAGGGCGACAAGGTCTGGGTCCAGGACGCAGACGGCAAGCGCCATCCGGGAATCTTCGTCGGCGACAACGAAGCCTCCGGCTGGTTCGGCGGCGGCCCCAGCGCCTACGTCGCCCACCCCGAGGCCCACCAGGCAGAGGTCGTCTCGGTCTTCCGCATCACCCCGCGCGACGAGTAGCCGGCGCCTGTCGATTTCTCCGGGCCCCGTTCGTCGCTGAGGTAAAAGGGCGGATCAGCCGCTCGCGACGAAGGAGGAGCCGATGCGCTTCATGATGTTCATGTACCCGCAGATCGAGGACGAGGACTGGAACCCGACGCCGGAGGCGGTCGCGGAGATGGGCCGCTACAACGAGGAGCTGCAGAGGGCCGGGATGCTGCTTTCGCTGGACGGGCTGCGTCCGCCCGGCGAGGGCGTCAGCGTCAGCTTCGACGGCGAGGGCAAGGCGACGGTCACCGACGGGCCCTTCACGGAGACGAAGGAGGTCGTCGGCGGCTACTGGCTGATCCAGGCGCGCTCGAAGGAGGAGGCCGTCGAGTGGGCTAACCGCGTCCCCGGCGAGGCCTGCCGCGTCGAAGTCCGGCAGATCTTCGAGATGGAGGACTTCCCGCAGGATGTCCAGGACGCCTACGAGGGTCCTTGAGGCGACGATGACCGAGGCCACGCGCGCGATCGAGGCGGTCTGGCGGATCGAGTCCGCCCGCCTGATCGCGGGCCTGGCGCGGATGTGCGGCGACGTCGGCACGGCCGAGGACCTGGCCCAGGACGCGCTGGTCGTGGCGATCGAGAAGTGGCCCGAGACCGGCGTGCCCGACAACCCCGGCGCCTGGCTGATGGCGACGGCGAAGAACCGGGCGATCGACCGGATGCGCCGCGAGAAGACCTACGATCGCAAGCGCGAAGAGATCGCCCACGACACCGGCGCCCTCTTCGCGATCGAACGCTCCGACTTCGACGCCGCCGCCGACGAGGAGATCGGCGACGACCTGCTGGCGCTGATCTTCACCTGCTGCCACCCGCTGCTCTCGCGCGAGGCCCGGGTGGCACTGACGCTGCGGCTGCTCGGGGGGCTGACGACGGGCGAGATCGCCCGCGCCTTCCTCAGCTCCGAGTCGACGGTGGCGCAGCGGCTGGTGCGGGCGAAGCGGACGCTGCGCGACGCGAGGGTCCCGTTCGAGGTGCCGCGGGGCGCCGAGCTGGACGAGCGCCTCGGCTCGGTGCTGGAAGTGATCTACCTCGTCTTCAACGAGGGCTACGCGGCCAGCTCGGGCGAGGACTGGATACGCCGCGACCTCTGCGAGGAAGCGCTGCGGCTCGGCCGGATCCTCGCCGAGCTGGCGCCGGCCGAGCCGGAGGCGCACGGCCTGGTGGCGTTGATGGAGATCCAGGCCTCGCGGCTCGCCGCCCGCTCCGGTCCCGGCGGCGAACCGGTGCTGCTGCTCGACCAGGACCGCTCCCGCTGGGACCCGCTGCTGATCGTCCGCGGGCGGCGGGAGCTGGAGCGGGCCGAAGAGCTGCCCGGCCCCCTCGGCCCCTACGGGCTGCAGGCGGCGATCGCCGCCTGCCACGCGGCAGCGCTGCGCGCCGAGGAAACCGACTGGGTGCGGATCGCCGCCCTCTACGACGCCCTCTCCCAAGTCCAGCCTTCCCCGATCGTCGAGCTGAACCGAGCGGTCGCCTTGGGAATGGCCTTCGGCCCGGAGGCGGGCCTTGAACTGCTCGATCAGATCAAGGACGAGAAAGAGCTGGCGAACTACCACCTGCTGCCGAGTGTCCGCGGGGACCTGCTGGAGAAAGCAGGCCGCTCCGAGGAAGCAGCCTCCGAATTCACAAAAGCCGCGGCGCTGGCCACCAACGACCGCGAGAAGGAACTCCTATTGCGCCGCGCAGAGGGGGATGGGTGACCCGCTCCAGACACCCCTCGCTATGGCTCGGCGTTGAGTGTCTGGAGAGGGTCACCCATCCCCCTCCCCACCACCGGCCAAGCGCCTGATCCCCTCCTTCTCCAACCGCAAGATCTTCCAGTCGCCGAGGCGCCGAGCCCCGAGCTTGTCGTAGAAATTCAGCGCCGGCTCGTTCCAGTCCAGCGCCACCCATTCGAGGCGAACGTAGCCGCGCTCGAGCGTGAGCTGGGCGAGGTGCTCCATCACCGCGCGGCCGACACCGCCGCGGCGGTGCTCGGGGCGGATATAGATGTCCTCCAGCCAGACCCCGGCTTGGCACTCGAAGGTCGAGAAAGTCGTGAAGAAGATCGCGTAGCCGACGGCTTCACCGTCTGCGGTCTCCACCAGCAGCGCCTCCGCCGCCTTCTCCTCGAACAGTGAGCGGCGCAGCACCTTGGCACTCCCGCTCACCTCGCCGGCGAGTTTCTCGTACTCGGCCAGCTCGAGGATCAGGTCGAAGAGCAGGGGCACGTCCGCTTCCGTCGCCGGACGGATCTCGACGTCGTTGGCGGTGGCCATCGTCGGCAGCCTAAGCGACGGGCCGCGTCAGCCGGAGCCCTGGAGGCGCGGCAGGACCTCGCTCTTGTAGGTCTCGATCGCCGCCAGCGGATCGGCGCCGGAGTTGTTCATCAGGGCGACGACGGTCGCTCCCATCTCCTCGACCTCGCGGATCCGTTCGACGTGGACCTCGGGATCGGCGGCGACGATCAGGTCTTCCTTCAGCTCTTCGTCGGAGACCTGCCGCTCGCCCTCCTCGTACATCGCCTGCGGGTCGTGCCACTCGTCGCGGTAGAACTCTTTCGGCTGCGAGCCCTTCCAGACCCGGCAGCCCTCGAGCGCGGCCTCGTCGTCCTCGGCCCAGGAGAAGGCGGCCTGGAGGACGATCTCCCCCGGCTCGCGGCCGGCGTCCTCGGCGGCGCCTTTGTAGGCGTCGACGATCTCCGGCACCGATTCGGGGTCGGCGAGGGTCCAGAGCCCGTCGCCGTGGCGCCCCGCCACCTTCGCCGCCTTGGGGCCAAAGGCGGAGACGTAGATCGGCGGCCGCCGGTTCTCCGGCCGCGAGTGGATGTAGGCGCGGTCGGTCGAGAAGTGCTTGCCGGCGCCGCTCAGCCGCTTGCCCTCCCAGAGGGCGCGGATCATCTCCAGCGCCTCCTCCATCCGCTCGACCTTTTCGCCCGGCGAGGGCCAGTCGGCCCCCAGCGGAACCTCGTTCAACGCCTCGCCGGAGCCGACCCCGAGGTAGGGGCGGCCGGGAAACATCAGCTCCATCGTCGCCCAGGCCTGAGCGATCAGGACCGGGTGGTAGCGCGGGCCCGGCGGCGTCACCGCGGTGCCGAAGCTGACCCGCTCGGTCGCCTGCGCGGCGGCCCCGAGCCAGACCCAGGCGTGGCCAGCCTCCCCCGGTTCCCACCATGGCTGCAGGTGGTCGCTGCAGCCGATTCCGGCGAAGCCGGCGTCCTCGGCGGCGACCGCCTGGCGCAGCAGCTGCTCGGGCGGGAACTGCTCATGGGCGCAGAGGTGGAGGTAGCGCATCGGTTTCGCCTGCGGGCGCCCTCCGCCTAAGCCTTCCCCTCGAACTCGTACTCGCGCAGGAAGCCCTCGAAGAGGCGGCGGTGACCCTGCTCGTCACGAAGGATCGCGATCAGCATGTCCTGGGTCACCGGGTCGACCCCGTCGGTGACTTCGATCAGGTGCGTGTAATGCTCGATCGCGCCGGTCTCGGCTTTGATCACGCCGCGGATCACGTGGACGACGTCGACTTGGTGCTCGGGCGGCTGCAGGAAGCTCTGTTCGGCGCTGAAGGCTTCAGAGCCGGGGACGACGCCGTAGAGCTCCTTGATCCGGTTGGCGAACTGGCGCGCGTGGCCGAGCTCCTCTTCGATGTCTTCGGCGAGGGACTCGCGGATCTCCTGAGCGCGGACGCCGTCGAGGTTGGTGGAGGCGGCGAGGTAGCTCATCACCGTCTCGATCTCCATCCAGTAGGCCTTGGTCAGCAGGGCGACGATTTCTTCCCGGGTGCCGGAGGCATCGCCGCTGAAGATTCCCTTGTCGGGGGTACTCGACTCCATCTCTAGTTCTTCTCCCTCGTTGGTCATCTGGCAACTGGTCTCGAGCCTACGCCCGGCGGCTACCCCGGCGGCTGAGCGTGGAAACGCGGGCGCGGGCAGCGCGCTCGGCGACTAGGCTGCGGCGCCATGAACACGATCGATTCCCTGCTCGAAAACAACAAGGAGTTCGCCGACGGCCTCGCCGAGCGGCACCTCGACGTCGAACCGCAGCGCCACCTGGCGATCGTCACCTGCATGGACTCGCGGCTCGACGTCTTCGCCGCCCTCGGCCTCGGCCAGGGCGAGGCGCACGTGCTGCGCAACGCCGGCGGCGTCATCACCGACGACGTGATCCGCTCGCTGGCGCTATCGCAGCGGCGGCTGGGTACCCGTGAGGTGATGCTGATCCACCACGACGACTGCGGTCTGCAGAAGATCACCGAGGACGGCTTCCGGATGGAGCTGCAGGAGACGACCGGGATCGCCCCCGCGTTCGCGATCGAGGCGTTCAAGGACGTCGAGGAGGACGTGCGGCAGTCGATCCGCCGCGTCCGCACCTCGCCTTTCCTCCCCCACCGCGACGTCGTGCGCGGCTTCGTCTACGACGTCGACAGCCACCGCCTGCGCGAGGTCGAGGTCCCCGAGTAGTGCCGACGGTCGCCCCCTACGGCTCCTGGTCTTCGCCGATCGAGGCGGCGACCGTGGCCCGGGCCGGGCGGCGGCTGGCCTTCCCCGCGATCGCCGCCGACGGCGCCGTCTGGTGGGCGGAGGGCCGCCCGGAGGAGGGCGGCCGCGTCTGCCTGATGCGGCGGCCCGAGGGCGGCGAGCCCGAGCGGGTGACGGCGGAAGGCGTCAACGTGCGGACGCGGGTGCACGAGTACGGCGGCGGCGCCTGGGCCCTGGTCGCGCCCGACACTGTCGTCTTCGTCGCCTTCGAGGACCAGCGCCTCTACCGCCAGCGACTGGGCGAGGAGCCGGTGGCGATCTCGCCGCAGCCGCCGGAGCCCGGCGCGCTGCGCTACGCCGACATGCGGCCGACGCCGGACGGCGACGCCGTCGTCTGCGTGCGCGAACGCGACGCCGAGCCCGAACCGGTCAACGAGGTCGTCTCGCTGCTGCTCGACGGCTCGGCCGAGCCGCAGGTGCTGGCGAGCGGCCGCGACTTCTACTCCTTCCCGCGGGTCAGCCCCGACGGCGCCTGGCTCGCCTGGACCTGCTGGGACCACCCGAACATGCCCTGGGACGGGACCGAGCTCTGGATCGCGCCGCTCGGCGACACCGGCGAGGAGCGGCTGATTGCCGGCGGCGGCAAGCGATCGGTCTTCCAGCCCGAATGGGACGGCGACGGGCGCCTGCACTTCGTCTCCGACCGCGACGGCTACTGGAACCTCTACCGCGCCCGCGACCCCGGTGGCCAGCTCAGCGGCGAGGACGGCTCGCTGATCCAGCTGACCGAGGAGAAGGCGGACCTCGCCCACCCGCAGTGGCTCTTCGGCGGCGCCACCTATGCCTTCCTCGAGAGCGGCGCGATCGCCTGCGTTCGCACCGAGGCCGCCGAAGAACGCCTCTTCCTCCTGCGACCGGAGGGCTGGGAACCGGCTGACCTCGGGCTGCCATTCACCTCCTTCGGCTTCCCGGCGCTCGCGGCGCGGGGCGAACAGATCGCCTTCGCCGCCGCCAGCCCCGAGAACGAGACTGCCGTCGTCGTCTACGACGCCGGGCGCAAGGAGACCGAGGTGGTGCGCGCCTCCGGCGACGAACCCGTCGACCCCGCCTACGTCTCGCACCCGCGGCCGGTCGAGTTCCCGGCCGGCGGGGGCGAGATCGCCTACGGCTTCTACTACCCGCCGGCGAACCCGGAGTTCGAGGCGCCGGCGGGGGAACTGCCGCCGCTGATCGTCGAGAGCCACGGGGGGCCGACCTCCCACGCCACCCCTGCCCTCGACCGCGAGTACCTTTACTGGACCAGTCGCGGGATCGGGGTCGTCGACGTCAACTACCGCGGCTCCAGCGGCTACGGCCGCGAGTATCGCAACAAGCTGCGAGGGACCTGGGGCGTCGTCGACAACGAAGACTGCCTCAACGCGGCGCTCTACCTGGCCGACCAGGGCCTCGCCGACCGCGAGCGGCTGGCGATCCGCGGCGGCTCGGCCGGCGGCTACGCGACCCTCTGCGCGCTCACCTTCCACGACGGCTTCGCCGCCGGGGCGAGCTACTTCGGCGTCGCCGACGCCGAGGCGCTCGCCGGCGACACCCACAAGTTCGAGTCGCGCTACCTCGACCTCCTGATCGGCCCCTATCCCGAGCAGGCCGAGCTCTACCGCGAGCGGTCGCCGATCCACCACGTCGAGGAGTTGCGGGCGCCGGTGATCCTCTTCCAGGGCCTCGAGGACAAGGTCGTGCCGCCGAACCAGGCGGAGACGATGGCGGCGGCGCTGCAGCGCAACGGGGTCCCCTATGCCTACCTCCCCTTCGAGGGCGAGCAGCACGGCTTCCGCAAGGCCGAGACGAACATCCGCTGCCTCGAAGCCGAGCTCTACTTCTACGGCCGGATCATGGGCTTCGAGCCCGCGGGCGTGCCGGAGCCGGTCGAGATCGTCGGCTTGGCGAGCCAGCCCGGCGGCTAGCTGACGACGCAGTTCTTGGAGCCGCCTTCGGTTTCGCCTTTTTCCGGGAAGGCGTGGGCGAGGGCGTTGGCGATCAGCTGGGCGCGGGCGGCGTAGCCGGGCGAGGTGAAGTGGATGCCGTCTTCGATGAACCAGTCGTCTTTGACGTCGGAGGCCCAGTCGTAAATGCGCATGTTGGGGTAGCTGGCGCAGGCGCTGACCAGTTCTTCGTCCCATTTCTCCATGTTTTCCTTCGAGTAGGGGTCGCCCTTTTCGACCAGCGAGCGGACGTTGACCCAGAGCACCGGTTCGTCGCCGATGATCGTCATCATTTTTTCGATCCGTTCGCGCTCGCTGATCGTCGAGCCGGCGGCGACGTTGGCCGCCTCGTTGGTGCCGAGGGCGAGCACCCAGCAGCCTTTGAAGCCTTCCGCCTTCCAGGCGGCGGCGACTTCCTGGGCGTTGGGGTTACCTTCGAAGCGCTCTTCGATCGAGGTCGCCCCCTGCACCTCCATGTGGGTTTCTTTGGCCCCGACTTCGGCGTAGCGGGCGGGGATCCGCTGCGATTCGATCGGCAGGTATTCGGGGTCGTCGAGGCCCTCGGAGGTCGAGTCGCCGATGTGGACGACGGCTTTGCAGGACGATTTCGTCGAGTCTTCGGCCTGCGACTTGGTCAGCGGCGGCGGCTTCGTCGTCCCCTCGGCCCGCGCCTGCTCGACGCGGACGTCGTTACCTTCGGCCGAGCTCGAGTTGAGTCCGGCCATTCCGGCGGCGGCGACCACGAGGACGATCCCGAGGCCGACGATCGCGACCCGCATCCCCGGCGCAAAGGTCTCCCATTTCCAGCCGACGGCGCGGCGGCGGGCGAAGAAGCGGCCGATCGCGCCGTGGCGGATCGGCTCCTCGACGAAGCGCCAGGAGAGAGCGGCGACGGTGAAGATCGCCGCCACTTGGAGCAGGGCGCGGACGAGGCTGTCGTCGTGGATCCCCTGCGGCGTCGTGAGGACGATGATCGGCGTCTGCCAGAGGTAGATCCCGTAGGAGCGGACGCCGACCCAGCGCAGCGGCGCCACCCCCATCCAGGCACCGAGGCGGCAGGCCGGATGGGTCAGCGGCATCAGCGCCATCACCGTCGCCAGCGAGAGGATCACGAAGCCGCCGCGGTAGAGGAAGGGCGAGAGTTCGCCGACCCGCCAGATCATCAGGGCGATGATCAGGAGGCCGGCGACGCCCAACGCGTCGAGCGTGTTGCGGGCCTGCGGCGCGATCCGGCGGCTCAGTTTGCGGCTCGGCCAGACCATCGCCAGGGCGGCGCCGAAGAGCAGGGCGGCGGCGCGGGTGTCGGTGCCGAAGTAGAGGCGCGAGGGGTCGAAGCTGGGCTTGTAGAGGACCGCCATCAGGATCGAGGAGGCGATCGCGCCGGCGATCGTCAGCAGCGCCAGCCGCGGGCGCACGCCGGAGGGCAGCGGCCGCTCGTGGACCAGCTTCACCCCGATCAGCAGCAGGAACGGCCAGAGGATGTAGAACTGCTCCTCGACCGAGAGCGACCAGAGGTGGTCGAGCGGGCCTTCGGCTTCGAAGCGGGCAAAGTAGGAGGCTTCAGCGAAGATCTGCTGCCAGTTGTTGACGTAGAAGATCGCCGAGACGACGCCCTTGCGGAACTCGTCCGGCTGCGCGGGGCCGAAGATCGTCACCCAGGCGACGACGATCGCCAGCATCAGGAAGAGCGCCGGCAGCAGGCGACGGGCGCGGGCCAGCCAGAAGGCGGTGAGCTTGATCCGGCCGCGGGCGTTCAGCTGCGCCAGGAGGATGTCGCTGATCAGGTAGCCGCTCAGGGTGAAGAAGACGCCGACGCCGAGCATGCCGCCGGGGGCCCAGTCGAAGCCGAGGTGGAAGAGGATTACTGAGAGGACGGCGATCGCGCGGAGCCCGTCCAGACCAGGCATGTAGCGCTGGTTGCGCTTGACGGGTTCTGGCATCGGTAGCCCGCATGCTAGGGATCGGCGCTGATAGCTTTCGCCGCAGTGAGCCCCGTCCGTGCCTCTCGCCGCCGCCTCTCCGTCGCCTTGGCGGCGGGCCTTCTCCCGGTCCTGGCGATCTTGTCGCTCGGAGGCGGTTCCGCCGCCGCCGCGACCTGCCCGTCCTTCCGGGTCCTGCACGACGACCGCATCGGCGCCGCGGTGCTGCCGGCGGGGAACTACGAAGTGACGGTCTCCGACGGGCTCAGCTGCGCGGCTTCCTCGAAGCTCTTCGCCCGCTTCCTCAGCGACTGGGACGGCAACCTGCCGAAACCGTGGCGGCTGAAGGCCGAAGGAAGCGGCAAGGCGACCTTCACCGGCGGCAGCCTCTCCTTCTCGGTGCGGCTGAGCGGCGGCGGCGAAGGCGGCGGCAACAACCCCGCGATCGGCAAGCTCTGCCCCGGTACCTTCACCGTCAACGCCGGCTCGGACGTCGGCCCCCTCTTCTTCGCCAAGGGCAGCTACCTCGTCTACATCCCGGCGAAGTCGGCGATCACCTGCCGCCGCGCCTCGGTTCTCTTCACCAGGTTCCTCGCCGCCCCCGGCGGGACGCTGCCCTACCCGTGGCGGGTGGCGAACCAGACGGCGACGTTCTACAAGTCGGCCCACCCCCTCCGCTCGGCCTTCCGGATCGAGACGGAGAACGGCGTCTCCTAGCGGCTCAGCAAGACCCGAAGGTCGGAGGCGATCGCCTCTGGTTCGTCGTCGAGCTGGTTCCAGGTGATGTGGTCGACCGAGTAGCCGTGGACGTGGAGGATGCGGTCTCGGGCTCGGTCTTCCCTGAAGGCAACCCGGCCCTTATGGCCCTGCCAGCCGTCGAGCTCGACGATTTGGCGTAATTCCGGCCAATAGCAGTCGACCTGGAAGGTCTTTTCGCCGACCGTGATGGGGTGGTTGAAGCGGGGCAGGGGCAGGTGGTGCTGGCGCAGGAACGGGGCGAAGCGCTCCTCCAGAGGGCTCTTACGCTCGCCGGACGGTTCGTCCTTTACGCCTTCGAGTGCCGTCCTCACCTTGCGGATGCCCCGACGGCCGGGATAGCGCTCGACTAGATCCCGGAGCGACAACGGTCCCCACAGCTCTCGATATTCCATCTCCCGCAGGAGGCTCTTGACGACGTCAAGTGGCTCGGTAGCTGCGAGGTCGATGATCGTCCTCGCTGCAGTGGTGACCGAGATCCCTTCCTGCGACGTCACCTCATCAGCCGGCAGCGCTTTGTGATGTCGGCTGATCCCTTTCCACGAGCGGCTCTTCTGCGCGGAGGTGACATCGGTCGTCGTGCGCGAGGTAGCTCGGAGCCGCCATAACGCCGCCGCCGAGTGGTGACTCAAAACAGCGTCGAGGCCCGAGGCGAGCACAGCCGCCATCCACCGTCCCTCCTGCTGGAGCAACGAGTGGCCTACCCGATACACACCGGCATACAAGGGATGTAACCGCCCATGCCTGACCCGAGCCTCGATCGCACCATCGCTCCACCCAGCCCCAAGCAACTGCCACCGCCCCACAACCCCGTGCTGCACCTCCGCCAACCGAGCAAGCCAGCGATCGTCATCGCGAGACCGCAAAAATCCTTCCTCAAGAATGAATTTTGCGGTCTCGGCGAGCACCTGTTGAGGTAAGTGCTGACGAGGCGCGGTTTCTCCCCCCTTAGGGCTTGGGTAACTGGCCGCTATGTCGAGTGCTGCGGAGTTTCTGCCCTCTTCCCGCTCCTTGAAGGCGCTCGAAGAGGCCGTTCAGGGGTGTCGGGGGTGTGAGCTGTACAAGGACGCCACTCAGGCCGTGTTCGGGGAGGGGAGGAAGAGCGCGGAGCTGATGCTGGTGGGCGAGCAGCCCGGCGACAAGGAGGACTTGGAGGGGGAGCCGTTCGTGGGGCCGGCGGGGCAGCTGCTGGACCGGGCTTTGGAGGAGGCGGGGATCGACCGCTCGGCGGCCTACGTCACCAACGCCGTCAAGCACTTCAAGTGGAAACCGCGGGGCAAGCGGCGCCTCCACCAGACGCCGCGCGCCGGAGAGATCGAGGCATGCAAGCCCTGGCTCCAAGCGGAGATCGAGGCGGTGAAGCCGCAGGCTCTGCTGGCAATGGGTGCTACGGCAACTCGATCTTTATTCGGCTCAAAAGTCAAGGTCCTCAAAGATCGAGGTAGGCAAATAGATTCGCCTCTGGCTCCGGTGGCTGCGGTGACGATCCATCCCTCGGCGATCCTCCGGGTCCGGGATCACGATGAGCGGGAGGCTGAGTTCGCTGCCTTCGTCGCCGATCTCGAAGCGGTTGCCTCGGCGCTGCAGGGCGCTGCCAGGTGAGCGCTGTCGCGGCAGCGCCCCGCCGCGGGCGCCTCCGTCGCGCCGACTGCGCCGGCCCCGGGATCAAGCGGGTGCGGCGCGGTCGCGGCTTCTCCTTCGTCGACGGCACCGGCGAGGCGATCGCCGACGAGGAGACGCTGGAGCGGATCCGGGCGCTGGCCATCCCTCCGGCCTGGAAAGAGGTCTGGGTCTGCCCCGACCCCTTCGGCCACATCCAGGCCACCGGCTACGACGAAGCCGGCCGCAAGCAGTACCTCTACCACGAGCGCTGGCAGCAGCGGCAGGCCGAACGCAAGTACGAGCTGGTGCGCGATTTCGCCCGCAAGCTCCCGAAGCTGCGGCGCGCCGTCACCGCCGACCTGCGCCGCCCGGGGATGCCGCGGGAGCGGGCGCTGGCCTGCGCGATCCGGCTCCTCGACCTCGGCTTCTTCCGCGTCGGCAGCGAGGTCTACGCGGAGGAAAACGAGAGCTACGGCCTCGCCACCGTCCGCCGCGAGCACGTGACGATCGGCAAGACCGAGGTCGTCTTCGACTTCCCCGCCAAGAGCGGCCAGCGCCGGGTGCAGTCGATCCGCGACGCCGCCGCCCGCCGCGCGCTGGAGACGATGTACCGGCGCCGCGGCGGCCCCGACGACCTGCTCGCCTACCGGGCCGGCGGCCAATGGGTCGACGTCCGCTCCGACGAGATCAACGAGTACATCCACGCGAAGATCGGCGACGAGTTCTCGGCCAAGGACTTCCGCACCTGGCACGGCACCGTCCTGGCAGCTGTCGCCCTGGCTGGCGAGAAGAAGCCGCGCTCCGAAGCGGCGGCGAAGCGCTGCATCGCCCGCGCCGTCAAAGAGGTCTCCGAAGCGCTCGGCAACACCCCCGCCGTCTGCCGCGCCTCCTACATCGACCCCCGGGTGCTCGACCGCTACCGCAACGGCGACACGATCCGCCCGACTGTCAGCACCAACGGTCGGATGTCAGCCAAGCAGCGCCTAAAAATAGAGAGAGAAGTCCTGGATCTCGTGTCATGAGGAATCGGGGATGCCTCGCCGGACCCTCCCCATCTTTGTCCGCCGAGGCATCCCCGATTCCTCCCCCACCATCTTCCTCTCGTTTCGCCTTCACCGCCCGCGGGGAGTTGGAGGGTCAAGACAGCTAGGGAAGGAAATCCGGTTATGCAAGCGCAGGAGCAACGATGAAAGCCGCCGTCTGGCACGGCCCCCGCGACGTCCGCGTCGACGAGGTCGAGGACCCGAAGATCGAAGAGGCCACCGACGCGGTGATCAAGGTCACCTCGACGGCGATCTGCGGCTCCGACCTCCACCTCTACGAGATTCTCTCGCCCTTCATGACCGAGGGCGACATCCTCGGCCACGAGCCGATGGGGATCGTCGAGGAGGTCGGCCCGGAGGTCACCCACATCTCCCCCGGGGACCGCGTCGTCATCCCCTTCAACATCTCCTGCGGCCACTGCTGGATGTGCGACCGCCAGCTCTTCGCCCAGTGCGAGACGACCCAGAACCGGGAGGAAGAAAAAGGCGCCTCCCTCTTCGGCTACACGAAGATGTATGGCCAGGTGCCGGGCGGGCAGGCCGAATGCCTGCGGGTGCCGCAGGCCCACTTCGGCCCGATCAAGGTGCCCGAGGGGCCGTCCGACGACCGCTTTCTCTACCTCTCCGACGTGCTGCCGACCTCCTGGCAGGCGGTCGACTACGCGGCGATCCCGGAGGGCGGCTCGGTCGCCGTCTTCGGGCTCGGCCCGATCGGCCAGATGACCGCCCGCATCGCCGCCCACAAAGGCGCCCGGGTGATCGGCGTCGACATCGTCCCCGAGCGCCTCGCCCTGGCGGAGAAGCACGGGATCGAGACGCTCAACCTCGACGACCACGACGACATCTCCGAGACGATCCGCGAGCTGACCGAGGGCCGCGGCACCGACGGCGCGATCGACGCGGTCGGGATGGAGGCCCACGGCGCCCCGGTCGGCGAGTTCGCCCAGAAAGCCGCCGGCCTGCTGCCCGACGCGGTCGCCGAGAAGCTGATCGAAAAGGCCGCGATCGACCGCATGTCCGCCCTCTACCAGTGCTTCGACACGGTCCGCCGCGGCGGCACCGTCTCGATCAGCGGCGTCTATGGCGGCATGGTCGATCCGATCCCGATGTTCCAGCTCTTCGACAAGGGCGTGCAGCTGCGGATGGGCCAGGCCCACGTGAAGAAATGGATCGACGAGATCATGCCCCTGGTCGCCGAGGACGGCGATCCGCTGGGGACCGAAGACCTCGCCTCTCACAAGATCGGGATCGACGAGGTCCCCGATGCCTACGAGAAGTTCCAGAAGAAGGAAGACGGCGCGATCAAGTTCGTGATCCAGCCGTAGAGGAGCGAGCGATGCGAGTAGTCGTCACCGGAGCGAGCGGCAACGTCGGCACCAGCGTGCTCGAGGCCCTCGGGCAGGAGCCGGCGGTCGAGGAGATCGTCGGCCTCGCCCGGCGGGTCCCCGAGGTCGAGATGCCGAAGGTCCGCTGGGTCGGCGCCGATGTCGTCTCCGACGACCTGGTGCCGATCTTCTCCGGGGCGGCGGCGGTCGTCCACCTCGCCTGGGCCATCCAGCCGGGTCGCGACGAGAGCGTCACCGAGCGGATCAACGTCGAGGGCAGCCGCCGCGTCTTCGACGCCGTCGCCCGGGCGGGCGTCGAGACCGTCGTCTACGCCTCCTCGGTCGGCGCCTACAGCCCTGGCCCGAAGCAACGGCAGGTCGACGAGTCCTGGCCGGTCGACGGCATCCCGACCTCCTTCTACTCCCGCCACAAGGCGGCGGTGGAAACCCTGCTCGACGCCTTCGAACGGCGCGAGCCCGAGGTCCGGGTCGTCCGCCTCCGCCCCGGCCTGATCTTCAAGGCCGAGGCGGCGAGCGAGATCCGCCGCCTCTTCGCCGGCCCCTTCCTCCCCGGCTTCCTGGTCCGCAAGCAGCTGGTGCCGCTGATCCCGCGGGTGCCGCGGCTGCGCTTCCAGGCGGTGCACTCGCGCGACGTCGGCGAGGCCTACCGCCAGGCGGTCGTCCGCGACGTCCACGGCGCCTTCAACATCGCCGCCGAGCCGGAGATCGGGGTCGAGGAGCTCTGCGAGCTCTTCGGCGCCCGCAGCTTCCCGCTGCCGGCGCGGGCGCTCCGCGGCGCCGCCGACCTGAGCTGGAAGCTGCGGCTGCAGCCTTCTCCCCCCGGCTGGATCGACCTCGCGCTCGGGGTGCCGATGATGGACACGAGCCGGGCCCGCGAGCAGCTCGGATGGGAGCCGACGGTGAGCTCTCTGGCCGCGCTCGACGAGCTCCTGCGGGGGATGCGGAACGCCGAAGGGTCGCCGACCCCGCCCCTCGACCCGGGAGCCGGCGGACCGCTGCGGTTCCGCGAGGTCACCACCGGGGTCGGGCAGCGCCAGGGCACCTGAGCGCCGCCGTTTCAGCGGCCGAAAATCCGGCCGAAAACACCGTCAGAAAAAATTCTTTGCCTTTTCCCAATTTCGGGGATGGTTCGCGGTTTTCGCGTCGAATGCAGGGGTACCGATCACCCATGGCGCGCTCCGATGTAAAAAGCCTTCCCAAACCTGACGAGGTCTGGCTCAGCTGCCCGCCGTACCTGCTGATGGCCCGGATCGTCGAGGTCGACCTCGTCTCCGAGCCGCCCGTGGTGAGCTACGAGCTCCACGACGACGACGGCTCGCTCCTGCACGAGGTCGAGCACGCCACACTCGACCACGGCTGGTGGCAAACCTTCCAGCGCCTCGAACCCCGCTTCGGCTAGCAGCCGGGAGCGCTCAGCTCTGCTCGGCCGCGGTCTCGCCGAGGGCCGCCAGCGCCTCCTCGGCGCTGTCGAAGACGAGCCCGTTGGCGGTGAGGCCGGTCATCGAGAGGACGCGCAGGACCTGAGCGGTCGGCGCGTAGACGGCGAGCCGGTTGCCCTCCGCCTCCATCCGGTTATGGGCGCGGAGGATCACGGCGATCCCGGAGGAGTCGATGAACTCGCAGCGCTCGAGGCCGACGAGGACGCAACTGCAGTCGGCGGCGGCGCTCGTGAGGACCTCGTCCAAGAGGCCGGCGACGGCGAGGTCCAGCTCGCCTTCCACCCGGATGTCCCTGCAGCCGGGCTGGAGGTCTCGCTCGCTGACGTTAAAGCGCTGCATGGAACTGATCGTACTTTTCGAAAATCAGCAAGGGCAGACACCTTCCCCGGATCGATTTCTCAGCTTCGGTCCGTAGATCGACTCGTTTCAAGCCGAACCCCGTGCCTCGGTATTTCAGACGATGATCCGGCGCCGAGCACCAAATCAACGACTTGATCCTAACTTAACCTCGCCGCCATGTCTCCCCCTCGCCGCCTGCCGTCCCCGGAGGTGCTGGTCGCTGCGATCGTCGAGCTCGCCGACGACGGCTTCTGCCGCCGCAGCGAGCTGGCGCTGAAGTTCCCGGGCCTCGGCGCGCGCGACCTGCGGCGGGCCCTGCGCCGCGCGATCGCCCAGGGCTTCGTGATCGAGCGCCGCGGCCCCGACGGCCTCTTCCACCTCGCGGTCAGCAGCGAGGGTTGGGATCTCCACCGCAGCGGGTAGCGGGGGGCGATGAGCCCGCTGATCGAGGATGCACCGGCCGCCGTCGCCGGCTATGCCGAGCCGGAGAAGCGCCCGCCCTTCGGCCCTTACCTCGCCTTCATGAGCATCTTCGGATCGCTGGTCAGCGCCGCGCTGCTAATCGCCAAGCGGCAGGGGCGCGAGCTGCCGGAGAGGGTCTCGGCCGCTGATCTCGCCCTCGTCGGCACCGCCTCCCACAAACTCAGCCGCGTCGTCTCCAAGGACAAGGTGACGAGCCCGCTGCGGGCGCCCTTCACCGAACTGGAAGGAAGGGGCGGCCCGGCGGAGTTCGAGGAGAGCTCGCGAGGCACCGGCCTGCAGAAAGCAATCGGGGAGCTCCTCATCTGCCCCTACTGCCTCGGTCTCTGGATCGTCGCGGCGTTCTCGGTTGGCCTGATCTTCGCCCCCCGCGTCACCCGCTTCGTCGCCTCGCTCTTCTCGGCGCTGACGATCTCGGACTTCTTCCAGATCGCCTACAAGGCCGCCGAGGACAAGGGGCTCGGCTAGGCACCGTGCCACGGCCGCTGGAGGAAGCGGTGGTGGTGATCACCGGCGCCTCGAGCGGGATCGGCCGGGCGGCGGCGCGGCGGCTGGCCCGCCGCGGGGCGGTGCTGGCGCTCTGCGCGCGCTCACCGGAGCCGCTGGCCGAGGTCGCGGCCGAGTGCGAAGCCGACGGCGCCGAGGTTCTCCACCGGGCGCTCGACGTCGCCGACGAGGAGGCGGTCGAGGGGTTGGCGGCCGCCACCGTCGAGCGCTTCGGCCGGCTCGACGTCTGGGTCAACAACGCCGGCACGATCGTCTACGGCCCTTTCGAGGAGATCCCCTCCGAGGTCTTCCGCCAGATCATCGAGACCAACCTGATGGGCCAGGTGCACGGGGCGCGGGCGGCGCTGCGGCGCTTCCGCCGCCAGGGCTCAGGCGTGCTGATCAACATGTCCTCGGTCTGGGGGCGGGTCAGCACGCCCCAGGTGACGCCCTACATCGTCAGCAAGAACGCGGTCCGGGCCTTCTCCGAATGCCTCGCCGGCGAATTGGTCGACGAGGACGGGATCGACGTCGCGACGATGGTCCCGCAGGCGATCGACACGCCGATCTTCGAGCACGCCGGCAACTACACCGGCCGCCAGGTGCGGCCGATCCCGCCGGTGCTGGACGTCGAAGAGGTGGCGCGGGGGATCGAGGCCTGTGCCGAGAACCCGAAGCGCGAAGTCAACTACGGGCAGGCCGGGCGGGCGCTGGAGATCCTGCACGCGACGGCGCCGCCGCTCTACCGCCGGCTCGCCCACGGCGCCTTCGTCCGCGGCTCCTTCGGCAGCGTGCCCGCCGGCCCGGCGCCGGGCAACGTGCTCGAGAGCCGGGGCCCGCACGCCGCCGAAGGCGGCTGGCGCTCGCGCCGCAAAGGGACCCTGCGACGCGCCTTCCTCGCCGCCGCGGGTGCCTCTGTGCGCGGCTTGTTCGGCCGCAAGTCCTAGAGGTTTATCGGCGCCGCGGGCGGGGGTAGCCTCGGCCCAGCATGCAGGAGAAGCGCCTGGCATGGATCTTCGGCTCGTCCCGCAGCGGCAGCACCTGGCTGCTGAAGATGCTCTCCGATCTCGAGGGCGTGGTCGGGGTCAACGATCCCCACCTCGGCCACCACCTAGGCGTCTGGCGGCCGATCCCCCTCGCCTGGGCGACCTGCGAGGACCCACCCCAGCTCAGCACCCTGCTCGACGTCAAGGCCGAGGCGCCCGGCTACTTTTTCGCCGAGCGCTACCGCGAGGCGTGGGAGGCGCCGCTGCGCGAGCTGATCGAGGCCCGCTTCGCGGCGCAGGCCGAAGGAAAGAGCGCCGAAGCCTTCGTCGTCAAGGAGCCGGGCTCACACGTCGCCCCGTTCCTCGCCGAGCTGTTCCCACGCTCGAAGGTGATCTTCCTCCTCCGCGACGGGCGCGACGTCGTCGACTCCTGGCTCGACGCCTACAGTGAGGACTCCTGGGCGATTCCCGGCGGCGCCTTCCCGGTCTCCGAGGAGGGGCGGATCCCGCTGATCCGCTGGCTCTCCGAGGTCTGGGCCTTCCGCAGCCGGGCGGTGCGCGAGGCATACGAGACCCGCTCGCCCGAGGACCGGGTCCTGATCCGCTACGAGCAGCTGCGCGGTGAGACCGAGGCCTGCCTCGAGCAGATCTGCGCGATGGTCGGGATCGACCCCGGCCGGGTCCCGGAGGTGGTCGAAGCGCACCGCTTCGAGAAGCAGCCGCGTGCCGCCCGGGGCCGTCGCCGCTTCATCCGCCAGGCCCGGCCGGGCGGCTGGCGCGAGAACCTCAGCCCGGGCGAGCAGGCGGCGATGCACGAGGTGATGGGTGAAGCGCTGGCGGAGTTCGGCTACGCGGAAAAGCCACTCGCCGTGGCGGGCTGAGGGAGGGTCGGGGGTGTCCTCTACCGGACGCGCTCGCTTCGCTCGCTTTTGGGAGTGTCCGTACGAGGACACCCCCGACCCTCCCTCGTGATCGCGGTTATTTCCGACACCCACATGCCGAAGGGGAAGCGGCGGCTGCCGGACGTTTGTGCGGAGAAGATTCGCGAAGCTGATGCGCTGATTCACGCTGGTGATTTCTCAGCTGCCTCGGTCCTGGAGGAGCTGCGAGCGCTTTGCCCTGTGGTCCTCGGCGTCCACGGCAACGTTGACGACGCTGAGCTGCGGCGGGAGCTGCCCGAGGAGGTGGAGGTCGAGGTCGGGGGGCGTACGCTCGCCGTTGTCCACGATGCCGGTCCTGCTAAGGGGCGGCTCGCGCGGATGCGGGCCCGATTTCCCGGTGCCGACGCGGTCGTCTTCGGCCACAGCCACATGCCCCTGCACGAGGCCGACGGCGGCTTCCAGATCTTCAACCCCGGCAGCCCGACCGAGCGCCGCCGTGCCCCCCAGCCCTCGATGGGCCTCCTCCATCCCACCCCCTCCGGGCTGCGCTTCGAACACCTCTGGCTCGGGTAGGGAGACGGCATCTGCCAACCCCGAACCGCAGGAGGAAGACGATGGCTGAGTTGACGACTTTGGAGGAGAAGCTGGCGGAGGTGATCGGCCTCGCCGAAGCGGCCCAGAAAGCGACCGAGAAGGTCGAGGGCCTGGTCGACGACGACAGCGTCGCCTCGAAGCTGCAGCAGATGCGCGAGGAGGCCGAGGAGACGGCCCGCCGCGGCACCGAGGTCGCCGAGCAGCGCGACGGCAAGAAGACGGCGATCCTCGAAAAGGCCAAAGAGACCAAAGGCGAGGCCTCCGAGATGATGGAGACCTACCTCGGCGACGACGCCGACGGCCTCGACGGCTTCGAGTTCATGACCATGGCCGAGGCGGGCGAGGTCGGCCACTGGGCGGTGCTGCAGAAGCTGAACGAGCAGGCGGGTGAGGAGCAGGTCTCCGAACTGGTCGAGTGGGCGCTGCCGATCCAGGAACGGCACTTCAGCGAGACCAAGGAGTGCGCGCTGCAGCTGGCCGGCGAGAAAGACCCCTACGAGGAGGCCTAGCCGAGCCGATGGCCGAGCAAGCTGACCACGGTCGCTACCTGGCCATCTACCTGAACGACCACCTGGCGGGGGCCGCGCTCGGAGTGGAGCTGGCCCGCCGCCTGCGGTCGAGCAACTCCGGCGACCCCGAGTTCGGGCAGCCGCTGGCGCGGATCTGCGGCGAAATCGAGGAGGACCGGGAGACGCTGATCGGTCTCACCGAGCGACTCGGCGTCAAGCGCGACCAGATCAAACCGGCGCTGGCGAAACTGGCCGAGCGGCTCGGGCGGCTGAAGCCGAACGGCCACCTCCGCACCTACTCCCCCCTCAGCCGCGTCCTCGAGCTCGAGGTCCTCGCCTCCGGGATCGGCGGCAAGATGCAGCTCTGGAACGCGCTCGAGGAGAGCTTCGGCGACTCGCTCGAGGGCTTCGACTTCCACGACCTCGCCGCGCGCGCCGACCGACAGGGGCAGGAGGTCGAGGACCTGCACCTGGCGGCGGTCAAGCGGACGCTGCCGCAGCGGGCGCCCGGCAGCTAGGCGACGCTCATCGAGACCGACCACTGGTCGGCGACCGATTTGGCGGCCGCCTGCTCCTCGGCGAGGATCGATTCGGCCATGGCGACGATCTCGCCGTCGCCGGCGCGACGGGCGACCCGGAGGAGGAGCTCGTAGGCGGCGACCTCGAGGTTCTCGACCGCGTAGGCGAAGCCGGCGAGCTTGGCCGGCGTGTCGGGCTGGGCAGCGAAGAAGACGCCCCAGTTGAGGGCGCCGAGGCGCAGGGCCGCGTCCTTGACCGCCGACGGCGTCGCGCCGCGATCGTCGAGGCGGCGCTCGATCTTCTCCAGGTGGCCCTCGGTCTCGGCGAGGTGGTGGTCGAGGGCGCCGCGGAGCGCCTCGGGAACGTCCATCTCGCGGCCTTTCTCCAGCAGCTTCTTCGACTGCCCCTCGAGCGCGTGGACGTCGGCCAGGTAGGTGTCGAGGGTGTCGCCGAGGTCGTCGGGTTCGACCTGCGCCAGCGCCTGCTCGACGGCATCGTCCCAATGGGCGGCGATCCGGCCGGCCATCTCCCGCTCCTCGTCGGCGATCGCCTCGGCCATCGCCGCGGTCGCCTCGTCGCCGGCTTCGCGGGCGGCGATCTTCAGCAGCTCGTAGGCGGCGACCTCCATGTGCTCGTAGGAGAAGGCGTGCATCGCCAGCTTGCCCGGCGTGTCCGGCTGCGAGCGCGCGAAGAGGACCATCCCGAAGCCGCCTGCCTGGCCGGCGACGTCCTTCAGCTTCGAGGGGGACGCGTCATGGGCGTCGAGGCGCGCCCGCACCCGCTCCTCCTGGGATTCGGTCTCCGCGAGGTGGCGCTGGAAGGCCTCGGCGAGCGGCCCCTCGACCAGGTCGGGGGCTCGGCGCATCTGCACGGCCGCCTGTTCCTCGATCGAGTGGTCGTCGGTCAGGTACTTGACGAGCTGGGTCTGCGGATCGTTGTCTGGCATGTCCCCCGACTACCCGCCCCGGCCCCGGCGCACGCCTGCCGCACGCCTCAGACGAAGGCGGCCTCGCGGGCGAGGACGTGGAGCCGGACCGTCGTCCCTCGGGCTCCGGAGCGGATCTGGACGAGGTCGCAGAGCTGGTTCGCGAGCCAGAGGCCGCGGCCGCCCTCCTGGTTGACGTCCGGCCGGATCAGGCCGACCAGCGGATCCTCGATCAGGCCCCGGTCCTCGACCTCGGCCAGAAGGCGCTCGTCGTCGCGCCAGAGCCGCAGGGTCCCCTGCCCGCCCCCGTGCATGACGCTGTTGGCGGCGAGCTCGCTGGTCGCGGTGACGAAGTCGGCGATCTCGGTCGCGTCCATCCCCGCCCGCTCGGCCGCGGCGGCGACCCGACGGCGGACCTCGCCGAGCTCGGCGATGCCATAGTCGAGGCTCTCGGGGGTTCCTCGGGGAGGCTCGAGCTCACCGGCGAAGGACTCGAAGTCGTGCTCGAAGGAGGCGCTCGGCTCGTGCCGCCCCTCCCGTTGCAGGCAGGGGTGGGAGCGGGCCGCCTTTTCGATCACGTCATCGCCGATCGAGACGGCGTCATAGGGGCAGAGCAGGCTCCAGGGCGGCCCGTTTTCGAAGGCCACGTTTAGCAGCGACTCCTGGCGGCGACACTCCTCCAGGGCGGCGAGGCTGCGGGATGCCCAGACCGGTTCGCCGATCCCCCGCACCGGGGCGCCGTCCGCCTGGTCGACGAATTCGCGCCAGAGGGGAACGATCGCGGCCGGATTGCGCCCGACCTCGCACATGTCGGCGAAGCGGATGCGCCTCGCGTCGGCACCCAGCTCCCTGCGCAGCAGGTCAGTCTGCTCCGGCCCGACGGCGACGAGGATCCGCTCCCCGGCGTCGAGGCCCGCGCGCAGGAAGGGGACGGTGCCGGCCAGGTACTCCTCGGCGCCGTCGTAGATCAGAGCCTCGTGCTGGAAACCTTGGTGTTTCATCATCTGCGCTTGTGAGTGCTGTTCCCATTGCGAGTCTGATCAAAACGAGGTTTTGGTCACATAGGGCGTGGGTACTCAGACATCTGGCACAACGGTCACAGCGCCGCTTGTGTCAGGAGTAGAACCGCTCACTTCTCACGGCATGCTGCACGGAGACTGGGAGAGGCCCGACGGACGCCCCATTCCTAGAGCCGGAGGAGTTTATGAACGCCCCAGCAGGACCCACGAAGAGCGAAGACATCGAGCAGTCAAATGCGGTGCGAGGGCCCGAGATCGGCCCGGCGCTGAAACGGGACCGGCTCCTGCAACGGGTGCGCGCGGCCCAGAAGCGGTTGTCGCCGGCCCCGAGCGCGGTGCCGCGACTGCGGTAGCATTCTCACCCGGGTCTGCCGACCCCCCGGGTGGGGGCCGGCTGACACTAAGTTCGACGGTGAGACCGTGAGCACGCAACATGACGCGCTCCGGGACTTCCAAAGTTCATTCAAACGGAGGTCCCAGTGCCTATCACCGATTTTCAAGTCCAAGACGGGCTTCTGACCGTCAAACGCGCCGAAGAGGGCGCACACGTCCGTGTCTCGCTCGGCGGCGAGCTGGATCTGTCCAACGTGCCTACGCTCGAGACGACCCTCGACGCGGCGATCGACTCCGGCAAGAAGGTCCTGATCGACCTCGATCAGCTGGAGTTCATCGACTCGACCGGCCTCGCCGTGATCGTGCACATGCTCGCCCGCAGCGACGCCGAACGCTTCAGCTTCGTCCCCAGCCGGCACCGCGCCGTCTGTCGCTTGTTCACCCTGACCGGGCTGGAGGAGCGGATGGTGATCGATACGGCAGGCGACGAGGCTCTGACGAGCCTTCCGGCTGCCTAGCACGCAGGCGCCGCCGCAGCTGCCGCTCGGAGTGGGCGGCCAGCGGGATCACCGAGTCGCCGTAGCGGACCCCACCGAAGCGCAGCCGCTGCAGCACCGCGAGCCAGGCGCAGAGGGCGCGCTCGAGTACCCATAGCGGTGCCAGCAGCGATGAGGTGACGGGGAAGACGCCAGCACCGCCGGCGCGCCGCCGTCCCCGCTCGGCGAGCGCGGCGGCGATCGCCGCTGCAGCCCCCAGCCGCTTCGCCTGGGCGACTTTGCCAACCCTTGGTTGACTAAGTCGCCCCGGGAGCGCGAACGCGGGCAGCAGGGAGAGCCATAGGGCCATCCGCGCAGGGACTGCGAAGTCGTCGTAGGCCTGGCGGGTGCGCTGGCCCCAGAAGTGCGAGGCCGAGGGCGGGACGCGGCCGACGTAGAGATAGAGCGGGGCGATCGTGCTGCCGCCGTGGGCTCGCACGGTGCGGATCAGCTCCAGGTTCTCGAAGAGGACGTCGCCGTCGTAGAGGCCCATCGCCAGCATCCGCGAGCGCCGCACCGCCAGGGTGCCGGGGTAGTCGCAGCCGAAGGCGCGGTTGAGCAGCGTCCGCGCCGTGTCCCAACGCGCGTGCCAGGGCAGCTCGAGGAAGTAGTTCTGCGGCCGCACGAGGTCGTGCTCGTCGAGCAGCTGCGCCGTCCGCGCCAGTGCCTCGGGCTCGTAGCGGACGTCGTCGTCGGCGATCACCAGGCGCTCGTGCGAGGCCAGCCGCACCCCCGTCCGCACCCCGGAGACTTTGCCCATCAGCCAGCGCTCCTCGGGGGCCGGCGGCACATGCGTTGCCAGACCGGCGAAGGCCTCGGCATTGGCGGCGAAGACCCCGGGCGGCGAACCGTCGACGACGATCACCTCGGCGCAGTGCGCCGCGATCGCCCCCAGATACGCGGCCAGCTCGCCGCGCTGCTCGCCGTCGGGCCAGCGGATCGGAACCAGATAGGAGAGGTCTAGGCGGGTGCTCACGCGGGGACGGGGACGACGGGAGCGCGCAGCGAGGTCTCCCCTTCCTCCCAGGCGTCCATCAGGTGGCTCGCCCAGCGCGCCTCGACCTGGAGCAGAGCCCGCGTCCCGAAGAGGATGTCGGCGGCGACCTCGGGTTCCTCGGCCGCCAGGCCGCCGGCCAGGTCCCAGGCGGCGATGTTCTCGTGGACCGCGTCGGCGGCGACGTGCTCGTCGTAGAAGTGGGTCACCTCCTCCCCGTAGCCGAGCCGCCGCAGGGCATTGCCGTAGCGGCGGTTGGGGATCGAGGAGGTCATCTCGAAGCCGGCGAGGTGGCCGACCAGGGCGCCGCGGCGGCGCCGGTGCAGGCCGAAGAGGTTGATCAGGTTGACGGTCGCCAGCGTCACCCCGGGCCAGCGCTCGAGGTAGGCGCCGTAGGCGTCGTCGAGGTCGAGGGCGGCCATCGTCTGTGCGAACAGGACCGAGTGCATGCGCTTGCTGTCGCCGCCCCCGTACTCGTCGAACTGGACCTCGAGCATCGCCGCCTTCGGCCCCGGCGAAAGCCGCGGGATCGCCCAGGAGTGCGGATCGGCCTCCTTCAGCTGATAGGCAGAGCGGTGGATGACGTGCTCGAGCATCTGCTCCCGCGTCCCCTGCGTCTCCATGTAACGGGAGAGCGGCGGGCCGGGGTCCTCTGCGACGATCTGCTGCAGCGACGCGCCGACCGACTCCAGCTCCTCCACGCCGGCTGGCGGCACCAGAGCCGCCACCGCCTCCTCGAACGGGCGCTCCAGCGCCGCCCGGAAGGAGACCAGCGCCGGCGACCACTCCCACCCTTCCTCGACCCCGGCGATCGCCGTGTAATGGAGCTCGTAGGCGACGTAGAGGGCGAGCTGGAGGTCCTCGTCGGCGATCGGGTCGGCGCTTTCGAGCGCCGCCGGCGTCACCAGCGACTCCCCGACCGGGCCTGCCAGCGCCTCGAAAAGCTGCTCACTCAGCGGGCCCCGCGGCTGGGGCAGCTCGATCAGTCGCGCGGCCATTTCTCCTGCTCGCCCGGCGCCTTGAACCCGATCAGCTTGTGGGTGCCGTCGCAGAAGGGGCGCATCCGCGACTTGCCGCAGCGGCAGAGGGCGACCGTGCGCCGCTCGTTCGGCAGCTCGTTCCCCTCCCGGTCGGTGACGACGAAATCGCCGCGGACGAGGTAGGGGCCGTCGGGGTACGGGGTGATAGATACCGCCGGAGAATCGGCGGACTGGTGGCTGGCCATCCTGCTCTCCATACCCGCGCCACCGCTGGATTAAATCTTGGGAGCGGCGGGGTAGCTGCGGGCCATGGCAGAGCAATCGAACACCGAGACCCTCGATCGCGACGGCAGCAACCATGAGTCGGTGCGGGCGGAGATCTCCCGCGAGATGGTGCGCCTATACAAGGAGCTGTTCGGGCGTGGCCCGACCAAAGCGAGGACCGAATTCGCCGGTCCCGACATCGTCATCTGCTCGCTCGAGCACACCTTCACGCCGGCCGAGCGCAGCCTCGCCGAAATGGGCGAGCACCAGCGCCTGCGCGACACGAGGATGTACTTCCAAGCGGCGACGTCGGACAAGTTCCGCGAGATCATCGAACGGCTGACCGGGCGCAAGGTCCGCGCCTTCATCAGCGGCTTGGACGCCGAAGAGGACATCTGCGCCGAGGTCTTCTACCTCGGGGACGGCATCTAGCTGCCGTCCCCGTTCTTGCGGGCCTTCTTCACTTCTTCGGCGGCCTCCTGCAGGAGCTCCGCTTCGCGCTCGACCGCGGCGGCGTCTTCTTTGGCCTCGATGCTCTCTTCTTTGGCCTCGAGTTTCTGCAGCTGCGCCGTTTTCTCCGCTTTTGCCTGAGTGCGCTTGGTTTTGGCGGCCGCTTTCGCCGCTTTCTGCTTCTTTTTCGCCTCCGCTTTCTTCGCCCGCTCCTCGCGCTCGCGACGGCGTTTCTCGGCCTGGCGTTTCTCCTGCTCGGCCCTGCGGCGCGCCTCGGCCGCCGCTTTCTCGGCCGCTTCGCTGACCTCCGCCTGGCGCCGCTCGGCCTCGCGCTCGGTCACCTCGGCCTGCTCGCGCAGCTCGTCGGCCCGCTCGCGCTCCTTCGTCGCCAGCAGCGCCGAGCGGCCCTGCTCCTTCAGCTCCTCGTCGGCGAAAAGAACGCCGGTGGCGCTGCGGGCGCCGGCCTCGGCGCGGTCGAGCAGGTGCTTGGCGCTGGAGTCAGAGCCGCCCATCGCGCCCAGCGCCAGATCGAACGGAGCCCGCGCCAGCTTCAGCGAAGAGTTGAAGATCGTCTTCGAGATCGTCGGCATCGCCATCTCTAGTTCTCCTCCTTGGGATCGATCGCGGCGGCCGCCTCTTCGGCGCGGTCTGCTTCGCGCTGCAGCTCCGCCGCTTCTCCTTTCGCCGCGCCCTTCTCGGCTGCGGCCTGCGCCTTTTTCGCCTTGGCGCGCTCCTCGCCGGCCAGGCGCCCGCGCTCGGCGGCGGCTTTCTCGACCTGCGCCCGCTTTGCCGCCTCGCGCTCCTCCTCGGCGCGTTTGCGCTCGGCCCGCTCTTCGGCCTCGATCTCTGCCGCCTCGCGTTCGACCTCGTGGCGCTCGGCCTCGGTCTCGGCCCGCTCGGCCTCGATCTCCGCCTCCCGCTCCTTGCGCTCGGCCTCGGCGGCCTTCGCCGCAGCCTCCGCCTCGGCGTCGGACTGGACCTCCTGCAGACGCCCCTCGCGCTGCAGATCCTCGCGCCCGAGGGCCGACCCGGCCAACTGCTTCGCCCTTCCTACAACCTTCCCCAAGGGCCCGCCAGCAACCCGCTCTTGCACACTCAAAAGTTCTCCTTTATCCGTTTCGCTTCCTGATCCCCTCGTACCCCTCAGGCCGACCGGGCGAACCGGACTGCGGTCACATACCGGGGAGACGAGGGAGGGGGGTCGCCGGACCCTCCCCGCAGTTGTCCGCCGACCCCCCTCCCTCGTCTCCCCCTCAGAGGCGCCCCTCAATAGCGAAGAATCGCCGCCACCCCTTCGGCCTCGGCAAGCGCCTCAGCGCTGCCATCCCGGACAACGGTGACCCGAGCGCTGCCGGCAAGAGCGGCGCGGACGAGCGACTCGGCCTCCTCACCAACCGCACGGTCGAAGACAAGGTGATCGACCCGCCCTTCGGCGAGCGCCTCTTTCGTCTCCTGCAGGCCGACGGCGCCGCGGCTGCCCCCCTTGGCCTCCTCCAGCGCCCGCTCGACCAGCGCCCGCTCGCGCTCGGCCTCGAGCCGCTCGACGACGTCGGCGACCACCTTGGTCAGCTGGCCCTTCGGGGCCGAGATCAGCTCGGCGTCGCCGCCCAGCGTCAGCTGCGCCGGCGAGGAATGGAAGCCGGCGTTGAAGCTCTCGACGTCGCGGGCGGGGCCGAAGACGACGACCTCCTCGAGGCCGTCGCCGGCGATCCGGCGGGAGGCGAGGCCACCGCACTCGGTGAGGAAACGCTGGCGGTTGTGGTCGAGCCTCTCGTCGAACTGGTCGTCTTTCTGCTCGCGCCAGTCGAGGCTGAAGATGCTGAGCTCCCAATCCTCGAGGTCCTCCAGAGCACCTTCTGTGCAGCAGAGCAGCCGCACCCGCTCCGACGAGAGCAGAGCCACCGCCCGGCCGGCGCCGTGCGCCGCCAGCTCGAGCAGCGGCGCCACCACCGGCTCGGCCCCGAACTCGGCGCAGGCGCTGGCCGCCGGGGCGACGCCGGTCCCGAACCAGTGCTCGGCGCCGGCCTTCTCGGCCACCTCGACGAAGCCGGCTTCGCCGCGCGGCGGCGGCCGCAGCTCGCCGTCCTCGAAACGCTCGGTCAGCCGCTTCGCCGTCGCCCGCAGGGCGACCCGGCGGTCGTGCTCGGCTTCCTTGTGCTGCTCGAGGATCGCGTCGAGGGCGTTGCGGAGCTCGGTCCGCCAGGCACCGGTGCGGTCGGCGGGGTCGAAGCCGAGGTAGACGGAGAGAACTCCCAGCGGCGGCCGCCATTCGCTCAGCTCGCGGGCGTCCTCCAGGGTCGGTTGCGTCATCGACTGGCCTCCTCCTTCTCGGGTCCGCTCCGGCTACCCCGTAGGCAGCGGCGGAAAAACGGGTAGGACCGGAGCATGGAGACCCTTCCCACCGCCCCGACGCTGGAGACCCCGGCCCCGGGACCGCCCCAGCCGGACCCCGAACCGCCGGATCCCTCGCCCCAGCCGGGCCCGCCAGGGCCGCCCGGGCCGCCGCTGCCGGACCCGGCGCCCCCGCAGCCCCAGCCGCAGCCCCCCGCGCCCCAGATCTAGCCGGCGGCGCCGGAGTAGCGCAGGGAGCCCGGGGTGTCGAGGTCCTCGCCGGTCTCCAGCAGCGTCTTCAGCCCGGAGAGGATCATCGGCCAGCCGCCGTAGAGCTCGCTGTTGGCGCTCTCGCCGAGCTGGTCGTGGGTGACCCGCAGCCGGCAGGAGCTGCCGACCGGCTCGATCTCCCAGGTGACGCGCGAGGTCCCCTCCCGCTGGACCTCCTCGCTCCAGAGCGCGTCGAAGCTCTGGACCAGCCGCCGCGGCGGCTCGACCTCGAGGTTCTCGCCGCTGGCGATCTCGATCACGCCGGGGACCGCCGACCTGTACTCGGACCCCTGGGTCCACTCCGAGGCCGTGCCGACCCCGAAGCTGTAGCGCTTGCCCATCTGCTCGCTGGTGATCGCCTCCCAGAGGCGCTCCGGCGTCGTCTTGATGTAGATCTCGAACACGGTCATGCTGCCGCGCCCGCCCACCACCGCGTAGGCCTGCTCGTCGTTCATCGTTCGTCCTCCTCTTTCTCGATGTCCTGCTTCAGCTCGCTGAGCGCCGAGGCCCAGGGCTCCGCGTACTTGCTCACCCAGCGGTCGTGGATGAGCCGGATCGGGACGGGGTTGAGGAAGTGCAGCTTCTCGCGACCGCGCTTCTGGGTCGTCACCAGCCCTGCCTGCTCGAGCACCTTCAGGTGCTTCATCACCCCGAAGCGCGTCATCGGCAGCCCCTCCTCCAGGGCGCTCAACGTCTGCCCGTCCCGCTCGTGGAGCTGATCGAGCAGCTCACGGCGGGTCGGGTCCGCCAGCGCCTTGAAGACCTCGTCCATGGCCAGGACATTACGTGACTAATTAGTCACGTGTCAAGGTCAGAAGGCACTGCGGAGCTATTGCCAGGGCCTGAACAGCAAAGAGCGCCCGTCGAAAGATGGGCGCTCTTTGCGCTTTCAGGGTGTCGAAAGGTCCCCCGTCGCTACCTTTTATTACACCATTTGATGTCACATAGGACTAGACTCGATGGTGACGGTGCTCATCGGGGGCTTTGACTGGTAGCCCTGCACCCTTTCAGGGTTCGGTGGGCGCCGTCAAATGACTCGGCCTACGATGGCCCGGTGCAGCAGGGCCCGAGCCTCAACTCACTCGCCTTCTCCGCCACCGTCCACTGCCTCAGCGGCTGCGCGATCGGCGAGATCGCGGGGATGGCGATCGGGACCGCGCTCGGCTTCTCCAACCTGGCGACGATCGTGCTGGCGATCGTCCTCGCCTTCTTCTTCGGCTACGGGCTGACGAGCCTGCCGCTGCTGCGCTCGGGGATGCCGATCGCGAGCGTGGTTCCGATCGCCTTCGCCTCCGACACCCTCAGCATTACGACGATGGAGATCGTCGACAACCTGATCATCCTGACGATCCCCGGGGCGATGGCGGCGGGGCTCGGCGACCCGCTCTTCTGGGGAAGCCTCGTGGTCGCGCTGCTGATCGCCGGGGCGGTCGCGCTACCGGTCAACCGCTGGCTGATCGCCCGCGGCAAGGGCCACGCCGTGGTCCACCAAGCTGGGGTCCACGGCTAGAGCGCGGCGGTGCCGGAGAGCACGGTCTCGGTGCGGCCGCCGACCCAGATCTCGCCGCCGGCCTCGGCGACGTGGATGCGGCCTTCGCGGCCGATCGCCGTTCCCTGATGGGCGAGGTAGGGAGCGCTGAGGCGGCCGTCGGCCAGGAGCCACTGGGCGACGGAGGCGTTGAGGCTGCCGGTGACCGGATCCTCGACCGCCATCCCGTTGACCGGCGCCCAGGCGCGGAGCTCGATCGCCGCGGGCGAGCCGGGCGGATAGAGGGCGACGGCGCCGAGGTCGAAGTCGAGCGGGCCGGGGTGCAGCCCCAGCAGTTGCTCCGGGCTCTCGAGCAGGGCGCAGATCCAGCCGGGCCCGTTGTCGGCCCACTCGACCGCGAGCATCTCGTTGCGTCCGAGTCCGAGCGCGGCAGCTACTTTCGCCCGATCCTCCCCGGAGGCCGGCCCCGAGCGGACCAGCGGCGGCGGCGCGAAGGCGAGGCGCTCGCCGACCCGGCGGATCCGCACCAGCCCCGCCTTGCACTCCTGCACGATCTCCTCGCCACCAGCCTCTCCCCCTGCCTCGAGCCAGGCGTGGCAGCTGCCGAGCGTCGGGTGGCCGGCGAACGGCAGCTCGAGGACCGGGGTGAAGATGCGGAGCCGGTAGTCGGCCTCCGGCCGCGTCGGCGGCAGCACGAAGGTGGTCTCGGCGAGGTTGGTCCAGGTCGCGAACCGTTGCATCTCCCTCTCCCCCATCCCCTCCGCGTCGAGGACGACGGCGACCGGATTTCCGGAGCACGGCCCCTCGCCGAAGACGTCGACCTGGGCGAAGCGGCGGCTCATCTGGCCAGTCTCGCAGGGAAGCGGTTGGGCGCCGTCGACGGTTGGTTCGGGATGTTTGGCTAATCGCGCTGTGGGAACACCCGGAAGAGGGGAACGCAAGGCGAGGATCGGCGCTCCAGCCGGTCAAGGAGGGATATCGATGCCCGACGTAAGCGACATCACCAGCACCGCGGTTCAGCTTGCCCGCAGGAAAGGCAAATCTTCGGCGGGGCCGCTTAAGAGCCCGAAGAAGATGGCGGCGGCCGGAGCCGGGCTGGTGGCCCTGCCGTTCGCGGCGGAGGGCCTCGCCAAGCTCGTCGGCGGCTCCCCGGCGGACAAGGCCGCCGACCTCGGCAAGAAAGCCAAAGGCAAGGCGGTCGAAGGCGCGAAGGAAGCCGTCGGCGAGGTCGCTGACGAAAAGCTGCCGTCGAAGCTCGGAGGCCTGGGCAGCCTCTTCCACAAAAACGGCTCCGACTCGGACTCCGAGGAGGAGGCGACGGAGGCGCACGGCAGCGGCCGGCGGATGCCGATCCAACAGTCGGTCGACGTCGCGGTGCCGATCGAAGACGCCTATGACCAGTGGACCCGGTTCGAAGACTGGCCCGAGTTCATGCACCGGGTCGACAGCGTCCAGCAGACCGACGACTCGACCGTCCACATCTCGACCAAGGTCTGGGGGATCACCAAGGAGTTCGAGGCCGAAATCGTCGAGCAGCGGCCCGACGAGCGGATCGAATGGCACTCCGAGGACGGGCTGATGAACAGCGGCGTCGTCACCTTCCACGAGCTGGCGCCGCGGCTGACCCGGATCGAGGTGACGATGGACGTGAAGCCGGACTCGCTGCTGGAGAAAGCGGGGCGCGGCATGCGCTTCACCAAGCGCGCCGTGCGTGGCGACCTGCACCGCTTCAAGGCCTACGTCGAGATGGAGGAGCACGGCGACAAAGGCTGGCGCGGGACGATCGAGGACGGCGACGTCAAGCGGAAGACGCAACGGAAATCGAAATCGGGCAAAAAAGCGAAAGCCAAAAGCTGACGGCTAGTCGGCGGCGTGCAGCTCCAAAGCGTGGATCTGGCTCTGTCCGTATGAGCCGGTCTGGACCGGGCCGGCGGCGCTGATCAGGTCGCCGGGCCCGGGCAGCGGTTGCGGCCGCAACCCCTTGCGGACATCGATCGCGGTCAACCCCGGCAGCGTGATCCCCTGCGGGTCGCGGATCACGAAGTGCGCGTCGCCGTCGCCGTCGGGATCGATCCGCTCCACATAGACGATCCGCCCCACCGTTTCCCGGCAGGCGGGACGCCCGGGCGGGCAGTGGGAAGGCGCGGGAAACGCAGTGACGGAGAGCAGCGCCGCGAGGGTCGAAAGGAGCTCAGCAAGCAAGCTGGAAGCCGGGCTCAGGCGGCAGGGTTCAGATCTACAGCCGGGGACCGTTCCAGTTCCTCGCATTCGAGCGCAAACGGAACCCCCTCCTCTACCAGCTGAACGATTTCCTCATAGCTATCCGCGACCGCGGTCCAGCCCTTGAGGTCGGGGGACTCAGCCCACCATCCTCCGCCCTCGTGGTGATAGATGACCCGAACCAGTTTCATCAGTTCCTCCAAATCACAGTAGCTCTCGCGCTTCGCTCTCCGCAAGCCCAACGTCCCGGAGAAGGATCTTGCGCACGATGTGCAGCCGAATCGTCGCTCCGTCGTGGAAGGCAAACAGAAGCGGTGGATAGTCGGGTGACAACAGCCATCGATGCGAACCGGTCTGCCGAGCTACGCGATAGCCGAGCGGCTTGCGTTCAAGAACTGCGCGAAGGCGCTTGGCCTTCATAGACGGAAATCGATAACCCACCCCCGCCCAAGGGCCGAGGGCGGCGGATTCTCCCCCTACATCCGGTACACGGGCGCGGAAGCTGCGGCCAAAGGTGCGTCGGCGCAGGCGTCGAGGGCCTGCGCGAGCACCTTGCGGGTGTCGCGCGGGTCGATGACGCCGTCGTCCCAGAGGCGGGCGGTCGAGTAGAAGGGCTTGCCCTGCTCTTCGTAGAGGTCGTGGAGCTCGGCGGCGGTCTCCGGCTGGCCGACCTCCTTCATCACCGCCGCCGCCATCTCGCCGCCCATCACGGAGATGCGGGCGTTCGGCCACATGAAGAGGAAGCGGGGCGAATAGGCGCGGCCGCACATGCCGTAGTTGCCGGCGCCGAAGGATCCGCCGACGATCACGGTCAGCTTGGGGACGCGGGCGGTGGAGACGGCGGCGACCAGCTTCGCCCCGTCCTTGGCGATCCCGCCGGCCTCGTACTTGGCGCCGACCATGAAGCCGTTGATGTTCTGGACGAAGACGAGGGGGATCCGCCGCTGGTCGCAGAGCTGGACGAAGTGGGCGCCCTTCAGCGCGCTCTCGGAGAAGAGGATGCCGTTGTTGGCGACGATCCCGACCGGGTGGCCGTCGATGTGGGCGAAGGCGCAGACGAGGGTTTTCCCGTACTTCTCCTTGAACTCGCGCAGCTCCGAGCCGTCGACGACGCGGCGCAGGACCTCGCGGACGTCCCAGGGGGCGCGGGAGCCGATCGGGACGACGTCGAGGATCCCATCCGGGTCCTCGGCCGGCGGCCGCGGCTCGATCCGCCGCCAGGGCGCGGGCGGGGCCGGCGGCAGAGTGGCGACGATTTCGCGCAGCATCCGCAGCGCCTCGGCGTCGTCGGCGGCAAGGTGGTCGGCGACGCCGGACTTGCGGGCGTGGACGTCGCCGCCGCCGAGCTCCTCCGCCGTCACCTCCTCCCCGGTCGCCGCCTTCACCAGCGGCGGGCCGCCGAGGAAGATCGTCCCCTGGTGGCGGACGATCACGGTCTCGTCGCTCATCGCCGGCACGTAGGCGCCGCCCGCCGTGCACGACCCCATCACCGCCGCCAGCTGCGGGATCTCCTGCGCGGACATCGTCGCCTGGTTGAAGAAGATGCGGCCGAAGTGCTCGCGGTCGGGGAAGACTTCGGACTGCAGCGGCAGGAAGGCGCCGCCGGAGTCGACCAGGTAGATGCAGGGGAGGCGGTTGTGCAGCGCCACCTCCTGCGCCCGTAGGTGCTTCTTCACCGTGATCGGGTAGTAGGTGCCGCCTTTGACGGTGGCGTCGTTGGCGACGACGACGCAGCGGCGGCCGCTGACGGTGCCGACGCCGGTGACGATCCCGGCGCCGGGCGCGGCGTCGTCATACATCCCGTGGGCGGCCAGCGGCGAGAGCTCGAGGAACGGGATGCTCGGGTCGCAGAGCTGCTCGACCCGTTCACGCGCGGTCAGCTTGCCGCGGCTGCGGTGGCGCTCGACCGCCTTCTCGCCGCCGCCCGCGTGGACACGCTCCAGCTCGGCGCTGAGCTCGGCGATCAGCGCCAGGTGCTGCTCGCGCGAGCTCTCGACCGCTCCCTTGGTCGGGCTCATCGCGGCGGGTTCTCCTTGAAGGGGTCGCGCTCGGCGTGCCATTCGACCGGGCCGGCGACGAGGGTGTGCGAGCCGAGCGGGCGGCCGAGGACTTCCTGCGCGGCGCCCGCCGCTGCCAGCAGCTTCGCCAGGTCGATGCCGGTCTCGATCCCCATCTCGTGCAGCATCGAGACCAGGTCCTCGCTGGCGACATTGCCGGTGGCGCCGGGCGGGACCGGGCAGCCGCCGAGCTCGCCGAAGCTCGACTCGAAGGAGTCGACGCCGGTCTCGAGCGCCGCCAGCACGTTGGCCAGCGCCTGGCCGCGGGTGTCGTGGAAGTGCGCGGTCAGCTCGGCGCCGACGATCTCCTCGTGGGCGCGGCGGAAGAACTCGCCGACCTGGATCGGGTTCGCCATCCCGGTGGTGTCGCCGAAGCCGATCTCGACCGCGCCGGCGACCGAGAGCCGCTTGGCGATCTCGAAGACACGCTCGAAGGGGACATAGCCCTCGTACGGGCAGCCGAAGCTGGTGCTGATAACGCCCTCGCAGCGAAGACCCTCCTCGGTCGCCCTCGCCAGCACGTGTTCCAGGCCGGTCAGCGACTCCTCGACCGAGCGGTTGACGTTGTGGCGGTTGTGGGTCTCCGAGGCGGAGAGGAAGACGTTGACCTCGTCGATCTTCTCCCGCACCTCGAGCGCCGCTTCGAGGCCGCGCATGTTCGGGACCAGGACCGAGACCGAGACCTCGTCGGGGATATCGGCCCGCTCCAGAACCTCGCGGCCGTCGGCGAGCTGCGGGACGGCGTCGGCGCGGACGAAGCTCGTCACCTCGAGCCGCTTCACGCCCGTTCGGGCGAGCATCTCGACCAGTCGCACCTTGTCCTCGGTGGCGATCGTCTCCGGCTCGTTCTGAAAACCGTCGCGCGGCCCGACCTCGCGAATGCGGACGGCTTTGGGAATCACGCCCGGTCTCCCCTATGCCCCGAGGGCGCGGGCGATCACCATCTGTTGGACCTCGTCGGTGCCCTCGCCGATCGTGAGGATCTTGGCGTCGCGGTAGAAGCGGCAGACCGGGTACTCCTCGATGTAGCCGTAGCCGCCGTGGATCTGCACCGCCTCCTCGCAGCAGCGGACGGCGAGGCGACCGCTCTTCAGCTTCGCCTGCGCGGCGGTGAGGCTGAAGTTTTCGCCCCGGTCCTTCATCCGCGCGGCTTTGTAGACGAGCAGCCGGGTCGCCTCGATCTCGGTCGCCATGTCGGCGAGCTTGGCCTGGATCGTCTGGAAGCGGGAGATCGGCTGGCCGAAGGCCCGGCGCTCCTTCGCGTAGGCGAGCGCCTCGTCGAGGGCGCCCTGGGCGAGGCCGACGCCCATCGCGGCGACGCCGATGCGGCCGATGTCGAGCACCTGCAGGAACTGGCGAAAGCCCATCCCGCGCGGGCCGAGGAGGTGGGTCTCCGGAACTCGGCAATCGGTGAAGGTGAGGGGGCGGGTGTCGGAGGCGTTCCAGCCCATCTTCCGATAGGGCTCGCCCTGCTCGTAGCCGGGGGTGCCGTTGGCGACGATCAGGTTGGAGATCTCCTCGTCGCCGGTGCGGGCGGTGATGCAGACGACGCCGGAGATATCGGTGCCGGCGTTGGTGATGAATTGCTTGGCGCCGTCGATCACCCATTCGCCGCCGTCGAGTCGGGCCTGGGTGCGGACGTTGCCGGCGTCGGAGCCGGCCTCGGGCTCGGTCAGACCGAAGGCGCCGAGGACCTCACCGGCGCAGAGCCGCGGCAGCCACTCCCGTTTCTGCTCCTCGGAGCCGAAGAGGTAGATCGGCTGGGTGCCGAGCGAGGTGTGGGCGCAGAGCGTGATCGCCACCGAGGAGTCCACCCGGGTCAGCTCCTCGACCGCGAGCGCGTAGGCGAGCGAGTCACCGCCGCCACCGCCGTACTCCTGCGGGAACGGGATCCCCATCAGGTTGAGGTCGGCGAGCTTGGCGACGATCTCATAGGGGAAGCGGTGCTCGCGGTCGAGCTCCTCCGCCAGCGGCGCCACCTCGCCGGTGGCGAAGTCGCGGACGGTGCGCTGGATCAGGCGGTGCTCGTCGCTGAGGTCGAAGTCCATGGTTCGACACAATACCGAATCAGCGTTCGGTTTTTCGCTACCCTCGGCGAATGCCGGTTCCCTCCCCCCCGACCCGCCCGGCGCTGCGCGCCCGCTACGACGCCCGCCGCCGCGAAGTGGTGGCGACGGCGGCCGAGCTGTTCGCCGAACGCGGCTACGACGGGACGTCGATGAGCGAGCTGACCGAGGCGACCGGCCTCGCCGCCGGCGGGCTCTACCACTACATCGAGGGCAAGGACGACCTCCTGATCGCGATCTGCGACGAGCTCCTGGAGCCGCTGCTGGCGCGGGCGCGGGAGATCGTCGCCACCGAGGCGCCGCCGGTCGAGCAGCTGCGCGCCCTCGTCGGTGCCTGGGTAGCCCACGTGGTCGAGCACCGCCACCACATGCTCGTCTTCACCCAGGAGCGGCAGGCGATCGAGCGCGAGAGCCGCTGGCGCCGCGTCCGCTCCCAGCGCCGCGCCTTCGAGCAGATCCTCGACGAAGTGCTCGAGCGCGGCGAGGCCGACGGCTCGATGACCTTCGCCGACCGCCGTCTCTCGCTCCTGGCGCTGCTGGGAATGGTCAACTACACGCCGCAGTGGGTGCGGCCGAACGGGCGCCTCTCCCCCGCCGAGATCGCCGAGGGCTACTGCGCGATCGTGCTGGGCAGCGCTTGAGAACTCACTGGAAACCGCCGACCGCAGGCTGTAGGAACTGGCCGCTGACGGTCGATTGCGGGTAGGGCGTCGGGATCGCGCAGCTTCCGCCGCGGGCACCGCGTCCATGATCGAGCTGCTCGCCCCCTCCGGCGAACGAAGCCGACAGACCAAGGGAGTTCATCAGGACATCAAATCCACCGGAGATTCCCTCTGCCACTGGCTTGATGGCAAATCCGATATCGCCAGCTGACGTGACAAGACCGACCCCGCATCCGAAGGTGAAGCCGGGCTCCTCGACACAGCCTGCGCCGGCACCGACAACTCCTATGCCCACGCCGACCAAGGCGGCCGTGCCGAGTCCGGCCGTGCCCACGGTCAGGGCGGCCACTCCCAGGCCGAGACCTACGACACCCGCCCCGATCGCCACCGCGTGGAAGGTCGAGTGACCCCAGCAACTTCCGTCCGCATTCGTTCGGAGGCACCACAGCCCCGTTGGATCCGCCAGATCGACAGGGTTGTTAAGGCCGAACGAGAACGGGCTTCGGGTGACCTCTATGAGTGGGTCCCTGCTCAGGAACTGGCCCGTCCCCGGGTCGTAGTAGCGCGCCCGCAGATACTGGAAGCCGGTCTCGGCGTCGGTGTACTCGCCGTCGAACTGAAGGCTGGTCTTCTCGGCGCCGGTGTGAACGGTGACGGCCCCCCAGGGGGTGTAGCTGTAGCGCCCGACGACAGCGCCGGCAGCGTTGGTGAGCAACCGAGTGCTGCCCTGTTGGTCCTGGAGCAGATAGGTCGGCGTTCCGGCCGCGATCTGCTCGATCGCTTCGCCTTCGGGGCCATAGACGTAGGCGGTATCGCCCTCTTGCAGGAGCTCCGGGGTCGCTTCCGTCTGGTTCCAGACAAATCGGGTGTAGGTGCCGGCGACGAACTTGCCCACCCGAAGACCATCGCCATCGTAGGAGTACGCGATGTCGCTGCCGATGCCGACGAGCCTGTTCGCCTGGTCGTAGGTGAGCTCGGTTGGTGCCGAACCTTCCACCTGTTCTGAGACGCGGTCGCCGCGCTGGTTGTAGGAGAACTGGCGGCTGATGGTTCCGCCGGAGGCGAGCGCAGTGGCGACGCCGTGAATGCCCCCGGACGGCGTCGAGGCTACAGTCTTCAGCTCATTTCCGGTGTCGGCAGCAGCGCTCGCGGTCGCACCCCCGGCGGGGCCGACCAGGACCGACGCCAGCGCCCAGCGCTTCGCTTTCGTCTGCGTCGCAGACGCCCCAGGCGCACCGGGCCGGAGCGTCTGTACCCAGCCGGCGCTTCCGGAGCGACGGTTGAAGACCTGGGTGATGAGCTGCTGGTCCCCGGCGACGGTCGTCGGGCGAGGTTGCCCGGAGCTGTGCCCGACGGACCACAGGTATACACCGGCGGACCCGCGGAGCGAACTGGCGGGCCTAGAGGAACGCCCACCAAGGCTGGAATGTGCCATGAGCGCAGCCGCCCCCTTGAAGGCGACGACGGTGACGATCCCGGTTCTGGCCCGAGCACCGAGGCTGACGGTTACCTTCCCCCCCACTCCCTTGCTCGCTCTGACCTGCCAGATCTCGCTCGCGCCAACCCCGTCGTCGGCCCGCTCCAGGACGGTCCAACGCGGGCCGACGCCCGAGATGCGATGAACTTTCTGGCCCTGGCCAGGGGCCGAGACGAAGGCGAGCAGGAGATCCCCCCTGACCGAGGGAGGCAGTGGCGGAGTGACCATGACGCCACGGCGCACCTTCTTCGCCTTGACGACACGGTCGACCCGAAGCGGGGTCGGCTGCTCGTCGCCTGAAGTACCGGAGGGCTGGTCAATCGAATTGCTGGAGCCGCCAGGCGAAGGTCCCGGCCCTTCTTCCGGCGGTTCCTGTTCGGCTGGTTCTTCAGGTGCGGGCCCGGTGGCTGAGGTGAGCTGCCCAGCAGGGTCGAAAGTCTGGCTCGTCCCGGCACCGAAAGTCGTCGGATTGTCGGCGGCGTCATATCCGTACTGCTCGGCGCCCGCTTCGACGAGCCGGTTCAGCGCGTCGTGGGAGATGCTCATGTCCGCGTCAGCACCGTTGACGGCCTGTTCGCTGCTCACCTGACCGAGCGCGTCCCTGGTGTAGTCGAAGCGCGCAAGCGTCGTTGCGCCGATGCCGTCGAGGATCGACTTCAGCCGATCGGCGGCGTCGAAAGAGCGGCTACTGCGGACGCCGTTGGGATAAACGGTCTCGATTCGATTGCCGTCCTCGTCGTAGGCGTACTGGGTGGTGTGACCGAGCCAATCGGTGACGGTGGTCAGGTTTCCCGCGCCGTCGTAGACGCGCCCGACATGGTGGCCTTCTGGGTAGTCGATCCCGATCAGGCGTCCCCCGAGGTCATATTGGTAACCGACCGCCGTGCCGCTGCCGTCGGTAGCACTGGTCATCCGGTTGAGCGAGTCGTAAACGAAGGTGCTTTCGCCCGAGCCGTCGTAGCGGTAGATCCGGTTGCCGTCCTGGTCGTACGCCTGGTACACGTCTGGGGTGGTGCCGTCGTAGTAGTTGATATCGATCAACTGCCCGACGCCGTCGTAACCGAATTCGGTCGTCTCGCCTTCAGGGTCGGTGACGGTCGTGCGGTGCCCGGCCTCGTCATAGCCGAAGTAGGTCGTGTGCCCGTTCGGATCGGTCGTCGACGTCTGTCGGCCGAGGGCATCGTAGGTGTAGACGGTTTCGTTACCCGCTCCGTCGACCTGCACGATCCGGTTACCGGCAGCGTCGTAGCGGCTTTCGAGGATGGTCCCGTCGGCGCGGGTCACCTCGACCAGCTCGTCATCGGCGTCGAAGGTGCGCTGGGTGGAATGGCCGAGGGCGTCGGTGACAGAGGTCCGATTGTCGTTGGCGTCATAGCCGTATTCGGTCTTCTGGCCGAGCGGGTCGGTTTCCGAGGTCAACCGGCCGGCGGCGTCGTGGACGTAATTGGTGCGATGCGCAGCCGGGGTGCCCCCGGGAGCGTTGCCCGCTGGGGAGACCACCCCGGTTAGATCGCCGTCGAGGTCGTATTCGAAGCTTGCTTCGCGCCCGTCCGGATCGGTCAGGCTGGTCCGGTTGCCGTGCGAGTCATAGCCGACCTCGGTTGCGCCCCCATTGGGATCGGTGACCTTCGTCACCTCGCCCGGTGCCGCTTCGTAGGCGTAGGTGGTTACGGCTTCTTCGCCGGTCTCGAGTAGGGGCGTCGACTTTTCCAGCTGGTTTCCGTTGCTGTCGTAGCGGTAGGTGGTGGTCGTCCCGCGGGGGTCGGTAGCCGCAACCACTTCGTCTCCAGGCCCGTATTCGTAGGCAATCGTGCGGCCGTCCTGATCGGTCGTTTCGAGCAGGTTTCCGCGAGCGTCGTAGGCGTTGAAGGTCGCATACCCATCGGGGTCGACGATTTCGGTAACCCCCAGGGTGGTCGGGTCATAGCGGTAGGAGGTGGTCGCTTCTTCGGAGGTCCCCGCCCCGTCGGTCATCGAGCTCAACTCGAGGTTCCGGTACCGGTAAACGGAGACGTCACCCCGGGCGTTCGTGAGCCGCGTGATGCCGCCTGGTGGCGAGGTCGGATCACCTTCGTATTCCCAGGTGGTCTCCCGCCCCATCGGATCGATCTGCGCAACCACCCGTCCCGCCGAGTCGTAGTTGTTGGAGGTGGTCCCACCCCTGGGATCAATCATCGTCATTAGGCGGTGCACCCCGTCGTAGGTGAAGCTCCAGGTCCGGTCGAGCGGATCGGTCGTTTTGACGAGGTCTCCTTCAGCGTCATAGGCATAGGCGGTGGTCCGGCCCATCGGATCCGTGACGGCAGCGACGTGGTCGCCGCTGTAGGTAAGGCTGAGCGTCCGTCCGGAGGGATCGGTGATGCCGGTGAGCCGGCCGCCGGAGTAGCTCAGCTGGGTGGTCGTGCCGTTGCGGTCGACCTCGCGCAGAAGGCGCCCGTCGGCAGCGAACACGTACTCGATGTGGTCGGAGAAGCGGGTGAACGAGAAGGTGCCGTCGCCGTTTTCGCGTAACGACGCGAGGACCCTTGGCGGCGTTTCGAATTCCCCCGGCGCGGTTGGCGGAAACGTCACCGATGAGCCGCCCTCTTCGTGGACGGTAGCTGCACCGGTTTCCCCATCGACACTGAGGGACATCTCATAGCTCGAGGACCAGCCGTGGCCGAACAGGCCGTCGAGTTCGGCGTTGATCGAGCTGTAAGTGCGGGTGAGCTTCAAAGGCATCCCTCGGCCCGGGATCGAGACATCACTGAATTCGTGCCAGAAGACACCGGTGGCGCAGTTAACCGGCCGGGCCGAATGGCACGTGGTCGGGAACTGGCTGCCGTTGGGGGCGCCGCCCTGCTCTTGCAGGCTGGGGCCGCCGCTGACGACCTGACTTGAAGTCAGCGTCTCCTCGAGGGAGAAGTAGGTCGATTCGCCCGGTTCGAGAGGAGGCGAGAATTCGACCACCCCGCTCGTGAAGTCAGGCGAGATAGCACCAAAGATAGTGCGCGGGCCCTCATAACCCGTGGGGCCGAACGGGCAGCCGGAAACGCCATAGATGCAGAGACCGTCCCCATCGAATCCGAAGATGTCAGTGTCGGAAAGCAGGGATAGCCGTTCGAGAGATTTTCCCGACTGGTTGACCACGCCGACCAGGGTGTCCTCGATGCTGTCGTAGGGGCCTTGGGAGGGATCCTGCACGATCGAGATGCCGGCACCGGTGACGTTGACGAGGAGCCCACAGCTGGTGTCGACCCCGACTGCCGGGCATTGGGTAAACGGTGCCGTCGGCGTGGCGGTAGCGACGAGCGCGAGCGAGGTCGAGGCGCTGGTCCTTCTCTTTGGCGTCCCGAATTCGGGCTTCACCGAGATCAATTTCCCCGGCTGGGAATCCTTCGCGCTCTCGACCTGACGCGCCCGTGCCATCCCAGGAAGCGTCGACGAGAATGCGATCGCGAGAAGGAGCACGCAGCCGCCCACAATCCACCTGCCAACCAACGTTGCTCTTGACACCTGCGTCCCAACCCCTTCCGTATGGGTACAAATGAGTTCTTGGTGCAGGCAATCTACGTATGAATAGACGCAAAACTGTCAAGTAATGCACCATTTTTCATACTCTTGACACAGACTTCGCCCACCCCGGGTGAGGAGATCCAATCGAGACCCCGGAGATACGGCGCTGGGCGAAGTCAGCCCTGGAAGCCGGTGCCGGAGGCGACCAGCAGGGCGATCACGACGGCGATCAGGAGGGTGAGCACGGCCGTCTTGAACGGTGCGGGTGGAGCGGAGCGGATCATGCTCCGAAGGTAGCTCGCTAGGGCCGCGGTGCCTGTGCGTAAGTGCACAGGTTGACGTTCCTCACATTGAGCAGGGTTTTTACACCTGGATCGCGAAGCGTCGCCAGCTCGATCTGGCGCTCGGCGTCGTAGGAGGAGGTCGGGACGGGGCCGGCGGCGGGATGGCAGCCGATCTCGGTCCAGCCCGGCGGCAGCGCCTCGATAAGCTCGGTGAGGCGAGTCGGAGTGATCCCCTCGGGAAACGGCTCGCCCTTGCCGCTCTGGCCGTAGAAGCCGCCCTCGTAACGGACCGCACGGTTGCGCACCGGCACCCCGAGCTCGACCGCGAGCGCCTCGACGACTCCCTTCGCCGGCTCGGACTCGTGCACGTGCTGGTGGGAGTCGAGGTGGTCCGGGTCGCGGCCGACCAGCGCCCGGAAGCGCTCGACCTGCGCCCGGCACTCGGCCTCGACCGAGTCGCGGTCGTCGCCGTCGCAGTGCATGTAGGCCTGGGTCCACTCGCCCTCTTCGTAGTCCCACTGGCCGAGGTCGACGTGGAGGCCGACACCGAGGTCGGGATGCGCCGTCGCCCTCTCGGCCGCCGCCGCGGCGGCGCCCTGGCGCACCATCAGGCTGGCGCTGGTGACGACCCCCTCGGCGTGGGCGGCGAAGACGCCCGCGTTTACCGCCGGCGAGAGGCCGAGGTCGTCGGCGTTGACGATCAGGAAGCGCTCTTCGCTCATAGGCCGAGATGCTCCGCCAGCGCGACCGCCTCGCCGAGCCAGTCGTGCCGCTGTCCCTCCGGTGGCTCCCACTCGGGCGGGGCCCACCCGAGCCACTGGATCGCCACCTGGAGGCGGGCGAGGTCGAGGTCGCGCGCCGTGAACGCCGGCACGCCCGGCTCCTCGGCGTAGGCGGCGGCCAGCGCCCGGCGGTCGGCGTCGGGCCAGCCGCTGACCAGCGCCGCCAGGTCGCTGAGGCCGCTGCCGACCGCCGCCAGCTCCCAGTCCACGGGTGCGACGCGCGCATCCGACTTTCGCCCCAGCGGGCTGTGTCCAAAGTCGGAAGCGACGAGCACGTTGGCAGCGTAGAACTCGCCGTGGATCACGGTCCGGGGCAGGGCGAGCATCGCCTCGACCACCTGGTCGTGGCGCTGCGCGAGCCACTCGAGCTCCGCGCCTGCTCCGAACTCCCGCGCCCGCTCGATCCAGCGGCGGTAGAAGGAGGCGTCGTGCTCGAGCAGCCGCGCGTCGCGGCGGTGCCGGGCGAGAGCCGGCGCCATGGCAACGTGGAAGCGGGCCAGCCAGCGGGCGGCCGCCTCCCAGAGCCCGCGCTCGCCGACCTGGAAGAGCTCCCGCCCCTCGACCAGCTCGAGGAAGAGCCAGCGGCGCTCGCTGTCCCCGGCCGCGCCGAAGAACTGTGGCGGGCCGGCGGGGCCCCCGGCGAGCAGGGTCCGGTAGACCGCGGGCTCACGATCGGGATCGTGGAGGAAGTCGGGCTTGGCGAGCCGCGCCTGCGGCTTCAGCTCCTCGCGGTCGAGCAGCTTGAAGACGAGGGTCGCCATGCCGCGCCCGCGCAGCCCCACCCGCAGCTCCTCGACCGGGAAGCTGGTCCGGTAGGCGTAGGGGCGGCGCTCGACCTCGCCTTCGAGCTCCAGACCGACTCCGGCCAGCGCCTGCTCGAGACCGGCGCGGAGATCCGGGTCGGTGGGCACCGGCATCAGGTCAGCTCGAGGACCGCGGCCCGGCTCGCCTCGGCCACGCGCTCGACCGCGTCGTCGCCGAGCTCGGCGAAGAGCGGCAGCCGCACCAGCCGCCCGGCCATCTCGTCGGTGTGGTCGAGCGGGCCGGCGACGCGGCCGAACCGCTGGCCCGCCGGGGAGCTGTGCAGCGGCACGAAGTGGAAGGCGGTCGCGATCCCCTGCGCGCGGAGCCGCTCGATAAAGCCGCCGCGCGCCTCCGCGCTCGGCAGGACCAGGTAGTAGACGTGGCCGTTGTGGACGCTGCCGGCGGGCGTCGCCGGCCGCTGCACCCGTCCCTCGCGCTCGAGCTCGGCGAAAGCCTCGTGGTAGCGCTCCCAGAGCGCCCGCCGCCGCGCCGTCACCTCCTCCGCCGCCTCGAGCTGGGCGAGGAGGAAGGCGGCGGTGAGGTCGCCGGCGCCGAAGGAGGAGCCGACGTCGACCCACGTGTAGCGGTCGATCTCACCGCGCAGGAACCGAGCCCGGTTCGTGCCCTTGTCCCAGATCACCTGCGCCCGCTCGACCAGCGCCGGGTCGTTGACCAGGAGCACTCCTCCCTCGCCGCTGGTGACGTTCTTGGTCTCGTGGAAGCTGATCGCCCCGAGGTCGCCGATTGCCCCCAGTGCCTGGCCGTCCTGCTCGGCGAGGAGGCAGTGGGCGGCGTCCTCGACCAGTGCTGCGGAGCCGCCGGCGATGGCGCCCAGCCGCTCCATGTCGCTGGCGAAGCCGCCGTAGTGGACGGCGAAGATCGCCCTCGTCCTCTCCCCCATCGCCGCCTCGACCCGCTCCGGGTCGACGTTCAACGTCGCGGGATCGATGTCGACGAAGACAGGCGTCGCGCCCTGCCGGACCACCGAGGTCGCCATCGTCGGGTAGCCGAAGGAGGGCATGATCGCCTCGTCTCCCGGCTCCAGGCCGGCAAGCATCGCCGCCGCCTCCAGCGCCCCGGTGGCGGAGTGCGAAAGCAGCGCCAGCGCCGAGCCCGTCGCCTCCCGCAGCCACTCCTGGCAACGACGGGTGAACTCGCCCCCACCGGCCAGCTCCCGCGCCTCGATCGCCTGCGCCAGGTATTCGAGCTCGCGACCGGAGACGAAGGGGCGGTTGAAGGGGATCGGCTCGCTCATGCCAGCCGCTCCAGCAACCGGGGCAGGACCTTGCGCGAGTCCAGGTGCTCCTCGGCGAGCGCGCGGGCGGTGGCGGCGTGGCGCCGGTAGTCGCTCTCGATCTCGGCCACGGCGGCAGCGGCCTCCTCGACGGTCGCGAAGGCCAGCAGGCCCTCGCCCACCGGCAGCGTTTCGCCGAAGCCGGTTTCCTGCGCCGCCACCGGTCTCCCGCTGGCCAGATAGGCGGCGCTGCGATCGCTGAACCAGCCGCTGCGCGAAGCGACGTAGCCGCTCTTCGCCACCCCGAGCTCTGCCTTCGAACCGCGGACGAAGGCGGCGTAATCGCCCGGCGTGCCCGCCACCTCATAGGGGTCGAGCAGGCCCCAGCCGTTCCTACGCAATGCCCCCAGGTCATCGACCTCCTCGGGGTGGATCCCCAGCGCAAGCTCGAACCGCGCCGCGGTCCGGCGCGGCAGATCGAACAGCGGCCGCAGCGCATGGGCGCGCTGGCCATAGCGGACGCCTTCGTGCTCGATCGAGCCGTAGCTGCGCCAGTGGCCGACGCTGGTGAAGGCGTCGCGGGCAGGGGAAGTGTCGGCGGCCGGCCAGTGCGCGAGGGTGACCGGTGGCAGCGTCGGGATCCAGGTGTATCCGAGGGTCGGGATCGGACAATCCTCGGCCCCGATCCGGACGCCGACGGTGGCGAAGTGGGTGTGGAGGTCGAAGCCCATCTCCGAGCCGGTCGCCTGCCAGACTTGGTTGAAGCCTGGATCGAGGTCGAGGAAGGCCCGCACCGGCACCGCTTCCAAGAGCCGCTCGTCGCGCAGCATCCCGGAGACGTTGAGCAGGAGATCAGCGTCGTCGGCGAACTCCAGCAGCCTGGCATAGGAAACACCGACGGTCCTCTCGCTTCCCCTCGCAAGAAGGGCGGCGCGGCCGGCGATCAGGGGCAGCGACTCGAAGTAGCTCACCACCTCCCCCGCCTGTTCGAGCGCCTCCGCGGCGACCGGCTCGACCAGCAACACCTCGTGCCCGAGCTCCTCCAGCCCGGCGACGTACTGGAGGACCGCCCAACTCGCCCCACCCTGGCGCGGGTCGCCGGCGACCATGCCGCTGAGCAGGATGCGGAGCCGGCTGGCGCTCACGGCGTCACCCGCAGTGGGACCCGCACGAGGTCACGGTTGGCGGTCATCCGGCAATCGCTATAGCGGAACTGCGTGTAATAGAGATAGGGATGCGGCCCGGAGGTGGCGAAGGTGCGCGAGCTGCTTTCAGGATCGACCACCGAGGGGTAGGCAAGCGGAGAGGGTCCGCCGCAGCGGTAGGTCTGCTTGGTGACGGCGCGGGTGAGGAGCCTGCGCTCGCCCCAGTGGACGAGGTCCTTCGAGGTCGCAAAGTAGATCCCCCTTACCTTCGCCCCGATGCTGCCGCGACCCGGGGGCGCCAACCCGACCAGCAGGAAGCGCCCGAGGGTCTCGTTGTAGGTGAGGCTCTCGGCCATCTCGGCGATCCGCCCTTTTGCCACCGGGGCGCAAGGGGTGCGCCGCCGCTGGGGGCCCAGGTAGGGATCGCTGAAGCGACCGCCGAAGCCGGCGCCCTCCCACGCCCGCCAGGCAGCGGCGCGCTGCACCCGCCGGGTCCTGATCAGGCAGGTGCCGCGGCGACCGCCCGGGTCGCGCATCCGCACAAGCGCGTACTTGAAGCCGCCGGCGCCGTCGACAATGTTGCTCGGGGTGAAGACGCCCCGTGGCCCGCGATCGGGCCGGTAGCGATACGGCGCCGAAGCGACGAGGCCGCGCGGCGGGCGGGCCGCGCGGTAGCTGCGCCCACCATCGGTCGAGCGGGCGAGGGTGATCGCGTTGTACCAGCAACGGAGGTAGCGGCCGCTGGGACACCGCCCGGGGTGGCGGTTGCCCTGGTACTCGTCGTGGACGAGAGCCCAGACGTTCCTACCGTCGCGGGTGAAAATCGAGCCGATCCACTGGCGGTCGGCAAACCGCTGCGGTCGCCCGCTGCGGGCTGAGAGCATCACCGGATCGCAGTCGACCGAGAGGTGATCGAGCGAGGGGCCGACGAGGCGGAAGTTGTCGAAGTGCGAGAGCAGCAGCTGGGTCTGCCCCCGGTAGTCGCGGAAGCCGCGGACCGGCAGATCGGGGTAGTTCATCGTCTCGCAGGCCGAGGCGCTCCAGTCGAAGACGACCTGCGGCCGCCCAACCACGCGCACCTGCGGCGAGGGCACGGCCGCGCGGGCCGTGCCGCCGGCCGCCAGCGGGACTACCACCAGCAACAGCAGCGCCAGCACGATCTCCAGCACCCGCCCAAGGACCCGGTCGGAATCGAGATGCTCCTCCGCGAAGCGCCGCGCCACCATTGCCTGCTCCTCATATCCGTCCCGCACCGCCTCGATCCTGGCAGCGGCTCCGTCGAGATCCTGAAAGATCAGCGGCGCCCGGTAGCCGGTGTCCTGGACCACGGCGGGTCTGCCGCTGGCGAGGTAAGCAGCGGTGCGATCGCTAAACCAGCCCGTTGCCGCTTCCACGTAGGCGCCCTGGGCGACCGAGAACTCCGCTCCCGAGCCGCGCACGTACTCGCGAAACGCCGCCGGGGTGGGGGCCACCTCGCGAGGATCGACGACCTTCCACCCGTGCCCGCGCAGCAATTCGAGGTCGGCAGCGTCCTCCGGGTGGATGTCGAGCGCCAGCTCCATCAGCACCCCATCGACCCGTTCCGGCAAGGCGGCGAAGCGGCGGAACTGGTGGTGCTTGAGCGTCGTCGCCCGACCGGCTATCTCGGGGCCACCGAACGGGCTCCGCCAGGTGGCAACGGTGGTGAAGGTGAGCGGCTGCGGCGGTGGGGGCGCCGGCGACCACTCCTCGAGCACAACCGGGGGCAGGGTCGGGACCCACTCGATCCCGGCAGTCGGCACCGGGCAGCCCGACCGACCGATGTTCTGCCCGACCGTCAGATAGCTGTCGTGGCCGGCGACGGTGAAGTCGATGCGGTTGTCGGCGTGCCAGGCTTGGGTGAATCCGGGATCGAGGTCCACGTAGACCCGCGTCCGGGGAGCGGCGAGAAGCGGCCCGGGGCGGAGATGGCCGCTGACGTTGAAGATCAGGTCGGAGGCCGTGGCGACCTCCAGCAGCTCGGTTTCGCCGCATCCGTGCAGCGCCTCGCCCCGCTCGTCCAGCAGGGATGCCCGCTTCTCGAGGCCGAAAGCACCGACCACCGTTGCGAAGTGGCGGCGAGCGACATCGTCGGGGGCCGCCAGGCGCTCGACGAGATGGACCTCCCAGCCCAGGCGTTGGAGCCCCAGGGCCCAGGAGAGTCGTACCCAGGCCTCACCGCCGCTTCCCGGTTTGTTGGCGATCGCCCCGGCGACGAGCGCGGTGGCCATCGCTTAAGAGGGCAAGGGCCGCCGGCGCGCCCCGACCACGCGCGGCAGCAGCCGGGGGCAGTAGCGGGCGAGAGTGGCCGTTTCGCGCAGCGCCCGACCCCGTTCCCCATCCCGCAGCGATTGCCCGATCTGCGCCACCAACAGCTCACCGTAATACCCCTTCCAGAACCGGCGGGCCGTCTTATAGGCCTGCCTCAACTCGAGTGACTCGCGGGTGTAAGGGCGCTGGCGGCGCACGGCGACGAGGCTCTGCTTCAACATCCGCGCCGCGTCGCCGCTGGAGTTGCCGCCGTGGGTGCGGTGCTCGGCGACCAGCTCGCCATGGCTGCGGAAGGGAAACCTACGCGCGATTTCGAGGTTGAGGCCGAAATCGGCGGTCGCGTCGAGCTCTGGGTCGAAGCCGTCGATGTGCTCGAAGACGGCGCGCCGGTAGATCGAACGGGCGGGGAAACCGGCCCAGTTTTCAGTCAGGAGCCGGGGATAGTGGTCGCGCCGCACCACCGGCTGCTCGAAGGTCTCGATCGGCGCCCCGTCCTGGGCGATCCGCCGGAAATGACCAGCGGCGGCAGCGGCCTCGGGATGCTCGGCGAGCTCGGCGATCCCGGTCGCGATCGCGGTCGGCATCAACCGGTCGTCGGCATCGAGGAAGACGAGGAAATCGCCGCTGGTGCTGCGGATGCCGAAGTTCCGCGCGCCCGCCATGCCGCTGTTCTCACAGCGCAGGCAGCGAACCCCGGGGTAGCGGGCCGCGATCGCGGAGGCGTTGTCCGGCGAGGAGTCGTCGACGACGAGGATCTCCAGGTGCGGATAGGTCTGGGCGAGCACGCTCTCGATCGCCTCGCCGAGGTAGTGGGACTGCCCGAAGCACGGGATCACCACCGAGACCAGCTCGGCGAAGTCGCCGGCCGGGTCGCGGCGCCAGGCGTGACGGCCGCGGACGAGCCCGAAGGGGACCCGCCGCTGTCCCTTCAGCACCGCCGCCAGCTCGATCTCGAACTCGGGCGGCGTCCCGATCAAGTTGATCGTGGTGCGGAATCCAGCCTGGCCGGCGTCCGGATAATCGGGAAAAGCCTCGGCGAGGTCGGGGCGCGGCGCCCGCACCGCGGCCCGCCAGAAGACCCTGCCGTCAACCAGGAACTCGACCGCGACCACGCTGGTTTCCTCCCCGAGCGCCCAACCGAGCAGATCGACGGCGTGGGCGTCGAGCACCGACCCCGCCTTCGGCTCGTCGACGAAGGCGCCGTGCAGCTCCGCCGGTGGCGAGACCGAGACATCCAGGAATTCGACCAATGCTCCCATCGCCTGATCCTCCCTCAGCCGCCGGACCCGTCTTCGAAGCGCAGGTCGGCAAAGCGCAGGCGCCGCTCCCCTGGCATCACCGCGAAGACTTCGGCGGAAGTGCCGGACGGCAGCTGCAAAGCGTTGACGGTGGTGCGAAAGCCGGGAGTGCCAACCCTCCGGTCGGGGAAGGCGCGCTCGATGTCGGGGCGCGGCAGGTCGACCGGCGCTCTCCACAGCCGCTCTCCCAAGGCCCACAGCTCGACCGCCTCGACGGGCTCGTCGCGTCCGAGGATCCAGCCGATCATCATCACCGCGTGAGCGGGGAGAGCGGCGCCCGCGGCCGGAGCCTCGAGGTTCGCACCGATCAGCTCCTCGGGAAGCCCGGCGAGGGGATGGATCTCGACCCGCCGGGTCGGCCGAGCCGCGACACGAGCCCCGTCGGCATGGAGCGGCAGCTCGAATACCGTGCCCGCCTCGTCGTCCCAGACCCGGTGAGCCTCGCGATCGAGGTACTCGCAGAGGCCGGCCCGGCTCCGCAGCCACTCGCGGGCGCCGCCGGGGACGACGACGAAACAGCCGCCCTGGCCGGCCGCCTCGGACTCGGCCCTGTAGTCGGGCTGAGCCGGCGCCAGGTCGGCGGCGGCGCGGCGGATTGTCTCCAGCTCGGTCACCTCGCGACCGTCCCGGCGGGGCAGGTTGCGCGCATGACGCCCGTTGAAGTAGGGCTTCAGCTCGCGGCGCGGATCGACGAGGACGACGCAGGCTCTGAACGGGACGCCGAGGCGCTCGACCGCCAGCTGGGCACCGCGGAACTGGATGCAGCGGTCGATCAGCTCGGTCTGCGCGGGAAGCTCGGGGCGCAGCTGTTCATAGAAGCGTAGATCCTCCTCGATCTGGGTGATCCGGTCGAGGGCGGAGAACATGCCGCCATCGTGGACCCGGTAGGCGGCCAGCGGCTCGGGGATGTAGCCGAGCGGCCCACGCTCTGCACAGCGGATGTGGATCAGCCAGTCGATCCAGGCCGAGTCGAAGGCCCAGGCCGGCAGCGCGGCGACGATCTCACGGCGGAAGACCATCGATGGCGAGGGGACGAAGCACTCGGTGAGGATGTCCTCGAGGGCGAAGCTGGACTCGGCGAGCGCCGGCGTCGTCACCCCGGATGGGGTTCCGGCAGCGTCGTAGACGAGGCTGGCGTCGTGGAAGCAGCTGGCGCACTCCGGATGGGCCTCGAGGTAGTCGACCTGGCGACGCAGCTTCGCCGCCGAGGTCCAGTAGTCGTCGCCGTCGAGGTAGGCGATGTACCGGCCGCGGGCCGCCTCGAGGACCCGGCGCAGGATCTCGCCGTGGCCGACGTTCTCCGCCGGCAGTACCGGCCGCACGTGCTCGGGATAGCGCTCGGCGTAACGCTCGACGATCTCCCGGGTGCCGTCGGCCGAGCGGTCCTCGCCGATCACGATCTCGAACTCGAACGGGGCATCCTGGAGGAGGACGCTCTCGATCGCCTGGGCGACGAAGGGGGCGTGTTCGTAGGTACGCATCGCGACGCTGACCAGGGGAGCTGGAATTTCGCTCATAGTTCCCGCCTCGCTTCCAGGTGCTCGAAGCGGGCGCCGGGCCGGCCGATGCCACGGCGGCGGTAGCGCAGCAGGGCGCCGGGGTCCCAGCGGACGAGCGTTCGCAGGTTGGCGAAGACGACCCGCCATTCGCGGCGGCGCCGGGCGTTGGCGATTCGCTCGACCAGCGCCTCGCCCTGCTTGGCGCGGGTGTTGCGGATTCCCAGCCGCCGCGCCGCCCGCTCCTCGGCCCCGCGTAGGTGGCGCCGCTGGCCGTTCAGCACCTGGATCTGCGAGCTCAGCACGACGCCGGCATTACGCGTCGTGTTGGACCCGTGCCGGCGGTACTCGGTCACTACCTCCTCGTGGCAGACGACGGGGAAGTCCCGTGCCAGCTTCAGGTACAGCTCGTAATCGTCGGCGGCGACCCGGCGCTCGTTGAACCCCGCAACCGCCTCCAATGCCCGACGCCGATAGACGAGCGAGGAGCCCGACCAGATGAAGCATTCCTCCAGCAGCTTCAGGTAGTGGTCACGGGTGACGAGCGGCTGCCGGGCTTCGCGCACGACGCTTCCGTCGCGGCCGATGTCGCGCGGCATCCCTGCCGCGAACGCCGCTTCCGGCTCGCCTTCGAGCTCCTCCACTCCCACCTCGAGCGCCCGCGGCAACAGCCTGTCGTCGGCATCGAGGAAGACGACGAGCTCTCCGACCGTCTCGGCGAGACCGCGGTTGCGGGCGGCAGCGACGCCGCTGTTCGGCTGCCGCAGGGAGCGCACGCCAGGGTAGCGACGGGCGACCTCGAGGCTGTTGTCTTCCGAGCCGTCGTCGACCACCACGAGCTCGAGCCGGGGATATTCCTGGGCGAGCACGCTTTCGATCGCCTCGCCGAGGTAGTGACCCTGGTTCCAGCACGGAATCACCACCGAGACCAGCGGGGGCGCCGCGGCGGCTGCCGCTACGCGCTGCAGGCGAACGGCCCCCACCTCGGCTCTGCGACCGTCGGCGAGCACTGCCCGCACGTCCAGCTCGAGCTCCTCGCCGTCAGGCAGGGCGGCGACGTTGAGACCGGCACGGAAGCCGGCATCGGCGGCGAGAGGATCGCCGAAGGCCTCCGCGACGCCGGGCCGCTCAACCCCGGTCTCGGCGCGGCGCACACGCCGCTCGGCGCAGACCAGCTCGACCGCCGCAACCGGCGACTCGTCGGGAACGATCCAACCGGCGATCCGCATCTCGGCCGGGTCCACCCTCGCCGCCTCGTCGGGATAGTCGATGCGCCACTCGCGTACGCCCGGCACCGTCGGCCGCTCCTCGGTTGCGGTTACGGCGAGCGGCGGTCTCAACGATTGCCGAACATGCGTGAGAGCAAGCCGCGGCGCTGGATCTCGAGCGCGATCGTCGCGATCGCGACCCGCTCGCCACCCTCGAGGACACCGCGCACGGCAAGCTCGTGCCGTCCCTCGCCACTGCCCTGGACGATTATGCGGAAGCCGGCCCGGTCGGCGCCCGGAACCCCCGCGTAGCCCTCGGCGACGCCCGGGCGCTCGATCTGCAGCGGCGCCGTCGCCACCACCTCACCGCCCGCCACCACCTCGACCGCCTCGACCCGCTTCTCCTTGCCGACGGCCCAGCCGACGATCTTCAGGGCGTTCGAGTCCAGCTCGGCACCAGCGGCAGGCGCATCGAGATGAGCCTTCCACAGGCTTCCGTCGGCTGCCGCGGCGGCGACATCGATGACCTTGATGCGCTCCGATCGCGCCACCGCGGGATTGTACCCCGGTGCTGCGGATTTCCACCGTTTGCGGCGGCGACGCAAGCGCTTCGGTTCGCGCGGGGCGGTCCCCTCGACGAAGAGGCTCTCCTCTTTGCGGTTGTCGAGCTCGACGATCTCGGGGATGCCGCTCGCCGTAGCCCCGAACGAGCACTCTCGAACCTCCTCGAAGCCTGCCTTCTGCAGCAGTTCGAGAGCGAAGTCAGCGGTGAAGAGAGAGCGCGAGTACCCGTACCAGAGCATCTGCACGATGAAACGGCCACCGGGACTCGAAACCTCCCGCGGGTCCACCTTGAAGTAGGTCTCCTCACCGGCGAGATAGGCCTCGATCCCGCGGTTCAGGTCGGGCAGCGCCAGCCGCAGGGTGCCCCCGGGCTTGAGCACGCGGCGCAGCTCTTCGAGCGCAGGCACCAGCTCCGGGTAGGCGAACTCGGGAAGGGCGTGGATGCTGACCGCGTAGTCGACGGTATCGGTGTCCAGCGGCAGCCCGGAGCGGATGTCGGCGACCAGGTCGACACCGGGTTCGTCCTTGACGTCGGAGTTGATCCAGCCCTCGCCGAGGTGGGCTCCGCAGCCCCAGTTGAGCCGCCTCATGGCGCCACCCGCTCGAGCAGGCGGCCCAGGACGCGCTTCGCCTCGAAGTGCTCGACGGCGATCTCCCGGGCAGCGCGCGAGTGCCGCTCCCAATCGCCGCAGATCGCTTCGATCCCAGCGCGGGCGCCGTCGAGATCGTCGAAGGCGACCAGCCCCTCCCCCGTCGGATAGCGCTCGGAGAAGCCGGTGTCGAGGGCGACGACCGGCCTGCCGCTGGCGAGATAGGCGGCACTGCGCTCGCTGAACCAGCCGCTGCGGGTCTCGACGTAGATCCCCTTCGCCACCATCAGCTCGCCGAGCGAGGCCTCGATGTACATCCGGTAAGCGTCCGGGTCGGCGGCCACCGCCGCCGGGTCGACCAGCCCCCAGCCGTGCTCGCGCAGCGACTCCAGGTCGGCGTCGTCGGCGGGGTCGATCTCCAGCGCCAGCTCGATCTCAGGAGAGACCAGGGACGGCAGCGAGATCAACTTGCGCAGCTCGTGGGCGCGCAGCCCGAAGCGCCGGCCTTCGAATTCCACCGGGTCGTAGGGACCGCGCCAGCTACCGACGCTGGTCAGCTTTCGCCCCTTGGGGGCGAGCGGCCACTCCTCCAGGGGTATCGGGTGCGGCGAGGTCACCCAATCCAGGCCACAGGTCGGGACGAGGCAGTCGGGGTCGCCGATCTTCTCGCCGACGGTGACGAAGGCATCGTGGCCGGCGAAGACGTCGCTCAGGCCCAGCTGCCGCCACATCTGCCCGAAGCCGGGGTCGATGTCGAGGAAGACGTTGCGGGGCGAGGCGGCCAGCACCTCCTCGTCGTCGATGAAGCCCATCACGTTGAGCAGCAACAGCGAGCCTTCCAGCCTCTCGAGAGCCTGGTGCCGCGAGAGCCCGATCGTCTCGGAGCCGGCGAGCAGGCAGTAGGAGCCGGCGAGCCCCGCTCCCTCGAGGACGGCGACGAACCACTCGATGCAGCGGTCGCGCTCGAGATCGGAGGCGACCATTCCCTCCTCGAGCCGATCGATGAAGAGGACCTCATGGCCGAGCGCTCGGAAGCCGAGCAGGTAGTTGAGCAGCGCCCAGGCGTGGCCGCCGTACCCGGGCCGCTGGGCCAGCGCCCCGCCGAGGGCGACGCGGGTCACGAGATCAGCCCTCCGGCGCCAACTCCGGCGTCGGCTCGTAGCCGAACTGGACCAGAACCGGGTCGAGCACCTCCGCGCAGACCCGCACCAGCTCGGGCGGCAGGTCACGCTTCCAACGCCCGATCGAGGCGGAGACCTTCTCGCTGGTCCGGTGCTCGTCGACGACGGGCCCGTCGCGCTCGGCGCGCTCCACTATCGCCGCCACCTCCTCATCACCGCCGCCGAGGCCGAGGTATCGCATCATCTCCCCGACGGTCGCCGCCGGCTCTTCGATCAGGTCCTCGTAGCGGATCAGGTGGATCGCATCGCCGCGCTCGTCGAGCCGGCGCTTCAGCCACTCGGCGGAGCTGCGGAGGACGGTTTCGACGTACTCCTCGTCGCTGCCCGCTTTGCCCCGGCCGAATGCGGCGTAGCCGCGCTTGTGGTTGAAGGCGATCACCGAGCAGAGGATGTCGCGGAAGTCCCGCACGAGGACGACCTCGCGGGAGCCGCCGTACATCTCCGCCAGCAGATCGGGCACGACCTGGTGGGGGAGGAACTTCTCGACGAAGTAGCGGGGGCGGTCGCCGGGCTCGGCCAACCGGGAGTAGAAGGTCTCGATCCGCTCGCTGCACATCTCGACAAGCTGGTCGACGGCGCTGCCTCCAAGCCACCCTTCCAGCGCCGGCGCCCCGCCCATGCCGAACTTGAGATCGGGACGGTCGTACCACCAGCTCGGCTGGCCGATCGGCCCCGGTTCGAGCTGGGCGAGATAGCTCTGCGGCCGGGCCAGCGTCTGCAGGACGCTGGCCCAGTAGCTGCCGACGCGGGCATCGGAGGACCAGGGGCTGACACAGACCGACTCGGCAAGGCAGCTCAGTACCCAGACGAGCCAGGTGGAGCCGCTGCGGCCGATCGTGTTGACCATCAGCGGCTGGATCAAATCCTCCGAGACAGCAGGGAGCGCGGCCCGCCGGCCCCGAACCGCGGCAATCTCGGCGCGGGAACCGTCGCCGCCCCAGGCGACGACCGAGATCTCGAACTCGCCGCGCAGGTCGAGGGTTCCGACCGGGAGCCGAAACCCGCAGGTACCGGCATGGGCCACGTCCGGGAAGGCGGCGGCGATGTCCTCCCGGGCCTCGCCAGGCTCTGCCGCCGCCACCACGCGCCCCTCTTGGATCGCCTCCACACGGTTCATCGGACCGGCCTCGGCCAGCGCCCAACCGACCAGCTCGAAGGAATAGGTGGCGCTGGTGGCGCCGTCCTTCGGGCCGTCGAGGCTGCAACCGAGCAGCGCGCGGGCGCTCTGTCGCTGCTCGACCTCCTCGATCGTAAGTCGCGTCATCCGGCCCAATCCTCCTCGACCGGCCGGTCAGGAACCCTCATAGCCGAAATCGCGAAGCAGCGGGCCCAGCTCCTCGTTGCAGACCGCGGCTATCTCCTCCGGCAGATCCTGGCGCCAGCGGCCGATCGAGGCCGCCGGGTCGGCGGTGGTGCGGTGGTGGTCCATCGCGGAGGTGTCTCGCACCGCGCGAGCCACCGTCTCGGCCACCAGCTCCGGATCGGAGGCAAGCCCGAGCTCGGCGAAGAGCGAGGTCAGGGCCGGCTCGGGGTCGAGAACCAGATCCTCGTAGCGGACCAGGTGCGGCCGAGTGACGGCGCGCTTCAACCGGTCCGAGAGGATCTCGCCGGATTCACGCAGGGTGGTGCGCACGTACTCGGCGTCGTCGCCGCCCTCGCTGCGGCCGAAGGCGTCCCATCCGCGCTTGCGGTTGAAGGCGATCACCGAGCAGAGGATGTCGCGGAAGTCCCGCACGAGGACGACCTCGCGGGAGCCGGCGTACATCTCCGCCAGCAGGTCGGGCACGACCTGGTGGGGGAGGAACTTCTCGACGAAGAAGCGGGGCCTCGCCTCCCCCGCGACGTGGGCGTAGAAGGCCTCGACCTGGGCTCGCGACATGGCGACGAGGGAATCGACGGCCTCACTGCCCAGCCACGCTTCGACCGACTCCTCGCCGAGCTCCTGCCCTCCGTCGAGCCACCAGCGGGGCGCGTCTAGGTCGGGCGGGTCGAACGGGGCGAGGTACGCGGAGGGCTCGGAGAGGTCCTGCATCACGTTGGTCCAGTAGGTCGAGACGCGCGCGTCCTTGATGAAGGGCGAGAAGGCAACGATCTCTGGGTGGGAGCTGAGCAGGGTGACCAGCAGCGTCGAGCCGCTGCGGCCGATCGTGTTGACCATCAGCGGCTGGATCTCCGCCGCGCTGGAGGGCAGGCGCCGGCGGGAACCCCGCAGGCGCGCCAGCGGCAGGCGGGTGTCGTCCTCGAGTTTCGCCCGCAGCACCAGCTCGAACTCCGCCGGCAGCCTGAGGGCGTTGACGGTCAGGCGCCAGCCGCTGCGCCCCGCCCCCTCCACCTCCGGAAAGGCCGTGCCGATGTCCTTGCGCTCGCGGTCGAGGGGAGTCACCGCGACCGGCCGCTCCTCGTGCAGGGCTTCGATCCGCTCCACCCGTAGCCGGCGGCTGAGGATCCAGCCCTCGATCGAGAACGTGTAGGACTCCGCCGCCGGGCCTACGGCCGGGCTGTCGAGGTTGGCGTCGTGGACGTAATCGCTTTCGCCGCGGTTGACCTCGACGTGGTCGATCTCGATCACCGCGGGCACGGTGGGGTCGGCCATCATGCCTCCCCGGCGGCCGCGCTCCGCTCCGCCTCCCCGCTCCAGCGCTGATTGAAGAGCCAGGCATTGAAGCGGTTGCTCATGTCGGTCTCGGACGGCACGTAAGAGCGTCCCTCGAGGTGGAAGAGCTCGACCTCCGGCACGTACCATGCCTCCAGGTCGCGCTCCGCCAGCCGCATGCAGAGCTCCGCGTCCTCGTAACCGCCCTTGACGTAGTCGACCGAGAGACCGCCGAGCTCCTCGTAGAGCTCACGCTCGAGCAGCAGGCAGGCGCCGCTCAGCGCGGCCACCGCCCGTCGCTCTTCGGCCTTGGCGAAGCGGCGGTGCAGGCCCTTGTAGGCGTGCGCCAGTTCCCACCCTCCGCTCGCCGGATTGCGGCGGAACTCGAGCCCGGCGTGCTGGATCGAGCCGTCGTCGTAGAGCAGCTTCGGCCCGACCACGCCGGCCTGCGGCAGCGCGTCGTGGGCCTCGACCAGGTCCCCCAGCCATCCGGGCCGGTCGGGCAGGACGTCGGAGTTGAGCAGCAGGATCAGCCGGCCCTTCGCCAGCGAGGCGCCGAGGTTGGATGCGACCGCAAAACCCCCGTTGCGGGAGAGGATCGCGAGCCGGAACGGGGTCCGGTAGAGCTCGTGCAACTCGGCGACCCGCGGCAGCAGCTCGGGTGCCAGCTCCGGGGAGTCGAGGACGTAGATCAGCTCGACGCCCAGCATCTCCGGGTCGTTGGCGAACTGCGCGAGCTGGTGCTCGATCAGGTCGACGCGCCGGTAGAGCGGTACGACCACCGAAACGTCGGGCTCGGCCGCGATCGCACCGAAATCCTCGACCTCCTCGACCTCCGCCCGCCTGGTCAGCTCCTCCTGCAGGCGGACCACGGCCGGCGCCAGCTGGTCCATCAGCGGCGTGTCGACGCGGCGCTCGCGGACGAGCTCACCGAGGATCGTGTCGCGTACCGCCAGCGGGTCGACTGTCGCGGCGGGGGCGCTCGCCTCGATCGCCACCCCGGCCGAGTTTTCAAGCTCGAAGACCCAGCCCTCGGCAAGACGGCTCGGGTTCTCCACCTCGAAGAAGCAGACGAACCCTGGCTTGGCGACCGGCCGCGGGGCGCCGCGGAAGAGCTCCTCGAGGTCGGGGCGCGGGACCCGGAAGAGGCGCTCGAGGATCGGCGTCCGCGTGCCCTCGGGGGAGACCGCGTCGAGGCGGACGATCGGCGCCTGGTCGTCACGGGCCCAGCCGCGGACGAAAAAGGTGCGGTCGTCGACCTTGGCGACTGCGCCGACGTGGAGCCCCTGCACGTCGTCGGCGCGTAGCTCCGTTCGCGGATAGGGATCGCGCAGCGCCTCGCGCAGGACGAAGAGGCTCTTGGAGAGCCCGAGCGGGTCGAGCGTGCGCCCGTGCTCGGCAGGGGCCGCCGCGAGGAATCCGAGAACCTGCTCCCTGGTCTCGGCTTCCAGGCCGGCCAGCTTCTCCCGGATCGTCGTCCGCAGGTCGACGGCCAGGGCCGGCGCCAGCGCCGGACCGAAGCCGATCTCCTCACCGCCGCCGCGCAGCCGCAGCTCGAGCGTGCGGCCGGCCACCGGGCGCGAGACCCAGATGGTCAAGACCGTGGTCGCCCGGTCATCCCCCTCCTCGGCAGCGGGAGCGAGCACCCGGCTCTCGACCTCGACCGGCTCCCCGCTCACCGTCAGCTCGACCTCGGGCTCGGACTCCAACGCGGAATCGGCGGTGACCAGCATCACGTCGCTCGCCAGCCAGCTGAGCAGCGCCTCGGACGCCTCGGACTCGCCGTTGCCGCTTGCAAACGGGCTGCCGATCAGCTGCTCGGCGCCACTGCCCGCACCCGGCTTCACGACACTGCCCCGATCTCGATGCGCCGCTCGGACAGAAGGCCTTCGTAGAGATGCTCGAGCTCCTCGACATGGGTCCGCATCGGGTAGACCGGCGTGATCCCGGCGGCGAGGCTGCGCCAGGTCTGCGTCGAGTCGGCCGCACGGGCGATCACCCGCGCCAGATCCTCGGGGTCGCCGACCCGGAAGTGGAGGCCGTCGACACCGTCTGAGACCTTCTCCGCCATGCCGCCGATATTGCTGCAGATCACCGGGCGGCCGTGCATGAAGGCCTCCTGGATCACGAGTGGAGAGTTCTCCCACCAGCGCGAGGGGACGAGGACGTAGTCGACGTTCTCCATCAGCGATCCGAGCTGGTCGTGGTCATAGCGTCCGATCATCACCACGCGGTCGCCGCTTTCCTCCAGCAACTCGGCGAATTCCGCCTGGAACTCCGGCGGCTGGATCTCGAGGTTGGCGCCATGCAGGTAGATCGTCGCATCGACGTCGTCCTCAGCCAGTCGCTTTGCCGCCTGCAGCACGACGTTGACGCCCTTGTAATGGCTGAACTGGCCGAAGAAGCCGAAGCGGTTGCGCTTTTTGCGGCGCGGGTTGCCGGGGGTGTAGTCGAGCGGCAGGCGCCCATACTCCTCGACCTTGATCCTCTCGGTCGGGATTCCCCAGTCGACGTAGCGGTCACGCAGCTGCACGCTCGGCGCGATGAAGAGGTCGACGTGCTCCATGTGCGACTGGATCAGCTTCTTGCGCATGAAGAACTCCTGCGGGGAGACCTCCGGGAAGCACTCGTGGCAGCGCCGAGGCGACTCCTCCAGGCAGGGCTCTTCGTCGGTCGCCCGCAGTAGCTGGCCGTGGCGATGGCAGATCGGCAGGAACTCGTGCAGCGTATAGACGATCGCCGCCTCGGGCAGGGTGTTACGGACCTCGCGGATCGCTTCCAGGCCGATGAAGAGGGTGTGCTGGAAGTGGACTACGTCGGGCTGCTGGGCGACCAGGAAATCGCGCAGGTGGGTGGTGATCGTCGACTTCTCGCGGGTCGAGTTGAGCAGCCAGTCGAAGTCATTCAGCTCCGTGTAGAAGAAGTACTGGCCGGGGTCGCTGTCATCGACGCCGGTCAGCAGCGTTCCCTCGTGGTAGCGCGAGGAGGTCGAAAAAGGCGGGCCGGTACGGGCGAGGAAAAGGGACTCCCAGCCGCTTTCGTCGCGCATCGCCTCGTGCAGCTCGAAGGCATAGGCCTCGGCACCGCCGGGCCGGATGACCGGGTGGTTGTGGGACACGTAGAGGACCTTCTTGGAATTCACTTCCATGCAGCCTCCTTCGACCGGAGCGAGGTTGGGATTGAGCGTTTGGAGCTGCCAGGCAGCTCGTAAAGGACGCAGATGCCGCTGCGGAGGGCGATCCGGCGGCACTCGCCCTCGAGGAAAGCGGCAAGGGCGGGGCGCCGCGCCACCGTCCACAGCAGCGCGACGGGGACAACCAGGTAGCGGACACCGTCGCGGCCGAGCGTCCGCAGCTGCGAGGCCGCATGCCTGCCTCCGTCGGCCTCCAGCGGCACGTGCCGTCCGACGGCGTCGTGGGGGAAATGCCAGGCGGGACGGTCGAGATCGAGCAGGGCGTCGTCGCCCTCGCTCAGCACCAGCACCACCTCCTCCTCGGCGAGCAGGCTGCCGAGGAGGGCGCGGGTCGCCGGCAGGCAGCGCCGCTGCAGCTCACCAGACGCAAGATCCGGCACGGCGCGTGGCGCCGCCGCCGGCAACTCCAGCAGCCGGTAGAGGTGACAGACCTCCTCGGGCGCGTCGAGGCGCTCGTAACGGTTTGCCAGGTGCCGTTCCAGCTCTGGGTAGTGCTCGAACCACCAGTAGTAGGTCGAGGGCAGAACCAGGTAGGCGCCGCCGGCCGAGCGCAGCGACTCGAGGTGATCGACCGCCCATCTGCCGTCGAGCGGATGGTGGCCGGCGTACTGGCCGGTCGAGGAGCGCGGGAAGTGCCAGCCGCTGCGACCGTCAAAGCGGACCAACCCCTCGTCGCCCTTGCTGACGACGAGCACGATCGACCCGACCGGGGTCAGTTCCTCGACCAGCGCCCCGATGCGTGGCGTGAGCTCCTCGTAGGACACCGAGGCGTCCACCGCGGCAAGCTTCACGAGCGCACCTCCGTCCGGGCCAGTCGCGGTGCCAGCCGGTAGACGGTGCACGACTGGTGCCGCTCGGCCGAGGCGTTCTCCTCGAGATGGGCGGCAAAGCCGGCGTAGTGACCGAGCCACCAGAGCTCCGCCGCCGGCACGACGAGATAGCCGGCGCCGCGCTCGCGCGCCGCCTCCAGCAGCTCGATCGCCTCGGCATCGCCAGCCGGATGGTGGCCGAGGTAGCGGCCCTCGGGGCCGGCCGGAAAATGCCCGGCTTCACGCCCGCCCAGGCGCAGCAGCTCCGGGTCGCCCCGGCTCACCACCAGCACGCTCGCCCCCTCGGGCACCGCCCGTTCGACCTCGGCACGGATCTCCCCCACCTCGTCCTCGTAGCCGAGGCGCGGCTCCGCCAACTCGACCCCGCGATCGGAGAGCTCGGCCGCCAACCTGGTCAGCTCGCGCTGCAGGTCCTGGACCCGGCGCCCCTGGCTGCGCAGCTGCGGCTCCAGCTCCGCCTCATGGCCGTCCGTGCGCTCGATCGCGGCCAGGAGGGGCGAGACCGAGATCCGCAGTGGATGGCCGTCAGGATACTCGACCTCGAGCAGGCCGTCCTCGACGTAGAGCGCAAGGTCGTCGCGGCGCACCCGCTCGCGCCAGCGTTCGCGGTAGAGGGCAACGCTGGCCTCGAACTTCTCCTCTCGCCCGCGGGTTGCCGACTCAAGATGGGTGAGTACCGCTTCCGGGCAATAGTGCACCTCGCCCCCGCCGGCGCCGATCCGCAGGCAGAGGTCGACGTCCTCCAACGAGTTGCGAAAACGCTCGTCGAAGCCGCCGGCGCGATCGAAGGCAGCCCGGCGGACGAGCATGCAAGCGCCAGTGACGGCCTGCAGCCGCCGCGGCCGGTTGACGGCCGGGTGCTCACCAGGAAAGCCGGCGTAGAGGTTGTGGGGGTAGCCGTCCTGGCCGAAGGCGACGCCCGCGTGCTGGACAGCGCCGGTCGGGTACAGCAGCCGGGCGCCGATGACCTCGGCCGCCGGGTGTTCGGCGGCGCAGTCGAGCAGCGCCTGCAGCCATCCCGGCTCGGGTTCGGTGTCGTTGTTGAGGAAGACCAGCATCTCCCCCGCGGCCGCTGCGGCACCGGCGTTGCAGGCGGCGGCGAAGCCCCGGTTCTCCTCCAGGCGCAGAAGGCGGATCGAGGCGCCGAACCCGGCCAGCATCCGGGGCGTCGCCGCAGGGGAGGCATCGTCGACGACGACGACCTCGCACCCGGCCGGGAGGTCAGCGAGAACGAGCTCCAGGCAGCGACGGGTCAGCCCGTCCCGGCCATGCACGGGAACCACCACCGAGGCCCGGGGCGCAGCGCTCATCGCTCCACTCCCGTGAGCCGGTAGATCGCTCCGGCGCGGTCGTCGGCGACGACCGGCTCGTAGTTGGCGTCGAGGTGCTCGCGCAGTCCCTCGTAGTGCCGCAGCCACCAGAGATAGGTCGGCGGCACGACGAGGAACTCGGCGCCCCGCTCCCGCAGCGACTCGAGGTGGGAAATCGCCTCCTCGCTGTCGGCCGGGTGGTGCCCCGCCCAGCCGCCGTCGTCGGCCTGCGGGAAGTGCTCGGCGCGACGGCCGTTGAGACGCAGCAGCTCGTCATCGCCGCGGCTGATCACCAGCACCGTGGCCCCGCTGGGGACCGTCTCCTTCACCGCTTCGCGCACCTGCTCGGCCTCCCGCCGGTAGCGCGGGTTGGGGCGGCGGCCGTAGGGCTGCCAGGGGCGGCCCCACTTCTGCGCGTAGCGCTGCTGGTTGGCCTCGAGAATCCGCGCGTGCTCGCCGCCGGCGACCAGGCGGCCAAAGGAGGCTTCACCGAAATGATGGACGAGGACGTCGTCGGCGCAGCGCAGCTCGTATCCGGCGCGGCGCGCCCGCTCGGCGTAATCGTCGTCCTCGAGCAGGCCGATCTCGTAGCCCTCGTCGAGCGGGCCCAACCGCAGGAAGGTCTGGCGCCGCATCGCCAGGCAGAACATCGCCGGCGTCCCGATCTCCAGCCATTCGCCGGCGTGGTCGACAGCCCGCCGCCGCGCCGCCTGCAGGTATTCGCCCCAGGTCCGGTACTCAGTGTCGATCTCCGCCTCGTTGCCGATCCGGTTGGTCACCGGGCCGACGAAGCCGACCCGGGGGTCGGCCAGGTGCCGGCGCAGGCCGTCGAGCCAACCGGGCGGGACCAGGGTGTCGTTGTTGAGGAGGACGAGGTGGTCGCCGCTCGCCAGGGCGAGGCCCTGGTTGCAGGCGGGGGCGAAGCCCACGTTGGCGCCGTTGAGAAGCACGCGGACACGGGCGTCGAGCTCGGCCAGCCGCGCCAGGTAGACGGCGGTACCGTCGCCGGAGCCGTTGTCGACGACGATCACCTCGAAGCCGTCTCCCTCGGTGTTGGCGAGCACACTTCGCAGGCAGAGCCGGGTGAAGACGAGGTTGTCGTGGGTGACGACGACGATGCTGGCGCTCGGCTTCGCAGTGCGGACCGGCGCCTCGAAGCGCACGATCGGGGTCGCCTGCGCCGCCTCGACCGTCTGCCGCGGCAGCACCGTGGGGCGCCGCGAGACCGGCTCCATCGGCATCGATGACGGAAGGACCTCGCCGGCGCCGGCGCGGCGACCGGCCCTCGGGTTGAGTTCCAGGTCGTCGAGCATCCGGCCCAGCACGACCTCGTGGCTGAAGTACTCGCGGGCGATCTCGCGGGCCGCGCTCGCGTGCCGGGTGTAATCGCCGTCGACCTCTTCGACCGCCGCCAGCGCCTGCTCGAAGGAGTCGAAGCCGAAGAGGCCTTCGTCGGTCGGGAAAACGTTGGAGAAGCCGGTCTCCTGGGTGATCACCGGGCGCCCGGAGGCGAGATAGGTCGCGCTGCGGTCACTGAACCAGCCCGTCCGCAGAGCCACGTTCTGCTCCTTGGCGACCGTGAACTCGCCGCGCGAGGCGCCGATGTAGTCGCGATAGCGATCGATCCCGTGCGAGATCTCGACCCCGTCGCGGACCCGCCAGCCACGCCGGCGCAGCATCTCCCGCTCGGAGTCCTCGCAGCTGCTCAGGGCCAGCTCGAAGGCGCCGCCACTGCGTGGGGGCAGATCCAGATAGCCGAGGAACTGCTGGTGCTTGCTCCATGAGTACCGCTTTCCCTCGAAGGTGACCTCGCGCCAGTCCTGCCGCCAGTTGCCGATCGTGGTGAAGACGTCGGCGGGCTGCGGCGAGCGGTCGGGCCAGAGGTCGAGCAAAACCGGCTGGCGGGTCGGCTGGAAATCGAAGCGATCGCTGCGCGGCAGCCGGCAGTCGGCCCCGTCCCAGTTCTCGGCGAAGGTGAAGAAAGCGCTGTGCGGCTCGAGGAAGTCCACCGTCTCCTGCAAACCGTGCTGGAGCTCCAGCTGCAGCTGCACCGGATCGGTCTCCAGGTAGACGAGGCGGCCGGTGGCGGCCAGCTCGGGCAGCGGCTGAGTGCCGCCGTGGAGGTTGATCAGAAGGTCGGCCGAGCCATAGAGGCGTTCCAGCTGTGCTTCGCTCATCCCGAAGCAGCGGCCGTCGTCGTGCAGCGCCCGGAAGGCCCAGCGATCGGCCATCCCGAAGCGCCGCATCAGCGCGGAGAGGTACTCGGCCGCCAGCGCCGAGCTGTCGTCCTCCTGGCTCTTCATCAGCATCGAGGGGGTCCGCGCGTGGGTCTCGACGTAGTAGGCCTCGCAGCCGAGCCGCTCGAGACCGAGAAGGTAGTGGAGGTTCTGCCAGGCGACACCGGCCACCGGCATCTTGGTCATCATTCCCAGTAGGACGACCTTCGGGGCGCTCATGAGAGCTGCCTCCAGCGCCCGCCGTTGCCGTCGCCGTTGGCGCCCTGCGACCCTGGATCGGGCGCGGGCTCGGGCTCGGCCTCCGCCGGGGCCGCCGCCCGAACGAGCACCGGCTCGGGCGGAGGCGGTACCGGCGGGCGCTTTCGGCCCCGTTCGCGGTTCTGGGCCTGGTGCAGGCCGGTGTAGACGCCACCCAGATCGACCAGCTGGTCGTGGGTGCCGCGTTCGACGATCCGACCGTCCTGCATGACGAGGATCTGGTCGGCGTGCCGGACCGTCGAGAGCCGGTGGGCGATCATGAACGAGGTCCGCCCCTCCATCAGCATCTCCAGCGAATCGAGGATCACGTCCTCGGTCTTGGAGTCGATCGACGAGGTCGGCTCGTCGAGGATCAGGATCGGGGCGTCGCGGAGGAAGGCGCGGGCGACGCAGATGCGCTGGCGCTCGCCGCCGGAGATCTGGGCGCCGCGCTCGCCGAGGATGGTGTCGTAGCCGTCAGGTAGGCGCGAGATGAAGTCGTGGGCGTTGGCCGCCCGGGCGGCCGCCACGATCTGCTCGTCGCTCGCCTCGAGACTTCCGTAGCGGATGTTCTCGGCAATCGTGCCCGAAAAGAGCAGGGGGTCCTGGAGGACGACGCTGATCTGGTCGCGCAGCGAGGCGAGGCCTGCGTCGCGGATGTCCACCCCGTCGAAGGCGATCCGGCCCTCTTTGGGATCGTAGAAGCGGATCAGGAGGCTCATCAGCGTGCTCTTGCCGGCGCCGGTGTGGCCGACCACCGCGACCCGTTCGCCCGGCGCCGCCCGGAATGAGATGTCTTCGAGCGTGCGTTTGCGGCTCGAGTAGGCGAAGGAGACGTTCTCGGCGGTGACCCAGCCGCTGATCCGCCCGAGGTCGACGGCGTCGGGGCTCTCCTTCACCTCCGGGTCCATGTCCAGCAGGTTCAGTGAGGCGTTGAACTGGACCAGCTCCTCGTGGATCATCCCGACGGTCGTGCTCAGCTGTTCCAGCGGCTGGTAGACCGAGGCCATGTAGGTGAGGACGATGATCAATTCGCCGACCGAGAGTTTGCCCTGCATCACGTGCCAGGCGCCGACCCCGAGGATCAGCGAAAGGCCGGCGGCGCTGGCCGTCTGCACGCCGAGCGTGTAGAGGCTCTGGCTGACCGTCAGCTTCACCCGTTCGTCGACCGCGACCTTGCCCTGCTCACGGAACTTGCGGTGCTCGTGGTCCTCGCGACCGAAGGTAACGATCACCCGCAGCATCGACATCGCCTCATGGACGATCGAGAGCGAGCGCCACTCGAGCTCCTGGACCCGCTGCAGACGCGGCACGATTCGCTTCCCGTAGACGCCGAAGGACCAGAACAGGAGCGGCACCACGACCAGCGAAAGCGCTGCCAGTTCCCAGTCGATCAGGGCGGTGATGGCCAGCATCCCGGCCAGGGTCAGCAACGCCTCGGCGACCGGCGGGATCACCATCACAATCGTCCCCACCGCCGCCGCCTGGTTGTTGATCTGGCTCATCAGCGCCCCGGTCTGGCGCTGGTCGTGAAAGGTCAGCGATAGTCGCTGCACGTGGTCGAAGAGGTCGCTGCGCAGGTCGAGGACCATGTTCTGCTCGGTCTTCGAGCCGAGGTAGTGGTTGAGCACCGTGAAGCCGTTGCCGGCGACGACGATGACGAAGCGAAGTATCAGCATCGAGAGCAGGAGCACGATCGCCTCGGGGTTTTCGCCGTAGACCTTGGCGACGAAGCCGCCGGGGTTTTCTTCATTCAGGACCTGGTTGAGGATCACCGCCAGCGGCCATGGCTCGGCTAGCCCGAAACCCGCTGCGAAGACGGTCGCGCAGGTAAGGAAGATCAGCGTCCTCCGGTAAGGGCGCAGGTACGGCTTCGCCCGCGGCAGCGCTTTCCACAGGTCCCAGGGCCCTTGCCGATTCTCGCCGTCGCCCTTCCTCTTTGGCGGCCCCCCTCCGGGGCTGCTGCGCATCGGGATCGGCCCCATCCAGGGACTCATCGCCGCTCCTCCATCGCCGCTAGGCCGAGGCGGTTCTCGGCCCGCGCACCGGGGGCGCTGTCGGTCGTGGCCTCTTCATCGGCCTCCAGCTCTTCTTTCCCCAGTCCCTCGATCTCGGCGACGGCCAGCCGCGTCGCCGTCGCCATCCCCTCGAGGCCGAAGGTGACGGTGATCAGCAGGGCGACGGCGATCGCCACCGCGATCTCCGGGCGCTGCTGCCAGACGGCGACGAGGGCGAGCAGGGTCAGCACCAGGACGATCAGCCGCCCGGCCGCGGTGGTCCGCGGCCAGACCCGCGCCAGCAGCAGCTGTTTGCCGTCGCCGTGCTCCTCGACCGCGGTGCGGATCTTGACGCCGCCGAAGGCGCCGGCGCGGAGGTCGAGATCCCAGCGGTCGAAGGGGCCGCCGCTGCGGACGAAGCCGCCGGCGGCGGCGAGCCCGTCCTGCAGCTGCTCGACCCAGGCCTGGGGGTCGCGCCAGCGCTCGCTCCAGATCTCGACCGTGCGCGGCCAGGGCAGTGTCGGCTGCGCCTGGATCCGCCGCCGCCACGGCGAGAGCCCGTTGCGGAGCCGGCCGGCCAGGCGGGCGAAGGGCTGCAGGAGGAAGAGCAATGAGGTGACGGCGCGGCGCTTCAGTGTCTCCCGCAGCGGCTGGCCCGGAACCCGGTGGTGGGCGCGCCAGCCGTTGGCGACGGCGGCGCCGATAATCCAGGCGATCGCCGCGAAGAACGCCGGCAGGGCCACCAGCAGCGGCTCCCAGAGCAGGCCGAGGGCGGAGATCTCGCCGAGCAGCGCCACCAGCAGCAGCCCCTCCGGCGCCTGCAGCATGCTCGAGATCGCCCGCGGCGGGTCGTAGATCGACTGGAAGAGGCCGCTGCCCCAGGTTCCGTAGCGGACCAGCGAGCGCCGCCGCGGCGTCTGCGCCGCCGGCGCCTCGTAGATCCGCCCCGACCAGCGCGAGGAGCCGGCGCGGTTGTAGCGGGTCGGCCACTTGCGCTCGAGCAGGGCCTCGGCCTTGCCGTAGCCGTATTGCTGGCGCAGGTAGCGGCGGATCGAGTCGCGGCGCCTGTGCATGACGACAGCGCCGGCGCTGAAGCCGAGGGTCCGGTTCGCCTTCTGCAGCCGCCAACAAAGGTCGACGTCGTCGCCGGCGACCTCGAAGCGCTCGTCGAAGGACCCCACCTCCTCCAGCACGTCCTTGCGGAAGGCCATGTTGCAGCCGGGAACGTGCTCGGCCTCGCGGTCGGAGACGAGGACGTGGATCGGGCCGCCGGGCGCGGCGGCGACGCATTCGGCGACGAAGCCGTCGTCCTCGGGCGGGATGTTCGGCCCGCCGACCCCGGCGTGGCCGTTGGCCCGCAGCAGCGCTGCGACGTAGTGCAGCCAGTCGGAGTCGGGGTAGGCGTCGTCGTCGAGGAAGGCGACGATCTCCCCCCGCGCCGCCTCGATCCCCTTGTTGCGCGCATGGCCGAGCCCGCGGTGCTCGGTCTGGATCAGGGTGACGCCGTTGGCCTCGGCGATCGCCGCGCAGGCCTTGCTGGAGCCGTCGTTGACGACGATCACCTCATAGTCGGGATAGGTCAGCGTCCCCAGCCGGCGCAGGCACTGGTCCAGCGTCGCCTCGCCGTTGTGGGTGCAGACGACGACCGAGACCGAGGGCCAGGGACCGTTGGGGGCGAAGGGCGCCGCCGCGTAAGCGCGCTGCACCGCCGCAAGGGAGGGCTTCGGGTTGCGGTCGCGGTCGACCAGGCCGAAGTCCCAGTCGGTGACGTCGTGGCCGCCGCGGTGCCACTCGTCGGTCCAGGAGAAGACGAAGGTCCCCGCCGCCCCGGTCGCGAAGGCCTGGCGGACCTGCGACTCCAGCACCCGCGCCTGGGTCTCGGCGCCGTTGCGGCGGCTGTCGAGGCCGAGCTCGGTGATCAGCAGCGGCCGATCGCCGGAGAGGTTCTGCAGCCGCGCCAGGTAGGACTCGAAGGTCCCCTCCTGCTCGAGGAAGACGTTGAAGGCGCAGACGTCGAGGAAGGGCAGCTCGAGGTACTCGGTCGAGGGGTAGTTGACGTAGGTGACGAGACCCTCGGGGTCGGCGCACTTCGCCTCCCAGTGCAGCCGCTCGAGGAAGCGCTCGACCGGGCGCTTGCCGTGCCAGCGGACGATCGGCGCCGGGATCTCGTTGCCGATCGAGTAGCAGAGGAGCGCCGGGTGCTGCTCGAGGGAGCGGACTTCGTCGCCGAGGCCGGCGGCGATCCGCCGCGCCCGCTCGGGGTCGTCGAGGAAGGCGACGTGCTGCTCCCAGCCGAAGCCGGCCATGACCCGGATCCCGTCGGCGAGGGCGGCGTCGAGCAGCCAGTGCGGCGGCGGCAGGTAGGTGCGGACGGCGTTGATCCCCGCCGCCGCCATCGCCGCGAAGTCCTCCCGCACCCGCTCGGGCGCAGGGAAGGACGAGTCGCCCTCAGAGCGGAAAGTGCCGTAGGTGACCCCACGGACGTGGAACTTCTCGGCCCCGACCAGCACCGAGCGTCCGTGGACGCGTGGTCGTAGCTCTGCGAATTGCCTGCCGGAAACTGTTCAACGCTCCTATCAGGGGTGCATAGGACTTCCTATCGGTCAATAGGAATGTCGGCCCTGCAAGCCGGATACCCGGCTTTTGCGAGATCTCTCCCAAGTTCCCGCTTGCCGCATTTGCAACTTTATCCGACCACCTGCCCAATTGGACAGTTAATCCATATTAGGAACTTCCGCATAAACGGATGGCTGTTCGACCCTTTTCTGCTGGGTAGCCCTTTGGTACTCAGAAAGTTTTATTTTTCGGTATTTGCGCGCTTCTCCAGTCGCGTACGCTGCTGAGCCCTTGGAAAATTCTGAGTTCTCAAATAAGTGGCTTCAGTCCCTGGCGGAGATGCTGATCGCCCGGCACGTCAACGTCTCGATCCCCGACTACGCCCTCCGCGGAGAGCTCTTCGAGAAAAAAGATCCCGAACTCTGGGAGCGCTGCCAGCGTAAGTTTCGCTGCATCGCCGTCGTCGGCGCCGGCGCCAGCGCGCCGGTCCTGGACCGGGGCAACGACCTCGCCAGCGGGCTGATCGAGCGGTTCAACATCGGTCAGGCGCTGGTCGAGGCGGAGAAAGAGCGCCTGGCCCGGATCACCGCCGTCGATCCGACCGACTTCGAGGCCCAGCTCTCGGCGATCGGCCAGACGCTCGGCAACAGCCGCCGCGTGCGGGCCGCGATCTCCGACCTCTACCGGGTCCGCCACCCCAGCGTCCTGGCCTACGAGATGCTCGCCCACCTGCTCAAGCACCGCTTCCTCGACGCGATCATCAGCATGAACTTCGACGAGCTCCTCGACCAGTCGCTCGACGACGAGTTGAGCGCCGGCGAGTACCAGCGGATCGTCTCCGACCGCGACTGCGTCGACGTCAACAGCGACGTCTCGGCGCCGGACTACATCCCCCTCTACATCAAGCTCCACGGCACTGCCAGCGAGCCCGAGAGCCTGCGCTTCACCCGCGAGTCCTACTACGACAGCCCGGTCCAGGTCGGGACCGTGGCGGCGCGCCTCTTCCAGGTGCCGGAATGCATCGTCCTCAACATCGGCTTCGGGATGGCGAGCTTCGACCTCCACCGCCTGCTGGCGATCCCCGACCGCCTCTCCCTCTACAACCTCAGCCACAAGCCGCTGAGCCGAAAAGCGTGCAAGGCGATCAAGCGCGAGCGGCTGGCCCACGGCCGCCGCGAACAGACGCTTTTCGTCGAGTCGACAGAGGTTGAAACAGAGAGGAAGCGCGAGAAGCAGCGGCGCAAGCACGCAAAGGAACTGCGCAAGCATCCGGGGCGAGAGCCGCGGACGGACCCCCCGGAGCCGTTGCCCGAGGAGGGTGTCGAGCCGGAGCGGGAGGCCTTCGATCCGGTGGCCGGAACCTCGGACGAGATGATGAACGCGCTTCTGGATCTCCTCGAATCGGACCGCAACCTCGGAGCCAACTCCGACTGCCCCTCGCCGATCGAGCTGCATTCGGTCACCCGCCACCGGGTCGTGGCCGGGCTGCTCGGCCCCAACAGCCGCCCGGGGAAGCGGCTGATCGACCTGCCGCGCAACCTCGAGGACCGGCGGATGTCGCTGGACCCGCTAGCCCGGGCGGCGATGCCGAACGCGGTCAAGGCCGGCTACCTGCTGCGGAGGACGATTCTCGAGCTCGCCCTGGCGATGGCCAGGGGCCGCGGGCTGGTCTCGATCGCGACGCTTGCGATCGACCGCTGCGGCCTCTACTACGACGCCTACTGCCGCTACGCGGGTGCCAACCGGATCAGCTGGCAGGACCTCTACGCCCGGGTCGGGTTCAGCCAGGACGAGGAGATCCCCGACGTCCTCGTGGCGATCGACGACATCCGCATCCAGCCGAAAGACGAGTCCGAAGAGGCGCTGCGGAAGTTGCTGAAGCCCCTCCCCGAGGGGCGGCGCGACGAATGGCAACCGCTGCCCCAGCTCGACCTCGAGCGCCTGCGGGATCGCGTCCTGCCGCAGATCGTCGACTCCCCCTCAGCGGAGCACGGGGCGCTGCTGCTGGAAGAGCTGGAAGCGATCAACGACGACTCGGAGTACGAGCTGCACACGCAGGACGACCGGATCTGCTCGAAAACGTTCTCGGCGCCGATGGTCCTTGGAACCCTCTCCTCGCTCGACGCCTACAGCTTCGACCTCGTGCGGCGCGCGCGCGACAACCGGGATAAAGCCCAGATCGACATCGTCTCCGAGACCGGGGACTGGCTGCTCCACCGCAGCGTGGAGTTCAAAAGGAACCTCGCGGCCGCCGGGAGGATTCGCCTGATCGTCGCCTTCCTCGGCAAAGTCCCCGAGCTCCACACACAGTTCCCGCAGATCGAGATCCGCTACCTGCAGCCCTGGCGGCACAACCGCCACATGGTGATCCTGCGCATCGCCTCGACACTCCCACAGAAGGACAACCCGGCGGTGAGATCGAAGAAGAAGGAGAAGGAGGAGCCCTGCGACGGGGCGGCGGAACGGGCGATCTACTTCGCCCGCCACCACCGCACTCCCTATGTGACCCCGGTGCTGCTGAAGCGCATCCGCGACATCGACATCCTCGGCGCCACCTTCAAAGATCGCTGGAAGGTCGCCCTCAAGGTCGAGAAACCGGCGCAGTGTCCCTCCGAGATCAGCTCATCGCCCGGGCGATGACGACGCGCTGGATCTCGTTCGTGCCCTCGTAGATCTGGGTGATCTTGGCGTCGCGCATCATCCGCTCGACCGGGTACTCGTTGACGTAGCCGTAGCCGCCGAGGACCTGGATCGCCTCGACGGTGACCTTCATCGCGTTGTCGGAGGCGAAGAGCTTGGCCATCGAGGTCCACTTGCCGAGGTCGGCGGGGCGCTGGGGCTTGTCGGCCATCGAGCAGGCTTTGTAGAGGAGCTCGCGGGCGGCGGCGGTGCCGGTCTCCATGTCGGCGAGCTTGAACTGGATCGCCTGCAGTTGGTTGATCGGCTTGCCGAAGGCGACCCGCTCGGCGGCGTAGGAGTTGGCGTAGTCGGTGGCGCCCTGGGCGATCCCGACCGCCTGCGCGGCGGCGCCGAGGCGGGTCCGCTCGAGCGTGCCGAGGGCGACGGCGAGACCCTTGCCCTCCTCGCCGATCAGGTTCTCCTGCGGGACGCGGACGTCGGTGAAGCTGGGCGAGCCGGTCGGCGAGCCTTTGATCCCGAGCTTGTGCTCGAGCTTGCCGGGGTCGAAGCCGGGCGTGTCTTTCTCGACCACGAAGGCCGAGGTGCGGCGGTTCTCTCGGTCGGTGGTGGCGAAGACGACGTAGAAGTCGGCGATCGTGGCGTTGCTGATCCACGCCTTCTGGCCGTTGATCACCCAGTCGTCGCCGTCGCGGACGGCGCTCGTCCGCATCGCCGCCGGGTCAGAGCCCGCCTCGGGCTCGGAGAGCGCGAAGGCCGGTGACCATTCGCCGCTCGCGCACTTCGGCAGCCAGCGCTGCTTCTGCTCCTCGGAGCCGAAGAGCTGGATCGGCAGCGTCCCCAGCTCCTGCACCATCAGCATCAGCGCCGAGGAGGCGCAGGCCTTGGCGATCTCCTCGACCGCCATCTGCAGGACCAGCGTCCCGGTGCCGGTGCCGCCGTACTCAGAAGCGAAAGGCAGGCCGAGGACGTCGTGGGAGGCGAGCAGCTCGCGCACGTCCCAGGCGTATTCGCTCTTGCGGTCGATCTCGCCGGCCCGCGGCGCGATCTTCTCCTGCGCCAGCCGGCGGACCATGTCGCGCAGGTCGAGCGCCTCCTGGGAGATCTCGTAGGCGGGGGTGACGGTGTCGACGCTCATGTTTCCTCTCGTTCCAGCTCAACTCGTTTTCATCACTGCATCATGATGCAATAATGCGTCTATGAGTAAGACGCGGACGACCGTCACCCTAGACGAGGATGTGTTCCGGGCGGTGAAGATCAAGGCCGCCCGGTCGGGCAAACGGGATTCTCAGGTGATCGAAGAATCCCTTCGGCGGGATCTGGGACTCGACGAGCTGGTCGAAATCTGGTCCAAAGTCAATCCCGTCACCGAAGAGGAGAGTCTGAAGCTCGCAAACGACGAGCTCCACGCCATGCGCAGGGAGAGGCGTGCCGAGGGCGGTTCTCGACTCTAACGTTCTTGTCTCGGCGTTGATCGCGCCTACGGGCACCCCGGCGAAACTCGTGGTTGCCGCCCGTGGCAGCAGCTTCGACCTGATCGCATCTCCGCTGCTCCTCGCGGAGTTGGAGTCTGTCCTGAGGCGGGACAAGTTTCGCGGCCTCGTAGACACCGAAGGGATTGCCGGTTACATGGGGTTGCTGTGGCGCGAGGCACATGTCGCTCCCGATCCGAACGCTCCACCCCCAGTCCGCTGCGACGATCCCGGGGACGACTATCTCGTCGCCCTGGCTCATGACCAAAAGGCGATACTCGTCTCCGGCGATCGCCACCTGCTCGAGCTCGCAGGCAGGATCCCCGTCTTCTCACCCGGAGAGTTTCTCGCGACCCAGATTTCAGGGGGTCTGTGAGCTCAGCCGAGTTCGATGCCGTCGGCGGCCCCGCCGCCGGTCGTGCCTTTGACTGTCGTTTCCCCGACCCATTTGCCGTTGATGAAGGACGCGTTGGTGCAGCCGGGGAAGCCTTTCGAGATCTGGGTGTAGATGAGCGCCGGGGTGTTCACCGAGATGTCGATGTCCTTTTTAGGCAAGGCCGTTGTTGTGTCGGTGTAGTTCACGGTTTTGAGGCCGTTCTGGTTTCCGACGGACACTTCGCAGTTGGGGGCTGTGATCACTATTTTGTTGCCTCCCGGACAGACGACGTCGACGCTGCCGCTTGCTTTGTCTTCTGCGAGGACGGATTCCGAGTTGAACCTGTATTTGCAGCCGTTCACGTCGATCATCGTGCCGAGGAACCCGAAGGCGGTGCATTCGCCGTAGCTCGGAGTCAATTCGAGCGAAGCAGATTCTGCCGGCAGGAAACCCGTGTAGGTGACCGATTTGCATTTCACGGTTCCGGCGTTGAACGTGAACACGTCTTCGCCGATCTGCGACCCCGAGAGGATGACGGGATAGCTTTCGCCCTTGAAGCAGGACATGGTCGGCATCGGGCATTTCGGGCGGGTCTGATTCGCGGTGGTCAAGAGTTCCAGCGAGATCGGTTTGTTTTCTTCTTCTTCTTTGATTTCTTCTAGCCGTTTCAGCACATAGTCCAGGGGATAGAAGAGCGAGAATTTCGTTTCGGCGATTTTCCCCCAGTGGATCCCTTCCATCAGATTGAGGGTGCCGGCTTCGTTGGAGAACCAGGGTCCCCCGCTGTCCCCTTTTTTGCTTTCTACGGTCATTTCTTTGACTTCGACGAGGTTTTCGAGCGGAGATTCAAATTCTTCGTATTTGACTTCGACAGCTGAGATTTTTCCGCAGCCGAGCCCCGAGGTCTGGCCCGAGTGACAGGTCAGTTTGTTCGCGGCAGGCGCGTTTTTACCGGTCACGTTGATCGGTTCCGGTTCGGCTCCTGCCCAGCGGACGAGGCTCGGGGCGACCGGCGTCTGGGTGCCGTTCTTCCACGGTTCTTTTTCGACCTTGATCACGCCTACGTCAACTTTGTCCCCGGTGGGAGCAGACATGTATTCCACCGCTTTGCCGAGTTCGCGTTTGGTTTCGCCCTTGTCCCACGAGGACCACGTCGCGCCCTTGCCGCCGCCCCGGTGGATGCAGTGTCCGGCCGTGAGGATGAACGTTTCTGTCGTGTCCGTGGCCGGGTTTTTCTTTATGACCGCGGGGCCGGCGGTGCAGATTGTGCTTTCTTCGGCCTGGCTTTCGATCGACACCCCGGCGACGATCGGGCCGTTGCAGAAGGCTTTGTCTTCGGCGAACGTCTTGCAGCGGCCCTCCGGTTCGCCGGTGATCCGCTCGAGGTTGGTCGAGACGATCCTCACCTTGACCTCTTCAGCTGAGGCTCGGCGTTCGAGCTCCACCCGCTTGGCCGCGGGCACCGAGGACGCGAGCCTGATTTCGACCGCGTTCAGCTGCGGTTTCAGCGCGGTCAGGACCTGTTCGCGGGAGAAGAGCCCCGCCAGCCGCTCCCCCCAGGCCTTCTGGGTCGCGACGAGCTGCCCCCAGGTCGAGCGCACAGGGACGACGGCGACGTAGGGCTCGAGGCCCGATTGCTCGGTCAAGCTCTGCGCGACCCGGCGGGCCCTGGCCGAGGTGACGCCGACCCGCAGCCGCCCTTCGGCCGGCGCGAACCAGACCCCACTGTAGTCCGGCCCCATCGCCACTGCCAGCCTTTCCGGGAGGTGCGCCGCGTCGACCGCGCTCTGCGCCCTGACCTCCCGCCACGCCTGCCGGGGAGCGAGCCCGCCTCCTTCCAGCACGCTTGCCTCGAGGGCGGCGATCGACGGCGGGTGAGACACGACATCGGCTGAGCTCGAACCCAGGAGGAGGGAGAAGAGCACGATCGCACAGAGGGCTCCCGCGGCGGCGGCGATCGCGCGGCCCTCCGCGCTTTTACCCAACCCTTCGTTTTGCGACCTGAAACTCATCCATCGTCTCCCTGCCCACTCGTATAGCGGCAGGTAGACCGATAGTCAAGTTTTTTTGTTTAAAACTAGAAAACCGGTGACTCGGTGTAGGTCCCGAAGACCTCCTGCATCGCCGCGATCATCTCGCCCTCGGTGGCCTGCGTGCGGGCCGCCTCGATGATCGGCGGCATCAGGTTGCCGTCGCCGGCGGCGGCGCGCTTCAGCTCGGCCAGGGCGGAGTCGACGGCGGCGCCGTCGCGGGCGGCGCGGGTCGCGGCGAGCCGGTCGCGCTGCTTGCCTTCCAGGGAAGGGTCGATCTTCAGGATCGGCGTCGGCTCTTCGTCGTCCTGGGTGAAGTCGTTGACGCCGACGACGATCCGGCGGCGTTCATTCAGCTCCTGCTGGTAGGTGAAGGAGGCGTCGGCGATCTCGCGCTGGGGGAAGTTGCGGCGGATCGCCTCGACCATCCCCCCGAGCTCGTCGATCCGGGCGAAGTAGCCGTAGGCCGCCTCCTCCATCTCGTCGGTCAGCTTCTCGACGAAGTAGGAGCCGCCGAGCGGGTCGGCGGTGTTCGGCACCCCGGTCTCGGTGGCGATGATCTGCTGCGTGCGCAGCGCCACCCGCACCGCCTCCTCGGTCGGCAGCGCCAGCGCCTCGTCGAAGGAGTTGGTGTGCAGCGACTGGGTCCCGCCCATTACCGCCGCCAGTGCCTCCAGCGCCGTGCGGACGATGTTGTTGAGCGGCTGCTGCGCGGTCAGGCTGACGCCGGCGGTCTGGGTGTGGAAGCGCAGGCGCATCGACTCCTCGCGGGTCGCGCCATAGGTCTCTTTCATCTCCCGCGCCCAGATCCGGCGCGCCGCCCTGTACTTGGCGATCTCCTCGAAGAAGTCGATGTGCGAGTTGAAGAAGAAAGAGAGCCGCGGCGCGAAGTCGTCGACGTCGAGGCCGCGCTCGATCGCCCGCTCGACATAGGTGAAGCCGTCCTTGAGGGTGAAGGCGAGCTCCTGCTGGGCGGTCGATCCGGCCTCGCGGATGTGGTACCCGGAGATCGAGACCGGGTGCCAGCGCGGCATCTTCTCCGTGCACCACTCGATCATGTCGGTGACCAGCCGCATCGCCGGCTCGATCGGGAAGCACCACTCTTTCTGGGCGATGTACTCCTTGAGGATGTCGGTCTGGATCGTGCCGCCGAGCTGCTCGGCCGCGACGCCCTGCTTCTCGCCGACCAGCACGTAGAAGGCGAGCAGGATCGCCGCCGGGGCGTTGATCGTCATCGAGGTGGTGACGCCGCCGAGCGGGATGCCCTCGAAGAGCCGCTCCATGTCGGCGAGGGTGTCGACGGCGACGCCCTCGCGACCGACCTCACCGAGGCTGCGCTCGTGGTCGGAGTCGTAGCCCATCAGGGTCGGCATGTCGAAGGCCGTCGAGAGCCCGGTCTGGCCGTGGTCGAGCAGGTAGTGGAAGCGCTCGTTGGTCTCCTCGACCGTGCCGAAGCCGGCGAACTGGCGCATCGTCCAGAGCCGCCCCCGGTACATCGAGGGGTACGGCCCGCGGGTGAAGGGGTAGGAGCCCGGCTCGCCGACCCGCTCCTCGATGTCAGGCGCCTGGTCTGCCTCGGTGTAGAGCGGCTTGATCTCCTGCCCGGAGATCGTCGAGAACTCGGCCTCGCGTTCGAGCCGCCGCTTGTCGTCGGAGATCTGGCTCACCGGCCAGTCAGTCTGACAGGGGGTGGCGCCGTCAGGCGCTTTTACCGGCCACGGCGCGCAGCTTCGGCGCCCACACTTCCTCCAGGAACTCGCTCAGCTCCTCGTTCAGCCGCTCCGGGTTGAGCCGCCACTCGAGGATCGAGTTGGCTTCGACCAGGCGCGCGTTCGGCAGCTCTTCCAGCAGCATCCCCGAGTCGCTGAAGGGGTGCAGTGGGTCGCGCGGGTGGCCGACGACGAGGGTCTGGTGCTCGATCTTCACCCGCTCCTCGCGGTGGGGCGCGGTCTCCCCCAGCAGCAGGCCCTCCAGCACCGCCTGCGAGGGACCGGGGCGCTGGCGGACGAAGTCCAGCGCGATGTCGGCGAGGTAGGTGGTGCGGGGGATCGCGCGGGTGGCGAGCGAGACGCCCTCGAACAGCGGCCGGCCGATTTTGAGGCCGAGGAGGACGGGCGCGAAGAACCCGGCGACCGCGGCGAGGGCGTTGTCCAGCACCGGCATCTCGATGAAGAGGGCGCGGGCGCGGTCGGGGTTGTGCGTCGCCAGCTCCAGGGCGATGTTGGCGCCGAGCGAGGTGCCGCCGATCACCGCCTGCTCCTCGCCGAGGTGGTCGAGCAGGGCGACGAGCTGGCGGGCGAAGAGCGGCATCGAGTAGAGCCGCAGGTCCTCCGGCCGGTCGGAGCGCCCGTGGCCGAGCATGTCGACGGTGACGACGCGGTTGCCCCGACCCGCCAGCTCCGGCCCCAGCCGGTCGAACATGTGGCGGTTCATCAGCAGCCCGTGGACGAGGACGATCAGCCGCGCGCCCTCGCCGTAGACGTCGTAGGAGATGCGGTGCCCCTCGTAGCGGAACTCACCCATGGACAGATAGTACGCCCTTGCGCGGCATCCTGGGCAGCCTGCGCGCAAGTAGACCTTGAGCAACCTGTCCAGTAACCTTACTGTTACTTTTCACCCTTGTACACACTGAGGTATTCAAACCGTACGTAATCTTTGATCTCACAGTGCGTACGGTGAGAAGTCAACCTTACTTTTGCCCTTGCGCTCCAACCCCCTCAGAGGGTTAGCTGGCCGGGATGGCAAACGGCTCCCCACACGTTCGTTACGAGGTGCGCAGCCCCGCCGGCCAGGAAGCGCTGGAGCACTACGCGGCCGCGGTGGGGAAGCTGAAAGAACGCCCGCTCAACGAGCCAAGCAGCTGGTGGTACCAAGCGGCCATCCACGGCACCGAAAACCGGCCCTTGCAGCCGCTCTGGCGGCAGTGCGAACACCAGAGCTGGATGTTCCTGCCCTGGCACAGGATGTACCTCTACTTCTTCGAGTGGATCGTGCGCAAGGCGGTGGTCGAAGGCGGTGGGCCGGCGGACTGGGCCCTCCCCTACTGGAACTACGGCCTCGGGGGCGAAAACGCGACGCTGCCCGAGCAATTCCGAGACCCCAGCGGCGACAACCCGCTCTACGTGCAGGATCGCGCGCCGTGGGCCAACGCCGGCGAACCCCTGGAACCGAGGGCGATCGAAGACGCCCGCGCCCTCGCCCGGCCTCACTACATCGGCGTCGCCGAATTCGGCGGCGGCAAGGGCATCCCCGGCCGGGAACGGTTCTGGGGCCAGGCCGGGGTCGTCGAGAACGTCCCTCACAACGCCGTGCACAGCGAAATCGCGGGCTGGATGGGGAATCCGGAAACCGCCGCCCAGGACCCGATCTTCTGGCTTCACCACGCCAACATCGACCGCATCTGGGCGCTGTGGAGCGCAGCCGCAGGCCATACCGACCCCGAAGAAGGGGAATGGCTGACCCATAAATTCGAATTCTTCAACGCCGACGGCAGGAAAACGGCGCTGGCCTGCGGCGAAGTGCGCGACAACGTCACCAACCTCGGCTACACCTACGACCCGCCGCCCGCTTCTATCGTGGAGGAACTCGTGCCCCCACCGCCTCCCCCACCCCCGCCCGACGCCCCGCCGCCTCCGGAGCAGCCGAAATTCGTCGGCATCAGCGAAGAGGCGACGCCGCTGGAAGGGCAGCCGGCCAAGGTTCCGGTGGAAATCGACCCGCGGGCCCGCGAAGAGGTGCTCGAAGCAGCCAACCCAGAGGACCCGCGCCACCTCTACCTCAACGTCGAGGACATCCAGGGGGATTCGAACCCCAGCACCGTCTACGGCATCTACCTCAACCTGCCGGACGAGCCCACGCAGGCGGACTTCGATCGCCACTACCTCACCAGCCTCTCCTTCTTCGGAATCGAGAAGGCCGCGGCTCCACCCGGCGACAAGCACCCCCACGGGATGCGGGTCAGCGTCGAGGTGACGCAGGCGATCGAGAAGCTGCGCGACGAGTCCGACTGGGGGCGCGAGCAGCTCGAGGTCAGCTTCCGCCCCCTGCGCAAACGCGACGGCGACTACGAGTCCCACGACCCCGTCCGGGTCGGCCGGGTAAGCCTCGCGATCGACTCCTGAGGCGGTCTTGACCGCCTCCCTGCGCAGGATCGGGGACCGGCCGACGCTCTCGGCGGAGCTGACCGTTGTCGCCGCCTGGGCGGTGCTGCTGCTGGGGTCCGGCCTCGCCCGCGGGGCCGGCGCGGGCGATGGACAGGGCTTGGCCGGGGGCCCGCTTTGGATCTGCACCCTGGGCATGAACGGCATGGCGCAGGGGGGCGGTCACCCCGGCCCGACTGCGACTGCAGTCTGGCCGGGATCGCTGCTGGCCGGGGCGCCGATGTGGGCGATGATGGCGGTGGCGATGATGGTCCCCGCGGCGACGCCGGCCGTCCACCACGTCGCCGGCAAGAGCCTCTACTGGCGCCGCCGCCGGGCGGTGCTGGAGTTCCTCGTCGTCTTCGTCGCCATCTGGGCCCTGTTCAGCGCCGTGGTACTCGCCGCCCTCGTCACCTGGAAGCCGATCGCCTCCCCCTACGCACCAGCCCTGGCCCTCGCCCTCGCCGCGCTCTGGCAGCTGACGCCGCTCAAGCGGGCCGCCCAGCGCGCCTGCCACCGCAGCCGCCCACTGCCGCCGCGGGGCTGGCGCGCGAGCGCCGGCGTCGCCGACTTCGCCCTCCACAACGGCGGCGCCTGCCTCGCCTCCTGCTGGGCGATGATGCTCGCGGCAGCGGTGGCCGGCCCTGGGTCGCTGCTGTGGATGGGAGGGATGACCGGGGTGATGGCAGCCGAGAAGCTGGCGGTCACACCGCAGCGCGCCGCCCGCCGGGTGGCGGTGCTGCTGGCGGCCGGCGCGGTTGGCGTCGTGCTGGCGGCCGGGCTCGGCTAGCGCTCCGGCTCAGGCGTCATCACCGCGACCGGGACCGAGAGGCCGGCGCTGCGGCGCAGGGTGGCGATCCGGCGGCCGGGCTGGACCGCGTCTCGGGCCTCGCCGATCCGGTCGCCGAGGTAGGCGACCGTCTTCTCCAGGTCCGGGGCGATGAGGGCGAGGCCCCAGAAGAAGGCGGGCCGGTCGCCCCCCGCCCGCGCCGTCGCCTCCGCCGGCTTCTGCACGACCTCGAGAATCGGCGCGCCGAGCCGGAAGAAGGCCTGCCGCGGCGCCCCGGCCGGCGTCGGCTCCTCGCGGATCCGCCGCAGGTCGAGCCCGGCATCCTCCAGCGCCGTAACCGTGCGGTCGAGGTCGGAGGAGATGGCGACCACGTGGTCGAGGCCGGTGATCCCGTTCGGATGCTCCGGCGCCTCGCCCGGCGGCGGCCGCTCGCTCGCAGGAGTCGGCAGACCGTCGAGGTCGGTCGAATCGATTCCGCGCAGGGACCAGCCGACGATGCCGCGCTCACCCTCCCGCGGTTCCAGCCGGATGCGAACGTCGCCGACGAGGCACTCCTCCCCCGCCACCTCGAAGCCGCACGCGCGCCAGGCCTCCGGCGGGTCGGCCACCGCCAGCTCGTCGAGAATCACCGTCATGACCGAACATCTCAGCATGAACTTCGACCTCCAACGCTTCGTCGACGCCCAGGACCGCGGCGACACCTACGCACGAGCGCTGGCGGAGCTGCGGGCCGGGCGCAAGACGAGCCACTGGATGTGGTTCGTCTTCCCGCAGCGGGCCGGGCTCGGGCTCAGCGAGATGTCGCGCGCCTACGCGATCGGCTCACCCGCGGAAGCCCGCGCCTACGTCGAGCACCCGGTGCTCGGGCCGCGGCTGGTCGAGTGCGCCGAAGCCCTTCTGCTCCATGAAGGCAAGGCGGCGGAGGAGATCATGGGCGGGATCGACGCCGTCAAGCTGCGCTCCTCGATGACGCTGTTCGCCCGCGCCGCCCCGGAGCAGCTTGTCTTCGAGGCGGTGCTCGAGCGCTACTTCGACGGCGAAGCGGACCCGGCGGGCTGGTTCGCCACTGAGGGCTCGTAGCCCTCGCGCTCCAGCGCCGGCACGACTTTCTCGGCGAAGGTCTTGACCAGCTCGGGGTCGAACTGGGTGCCAGCGCCGCGGTGCAGCTCCTCGACCGCTTCCTCGCTGGTCATCGGCGCCCGGTAGGGGCGGCCTTCGGTCATCGCGTTGTAGGCGTCGCAGATCAGGATCGCGCGGGCGCCGACCGGGATCTCGCGGCCGGCGAGCTGGTCGGGGTAGCCGTTGCCGTCCCAGCGCTCGTGGGTCGAGCGGACGAGCTTCGCCACCGGCCCCAGCGCCGGCGCCGCCTCCAGCACCCGCTCGCCGATCTTCGGGTGCTTGCGCATCAGCTCCCACTCCTCCTCGGTCAGCTCGCCGTCCTTGTGGAGGATCTCGTCGGGGATCGCGATCTTGCCGACGTCGTGCAGCTCGGCGGCGCGGCCGAGGACGTCGATCTCCTCGGCGTCGAGGTTGATCTGGCGGCCGAAGATCGAGGCCAGCTTGGCGACGCCGTCGAGGTGGCGCTCGAGCTCCGGCTCGCGCTCGTGCAGGACGCGCAGGAGGACGCCGCGGGTCTGGCTGCGGGCGGAGTCGGCGCGGCGACCCTTTTTCGCGTACATGCGGCGGTCGGCGAGGCGCAGGGCGTCGGTCGGCGTCACCACTTCCATCGGGATCAGGACCTTGCCCCAGGAGGCGCCGATCGAGAAGCCGGTGCCGCGATCGGAGAGCGCCTCCTCGGCCGCTTCGCAGATCGCCTCGGCCGGCAGCGCCCGGGTCGGGGCGAGGATGCAGAACTCGTCGCCGCCGAGGCGGTAGCCGCGACCGTGCGGCGCCACCGAGGCCGCCAGTTGCTTGCCGAGCCGCCGCAGGAGGTCGTCGCCGGCGGGGTGGCCGAAGGTGTCGTTGTAGGACTTGAAGCCGTCGAGGTCGTAGAGCGCCAGGACCATCGGCTCGGGCGGGGTGGCGGCGGCGACCCGCTCGAGGTCGGCCATCAGGGCGCGGCGGTTGGCGAGGCCGGTGAGGTCGTCGGTCAGCGCCTCCTCTTCGCTCGCCTCGAGCATGCCGGTGTTCTGGTTGAAGGTGAAGAGGAGGCGGGTGAGGACGGCGAGAAGGCAGGCGGCGCTGAGGGCGACGGCGCTGACGTCGATCGCGGTGAAGCTGCCGAGCACCAGCAGCGAGATCCCGATCGCCGCCATCGCCAGCGGCAGGACGATGCGGCGGCGACCGCCGGCCGCGGCGGTCGCCTCGACCTCGGTCGCCGGCAGCCAGGAGCCGAGGGCGAGGAGGAGGAAGGCGAGCGGCCAGCCGACGCTCGCCGCGTTGAGGCCGGTGGTGGACTGCCCGGCGGCGGAGAGGTAGACGACGTCGCAGGCGCCGAACAGCAGCAGGGCGAGGGCGATGCAGAGCATGGTCCCGGCCGAGCGCCCGCGGGAGAGGACGAAGGCGGCGCTGAGGAGGCCGAGCAGGACCAGGTCCATGCAGGGGTAGGCGAGGCTGACGGCGACCCCGAGGGGGCTGCCGCCGAGCGCTTCGGAGACCGTCGGGAAGATCAGCGCCGCGGCGACGGCGGCGACGGCGAGGGCGCCGATCAGCGCGTCGACCCAGGCGAGCGGGTCGAGGTGGGCGACCCGGGCCCGCAGCAGCAGGGCGACGGCGACGAAGCTGGCCGGGTAGAAGGCGAGAAAGAGGGCGTCGGAGGGCGAGGGGAACGGCGCCGGTTCGGCGTAGTAGAGGACGACCGAATAGTAGGTCTGGCCGAGCGCCCAGAGCAGCATCCCGATCCCGAGCGCGAGCCAGGCGCCCCGCTCGGCCGGCATCCGCAGCGCCCGCCAGAGGACGATCGCCGCGGCGCCGAGGACGATCGCGTCATAGATCCAGCGGCCGGCAGCCGTCTGCAGCCCTTCGCTGCCCAGTTCGCCGACGATGACGACGGCGTAGAAGGCGAGCAGCCCGGCGAGCAGGCCGAGGAGGACGAAGGCGATCGTCCGCGAACGCTCAGATGTAGTAGACGATTTGTCCACCGCGGATACATCGGCGATTTTTTCTGGCGACTTGAGCCGTGATCGCGCTCTACATGCCTAATTGCCGCCCGGCCGCGCGAACTCGTCCTTCCGCTTGATCAGCAGCCACTGCGGCTTCTCGCCGCGGCGGGTTCGCTGAAGGGCGAAGCCGCCCTCGAGCTTCTCCCCGTGGAGGACGAAGACGGCGTGGCCGCGCTCCAGCGCCTCCGGCCAGGGCACCCGTCCGCCCTGCTCGTAGCTGCCGCGGTCCCAGATCTCGACCCGGCCGCCGTCGATCTCACCCTCGAAGTCGTTGTAGGCGATCGAGTGGTCCTCGACCTCGATCGCCAGCCGCTTCACCGCCGGGTCCATCGAGGGGCCCTTCGGCACCGCCCAGGAGCGCATCACGCCGTCGACCTCGAGCCGGAGGTCGAAGTGGTGCGCGGTCGCCCAGTGCTCCTGGACGACGAAGGCGCCGGCGCTGACGCCGCGGACGGCGAACTGCTCGTGGCCCTCGACCTTGGTCGCCTCGACCTCCACTTCCTCCACCGTTGCCCCGGATGGCCCTTTCTTCAGGTAGCCGAGCAGTTGGTCGACCGCGACCGCGGGCCCCTCGGCATGCACCGAGACAGTCCCGTCCTCGGCGTTCCGGACCCAGCCGAGGACGCCGGCCGCCCTCGCCTCGCCGACCGTCGCGTCGCGGAAGCCGACGCCTTGGACGCGACCCCGGACGACTGCCCGAACGGCTTTCTTCGAGTCATTCACGAGCCAGCCGCAAGTTACCCCGTGCGAGGATGAGCGGCGTGGTGGAGCCGACCGAAACGCTGTCGGGAGACCCGACCCTGGAGCTGCCCGAGTTCGACGACCCGCCGGCCGAGCCGCTGGCGCTGCTCGAACGCTGGCTGGCGGCGGCCGAAGAGCGCGGCGTGCGTGAGCCGCGGGCGCTGGCGCTGGCCACGGCCGACGCCGAGGGGCGGCCGTCCAGCCGGATCCTGCTGCTCAAGCAGGTCTCCCCCGCCCTCGTCTTCTCCGGCAGCTACGAGAGCCGCAAGGGGCGTGAGCTCGCCGCCAACCCGCGCGCCGCCGGGACGCTTTACTGGCGCGAGACGCTGCAGCAGGTAACGGTGGAGGGGCCGGTGCGGAAGCTGAGCGAGGACGAGTCCGACGCGATCTTCGGCGAGCGGCCGGCGGAGGCGCAGGCGACCACCGTCGCCTCGCATCAGGGCGAGCCGCTCGCGGACCCGGCGGCGCTGCGGCAGGCGGCTGACACGGCCGCGAAGGAGCCGCTGTATAGGCCCGCTCGCTGGGGCGGCTGGCGCCTCGACCCTGACCTCGTCGAGTTCTGGCACGGCAGCCCCGACCGCCTCCACCGCCGCCTTCTCTATATAAGGGGCGACGAAGGCTGGGACCACAGGCGGGTCCAGCCTTAGGCGTGTCGAGTTATGCGGCCATATGGACGCATAACTCGACACTCACCTCCGCGTCCCGCCGCTAGAGGTAGCCGAGCGGGTCCGTGGGGGCGCCGTTGATCCGCACCTCGAAGTGGAGGTGGGGGCCGGTGCTGTGGCCGGTGTTGCCGCTGAGGCCGATCAGGTCGCCCTGGTTGACGTGGGCGCCGACCGAGGTGGCGAAGCTCGACTGGTGGGCGTAGCAGGTGGAGAGCCCGCCGCCGTGGTCGATGCAGGTGTAGTTGCCGTATCCGCCGCTTTCGTACTCGGACTGCATCAGGATCACGGTGCCGTCGGCGGCGGCGCGGATCGGCGTCCCTTCCGGCACCGAGATGTCGATGCCCTCGTGCATACGCCCCCAGCGGTAGCCGAAGCCCGAGGTGACGGTGCCTTCGACCGGCCAGATGAAGCCGGCGGCGCTCGGCGAGGGCAGCGGCCCGGCCGGCAGCGCCACGCCACCGCTCGCTTCGGTGATTTCCTGGGCGATCTGCGCCCGCAGGTCGGCAGCGATTTCCTCGTGCTCGTTGCGGTCGCCTTCGATCCCCTTCAGGGTCTGGCGGCGCTCGGCCCGGGCGCTCAGCAGCGCCCCCTCGCGCGACTCGAGCGAGGAGCGGGTCGACTGCAGCCGCTGCTCCTTGGCGGCGATCGCGTCGCGGGCGTCTTCGATCGTCAGCTTCGAGATCTTCCGCTGCCGCACCAGCTTCTTCGCTTCGTCGCGCAGGCTGCGGACCCGCTCGGCGAGCTTCTCGTCGCTTTCCTGGATCGCCTCGAAGTAGGTGGCCTGGGCGACCATGTCGCCGTAGTCCGAGGAGCTGAGGATGACCGAGGTGAGGTCGGTCGAGCCGTAGGTGTAGATCGCGACCAGCCGCTCGCGCAGGTTGACCAGCGCCCGCTTCAGGCGGCCGCGGAGGGTGTCCAGCCGTTCCAGCGCTTCGTGAAGTTCGTCTTCGGCCCGGTCGAGTTCGGCCTGCCTGGCCGCCAGCTGTTCTTCGGCCGCGGCCTCCTGGGTGCGCAGCGCCGCCACCTCACCTTCAAGGGCGGAGACCTTCTCCCCGATCGCGTCGATGTCGGAGGTCAGCACGCCTTCGCGTTCTTCGGCCGCGCTGATCTTCTCTTCGACCGCTTCCAGCTTCTCCGAGTTCGACTTCGCGGGCGCGGTCGCCACCGCCACCAGGCAGGAGGCGAGGAGGGCAAGCGCCATCGCGGTGAGCGACGAGAGCCAGCGCCGGCGCGATTTTGCGGTCGGAATCGGCATAGACAAAAGAGAAAGCCGGCATATGCGCCGGCTCTTCCATAAACCGTAGGCGGGCGAAAAGGCTCGCGCCGGCCGCCGCGGCCGCCTGCAACCTCAGTTGCGCCAGTACTCGCAGTGGGAGGCGCTGTCGTCGGCGCTGCCGCCGATGCAGCGGTCCTGCCCGCCCCGCCCGTCGAGCGCGTCGGCGCCGCCGCGGCCGAGGAGGACGTCGCCGCGCGCCGAGCCGATGAGACGGTCGGGGCCGGTCGAGCCCTCGATCTTCTCGACGTCGCCGGCGATCCGCCCGGGCACGCATTCGGGGAGCTCGGGGTCGACCGCCTCGCCGCCGATCCGGGCTTCGACGCTGATCCCTTCGTTGCGAACGCGGGCGAAGGAGGCGCTGTCGTTGGCGCCGGGGCCGCCGCGGAAGCGGTCGCCCTCGCAGGGCTGGCCGCCGATCAGCAGGTCGTTGCCGCCGCCGCCGATCATCGTCGCGGCGCCGCTGGCGTGCCGCGGGTGGAGGATGTTGACGCCGAAAAGCGCGTCGTCGCCGCCGCCGCCCGCGAGCAGGTCGGGGTCGCCGTCCTCGCCGGCGTAAAGGGTGTCGCCGCCGGGGCCGCCCTGGACCTGGTCGCTGCCGGGACCGGCGTCGACGGTAACGGTGACATCCGGCGGCACCGAGTGGGCGAGCACCAGGCGGTCGTCGCCGGGCCCGAGCGAGACGAGCATCGAGCTGACGTGGCCGCCACCCAGTTCGACCGGGCTCTGGCCTTCGACGCGGACGAGGAAGCGATCGCCGCGCATGCCCACGCGGACGTCGTTGGCGCCGGCGTCGCCGGCGATCGCCACAGTGGCGGCGCCGGTGAGGCTCTCGTAGCGCTCGACCTGGGTGCCGCTGCCGCCGGCCGCACCGCAGGACTCGGCCACCGCGAAGGAGCCAAAGCACTGGTCGCTGCCGGGGCCGCCGAAGGCTTCGTCTTCGGCCTGGGAGCCGAGCAGGCTGTCGTCGCCCGGCCCGCCCTCGACCCGGTTGGCGGTGGCCTGCGAGGTGGCGAGGAGATCGTCGCCCGCTCCCCCGACCACGTCCTCGATGCCGACCAGCCGCTCGTTCTCGGCGCCGCTCACCGTCCCGCCCGCGAGGTCGACGTCGACCGGCCCGCCGGCGTTGCGGTAGGAGGCGATGTCGTGGGGGCCCGGGCCGCCGTCGATGCGGTCGCCGCCGATCCCACCGGTGACCGTGTCGAAGCCGCCGGCGCCGCCGTCGACGTCGTCGTCGCCGAGGCCGCCCTCGACGTCGTCGCGACCGGCATTGCCGAGGACCGTGTCGTTGCCGCTGTCGCCGCGAACCAGGTCGGCGCCGAGGCCGCCCGCCACCTCGTCGGAGCCGCGGCCGCCGCGGACGAAGTCGGCGTCGGCCTTGCCGTCGATCGTGTCTTTCCCGCGGCCCCCTTCTATGTAGTCGCGGCCGCGGCCGCCGCAGATCGTGTCGTTGCCGCCGCCGCCGAAGATCCTGTTCGGCCCGCGGCCGCCGAGGATCACGTCGGGGCCGCGCGTCCCGTGGATCACCCGGTCGTTGGAGGCGAGGGTCGCCTTCTTCCCTCCGCAAAGCGGGCGCAACGCCTTCGGAGCGTCGGCGAAGACGAGCATCAGGGCGAAGGAGGCAAAGACGATGAAGGCGAGGACGACGCCGGCGCGACGACCATCCACTGCTGCTCGCAGCATCCCGAACCCCTCCCGTCCGTCTGAGGAAACCCTTCGGTTGCCCTACTACCCGCTCTGCCGCACCGCAAGCTCGGGGGCACGGAGGTTGATCCTGATCCCCGGCGGACGTAGAAAAGAGACCATCAACAGGATCAACACGCAATCGAAGGAGAAGCCGACAGTGACCCCAGCGCCGATACCCCGAGCCCCAGCCCAGAGCTGCGACAGAAACACCGGAAGATGTGGGCCTCCGGCGACTACCCCTCGATGGTCGAGACCTTCCTCCTGCCGCTCGGCCCGCGCCTCGTCGCGGCCTGCGAGATCGGGCCGGGCGACCGCGTCCTCGACGTCGCCGCCGGCACCGGCAACGCCGCGATCGTCGCCGCCAAGGCAGGCGCCGACGTCGTCGCCAGCGACCTCACCCCGGAGCTCTTCGATGCCGGCCGCGCCCGCGCCGAGGCCGAGGGGGTCGAGCTGGAGTGGGTCGAGGCCGACGCCCACGACCTCCCGTTCGAGGTGGGGAGCTTCGACGTCGTCATCTCCTCGATCGGGGTGATGTTCGCCCCCTTCCACGAGCGGGCCGCCGCCGAGCTGGTCCGCGTCTGCAAGCCCGGCGGCCGGATCGGCCTGCTCAGCTGGACCCCCGAGGGGATGATCGGCGGCCTCTTTCGTGAAATGGGCCAGTTCATGCCGCCGCCGCCCGAGGGCGCGCAGCCGCCGCCGCTATGGGGCGGCGAGGACCACCTCCGGGGCCTGCTCGGCGAGGCGGTCGAGCTGGAGCGGATCGAGAAAGGCGTCCTCGAGGTGACCGCGTTCGAGCGCCCCGACGACTACGGCGAGCACTTCAAGCAGCGCTACGGGCCGACGATCGCCGCCCGCGCCAATGCCGAGAAAGAGGGCCGGGCGGAGGAGTTCGACCAGACACTGAGCAAGTTCTGCGACGAGTGGAACCAGGGCAGCGACGACGACGCCCTCTTCCACATGGAGTACCTGCTCACGGTCGGGCGCAAGCGCGGCTGAGCGCAGAAGCGACAACCGAGCGCTGTTTAGACGATTAAACGTTTAATCGTCTAAACTCTAGGTATGATTTTTCGACTCCCGCGCCTCCCGCCGGCCCTGCTTGACGATCTCAGCGAGCTGGAGGAGCTGAGGCACGCGCTCGAACGGGGGACCCAAACCCGCAGCCGGTGGATGGGCTCGCTGCGCAGGCAAGTGCGGGCCAGCTCCGTGGAAAGCTCCACCTCGATCGAGGGGTTCAGCGTCTCCCCCGAGGATGCGCTGGCGCTTACCAGCGGCCGACTCGTGGCCGATCCCGACGACGACGACCGCCAGGCCGTCGCTTGTTACTCCAGAGCCATGGACCACGTCGGGACCATGGCGATGGACTCGGGGTTCCGCTGGCTCGACCGGGTCATCCTCGATCTCCATTTCGAGGCCTGCCATTTCCAGCGAGACAAGGATCCGGGACTGTGGAGAAGCGGGCCGATAGGAGTGACCGGAGCCGATGGCTCGCTGGAGTACCGCGGACCCGATGCCAAAGACGTGGTCGCACTGATGGACGAGGTGGTTGATTGGCTGGCGAACGGCGACCTCGAGGCGGACGTCTTCGTTCGCGCCGCAATGGCGCACCTGAACGTCATTTCCGTCCATCCCTTCCGCGATGGCAACGGTCGCATCGCCCGCATCGTCCAGTCGCTGGTTCTCGCTCGCGGCGGCCTCGGCTCACCCGAGTTCTTCTCGATCGAGGAATACCTCGGCGGCCACACCGCCCAGTACTACGCCGCTTTGCGCGAGACCCAGGGGGGCAGCTATCGACCCGAGCGCGACGCCACCGACTGGTTGCGGTTCTGCCTCCAGGCCCACCTCGCGCAGGCGCGGCGGCGCTTGGCGCAGGTCGAACAGGCTGCGGCACGCTGGCAACGGCTCGAAGAAGCAGTCTCCGGGCGTGACTGGCCGGAGCGGATGGTGATCGCCCTCGAGCAGAGCCTCATCGGCGGCACCGACCGCGGCGGCTACGCGGAAGAGGCCGCCGTCTCCCCCGCCACCGCCAGCGCCGACCTCCGCCGCCTCCTCGAAGCAGGCCTAGTGGAGCAGCGCGGCCGGGGCCGCAGCATCTCCTATGTGGCTAGCGATGAGATGCGGAATGCAGTGACTGCGCCCGCGTCGGCTTGAACCCCCGCAGCCGCAGTGAGTTGGTGACGACGAAGACGCTGGAGAAGGCCATCGCGGCGCCGGCGATGATCGGGTTGAGGAGGCCGGCGGCGGCGAGGGGCAGGGCGGCGACGTTGTAGGCGAAGGCCCATAAGAGGTTGCCCTTGATCGTGGTCAGGGTGCGGCGGGAGAGGCGGATCGCGTCGGCGATCGCGCGGGGATCGCCGGAGACGAGGGTGATGTCGGAGGCCTCGATCGCGACGTCGGTGCCGGTCCCGATCGCCAGGCCGAGGTCGGCCTGGGTGAGCGCCGGCGCGTCGTTGACGCCGTCGCCGACCATCGCCACCGTCCGCCCCTCGTCCTGCAGCCGCTGGATCACCGCCGCCTTGTCAGCCGGCAGCACCTCGGCGATCACCTCCTCGATCCCCAGCTCCCCGGCGACTGCGCGAGCCGTCGCCTCGTTGTCGCCGGTCAGCAATACCGGCCGGAGGTCCAAATCCTTCAGCGACGCGATCGCCTCGGCGCTCGTCGGCTTGACCGAGTCGGCGACGATGATGACGCCGCGCTCGACGCCGTCCCAGCTCACCGCGACCATGGTGCCGACGTGTCGAGTTTGTTCGGACATGCCGAACAAACTCGACACGCCCGCACGGCCCACCACGACCGAGCGGCCGCCGACGACGCCGCGCACCCCAACCCCCGCCTCGCTCTCGAACTCGTGAACGGCCGGCAGCAGCTCGAACTCCTCCTTCGCCCGCGTCGCGATCGCCTGCGCGATCGGGTGCTCGGAGGCGTCCTCGACCGCACCGGCCATCCGCAGCACCTCGGCCTCGTCCTCACCGGGAGCGGCGTAGACCGCCGCCACCGACATCTCACCGCTGGTCACGGTGCCGGTCTTGTCGAGGACGACGGTGTCTATCTCCCGCGTCGACTCCAGCACCTCCGGCCCCTTGATCAGTAGCCCGAGCTGGGCGCCGCGGCCGGTCCCGACCAGAAGCGCCGTCGGCGTCGCCAGCCCGAGGGCGCAGGGGCAGGCGATGATCAGCACCGCGACCGCGGCGGTGAAGGCGAAGTCGGCGCCGGCGCCATTGGCGAGCCAGAAGCCGAGGGTAGCCAGCGCCAGGGCGATGACGATCGGGACGAAGACGGCGCTGACCCGGTCGGCGAGGCGCTGGACCGGCGCCTTGCCGCTCTGCGCCTCGGTGACGAGGCGGGCGATCTGGGCGAGCGCGGTTTCCTCGCCGACCCGGGTGGCGCGGACGACGAGGCGGCCGCCGACGTTGATCGCCGCCCCCACCACCTCGTCTCCCGGACCGACCTCGACCGGCACCGACTCGCCGGTGACCAGCGACTGGTCGACCGCCGAGGAGCCTTCCTCGACGACGCCGTCGGTCGCGACCTTCTCGCCCGGGCGGACGACGAAGCGGTCTCCGGCCGCCAGCTCGGCAACGGGGACCCGCCGCTCGCCGCCGTCCTCGTCGAGGATCGCCACCTCCTTGGCGCCGAGGTCGAGCAGCGCCTCGAGGGCCGCGCCCGCCCGCCGCTTCGCCCGCGCCTCGAAGTAGCGACCCGCGAGGATGAAGGTGGTGACCACCGAGGCGACCTCGAGGTAGATCTCGTCGCTGCCGCCGCCGCGCTCGGGGACGAGGTCGAACGGCATCCTCATCCCGTTCATCCCGGCGTCGCCGAAGAAGAGCGCGTAGAGCGACCAGCCGAGGGCGGCCAGCGTCCCGATCGAGATCAGGGTGTCCATCGTCACCGCCCCGTGGCGGAGGTTCTGCCAAGCGGCTTTGTGGAAGGGCCAGCCCGCCCAGAGGACGACCGGGACCGCCAGCTGCAGCGAGAACCACTGCCAGTTTTCGAACTGCAGCGGCTCGATCATCGCCAGCAGCAGCACCGGCAGCGAGAGAACCGCGGAGACGATCAGGCGGCGGCGCAGGTCCGCGGTCGGATCGGGTTCGCCGCCCTCCTCCCCACGCTCCTCACCGGCTGCCGCCGGCAGCGAGGCCGAGTAGCCGACCCTCTCCACCGCCCCGAGAAGCTCCTCCGGCGCCACGCGCCCGGGGTCGAAGTCGACGGAGGCACGCTCGGTGGCGAAGTTGACCGTCGCCTCGACGCCGTCGAGCCCGTTGAGGCTCTTCTCGACCCGGCCGGCGCAGGAGGAGCAGGTCATCCCTTCGATCGGCAGCTCCAGCCGCTCTGCGGATGCCAGCGTTTGGTCCTGATACCCCATAGGGGTATGCTAGCAAGATGAAAAACCAAGACCCCGGATACATCGAGAACAAGGAGAAGGTGAAGAATCGCCTGCGCCGGATCGGCGGCCAGATCGGCGGCATCGAACGGATGGTCGAGGAGGAGCGCTACTGCATCGACATCCTCACCCAGATCTCCGCCGCCCAGGCCGCGATCGACAAGGTCGCCCTCGCCCTCCTCGACGAACACACCCGCCACTGCGTCGTCGGCGCCGAGAGCCCGGAGGCGCGAGAGGCGAAGACCGAGGAGATGATGGAGGCGGTCGGCCGCCTGCTGAAGAGCCGCTGAGTTCTGCGAATCTGCGACGGTGAGCGAGAAGCCCGCGAAGCGCTTCGGCGCCGCCGTCCGGCGGTTCAACCGCGACCCGCGGCTGGTCGAGCTGATTCGGCGCTCGCGTGAGCAGGCGCTCGGCGATGACGACCGCATCGACCACCTCTCCACCGCCCGCGGCCGTCCCTCCGACCTCGCCGCCCGGCAGCTGGTCTCGCTGCGGGGTGATCGACCCGGGTTCGCCGGCGAGCTCGGGCTGACGGCGCTGCAGGCGTGGCAGCGACTGGCCGAGAAACAGGACCGCGGCCGCGGCAAGGTCGACGTCGCGATCCTCTTCACCGACCTGGTCGGCTTCTCGAGCTGGGCGCTGAAGGCGGGGGACGCGGCGGCTGTGCGGCTGCTGCGCGAGTTCGCCGCCGCGGTCGAGCCGCCGGTGGTCGAACGGCAGGGCGAGGTGGTGAAGCGGCTCGGCGACGGGCTGATGGCCGCCTTTTGGGGCGCGCCCGACGCGGTCGAGGCGGCCTTCGAGGCGGCGGCGCGGACGGCGACGATCGAGGTCGACGGCTACCGGCCACGGCTGCGCACCGGCATCCACCTCGGCCGCCCTCGCAAGCTCGGCGGCGACTACTTCGGCGTCGACGTCAACATCGCCGCCCGCCTCGCCGAGGCGGCGAAGCCGGGCGAGATCCTCGTCTCCGGCCGCACCCTGGAGAAGCTCGCTCCGGGCGCCGCCGAGGCGAAGAAGCGCCGCTTCAGCGCCAAGGGCGCCCCGAAGGACCTCGACGCCTACGCGCTCCGGCCCTCCCAGGCGCCGCGGCCGATCGAGTAGACGACGATCGGATCGCCGTGCAACTCGTCCTCGCGCAGCGGCGCCATCCGCCCGCAGGCGCAGGCGCTCAGTCCCTAGCGAGAACATCGATCACCCGTGGCAGCTCCTCATGGCCGTCGAGGACGAACTCGGCCTCGTCCCCGGTTTCCTCGTCGCCCTCGGGGTTCATGCCGCGGTAGCGGACGGTCCGCATCCCCAGCGCGGCGGCGCCGGCGACGTCGGTGCGGCGCAGGTCGCCCACGTGCGCAGCCTGGTCCGGCCGCGCGTCCAGCGCCCCGAGCGCCGCTTCGAAGATCTGCGGCGCCGGCTTGTAGTGGCCGACCTCGTCGGAGAAGCCCCAGCCGGAGAAGTGGGCGAGCAGCCCCTCAGCCTCGAGCAGCCCCCGCAGCAGCTCGCCGCCGCTGAAGCCGACGTCGCAGACGATCCCGAGCCGCAGACCGCGCTCCCGCAGCGCCTCCAGGCAGGGCCCGATACCAGGCGCGAAATCCAGCTCGACTTCGCGGCCGGCGCCGAGGAAGGCCTCGGCGACCATCTCCCGCGCCGCCCCCTCGACCCCCAGCGCCCGCACCAGCGTCGCCGCCGCCTCGTGCGGGGGCAGGTGCCGGCCTTCGGCCCACGAGCGCTCCCAGTCCAGCCCCACCCGCTCCAGGCTCTCCAGCAGCAGGTCCGCCTCGACCTCGACATCGTGGCTGGCGCAAGCGGCAGCGACCGCGCGCTCCCGCGCCGCCGACATCGCCCCAGGCGGCACCGTCGCGATCGTGTTCCAGAAGTCGAAAGTGACAGCCTCGATCACCGGCCGGATTCTGCCAAGCGCCGGCGGGGTAGCCGCAGGCGATGAGCTACCACCCCGCCCCCGACCGCTACGAGGGGAAGATGGGCTACCGGCGCTGCGGCCGCTCCGGTCTCGACCTCCCCCTCCTCGCGCTCGGCTACTGGCACAACTTCGGCGACGAGCGGCCCTTCGAGACGCAGCGGGCGATCGCCCGGCGCGCCTTCGACCTCGGCATCATCCATCACGACCTCGCCAACAACTACGGGCCGCCCTACGGCTCGGCCGAGCTCAACTTCGGCCGCCTGATGCGCGAGGACTTCCGCCCCTACCGCGACGAGATGGTGATCTCGACCAAGGCCGGCTGGGACATGTGGCCCGGCCCCTACGGCCAGGGCGGCGGCTCCCGCAAGTACCTGCTCGCCTCGCTCGACCAGTCGCTGGCGCGGATGGGGCTCGACTACGTCGACATCTTCTACAGCCACCGCCTCGACGGCTCCACCCCGCTGGAGGAGACGATGGGCGCGCTCGACACCGCCGTCCGGCAGGGCAAGGCCCTCTACGTCGGCATCTCCTCCTACGACGCCGAGCGGACCCGCGAGGCGGCGGCGATCCTCGACGGCCTCGGGACGCCGCTGCTGATCCACCAGCCCTCCTACTCGATGCTGAACCGCTGGATCGAGGACGAGGGCCTGCTCGACGCCGTCGCCGAGCTGGGGGTCGGCGTGATCGGCTTCACCGCCCTCGCCCAGGGCCTGCTCACCGACCGCTACCTCGACGGCATTCCCGAGGGCTCACGGGCCGCCCGCGGCGAAACTTTCGAACGCGAGTGGCTGAGCGAGGAGAGGGTCGGGCGGCTGCGGGAGCTGAACGAGATCGCCTCGCGCCGCGGCCAGACGCTGGCGCAGTTGGCCCTCGCCTGGGCGCTCCGCGACGAGCGCGTCACCAGCCTCGTGATCGGCGCCTCCTCGGTCGAGCAGCTGGAGCAGAACGTCGACGCGCTCGACAACCTCGACCTCGACGCCGAGGAGCTGGCGGAGATCGACCGCCTCACCGCCTCCGCCGACGGCGAGATCGACCTCTGGGCCGAGGCCCGCCGCGGCGAGTGGTGAAGCACCAGATCCTCTTTTGAGAACTCAGAAGTTCTTGCTTCTCCGGCCGATCGACGCAAGACTCGGTGCAATGGCGAAAGCGATCGACCACGTCAGTGCCGACACCACCCCGCTCTTCGACGAAGCGACCGGCAGCAAGCGCTCGATCTACCTCCTTTGGGGCGACCAGGTCGACGTGCTCGGCAAATCCGGCGACCGGGTCCAGGTGCGGGCGCGGGGGCGCGAGACCAAAGGCTGGGTCGACAAAGCCGCCCTCGGCGGCGAGCCGCTGCTCGAGCTCTACTTCATCGACGTCGAACAGGGCGACGGCATCCTCGTCAAGACGCCGAACGGGCGCCACCTGATGATCGACGGCGGCCTGCGGCGGACCAAACAGAACACCGGCAAGAGCGCCGCCGACTTCGTCGACTGGAAGTTCTACAAGGACTACGCCGAAGACCGGATCATCCTCGACGCGATCATCGCCAGCCACTGCGACGCCGACCACTACGGCGGCCTCACCGACCTGCTCGAAGTCGACAAGACCGACGAGCTCGACTGCGACGAGGTGCGGGTTAAAGCGCTCTACCACGCCGGCGTCGGCTGGTGGAAGAAAGGGACGAGGGGACGCACCCTCGGCCCCTACGAGAAAGTCGGCAAAGAGAGCTTCTTCGCCCAGCTGGTCGGCGACCGCGACGAAGTTGCCGCCGCCCTGGAGCCCGGCGCCGACCCCGCCCTGACCGGCGACTGGAGCGAATTCATGGGAGCCGCCGTCGGCGCCCGCTGGACCAACAACCAGCCGACGGCGATCCGCCGGCTCTCCAACGAGGACAAATACCTCCCCGGCTTCGAGCCGAGCAAAGACGGCGAGCCGGAGATCAAAGTCCTCGCCCCCGTCCGCTTCGAGGTCGGCGGCAAACCGGCCGTCCGCCGCTACGACTCCGCCGACTCGAAGAACACCAACGGCAACAGCCTGCTGCTGGCGCTGAAGTACGGCGCCTGCCGGGTCCTCCTCACCGGCGACCTCAACCGGCTCAGCCAGGAAGCACTGCTCGCCGACTACGCCGGCAGCCGCGACGAGTTCCTCTGCGACGTCGGCAAGGCCTGCCACCACGGCAGCCAGGACGTCTCCTTCGCCTTCCTCAAAGCGATGAGCCCGGCGGTGACGGTCTTCTCCTCCGGCGACAACGAGGGCTACGACCACCCGCGGCCGGCGATCATCGCCGCCGCCGCGATCAGCGGCTACCAGGAGATCGCTGACGACGAACTGCTCTCGCCGCTGATCTTCTCGACCGAGCTCTCGCGCAGCGTCAAGATCGAAAACACGGGCGGCGTCCGCAAGGTCGCGGGCCTCGTCTACGGCCTCGTCAACGTCCGCACCGACGGCCGCAAGATCCTCTGCGCGACGCGCGACGAGCAGACGCTTGGCTGGCGGATCGACGTCACCAAGTCCCGCTTCTAAAAGGCGCCTTTCGAAACCAGAGGTGCGGAAAAGCGCCTCGACGCGCGGCGCCGGCGGGTGTACCTTCGATACATGTCGCACAAAGCTGCTGATCGGATTCGCAACGTCGCTCTGATCGGCCATCGCGGCAGCGGCAAGACCAGCCTCCACGAGGCGATGCTCTACGAGGCGGGGGCGATCAACCGGCTCGGCAGCGTCGCCAACGGCTCCACCGTCTCCGACCACGAGCCCGACGAGAAGCGGCGCGGCCTCTCGATCAACGCCTGCGTCTCCTGCTTCCCATACGCCGACCGCGAGATCAACCTCGTAGACACCCCCGGCGACCCGAGCTTCGTCGCCGACGCGGCGGCGGCACTGCGGGCGGCCGACTCGGCGGTGGTCGTCGTCAACGGCGTCGCCGGGGTCGAGGTGCAGACCGAACGGCTCTGGCGGCGGGCCGACGAGGAGGGTCTGGCGCGGCTCGTCTTCGTCAACATGCTCGACCGCGAGCGAGCCGATTTCTTCGCCGCGCTGGACTCGCTGAAGGCCGCCTTCGGCCCCCACGTAGTCGCCACCGAGATCCCGATCGGCGCCGAGCGCGAGGTGCGCGGCGTCGTCGACCTGATCGACATGGAGGCCTTCGCCTACCCGAGTGCGGAGCGCGGCAGCGCCGAGCGGGTGCCGATCCCCGAGGAGCTCCTGCCACAGGCCGAGGAGTACCGCGAGAAGCTGATGGACGAGGTCGCCGAGAACTCCGACGAGCTGATGGAGCGCTACCTCGAAGGCGAGGAGATCGACCACGACGAGATCGTCACCGCGCTCAAGCGCGGGGTCACCGAGGGCCACCTCTTCCCCGTCACCTGCGGCGTCGCGACCAAGAACCTCGGGACGAACCGGCTGCTCGACGCGCTGGTCGAGGACCTGCCCTCGCCGGCGATGCGCGGCCCGCTGGCGGCGCTCGACGGCGACGGCCGGGCGATCGAGGTCGCCCCCGACGAGGACGGGCCGCTCGTCGCCTACGTCTTCAAGACGACCGCCGACCCCTATGCCGGCCGCATCAACATCTTCCGCGTCTACAGCGGCACCCTCCACGCCGACACGCAGGCCGTCAACGTCAGCCGCCACCAGAAGGAGAGGATCGGGCCGATCGGCCAGCCGCTGGGAAAAGACCTGAAGCCGGTCCCCGAGCTGGGGGCCGGCGACATCGGCGCGGTGGCGAAGCTGAAGGAGACGCGGGCCGGCGACGTCCTCTGCGACGAGCAGCGTGACCTCGCGGTCCCTCCGCTCGAACTGCCGGCGCCGGTGATGGCGTTTTCATACGAGGCGAAGACGAAGGGCGACGAGGACAAGGCGGCCACGGCGGTGCGGCGGCTGAGCGAGGAGGACCCGACGCTCGACGTCCACCGCGACCCGCAGACCGGCGAGCAGATCATCGCCGGCCTCACCCAGGTCCACGTCGAGGTCCTGGTCGAGCGGATGCGGGAGCGCTTCGGCGCCGAGATCGAGCTGCACCCGCCGCGGGTCCCCTACCAGGAGACGATCTGCCAGCCGGCCTCCGCCCACGCCCGCTACAAGAAGCAGACCGGCGGCAAAGGCCAGTTCGCCGACTGCACGATCGAGATCGAGCCGGGCGAGGACGGCGGCGGCCTCGAGTTCGTCAACAGGATCAAGGGGGCGGCGATCCCCGGCGGCTTCATCCCCGCGGTCAAGAAGGGCGTCGTCGAAGCGATGCAGCACGGCACCGTCGCCGGCTACCCGGTCAAGGACGTCCGCGTCCGCCTCGTCGACGGCAAGCACCACGACACCGACTCTTCCGAGCTGGCCTTCAAACTGGCCGCCTCGATGGCCTTCAAGGAGGCGATGGCCGAGGCCGACCCCGCCCTCCTCGAGCCGATCGTCAAGCTCACCATCAGCTGCCCCGACGACGCCGTCGGCGACATCATCGGCGACCTCAACTCACGCCGCGGCCGCCCGCTCGGGATGGAGGCCAAAGGCGCCATCACCGAGGTCCGCGCCGAGGTCCCGATGGCAGAAGTCCTCGACTTCGCCCCCGACCTCCGCTCGATCAGCGGCGGCCGCGCCGACTACACCCTCGAGTTCGAGCGCTACGAGGAAGTCCCGCCTCACCTGGCTGAGAAGGTCGTCGCGGCTGGGGGCGGCGCGGCGGTCGGTGCGTGAGAAGCACTCGAAGATGTCCTCTAGCTTGAGGACTTAGGACCTGCCCGAAGTACTCAGCCGGAGGTCTGTTTCGCCTCCGGCGAGGCCTCCCAGAAGTCCTCGACCTTCTCCGAGTCGGAGTCCTCGAGCTTTCGCGAGACCGCCCAGAGCTCGACCGGCTCGTCGCCGAGGTTGCGGTGGGAGCGGACCGTCTCGGGCGGGACGCGGACGACCGAGCCGGCGGAGAGCTCGCGGACCTCGTCGCCGAAGCGCATCGTCAGGGTGCCGCGGCCGACGATGTAGAGCTCCTCTTGCTGCTCGTGGCGGTGGCCGCTCCCCTGCTCGAAGTCCGAGTGCGGCGGGACGCGGATCAAGGTCACGGCGACCTGCTCGGTCCCCAACGCTTCGGTCAGTGCGCGGAACTCACCGGGGACCTCGCTGCCGGCGTAGGCGTCGTCGACCTCGTCGGCATTGACGATCGTGAAGTCGCTCATGGCGACCCCCTACCCGGGTCAGCCCAGGTTCAGCCGCGGGGTCGCAAACCGCAACCGAGGCGAAGGTGGGCTGTGGCCCCTTGGGGCACCACCCTCCCGGGGCGTGGCTTCTGGGCACGCACCAGCCTGATCTTGGGCCCCTGGCAGGCAGCGGCAGAAGACTTCAAGCGGACCCGCAGATGGAGCCGGTGCAGGCGCCGGACGGCCGCCGGCGGCTTCAGACCCACCACGCGGGGAAGGCGGACCATCGGCTGCGGAGGAACGACTTCCGGGCCGGGTTCTGTGATCGGCGGGAGGCAGGGCGGCGCAACGGGCACGAACTCGTAGGCGCCGATGTCGATCACGGCGGGGGGAGTGTTCGAACACAAGATCCGTCCCGGCAGCACCCGGTCGTTGCCGGCGACGTCGATATTGCCGCTCTCCGGGGCGGTTGCTCCCGCGTCGACCGTCGGGGATCCGCTCTGCTCTCTGAAATTTCCGCCCGGCGCATCGACGAACAACGGCTCGGCGGTTTGATTCGTCGGACTTCCGGGGGCAGTGACCGTGGCCCCCGCCTGCGCTTCGGCCGAGGCGTAGTTGGAGTGGTCGAGAGCGACTTCCGTCTGTCCATCCGCCCCCGAAGCGAGGACGTCCGTGACCTCGCCTTGCAGAATCGAATTCGAGATCTGGGGAAGGACCGCGTCACCGCCGACCGCCCGCACCTCGATTCCCGAGCCGCTGCCGATGATCGTTGCGTTGACGATGCGCTGGGCGGTGGAGACACCCACACCGCTCGTCACTTCGGCGCCGGCAGATCCCACGCACACGGAGTCGACGAGGAGGGCTTCGCCGTTGAGGACGCATCCCGCGCCGCCGCCAAGGCTCCGCGCAATCACGCGGACGACGCTCGCTTCCTGCACGGCCGCGGCGGCTACCTGGATCGTGTCTCCCGAACCCAGATTTGAGACGTGGACGTCGCTGATGCCCCCACCGGTCCCACCGCCTTCGAGCACGACCGCCGCCGTCGCCGATTGGAAGACGAACTCACCTGGTTCGGCGGCGCTGTGCCCGCTGAGGGTCACCCCCGCGGGGACAGCGACGGGGGCCGAGATCGGTTCGCTGGAGGTACCGAAGGGACCAGACCCTTCTACAACCTCGACTCTGTCGCCCGACACCGCAAGGCTCAGCCCGGTTTCCAGCGCACAGGGGGACGCAGAGCTGCAGGTAGCGCCGGTCCCGGCGGCCGAGATGAACAGAACGTTCCCCGTCGCACCCGCCTGCCAGCCAGGGCCGACACCGATCGCGAGCAGGCCGAGAGCAAGACAGAGGGTTCGCGCGACTCGATTAAGCCACCGCATGATTTTTTACCTGGCTTTCTTTCTCACGACCGCAAAAACCTTGTTGATTATACCGTATTGAGCCACCACAACTGATTGAGCTGGCCGGCGCCGAGGCACGGCCACTGCTGAACCTGCGCCCCGTTCGAGAGGCTTCCGCCGGTCACGTCGAGGCAGTAGTTCGATCTCGCATTGCGGAACACCTTTGCTCCCCCGAGTTCTTCCGGCCGCCAGAGCTGGTTCCAATTGCTCGCGCCACCGCATGACCACTGCTGGATCGGCGCCCCTGCGCTGAGGCTTCCGCCGGTCACGTCGAGGCACTTGCCGCTGTTCCTCGCCACCAGGTTGTAATAGCTCCCCCAGATCGGCAGCAGATAGAACACCTGGTTCGCCGAGGTCATCGGGGCGGAGAAGCAGTCCCATTGCTGCAATTTCGCTCCGTTTGCCTGACTCCAGTTGGCGATGTCGGCGCACTTGGAGGAGTTCCTGTTCTTGACGTAGTATTCGGGCCTGGCTGGCACACCGCTTTCGTAGTGGCCGCCGAACCACCACTGCTTTCCTTCCTGTTCGATGTTGGCGATGTCGTACCAACCAGGGGTGTAAACCTGATTGGGACCCGAACGATTCGAAATCGAGTAGTTGATCACTCCCCCTGATCCGGGTTCGCGGGTCATCACCAGGGGCGATTCCATGTGGAGCGCGGCGGGTTCGTTGCCGCGCAGGCCGTTGCCCATCTGCGTTTCCGGTGGACTCGCCGGATCGTAGACCTCGCCATAGAAGGACTGGTAGTAAGAGGTGGTGAAGGAGCCGCCCCAGAAGGAGTCCGGGACGTAACCGATCGTTTCGTTGTTGAAGATGATCCACCACTTGTGTTCTTCGTAATAGGTGGCGAACTCGGTGGGGGTGGCGGTCGTCGAAAGGGCCTGGCCCGGCACCGCTTTCGCCCCGACCAGCGGGACGAAGTTGCAGTTGTAACAGTCGCCCCCCGGCTGTCCGTTCGAGACATAGGAGTCCTTGTTCACATAGGTGAAGAAGTGAGGCCGAACATCTCCGTACAGCCCTTTGTCGACGTTCCAGCCGACCTCCACCGTCTTTTCGGCGAAGCCGTTGTTCGCAACTGCGATTTGGGCTATGGAGTGATCGGAGAGTTTCGCCCCCAGTTTCGGTTCGCCGATCGTGCTCCAGACGGCCGCGCCGTACGCTTCGTGCAGCCAGCCCGTTCCGGCGTAGTAATACGGGCCTTCGCCCGTGCCGGGCGGGGCGACCGGCGTCGTCGGAAATTCATCGGGTTCGAGAGTCGGATGCGCTTCTCCCTCTGAGCCTTCGGGTGGCGCTTCGGTCGGTTCTTCGGCGACCGGCAGCGCAGGATGGACTCCGCTTCCCCCCTGGGTCGGGTAGGCGATTTCACCCGCAGGGCAAGCCGGAGCCGGCAACTGCAGCGCACTCTGCGGCCGCGTCGACCGCTGGGCGCTCTCTTCACCACGCAGCGCCTGGATCTGGGTCACCGTCAGCGGCGGCGGCACCCTGTTCTCCGGCTTGATCGGTCGACACTCGAACTGACCGGCCCGCAGTTGTGCAACTTCGACGGCAGCTCTGGCGCCTGCGGGTAGAACGCTTACGAGAACGACCAATAGAACGCCCACCACACATGGGTGTCTCAGGCCCGTTCGGGCTGCGTCTTGTCGAAGCACCGTTTCCCCGTCTACTTTCATCTCCCGAGGGTTTTGGAACCCTCGGTTCTCGGCGCGACAGCATATAGACAATTACAACTGAGTGTTTACCTATTTTTTGTTGTTTTTAGCTAGCGCCGTTCTTTTACTTCGGCGCGTTCGATAAAGGTGAGTAGCCGCGAATACGCCGGTTTGTCAGGCGTAGAGACTCTCGATGGTGGCTTCGTACTTGCGCTCGATCGGGCGCCGTTTCAGCTTCATCGTCGGAGTCAGCTCGTCGCCGCCGGGCACCCACTCCCCCGGCACCAGCTCGAAGCGCTTCACCTGCTCGACCCGCGCGAGGCCGGCGTTGCCGCGCTCGACCGCGGCCTCGATCTCAGCCCGGATCGCCGGCTCGGTGGCAAGCTTCTCCAGGGAGGTCTCCTCGATCCCCTGCTGCTGGGCGAAGACCGGGGCGAAGTCGGGGTCGAGGACGATCAGGGCGACGTTGTAGGGGCGGTTGTCGCCGACCGCGCAGACCTGGCCGATCAGCGGACTCGCCGCCTTGATCTTCGCCTCGATGTTGGCCGGCGACATGTTTTTGCCGGCGGCGTTGATGATCAGCTCCTTCTTGCGGTCGACGATCCGCAGGTAGCCGTCGGCGTCGAACTCGCCGACGTCGCCGGTGTGCATCCAGCCCTCGGAGTCGATCGCCTCGGCGGTCTTCTCGGGGTCGTTGCGGTAGCCGGACATCACCGTGCCGCCGCGCATCAGCACCTCGCCGTCCTCGGCCAGCTTCAGCTCGACGCCGGGGGCGGCCGGGCCGACGGTGCCGAGCCTGATCGCGCCGGGGAGGTTGCAGGCGCCGACCCCGGTCGTCTCCGAGAGGCCCCAGAGCTCGGCCAGCGGCACCCCCATCGCGAGGAAGAACTCGATCGTCTCGCGCGGCGTCGGCGCCGCGCCGACGTTGGCGATCAGCAGCTGGTCGAGCCCGACCCGCTGCCGCAGCTCGGAGAGGACCCGCTCCTCTGCCTCGGCGTGCTCGGCGGCCAGATCCTCGGGCAGCTCGCCGCCCGACTGCTCCGCCTCGACCTTGCGGCGGCCCAGCTCCAGCGCCCGGTCGACCGCCTGCTGGCGGGCGGCGTCGGGGTCGGCGGCGATCCCGATTTCCAGCGCCGCCTTCAGTTTTTCCCAGACCCGCGGCACGGCGAAGAACCAGTGCGGTCGCACTTCCGTCAGGTAGGCGACGACCTGGCGCGGGTCGGGGCAGCAGGTGACGCAGGCACCGAAGGCGATCGGCGCGTAGTGGGTGGCGTTGCGCTCGGCGATGTGGGCCATCGGCAGCCAGGAGACAAGGCGCGATTCGCCGGAGAGCCGCAGCACCTCGTCGAAGGACTGGAATGCCGCCATCACGTTGGCGTGGGTCAGCTGCACCCCCTTCGGCGGCCCGGTCGTGCCGGAGGTGTAGATCAGCGTCGCCAGGTCCTCGGGCTCGACCGCCCGCCAGGCGGCCTCGAAGTCGAACCCCTCCGCTTCCATCCCTTCCAGCTCGTCGAGGGAGATCGTCCCCACCCCGCGCCCGTCGTCGACGACCACCACGTGCTCGAGCGTGCCGACCGCCTCGCGGACCGCCAGCACCTTCTCGAGGAATGCCGCCTCGGTGAAGAGGACCCGGCAGCCGGCGTCGGCGACGAGGAACTCGATCTGCTCGGGGGCGAGGGTGTTGTAGACGGAGAAGGGCGTGGCGCCGAGGTGCATCGCGCCGGTGTCGGCGAGGTGGAACTCGGGCCGGTTGGTGAGCATGATGCCGACGGTGTCGCCGCGGCCGACCCGGAGCGCGGCCAGCCCGCCGGCGATGGCGCGCACCCGCTCGGCGTACTCGCCCCAGCTGATCGTCACCTCGTCGTCCTTGGTGCGGATCGCCGTGCCGCCGGCGTTCTCGGCCGCGGTCACCTGGAAGGCCGCGGCGACGGTCGGCGCATCGAGCGCCTGCGGCCTGGTCCCGCGGTCTGCTGCTGCTTCGAGCGCCATCTTCTCCTCCTAAGTCGTTCCCCGGTCACTATCCCACGGCACCCACCGCGACGCAGTCCGTGCCCCGAAACAGGGAGGATGCGCGGGATGCCGCAACCGGGCCGCCAGGGAAGACGCAGGGAACCGCAGGATTTCGGCTGGGTGATCTCCTTCGGATGCAAAACCACCGGCACCCTCCGGCGCCTCAAAGTCGACACCGACCCGTCCTCGGACACCAGTCCGATCGAGGTCCCCTGCCCCTGCGGCGAAACCCACCGCGTCACCGTCTCCCCCTACCGGCGGCGACGGGCAGCGGACGAGCCGTTCGACCTCGAGGTCAAATCGCTCGACGAGCTGCGGTGAACTAGCGCTTCGGCTTCTTTTTCTTCTTGAAGATGACTTGGATCGGGTGCGTGCTGGTGATGACGCCGGCCTGGCCGTCGATCCTCGTCTTCAGTGTCACTTTGATCGTCGCCTTGCCACGCTTCTTCAGCAGGGCGACGCCGGTCTTGTTGAGGCGCATCGCGACCTTGCGCGTCGCCCCGCCCGGGATCCGCGTCTTGCCTTTGCCGACCAGCGTCCACTTGAGCAGTTTCTTCTTTCCGCCCCACGGTTTGTCGAGCACGCTCGTCGCTCCCGGGCGGAAGCGCGGCCCGGCAGCAGCCACCGCGCCCCCCTCGCCTTGCCCGTCGTCGAGACGTCGCAGTGGGCGACGGGGCAGAAGTACTTGGCGACGTAGACCGGGCCGCCGCTCCAGAAGATCCGTTTCGTGATCCAGACCACCTTCGGCTTCTCCGCGCCAGGATGCGGCGGCGGTGCCTGCGGCGTCGAAGTGACCACGCGCCAGGCCGGATCCTCGGCTTTGCCGGTGCTGGTCAGCGGCTGGGCGCCCCCGGTCCCGTCGGTGTTGACGACATAGAGGTTGCGGGCGTTGATGTCGCCGATCAGGGCGCCTTCGTAGACGAGGCGCGAGCCGTCGGGCGACCAGGAGGCGCTGCGGACGTCGCCTTCGCCGGGACTCGCAAGCGGGTGGTCGGCGCTGCCGTCTGCGTTCATCACCCGGTAGACCGTGGCGCCGCTGGCCGCGGTGGCGCGGTAGGCGAGGCGGCCGCTGTCGGGGGACCAGGCGTTGAAGGTCCACTCGGTGTACGGGCTGGGCGGGACGATCAGCGGCGTGCCGCTGCCGTCGGGGTTGACGATGTGAAGGTCGACGTAGCCGAAGCCGCCGGAGTGAAAGGCGTCGAAGGCGATGTGGGAGCCGTTCGGCGACCAGTTCGGTTCATGGCCGACGCCGTTGGCCAGCGGCTGGCCGATGCCACCCTGCGAGGAGGCGATGTAGATCTGTTCGGGTTCGTTTTTGACCACCGCGTAGGCGATCTTCGAGCTGTCCGGCGACCAGGTCGGGTGCCGCTTGGCGCCGCCCCCGCCAATCTCCAGCGGGAAAGTGCTGGTGCCGTCGGCGTTGACGACCCAGACCTTGTCGTCGCCGGCGTTGTTGCCGCGCGTGAGCGCGATGCGGCTGCCGTCCGGCGACCAGGCGAGGTCGTCGATCGCCTTGGCTTCGGTGGGGAAGTGGGTAACTTGGGTTGCGAGGTTGACGTCCTGGCCGGTGGCGGTCGTCGACATCACGAAGACCTGCTTTTCACCGCGCCCGGCGGTGGTGAAGTCGCTGACGAAGGCGACCTTGGTCCCGTCCGGCGACCAGATCGGCTTTTCATCGAAGCTGGTGGCGCCATTGTCGGAGAGGTTGGTGACCGCTCCCGGATTCGCAGGATCGAGCAGGCAGACGTCGAGATCGCACTGGTAGACGATTTCGTTCTCCGCCTGTGCTGCGCAGGCGAGGCCGAGTAGAGCGACCAGCGCAACTGCAAGGACGACAGCGAAGCGACTGGTGACTGGCTTCATCGCCGCACACCCTCGCAATTTTGGGCGCGCCCGTCAAGCATTCGCGCCGGTCATAGCCTCATGATTCTCCCAATGCGACGCTGGGGATTGATCGCGAGTGGGGTCGCGATGCTGCTGGCGCTTTGGGCGATGTCGCCGATGGAGGACCGGATGCAGGCGAACGGACCGGGCATGGTGCCGTTCGAGCTCAGCGGCGGCGAACCGCGGGCGAACGAGATCCTGGCCGAATGGGGTGAGGACGGCCGCGACGCGGCCCGCGAACAGCTCTGGATCGACTACGGCTTCATGCTCGCCTACGGCACCTTCCTCGGCCTCGCCGCTGGCGCTGTCCGCGACCTCTGCCGGCGGCGGGACCTGCGGCAGCTCGCAAGGATCGGGCGCGCGGCGATCTGGCTCGGTCCCCTCGCCGCGGCTTTCGACGCCCTCGAGAACGCCTGCCTTCTCCTTACCGTCGGCGGCTCCGGAGCCCCCTTTCCGTCGCTGGCCACGGCGTTCGCCAGCGTCAAGTTCGCCCTTATCGTGGCGGCGATCACCTACCTGCTTGCCGGTGCCGTCGGGCTCCTCAAGCGTCGGCTTGCCGCGACCTAGGCGAACTCGATGACGCTGCGGATGCCGTCCTGGGCCTCCATCAGCTCGAAGCCGCGGTTGACTTCGTCGAGTCCGATCCGGTGGGAGACGAAGGGGTCGAGGTCGATCTCGCCGGCGAGGTAGCGGTCGACGAGGGCCGGGACCTGGTCGCGGCTCTTGACGCCGCCGAAGGAAGAGCCGGCGATGCGGCGGCCGGTGATCAGCAGGCGGGGGACGACGTCGAGGGTCTCGCCGCGGCCGGCGACGCCGGCGACGGTGCAGAGCCCCCAGCCCATCCGCGCCGCTTCGACCGCTTCGCGCATCACGGCGACGTTGCCGGTCGCCTCGAAGGTGTAGTCGGCGCCGAAGCCGCCGGTCATCTCGAGGATCTGCTCGACCGCGCCCTCCCCGCCCTCGAGCAGGTCGGTCGCACCCTGGCCGCGGGCCAGCTCCAGCCGCTGCGGCGAGAGGTCGACGCAGATGACACGCTCGGCGCCCTGCAGGCGGCAGCCGGCGACGGCGCCGAGGCCGACCATGCCAGCGCCGAAGACGGCGCAGGTGCTGCCCGGCCGCACCGCGGCGGTGTTGATCGCGGCGCCGAGCCCGGTCGAGAGCCCGCAGGCGAAGAGGCAGGCGTGCTCGAACGGGGCCTCCGGGCTCACCTTTGCCAGCGCGATCTGCGGCATCACCGTGTACTCGGCGAAGGTCGAGCAGCCCATGAAGCTGCGGATCTCCTCGCCGTCGCGGGAGAGCCGCGTCGTCCCGTCGGGCAGGTGCCCCTTGTTCTGCTCCTCGCGAATCGCCAGGCAGAGGTTGGTGCGCTCGTCAAGGCAGTGGACGCACTCGCGGCACTGGGGCGAGAAGAGGGTGACGACGTGGTCGCCCGGCGCCAGCGAGCCGACGTCCGGCCCGACCGCCTCGACGACGCCGGCCCCCTCGTGCCCGAGCACGGTCGGCGCGTACCCGGACGGGTCGGCGCCGGAGGCCGTGTAGAGGTCGGTGTGGCAGACGCCGCAGGCGTGCAGGCGGACCAGCACCTCCCCGGCCCGCGGCTCGGCCAGCTCTACCTCCTGCACCGCGAGCGGCGCACCGAACTCCTCCAGCACCGCCGCGCGCATCTTCATGCGGCAAGGCTCCTGCCGGTGTCGGCGATCGTCTCCTCGACCGGGCGCGGCTCCCAGCCCAGCGCCCGCGCCTTCGCGTTCGAGAGTTCGACCCGCTTGCCGAGCTGGCCGACGACCGAGCGCGCCGCGGGGTCGAAGCGCGACATCGCCCGGACCAGGAAGTTCGGCAGCGAGCGCTTCGGCACCTTCGCCGCCGCCGGCCCGAGGCGCTCTCGCAGGACCTTGGCGACGTCGGCCATCCACTGAAAGCGGGCGACGGCCAGGTAGCGCTCGCCGCCCGCCCCGGACGCGGTCATCGCGAGGATGTGGAGGTCGGCGACGTCGCGCACGTCGACGACGCTGAAGCCGATTTGCGGCGTCCCCGGCATCCCCTTCAGCAGCCGCTCGACCATCTGCAGCGAGGTAGAGCTCTCGTCGCCTAGAACCGGGCCGAGGATCGCGCCGGGGTTGACCACCGCCAGCCGCTCCTCCTCCCCCCGCTCGCGCACCAGGTCCCAGGCGGCCCGCTCGGCGATCGTCTTCGAGCGCGCGTAAGGAGTGAGCGCGGTGTCGTCGGGGTCCGACCAGTCCGCCTCGGTCAACGGCGCCGGGGCGGAGTCGGCGCTGCCGCGAACGGCCGCCACCGAGGAGGTGACGACAACACGCTTGACGCCGGCATCGAGCGCGGCTCGCAGCACCCGCAGCGTCCCCTCCCGCGCCGGCACGATCAGCTCGTCTGGGTCCTTCGGCTGCGCCGCCGGGAACGGCGAGGCGACGTGGAGGACGTAGTCGCAGCCGGCAACCGCCTCCGCCCAGCCGTCGTCGGAACGAAGGTCCGCCGCCAGCACCGAGAGCCGCCCGCCGGGGTCCACCTCGGACCCGACGCGCGCCCGCACTTCCGCCTCCTTGGCGAGGTCGCGGACGGTCGTCCGCACCGCATAGCCGCGGCGCAGCAACTCGACTACGCAACGCCCCCCGAGGTACCCCGACCCGCCGCTGACCAGGACCGTCTCCATAACGGGCACCCTAGCCCGTATGGCTCAGGGCGTTGCCGGCTGGTTCACCAGAGCTTCGTAGCCCCGGCACGGCTCCCCGCGCAGGCCCGGACAGGGAGGCAGGCCGGTGGGGACGCTGACCCCGGGGACGACGGGCAGCAAGAGGTTCGAGGGAGTGCTGCCGCCGTAGGCGATCGCGACCTGCGCGGTTCCGGCTTCCGGCTCGGTCTGGTCGAAGGCCCAGATCGGCTGGGTGCCGTTCGGGGCGGCGATCGTCACCCGGATCCGCGAGCCGGCGCGGTAGGCGTGGCCCTCGTAGTAGAGCGGGATCGTCACCGGCACGAACTGACCGGCGGGCATTGGCGAGTCGTCGGCTTCGCGCAGGCTCAGCACCGGCTCCAGCGCGGTGCTCTTTTCGGCGTCGAGCTTGCGCTCGCTGCCCCGCACCCAGCCGTTCTGGACGAAGGTCTCCTTGCCGTCGGGCCGAACCTCGCTGATGGTCGCCTGCAGGTCGACGTCGGGGGTCGAGGAGCGGACCCAGAGGTTCACTGCCCCGGCGCCGAGGACCGCGGTGCTGGCGCCCAGCGGAGCGGTCAGGTAGGAGACGGCGCTCCCCGGCGGGCTCTGCGCCCAGTGATATTCGGGCGTGGCGGTCCAGAGGCCCCCTTCGCCGGAGGCGGTTTCGCCGCTGAAGTCGGTCCGCGGCAAGGCGCCGGCGTCCCAGGTGAATTCATCGGCGCCGCCGCCCGCGGGCGGGCTGCCGGCGAGGCTGCCACCGGGCGAGAGGTACCAGGCTTTGGCCTGGGTGCCGGGAACCGGGAAATCGTCGAAGGACTTCTCGAAGCCCGGGTAGGGCCGGCCCGGCGAGAGCCCGCCGGCGCCGCTGTCGAAGAGGACCCGGACCGGCTTCTGGCTTTCGAAAGCCGACAGCGCCGTTCCGTAGGTGGGCAGCAGCTGGATCGGGTCCGCCGGCAGGGTGACCCCGGGTATCCCCATCGCTTCCTGGAAGATCAGCGGCGCAGCGGCTTTGATCGCCGCCGAGGCGAGGATCGGCGGGCGCTTGGCGACGTAGAGCTGGAGGAAGTCGTACCAACGGTTGAAGGTCGCCGGGTCCAGCGAGTCGATGTGGGTTCCGTTGGTGAAGGTGAACCACTTCTTTTTCGTGCCGGTGAAGTGCCGGACGAGGGCCGGGCAGTGGCCGCCGGTCTGCTCGTCGGTCCACTGGCAGGCCATGAAGGTCGGCGCCTTGATCTTGTCGACGAAGGTGATCGGCGAGAGCGGATCGGCGACCTCGGGTTTGTAGTGGTCGTTTTCTTCGACCTTCTTCAGCAGGTCGACCGCCTCGGGGTGCAGGGCTTGGTTGGCAGTGCAGGTCTGGTCGCCTTCCTGGACGCGTTTGTAGGCCCACGCCTGGCCGGAGCTCGGGCCGGCGGCTTCGGCGTCGTGGACCCGCTCTTCGGCCCAGGCGAGAGCGAAGCCGTTGTTGAGGATGCCGCCCGGATACAGCGTCGTCTGGGTGTTGTCGATCACCGAAAGCGGCGAGATCGCCGACAGGTGCGGCGGCTGGGTGGCGGCGGTGAAGAGCTGGCTGATGCCGCCGTAGGAGATCCCCATCATCCCGACTTCGTGGTGCAGGGCCCAGGGCTGGGCGGCGATCGTCTCGACGACGTCGTAGCCGTCGAGGCTCTGCAGCGGCTCGAAAAAGTCAAAGGCGCCGCCCGAGCAGCCGGTGTCGCGCATGTTGACGTCGACCACCGTGAACCCCATCAGGTTGGCGATGATCGAGATGCCGCTCTGCGGGCCGGCCGGGTCGGCGTACCCGTAGCCGGAGTACTCGATCAGGGTCGGCGTCGGGCCGGCCGGGATCGGCGGCAGTTCGACCCCGGGCAGGACGTGCGTGACGTCCTGCGGCGGGTGGACGTCGATCGCCAGCTTGGTCCCGTCGCGGGTGGTCAGGTAGCCGTATCCGCTCGAGGGGATCGACTGGCCGTAGATGGAGGTGCTGGGCGGCGCCGACTGGGTCGTCAGGACCTGCAGGGGATCCGACCGTGGCCCGCCGGCCGTGAGGCCGACGGTGTAGCCGGAGCCGGGCGCGACGCTGCGGAAGAGGACCCCGCCGAGTTCGTTGACGGTCCTGCTCGCGACTTCGGCCCCGCCGCCGTCGTAGAGCGAGACCTGGGCGCCCGGGGCAAGGCCGGTTGCATAGACCTGTTCGACGCTCCCGTGCGCGTCGATCGCCGGGTCCGCGGCAGCGGTTGCGGGGATCAATAACACCGCCAGCAAGGCGCAACCAAGCGCCACCCACCTCGGCGCCCCACGCCGGCCGCGCCGGCAATCGACCTCTCCGCCTCTACCTAAGATTCGGTACTTGTACCACGCAACACACCCTGCGTAAACCTCTCGATTTCGATCCCGCTCAGACCTCGACCAGCGAGCCCATGATCACCGTGCGCTCGCGGGGGAGGGCGAAATAGTCGGCGGCGTCGGTGCTGACATGGGAGCTGGCGAGGAAGAGACGCTTGCGCCATCGCGCCATCCCCGGCCCCTCACCCGGCCGCAGCTCGACCGTCGAGAGGAAGTAGGAGGCTTCGTCGGGGTCGAGCGGCAGGGCGAAGGCGGCGGCGGCTTCGCGCAGCGCGGCGGGGATGTCGGGCTGCTCGAGGTAGCCGAAGCGGGCGGTGAGGTGGCTGATCCCGTCGTCGCTGTAGCCGAGGTCGTCGACCGCGAAGCGCTCGGCGCCGGCGACGGCGGGCACCGGGAGCGTCTCGACCGAGAGGATGACGGCGTGCTCGTGGAGGATCCGGTTGTGCTCGACGTTGGCGCGCATCGCCAGCGGCGTCGTCTCCTTACTGCGGTTGAGGAAGACGGCGGTGCCGGGGGACCGGCGCAGCGGCGGCTGGGCGCAGTGCAGCTCCTCGACGAAGGTCCGCAGGCAGCCTTCCTGCTGCCGGCGCCGCTCGGAGACCAGCCGGCGTCCCCGCTGCCAGGTGGTCAGCACGGTGAAGATCGCCAGCCCCATCAGCAGTGGGAACCAGGCGCCGTGGGTGATCTTGGTCAGGTTGGCGGAGAGGAAGAGCAGGTCGACGGTGAGGAAGGCGCCGGCGCCGGCGGCGACCAGCCAGAGCGGCTTCCCCCACTGCCGGCGGACGATGTAGAAGAAGAGCAGGGTGGTGATCGTGATCGTCCCGGTCACCGCCGTGCCGTAGGCGAAGGCGAGGGCGCCGGAGGTGCGGAAGGCGAAGACCAGGGTCAGGACCGCGGCCATCAGCAGCCAGTTGATCCAGGGCACGTAGATCTGCCCCATCGTCTTCGCCGAGGTGTAGATGACCCGCAGGCGCGGCAGGTAGCCGAGCTGCACCGCCTGGTGGGCGACCGAGTAGGCGCCGGTGATCACCGCCTGCGAGGCGATCACCGTGGCGACAGTGGCGAGCAGGACCATCGGCACCCGCCCCCACTCCGGGACCAGGAGGAAGAAGGTGCCGCTGACCGGGCCGCCGGACTGGTCGAGGAGGAGCGCCCCCTGTCCCATGTAGTTGAGGATCAGCGCCGGGAAGACCATCAGCAGCCAGGCGGTGGTGATCGGCAGCCGGCCGAAATGGCCGAGGTCGGCGTAGAGGGCCTCGGCGCCGGTGATCACGAGGACGACCGCAGCGAGGGCGAAGAAGGCGGTGCCGAAGTTGCCGACCAGGAACTCGAGCGCGTAGGTGGGCGAAAGCGCCGCCAGGACCTGCGGGTGGGCGGCGATGCCGGAGACGCCGCAGGCGGCGATGACCGCGAACCAGACGACCATCACCGGCCCGAAGAGGCGCCCGACCGCCGCCGTCCCAAAGCGCTGGGAGGCGAAGAGGACGACGACGATCGCCGCCGTCAGCGGGACGACCAGGCTCCCCAAGGAGGGCTCGACCACCTTCAGGCCTTCGACCGCGGAGAGGACCGAGATCGCCGGGGTGATCATGCTGTCGCCGAAGAAGAGCGAGGCGCCGAAGATGCCGAGCGCCGCGAGGACCGCCGTCGTCCGCCGCCCGCCCGGCAGGCCGCCGCGCCGGATCAGCGTGATCAGGGCCATGATCCCGCCCTCGCCCTCGTTGTCGGCGCGCATCACCAGCAGCACGTACTTCAGCGTGACGACGATCGTCACCGCCCAGAAGATCAGCGAGACAACGCCGAAGACGTTCGCCCGCGTCTCCGCCACCGGGTGCGGGTCGGCAGGGTTGAAGACCGCCTGCACCGCGTACAGCGGGCTGGTGCCGATGTCGCCGAAGACGACGCCGAGGGCGCCGAGTGCCAGCGCCGCCTGCGCCTTGGTGCGGCCGGGAGCGCGCGGCGCGGCGCCCGCGGCGGGCGGGCCGGCGGGGCCGAAGCGTTCCTTGACGGTGGAGACGGACACACGTCGATCATCCGCCCACGCCCGTCAAGCCCGCGTGAAGAGGAGGCCCGGCCGTATACAGATTTCGTGAAGACGTTCCGTGGTTCCTTTGTCCTCTATATCCGGACTAAGGAACCACGGAACTACGCCGCGAACCTGTACCCAACCCCCGGGTCCGTGCGGATGAAGCGGGGGCCGTCGGGCGGCTCGATCTTGCGGCGCAGGTTGGCGACGTGGGCGCGGAGCACCTGCAGGTCGTCTTCGTACTCGACCCCCCAGACCTCGACCAGCAGCGCCCGGTGGGTCATCAGGCGGCCGCGGTTGCGGGCGAGGACGCGGAGGAGCTCGAACTCGGTCGGCGTCAGGTGGACCTCCTCGCCGTCGCGGCGCACCAGGCGGCCGGCGAAGTCGATCTCCAGGCCCTCGACCTCGATCGCCGGCTCCCCCGTCTCCGGCCGCGCCCGGCGCAGGGCCGCTTCCAGCCGCGCCACCAGCTCGCGCGGCCCGAACGGCTTGGTCACATAGTCGTCGGCGCCGGCGGCCAGCGCCTCGACCTTCTTGTCCTCGTCACCGATCGCCGAGAGGACGATGATCGGCATCTCGCTCCACTCGCGGATCCGCCGCGTCACCTCGACCCCGTCGAGGTCGGGCAGCATCAGGTCGACGACCGCCGCCTCGGGCGGGCGCACCGCCACCAGGTCGAGCGCCTCCTCGCCGCCGGCGGCGGGCACCGCCTCGAAGCCGGCGTCGCGGAGGATCACCCGCAGCGCCCGGACGATCTGCGGCTCGTCGTCGCAGACGAGGATGCGGGGCTGGTCGTTCACCGTCCCTCCCCGAGCGGGAAGGAGACGACGAAGGTGCTGCCCTGGCCGGGCACGCCCTCGACCGCGATCTCGCCGCCGCTGGCCTCGACGAAGCCCCTGGCGATCGAGAGGCCGAGGCCGGAGCCGCCGCCGTCCTCGCGGCGATAGAAGGGTTCGAAGATCCGCTCCCGCTCTGGCTCCGGGATCCCCGGGCCGCTGTCGACGATGCGGACGACGAGACAGCCGCCGACCTCGCGAGAGCGGACCAGGACCGGCTGGCCGGCGCCGTGGCGGACGGCGTTGGCGAGCAGGTTGGCGAAGGCGCGCTCGAGCTGGACCGGGTCGGCGGTGAGGGCGGGGATCTCGGCGTCGATCCCGAGCCTGACCGCGGCGGCGTCCTCGCCGAGGGACTCCCGCGCTGCCTCTAGGACGCCGGCCAGGTCGACCGGCTCCAGGCGTGGTGCCGCCAAGCCGGACTGCAGCCGCGAGACGTCGAGCAGGTTCTCGACCAGGCGCGAGAGCCTCCCCCCTTCCGCGACCACTGCCTCGCTCAGCTGGTGGCGCTCCTCCTCGGTCAGGGTGGGAGAGTCGAGCGCCGTCCCGGCGGCGATGATCGAGGTAAGGGGCGTCCGCAGATCATGCGAGACCGAGCGCAGCAGCGCCGTCTTCAGCTCGTCGCTGCGCCGCAGGGCACCGGCCTCGATCGCCTCCCCTTCCATCCGGTCCCGCTCCTCCGCCAGCTCCCGCAACCGCGCCAGCACCTGCTCGGTCTCCTCCCGCCGCCGCTCCGCCTCCCCGGCCCGAGCCCGAGCGACCTCGGCCAGCGAGCTACTGGCCAGAGCGACGATCACAAAGACGACCAAAGCCACCGCATCCTTATCAGCAGCGACCCCAAACTCCCCCGTCGGCGGCAGGTGGAACCAGTTGAAGGCCAAAGCGCTAGCCACCGCCGCCACCAGCCCCAACCGCCACCCCCACCAGCTAGAGACCAGCAGCACCCCTGGGATGTAGACGACCCCCAACGACACCACCGGCGCCACCGACTTCAGCGGATAGATCAAAGCCGTCGACCCGGCAACCACCCCCGCCACCGCCACCCACCCCCAAGGAGAGGCAGGCCGCTCGGCACTTATCCCCGGCAGGCTGATCGACACCGAGTCAGCGTATTCCGCTGGTCAGAAGCGGGATAGTTGCGGTCACTTGATTGTTCAGAGATGCTTCGCCCAGGAGTGTCTCTATCCAGCAGGAAGCAGGAGGTCAGCCGTGCCGCTCAATCCCCCGCAGGTCGGCCGTCTATCGGTGTGCAGCACGACGGTGCTGATGCAGCATCAGCTCACCGGGGCCGAGGTGACGTTGCACAAGAACGGGCAGTCCTTCGATCTCGGCGAAGCGGCCGGGCCGCTCGAGGAGATGAAGCTGCCGCCGGGCATGAACCTCACGCGCGATGACCGGGTGCTCGCCACGCAGTCGCTGAACGGTGAGACGAGCCCGCTGGGTATCCCCGCGAACGTCGAGGGCAGGGGTGCGACGGCGAGCCTGCCGCGCCCGCACCCGGACTCGCACATCTACGCCTGCGCGGGAAACGTGACGCTCGACGGCATGACCCCTGGGACGAAGGCCGAGATCCTGATCGGCGGCCAGGTGGTCGGCAGCGCGGTCGCGCCAGAAGGCGCGGCGATGGTCGGGCTCTCGACCGGCGTGCCCTCCTCGGGCAACGTCCAGGCCCGCGCCAACACCTGCAACCTCCCGCCGGTTACGGTGACGCTGCCGCGCGCCGATCCGGCGCCGGTCGACGCATCCGAGATGCTCCCGCCGCCGCGGTTCGGCAGCGCCGTGATGGAGTGCGTGAGCTGGGTGCGGATCGACGGCGCCGTGCCCGGGTCGACGGTGATCCTGAAGCGTGGGGACGGGTCGGAGCACCGCTGGTCAGACCCGACCGCGACCTGGCTCGTACGGCTGCCCCGCCCGCTGGAGAACGGCGAGCCGCTGGCGCTGCGCCAGGAGTTCCCGCACTGCAGGATCGGCGGCCACGAGATGACGACGGAAGCCGGCCCGGTCGTGGTCGGGCCGCCGAAGCTGACGACGCCTTGGTGCACGGGGCGCGTCACCGTGACCGACCTGGTTCCCGGCGCGACCGTGATCTTCATCGCCGAGGACGGCACGGAGCTGGGCCGCAGCGGTGCGTCCGGCACGACCTGCCAGTTCACCCTCATCCAACCGACCGCGTTCCGGTTCTTCGCCCGCCAGGAACTGTGCAACACGGTGAGCGCGGATTCAAATCATGTCTCGGCCGGCAACGACCCGGACCTCGTCGACCTCACGCCCCCCAAACCCATGATCGTCGAGCCCGTCCATGCCTGCCAGACCGCGGTGCGCGTCACCGGCCAGGTCAAGGCCGGCCTGGTCGAGATCTGGTCGCATGAGCGCGGGATGATCGGCTGGCGCCACAGCACCGGCTCCGAGAGCACGGTGCTCGTCTCCGCCCTGCTCGAGAACGAGCCGATCGAGGCCCATGCGGTCAGCTGCGCCGGCCAGGAGGGCTACTCACCGGTAGCTACGGCGACCCGCGCCGCGCTGCACACCCCCGTGGTCGACATCCCCCAGGCCGGCGCCACCACCGTGACCGTGGGCGACCTGGCGATCGGCGCGACCCTCGAAATCTACGTCGACGACAAGCCCGCCAGCACGGTGCTGGTGGACAGGGACTCGATGGTGGTGACCGTGGCGGCACTCGCCGCCGACCAGCGCGTCCGCGCGCGCCAGTACCTGTGCGGGCGCATCGCCGAGGCCAAGGACGTGCTCGTGCAGGACGCCCCCGACCCACCGCCGCCACCACACGTCGACGGGATCAGCAAGGTCCTCGTGCGCAACTGCCACACCGCGCACCGCACCGTCAACGTCTGGCACCTCGACCACACCACCGGCGCCTCCTCCCAGGTCGGATCGCTTCCCGCCGACTTCAACGACTGGGGCACCTGCCCCGCCTTCGCCGCCCCGCTCGAGATCGAGCTCGAGGAAGGCCACCTGCACGAGATCGTCATCGTCGACCCGGAAGCGATCGGCTGCGAGGGTGAAAACGACCCCCAGATCGTCGGCTGCCGCCGCGACGCCAGACTGTTCGCCGGCGACAGCTCCGGCCCCACCTACGGCTTCATCGCGAACTGAAGGAGATCGCCAACCGACTCGTTTGCAGCAACTTCGCGAGAGTGGCAGACGGGATTCGAACCCACGACCGCCGGCACCACAATTCGGCCGCCGCCCAGCGGTGCCGTCAGCGAATCTCGCATGGCAAGCGGGTTTGCGCCGCCCCGTTTGCCGCCCTCCGGACCTCGATATGCGGGGATATTCGGCGATTGTCGGCGTGTACTGGCAGAAATGCGGATTTCTGCCTGACCGGGCGTACCCCCGGTTTAAGCCGGGACCAAGAGCAGCATTAAGGATCAATGCTCACTATCGGGCCTATCACGAACCAGGAAGCTCGACCGCTACCGGCAGGGCGACCGGGACAAGTTCCTGGTACACGATGCGCGTGCGCACGCTGTCATATAGATCGAGCATGCTAGGCGCACTGATCGTCATGAGCATTGAAAACTCCAGATCAACCGAGTCTGCTGCATCGACAAGTTCTCCCTGTCCCCGCTCATAGTAAGTGAGCCAAACCTCGGGGCGGTAAAGGCTGGAGCCGAACATCGAGGCATCGTGCCGAACTACCGTCTCCCACTTGCCTTCTTCCGCCAAAGTCTGCTCGTCCCGGTATGCGGCTCCCGACTTGGTCAACGCATTTTTGCTTAATTTCCAGCCTTCGGACTCTCTTTCGCTGATTAGCGGTCCATCCACCCGCGTGTCGACCGTTACTGCCTTAAGCCCCGAGCCTTTGGGTGGTCTCAGTCTGCGTTTTGCTTTGTTCGGACGCATATCGACGTCCAGACCCGCAAGCGTGTACTCGACAGCCTCCTCCTCATCAGTGGGAGCAATAAAGCTCACCGTCCACCGCACGCCGACCTTCCCGTTCAGCGAGCCAGATGGAACCGGAAATGGGTACCCCTTAGTCATTGAGCGCTGCAAGGTGTCCTCGATCAGAATCGTGACCTCACTGGGGCCGCAATCTAGATGTGGCGCGTAATCCTCGGGCAAACGCCCATGGCCTAGTTGCTGAAGGTCATACCCTTTCTCATCACACCCGTCGGCGAAATGAGCCGCAAACGCGCGCGCGGTGGCCGCAGTGAAGCTCGTCTCCCCGATCGGCCTAAGAAGGGTCGCTAGACCCCGCGCAGCACTGGGCGCAGCGAAACTCGTGCCTTGATCCAGTTGCAAACCTCCTCCAGGCGCAGCGCCAACAAACTCTTGATGCGCAGCCCCCCCAAAGCAAACCCCCAGAGGCTGGATTCGCATCCCCGCTCGACCAGGGCCGACGGCGCTGTAATCGGCTCGTACGGCTTTCGCGGGATCGGGCTCTTGACACGAGCCGACGCCGATCACGTTGACGCCGTCAGAGGGCGGCTGCACCCGATCGAGCCCTAGGGGAGAGCGTTCGGGTTGCCCGTTGTTGCCGACCGCAACAGTGATCGTGATGCCCTCCAGGTAAGCGATTCGATCAAGAGTTGCCGTGAAGCGGTGAGGCTCGGAATCCTCATCGACCGTCTCATTTGGGCCATAGCTCAAAATCGCGAATTTGTGGGGGCTGCCCCGCAAGATCCCCTCAACCTGGTCCGTGACCCAATAGACCTCGTCGATAGCCGAGATGCTGGTCGGTCGTGGCAGAACACGGAAGTGATCAACGCTAGATGGTGGCTCAGAGAGTGCCTTACCAAGCCCAATATGGCCGTATAGAGCCGCGCTCGTCACCAACGTGCCGTGGTTGGCACAGTCGGAGTCTAAGGGGGCAGAGGTCAGATCAATTTGCCGCACGAAGGGAGCGAGAAGCGGGTGATTAGCATCTATCCCTCCATCGAAGATGGCAATACTGGCATTTGGCGCCGCAGCGACTTTCGGGGCATGAGGTGCAGCATCACCGGGATCGAAACTGCGTAGCGCGCCACCAATGTTCCTCATCCTAGGCATTGGCCGCAGAGCTCGCAGAGGATTGAAGCGGGCGGCCTGCTCAAGCTGCTCGGGGTCCAGGCTGATTGGCATGAAGAGGAGGTTGCCCACCGCCCGTACGAAGTCACTGTGCAAAGAGCCACCGAGTTTTTCTAGCCAGGCGGTCCAGCGGCCAAGGACCAGATCTCGGGCGCTCAAGGTCACCTCACCATCACGATCTACCGGAGGATGCAGTACTGCCTCCCAACCCATCTGCCCATCCTCGGCCTGTTCGACATCAGCAACGGGCCGCCTGATTATCCTCTCAGAGGAAGCCAGAGAAATTCGCTCGAACTTGACGATGTCATCCTGAATACTCTCCTCCACCGCATGAGATGACCGCTGAAGAAGGTCATCAAGGTGCTGGAAGGATTCGACCGTTCCTGCAAAGAGAACAGACTTAGTTGGTTCGTCAGGTTGGTCGCCTTTGCGAGTCCGTTTCACTCCACGAGCTGCTCGAGACCCAACGGGGACCAGGTTGGCAGCCTCACGCAGACGCTTAGGCGAATAACTCGCAGCCAGATAGTTAGGCAGCAGCTCGGCTTCAAACACAATCCGCTCCCCGCGCAATCCCGCTGGCATCACTTCCGCCTCTGATCGCAGCCTCTGGGTCATCGGCGCTAGTAGTTTCTTCGCCTGCTCGAAGGTTCGAGGGTGATACTTCTGGCCTCCCCCACTCACTCGCTTCGGCTTATTGGCTAGCTTCTCCCCATTCTTAAGAAGGGGGCGCTGGCGCCCGTCCCCTGAAGCCTCCACTCATCCTCCCCTATTCATCCGTTGAACCGTCGTATGGGAACATCCGAGCAACTCTGCCGTTTCCCGGGTAGATAATCCAACATTCTGAGCCATTTGTGCAACTTCCTTACGGATATTTCGGGATCCCGCTCCGCGTTGCACGGCGGTTCGCACAAGTGCAAAATCCAAGTCCTCGTCATCCAGCAGTTTGGAACGTAGAGCTTCATTGAAAATCCTTTGAAGATCCGACCCGCTCGCCCCCTCAGTAGCAGATGCGAATAGATCGATAGTTGCGTCTCGAATAGAAATGGAGCGACTCTCAAGAGCCGCGTTCAAGATCCGACGTCGAGCATCGGGATCAGGGAAGCCCAGCTCCATTGACGCATCAAACCGCCGGTGTACCGCCGGATCGAGTAGCTCTGGATGGTTCGTAGCGGCGATCAGGATGCCATGAGGCATCCCTCGCTCGAGCTCACCCAAGAGAGTCGTGACAAATCGCTTCAGCTCTCCAACCTCGTGACTATCGTCCCTGCGCTTTGCGAATGCGTCAAACTCATCTAGCAGGAGGACACTCGGCTCCTTGCGCGCTGCATCGAAAGCGGAAGCGAGATTTCGAGCACTCTCCCCAAGCAAGCTAGTGACGATGGTCGAAGGCTCGGCACGATGCATTGGCAACTTGAGGCGCGCAGCGACGTAGGAAGCGGCCATCGTCTTGCCAACCCCAGGCGGACCACTTAGGAGCAGTGAGCGGGTTGGCGCGACCCCATGATCCAGCAGCCTCTTAGCGTTCTCGTGCTCGGCGATGATTCTCGCCAAACCTTCCTCTTGCCTCTCCGAGAGAACCGGAGCCATCACAACCGCCGGCATCTCCAAAGCCATTGGATCGACTATTGATCCCGGGGACTGGATTTCGCCAGCAGCCGCTCGGAGCCCCGCCGGCGCTGCAGCATTTTCAACTGCCTTGCTTAAGGCTTCACGGCATGGCTTTGAAAGTTGATGGGTGCGCCGTCCGCCCACTCCACGAAGGAGCTTGCTGACACGACGAGCTACGTCGTCGGCTTGGCCGCGGGCAACAAGCCTGACGACGTCAACGAGAACGGCCTCGGACTCGCTCATCTGCTCTTTATTGGCACGCGAGGAAGGCGACATTGACCGAATGTACCAGCGCTCGAAGCGCTTAAAACGAGGTTTTAGCAAGCTGACTGGAACGTTGTTCGTCGATAATCGTAGATCGTTCCAGCAAGTAGCTCAGCTCCCCATGGGGGATTCGGGTTAGCGGAAGCCAGAACCGACCGCCGCCTCTTTTCCCGTTTGTTTAGTAGCCGTCAGGCAGTTTCTGCCTGATTGGGGAGCGGAAACCTGGGGTCCCGGTCAAACCATCTCGGCCGACCCCGATGTCCGATTTGCAGGGGATTCGATTAGGGGTGGCAGACGGGATTCGAACCCGCGACCGCCGGCACCACAAGCCGGAGCTCTACCAGCTGAGCTACTGCCACCGCGTTGGATGCAAATTTAGCTTGCGGGGTCGGCTGGCGCGTAACGATGGTGGATGGCCAGGGCGTTGCCGTCGGGATCGTTAAAGAAGGCCTGGTGGCAGACGCCGGAATCGAGGGTGTCGCCTTTGAACTCGACGCCGCGGGATTCGAGCTCGGCCTTGGCGGCCTCGAAGTCGTCGACGTGGAACTCGATCGGGAGGTTGTTGGGGCGGAACTCGATGTTGAAGGCGTCGACCTGCATGAGGGCAATCGTCAGGTTCCCCGTCTCGAACTCGCCCGCGGGCATGCTCCCCCACCGCTTCGAGAACTCGAGGCCGAGCGTCTCGCCGTAGAACTCGGCCGCCCGCTCGTAGTCCTGCGTCGCCACGGTGATGAAGTCGGTGCCGCTTATGAGCTTGGTCTGAGTCGCCATCTGGGTCCCTTCGTCGTCGTTCCCGGTTGCTCGTCTCGGTCGCAGTGCGCCGACCAGCGCCCCGCCGGCTGCCGCCAAGGCGAGTATGGCGACGATCAGGGCCGCGACGGCGAGACCGTCGCTCCCCCCGCCAGAATCTCCCTCGGCAGGCGCGCCTTCGCCCGCCGCGGCGCCCGGCCCTTCAGCAGCGGTGACGAGGACCCGCGGCGCCGGCTCCTGCGCGCCAGGTCCGCCGACCCAGCGCACCACTTCGCCGCCCTCATAGGTCTGCAGCGCCTTGAACGTCAGCGATTCCCCCACTTTGGCCGGAATCTGCACCGCGATCGGGAAGTCCTCGAACTGCTGCGGCGGGATCGCCGCCCGGCGATCCACGGCGCTCCAGACGACCCGGTCGACATGGGCGGGGACCGTCTGGCCGGTGAGCGCCGACTTCGCGGCTTTCGTCGTCTTCACGTCCACCGACCAGCCCGCCACCGGCTGGGAGAAGGCGTAGGCGAAGCCGGGCGGGAACCTGACTTCGACCCGGGTCGTCGCCAGCTGAGTGCTCTCGTTGGGAACGTTGACGCTGAGCACCGTGTAGGCGCCCGCCGCCGCTTCCTCGGGCAGCACCCTGATGTGGGCCTCGGCGCCGGCGGGAGCCGCGAGCGCGAGGGCCGCGACCAGAAAGATCAAGAATCGTTTGGCCATTAGACAGGAATCATCGACGGTTTCCGAACTAATGGAGTTGAGGCTCGGTGCCGATAGGGCGGGCGTGCAGGTGGCCGGCGATGAATTCGGGCAGGGGACTCACCGGGTCGTCGACCCCGCGGATCAGCCGCGGGACCTGAGCGGCTGGGCCTGGTGCGTCTACGTGAGCCTCGGGCTGATGGCGATCGTGATGGTCGCCCGGCTCGTTACCGCGATGGACCTGCACTCGGCGGTGACCGACGGCGGCGACATCGTCGGCAAGTACCGTGACTACAACCGCTGGGTGGCGATCGACGGCCTGCTCTTCCTGCTCAGCGCCGCCCTCTTCATCGGCTGGTTCTTCCAGGCCTACAAGAACCTGCGCCGCCTCGGGGTCCAGAACATGCGCTACGGCAACGGCTGGGCGATCGGCTCCTGGTTCGTCCCGATCCTCAGCCTGGTCCGCCCGAAGCAGATGGCCAACGACATCTGGCGCGGCAGCGAGCGCGGGGTCGAGGTCTCCAGCGGCTGGCGGCTGGTGCCGGTCCCGAGCATCGTCCACTGGTGGTGGGGCCTCTTCCTCCTCCAGGGCGCGCTCGTCTACTGGGGCCAGACGATGACCCAGGGCGGCTACGACAAGCTGACCACCTTCGGCGAACTGAGCAGCGGCTTCTCGCAGATCAAGACCGGGACGACGGTCGACGTGATCGGCGACATCGCCGGGATCGCCGCCGCGGTGGTCGCGATCCTCGTCGTCTCGTCGATCACCGAGCGCCAGGACGAGATCCGCAGCGAGGCGATCGCCAACGCCCCGCAGGTGCCGATCTACGCGCCGCCGGCTCAGTCCATGGCGCCGCCGACGCAGCAGCCCCCCGCCCCCGCGCAGGCCCAGTACCCACCGGCGCCGCCGGCGCCGCCGACGCAGTACGCGCAGCCCCAGCCGCCCCCTCCCCCGCAGCCCGCGCCTCCCCAGTACGCCGCGGCGCCCCCGACCCCGACCGAGCAGCTGATCCAGTGCCCGGAATGCGCCGAGTGGATCCAGGCGCAGGCGAACGTCTGCCGCTACTGCGGGCACCGGTTGCGGCCGCTCGGGCAGTGAAGCTGCTCCTCGGCGACAACCTCGAGCGCAGCCGCGGCACCGTCTTCTTCCGCCTCGTCTTCGCCCTGCCGTTCCTGATCTGGCTCGCGGTCTGGAGCATCGCCGCCGCCTTCGTCGCTTTCGTCACCTGGATCGCGACCCTCTTCGAGGGCCGCCCGCCGGCGCCGCTGCACGAGTTCCTGAGCCGCTACGTCCGCTTCGCAATCCACACCTACGCCTACCTCAACCTCGCCGCCGAGCCGCTCCCGACCTTCGACGGCAAGCCCGGCTACCCCGTCGACATCGAGGCCGAGCCACCGGTCCCGCAGAGCCGCTGGAGCGTCTTCTTCCGGCTCGTCCTCGCCCTGCCGGCGCTGCTCCTGCTCGCCGCCCTCTTCGGCTCCGGCGGCATCGGCGACTTCCTCCTCACCCGCGGCAGCACCGGCGCCGGCGGCCTGATCGGCAGCGCCGCCCTGCTGCTCTGGTTCTACGCGCTGGCGCGGGGACGGGCGGACCGCGGCCTCCGTGACCTCGTCGCCTACGTCCTCTCCTACGGCGCCCAGGTCTGGGGCTACCTGCTGCTGGTCAGCGACGAGTACCCCGACAGCGACCCGCTGACCGCGATCGGCCCGCTGCCGACCCGCTCGGACCCGATCCGGATGGAGGTCAGCGACGGGACCCGCCGCAGCCGCCTTACCGTCTTCTTCCGCTTCGCGCTCGCCTTCCCGCACCTCGTCTGGCTGACGCTCTGGGCGGTCCTCGCCCTCTTCGCCGCCTTCTTCAACTGGTGCGCGGTCGTCTTCACCGGCGGCCCGACCCGGGGACTCCACCGCTTCCTCTCCGCCTACCTCCGCTACCAGACCCACGTCTTCGCCTTCCTCTACCTGGTCGCCAACCCCTTCCCCGGCTTCGTCGGCGCGCCCGGCTCCTACCCGGTGGAACTCCACATCGCCGAGCCGGTGGCGCAGAACAAATGGAAGGGCTTCTTCCGTCTCGTCCTCGCGATCCCGGCGCTGCTGCTCGCCAGCGCCTTCTCCGCCGCCCTGCTGGTGGTGGCGGTGCTCGGCTGGTTCGCCTCCCTCGCCACCGGCGAGATGCCGCTCGGCCTCCGCAACCTCGGCGCCCTCGCCCTCCGCTACAGCGGCCAGGCATACGGCTACCTCTTCCTGCTGACCGAGGCCTACCCCTACAGCGGCCCCTGCCACGAAGTCGCGCCGCCCGCGGCCCCGCCTCCGCCTCTCGTCGCCGCGCCCGCGCGATGACCCGCTCCCGGGTCCCGGCGCTGGCCGCGCTCCTCCTCGTCGCCGCGGCCTGGGCCTGGGGCGCGTACGCGCTCTGGCACTCGACCGAGCTGCCGTCCCTCGACCTCGCCCACCTCGACCCCCACGACTACTTCAGCGACTCCTTCCTCGATCGCAGCGCCGCCTACGAGCGCTTCCTGACGATCCTCTCGCTGCTGGCGACCATCGCGGTGGTAGCCGTCCTCGCCGTCTACGCCCGCCACGGCGAGCGCCTGGCCCGCGAGTCGGCGGCCGGCCGCGTCGGCACCGGCCTGCTGCTGGCGATGCTCGGCTTCGCGATCGTCTGGCTCACCCAGGTCCCCTTCGACCTCGCCTCGCTCTGGTGGCAGCGCCGCTACGACGTCTCCCACCAGGGCTACGTCCGCCACCTCCTGGACGGCTTCCTCTCGCTGGGCTCCGAGTTCGTCTTCCTCTGCCTCAGCTTCGCGGTGATGATGGGCTTCGCCGGGATCTTCCGTCGCTGGTGGTGGCTCGCCGCGGCGCCGGTCTTCGTCGTCATCGCGCTGGCCTTCGCCTTTCTCACCCCCTACCTCGTCCCCAACACCTCCGCGATCGAGAACCCGCAGCTGCTCGCCGAAGCGCGGGCGCTGGAGCGGATCGAGGACGTGCCGGAAGCGCGGCTCCAAGTCCAGGAAGTGCACGAGTTCACGGCGGCGCCCAACGCCGAGGCGGCCGGCCTCGGCCCGAGCCGGTCGGTGATCCTCTGGGACACCCTGCTGCGGGACTTCGAACCGTCCGAGGTCCGCCTCGTCCTCGCCCACGAGGTCGGCCACCTCGCCCACGACGACCCCCTCAAGGGGGTCGGCTGGATGGCCGTCTACCTGCTCCCGGCGCTCGGCCTGATCGCGCTGCTGACCCGACGGCGCGGCGGCCTCGCCCGGCCCGAGGCGGTGCCGCTGGCGATCCTCCTCCTCGTCGTCGCGCAGCTAGTGGCGATGCCGCTGCTGAACAGCGCCACGCGCCGTCAGGAGGCGGCGGCCGACTGGGCGGCCTTGGAAGCGACCCACGACCCCGCCAGCGACCGCAAGCTGATGCAGAAGCTGGCGCGGAAGAGCCTCAGCGACCCCGACCCGCCCAACTGGGTCTACGGGATGTTCGAAAACCACCCGACGATCATGCAGCGGATCGCGCTAGCGGACGCGTGGGAACAGCAGCAGCGGGACCGCGCGAGAAGGTGATCTCGTCGTCGATCGGCCCGCGCCTGAGGAGGCGGATGTCGGCGGCGTAGTTCTGGTGCAGGCGCCAGGGGCGGTTCGCCCCCTGCTTCGGCAGCTGGTCGAGCGCGCGCATGACGTAGCCGGATTTGAGATCGATGATCGGTTCGGTCGGCAGCGAGGGGTCGGGCGCGCGCGGCGTCGCGATCCGGTAGCCGTGCGCGTCCATGTGCTTGAGCAGGCGGCAGATGTAGTCGGCGACCAGGTCGGTCTTCAGGGTGAAGGAGGCGTTGGTGTAGCCGAGCGCCATGTTCATGTTCGGGATGCCGCTGAACATCATCCCCTTGTAGCCGACGGTCTCCGAGAACTTCCGCTCCTTGCCGTCGACCAGGACCTGGATGCCACCGAAGACGAGCATGTTGAGCCCGGTCGCGGTGACGATCACGTCGGCCTCGAGCTCCCGCCCCGACTGCAGGCGGATCCCCTTCTCGGTGAAGGTCTCGATCTGGTCGGTGACGATCTCGGCCTTGCCGGCGCGGATCGCCTTGAAGAGGTCGGCGTCCGGCACCGCGCAGAGCCGCTCGTCCCAGGGGTTGTAGCGCGGCTTGAAGTGGGTGTCGATGTCGTAGCCGGCGGGCAGCAGCGGTTCGAGGCGTTTGCGAAGGATGCGCTTCGAGAACTCGGGCCGCCGCCGGAAGAGCGTGTAGCTCCCGTGCAGGACGAGGACGTTCTTCCAGCGCACCGCCGCGTAGGCGAGCTTCTCCGGCAGCAGGCGCCGCAGCCGCTGGGCGAGCGGGTCGACGGCCGGCCGCGAGACGACGTAGGTGGGCGAGCGCTGCAGCATCGTCACCTGCGCGGTCCGCTCTGCCAGCGCCGGCACAAGCGTCATCGCGGTGGCGCCGCTGCCGATGACGACGACGCGCTTGCCCTCGTAGTCGAGGTCCTCGGGCCAGTGCTGGGGGTGGACGATCTGCCCCTCGAAGCGCTCCGTCCCCTCGAACTTCGGCAGGAAGCCCTCGTCGTAGCGGTAGTAACCGGTGCAGCCGTAGAGCCAGTTGCAGGTCAGCTCGACCGGCTCCCCGTCGCGCTCGGCGCGGACGGTCCAGCGAGCCTCGTCGCTCGACCACTCGGCCGCGAGGACCTTGTGGCCGAAGCGGATCCGGTCTTCCACCCCGTACTCCCCGGCGGTCTCCTTGATGTAGGCGAGAATCGACTCGCCGTCGGCGATCGACTTTTCTCCCAGCCAGGGCTTGAACGAGTAGCCGAGAGTGAACATGTCGGAGTCCGAGCGGATGCCGGGGTAGCGAAAGAGGTCCCAGGTGCCGCCGATCGTCTCGCGGGACTCGAGGATCGCGTAGCTCTTCTCCGGGCAGTTCTGCTGCAGGTGGGCGGCGGCGCCGATGCCGGCAAGGCCGGCGCCGACGATGAGGACGTCGAGGTGTTCGCGATGATCGGTCCGGGGGTCAGTCATTGGGGATCTCCTGCCTATCTGGTCAGGCGAGCGATAAGGTCGCTCGTCATCGGGGTTGACTCGAAAAGGCCGCGCCTGGCGCCGGCGCGCATCTGGCGGCGGATCGCCCGCTCGACCAGGCCTTTGGGGACGAAGCGGAGCGCCGCGTAGGCGCGCGCCCCGCGCTTGGTGGTGGCGAGGTCGCGGGCGGGCTTGCCGTAGATCGCGCGGACGATCGTGGCGACGGCCGCCTCGAGTGGCTCGGCCGGGACCATGCCCTCGAGGCCGACGCCGGCGCTGCGGCTGGCGTCGTGGATCGGAGTGCGGATGTAGCCGGGGTAGACGGTCGTGACTGTGACCTCGTCGCCGACCTCGGCGCGGAGCTGCTCGGAGTAGCCGACGACGCCGCGCTTGCTGGCGCCGTAGGCGGTCGCGAAGGGGACGGCGATGTGGGCGAGGCCGGAAGAGATGTTGACGACGCGGCCGCGGGCGGCGCGCAGGGCCGGCAGTGCCGAGGCGGTGACCCGCCAGGTGCCGAGGAGGTTGACGTCGATGACCCGGAGCGCGTCGGGGCCGGGGGTCTCGGTCGCGCTCTGCGGGAGGCCGATCCCGGCGCAGTTGACGAGCGCGTCCACCCCGCCGCCGAGCCGCTTCACGGCCTGGGCGATCGCGCAGTCGACCGATTCCTGGTCGGTGACGTCGCAGGCGATCAGCGCCTCGTCGCCGTTCGGCTTCAGGTCGAGGCCGACGACCCGCGCCCCGCGCCCTCGCAGGGCCTCGGCGGTTGCTGCACCGATGCCGCTGGCGGCGCCGGTGATGATCACACGCTTGCTCATCGGCGGCAGCGTATCAACACTGTGTCGAGTAAGTCAACGACTTGTCGAATCAGTCGACGCGCTGTAAGGTGGGAGGCATGGAGGCAGCCGCGAAACCGCATTCGGGCGCCAACGGGCGCGGCCGCCGCGCAACCCGCGTCAGCGGCGACGACCGCGAGCGCTCGATCCTCGAGACCGCCGAACGGCTCCTGGAGGAGAAGCCGCTGAGCGAGATCTCGGTCGACGACCTCGCCAAAGGCGCCGGCATCTCCCGCCCCACCTTCTACTTCTACTTCCCCTCCAAGGACGCGGTCGTGATGACGATCGTCGAACGGCTGGTCGAGGAGGCGACCGGCAGCCGCAACGAGGTGATCGCCGCGCTGGCCGAGTCCGGCCCGCGGGCCGGATTGGAGAAAGCGCTGGAGAACCTCTACGCCGCCTTCCGCTCCCGCCCCGGCGTCGTCCGCGCCGGCGCCGACATGCGCGCGAACAACCACCAGGAAGCCCGCGACCTCTGGACGCAGGTGATGGGCGGCTGGGTCGACGACGTCACCGCGATGATCGAGTTCGAGCGCGAGCGCGGCGCCGCCCCCGCGGGCCAGCCAGCCCGCGAGCTGGCGATCGTCCTCGTGCAGATGAACGAGCGGGTCCAGTACGCGACCCTCCTCGACGAGACCCCCTCGCTCGAAGGCGACCGCGTCCTCGACGTCCTCATCGACGTCTGGCTGCGGGCGATCTACGGCAGCGCCGAGCCAAGCTGACCCATCAGGGCGACCGCGTCTAGGTCGCGGTGGAGCAGGTGCTGTCCCATGATCCGGGTCAGGCCCGCCTCCCGCAGCTCGCGCAGCTGCTCGATCGCTTCCTCGGCGGTGCCGAGGATCGTGCTCGGGCGGAGGCCGGCGATGTAGGCCTCGCCGTCGCCGTCCTCGCCTTTCCAGCGCGAGAGCCGCGAGGCGCGGTCGAGCAGTTCGTCGCGGTCGGCCCCGACAAGCCAGCCGGTCATCATCGAGAGCGGCAGCGTCGCCGGGTCCCGACCCTCTTTTTCGCAGGCCTCGTCGAGGCGCTTGCGGATGTCGGCGATCTCCTCCGCGGTCGCCATCACCGTGTTGTACTCGTCGGCCCAGCGGGCGCCGATCCGCAGGCTGCGCGGCCCGCCTTTGGCGCCGAGGATCAGCGGCAGCGGCCGCTGCACCGGCTTCGGGCGCGCATCGAGCTCGCGGGCGCGGTAGTGGCTGCCGTCGAAGCTGAAGGGTCCCTCGCCCCAGTGGCCGCGGATGATCTGCATCTGCTCTTCCAGCGCCTCCATCCGCGGCCCGACCGGCGGCAGGTCGAAGCCATAGAGCTCATGCTCGCGCTCCCACCAGCCGGCGCCGATCCCGACTTCGACGCGGCCGCCGGAGACGTGATCGGCGGTCACCGCCGCCTTCGCCAGCACGGCCGGGTGGCGGAAGGTCGCCGGCGAGACCATCGTCCCCAGCCGCAGCTCCTCGGTGACGGCGCCGAGGGCGGTGATCGTCCCCCACGCGTCGAGCGAGCCGCGCTCGCGGCGGTCGTCGACCGAGAGGTAGTGGTCGGAGCGGAACATCGTCCCGACCCCGTTCTCTTCGCAGGCCGCCGCCAGCGCCCGCCAGTCCTCCCAGGTCACGTCCTCCTGGCCCTCGATCATCAGACAGACCTCCATCGGCCCTCCCTCTACCCGGCGGCGACGATTTCAGCGAAGGCCTCGAAGCCCGGCTGCGTGCGCGCAGTCAGGTCCGCCTCCAGCTCGGCGGCCCGCTGCGGCAGCCCGTGCTCGCCGGCGTCGCCGAGCGCCGCCACCGCCTCCTCGATCATCTCCGGGACCGCGAGCCAGGCCTCGACCAGGGCAAGGTCGGCCTCGGGGTGGAAGAGGACACCCCAGGCGTTGCCGGCGCGGAAGGCCTGGCAAGCGGTGCGCTCGGAGGAGGCAAGGTGGGTGGCGCCATCGGGCAGGTCGAAGACGTCCCCGTGCCAGTGGAGGACCTCGGTGCGCGGGGCGAGACCGCCCAGCAGAGGGTCGTCGGGGTCACTGACCTCGACCGGCGCGAAGCCGAACTCCGGCGCCTCGCCGGGGCGCACCTCCGCTCCGAGCGCCCGCGCCAGCAGCTGCGCGCCGAGGCAGATGCCCAGCACCGGCATCCCCCGCTCGACCGCCCCGGCCAGCCACTCGCGCTCGGCGGCAAGGGCCGGGAAGCGCTCGACTTCGTCGACGTTCATCGGCCCGCCCATGACGACGGCGCCGGCGACCTCCTCGTGCGGGAGCAACGGCTGGCCGGCGAGCGGCTTCACCGTCCGCACCCGGAGGTCGCGGCAGGCGTCGAGGACACGATGCGGCCCCTCCCAGGGCACGTGCTGGATCGCCAGCAGGGTCGGACGCTCGTCCAGGCTCATCGCGAGCCAGGCTAGCCTCCGCGGGATGACACCGCGATTCACCAGCGGTGCGCCTTTTGGACCCTCTCGGTACATAACGCGCACCGCTGGGGCTTTTGGTCTGGTCGGAGCGCTTACCGTGCTCATCCTCTCTGCCTCTCCCGCACCGGCCGTCGGGCCCTACCCCGCACTCTCGCCCTGCCCGGTCTTCCCGCACCCGCCGGCTTCGCTCTCCCCGCGGGCGCCGTCGCTCCCGACCGAGGCCGCCTGGAACCAGGACATCTCGAAGGCGCCGCGGGATCCGCGCTCGAATGACTACATCGCCTACATCGACTCCCACGGCGGCGATCACCTCCATCCCGACTTCGGCTCGCCGCGGCCCTACGGCTTCCCCTACTCGGTCGTCGGCGCCGGGCAGCAGCCGCTGCCGATCCACTACACCGCCTACGGGGACGAGAGCGACTCCGGGCCTTTCCCGGTCCCGGCGAAGACCCCGGTCAAGGGCGGCAACGGCAGCGACGGCGACCGCCACGTGCTCGTCGTCGACCGCGGCGGCTGCAAGCTCTACGAGCTCTATCGCGCTTTCTACGTCGCCCAGCCAAAGCCGCACTGGAACGCCGACTCGGGGACCGAATGGGACCTGCGCTCGGCCGCCCGCCGACCGGAGGGCTGGACCTCCGCCGACGCCGCCGGGCTGCCGATCTTCCCCGGCCTCGTCCGCTACGACGAGGTCGCCGCCGGATACCTCGACCACGCGATCCGCGTCACCTTCGAGAGCACCCGCGACGCCTGGGTCCACCCCGCCTCCCACTGCGCCGGCGACACCGCGGACCCGAGCGCGCCGCCGATGGGCCTGCGCCTGCGGCTGAAGGCGAGCTACGGGCTCGGCCGCTTCAGCGGCGCCGCCCGGACGATCGCCATGGCGATGAAGCGCTACGGCCTGATCGTCGCCGACAACGGCTCCAACTGGTTCTTCTCCGGCACGAGCGACCGCCGCTGGGACGACGAGGACCTCGACCAGCTGAAGCGGATCCCCGGTGCCGCCTTCGAGGTGGTGAAGAGTCGGGCAAGCGTCCATTCATGCTGATTTGCGGGCATTGGAATGGGTAATTGAGCCAATAGGGACCACCCGAGGAGAGAGGAACATGGCTCAGACGAAATCCAAATCGACCCCTAAATCGAAATCGAAACCGAAACCCAGATCGAAAAAAGCTTCGGCTTCGAAAACGGCGAAACCGGCCGTGAAATCGAAAGCGACGAAAGCGAAAGCGAAACCGAAATCGTCGTCAAACCCGAAAGCAAGCAACGGCGCTTCGCGCTCGAACGGGTCGTCGAGCAAACACTCGAACGTCGAGGCAGTGCGTAACGCCGTCGGAGACATCGGCGGCAAAGCCGGCAAAACCGTCGGCAAAGCAGCGAGCAAGGCGAAAGTCCCGCTGGTCGCGGGCGGCGCGGCGATCGCCGGAGCCGCCGGGGGCATGGCCCTCGCCGCTTCCAAAAAAGGCAAGAAAGGCGGGATCGGCAAGGCGCTCGCAAGCGGCAGCAAAGCGATTCCCCGGAAACCGAAGATCAAGGTCGACTCCAAGGACATCGCCAAGGCGGCCAAGGGGGTAGGGAACTTCAGCGCTCAGGTCAGCGAGATCGCGGCCGGCGTCGACAGCGCTGCTTCGGGGAGGAACGGCAAGCACCGCTCCCCGATCGAGGTCGTTCTACAGGGACTCACCGCGAGGCGCTAGCGCCGGGCTGGCCCTGAGGACATGGCTGCGACCGCGCGCACGGGACGCGCGGTCGCCAGCCTCAACTTCGCTCAGTCCGCCTCGGCTTCTCGCCGGCGGCGCTCCTCCACTTCCCGAGCCACGTCCTCGGCCTCGAAGCCCTCGTCTTCGGCCGGGTGGACGACCCACTGCTCCACCGCCCAGTCGACCTTGACGTCGCGGTAGGTGACGCCCTCCTCCGGCTCCTCCGGGATGTTCTCCCGCTGGACGTCGACCTCGGTCTCGTGGCCGGGCTCGCCGTAGTAGGTGACCTTGCGCCGCTCCGGCACCTTGCCGAAGGTCACCTCCTTCGCCTTCACCGAGGTGAAGAACTCGAGGTCGGGACGGCGGCCGCTCACGCGGTCGCCGCCTTCTCGACGTCGTGGACGGTGACCCGGCCTTCGGCGCCGGTGCCTTCGACATCGTCGATGTCGACGCCCTTCTCCTCGGCCTTGCGCAGCGCCGCCGCGGTCGCGTTGTGCTTCTCGGCCCGCCGCTGCCGCCGCCGCTCTCCGATCTCCATCACCTTGTGGGTCGCCGCCAGCCCGACGTCCTTGGCCTCGTCACTGGCCGCGGCGCCGATTTCTTTGGCGACGATTTTGGCGATCGCTTTGGCGAGCTGGCCGCCGGAGACCCCTTCGCCTCCGTTGCCGCCACCGCCGTTGCCGCCTCCGTTGCCGCCGCCACCTCCGGAGCCGCCTCCGCCCGCCGCGCCCGCGAGCCCGGCGAGACCGCCGACCCCGCTCAGCGCGTCGCCGGCACCTTCGCCGAGCCCGCCGACGGCCTGGCCGGCGCCTTCGCCGACGTCACCGACCGCCTGGCCCGCGCCTTCGCCGACCTGCCCGACCGCTTTGTTCGCGCCTTCGCCGACTTCTTCGACGGCCCCGCCGGCGCCTTTGCCGACGTCTTTGACCGCTCCGCCGGCACCCTCGCCGACGTCTTTGACGGCACCCCCGGCGCCCTCGCCGACGTCTTCGACCGCGCTGCCGGCGCCTTCGCCGATCTGCCCGACGGCTTTGTTCGCGCCTTCGCCGACTTCGCCGACGGCTTTGCCGGCGCCCTCGGTCACCGGTTTCAGCGACTTCGCGATTTCTTTCAGCACGTCCGGGTTGCGGTCGAGCGTGGTGAGGACGCGATCGATGATCGCGGTGACGTGGTCGAGCCGCGCCCGCATCAGCGCCTGCGCTTCGACGCCTTTGATGTTGAGTTCGACCTTGCCGAGCTCGACGTGGACGCCGACGCTCAGCTTCACCAGGTCGAGAACCTCCGCGTGCAGCGAGACCCGGGCCATCAGGTCGTCGAGCTCGAAGTGGATTTCGTCGACCTTGACGACCGGCACGTCGACGATCACGTCCGGCTCGTCGGTGTCGCTGATTTCGACCGGATCTATGACCGTATAGTCTTCGTACATCCGCTCCGGAACGGTCTTGTCGCCGCCCTGATTGCGGATCTGGCTCTGCCGTTCGCCGTCCACCGAGCTGTCTTTCTGCCGGTCTTTCTTCAGCGGGCTTTTGTTGCGCCCGCTGCCTTCGCTGCCCGGGTTGACGTCTTTGCGGCGTTTGCTGCGTGAAGCTTTCCGTTTCGAGCTTTTGCTGTCGCTTTTGCGCTTGGTCTGTTGCGCCATCACACCTCTCCTCGCTTACGCGGTTCCCTTCCCTTAAGGAAGTTTTTCCCGTTGCGAGGAGCCGCAAACGGCCTTTTGACAGTCTTCAAGGGCAATGGGCCCGACGGCAGCAGTCCTGCAGGTGACGATCGCCCTGATCGCGACCAGCGGCGGCAACCACGCCATCAATGCGGTCGGCGACAGCCTCGCCCTGGTCGAAGCCCGGCAGCAGGTCGAATCGCGCCCGGCGGCCGCGCCCAAGCCCGAGCAGGCGAAGCTGCCGAGCGCCGAGGAAATCGCAGCCGACCCGACGGTGCTGCCGCCGGCCTCCGCCGGCAGCAACGGCACCCACGTCCCCCACGCCTCGAACCTCAGCCGGGCCGAGATCTTCGCCCACCGGCGCGGCGGCGGCGAAGGCTCGGCGATCCTCCTCACCGGCGTCGCGCTCGCACCCCCGGACGCGCCTGAAGCGGTGCAGGGGGCGATCAACGCCGCCAACACGATCGTCGGCCGCCCCTACGTCTGGGGCGGCGGCCACGCCTCCTTCTACGACAACTCATACGACTGCTCGGGCTCGGTCAGCTTCGCCCTCTTCGGCGGCGGCCTCATCCCCCGCCCCCTCACCTCCGGCGACCTGATGCGCTGGGGTGAGCCGGGGCCGGGCAAGTGGATCACGGTCTACGCCAACCCCGGCCACACCTTCGTCGAGATCGCCGGGCTGCGCTTCGACACGGTCGGCGACGAACAGGGCAGCGGCCCCCGCTGGCACCTCGCCACCGCCGACACCAGCGGCTTTGTCGCCCGCCATCCGCCCGGGCTGTAAGCGTGACCAGAGCGCAAGGCCGCCGGGCAGGCGAGAACCGGATCCGGGCGATCAGCCACCCGCTGCGGGCGGCGATCCTCCGCATCCTCGCCGAGCGCACCGCCAGCCCGGCCGAAATGGCGCGCGAGCTCGGCGAGGAGCTCTCCAACGTCAGCTACCACGCCAAGCAGCTGGTCCAGCTCGAATGCGCGGAGCTGGTCGGCATGCGCCAGGCGCGGGGCGCCGTCGAGCACTTCTACCGGGCTACCGAGCGGCACCTGATCGACGTCGAGGAGTCGCTGGTCCTCGACGAGCGGGGCCTGGAGGAAGTCCTGGCGACACACGGGCGAGCGTATCTGGAGATCCTCGAGATCGAGACGCGCAGCGCCGCCCGGCTGGCCGCGGCCGGCGAGAGCGGGCTCAACGTCTCCAGCTCTCAGGCCTGCTTGCAGCAATGCGCTCACGACTACTTGGAAAAAGGATCGTCTCCCACAAAGCGGTCAGCCGAATAGGCGTCTATCGTCCCTCCCCCAGTCGCACCTAGGGAGGGATTTCTTGAAGACCCGCAGGCCATGGCTGCTCGCCATCGCACTAGCCATCTTGATCGTGCCGGCCAGCGCCCAGGGGGCGTCGATCGGCGGCACCGTCAGCGCCGTCGGTGGCGGCGGGCCGATCGAGGGGATCGAAGTGTGCGCCAGCAAATCCTGGCTGGGGACCCAGTGCGCCGCCACCGGCATCGACGGCAAATATGAGATCGCCGGTCTCGGCGACGGCAAATACACGGTCAAGTTCGAGGGCGGCGAGGACTACGTCGATCGCTGGTTCGACGGCGGCGCGAGCCAGAGCCTCGCCGACCCGGTCACCGTCGCCGGCAGCGACGTCACCGGAATCGACGCCGAGCTCGAACCGGCAGGGAAGATCGAGGGCACCGTCGTCGACGCCCTGAGCGGCACCCCGGTCGAAGGCGTCCAAGTCTGCCCGTATCCCGGGGAAGGCTACGGCTCGAACCTCCCGTGTGGGACCACCGACGAGGAGGGGAAGTACACGATCGGCGGCATGCCCGCCGGTTCCTACGGGGTGGAATTCAGCGCCGGCTATGAACCGGCCAGCCGCGACTATCTGGTCGAGTACTTCGACGGCGCCACCAGCCGCGGCCAGGGAACCGTTCTCGACGTCTCCGCCGGAGCCACCGTCACCGGCATCGACGCGGCGCTCGAGAAGGGAGGGCAGATCAGCGGCGCGGTTTCCGGCAACGGCGGCCAGCCGCTCGAAAACGTCCAGGTCTGCGCGGAGCCCATCGGCGGACCCGACAGATTCGGCCCCTGCGCCTCCACCGGCGCAGACGGGGCATACACGATCCACCGGGTGCGCAGCGGCAGCTACAAGATCCACTTCTCCCCCTTCTCCTGGTCCGGCAACTACCTCGGGCAGTACTACGACGACCAGCCCAGCCGCAAAACCGCAACCGCCGTCGAAGTGACCGCGCCCGCGACCCTGAGCGGCATCGACGCGACGCTCCACCCCGGCGGCCAGATCTCCGGCACGATCACCGCCGCCGACACCGACTCGCCGCTGAACCAGGCCCAGGCGTGCGCGACGAAGGTCGCCGGCAACGGGCTCCAGTTCTGCGCACAAACGGCCTCCGACGGCACCTACACGATCCGTTCCCTGCCGACCGGGAACTACGAACTGGTCTTCACCGGCGGCTACATGGGGCGGCAGTACGTGACGGAGCGCTACGACGACCAGCCGCTCGACGGCAGCGGTCAGCAGCTCGCGGTCACCGCCGGCGAGACCCTCCAGGGGATCGACGCCGCCCTTTCCCGCGGGGCCTCGATCTCCGGCCACGTCGAGGACGCGGTGAGCGGCGACCCACTGCTGTCGATCTCCGTCTGCCCGCTCGTCGACGGGCAGCCGATCGACGAAATCGAAGGCTGCGTCCTCACCGACGTCGAAGGCGATTACGAATTCCCCGGCCTGCCCCCAGGCACCTACACGGTCCGCTTCAAGCCCGGCGTCCCGTTCGGCCCCGCCGAACCGGGCGATCCCCGCTACGCGACGCAGTTCTACGACGGTGCGACGAGCGCCGGCTCGGCGCAGCCGCTCGAGCTCGAAGCGGGAGAGGACGCGACCGGGATCGACGCACAGATGAGCTTCGGCGCCACGGTCTCCGGCACGATCACGGGCTCCGGCGGCGTCCCGCTTCCCAGCGGCTACGCCTGCACCGTCCTCGAAGACAAAGAAGAAGAGCGCTGCGGCTGGGCGAACAAGCACGGCGAATACGCGATCCAGGGCCTCGGCGCCGGCGACTACGTCCTCCGCTTCGGCGCCAACCCGGAAGGCACCGCCGGCTGGCTGAGCGAGTACTGGGACGACGAGGCGACCGCGGAGCTGGCCGACCCACTGAGCGTCACGGGGACGCCGGGCGAGATCGGAGGCGTCGACGTCGAGCTGGCGGCGGCGGGAGGGATCTCCGGCCGCGTCACCGCCGCCGGCAGCGGCGAGCCGATCGGCAATGCCTTCGTCTGCGCGATCCCGGACGGGGAGACCGAAGCGAGCAACTGCTCCGAAACCTGGCTCAACGGCAACTACCTGATCCCGATGCTCTCGACCGGCTCCTACCGAGTCGAATTCTCGGTCACGCACTGGGAAGAAGAAGAAGAAGAAGAAGCCTTCGAGGAATACGAGACCCAGTTCTATCCGGGCGCCGGGCAGCTCGAGGCGGGCAGCCTCGTCGACGTCACCGCCGGCTCTACCACCGGCTCGATCGACGCGGCCATGCTCAAAGCCCCGGCGAACCCACCCGGTCCCAACCCGGGCGGCTCGGGAGACGAGGGCTCGTCATCCGAACCACCGCGCACCGGCGCGCCGCTACCGCCTTCGAAGCCGAAACCGCTCCGCTGCCGCAAGGGGTTCAAGGCGAAGAAAATCCATGGCAAGCGGCGCTGCGTCAAGAAGAAGCACAGGCCGCACCACAAAAAGCACCGCTGAGCACCCCTACTTGAAGCGGAAGCTGGTCAGGTCCTGGTTGAAGGTCGGGTTGTAGACGACTTCGTCGAGATCGATTTCCGAGGAGACGAAGGTCGGGATCGTGCCGGTGCCGTAGGGGGCCCAGGGCGCGAGCCGCATGAATTCCTTGTCGAGGGCCGCGTATTCGGCTTCGACGTCCGGGGTGAGCGGCTGTTCGGCCAGCGCGGCGATCTTCGCGCTCAGCTTCGGGTCGGCGATCCGCGAGAGGTTCGAGGTGTTGGTCGGGAAGATGCTTTCTTCGGAGAGCAGCGGCTGGAAGAAGTCGTTCGGGTGCGGGTAGTCCTGGAACCAGCTCGCCCAGCCGGTATCGAGGTCCGGGGTCGAGGCGTTGCCGATCACCGTGAAGTAGTTGTCGGCGTTGAGGACCTTGAGGTCGACGTCGAAGCCGATGTCTTCGAGGACGGCCGCATAGTAGGTGCCGGCTTCTTCCTGGGTGCGTTCGTTGTCGGTCCAGACGGTGATCTGGCGGTCGGCCGGGTCGGCTTCGTCGATCATCGCCTTCGCCTTTTCGACGCCGTAGGGGTAGAGCTCGTAGCGCTCGTAGCCCGGCATCCCCGGCGGCAGGATCTGCTGGCTGCCGACCAGCTGCCCGGCGTAGATCCGTTCCAGCGCCCGCGGGTCGACGGCGTAGTTGACGGCACGGCGGACGCGGACGTCGTCGAAGGGCGCCTCGGTCACGTTCATCCAGAAGAAGTAGGTGCTCTCGGTCTCCTCGACGCGGAACTGGGTCCCTTCGTACTTTTCCTTCACCGCCGCGTATTGGTCGGGCGGCGGCGGGTTCTCCATCCAGTCGAAGCGGCCGGATTCGACGTCGGCGACCTGGGAGGAGGGGTTGCGCAGCACGGTCACCTCGATCTTGTCGACGTGGCCGCTGGGGATCTCGGGCATCCGCTCCGCGTTCGCCTTCTTCCAGAACGGATTGCGCGCGTAGGACCAACCTTTGCCCGGCCGCGAGGAGACGATCTCGTAGGGGCCGGTAGCGGGCGGCGGGTCGGCGGTCAGGTCCTCGTCCGGCGTCGAGGCGGGGAGGGGCGCGGCGAAGGGAAGGGCGAGCTCCTGCAGGAACGTCCCCCGCGGGCGGGCGAGGCGGATCGTGATCTCCCCCGTCTTGTCGTCGCTGACGATGCCGGGGATGCCGCCGCGCCTGGTCTTCGCGAACTTTTCCGCGCCGACGATGTCGGTGTAGAAGGGCGAGCCGCTGGAGTTGAGGAGGAAGACGCGTTCGATCGCCCTGGCGAAATCAGACGCCTTGACCAGCGAGCCGTCCGAGTAGCGGAGTCCGCTCCGCAGTTGCAGCCGGTAGGTCTTGCCGTCGGCGCTGATTTGCGGGAGTGCCCGCGCCAGACCCGGGATCACCTCGCTGCCTTCTTTGCCGGAGGCGTGCTTGTAGGTAAGCAGCGGGATGTAGGTGTCGTAGATCGCCGTCCAGCCTTCCTCGGAGTGGGAAAGCGCCGGGTCGAGGTAATCGGGGAAGGAGCTGAAGGTCGCGCGCAGGGTGCCGCCTTCGCGGCCGGCGGAGGCCGAGCCGCCGCAGCCGGCCGCGGCGGCCAGGAGGACGAGAAGGAGCAATGCGAGCACGGGTTTGAGAGGACGCGCTCTTTTATTTAGGACCCGTGGCACCGCGCCCCCCTTCGGCAGATCCGGGCCAAACCTTGAGCCCGGGTCGAATCCCGCCGCGCGCGAACACCACAAGTCGACCGAATGTAAAAGGTCTTTAGTCCAAACCTAAAGTTTCTGGACAGATTGTCGATACGAGCGAATCCGGAGCGTCTGACGCTCGTCCAAGTCAGAGAGAGAGAATCGACATGAATCGCATCACCAGCAAGCGAGCCGTCCTCATCATCGGCTGCGTCGTCGCCGTCGGCATCGCCGCCGTCGCCTACGCCTACTTTACCAGCACCGGCTCTGGCACCGCCACCGCCAAAGTCGGCAACAGCTCGGCGGTCACCCTGAAAGCCACCGTCGCCGGCAACCTCTACCCCGGCGCCTCCCAGCAGGTCTCCTTCACCGTCGACAACCCCTCCAGCGGCGCCCAGCGGGTCGGCACGATCTCCCTCACCGGGATCACCGTCGACGCCGGCCACTCGACCTGCAGCGTCGTGATCACCGGCGGCAACCCGGACTTCACGATGGCCCCGGTCGCCGTCAACGCCACCTTCCCCTCCGGGAACGGTCAGGCGGTGACGCCGAAAGGCACGCTGGTCATGAACGACACCGGCGTCAGCCAGAACGCCTGCCAGGGCGCCGAACTGACCCTGGCCCTGTCGAGCAACTAGGACGAGCAGGCAAAGCCTGGATCTCAGGCCGATGCCCGGACGAGGCGACAACGGACGCTTCCGGGCGGCCAGGGCGATCATCGCCCTGGCCGCCGCGGTCGCCTGCCTCGGCGGAGTCGCATTGGCCGCAACCCGTTCGGATCGCCCGCACGGGAAGAAGAAGAACCAGCAGGCGAAGCATCAGGCTCAGCGCCCACCGCGGCCCGGTTTCATCGAAGTGCCCCCGGCGACGGTCGTCGGCGGCGGCTACCAGTTCCGCTTCCACGTCACGCCTCCACCGGCGCCGACGGGTGGATCAGGACAGGGCGGCCCGGCGCGGCCGCCGAAACGCCGGCGCCAGTTCGAATGCCGGCTCGACGGCGGTGACTGGGCCGGGTGTTCGTCGCCTTACGTGCTTCCCGGGCTGCAGGCGGGGGAACACGCTTTCGCCGTGCGGGCCCTGAGCCCGCGTGAACGCAGCGGTCCCGCCGCGCACTACAACTGGCTGCAACTGGAGCCGAAGGAGTTCACGATCGATCCGCTCTTCGGCTCGCTCGAAGCGCTGATGCCGGGTGAGCCGCCGCAAGAGCTGCCGGTTCGGATCGGGAACCCGAACCCGGTGCCGATCGAAGTCACCGCCCTCACCGTCGCCGTCAGCCCCGACCGTCCCGGCTGCGCCGCCGATCCCAACTTCGGGGTCGTCCCCTCGAACCTCAGCACGGTGATGGCGCTGAGCATCCCCGCCGGGGGATCGGCCACCCTCCCGAGCGGAGCGGCGACGGCGCCGACCTTGGAGTTGCGGGAACTGCCGGTCGACCAGAACGCCTGCCAGGGCGCCACCCTCAACCTCAACTTCAGCGGCGAGGCGCGGGGATGAAGCGCCTGCGCCTCACCGGCGTCGCCGGCTGCCTCGTCGCGGCGACGATCGTGGCGCTGGCCGGGAGCGCGATCGCCTACTTCACGGCCAACGGCGCCGGCAACGCCGCTGCCGCGGTCACGAAACTGACGGCGCCGACGATCTCGACCGCGACCCCGGCCGCCGGCGGCACCGTCACCCTCACCTGGGGCGCGGTGACGCCGCCGGGCGAAGGCCACGTCACCTACTACGTCAAGCGCGACGGCGGCGCCCCGGCGGGCAACTGCCCGAGCCAGTCCGCGCCGACCGCGGTCACGACCTGCACCGACGGTGCCGTGCCGATCGGCGAACACACCTACGAAGTGACCGCGGTCTGGCACACCTGGGAAGCGACGAGCGCCGGCAAAACGGCGAAAGTCACGATCGGGGTGGCGACCAACTTCACGATCTCGGCCAGCCCCACCGCGCTCACCGCCGGCGGTTCGAGCAACCTGACGATCACCGCCAAGGACGAAAAAGGCAGCACCGTCACCACCTACATCGGCTCCCACAACCTCATCTTCTCGGGCGCCAACGCCGCGCCCGGCGGAACCAAACCGACCGTCGTCAACAGCTCCGGCACGGCGACCAACTTCGGCACCGCGACGGCGATCACCTTCACCAGCGGCGTCGCCACGGTTTCGTCGAGCAAGAACGGCCTCGTCAAGCTCTACCAGTCGGGCACCGCCAACGTCGCCGCCACCGAAGGCTCGATCACGACGCCGAGCCCGGTCGCGATCACCGTCAGCCCCGCCGCGGCCTCGAAATTCGTCCTCTCGGCAGCCTCGGCAACGCCGACCGCCGGCGCCAGCGACGCGCTGACGACGACGGCGCAGGACACCTACGGCAACACCGCGACCTCCTACACCGGCCCCCACAGCCTCGTCTTCTCCGGTGCCAGCGCCAGTCCCGGCGGCACCAACCCGACCGTCTCCGACTCGACCGGCGCCGATGTCGTCTTCGGAGCGGCGACCAACCTCGAATTCACCGCCGGCGTCAACGAAGGCAGCGGCGGAGTGATGAAGCTCTACAAGAGCGGCTCGACCAGCGTCAAAGCAACCGAAGGCACGATTACCACGCCGACCGCGGTGACGGTGACGGTCGGGTCCGGCACGGCGACGAAGCTCGTCCTCAGCTCCTCGACCCTGACCCCGGTGGCGGCGACCGGCTTCAACATCACGACGACCGCCCAGGACACCTACGGCAACACCGCCACCGGCTACACCGGCGCCAAGAACATCACCTTCGCCGGCGCCACCGTGAGCCCGAGCGGCGCCCTGCCGACGGTCGTCAACAGCGCCGGCACCACGGTCAACTTCGGCACCGCAACCTCGCTCAGCTTCAGCAGCGGCGTCGCCACCCCGGCATCCTCGAAAAACGGCTTCATGAAACTGAACAAGGTCGAGACGGCGGCGATCACGGCAAGCGACGGCACCATCTCCACTCCGTCTTCCCTCGCCCTCACCGTCTCCACGGGAACCGCGTCCCGCCTGGGCCTGATCGAAACGACCGCCAGCGCCGGCGCGATCGGCTCGCCCTGCCTCTTCACCTGCACGATCACCACCCTCGGCAACTCCGGCACCGTCAAAGCAAAGGTCGCGATCACCGACAGCGTCGGCAACATCGTCTCCAACGTCGGCGCCGCCAAAACGGTCACCGTCACCGCTACCGGCGGCACCATCACTGGCTCCCCCCTATCGATCCCCGAAGCGGGCCAATCCGTAAGCGCCAACCAGTTCACCTACACCGCCCCCGCGAGCGGCTCCTTCACCAACACGATCACCGCGGCCTCGACGGGGTACACCAGCGCCACCGCAACCGTGAGCAAATAGAGTGGCCCATGGACACGATCTCGCCGGTAGCGAACACTGAGCGTGCTGCTGCGATCATCACGGTCGTCGCCGCCTTTGCCGCGGACCCGGTCGAGCGCTGGCTCTGGCCGGAGGCAGATGTCTACGAGAGCTGCTTCCCAGACTTCGTCGCGGCCTTCGGCGGCCAGGCCTTCGAGCACGAGAGCGCCTGGGGTCTAGCCGACGCCAGCGCCGTCGCGCTCTGGCTCGCGCCCGGTGTCGAGTCCGAAGAGGAGAAGGTGGTCGACATCCTCACGGAGACGGTCGCACGAGAGAAGCACGACGACCTGTTCTCGACCCTCGAGCAGATGACCGCCGCCCACCCGACCTACCCCCACTGGTACCTGCCCTGGCTAGCAGTCGCCCCCGCCCTCCAGGGCCGCGGCCTCGGCGCCCAGCTGCTCGAACACGGCCTCGCCATCGTCGACGCCGACGGGCTCCCGGCATTCCTCGAGACCCCGAACCCGCGAACCATCCCGCTCTACGAAAAGCACGGCTTCGAGGTCATCGCCACCCCGCAGGCCGGAAACTGCCCGCCGATGACCTCAATGCTCCGCGCCGCCGCGGTGTAGGCGGCCCCTCTCAGGGTCGTCCGTCACCGCAAAAGCCGGACCTCGACCCTCAACCCGGAGACTTTGGCCAGCTGCTCGTCTCCAGTGACGATCAAGTCGACATCCGGGTCCGTCTCCGCCGTCGCAAGGATCAAAGCGTCAGGCATTCGAAGCGACTTGAAACGGGCCCGAAGTTCGGCTGCCGCATCGGCGACGGGAACGTCCACGGGCAGGACGGCGGAAAGCAATCCACGGAAAAACCCTGCGACGTCCTCTTCGTTGTGATGCCCGAGGCGAGCGCCGGTCAGGACCTCGGCATAGGTGACGACCGATGCCACCAGTCGTTGTCCACGCGCATAGTCGCGGACGGCCGCGTCGGCGACATCATGGAGGGCGTCCTGGCGATCGAGAAAGCCGATTACGACATCGGAGTCGAGGACTACCGCCACTCCCTGCGCAGTCCTTCCACCCGCTCCCGCAAATCGCCGCCCGTCTCCAGGCATCCGGAGTAGCGATCAACCAACTCATCGATCCGCGTCAGAACCACCCGGCCGGCCCCCTCGGCCTCGACCCTCAACGTGTCACCAGGAGCGAAGCCTGCGGTGCGAAAGGCCCCCGCCGGGATCGTCACCTGGTGCTTACTGGAGACCCTAGTCTGATTCTTTACCTTTTCTGCCATAGGTAAAGCGTACCAATGCTAACGCCCCCGGCTGGATTCGAACCAGCGACCGTCTATTAGAAGTTCAGCCGGAGAGTGTCTAACGGGGCAAATCTGGCCTGATAGAGCGAATCACGTCTAAGGAGTTCGGCTGAGTTCGCTGGAGTTGGGGACCAATTTCGGGACCAAGTTTTGCGCCGGGGGACGAGCGCCCGGACGGCGCGCTACCGTTTTAGAGCCGATGGCTGCATCCGTCGACTTCACGATCGCTTTCGACAACCCGGACGAGGCGGGCTGGATTGTCGCGCACGTCCTCGAGGTGCCCGGCGCCGTCAGCCAGGGCCGCACCCGCGAGGAGGCCCGGGAGAACGTGCTCGACGCGCTGCAGACGGTCCTGACTCCCGACGAGGAGCTGGCCGGCGAACCCGCCGAGTCCGACCGAGAGCACTTGCGGTTTACTGCCGCGGCGTGAAGCGCCGCGACTTCGAACGCCATCTCCTATCCCACGGTTGCCGAGAGATCGGCGGCTCGAAGCACGCGAAGTGGCGCGGCCCACAAGATCAGGTGTCCGCCTTACCCCGCCATAAGGAGATTGGACCCGGACTCGTGCGAACGATCTGCAGGCAGCTTGGTGTCCCCGCTCCAACGAACCCTCGCTAGCCGGCCCACTCCCTTTTTAGATAGACACCCCCTTATCTTGCAGCAGTCTGGCGAGGTCTCTAACAATTTCATCGTTGACCCTCTCCAAGGCACTCCGAAGCGACTGCGCTACACCTTCGCTGCCGCCTTCCAGCGTGAATGCCCTTTCGAAGTCATTGACTCCGCTATCGCCCCTATAGGCCCCGATCTCGCTGAATGCTCCCATCAATCCACTCTTTGAGGGACATGCGCCTGAAGACATACCGGTTGCCGAACAACTCAGAGATGAACAAGCTCCCATCTGGACAGAGAACGGCATCGTTTCCTCGCCAATGGACCCGCCAACCTTCAACGCGCTTCGGCTGGTCAAACAGTCCGGCAAGACCCGATCGCTTGGGTTCGACCTCGATGCTCGTCAACCGCTCACTTGCTAGCGCCTTAATCGTTAGCTCGACAGCTTCGTACAACCGCGCTTTGACCCCCTGCACCTCGCGTTCGAACTTCGCTTGGTCTCGAGCCGCTCGTCCTCTCGCGCGAGCTTCTCGATCTGATTCGTTGCGGCTCCTACTCAGAGCCGCTCGGAGTTCGTCCCCGGCATCCACGCGAAGAGCCTATGCGGCAGCGAGCCAGTCTTGACGCCCCCGGCTGGATTCGAACCAGCGACCGTCGGATTAGAAGTCCGATGCTCTATCCGGGCTGAGCTACGGGGGCAGGGGGTCAAGGTTAGGCGGTGGATGGGCGGCTCGCTTAGGATCCGGCGATGCCGAAAGTCGACGTTGCGGGGCGGGAGTTTCATTACGAGCGCGGGGGCTCCGGTGAGCCGCTGCTGCTGATCCAGGGGATGAGCGGGACGCATGTCTCCTGGGGGGAGCCCTTCAAAGGGGCTCTGGAGGGGAGCTTCGACGTCATTGCTTTCGACAACCGGGGGATCGGTTTGTCGGGCCCGGTCGATGGGCCGTTCACGATCGCCGAGATGGCCGCGGACACCGCGGCCCTGCTCGGGGTGCTCGGACTCGAGAGTGCGCATGTAGTCGGCATCTCGATGGGCGGGATGATCGCCCAGGAGCTGGCGCTGGCCGAACCCGGGCTGCTGCGCTCGCTGACCCTCGGCTGCACCTACTGCGGCGGCCCCGGCTCACAGCTGATGCCGGAGGAGAACCTGCAGAAGCTGGTCGCCGGCATGAGTTCCGGCGATCGGGACCAGGCGATCCGGGCCGGTTACGAAGTCAACCTCTCCCCCGCCTTCCGTGCCGACGAGTCGACTTGGGCGCCCTTCCACGAGATGGCCACCTCGGTGCCCGCCGCCAAAGCGACGATCGAACTGCAGGCGCAGGCGATCTTCGGCCACGACACCAGCGGCCGGCTCGGCGAGATCGCGGTGCCGACGCTGATAATCCACGGCACCGAGGACGGTGTCCTCCCCTTCCCCAACGGCGAGCTGATCGCCTCGCTGATGCCCGCCGCCCGGTTCGAGGTCCTCGAGGACGTCGGCCACATGTTCTGGTGGGAGCAGCCCCAGCGCTCGGCCGAGCTGATTAGCGAGCACGCGCTCGCCGCCGGCCGCGCCTGAATCGAGGCGTCAATTGAGCACCGTATAGGTGCTCGAATTGCCGTCTGGATTATTCGATCGGTTCTTCGCCCACTACTTCGGGGCGTTTTTCCGGCTTGCAGGCCGACGGGTCGAGCTTGCCCTCGACCTTGAAGACGTAGTCGGGCTGCGGCGAGGCTTTGAAGTCCTTGACGACCAGCTTCACCGCCGGGTCGTTCTTGACCCAGGCGAAGACGGGGAACTGGTACGGGTTCGGGACGCCGGAGTTGTAAGGACCGGTGTCCTGCGTGTACTGGCTCATCACCAGGTATTCGTAGCCGCCTTCGTTGATCAGGCCGCGCAGGCGTTTGCAGGTGGTCGGCAGGCGGTTGGCGCCATGCGGCCCGTGGACGCCGATGTACTCGACGTGGTTGGAGGCGTCGTTGCCGTAGAAGCCGTACTGGCCGAAGATGATCTGGCTCGAGCCGATGATCCCGATCTTCTTGTCCTTCAGCTTCTGCGTGTAGACGTAGGCGTCCTTCGGCCCGCCTTCGCCGAGGAACGGGTCCGGGTTGACGTAGTGCTGGTCGGCGTACTGGACCTGCTGCGCGCGGCCGAGCACCACCGCCAGAAGCAGCAGCGCCACCGCCCCGCCGGCGACCGCGGCGCGGCTGACGCTCCAGCGCGTCCGCGCCAGCGAGAGCGCCGCCGGCGCCCAGACCAAGCAGAGCGTGAGGAAGATCGTGCCGACGATGTAGGAGGTGAACCAGCGCGGCGTCGTCAGCACCGTGATCGCGAAGACCACGGTGAGGAAGAGCAGCGTCTGCCAGGCGCGCCGGTCGGGGGCCCGGATCGGCCGCGCCAGCGGCAGCATCGCCATCGCCAGGACGAGCCCCGGGATCAGGTAGCGGGTGTTGGTGAAGAACCCCGTCGGCGAGCCCTCCTGCCCGGCCGCCGTAAGCGGCGTGAAGACGTAGACGACCGCGGTCAGCAGCGAGGCGACGGCGATCACCCGCAGGACCTTGTTACGCGATTTCCAGGCGATGTAGACGGCGGCGCTGACGGCCATGATCAGGATCAGCGGCCAGAGCGGCCCCAAGGCGTTGTCGAGCTCGGGGAAGAACCAGCGCCGGTAGATCGTCGCGTTGGTGATGTAGTCGATGACGGCGAAGCGCGGCCGCGGGTCGAGCGGCATCTGGTCGGGCTTCGGCAGGTTGAGCGGCCCGAATTTGGTGATCGGGATCGGGTTGCCGCCGGTCTTCACCGCCGCCCGCAGGTACCAGTAGCCGCCGACGACGAGCATCGGCAGGCCCATCACCCAGGCGGTCGTCCAGCGGCGGCCGCGGCCGCTGAAGATGATCACCCCGAGCGTGATCGCCACCACCGGGACCAGGAACGTCGTCTTCACCGAGGCGGCGAGCCCGGCGGCGATCCCGGCCATGATCAGCGGCCCCTTGTCGAGCAGGGGCGCATCGCGCTCCGGCGCGTCCTGGACGGCGCCCGTTGCCGGGGCTCTTCGCTGGTGCCCGTTGATCAGGAAGGCGGCGAAAGCGAGCAGGAAGGCGAGACCCATGATGTCGTTGCGCGCCTCGCCCGGCTGCGTTTCGATCATCACCCCCGAGTCGAGGACGATCGCGGCGGCGACCAGCGTCGCCGGGCCGACTTTGTACGGGCGGCCCATGCACCAGGCGGCGAGCAGCCCGATCGGCAGCCAGATCAGGTTCTGCAGCGGCGCCAGCCAGTCGCTCTTGAAGAGGACGATCGTCGATGCGTTGACGAGCTCGGTCGAGGCCGGGTAGAACCAGGCGGCCAGGCGCAGCGGGTCCGTGTAGTGGAGGTGGACCGTCGAGTGTTCCTGGGCGATGAAGGCCGAGAAAGGCATGTGGTACCAGGTCGTGTCGCCGCCGAACATCCCGAAGTCGAGGCTCGACTGGGCAGGGAAGGTCCACTCGGCGACGGTCCAGGAGGCGACCCCGAGGGCGATCAGCAGGGCGATGTCCTGGACCCGCGGCGCCGCCACCTCGCGGCCGTGGCCGCCCGCCTGCGAGCGCCCGAGCCAGGCGGCGCCGAGGCCGACGCCGATGCAGAGGACGACGATCCAGCCGAAGTAGAGGAGGCTGAGCGAGCCGAGGATCTCGAGGCAGACGACCAGCATCGCCACCGCCAGCGTCGCGTCGGCGAGCCGCGCCAGGGCGCCGGTGAATTCCGGCACGATCCAGCGCCGCAGCCAGTAGGCGCCGAGGGCGAGGGCGGCGACTATCCCAATCAGGGCCAGGCAGCCGGCGATGTAGGAGCCGAAGGAGGGTGCCACGAAGGCGGAGATGCTATTCGGCGCGCCCCCCGGGCACCGCTGCGGGGTCTAAGCCGCGGCGGCGGGAATGGTGCAGGCGACCCCGGTCCCTTTGAGGCCGCAGTACCCGTTCGGCACCTTGTGCAGGTACTGCTGGTGGTAGTCCTCGGCGTAGTAGAAGGGCCCGGCGGGCTCGACCTCGGTCGTCACCGGCTCCTTGCCGGCCGCCCGCAGCGCCTTGTCGTAGGCCTCCACCGCCATCTCCGCCGTCGCCTTCTGGGCGTCGTTGGTGAAGTAGATGCCGGACCGGTACTGGGTGCCGACGTCGTTGCCCTGGCGCATCCCCTGGGACGGGTCGTGCTCCTCGAATAACACTTTCAGCAGGTCGGCATAGGAGACGAGCTTCGGGTCGAAGGCGACCAGCACCGCCTCGGCGTGGCCGGTCTTCGCCGTGCAGACCTCCTCGTAGGTCGGGTTCGGGGTGGTCCCGTTCTGGTAGCCGACCGCCGTCGTGTAGACGCCGTCAAGCTCCCAGAACAACCGCTCCGCCCCCCAGAAGCAGCCGAGGGCGAAGTACGCGACCTCGATCCCCTCTGGGAAGGGCGGCTCCAGCGGCGTGCCGAGGACGGCGTGCGTCTTCGGCACCTCATATGGACGCTCGCTCCGCCCCGGCAGCGCCTCTTCCGGCGAGACCATCTCGGTCTTGCCCGGGTTCATCATCGTCATCAGCTTGCCAAGTCTGTTCATTCGCGTTTCCTCCTGAGAACACGTTACGCCAAGGAGATAACGATCCGGTGAACTCAGAGGATCACGGCCGCTCCAGGAGGTAGCTTCTGTGCATGGCCTGCTTGGTCGTCCTGCTCGCCTTCATCTCGCCGCGGCTGGCGCTGTTCGGGATCTTCCTCTTCTCGGACCTGCTGAGCCGCGCCTTCGACAGCTGGTTCGTCCCCCTGCTCGGGTTCTTCCTGCTGCCCTGGACCACCCTCGCCTACGCAGTGATGTGGTCGGCGAGCAGCAACCGGGTCAGCGGCTTCGAGTGGTTCATCGTCATCCTCGCCTTCCTCATCGACCTCGGCTCCTACGCGAACCGGGGCCGGATGCGGCGCGACTGACGGCTACTGCTCGAGGACCGGGTAGGCGACCCGGATCTGGCGCTTGGAGAGGACGAGGAACGGGACCTCGGTGACCGAGTCGTCTTTCAGCGAGGTCACCTTGGCGTTGGTCAGCGGCACGAATTCAAACTCGCCGCGGTTGAGCGAGTCTGAGAAGCGGCTCTGGTAGCCGGCCGGCGGCAGGGTCAGGTCGCCCTCGATCAGCTGCCGGTCCGTTTCGAACACAGCACGCTCGACCCGGCGCCGCTCACGCGCGGCCGACGGGTCCTCGACTTGGCTTCCGAATAGCTGCTCCATCACGCTCTCCTTCTATTTCGGCTCTCGGCCGGGAGAACTTGACGGCGCAGCCGTTCTGGGCGGATCTACCCCGCGTGTTCGGCGGCCTTCTCGCGTGCTTCGGCCTTCTCCTCCAGCGTCATCGCGCCGGGGTGGCCGTCGCCGGGCCACGGTGAGAGAACCATCAGGAGCCGCGCGTCGGAGCGGGCGAGTATCGTCCGCCGCTCTCCCGGCTCGAACTCGAATAGGTGCCCGGCACTCGCGCTGACCGAGTCGCCGCCGTTCTCGGTGCTGAGGTCGATCTCGCCGTCGACCACGAACACCCGCGCCCGCTCGTGCACCTCGTGCTCCTGCAGCTCCTCCCCCGCCGGCAACAGCAGCAGGATCGACCGCGCGTCGTCTCCCGAGGCGAGGATCTGCGGCTGGTGCGCCTCCACCTCGACCGTCTGCAGGTCCCAACTCTCCATCTAAAGCTCCTTCCCGTGGACTTCTGCAGCTTCCTCTACCCACCTGGAGCGGCGGATCACCCCGCTCGCCGGTAGCGGATGTGCGTGGCGAGCGGCGAGTGGAGCGTCTCGACCGGCTCGAACCCGAAGGACAAGCTCCCCTCGAACAGCCGCTCGCCGGAGCCGAGCAGGACGGGAACTATGTCGAGCGTCAGCTCGTCGATCACCCCGGCGGCGAGCGCCTGACGGACGGCCGAGGCGCCGCCGGCGATGTCGACACCATCCTCGCCAGCTGCCTCGAGCGCCTGCGCGTAGGCGGCGTCGAAGCCCTCGGTGACGAAGTGGAAGCTGGTGCCGCCCTCCATCTCGATCGGCTCCCGAGCGTGGTGGGTGAGGACGAAGACCGGCGCGTGGTAGGGCGGCTCGGGACCCCACCAGCCGTCCCAATCCTCGTCCCACTCCCCGCGGATCGGCCCGAACATGTTGCGGCCCATCACGTAGGCCCCGCGCGGCCGCATCAGCCAGCCCTCCGCCGTCGCATCGGCGTCGTTCGCGCGCTCGTCGCCGAGATGCCAGCGATGGACCTCCATGCCCCGCTTGCCGAGCGGATCATCCCGGCTCTGGTCCGGCCCGGCGACGAAGCCGTCAAGCGAGATCGACATGTGGCAGGTGGTGTCCGGCATCGAGGTCCTCCCAGGTAGACGCGATTTCAATCGGGGCGCCCGGATTCGAACCGGGGACCTCCGCCACCCAAAGGCGGCGCGCTACCAGGCTGCGCCACGCCCCGACTGAGGCAAGTGTAGGTTCTGAGGCGATGGCGGAGGTGCTCCCGTTCAAGGCGTTGCACTACGACCTCGGGCAGGTCGGCTCGCTGGATGCCGTCGCAGCGCCGCCCTATGACGTGATCGATGCCGCGCAGCGGAAGGCGCTGCTGGAGCGCTCGCCCTACAACGCGGTCGCGATCGACCTGCCGAAACCGTTCGACCCGGCCGATCCCGACAGCGATCCCAGCGGCGACCCCTACGCCGAGGCGGCGGCGCGGATCGAGACCTGGCGGGCCGAGGGAGCGCTGGTCCAGGACGAGGCGCCCTCCCTCTGGGCGATGACCCAGGACTACGTCGCCCCCGACGGCAACAGCTACAGCCGCAACGGGATCCTCGCCAGGGTCCGCGTCGAGGACTACGAGAGCGGCACCGTCCGCCCGCACGAGCGCACCCACCCCGGGCCGCTGCTCGACCGCCTGGAGCTGACCCGCGCTACGGGCTACAACCTCTCGCCGATCTTCTCGCTCTCGACCGCGGACGCCTGGCCGCTGGTCGAGCCGGCGCTGGCCGACGAGCCCTGGGGCGAGGCGCGCGACGAAGACGGCACCGTCAACCGGCTCTGGAAGGTCGACGATCCGGCCGTCCACGCCGCAGTTACCGAGTGCTTGGCGAGCGCCCAGCTGCTGATCGCCGACGGCCACCACCGCTACGAGACCGCCCGCGCTTTCCGCGACGAGGTCGGCGGCGAGGGCCCGCACAGCTACACGCTGATGTCGCTGACCGGGCTCGACGACCCCGGCCTCCTCGTCTTCCCCACCCACCGCCTCCTCTCCGGCTTCGCCGACGACCCGGAGAAGCAGCAACGGCTCGGCAACGGGCTGCGGGAACTGTTCGACGTCGAGGAGGTCTCACGCGAGCAGATCGATCCGGCCAACGAGGAGGGCGTCGGCGTCTTCGGCCTCTACGACTCCTTCCACAAGAAGGCCTTCCGCCTGCGGCTCAAGGACCCGGCCGAGGTCGACCGCCGCCTCGAGGGCATGCCGGAGGCCTATCGCCGCCTCGACTCGGCGATCCTCGAGACGCTCGTGCTGAAGGGCCTGGCCGGGATGAGCGACCACGACATCGACGAGCGCGACGGGCTCGAATACGCGAAGAGCGTCGATGCTGCCCTGGGCATGGTCGACGGCGGCGGCTACGACGTCGCCTTCATCCAGCGCGGGGTCCCGGTCGAGCAGGTGAAGGCGATCTGCAACACCGATGCGGTGATGCCGCCGAAGTCGACCTTCTTCTACCCCAAGGTGATGACCGGCTTCGCCTTCAACCCGGTGCGCCAGGTGGCCGACTGACGATGGTCAAGATCTACACCAAGAAGGGCGACGACGGGACCACCTCGCTCTGGTACGGGGGCCGCGTCCCCAAGCACCACGGCCGCACCGACGCCTACGGCACCCTCGACGAGGCCTGCTCGCAGCTCGGCGTCGCCCGCGCCCTCTGCGGCCCCGAGCAATCGGAGCTGGCCGCCGACATCCTCCGCCTGCAGGACGACATCTTCGTCGCCGGCGCCGAGCTGGCGACCGCGCCCGAGGCCGCCGGGCGGCTCCAGGACGGGGTCAGCCGCACGACCGAGGAGATGGTCGCGGAGCTCGAGGAGCTGATCGACCGCTACATGGCCCAGGTCGAGCTGCCGCCGAAGTTCGTCATCCCCGGCGGCAACCAGCTCTCCGCCCAGCTCGACGTCGCCCGCACCGTCGTCCGCCGGGCCGAGCGGCGGATCTCCGAACTGAACGAAGAAGGCGAGATCGCCGGCGAGACCGTGATCCACTTCGTCAACCGCGCCTCCGACGCCGTCTACGCGATGGCCCGCTTCGCCGACGTCGCCGACCCCGCCCTGTTCGAGGGCCGCGGCAAGGGCTGAGCGTGCGGATCGTCGCCCGCCGGGTCGAGGGCTACGCCCACGACGTCGAGCTCGACGGCAGCCACCGCCTGCGGGTCGACGAGCCGGCCGGGCAGGGCGGTACCGACACCGGCCACCGCCCCACCGAGCTGCTCGGCGCCAGCCTCGCCGGCTGCATCGCGATCACGGTCGAGATGTACGCCGACCGCAAAGGCTGGGACGTCGGCGAGCTCGAGGTCGACGTCGAGATGGGCTACGAGGGGCCGGTGCCGAACAGCTTCGAGGTCGGGGTGAAGCTGCCGGGCCACCTCGACGAGGACCAGCGCCGGCGGCTGCTGGTGATCGCGACCAAATGCCCCGTCCACAAGGTGCTCGCGGGCGAGGGCCACGTCCGCGTCGTCGAGCGCCTCGAGGAGGGCTGATGGACCTGGGGCTGGCTGGGCGCGGCTGCGTCGTCACCGGCGCCAGCAGCGGCATCGGTCGCGAGACCGCGCTGCAGCTCTGCGCCGAGGGCGCGAAGGTGCTGCTGGTCGCGCGCGGCGAGGAGCGGCTGGCAACCGTTACCGAGGAAGCGGCGCGGGCGGCGGAGCCCGCCGGCGGCGCGGCTGCGGCGCTCGCCCTCGACGTCACCGCCGAGGATTCCGGGGCGCGGATGCTGGCCGCCTGCGAGGAGCGCTTCGGCGCCCTCGACGTCCTCGTCAACAACGCCGGCGCGGCGAAGTGGCGCGACCTCGACGACGTCCCCGAGGAGGACTGGCGCGCCCAGTACGAGCTCAACGTGATCGCGCCGCTGCGGGCGATGCGGGCGTCGATCCCGCCGATGGCCGAGCGCGGCTGGGGCCGGGTCGTCAACGTCTGCTCGACCGCCGGCAAGCGGCCCTCGGCGGCGATGGCCGAGTACTCGGTCGCCAAGGCCGCCGAGCTCTCGCTCTCGCGCCTCTTCGCCGACCGCTACGCGAAGACCGGCGTCCTCGTCAACGCCGTCGCCCCCGGCCCGGTCGAAGCGGAGATGTGGATGGAGCCGGGCGGCCTGCTCGACCAGTCGATGCAGGTCTCCGGCGCCGAGAGCCGGGACGAGGCGCTGGCCGAAGCCGGCTCGAAGCGCCCGATCGGCCGCCTCGCCCAGCCAGAGGAGATCGCCTCGGCGATCGTCTTCCTCTGCAGCGCGCGCGCCTCCTACGTCGCCGGCGCCGCCTGGTCGGTCGACGGCGGCACCGTCCAGGTCATCATTTGATCGGCCGCTCGGTAGAGGCGGCCGTCCTCCTGCCGCTCTACGGGTGGCCCGACGACCCGGGCCTCGTCTTCACCGAGCGCCGCGCCGACCTCCGCCGCCATGCCGGCGAGATCTCCTTCCCGGGCGGGCGCCGCGACGAGGCCGACGCCGACCTGCAGGCGACGGCGCTGCGCGAGGCCGAGGAGGAGATCGGCCTCGACCCGGCCCGGGTGGAGATCGGCGAAGCGCTGCCGCCGACCCGGACCTTCGTCACCAACTACGTCGTCCACCCCTTCGTCGGCTACGTCCCGCACCCGGGCGAGCTTGAGCTGCAGCCGAACCCGACCGAGGTCGAGACGGTCCTCACCTTCTCGCTGGAGCTACTGCGCGAGGGCTATGAGATGCGCCGCCTGGTCCGCCGCGGCGTCCCCATCCACACCCCGACCTACGAGGTCGAAGGGCATTTGATCTGGGGAGCCACCGCGCGGATCCTGGCGGACTTCTTGGAGCGCCTCGACTAGTTCTTGCTCGGCTGCGGGACGATCCTGATGTAGGGCTTCGGCGACTCCCAGCCCTCGGGCCAGAGCTCTTTCGCCTCGTCCTCTTTGACCGAGCCGGAGATGATCACGTCGTCGCCCTGCTGCCACTGGGCCGGCGTCGCGACTTTGTGGTTTTCGGTCAGCTGCAGCGAGTCGATCACCCGCAGCACCTCGTCGAAGTTGCGCCCGGTCGTCATCGGATAGACCAGGATGAGTTTGATTTTCTTATCAGGGCCGATGACGAAGACGTTGCGGACGGTCTGGTTGTCGGCCGGGGTGCGGTCGCCGGGGTCACCGGAGACGTCGGCCGCCAGCATCCCGTAGGCCTTGGCGATCTCGAAGTCGGAGTCGCTGATGATCGGGTATTCGACCCGCGCGCCCTGCGTCTCCTCGATGTCGTTCGCCCACTCCTCGTGTTTGTCGAGCGGGTCGATCGAGAGGCCGGCGATCTTGACGCTGCGTTTCTCGAACTCCGGCTCGATCCGCGCCATGTAGCCGAGCTCGGTCGTGCAGACCGGCGTGAAGTCCTTCGGGTGGGAGAACAGAACGGCCCACGAGCCGTCGATCCAGTCGTGGAACTTGATCCGGCCTTGGGTGGTGTCGGCCTCGAAATCCGGTGCTACGTCACCGAGCTGCAGTGCCATCGGGAAGAGCTCCTCTCGCGTCTTCTTCTAATTACCTGAATTCTTATCGGAGTTTAGCTCTTTGCCCTCACCGGGCCGCCAGCAGCGCCTTTACTTCCTCCGCGAGTCCATCTATGTCCCCCGTAGGTGGGGACTGGGACGGATCCGGCGCGATCATGGCCGGAATTCGCCAGGTGCGGCTGGCGGTATCGACCACCTCGGCGCCCGCCTCGGTCCCCTCGTAGAGGACGCCGCGCACCGGCGTTTCGACCAGGTGTTCCAGCAGCCGCTCGAGGCGCGGACCGTGGATCGCCGCCAGCCCCTCCTCGCTGCCGTTCGCGTTGCCGAGCAGAAGGACCAGCACGGCGACGTCGTTGACCAGCTCGAGGATCGTCCCCGGCCGGTCGGGGTCGGCGCTCGCCGGCTCTATCCCCGCGGCCTCGATCGCCGCCAGCCCCTCCTCGCGGCGGCTCGTCCCCCGCACCGCCCAGCCGTCCTCCAGCAGCCGCCCGCCAAGCCCGCGGCCGCGGCAGCCGCAGCCGACGATCAGCGCCCGCGCCACAAGCGTCCCTAACCCGCCTCGAACGGGCCGCGGCCGCGTAACCGCATCTGCTCGTCCTCGGCGACGCTGCGGTGCAGCTCCTCCTCGGTCATCTCCGGGACGCCGCGCCGTCGGCGCATCTCGTTCTGCGCCTCCATCATCTGGCGCACGTCGTCGATCTCGTTCTGCGCCTCGACCTCGGGCGAGCGGGTCGGGACCCAGTCGACGAGGCTGGCCGAGCTGCCCGGGTAGTAGTGCCCGACGATCAGCAGGACGCCGATCATGAAGGCGACGATTGCCAAGGTCCCCAGAATGAAGAGCACACGAGAAGGATACGGTTCGCCCTGATGCCCGACGCCTACATAGTCGAGACCGCGCGGACGCCGATGGGCGCCTACCGCGGCGCCCTCTCCGGGGTCCGCCCCGACGACATGGCCGCGCACGTGATCCGCGCCGTGGTCGAGCGCAGCGGCGTCGACCCTGAGCGGGTCGTCGACGTCTATTTCGGCGCCGCCAACCAGTCCGGCGAGGACAACCGCGACGTCGCCCGGATGGCGGCCCTTCTGGCCGGCCTGCCGCAGAGCGTTCCCGGAGCAACCGTCAACCGCCTCTGCGCCTCCGGGCTCGAGGCGCTGAACAGCGCCGCGCGTGCGATCAAGGTCGGCGAGGGCGACTTCTACCTCGCCGGCGGGGTCGAGTCGATGAGCCGGGCCCCCTGGGTCGTCGAGAAGCCCGAACGCGGCCTCCCCCGCGGTCCACAGACGATGCACGACACGACCCTCGGCTGGCGGATGATCAACCCGCGGATGGCCGAGCTCGGGGTCTCGACCGAAGCGATGGGCGAGACGGGCGAGAACGTCGCCGAACGCTTCGATGTCAGCCGCGAGGACCAGGACGCCTTCGCCCTGCGCAGCCACCAGCGCGCCGTCGCCGCGACCGAGGCGGGCAAGTTCGCTGAGGAGATCGCCCCGATCGAGGCCCGGCGGGGCCGCGAGACGGTGCTGGTCGAGGCCGACGAGGGACCGCGACCCGACGCCTCGCTGGACAAACTCGCCGCCCTCCGCCCCGTCTTCCGCGAGGGCGGAACCGTCACCGCCGGCAACGCCTCGACCCTCAACGACGGCGCCGCCTGCCTCCTCGTCACCTCCGAGAAGGGCGCCGAAGAGCTCGGCGCCGAGCCGCTGGCCCGCGTCGTCGCCACCGGCGTGGCCGGCGTCGACCCCGCCTATATGGGCATCGGCCCGGTCAAAGCCGTCCCGAACGCGCTCCGCAACGCCGGCCTCGCGATCGACCAGATCGACCTCGTCGAGCTGAACGAGGCCTTCGCCTCGCAGGTCCTCGCCAGCGCCCGCGAGCTGGGAATCGAGGAGGAGCGCCTCAATGTCAACGGCGGCGCGATCGCCCTCGGCCACCCGCTCGGCTGCTCTGGCGCCCGCCTCGCCGGCACCCTCGTCCGCGAGCTGCGCCGCCGCGGCGGCAAATACGGCGTCGCCACCCTCTGCGTCGGCGTCGGCCAGGGCCTCGCCACCGTCTTCGAAGCTGTCTAATCAATAGGCTGAGAAGGGTGAAGTTCCTCACCCCGGCAATCGTCGCTCTGGCGCTGCTGCTTCCCGCCTCCGCTTCGGCGGCCGAACCGACCGCGCACGTCTCGATCATCAACGGGCACGGGGCAACCGTCGAGGAATTCCCCGCGCTCACCTACATCGAAGCGCGCGAAGGCAACACCGGGTTCTCCTGCACCGGCACCGTGGTCGCGCCGCGGGTGGTCCTCACCGCCGCCCACTGCATCGAGGACCTCGAGCGCGGCGGCCTCACCCCGACCAAGGCCTACGCGCTCGCCACCAGCACCACCACCCCCTCGAAAGCGCTGCGCGAGAACATCTTCCGGATCCGCGAAACCCACGTCTTTCCCGGCTTCGACCCCGGCGGCCTCCACGGCGACGCCGGCATCCTCATCCTCGACCGGCCCACCGCCGCTCCTCCGATCGCGATGGCGGGCGCCGCCGACGCGGCCCTCTACGAAGGCGGCGCCTCGGTGCAGCTGGCGGGCTGGGGCGTGACCGGTGCCAACGCCAAGAACGCCCCCGAAAGCCTGCGGGCGACCTCGATGGTCGTCCAGACGCCCACGAGCTGCAAGCAGAAGACCCGGGTCGACCGGCCGAACTACTCGCCGGCGTTGCAGATGTGCACGCTCGACAGCGCCCGGAAGAGCGGCGGCTGCTTCGGCGACAGCGGCGGCCCGGCGATCGGCCTGCGCGCCGACGGCACCCCGGTCGAGCTCGGGGTGATCAGCACCGGCGGCGCCTTCTGCAGCACCAAGCGCCCCAACGTCCTCACCCGCGTCGACGTCATCTCCACCTGGGTCTCGGAATGGATCGCCGCCACCGAAAGCGGCGGCCCGCGGCCGATCGTCGACCCGAAGACGCCGTTCCCGCAGATGACCAAGCCGGTGGCAGAAGAATTCACCGTCCTCACCCTGCAGAGCCACTTCGGCCCGCGCTTCAGCGGCCGCGTCTTCGGCAGCTGCCGCCGCGCCAGCCGCACCCGCTTCCGCTGCGAAGTCAGCTGGCGCTCGGGCAGCAACATCTACGGCGGCACCGTCTCCCCCTTCTACCTGCGCCAGCAGGACGCGGTGATCTGGAAGAGCCACTTCCGGATCGAATGGGCGAAGCTGAGCTGCCTGCGCAGCAACGCCCCGCACTGCCCGATCCACGTCCGCAACGGCTAGCGGCAGCCCGCAAGCGCTAGCCTCAGCCGCCGTGACCAAAGGGTTGGAAGAGCTGGCGAGCGTCGACGGGGAGATCACCCCGACGGCGGAGGCGACCGTCGGCCTCAAGGACGACGGTCTCTATCGCGGCGACGGCGCCTTCGAGGTGATCCGGCTCTACCAGGGCAAGCCCTTCGCCCTCGTCGACCACCTCGACCGCCTGCAGCGCTCGAGCGCGGCGATCGAGCTGAGCTTCGACCGCGGTGCGCTGGAGCGCGAGATCGAGGCGCTGCTCGACCGGGCCGGCCCGGTCGAAGGCCAGATGCGGCTGATCGTCACCCGCGGCGGCCGCCGCATCGCCGCCACCGAGCCGATCCCGCCCCACCCCGAGACGGTCGCCCTGCAATCGGTCACCTACTGCCCGACGGTGATCCTCAACGGCGTCAAGTCGCTCTCCTACGCGGCCAACATGCAGGCGACCCGGATCGCGAAAGGCCAGGGCGCCGACGAGGCGGTCCTGATCCGGCCCGACGGCACCGTGCTGGAGCCGCCCACCTCCTCGGTCTTCTGGGTCTCCCCCGAGGGCGAGCTGCGGACCCCGGCGCTCGCCGACGGCGTCCTCGAGTCGATCACCCGCGACCGGATGATCAAGGCGCTGCAGGTCGAGGAGGGCAGCTGGCACGTCGACGAGCTGCGCGGCGCCCAGGAGGCCTTCCTGGCCTCGACGACGCGCGAGATCCAGGCGGTCTCCTCGGTCGACGGAAGGGCCTTCCCCGCCGCCCCGGGACCGCGCACGAGCGAGGCGCAGGCGGCATTCGCCGAGACCCTGGGCAAAGAGCTGAAGGAGCTATAGCGATGGACTTCACCTACAGCGACGAGCAGAAGCTGATCCGCGAGACTGCGCGCGAGTTCGCCGAGCGCGAGATCCTCCCCGACGTCAAGGAGAACGACCGCGATGGCCGCTTCGACCGCGAGCTGGCGCGCAAGCTCGGCGAGATCGGCTTCCTCGGCGCCCCGGTCGCCGAAGAGTACGGGGGCCGCAGCCTCGACTACGTCAGCTACGGCCTGATCGCCGAGGAGATCGGCCGCGCCGACTCATCCGCCCGCACCGTCGTCTCGGTCTGCACCTCGCTGGTCGCCGGCCCGATCGAGAAGTGGGGCACCGAGGAGCAGAAGCAGAAGTGGCTGCCGCGGCTCTGCTCAGGCGAGGGCCTGGGCTGCTTCGGGCTGACCGAGCCCGACACCGGCTCCGACGCCGCCAACCTCCGCACCCGGGCGACCAAGACCGACGGCGGCTGGTCGATCAGCGGCCAGAAGATGTGGATCAGCCTCGGCAACCACTCCGAGTTCGCGCTGATCTTCGCCCAGACCGACCCGGCGCTGAAGTACCGCGGCCTCGCCGCCTTCATCGTCCCCACCGACAGCGACGGATTCACGACCCAGGAAATCCACGGCAAGCTCGGGCTGCGCGCTTCCGACACCGCCGAAATCTCGCTCGACGAGGTCGAGGTCGGCGACGAGGCGCTGCTGGGCGAGGTCGGCGACGGTTTCAAGGTGGCGATGAGCGCACTCGAAAACGGCCGCTACAGCGTCGCCGCCGGCTGCGTCGGGATCTGCGAAGGCTGCGTCCAGTCCTCGGTCGAGTACGCGAAGGAGCGCAAGCAGTTCGGCGTCCCCCTCGCCCGCTTCCAGCTGGTCCAGGAGATGATCACCGAAATGATCCTCAAGCGGGACGCCAGCCGGATGCTGGTCCTCCGCGCCGGTCTCCTCAAGGACGAAAAGAAACCGAACGCGACCGAGACCTCGGTGGCGAAGCTCTATGCGACCGAGTCGGCGGTCGAGTGCGCGAACATCGCGATCCAGGTCCACGGCGGCTCCGGCTACGTCGACGACTACCCGGTCGAGCGCTACCTGCGCGACGCCCGCGTCACCACCCTCTACGAGGGCACCTCGCAGATCCAGAAGCTGATCATCGGCCGCGCCGCGACGGGGATCAACGCGATGCTGCCGCTGCAGGAGTCCTGACCTTGGCCCTGGTCGAGGTCTCACTCGACGAGTACAACGTCGGCCTGCTGCGGCTGAACCGGCCCGAGGCCCGCAACGCCCTCTCGCCGGAGATGCGGGAGGAGATCGCGACCAGCCTCGAGCGCCTCGACGCCGATCCGGAGGTGCGCTGCATCGTCATCGCCGGGGCCGACGAGTTCTTCGCCGCCGGCGCCGACATCCGGGCGATGGCCGAGCGGCCGATCGACGCCGCGCCCGACCCGAAGGGGATGGAGTTCTGGACCCGCCTGACCTCGATCGGGACGCCGACGATCGCCGCCGTCTCGGGTTACGCCTTCGGTGGCGGCTGCGAGCTGGCTCTGGCCTGCGACATGATCGTCTGCGACGAGCGGGCCCGTTTTGGCCAGCCCGAGATCACCCTCGGAATCATCCCCGGGGGAGGCGGCTCACAACGACTTGCGCGAGCCATCGGCAAGCAGCGGGCGATGGAGTACGTGCTGACGGGCCGCCGCTGGGACGCGAAGACGGCCGCCCGCTGGGGCCTCGTCAACAAGGTCGTCGGCAACGGCACCTGGCTGACCGAGGCGATCGAGCTGGCCCGGGTCGTCGCCGAGCGGCCGCCGCTGGCCCTGCGGCTGGCGAAAAAGGCGGTCCTCGAAGCGCAGGAGACGAGCCTTGCCGAGGGCTTGCGGGCCGAGCGCAAGCTGTTCGAGGAAGCGATGGCGACCGAGGACCGGGTCGAGGGGATGAACGCCTTCCTCGAGAAACGCGAGCCCCGCTTCCAGGGCCGGTGAAGGTCTCCCGGGTCGGCGTCGTCGGCGCCGGCACGATGGGCCGCGGTATCGCCCAGCTGGCGGCGCTCGGCGGCTACGAGACGGTGCTCTACGACGTCTCCCGGGAGCTGGCCGAGGGCGGCGCCGCGGCGCTGGGCGAAGCGCTCGACAAGGGCGCGGCCCGGGGACGCTGGAGCGAGGACGACGCCCGCGCCGCCTCGGGCCGGGTCGAGCCTTCGGCGGAGCTGGGGACGACGGCGCCCTGCGAGCTGGTGGTCGAGGCGGCGCCCGAGAAGCTGGAGCTGAAGCAGCGGATCTTCACCGACCTCGCCGCCGTTCTGGCGCCGGACGCGGTCCTCGCCAGCAACACCTCCTCGCTGCGGGTCTCCGAGATCGCCGCGGGGGTCCCCCACCCCGAGCGCGTGGTCGGCATGCACTTCTTCAACCCGCCGCCGCTGATGAAGCTGGTCGAGATCGTCGCCGCCGACCGCTCCGCCGAGGAGGCGCTGGCGCGGACGACCGAGGTGGCCGAGCGGATGGGCCGCGCCCCGATCCGGGCCAAGGACAGCCCCGGCTTCGTCGCCAACCGCCTCGCCCGCCCCTTCTCCCTGGAGTCGCTGCGGATGCTCGGCGACGGCGTCGCCGACGTCGCGACGATCGATCGCACGGTCCGCGTCGGCGGCGGCTTCCGGATGGGCCCGTTCGAGCTGCTCGACCTGATCGGGCTCGACGTCAACCTCGAAATCGCCCGCTCCTTCTTCGCCCAGGGCGGCGAACCCGAGCGCTGGCGCCCGAACCCGATCCAAGAGAAGCTCGTCGCCGAAGGCCGCCTCGGCCGCAAGAGCGGGCGCGGCTACCACGACTACGGAGAGGCGGCGACCCGCGAAGCCGACCCAGAGCTGGACATCGAAGCGCCCACCCTCGACCCCGCCGAGCTCGCGAAGATCGACCCGGCCGCCGAGCAGATCCTCAGCCGCCTCTTCGCCCAGATCGGCAACGAGGCCGCCTTCGCCCTCGAAGAGGAAGTGGCCTCACCGGAGGACATGGAGACGGCGATGAAGCTCGGCTTCAACTGGCCGCTTGGCCCGCTCGGCTTCGCCGAGCTGATCGGCCCCGACCGCGCCGCCGATCTGCTCGAAGAGCTACAGGCCGAAAAAGGCGCGGCCTACTCGCCGGCGCCGCTGCTGAGGCGCATCATCAGCTCGTCGACGTAGCACCAGCTCCAGTCTTCGCCCGGCTCGGCCGAGCGGATAATCGGGTGGCCGGTGTCCTGATGGTGCGCCGTCGCGTGCTTGCCGATCGAGTTGTCGCAGCAGCCGATGTGGCCGCAGGTCTGGCACATCCGCAGGTGGACCCAGGTCATCCCCATCGCCAGGCACTCCTCGCAGCCCTCGACCCCGTCGGGGAGGTCGATGTAAGTGACCGTGTCGAGATGGGAACAGGAGGAGCTCACGGGGCTCAAGATATACCCACCTCGCTAAGCGAAAATCGCTTAGTCCAAGAAGTGGGGAGGCTAAGAGCCGGTAGCGATCTCAGCCGGCTCGCCACCAGGCATCCAGTGCGCCTCGACAGGGACGTCGGCGTCGCGCAGGTAGCGCTCGGCGTCGAGCGCGCCCATGCAGCCGGTACCGGCGGCCGTCACCGCTTGGCGGTAGGTGTGGTCGACGACGTCGCCGACGGCGAAGACGCCGCCGAGGTTGGTCCTGGTCGAGCCGGGATCGGTGACGATGTAGCCGTCCTCGTCAGTCGCGACCTGCCCGGCGACGATCTCCGATTTCGGCACGTGACCGATCGCAACGAAGGCGCCGTCGGTCGCCAGCTCCTCCGTCTCGCCGGTCTCGGCGTTGCGGAGGCGGACCTTGGCGAGCTTGCCGCTCTCGCCGGCGAGGAACTCCTCGGCGACGAAGGGGGTCTTGAGCTCGATGTTCTCTTTGTCGCGCGCCCGCTCGAACATGATCTTGGAGGCGCGGAACTCGTCGCGGCGATTGACGATCGTCAGCTTGGAAGCGAACTTGGAGATGAAGATCGAGTCCTCCATCGCCGAATCGCCGCCGCCGACCACGATCACCTCCTGGTCCTTGAAGAAGGCGCCGTCGCAGACGCCGCAGGTGGAGACGCCGCGGCCGCCGAGCTCCATCTCGCCGGGAACGCCGAGCCGTTTCGGCTCCGCCCCCATCGCCAGGATCACCGTCTTGGCCCGATGCTCCTCGTCGCCGAGGAAGACCTTCTGGACGCCGCCGTCGGAGAGCTCGACCCGGTCGACGTCGTCGGTGACGAAGCGGGTCCCGAAGCGCTCGGCCTGGGCGCGGAACTGGGCCATCATCTCCGGCCCCATGATCCCGTCGGGGTAGCCGGGGTAGTTCTCGACCTCGGTCGTGTTCTGCAGCTGGCCGCCCCACTGGAAGCCCTCGAAGACGAGCGGCTCGAGGTTGGCGCGCGCGGTGTAGAGCGCTGCGGTGTAGCCGGCGGGACCGCCGCCGACGATGATCACGTCCTCAACCTTCTTCTGCTCTGCTTGATCTGCCATTTTCTGCCGCCTGGAGTCTAATACTTTACTTTTTATAGTAGCTCTCTCGGCCCTCGAAGGCAATCGCCGCCTCGACCTCCACCGGGGTCGGCGGGCCGCCGTCGCGATCGATCGGCAGCCCCTCCTCTTCCCACTGGTGAACGGTATGGCGGAGCTGGAAGAAGGCGAAGACCCCGGGTGGGATCGGCATCCAGAAGGCGACCAGGCGGAAGATCAGGATGGCCGGGAACACCGTCTGCTCGGGGATTCCGAAGAGGACGAAGGCGCCGATCATCCCGGCGTCGACCGCCCCCACCCCGGCCGGGGCCAGCGGGAAGAGGTTGGCGACCATGCCGAGGAAGAAGCCCTGGACGACGACCGCCAGCGGCACGTGGACGCCGAAGGCGTGGAACGAGGCCCAGAGGACGCCGATGCTGAAGGCCCAGAAGCCGGCGGCGCCGATCACCGCGAGGCCGCCGCGGCGGGGATGGGCGAAGAGACCGAGGGCGAAGCGGAACCCTTCGCCCAGGGTCGCCGGGACCTTGCCGGCGCTCTGCAGCCAGTAACGCGAGCGCTCGCTGTGGGCGAAGCGGGCGAGGCGCCGCTCGGCGTCGGGCGGGATCAGGGTGACGAGGACGCCGAGGATCAGCAGCAGGCCGGCGACTGCGGCGGGGACGATCGTCAGCTCGACCGAGCCCTTGCCGTTGAGGACCCCGGTCCGCAGCAGGATTCCGAAGACGATCAAGGCGATCGGATAGAAGGCGTAGTGGAGGGAGACGAAGGCGACCATCCGCCGGGCGACGTCACGGCGCTGCATTCCCGCCTTGCGCAGGGCCCAGTAGGTGACGGCGATGCCACCGGCGCCGCCGGCCGAGAAGAGCAGCGTCCCCGCCACCCCGGCCATGTTGATCTCGTAGGTCTCCTTCCAGCTCAGGCGCAGGGCGTCGCCGCCGACCACCGCCTTGAAGAGGGCGATGTAGGTCGCGTAGGCAAGGACGTTGAACCCGATCGCGATCCCGATCCAGAGCGGATCGGCGTCGTCGAGCTTGCCCAACGCGTCGCTGAGGCCGATCAGCTTCGGGAAGAGGAAGTAGATCGAGCCGAGGAGGATGAAGACGACGACGATCGTCTGGATCAGGCGGCGCGTCGTAAAAATCGGCATCTCGGCGAGACGATTGCTCCCGTTCTCGTTCGCCGACTCTTGCGGAGACACGCTTGGGAAATTACCCGTTGGCGATCCTCTCCAGACGTTGCAGGGCTCCGTTTACCCCGCGTACGAGGGGTTCTGCCAGCGGCTCGCCGGTCCGCACCGCGGCGACGAGGGCGGCGCCGGCGAGCACGTCGGTGACGTAATGCTCGCCCAGGTAGACGAGCGCGAAGCCGAGCGTGCCGGCGTATCCCCAGGCGAGCCGGCCCTCGACCTTGCTCGCTTCCGAGAGCGCGAGCGCCGCCTGCAGCGAGGTGGCGAAGTGCAGCGAGGGCATCGCCGCCCAGGGGTTGCCGCCGAGGGCGTCGTAGAGACGCTCCCAGGCCCGGCCCCAGGTCGGTTCCCCGACCTCGACCATGATCCGCCGCACCTCTTCGCCGGTCAGGCCCTGCTCGGCCGCCCACCACGGCGGCGCCGTCGGGACGGCGAAGTAGACCAGGCAGCCGAGGTCGAAGACAGCCGCCATCTGGCGGGCCGCGCGCGGGAAGCGATGGTTGTGGCGGACGAGGATCAGGGCGAGCGAGAGGTAGGGCTCGATGAACCAGAGCCAGTGGGTCCAGGTGAGGACCTGGTTGACCGCGCCGACCCCCGGAACCTTCGCCAGGGCGCGCTGGAGGCGGGCATTCGGGAGGCGGCCGGCGCCGATCAGCTTGTCGCTGCGGATCGGGTAGCGGGTTCGCAGCCGTGACCGCAGGCGCTCGGGGTTGTCGTAGGGCAGCTCGTGGGCAACGGTGAAGGCCCACATCTGCAGGGCGAAGAGGGCGACGTCGCGCCGTTTCGAGCGCGGGTAGAGCACCGCCAGGGCCAGCGGGGCCGCGGCGACGCTGCCGACCGTGACCGCGGTCGGGATCCGCAGCCGGCGGCGCAGGACCGGGACCGCGAAAGCCGCGCCGATCGCACCGACGGCGCCGGCGCGCACCGTGAGGCGCAGCGCGTTCGATGGCCGGGAACGCCTCCTCATGGAGAGCGCGAGTATAGGTCCGGGGCGCGAAGGCGACCCGGGAGGGCGCGGCGCCGCCGCTCCTGAATAGAATGGCCGCGCTTTGGCGCCTCACTCCCCTGGCACTGACCAGATCGACACCCTGCTCTGGATCGGCTTCGTCGCCGCCGCGATCCTGATGATCGCGATCACCGGCGCGCTGCTCTACGTCGCCCGCCGCTACCGCAGCGAGCGCGGAGCCGAGCCGCGCCAGCTCCTCTCCGGGCGCGGCCTGCAGTTCCGGGTCGCCGGCGTCCTCACGATCTTCGCGGCGCTGCTCTTCGTGCTCGGCGTCGTCTTCACCGACAACGCCCGCGAAGCGCCCTCCACCGGCGATGCCGGCCTGGCCTCGCTGAAATCCGAACCGCTGAAGATCAAGGCGACCGGCCAGCAGTGGCTGTGGCGCTACGACTACCCGAACGGCGCCTTCTCCTATTACAAGCTGGTCGTGCCATCCGACACCGCGATCGAGCTGGAACTGCTCTCCACCGACGTCGTCCACACCTGGAACGTCGAAGAACTCGCCCGCAAGGCCGACGCGGTGCCGGGGAAGACGAACAAGGTCCTCTTCAGCGTCAGCGCCGACGACGCCGGCACCTACGACGGCGACTCCGCCACCCTCTCCGGCCAGGCCTACGCCTCGATGCGGACCGAGGTCGAAGTCGTCTCGCCCCAGGAATACGAAGACTTCGTCGAAACCCAGCAAGAAGAGATCGAAGCCGCCCAGGAACGGGTCGTCGGCCTGATCGAAGAAGGAAAAACTCCATGAGCCCCAGCCAGCGTCCCGAGCTCGTCGCCGACGGCTACGCCCCTCGCCGCCCCCGCTGGGTGCAGCTGGCGACCAGCGCCGACCACAAGGACGTCGGCCAGATCCTCATCTGCGGCGCCCTCGGCTTCCTCTTCATCGCCCTGGTCGAGCTGGTGCTGATGCGGATCCAGCTGCTGGTCCCGGAGAACACCTTCCTCTCTCCCGTCGGCTTCAACCGCATGCTCTCGCTCTACGGCGCCAGCGCGATCTTCCTCTTCGCGCTGCCGCTGGCGATCGGGCTCTTCTACTACGTGGCGCCGCTGCAGGTCGGCGCCCGCGGCACGGCGCTGCCGCGGCTCGGGCAGGTCGGCCTCGCCCTCTGGATCGCCGGCGCCGTCGCCCAGTACGCGACCTTCGTCTTCACCCCGACCGAGGCCGGCGTCAACCCGCTGGCGCCGCTGAGCGAGGTCGCCTTCCTCTCCAGCAACGGGGTCGACGCCTGGGCGACCTCTACCGGGCTCGCCACCCTCGGTTTCGTCCTCCTCGCGGTCAACCTCGTCGCCACCTTGCGGGTGATGCGGGCGCCGGGGATGGCGTGGCGACGGCTGCCGGTCTTCGCCTGGGCGGCGGCCGTCTGCTCCTGGCTCCTGGTCGTGATCGGGCCGATCTTCCTGGCGGCGCTGACGATGCTGATGATCGACCGCAACTACGACGGGATCTTCTTCGCCGACGGCTCCGGCGGGGCGCCGCTGCTCTGGCAGCACCTGAGCTGGATCTTCTACACCGGCTTCTACATGCTGATCCTGATCTTCGCCTTCGGCGCGATCGCCGAAATCGCCGCCACCTTCGCCCGCAAACCGCTCTTCAACCGCACCGTGGTGATGGCGGCGCTGGCCGCGATCGCCGTCCTCGGCACCCTCGCCTGGATGCAGAACATGCTCACCGCCCCGATCGGGATCGGCTGGATGTACTTCGCGATGCTGGTCTCGCTGGCGCTGATCGTCCCCTTCGGCCTCGTCATCTTCAACCTGATCGCGACGATGGCCGGCGGCACCCTGCGGATGCGGGCGCCCCTGCTGTTCGCCTTCGGCGCCCTCTTCGCGATCGGGATCGGGCTCGCCGCCGAGCTCTGCCATTCGCTGGTCGCCGCCGCCTGGCAGCTGCACAACACCACCGATTCGACCGCCGCCACCCACTTCGCGCTGATCGGCGGCTCCGTCTTCGGCGGCTTCGCCGCGCTCCACTTCTGGTTCCCGAAGATGACCGGCCGGACGATGGGCGAGAGCCTGGCCCGGATCTCCTTCTGGACGATCCTCGCCGGCCTCCTGCTCGGCTTCGTGCCGCTCTTCTTCGCCGGCGCCGGCGAGGGCCAGGTCGTCGACGCCTACAAGTACTTCGACAACACCGGCGTCACCGCCTACAACGTGATCTCCTCGATCGGCGTCTTCATCCTCTTCGTCGGCATCCTGCTGACGATCCTCAACGCGATCTTCAGCCGCACCAACGGCCCCGAGGCCGGGCATGACCCGTGGGGCGGCGACACCCTCGAGTGGTTCACCCTCTCGCCGCCGGAGCCGCACAACTTCGACGTCCTCCCCGACGTCCGCAGCCCCCGCCCGCTGCGCGACATCCGCGAGGCGATCGGCCATCGCACCCGCCGCAGCCAGGAGGCCGCGGCGCGCGAATCGCAGCCGGTAGCCTGAGCCCCATGCAATCCGGCGCCGGCGCGCAGACCGCGCCCAACCCGACGGCTGCCACCCGCTCGGTGCTGCCCACCGTCGTTCGCGACTACCTGACGCTGACCAAGCCGAAGGTGCAGTCGCTGCTGCTGTTCACGACGGTGACGACGATGTACGTGGCCGGCGATCCCTCGCTCGGCCTGATCTTCCTCACCTGCCTCGGCGGTGCCCTCTCCGCCGGCGGCGCCGGCGCGATCAACCACGTCGTCGACCGCGACATCGACCGGACGATGGCCCGCACCGCCGACCGCCCGATCGCCGCCGGCCGGATCTCGCCGCGGGCGGGGACGATCTTCGGGCTCGCCCTCGCCGCCGCCTCCTTCCTGCTGATGTCGCTGACGATCAACCCGCTGGCGGCCTCGCTCTCGCTCAGCGGCTTCGTCGGCTACGTCGGTGTCTACACGCTCTGGCTGAAGCGGCGGACCCCGCAGAACATCGTCATCGGCGGCGCCGCCGGCGCGGTCCCGCCGCTGGTCGCCTGGGCGGCGGTCACCGGCGAGCTCAGCGGCATGGCCTTCATCATGTTCGCGATCGTCTTCTTCTGGACCCCGCCCCACTTCTGGGCCCTCTCGCTGCTGATGAAGGACGAGTACGCGAAGGCCGGCATCCCGATGCTGCCGGTGGTCCGCGGCGAGCAGGAGACCCGCCGCCAGATCCTCCTCTACACCGTCCTCCTCTACGCCGTCACCCAGCTCCCCTTCTGCGCCGGCGGCCTCGGCGTCGTCTACGTCGTCCCCTCGATCCTCCTCGGCGGCGGCTTCATCTACTTCGCCGTCCGCCTCCTCCGCGCCGGCGACCGCCGCTGGGCGCTCCGCACCTACCTCTTCTCCCTCGCCTACCTGGCGCTGCTGTTCCTATCGATGGCTATCGCGGCCAACGTTTGAGCAGCGGCACACCCGCCGGGACGGCCTGATAGAACTCCGTCCTCATGGACCGTGAGACCGCACGACGACAGCTGAAAGCAGGGCTGGTCGCAGGTGGCATCGCCGCCGGCGTCTTCGCTCTCAGCTTCGTCGCCGCCTTCCTCTACATCGCCCAGTAGGACGATGGCCGAGCACCGACACATCCCCGAGCCCGGCGAGACGATCTACGCGCCTCGTCCCTCCTGGGCACCGGCCTTCTTCGCCCTCGGCGCGCTGGGGCTGATCTGCGGCACCTTCGCCTCCGGGTTCATCTTCCCGCCGAAAATCTGGGCGATCGCCGGCGCGATCTTCCTGCTCGCCGCCTTCCGTAGCATCGTCCGCGGCTCGGCCCGCGACTACTACCGCCTCCCGCGCCGCCAGGAGACGCGTGGAGCGGCTCTCCCGGTCGAAACCATCAGCGGCCCTCCGACGGGCTGATACCGGCGCATATCGGCGTCCTCGGTCGGTCGTGTGCAGAGCACACTTCCCTCCCTGCGTCCTTGATCTGCTTGGTCTCAGCCCGTCGGACCAGGCAATGACATTTCTGAGGTGGCGCCATCGCTGGTCCAGCACTTGACGATGTCTCGCATCGAGAGGACGCCGATCGGCTCGCCGCCGTCGAAGACGACGAGGTGGCGGACGTTGCGTCGCGACATCTCCGCCGCCGCCCGCTCAAGGCTCCAGTCGGGGGCGGCGCTGAGGACGCCCTCGCTCATGTGGTCGGCCACCCGCTCCATCGCGGGGTCCTGCCCGCGGGCGACCGAGATCAGCAGATCGCGCTCGGTGACGATCGAGGGGGCGGGCAGCTCGGCGTCGATCACCAGCGCCGCGCCCGTGCCTTTCTCAACCATCCTCGCCGCCGCCTCGCGCAGCGTGTGGGACGGGCCCACGGTCAGCGTGACCTCCGACATCCCGTCCTTCACCTGCATCTGCGGCCTCCCCTTGCTCTGGTTTTCAACTTAGTGCGAATCGACTCAAGAGTATCCGACACAGCCGCCTTCGCGTCACGCTTCCCGCGGGCGCCGACATATAGACTTCCGCCCGCATCGCACCCATGGCTCGCGCTCGGAAACTCATCGCCCCGCTGCTCGCCCTCGTGGCACTGATCGCCCTAGCGGCGGCTGCCTCCGGCTGCGGCACCAGCAACCCCGATCCGCAGCGAGGCCGCGACCTCTTCCGCATCAAGTGCGGCACCTGCCACTCGCTGGCGCAGGCGGGCAGTACCGCCCAGGTCGGGCCCAATCTCGACCATGCCTTTGCCGCAGCGCGCGAAGAAGGAAACGACTCGGACACGATCGAGGGCGTCGTCAAGGCGCAGGTCGAGTACCCACGCGAGAACAACGGCAATCCGGCGGTCTCGATGCCGGCCGACATCGTCAGCGGGCAGGATCTCGACGACGTCGCCGCTTACGTCGGCGAATGGGCCGGCGTCCCCGGCGCCGCACCCCCGCAGGTGCCCGGAGGCCCCGGAGCACAGGTCTTCGCCAACAACGGCTGCGGTAACTGCCACACCTTCGAAGCCGCTGAATCAGGCGGGGTCACCGGCCCCAATCTGAACGAAGTCCTGGCACCCGGCGACGACTCCGCTGCGATCGAAGAAATGATCGTCGAACCGAACAACGAGATCGCCAAAGGCTATCCGCCGAACGTGATGCCGCAGAACTTCGGCGAAGTCCTCAGCGGCAAAGAACTCGAAGACCTGATCGACTACCTGATCGAAAACTCGCCTGCGGGCGGGAAATCCAAGGGCTGACGCTCCGCTGCGATGATTAGGGCCGATGCGTGAACGCAGCCGGTTCGAGGTCTCACCCACTCGCTACGCACAGGTAACGGCCGTCGCCCTGGCGGCCCTGGCGCTGATCGTCCTCACCGGTGCCGGGGTGCGGCTGACGGGCTCCGGGCTCGGCTGCCCGGACTGGCCGAAATGCTACGGCGGGACGACGCCGCCGCTCGAATCCCACGCGGTAATCGAGTACGGCAACCGGCTGCTCACCGGCTTCGTCGGCTTCGCGGTGATCGCCGCCAGCGTCCTCGCCTGGTTCCGCCGCCCCTACCGCTGGCACCTCGCCCTCTTCGGCGCCCTCCTTCCCCTGGGCGTGATCGGGCAGGCCATCCTCGGCGCGCTGGTCGTCAAGTACCACCTCGCTCCGGGACTGGTGATGTCCCACTTCATCCTCTCGATGATGCTGCTGGACGCGGCCTTCGCGCTCGCCTGGTGCTCCCGCTACGAACCGTGGGAGCGGCGCCGCTCGAGCGACCGGCTCAGCGTCTGGGCGGTGCGGGCGCTGATCCCGATGGGGCAGCTGACGATCCTGGCGGGGACGATCGCGACGGCCTCCGGGCCGCATGCCGGCGCCCACGAAGGGCAGCTAGTCCACCGCTTCGACTTCGAGGGGAACGGGACCCTGGAATGGGTCGTCCAGCGCCACGCCGCGATCGCCGCCGTCTACGGCCTCGCCGCCATCGCCGTCTGGTTCCTGCTCCGCCGCCCCGGCGCCGACCGGAGGGCGCTAAGGCCGCTGACCGTGGTCATCGCTCTCCTCGCCCTGCAGGGGGCGATCGGCGGCGTCCAGTGGGCGCTGGAACTGCCGGCGGGGATCGTCTGGGTCCACGTCGGCGTCGCCACCGGCAACTGGCTGGCGATGCTCTGGACGGTGGCGGCCGCAGGCCGCCTCGAGCCTCGGCGCCGCCCTGCCGACGCGGCCTCCGCGGAGCGCGAGAGGCCGGCCGCGGCAGCCGCGGGCTCCCTCTAGGGCTTGCTTCCCTTCTGGCTCTCGATCGGAGTCCTCAGCCTTGTCCAGGCTGCCCTCGTCGCGGCTCCCAGGGCACCATCGTCGACCCTCCTGAGACGCCTGCAAAGCCGCTGGTGGGCGCTCGTCCTGCCGCTCTCGATCGTCGTCGTCATCTCTGGCGTCGCCCTCGAATCGGCCAGCGCCAGCTTTCTCACCTATCTGGCGCTGGTGGCGGTGCCGCCGCTGGCCGCCGCGGCACTGGCCTGGCTGACCCGGGGCACCCGACCGATCTTCGCGCTGGCCGTCGTACCCCTCTTCGCGCTCGCCTGGGCGCGCCAGGACGCGCTCAGCGGCGAAACGGCGGCGCTGGCGCTCTCGGCCCTCTCCTGCATCGCCCTTGGCTGGCTGACGGCCTGCGTGGTCCCGCCACGGTGGCTGAAGCTGGGGATCTACGCGATGGCGGCAATCGACGCCTGGCTGGTCTTCTCCAATCTCCTCCAGGAACCCAACGCCGTCCTCAACGCCGCAGCTCCAGCCGCCGACCTCCCGCGCCTCCAACTCGCCTCCTTCGGCTCGGCGGTGATGGGCTTCGGCGACCTCTACGTCGCCGCCGTCCTCGGCGCCCTCCTCGCCTCCGACCGGCGGCTGCAGCTGCAAGGGGCCCTCCTCGCAGCCCTCATCTGCCCGGCCTGGGACCTGCTCTTCTTCTTCGTCGACGAGACGCCGGCGACGGTCCCGATCGCGCTGACGCTGGCGACGTTGGAGCTGCTTCGGCGGTCTAGAGCTGAGTGACCAGCGCGGCGAATCCAGCCATGTAGGCCGAGGAGAGGGCGAGAACCGCGAACACCATCATCCGGTTCTGTGAGAGGTACCGATCGGTTGCCTCCTGCTGCACAGTTTCGATTCGGGCATCGATCTTCTTGAGATGGACTTCTAACTTGTCGAAGCGCTTGTCGACCTCAATGAATTTTTCCTTCGACTCTTGCCGCACCGCATCGATGCGTTCATCAGTGCGATCGAAACGTTCATCCACGTAATCGAAGCGTTCGTCCATCCGCTTCCCGAACTCGTCCAGCCGCTCGTCGGTCCAGTTCTCCCTGGTCATCGTCTGCATGCTGCCAGACTACAGAGTCAAATGCAACATTTTGTCTACGAAGGTAAATCCTTCGTGCCAGCTTTGCGCCGCCTCTGCACCATCCACCGATAACCATGGATGCAGGCGGCAATCACCAGCACAAGACCGAGCAGCGATCCCACAAGCGGCCGCGTCAGCAACGTCACCGCGATTATCGCGGCGGCCGCGACCCCGACGATCACGACCCATCTGAAGACAGCGACCTCGTTCAGCCTCACTTCGTACCCCTGAGGCGGCGAAAATCAAGCCTGGGTAGGACGCAGGGAAGTGAGTTGAGGGGAGCGCACTTCAGTGCGTGACCCGAGACGAACGACCGAGGACACCCCCAGGCGCAGATTTGCAGCTGCCTCAGAGGATGTAGACCGTCACGTAGACGATCAGCCACATTATGTCGACGAAGTGCCAGTAGATCCCTGGCACCTCGACTCCCAGGTGGTCCTTCTCCTCGGGGCCGAAGTGGCCGCGGAAGGCGCGGATCGTCGCGAAGGAGAGCAGCATCAAGCCGACGAAGACGTGGGCCCCGTGGAGGCCGGTGAGGCTGTAGAAGATCGAGCCGAAGCTGAAGGTGCGGGCGCTGAAGCCGAGGTGCACGTACTCGTTGATCTGGATGAAGAGGAAGGTCGCCCCCAGCAGCCAGGTCGCGACCAGGCCGAGTTTCAGGCCGGTGCGGTTGCCGCGCCGGATCGACTCCAGGGCGTAGTGGATCGTGAAGCTCGAGGAGACCAGGATCGCCGTGTTCATCCCCGCCACCGCGACCGGCAGCTTGTAGGGGTGCGGCGGCCAGCTCGCCGGGTCGACGACGACGCGGAGGAAGAAGTAGGAGGCGAAGAAGGCGCCGAACAGCATCACCTCGGAGACGATGAAGAGGAGGATGCCGAGCGTCTGGCGGTCGATCCGCGAGCTCTGGTTCGCCTCGGGCGGACCGTGGTGGTGATCGGCGTGGCCGTGACCGACGGCTACCGTCGCGCTCTCCATCAGCTTGCCTCCCCCTCGGCGACGGCGGCGGCTACCGCGGCTGCGGGCCGGCCCACCTCGATGTGCTCGACGGACTTGTCGGTGATCTCGCGGACCCGGCCGATCAGGTCGTCCTCCAGCCACTGCGAACGCTCGCCGGCGAAGGTGGAAATGAGGATGTCGTCGATCCGGTAGTGCTCGATCCCGTTCTTGACCGCGTAGAAAGGATCCGGGCTCATCGGCTGGCCGGTGGCGTCGATGTCGGCCCGGTAGAGCTCGGCCAGCGTCGAGGCGAGGTCGCGGACCACCTGCGCCTCGCTGACGTCCTCGGCCCGCGGGCAGATGATCGTGAAGCGGTGCGGCCGGATCGCGGCGCGCTCCTTCATCCGGTTGATCAGATCGGGAGCGGCGACGGTCTTGGTCGCGACGACCAGGGTGTGGTTGAGGTCCCAGCGGACGGCGTCGTCTTCGATCCGGACCGGGATGTGGGTCAGCTTCACCTCCGGTTCGAGCCGCTCGCGCACCCACTCGACCAGGTCGCGGCGCATGAAGCCGAAACGGCTGCCCGAAAGACAGGAGAGGAGCACCTCGCCGGGGCGATGGGCGCGGACGGCGTCGTCGAGCGCGAGCGCGGGCTCGGGGTCCATGACCTCGCCTACCGACTCGATCCCGAACTCGCTCAGCACCGCCATCGTCACCTCGACGCGGGCTCGAGCGGCCTCGCGAATTTCGTCCGAGTCGATCAGCTGGCCGACCGAAGGCTGGTTCTGCGGGGCGGTGACGACGACGCCGGACACCTGGCCCTGGCGCTCGCGCACCGCCTGCAGCAGCTTGCGCCCGCCGGCCACCTCGTTGAGGAAGACCAGCAGAGGCTTGCGCTCGTCAGCCACCTCAGGGCTCATGAGCTGGTACCCACCGCGCTTCTCTCACCGGCGGGAACCTCGGCGCCCTCGGTCCCTTCGCCGGCCATGATCGCGTGTTTGGCTCCGGGGATCCCGTACTCGTAGGGGCCGCCGACGACGCGCGGAATCTCGGTGAAGTTGAAGATCGGCGGCGGCGAGGAGACCTGCCACTCGATCGAGTTGGCCCGCCACGGGTTGGGGCCGGCTTTGGGGCCGTAGCGCCAGCTGACGACCATGTTGTAGACGAAGACGAGCTGGATCGCACCGAGCATGAAGGCGAAGCAGCTGATCAGCAGGTTCCAGTTGCCGAACTGGTCGGCGTAGTCGGCGACCCGGCGCGGCATCCCGTCCATACCGACCCAGTGCATCGGGATGAAGGTGCCCCAGGTGCCGATCAGGGTGCCCCAGAAATGGACGCGGCCGAGTTTCTCGTCGTACATCCGGCCCGTCATCTTCGGGAACCAGTGGTAGACGCCGGCGAAGATCGTGAAGACCGAGCCGCCGAAGAGGACGAAGTGGATGTGGGCGACGATGAAGTAGGTGTCGGAGACGTGGATGTCGATCGGCACCATGCCGAGCATGACGCCGGAGATGCCGCCGATCGTGAAGGTGACGATGAAGGCGAGCGCGAACAGCATCGCCGTCGAGTAGGTGTGGATTTTCCCGAAGTAGAGCGTGCCCAGCCAGGAGAAGATCTTGATTCCGGTCGGCACCGCGATCAGCAGGGTGGTGATCATCATCGGCACCCGCAGCCAGGAGAACATCCCGGCGACGAACATGTGGTGCGCCCAGACCGAGTAGCTGAGGACGACGATCCCGATCAGCGCCAGGGCCATCAATCGGTAGCCGAAGATCGGCTTGCGGGCATGGGTCGATATGACCTCGGAGACGATCCCGAACCCGGGCAACATCATGATGTAGACAGCCGGGTGGGAGTAGAACCAGAAGATGTGCTGGTAGCTGATCACGTCGCCACCGGCACTGAAGTCGAAGAAGTTGGTGTGCAGGGCGCGGTCGAAGAGGACCATGAACTGGACGCCGGCGATGAACGGGGTCGCGGCGACGACCAGCAGCGAGGTCGAGAGGTTTGCCCAGACCAGCAGCGGCATCCGCCAGAAGGTCATCCCGGGCGCACGCATGGTGATGATCGTGACCAGGAAGTTGAGCGCCGTGGCGATCGACGAGGCGCCGGCGAACTGGACTCCGAGGTTGAAGAAGGACTGCCCCAGCGGCGCCCCGGTCGAGAGCGGCGCATAGCCGGTCCAGCCGGCGTCGAAGGCGCCGCCCGGGGCGAGGAAGCTGCCGATGAAGAGGATGCCCGCCAGCGGCAGCATCCAGAAGCTGAGCGCGTTGAGGCGCGGGAAGGCCATGTCCGGAGCGCCGATCATCAGCGGTAGGACGTAGTTCGCGAGCCCGGCGAAGACCGGGATGACGAAGACGAAGATCATCAGCACCGCGTGCGTCGAGAAGAGGCTGTTGTAGGTCGCCGCTTCGACGATCTGGGTGCCCGGCTGGGCGAGCTCGGCGCGAATCAGCATCGCCATCAGGCCGCCGAGGAAGAAGAAGATGAAGGTGGTGACGACGTACTGGACGCCGATCACCTTGTGGTCGGTGTTGAAGCGGAAGTAGTCCTTCCAGCTCTTGGCGCCGTGCTGGGAGTGGTCCTCGGGGATCGTCGGCATCCCGATCGCCCAGCGCAGCCAGTAATCGAAGCAGCCGAAGCCCCAGAGGAAGCCGAGCGGGGCCGTGATCGCGGGCACGATCACGTGCGGGTAGCCGGTCTGTTCGGTCTGGTAGAGCGGCAGGTCCGAGATCGCCCGCAGGGCGATGACGAGGCCGAAGCCGAAAGCGCCGAAGGCGATGGCTCCGAAGAGCCCGCGCCACCAGCCGGGATTCTTGATCGCGGCGACCATCAGCTCAATTATGCCCCTCCGGCGCCCAGAGCCGGCGGGTTCTCGGTAGTCGTGTCTTCAAGAACTTTTTTCATCGCTTCGGGAAGTTTCTGGTCGAGGCCTTCGACCCATTCGTTGAATTTAGCGGGCGACTCGACGACCACTTTGGCGCGCATCGTCGCGTGGCCGAAACCGCAGAGCTCGGTGCAGACCAGCTGGTAGGTGCCGACCTTGTCGGGGGTGACGATCGCCGTCGTCGTGATCCCGGGGACGTTGTCTTTCTTGATCCGCCACTCGGGCACCCAGAAGGAGTGGATCACGTCCATCGCGTGCATCTTGAAGACCACCTGCCTGTCGACCGGGACGTGCAGCTCGCCTTCTGACCAGGCATATTCTTTGCCCGGGTAGGCGAAGCTCCAGGCGTACTGCTGGGAGAAGACGGAGACGGTCAGATGCTTGGCGGCCGGCTCTTCGATCTCGTCGAGCACCTTCCAGCTGTAGCCGCCGGCGAAGAGGACGATGATCGTCGGGATCAGGGTCCAGGCGATCTCCAGCCGCGTGTTGCCGTGGATCGGCTCGCCGTCGGATTCGTCGCCCGGCTTGGCTTTGAATTTCCAGAGCGCGTAGAAGAGCATCACCATGACCAGCGAGAAGACGAACGACGAGAGGACGATCATCACGTCGAGTAGGTGATCGATCTTCGGAGCGGCGGTAGAGGCCTCCTGGCCGTTCCAGTTGATCGGCACCATTATCGCCGAGATGACGACCGTCGAGGCGATCGTCACCAGCAGCATCTTCACTATGGGCAGGCGGCCGTACATTGGGGCGGCGGGCATTCTATTGAAGCGGCGGCGGGAGGCTTTGCCGCCCCCAGGTGACAGTCGGCACTAGGCCTCGGGACGGGGCAGATCCTCCAGCTCCCCCGCGGCGGCGGCAAGCACGCCGCGGGCGACGCCTTCCCAGCTCCAGAGCCGCCCGACCGTCCCGACCAGCTGCCGGCGAGCCTGTTCGCGCTCGGGCTCCGGCAGCGCCAGCCAGGCGATGAGACGAGCGGCGATCGCCTCGACGGCGCCGGCGGCGACCGGGAAGGAGGTCAGCTCCCCCACCTCCTCCGGCAGGTCGGCCTGCAGCTGCCGGGAGACCTCGAGCATCCCCGAGTGGCCAGCCGAGACCGGCAGCGTGCCGCAGGCGGCGGCCTCGACCGCGACCATGCCGAAGGCCTCGGGGAAGGCGCTGGGCATGACCATCGCCTGGGCCCGGGGGAAGAAGTCGGCGACCTCGCTGTGCTCGAGCCGGCCGACGAACTCGACCGAGCCGGCGGCGGTGCGGGCCATCTCGGCGTAGCCGGCGGGAGGATCGGCGAGAAAGGCCGAGAGGATCGGCAGCGGCTTCTCCTCTCCCCCCTCGAGCGCCCAGCCGAGCCGGGCCACCTCGCGGGCGTCGTCGAGGTCGCCCCGTTCCAGCGCCACCAGCAGCCGCCGCAGCCCCTCCTCGTAGGCGCCGAAGCCGGCTACCTCGAGCCGCGCCTGTGGGTGCTCGGCCCTGACCAGCGGCCAGGCGGCGAGCAGCAGGTCGACGCCCTTGGAGACGATCAGCTTGCCGACGTAGGCGACGAGGTCCTCGCGCTTGCCCCCGGGCGCGAACTCCTCGACGTCGACGCCGGGCGGCCCCAGCCGCGTCTTCTCCGGCAGGCCGGGGAGGTCGGGGAGCGTCGCCCAGAGCGACCCGGCGGTGTGGGCGGAGCCGATCAGGACCCCCTGCGCCGCTTCCATCCCCTCGCGGGCGTACGGGAGGAAGCGCGGGTGGGGTTTGACCGTGTACTCGAGCGCCGAGCCGTGGATCTTCGCCGCGAAGGGGGCGACGCCGGCGCGGGCGAGGATCGCCGGGCCCATCACCAGGTGGTTGGCGAGCGCGAGGTCGATCCCCCCCGCCCGCTCGGCGACCTCGCGCACGGCGGCGACGTTGGCCTCGAGATAGCGGTCGAGCTCGGCCTGGCTGAGCTCGGGGAAGGTCTTCACCTCGAACCCCACGTAGGGGTCCTTGACGTAGACCGGCAGCAGGCCGCCGATCTCGGGGTTGTGGATCTCGACGCCCTCGATCCCAATCTCGCGGTCCTGGCAGAGCAGATGGACCTCGTGCCCCAGCCGGGCCAGCGCCCGCGCCAGGTTGACGTTGTAGATGTTGCTGCCGGTGCCGCGCAGCATGTAGCCGTGGAAGACGAGGACGCGCATCGGAGCCGCCCAAGGTATTAGTCTCCCCGGCGATGAACGAGAAGCAGCTCTACCGCATGCGCGCCTCGGCCTCCGGCCGCGAGGCGATCGCCCACGCCGAGCCCGGCGCGGTCTACGTCGACCGCGAGACCGGCGAGGAGATGGAGCCGGTGGCGAAGGTCCTCCCCCTCGCCCCCTCGGCCTCGGCGCTGCCGCGCAGCCCCGAGAACCTCCGCGCCTGCCGCCGCTGCGACCAGCTGATCGGCTTGGACGTCAGCGACTGCCCGTACTGCGGGCTCAGGCAAGAAGCGCTTTAGCCGCGACTACGGCTTCTTGACGAGCGTCGCCGTGTAGAGCAGGCGCGCTTCGGAGTAGTAGCAGCCGTAGGTCTTGGTCTTGCCGACGCCCTGCTGCGGGTGTCCGCCCTGGACGTCTTCCCTGGAGATGCAGTGTTCGGGCAGGCGGCTGCCGCGCCAGGTGTTTTCCGGCGAGAGGTTGAGGGCGAACATCGGCGCCCAGGTGGGGATCGTCAGCGCCACGATCTGTCCCTTGAGGACGGTCAGCGGGTGGTCGAGGGCGAAGACGGGGGTGCTGCCGAAGTAGGGGTTGAGGGTCTCGATCGGGCTCTGGCGGACGAGCGTGTATTTCGGCGGCTTCGAGCCTTCGACCGGGCGCAGGATGCCGATCCGGGCCTGCGAGGGCGTGCCGAGGAAGTCGTTGAAGAAGCCCACCTCGTCGGTGGTGGTTTTCGTTTCCTTGGTCGAGGGCTTGGCCAGGGTGATCGACCAGGCGATGACTTTTCCTTCGAAGGGAGCCTCGAAGGGCCGCGGGACCCCGTCGGCGATCGACTGGAAGCCGGTCACATGCCCCTCGACCCGGCAGGGGGTCAGCTCGACGTTGTTGACGATTTTGCCCGGGCACGAGGGGGGCGGCGTTTCCGAGGTCTGGCCGAGGACGACGACCCGCAGCGGCGCCGAGTCGGCGGCACCGGGCGCGAGGGCCGCGACCAGGCCGGCCAGCAGGCAGGCAGCGCCGAGCAGCGCCCAGAGGCGCCGGCGAGTGGTTTTGGCTTCTGCGAACGGCATCGATCAGGCAACACGGCCCCGGGGACCCAGTTGCGGCGCCAATCTTGCCGTCCGCGCCAGTCGGATGCGCCGTAAGTGACCCTTCTGCACGATCCCGGCCAAGCGTGGAGATAGGGTTGGCGGTCCCTGATGGACGCCGAGACGAGCCAAGACTTCATCCCCGCCGGCCTCGCCGCGCTCAGAATCGAGGCCGACGAGATCGAGCTGGCGGTGATGGGCGCCGCCCACCAGCTGTTCTGGCCGCCGATCCTCGAGCTGCTCTCGCTCGACACCAGCGCGATCCCGGTCGAACGCAATCCCGACCTCTCCCAAGCGCCGCCGAGCCGATGAGCGAGGCCCTCGACCTCCCGCTACGCGAGCAGGCGGCGGCGATCGCCGCCGGCGAAGTCGACGCGGCCGAGCTGCTGGAGGCGACGCTGGGTCGGATCGAGGAGCGCAACCCGGCCCTGAACGCGGTCGTCGAGACCTTCCCGGAGCGCTCGCGGGAGATGCTCGCCGCGGCGCCCCCCGGCCCGCTCCACGGCGTCCCGGTCGTGATCAAGGACGAGTGGCCGCTGCCCTGGCGGGCGCAGCGGTTCGGCGCCGCCGACATGATCGCCGCGGCCGAGCCGGGCGAGTCCGGCCCCTACCGGGCGCTGCGCGACGCCGGTGCCGTCGTCGTCGGGGTCGGAAACATGCACGAGCTCGGAGCCAGCAGCACCGGCAACGTCTCCGTCTACGGGCCCGCCCGCAACCCCTGGAACCCCGAGCGCTGCCCGGGCGGGTCCTCCAGCGGCCCCGCCGCGGCGGTCGCGGCGCGGCTGGTCGCCGGCGCCGTCGGCGCCGACGGGATCGGCTCGATCCGCTATCCCGCCGCCTACTGCGGGCTCACCGGCCTCAAGCCCACCTTCGGACGCGCGGCGATGGCCGGCCACCACATGGCCGAGCTCTCGACGACGATCGTCTCCGGCGCCCTCTGCGCCGACGCCGCCGACTGCCGCCTGCTCGACTCGGTCCTCTTCGGCGAACAGCTCGCCGCCGGCCGGCCGCCGGCGCTGCGGATCGGCGTCATCCGCGACGAGGTCTCCGAGGACATCGCGCCCACCGTGCGCGAGGCCTGCGAGGCGGCGATCGAGGACCTGCGCGAGGCGACGGGCGGCGAGGTGCGGGAGATCGAGCTGCCCGAACTGGCGGCGGCGACCCTGGCGACGGTGCTGATCGCCAACAGCGAGAGCCTCGGCGGCATCACCCCCCAGCGCCTCAACCAACTCGACCCGGAGCTGAGCCCGCTGGGGCGCGGCCTGCTCAAGTACCGCGTCCTGCTGCCGGCGGTGGCGACGATCAAGGCCGGGCAGCTGCGGACGCTGGCCCGCCACACCCTCGCCGCCGTCTTCGAGCAGGTCGACGTGATCGCCTGGCCGACCGTGCCGGCGATGGCGCCGCCGCTGGAGGCGCCGATCGTCGAGCTGCCATCCGGGACCCTGACCGCCGACGAAGCCAACGTCCGCGGCGGCGCCCTCGCCAACCTCACCGGGATCCCGGCGATCAGCGTCCCGGTCGGCTCCTCCGAAGGGCTGCCGATCGGCCTGCAGCTGCAGGCCGCCTGGGGGCGCGACGAGCTGCTGCTCGACGCCGCCGAGGCGCTCGAGGGAGCCAACGGGCGCCGCTGGGTCGAGGCGGTGCCGCCGCCGGCGCGCGGCGCCGAGCCCCTGGAGGCCTAGCGGTGCCGGCAATCGTCGTAGCCGGCCTCGAGCGCGCCTTCGGCGAGTTCCGGGCCGTGCAGGGCATCGACCTCGCGGTCGAGGAGGGTGAGATCTACGGCTTCCTCGGCCCCAACGGGGCCGGCAAGACGACCACCGTGCGGATGCTGACGACGCTCCTCCTCCCCACCGGCGGCCGGGCGAGCGTCGCCGGCCACGACGTCGTCTCCGAGGCGCGGCAGGTCCGCGCCTCGATCGGGGTCGCCCTGCAGGAAGCGGCGCTCGACCCGCTGATGACGGGACGGGAGCTGATCCGGCTACAGGCGACGCTGCAGGGCCTGCCGCCGGTCGAGGGCCGCAAGCGGGCCGACTCGCTGCTCGAACGGGTCGACCTCGCGGCCGCCGCCGACCGCCGCGTCGGCACCTACTCGGGCGGGATGCAGCGCCGCCTCGATCTTGCCGCGGCGCTGGTCCACGAACCGCGCGTCCTCTTCCTCGACGAGCCGACTACCGGGCTCGACCCGGTCAGCCGGAAAACGATCTGGGAGGAGGTGCGGGCGCTGAACGACGACGGCACCACCGTCTTCCTCACCACCCAGTACCTGGAGGAGGCCGACCAGCTTGCCGACAACGTCGGCATCATCGACAACGGCCGGATCGTCGCCGAGGGGACGCCGGAAGAGCTGAAGGCCGAGGTCGGCAACCCCCACATCGAGCTGGGGGTCGGCGAGGGCGCGGTGGCCGAGGCCGAGCGAGTTCTTGGCGAGATCGGCAGGCTGCTGCCGCCGAAGGGCGGCAAGCGGGTGCTGGTCGAGGTCGAGCAGGGGAGCGCCGAAATCCCCCGGGTCGTCCGCGCCCTCGACGAGGCCGGGATCGAGGTCGAGTCGCTGGAGCTGGTGCGGCCGACCCTCGACGACGTCTTCGTCGACAAGACCGGCTACCACCTCGAAGAGGAGGAGGCCGGCGAGGAGAGCGGGGAGCGCTCTCCGGCATGAGCGACTTCGCCGCCACCGCGCGGGTGGTGCGGGCGCTCGGCGCCCGCTCGATCCGCCAGACCTTCCGCCGGCCGCAGCTGATCAGCCCGATCGTCGTCTTCCCCACCCTGCTGCTGGCGATCCAGACCGGCGGCGCCGGCGCCGGGATCGAACTTCCGGGCTTCCCGCCGGTCCAGAGCTTCCTCCAGTTCATGCTCGCCGGCTCGATGATGCAGTCGATGATGCTGGCCGGCAACAGCGGCGGCATCGCCTTCGCGGTCGACATCGAGATGGGCTTCACCGACCGCCTCTTCGCGGCGCCGATCCCCCGCTTCGCGATCGTCCTCGGGCGGCTGGCGGGAACGGCGGCGCTGGGCCTTTTCGCCTCGATCTGGTTCCTCGCCATCGGCTTGATCTTCGGTGCCGACATCGAGGGCGGCGTCCCGGGGGCGCTGCTGGCGATGGCTCTGATCACCGCCTCGGCGCTCGCGGTCGGCGGAATCGGCGCGGCGATCGCCCTGCAGACCGGCAGCGCCAGCGTCGTCCAGGGCCTCTTCCCGCTGGTCCTCGTCGTCCTCTTCCTCTCTTCGGCCTTCTTCCCGCAGGCGCTGATGGTCGAGCCGGCGCGGACGATCGCCGAATACAACCCGTTCAGCTTCATCGTCGAAGGGGTGCGGGAGCCGATCATCGCCGGCATCGACCTGACGCAGACGCTGGAGGCGGTGGCGGCGATCGCTGGGATCATCGCCCTCGGCCTCGTGCTCAGCGCCCGCGCCCTCAAGCACCGGCTGCGGGTGGGGTGATGGAAGCGGCGGCGGCATCCTCCTGGCGGGCCGACCTGGCGACGATCGCCGCCCTGATGGCGCGGGCCAAGAACGAGCTGATCCGGGTCCCGGGGGCGGCGATCCCGGGCGTCCTGGCGCCGACGATCTTCTTCCTCGGCCTCAACGGCGTCTTCGGCGCCCTCACCCAGCTGCGCGGCTTCGAAACCGGCTCGTATGAGAGCTTCATCGTCCCGGTCAGCATGCTGCAGGGGGCCGGCTTCACCGGCGCCGCGGCGGGCGTCAACCTGGCGCGCGACTACGAAGCGGGCTGGGTAGACCGCCTCCTCGTCTCCCCCGCCCCCCGCTGGGTGCTGCTCTCGGGCAACGTGCTGGCCGCGAGCGTGCGGGCGCTGGTGCCGGCGACCTTCGTGCTCTCGATCGGCTTCGCGATCGGGGTGCAGTGGCCTGGGCTCGACGGCCTGCTGATCTGTTACCTGATGGTCGTGGCGACGGCGGCGGTCGCCGCCTGCTGGGGCTCGATGCTGGCCCTCCACTTCAAGAGCCAGTCGGCGGCGCCGTTGATGCAGGCCGGGATGATGGGCCTGATCCTGCTGACGCCCGCCTACGCGCCGCTGGCGCTGCTGCAGCCCTGGCTCGAAAGCGTCGCCAACGTCAACCCGCTGACCAACGTCCTCGAAGCGGCGCGGCAGGGCTTCGTCGGCTCGGTCAGCTGGGCGGAAACGTGGCCCGGCCTGGTGGCGCTGGCCGGCCTCCTGGTCGTGCTCGGCGGCCTGGCACTGCGGGAGATGCGCCGCACGAATGTCTGAGCGCCGGACGGTCCTCGCCGAGACCGAGCGGGTGCTGCGGCAGAACTGGGTCGTCGGCCATGGCGGCGAGGTCGACTTCAGCTACACCGAGCCGAGCCCCGGCCGCTACCCGTGGCAGTGGTACTGGGACTCCTGCTTCGCGGCGATCGTCTGGCGGCGCTTCGAGCCGGCGCGGGCTCGGGCCGAGCTGGAGAGCCTGCTGTCCGTGCAGCGCGAGGACGGCTTCATCGGCCACACGATCTTCTGGCGCAGCCACGTCTCCTGGCTGCGGCTGCTCTTCTACAACGTCGCCGAGCGCAAGGCCCACCAGACCGAGTCGATCCAGCCGCCGTTGCTCGCTTGGGCCTGGCGTGTCGCCGTCGGCGATCCTGCCGAGGAGCCGCGAATCGGAAGGCAGGTCGAGTGGCTGCGGGCCAACCGCGACCTCGAGGGCGACGGGCTGCTGTGGATCGTCCAGCCCGACGAGTCCGGGCTCGATGCCTCGCCGAAGTTCGAAGAGGTCTGGGGGCGGAGCGCGAACGGGCGGATCGGCTTCCCCCTGCTCGTCCACCGCAACCGCCGGCTCGGCTGGGACGCGCGGCGCGTCCGCGAGGCCGGGCACCCCGTCCTCTGCGAGACGCTCGTCAACACGCTCTGGTCGCTCTCGCTGCAGGCGCTCGGGCAGCCCTCGGCGACCCCGGCGCTGGTCGACCGGCTCTGGGACGAGCGGCGGGGGCTCTTCGTCGACGAGGCGCAGCCGGGCGCTGTGCGGCCCGAGACCAGCACCTGGGCCTCGCTGGCGCCCTTGGCGCTGCCCGACCTGCCGGAGGAGATCGGCCGGCGGCTGGTCGAGGAGCACCTCCTGGACGAGGGCGAGTTCTGGACGCCGGTGGCGCCGCCCTCGGTCGCGATCGGCGAGCGGGGCTACGAACCCGGCGGCGGCCACGGCCCGATCCGCCGCTACTGGCGCGGCCCCACCTGGATCAACTCGGCCTGGATGGTCTGGCTCGGCCTGCGGCGGCTCGGCTACGAGGCGGAGGCCGAGTGGCTGGCTAGCGGCGTCATCAGCGCCGTCGCCCGCGAAGGCCTGCGCGAGTACTACGACCCGAGGGACGGCAAAGGCCTGGGAGCGAAAGACTTCGCCTGGTCAGCCCTCATCGCGGAGATGGCGGACCCGCCGCCGGCGGACTATTTGTACCTGTAGGTAATGCGACCCCTGTCGAGGTCATACGGCGAAAGCTCGATCTTGACGCGGTCGCCGGGGAGGATGCGGATGTAGTGGCGGCGCATCTTTCCGGAGATGTGGCCGAGCACGTCGTGCCCGTTGTCCAGTTTGACCCGGAACATCGTGTTGGGGAGAGCCTCGGTGATCTCCCCCTCCATTTCGATCTTTTCCTCTTTGGCCATGCGGCGAGGAGCGTATATCAACGCCGCAGGTGTTCGAGCGCTCCCGCCCTATCCGTCACCTCGCCTGCATACTGCGCCGCCTCCAGCTCGGCGAGGGCGGAACCGAGCTCAGGCCCCGGCTCGATCCCGAGCTCGGCGGCGATCTCGTCGCCGCGCAGCAGCGGCTCGGGCGGGCCGTCGCGGCGCCAGTCGAGCGCCGCGGCGATCATCTCCCGCGCCAGCTGCAGGTGGGCGGCGACCATCTCGGGAGAGGCGATCGGCCCCTTGCCGCGGGCGGAGAGGCGGTCGGCGACGGTCAGCAGGGTGACGTCGACGGCAACCGGTTCGGTGGCGCGGAGGTAGGCATGGACGCGCCGCGGCGGCAACGGCATCTCGGGGATCAGGAAACCGAGGCGGAGGTGATGCAGCGCCAGCCCCTGCAGGTGCTGGGTGAGGCGGCGGCTGGCGCGCAGCCGTTTGCAGATCCCGCCGATCACCTCCGCCCCGACCTGGTCGTGGCCGCGGAAGCCGACGAAGCCGTCTCTCTCTGCCTTCGTCGCCGGCTTGGCGATGTCGTGGAAGAGGGCTCCGAAGCGCAGCGCCGTGCGGCGGGTCATCTCGTCGGCGAGCGGTTCGTCGAGCAGCGCCTCGACTTCGGCGGCGCGCTCGCCGGCGAACCGCGCCAGGTCGGACTCGACCTCGAGCGTGTGCTCGAGCACGGCGATCGTGTGGTCGAAGACGTCGAGGTGGTGGTTCGGTCCCTGCTCGACCCCGCGCAGGGTCTCGACCTCGGGCAGGACGACAGCGGTGACGCCGAGGTCTCCGAGCAGCCACAGGCCGCGGAGGGGGTCGGGACCGCCGATCAGCTGGCGAAGCTCGGCCAGCTGCCTCTCCCCCGCCGGCTCGGCGGCCTGCGCGGCGGCGGCGCGGGCAAGGGCAACCGTGCGCTCCTCGATCTCGAGGTCGAGCTCGGCCGCCAGGCGCGGCGCCCGCAGCAGGCGCAGGGGGTCGGCTTGGAAGCTCCCCTCGCCGACCGCCCGCAGGCGCTTCTCGGCGAGGTCGGTGAGGCCGGCATAGGGATCGATCGGATCGCCGCCGGCGAGCGGGACCGCCACCGCCCCGATCGTGAAGTCGCGCTCGGCCAGGTCGGCCTCGATCGAATCGCCGCGCAGCGCGGTGACGTCGATCTGCCAACCGCGGTCGCGGGCGACGACGCGCCAGGTCCCGAACTCGGCGGAGAGCTCGAAGGCGTGCTCGCCCAGCGCCGCGCCGATCTTCTTGGCGACGGTGCCGGGGTCGCCGGCGACGGCGAGGTCGAGGTCGTCCACCTCGCGCCCGAGTGCGGCATCGCGAACCGCGCCGCCGACGATCCAGACGCCGTCCGATTCACCGAGGGCGCCGCGAACCGCGGCGACGATCGGCGCGTCCTCGATCACGCCGGGCGCCTCGGCACCCGCGGGGAGATCGCGCAGGTGACCTCGTAGTTGATCGTCTGCAGGCGGCGCGCCACCTCCTCGGCGAGGATCGTCTCCTCGCCCTGACTCCCGATCAGTACCGCTTCCTCGCCGGCCGCGATGTCGGTCTCGGGGCCGAGGTCGATCGTCAGGTTGTCCATCGAGACGGTGCCGACGAGCGGGAAGCGGCGGCCGCCGACGAGGACCTCGGCGTTGTTGCTGAGGGCGCGGCGGACGCCGTCGCCGTAGCCGAGTGGGACGACGCCGACCCAAGTGTCGACCTCGGCTTTCCACTTGCGACCGTATCCGGCGCTGGCGCCGGCCGGGAAGCGCTTGACGTCGGCGACGTGGGAGCCCAGGGAGAGCGCCGGCCGCAGCCCCTGCTCGGCGGGGTCGCGCTGGAAGGGGTCGAGGCCGTAGACGGCGACGCCGCAGCGCGCCATGTCGAAGTGGGAGCGGCGGTCGCGGAGGACGGCGGCGCTGTTCGCGGCGTGGACGGTGACCTCGGGGTGCTCGGCCCTGACGGCGGCGGCGACCTCCTCGAAACGGTCGAGCTGCTCGTCGAAGTACTCCGAGTCGGGTTCGTCGGCGGTGGCGAAGTGGGTCCAGGCGCCCGCCAGCTGCAGGTCGGGGTCCTCGGCGCAGGCGCGGACCAGGGCGAGCACCTCGCCGGGATCGAAGTTCCCCAGCCTCCCCATGCCGCTGTCGTACTTGACGTGGACGCGGGCCCGGTGCCCGTGCGCCCGAGCACGCGCCGCGATCACCCGACGGAAGTCCTCGCGCCAGACGGCCAGTTCCGAGCCGGCCGAGATCACCGCATCGACCTCCTCGACGGTCAACGCTCCCATCGTCAGCAGCGGCAGGTGCTGGAAGCGCCGGCCGATCTGCTCGGCCTCGCCTGCCGTCGCCACCGCCAGCCGGGTCGCTCCGCCGTCGATCGCCGCCGTCGCGCAGCCGTCGGCCCCGTGGCCGTAGCCGTCGGCCTTGACGACCGCGCAGAGCTCGGCCCCCGGCGAGAGCTCGGCCTTCAGCCGTTCGCAGTTGGCGCGAACGGCGCCGAAGTCGACCCGGGCGACCGCCCGCTCCACGGCTACTCCGTGTCGGCGACCAGGGCGGCGAGCGCGTCGGCCCTGGTGACCATGCCGGCGAGGTAGCCGTCGGCGTCGACCACCGGCAGGTGGTTGTGGTGCTCGTCGGCGATCTTCTTCGCCACCCGGTCGGCCGACTCGTAGTCGTGGGCGACGATTGGGTCTGCGCTCATCAGCTCGGAGACCTTGGTCGCGAAGGCTTTCTCAAGCCGCTCCTCGAAACCCTTCATCGAGCCGACGAAGACGATCCCGCCCATGATGTTGAGGTAGTGCGGCAGGTGGAGGTCGGACTCCTCCTCGCTGATGATCAGGTCGGACTCGCTGACGATCCCGACGACCTTGTTGTCGCCGTCGACCACCGGGATCGCGCCGAGATCGGACTTTGCGAGCAGGTCGATCGCGGCGCGGGCGTCGTCGTCGGGGGTGACGGTAGGGACGTCGCGATCCATGATCTCTCCGGCGGTCTTCACAGGCGCGAGGTTATTCGACCGGCCCGTCGGGCCGTATCCCGGCGGCGATCGAATCGATCACGTCGCCGGCGATCACCGACTCGGCCGCGCCGACGCGCTCGGCGGCGGCGCGGCCGGCGCGGGCGTGGCCGACGACCGCCGCGCAGACGGCGGTGAACGGATCGGCGAAGCGGGCGAGGAAGGCGGCGGTCATTCCGGAGAGGACATCGCCGGTGCCGGCGGTGGCGAGCGCCGGCGCGGAGAGCGCATTCACCGCCACGCGGGAGCCGTCGGTGACGATCGTGTCGTCTCCCTTGAGGACGACGATCGCGCCAGCGGCCATGGCCGCCTCCTTGGCGGCGCTGAGGCGGTGGGCGTCGACCTCCTCGGACTCGCGCTCGAGCAGCCGACCGAGCTCCCCCGCGTGTGGGGTGAGGACCGTCGGGTGCTCGCGCGACGCGAGATCCCCAAGCCGCCCGGCGAAGGCATTGAGGCCATCGGCGTCGAGCACGAGCGGGGCTTCGATCTTGGCGGCGACCTCGCGCACCAGCTCGAAGGAGCCGGGGTCCTTGCCAAAGCCCGGGCCGACGATGCCGGCGGCCGCGCGCTCGAAGGTCCGCAGCACCGCCTTTTCCGAGGCCGGGACCAGGCAGCCGTCGCCGCCGGGACAGGCGACCGACATCACCTCCGGCTGGGCGATCTCGAAGACGAGGTTGAGATCGGCGGGAACGGCGACCGTCGCGTAGCCGGCCCCAGCCCGGATCGCCGCCAGCGAGGCCATCCGCACCGCCCCAGTAAGCCCGCGCGAGCCGCCGGCGATAGCAACCTGGCCGGAGCTGAACTTGGTCGAGTGGGCACCGCGCCGCGGGGCGAGCTCGAGAACCGCCGGGTCGATCTCGCCCGCGACCGCCTCGCCAGACGCCCCGGCCGGGATACCGATCGGGACGACCCGCAGCTCGCCGGTGTGGAGCTTCCCGGGCGCGACCCGCTGTCCGATCTTGGCAGCGTGGAAGCTGACGGTGACGTCGGCGTGCACCGCCACTCCCCCCACCTCGCCGGTCGAGGCATCGACGCCCGAAGCGATGTCGCAGGCAACCACCGGCGCACCGCACTCGTCGATCGCCTCGATCGCAGCATCGGCGGGCGCACGCGGAGCCCCCTCGAAGCCGGTCCCGAAGATCGCGTCGACGATGGCGCCAGAACCCGCAAGCCGCACGCCAAGGCCCCCTTCGACCAGGTCCCCCCCACACCGCTCGAAGTTGACAGCCGCATCCCCCCGCAGCTCCTCACCGGCCCAGAGCAGCAGCACGTCGACCTCGAACCCCATCTCCCGCAGCAACCGCGCGGCCACGAACCCGTCGCCGCCATTGTTCCCCTTCCCACAGATAACCCGCACCGGCCCGCCAGGAGCCAGCTCCGCAACGGCCTCGGCCACAGCCCGCCCCGCAGCCTCCATCAACTCCAGAGAAGGAACCCCCCGCTCCTCGATCGCCCAGCGGTCAACGGCCCGGATCCCCTCGGCGTCAAAGAGCGGCTTCAGCCACGACTCCACCGGTCCAGGTTAGTTCGGCACGCGACGCGAAGACAACTTCCCTCTACGGCTGGTCGGGGCCGGAGAAAACGCGGGGCAGGCAGATGCCTGCCCCGCTCAAACACTCGGATGCCTTTGCTGACTAGGCTACTGTCAGGGTGACCTGAGTCCCGCCGCTGTTGTTTGCCCGGACTGTGCTTGTGCCAGTCCAGGTTCCGTTGGTAAAAGTTCCAGACGTGCATCCGAAAAACCCAACCGGATCCTGCGTGTATTTGAGGCCGGTGATGTTTTTGTGGAGCACGAGGTCATCTGGGCTGCCTGCGATGTTTGTCCAGGCAACATTCGCAAGTCCCGTTTGATTGCCTATTGTGATCGTGCAGTCGATCAGTGTGATTGCCATCGGTTGAGTACAGTTAATGACGTCGACGGTGCTGACTAGGCTTGCATTCGGCTGGTTAAACCGAAATTCGCACCCGTTCGTATCGATCACCACATTTTCTTCGCCGAACACGCTGCATTCTTTGTAGGTCTGTTTAGTGGTCAGCGTGGTAACTGTTGAGGACGAGTACAGGCCGTTATATTCAGACACCTTACATTTCCAGGTGCCAGCCTGAACAGTAATGTTTTCTTCTCCTATGTTCTGAACTCTGACGGATCCGGACCCAGCACCAGCGTGATATTCGACGGCGCTTGCGAGCGCGGCCGAGAAGGCCGTCATCGCGAGAGCCGCAACGAGAGCAAGGCCGAGAGCCTTGAGCTTGCGAGTCATTTTCTTCCTTTCGCTACTCCTGTGGAGGGGCTGATGCCCCTGCCTCCCTTTGAGGCGACACAGGACTAGTCAAAAGTTTTCGCGCTTTCAAGTTTTCGAGAGGGTGACACCTGTAGCGTCCCCCTTTTCTCACCCCGGGGTACAGATCAAAATCCCCGCGGCGCAGGGCGCCTACTTCCGGTGCTTGCCCTTGCCGCCCTTCTTCCCCTTCCCGCAAGACGTCTTCAGCACCGGTTCGCTCTTCTGCGTGCGGCCGTTCTGGGCCTCGAGCACGAGCTTGGAGCGCAGCTTGCCGCCGCAGAGGCTGCGGTTGTTGACCAGGA